>Ga0189275_100051_pt1 | contig 253014 bp, 219 predicted proteins | sample N19A6minimetaG_FD_130329 | JGI IMG/M metagenome (GOLD analysis project Ga0189275, IMG submission 130329) | Marine microbial communities from the Costa Rica Dome - N19 A6 mini metaG | ecosystem: Environmental > Aquatic > Marine > Oceanic > Photic zone | place: Costa Rica: the Eastern Pacific...
ATACCGCCGTGGCTACAAGTTCTCGACCTATGCGACATGGTGGATCCGGCAGGCGATCACCCGGTCGATCGCCGATCAGGCCCGCACCATCCGTATTCCGGTCCATATGATCGAAACGATCAACAAGCTGGTCCGGACCTCGCGTCAGATGCTGCATGAAATCGGCCGCGAACCGACGCCGGAAGAACTGGCCGAAAAGCTGCACATGCCGCTGGAAAAGGTCCGCAAGGTCCTGAAGATCGCCAAGGAGCCGATCAGCCTCGAAACCCCGATCGGGGACGAGGAAGACAGCCATCTCGGCGATTTCATCGAGGACAAGAACGCGATCCTGCCGGCGGATGCGGCGATCCAGTCCAACCTGCGGGAAACGACGACGCGGGTCCTGGCATCGTTGACGCCGCGTGAGGAACGCGTGCTGCGCATGCGTTTCGGCATCGGCATGAACACCGACCACACGCTTGAAGAGGTCGGCCAACAGTTCAAGGTCACCCGCGAACGTATCCGTCAGATCGAAGCGAAGGCATTGCGGAAGCTGAAGCATCCGTCGCGCAGCCGGAAACTCCGCAGCTTCCTGGACTACTAGGGCGCCTTACATTTAAAGCACGATGGGGCCTGGCATGCGAAAAGGCCCGGTCCGCCGTGCAAAAAACGCAGATAACTTTCGCTATCCCCCGGAAAGAAAAGGCAGTATAGCCGCTCACGACTTTCCGGGTTTGCCTCCGCTATCGTGCGGGTGCCCGGTGTGAAAGTGCTGATGATGGATGGCGTTGTAGCCGGATATGACATTCGACCCGCGACGATCGACGACGTGGATGCCCTCGTCGCCTGCGAAGAGGCGTGTTTCGCCACCGACCGCATCAGCCGCCGCAGCTTCCGGCATCTTCTGACCAAAGGCCACCAGGCGACCCGCGTTTTGTGCGACCCGGCGGGCCGGGTCATCGGCTATGCCATGGTGCTGTTTCATCGCGGCACGTCCCTGGCCAGGCTCTATTCCCTCGCGGTTCTGCCGACTGAGCGCGGCCACGGCTATGCCCGCAAACTGCTCGGTGCGGCCGAGGATGCGGCCGCGGAAGAGGCGGCTTTCCTGCGCCTTGAGGTCAATGCCGGAAACGATCGGGCGATCGACCTGTACCAGCAGGCCGGCTTCCGGCCATTCGGGCGGATCGACGACTATTACGAAGATGGCGGGGACGCCTTGCGTTTCGAAAAAGCCTTGGCCGGCACGCCGCCGCCGGGGCTGGAACGGTTCCCCTACTATCCGCAAAGCCTGAACTTCACCTGCGGGCCCGCCTGTTTGCTGATGGCTTTCGCCGCCTTGAAACCGGGCGCCGAACCCACGCGGGTGGAGGAGCTTCGCCTGTGGCGGGAATCGACCACCGTCTTCATGACGCGCGGCCCGGCGGGCTGCTCGCCCTATGGCATGGCCCTGGCGGCGGCGGATCGGGGGTTCAAGGTCGGCCTGAATGTCCATGACCCGGATGTGATGTTCGTGGATTCGGTGCGCGACCCGGCCAAGAAGGAAATCATCCGCCTTGTTCAGGAAGACTATCTCGCCCAGTTGAAGGCTCGGAAGATTCCGGTGAAAAGCAGGCCGTTGACCTTGAAGGAATTGCAGGCCGTCGTCGCGAAGGGCGGCGTTCCGATCGTCCTCATTTCCACCTACGCGCTCGACCGGGAAAAGGTTCCGCATTGGGTCGTTGTGGTCGGGTTGGATGATCGCTTCGTCTATGTCCACGATCCCTTCGTCGATCCCGATGTGATTCAAAGCCAGACGGACCGGATGGCGCTTCCCATCCCGCGCGAGGATTTCGAACGCATGTCCCGATACGGCCGCGCCAAACAACGCGCGGCAATCGTAATTCAAAATACCTGATTGGAGGAAAGACTGTGAGCCGAACCGTCTTCATCCTGGACGACCCGAAGGATTTCCCCTTTGCCGGCCCAGGCCGGGAAACCATTTCCGCGCGCGACTATCTGGGTCGGGACAAGCCCTATTCATCGCGCACGCGCTTGGTCAACCTGTGCACCGACTACAGCTATCTCAGCAAGGGGTACTATTGCGCCCTGACCGCCGAAGCGCGCGGGGACAAGATTCTTCCCTCCGCGGAAGCGATGCTCTGGGTCGGTTGGAAGCGCATCTATCGCCGGGCACTGGGCGATCTGGAACGGTTGCTGACCAAGGCGCTGGTCGGGCGAAAAGGGGACGTTGCGGCGGAAGCCGAGCCTCAAGGCCCGATCACCGTGTGTTTCGGCATGGCCGCGGACGAGCGGTTCAAGATCCTGGCGCGGGTGGTGTTTGACGCGTTTCGGTGTCCGATTCTGCGCATTCAGTTCGAAAAGGCGGAAACCGAACGCGGCAAGCCTATTTTCCGCATCCGCGATGTGACCGTGCCGAATTGGCGCACCTTGCGCGGGGCCGACCGCGACCTGTTTGCGGCAGGGCTGGATGCCTATACCAAACGCAGCCGCCCGCTTGCCGGTCAGGCGCGCCCGCCGCGTTATACGCTGGCGGTGCTGTTGGACCCGAAGGAAGCGATGCCGCCGACCAATAAGTTGGGCATAGAGCGGCTGATCCGCGCCGGCGCCTCGCTCGGCGTGAAGGTGGAAACGATCGGCAAGGGCGATCTGGCCCGGTTGGCGGAATACGACGCGTTGTTCATCCGCGAGACGACCGCGTTGGACCATCACACCTATCGTTTCGCCAAGCGCGCCGAACAGGAAGGGATCCCCTGTTTGGACGATTCAGTGTCGATCCTGCGCTGCACCAACAAGGTCTATCTGGCCGAATTGTTCCGCACCCATAATATCCCGGCCCCCAAGACCGCGGTGATCGACAAGGACAACCTGGAACGCATCGCCGCCGAAAGCGATTTCCCCGTCGTGCTGAAAGTGCCCGACAGCGCCTTTTCCAAGGGTGTGAAACGGGCGGACGACAAGGACCAGATGATTGCGCTGGCGAAGGAAATGCTGGAGCATTCCGACCTGATCCTGGCCCAGGAATACATGCGGACCGATTTCGACTGGCGCATCGGCATTCTGAATGGCACGCCGATCTTCGCGTCGAAATACTTCATGGCGCGCGGGCACTGGCAAATCGTCAACCATGCGGCCAAGGGCGGCCCGGACGAAGGCGGGTTCTCCACCGTGCCGATTGAGGAAGTCCCGCCGGCCATCCTGGATGCCGCGCTCGCCGCGGCACGGCCGATCGGCGACGGTCTCTATGGGGTCGACTGCAAATTGATCGACGACCGCGCCGTGGTCATCGAGGTCAATGACAACCCGAACCTGGATGGCGGTGTCGAGGACAAACTGCTGAAGGATGAGCTGTGGCGCATCATTTTGCGCGATTTCATCCGCCGGATCGAAGAAGTGCGCTGACAATTTGACCGACATGCAGCCGGCGCTTGGCGACGAAACCTTTGGCTGGCATACACGGTGCTGCTTTGCTATACGCGGGTTCGGTTCGGCGTCGTCCGAACCGTCCTTCCATGGGGGCCTGTAGCTCAGTTGGTTAGAGCGGACCGCTCATAACGGTTTGGTCGCGGGTTCGAATCCTGCCAGGCCCACCATCTTTCCCGTTTAGTATGCGCCGAAAAATGGCTGAATTCCGGCCTTTCTGGCCTATTTGGTTCCACGCCCGTTACAAGTTGATACACTAATTTCCTTGCTGGAATGACGGGCTGGTCCATATACACCGCAAGTCCGGATGTACGGATCGCGTCGCCTTGGTGCGCCTCTTTAGAGAGCCTGATGGCGCGTTTTGCGGAGGATTTAATGACGGAACAGGCTCAAGACGCGGGTACAAGGCCGGACCTGGAGCGGACGCTCGGTATCGGCAAACACCGGCCCTCCGCTTTTCGACGCGTCCTGCGGCGGGTCGTTTTCGTCTCGGTCGCGCTGGCGGTCGGCGCCGGGGGCTACCTATTCTGGGCCGGTGAGAAATCCGGCACGAATATCACCTATGTCACAGAACAAGCGACGCGGTCGGACCTTAAGGTTCTTGTGACCGCGACGGGTTCGGTAGAGCCGACGAACCAAGTGGACGTGTCCAGCGAACTTTCCGGCACCGTGCGGGAGGTCTTCGTCGACTATAATGACGCGGTCTCGAAAGGGCAGGTGCTGGCGGAACTGGATACGGACAAGTTGAAGGCGACCGTCGACAGTTCGAAGGCCCAACTCGCCGCCGCCCGGGCAAGGGTGAAGGACGCGGAAGCGACACTGGATCAGAGCCGGTTGGAGTTCGAACGCAAACGGGCCCTGGTGGAACGTTCAGTCGTTTCCGCCCAGGATTTGGAGATCGCCAAGGCGGATTTCGATCGCGCACAAGCGTCCGTGGACAGCGCCAAGGCGGATGTCGCCGTTGCCGCCGCGGAGGTGAAACTGGACGAGACGAATCTTTCCAAGGCCAAGATCCTATCGCCGGTTTCCGGCATCGTTCTGCAGCGGGATGTGGAGCCGGGCATGACGGTCGCCTCCAGCCTGCAGGCGCCGACGCTTTTTACCTTGGCTGAGGATTTGACCAAGATGCAGGTTGAGGTCGATGTCGACGAAGCGGATGTCGGGCAGGTGAAAGAAGGGCAGAGCGCCAGCTTCACCGTCGATGCCTACCCCAATCATGTCTTCCCGGCGATCATACGAAAGCTGCGCTTCGGGTCGGAAACGGTCCAGAATGTCGTTACCTACAAGGCGGTGCTCGAAACCGAGAATCCCGACCTGCTGCTGCGTCCCGGTATGACCGCGACGGCGGAGATCGTCGTGCAGGATCTGCCTGGGGTCGTCACCGTGCCGAATGAAAGCCTGCGCTTCACGCCGCCGGTTCAGGAAGAAGCTAGCAGCGGCAATCTGCTTCAGGCATTGATGCCGGGCCGACCGCGTTTGAGGCCGGCGAGCAAGCGCACCACCGGCGGCGCGCAGCGGACCATCTGGATTTTGGAAGACGGCCAGCCAAAGGCGGTCGATGTCACGGTCGGGCCTAGCGACGGCCGGCGAACCCAGATCGTCGAAGGCGACCTGGCGCCCGGTCAATCCGTGATCGTCGACACGACGACGGCCATGCGTTAGGGCCGGCAGATGCCATACGACGCAGTGGTCCCGAAAGTATCGTCCCCGAAGCAAACAGCTGAGCCGCCGTTGATCGACCTGACGGGCGTCACGAAGGTTTACGGTCATGGGGAGGGCATGGTGCATGCCTTGGCCGGGATCGACTTGCGGATCCAGGCGGGCGAATTCGTCGCCGTCATGGGGCCCTCCGGTTCGGGGAAGTCGACCGCGACCAATATCATCGGTTGCCTGGATGAACCGACGGCGGGAACCTATCGCTTCCTCGGCGTCGATGCCGGCGGTCTGAACCGCGATCAGCGCGCCTTGCTGCGGCGTCACTACATCGGGTTCGTGTTCCAGGGGTTCAACCTTCTGGCGAGAACGTCGGCGGTCGAGAATGTCGAACTTCCGCTGATCTATCGCGGCGTCGGGTCGAAGATCCGTCGGGAAAAGGCATTCCAGGCCCTCGATATGGTCGGGTTGGCGGACCGGTCGGACCATATGCCGAGCGAGTTGTCGGGCGGACAGCAGCAACGCGTCGCCATTGCCCGGGCGATTGTGACCGACCCCTATCTGCTGCTGGCGGACGAACCGACCGGGAATGTCGACACCAGGACGAGCGAGGCGATCATGGAATTGCTCGCCCGGTTGAACGCCGATCAGGGGATTACCATCCTGATGGTCACGCATGAACCCGACATGGCCGAGTATGCCGACCGGGTGATCCGGTTTCGGGACGGCCGAATCGAGTCGGACGGGCGGTCGCGCGAGGCGTCGGTATGATTTTCGAGACGATAAAATTGGCCTTGCAGGCCATAAGGCGAAACGCGCTGCGATCCTTCCTGACCTTGTTGGGAATCGTGATCGGCGTCGGCGCGGTGATCGCCATGGTGACCATCGGCAACGGAACCACGGCCAAGGTGGAGCAGGAGATGGCGAAGCTCGGCACCAACCTTCTGTTCGTGATCCCGGGGCAATTGGGGCCGCGCAGGACAAGCGCCGAAGCGAAGCCCTTCACCGGTCAGGACGTAATCGCCCTGAAGGAGCAGCTGCGGAATGTCGAAGCGGTCGCGCCCGCTTCCAGCACCAGCAAGACAGTCATTTACGGATCGGAAAGCCGGACGGCCACGATTGTCGGTACCGATAACGACTATTTCACGACGCAAGCCCGGGAATTGAGCAGCGGGCGTCAGTTCCTGAACAGTGAACTGCGCGGCGGGCAGGCCGTCTGTTTGATCGGCGAGACCGTCCGCGAGGAATTGTTCGGTTCGCTCGATCCGATCGGCGCGAAGATCCGGGTCGATAAGATTTCCTGCGAGGTGATCGGCCTTCTGACCGTTAAGGGGCAGTCCGGTTTCGGGCAGGACCAGGATGATTTGGTGATGATGCCGATCAGAACCTTTCAACGGCGGATCGCGGGAAATTCGGATGTCGGCCGAATTTATGTGTCGGCCAGCGACAAGTCTTACAGCGCGAAAGTCCAAAGCGATATCGAATGGTTGCTGCGGGAGCGCCGGAAGATTTCCGCCAATAAGGACGACGATTTCGCGGTGGCTGACACACAGCAGATCGTCGCCACGCAAACCGCGACGACCACCATGCTGACGGCGTTGCTCGGTGCGGTCGCCGGCGTCAGTCTTCTGGTTGGCGGGATCGGGATCATGAACATCATGCTGGTTTCGGTGACCGAGCGGACGCGGGAGATCGGCATCCGCCTGGCCATCGGGGCGACGGAAAATCAGGTGTTGATGCAGTTCCTGGTGGAAGCCGTGGTGCTGGCCTTGGTCGGCGGCGTCGCGGGCGTCATTCTAGGCCTGGGATTGGCGGGCGGCGCCGCCATGACTATGAAAATTCCCTTTGTGCTGGATCAGCAGATTGTTCTGCTCGCCTTCGGGTTTTCCGCCCTGGTCGGTGTGGTCTTCGGCTATTTCCCTGCCCGGCGCGCGGCGCATCTGAACCCGATTGAGGCCTTGCGCCACGAATAGTCCGGAACTGTGGCAATGCCAGCCTGCAGGCCTATCGGACCTCAGCTGAGTGGAACAAGTCGCCAAGGTCGCCGGGTTCCGAGAATTCGGCACAGGCGGAAAGATACTTCACCAGGGCTGAATAGAAGGTGCTGGCAGCGGCCTCCATCGGCTGGTCCGAGGGGGTGATCAGGGCCAGTTCGAAATGGATTCTGGGTTCGAAAGGGCGCCAATCGGTTCCGTCTTCCAGATTCCGGGTCCCGTTCAAGGCGTCGATAAGCGCGATGCCGGCGCCCGCGCGCACCAGATTTCGGGCAATCGCGAAATAGGAACAGGATACACGCCGCTCTATCCGGATGCCTGCTTCCGCGACCAGGGAATCCACTTCCTTGTCCATCGTATGATCGCCGGTAATCGCGATCACCGATCGACCGGCCAGCATTTCAGGCCGAATCACCGTCTCCTTGCCGAGGGGATCGCCTTTCTGAAAAACGCAAACGCAGGGCAGCTTGAAAATCGTACTGTTCAACCCGGCAACGGGAACCGGTGCATCGATAAGGCCGAAATCGACCTGGCGGCCGCTGGCGAACATGGCGATTTGCCGTGAACTGCGTATTTTCAAATCGACATAAATCTGAGGGTAGTGTTTCTGGAAATCGGCGATCAGCCAGGGCAACAGATTGATCGCCACGGCGCCATTGCTTGCGATGCTGATACTGCCCACCCGGCCGGATGAGATTTCCGCCGCGCGCCTTTCGATCCGAGTGAGCGCAAGCAGGCCGACTTCCGTCTCCGCGTGCAGGGCCTGCGCCTCACCCGTCGGTGCGAAGTATCCCTTCGTCCGGTGGAAAAGCGGAAAGCCCAATTCCTTTTCGAAAGCGGAAAGGGCAAGGCTGACCGCCGGTTGCGTCAGATTGAGGCGCTCGGCGGCGCGCGAGACCGACCCAGCCTCCATCAAAGCGTGAAAAACTTCCAAATGCCTTCTTTTGACCCGCATGCCGCCCCCGACGATGAAGCCTAAAGTATAAGGAAATTGAATTTTCCCATTACCCTGCTTAAAGCAACTTTATCCATCGTCCACCTAACGCTTTTGCGTAGCGGGTAACAAGAGCAATGATGGTCTCGGCCTTCGGCCTGCCGGAAAGCGCCGATGTTGCCGTGGTCGGATCGTTTTCTATTGGAATGCCTGAGTGACTGCCTCGCGCACTCAGATCGTGCGGCGGCCTGTTATGCCGTTTCGTCCAGTCGATAGAAAGCGACGGCGTTGTCGTGAAACAGCGCCGCCTTTTCAGCCGCGCTGTAGTTGGCCGCGAGCCGCTGGAACGAATTCCAGATGACCGTATAGCTGGCCGATACCTTGTCGACGGGAAAATTCGACTCGAACATGCAGCGCTCGACCCCGAAACAGTCGAGCGTATGCTCGTAGTAGTCTTTTGTCGCGTCAGCCAATTCCGCGCTGGTCGGCGGTCGGGGTTGTTCGTGGAACCCGAAGCCGTTCAGCTCCATCACCAGTCCACCCAGTTTGGCGACCACGTTCGGGCATTCCGAAATGGCGCGAAGTTGCTCCTTCCAGACGGGAAAGATCTCTGCCTGCTTGCCGGCATAGGGGCCGACTCCAAGCGGGCAGCCGAAATGGTTGAGGACGATGCGCGCATCCGGGAAGGTGCGGGCGAGGTCGAGCAGTTCCGGCATCTGTGGGTGGTAGACCAGCGCTTCGAAACTGAAGTCGCGTTTGACCAGTTCGGCGAAGCCTTCGCGGAACTTCGGGTCCATATAGGTATGCGGCCCCCGGACGTTCCGGCCGATGGGAATATGGTCGCTGGCCGCGTCCCAGGCCGCCTGGTGCCGGATGCCGCGGAATCGGCCCCCGCCGGCCGCCTCATGCGCTTCCAGCACGGCCGCGACGGGACTTCCCAGGCAAAAATCCGCGTTGCCGATGATTCCCGCGCAGACCCTGGTTTCGCCATAGAGGCCCGACGCGCTCATGGCGGCGACGCCGTTGACGAACTCTGTCTCGCCGATCACCCGCAACTCGGGCGGGCCGGTTCGCTTGTACATGGCCCCGCACTCGATAAAGACGGTGGAGGTTATGTTGTGCCCGCTGTTCAGATCGGCCTGAATCTCGTCCATAAGATACCGGTGCCAGACGCGGTCGTTACGGAACTCCCACAGGTGATGGTGGGGGTCGCAGATGGGCATCTCGGGATCGATCGGATCCTCGACCACCTGCGCAAGCCATTCCGCGTTCCCTGACATGACCTTATCCTCCCAGACTGTTCTTTGTCCCCTTTATAGCCTTTGGATCGTCCAGAGTCCCGTCGCAGAAGGTTGCCCGGCGGTGATTGGTCCCTTTCCTGCCGCGCCGGTAGACTTTGCAAGAATAGGCCATCAAGATGACCTGCGGGAGTGCGCGGCGCTCTATCGCGCGGAACTATAACAAGGGGAGTGGAATGACAAATATCACCGCGGACGACCTCGCCGTGCTGACCCAGTGGGATACGCCGACCATCTGCAATGCGCTCGAAGAGGTGATGCCGGAACGGCGCGGTCACGGTTTCACCACGGAACCGCTCGTACCGCTCGATCCCGACCTGCCGCCGATCTGCGGTTTCGCAAGAACCACGACGATCCGCGCAGCCGAGCCGCCAAACGAGTCGCCGGCCGAAACCGCTGCGAAGCGAGCGGCCTACTACGAATATATCGCGCAACAGCCCATGCCGGCCATTGTCGTCATCCAGGACCTCGATCCGAGGCCCGGGACGGGCGCCTTCTGGGGGGAGGTCCAGACCAATATCCACAAGGGATTGGGCGTCGCCGGCTGTATCACCAACGGATCTTTCCGGGACGTCACGGACAGCGCACGGGGTTTCAATCTCTTGGGCGGGCGGATCGGTCCCAGCCATGCCTATGTCCATGTCGTCGACATCGACTGTCAGGTGACGGTCTACGGCCTGACGGTTTCGACCAACGATATTGTCCATGCCGACCGTCACGGGGCGGTGATGGTGCCGCGGGAGGCGGTCAAGAAGATCCCGGCAGCCGTCGACCTTATCGCGCGGCGGGAGGCGAAGATCATTTCTGCCGCCCAGGCCCCGGACTTCGACGTGGAAAAACTGAAGGCCGCCATGGGGGCCGCCAAAGACATCCACTAATGAGTGACGCGCGGGGGTGCCCGCGGAGGGGCCACGGGGGGCACAGGGGGGGCGCCGTCGGCGAATGTTTTCTGGTGGTCGGCTCAAGCGGTGGCCCGGCGGCGGTTATCAATGCCGGTCCACCCCATCCCGCAACCGGCGTGTGCCGTTCAAGGAAACGCGCTGTGCCGCGCCTGCCCGCCCTCGACGATGACGTTTAGGTTATAAGTAAATCGAAATTTAATATAACTCTATTTAAATTGACTTTATTCGTCACCCACCTAACGCTTGTAGCGTGAAACCAAGAAAAACAAAAAGGTGGCGAGCGTCGTGGTGAGTGTAACGGGGGCTTCCGGCCAGATCGCTGGAAATGGGACAAATGTTTCTTCGTCGGCGGATCGCGTGAGTTCGCTGGCCGGCAATGGCGTGTTTGCCGACGACTACCGGGAATCGCCCAGTTGGCTGGACGATGTCGATCCCTTTACGGCCGTCGCCACCGACCTGCCGGAAACCACCGACGTTCTTGTCATCGGATCGGGCTATACCGGCCTTAGCGCCGCTTTGCAGACCGCGCGGGGCGGGCGAAAAACCGTCGTGATCGACAGTGCCGATATGGGGCACGGCTGCAGCACCCGGAACGGCGGCCAGATCAGCACCAGCATCAAACCGACCCAGCAGGCCTTGGCCAAGATGGTCGGCGCGGAAAAGGCGCGTGCCGTCCGCCAGGAAGGGGTCAACGCCCTCAACTGGATTGAAGAATTCATCCGCGACGAGGAAATCGACTGCGACTTCAGGCGGGTCGGCCGGTTCCATGCGGCGCATACGCCGGAACACTTCGAAGCCCTTGTACGCTCGGCGGAACAGGGACGGCGGGATGAAGGCATCGAATCGATAGTCGTTCCGCGATCGGAACAGCGGCGGGAATTGGGAACGGATTCCTATTTCGGGGGGATCGTGTATTCCCGGCATGCCTCCGTCCACCCGGCGAAATACCATCGGGGCATGTTGAACAAGGTTGAAGCGGCGGGCGCGGTCCTGGTCCCCCATTGCGCGGCGACGGGCCTGATTGAAGAATCCGGCGGCGTCCGCGTCGTGACCGCCAAGGGAGAGATCCGGGCACGGGACGTGGTTGTGGCGACGAACGGCTATACGACGAGTCTCACGCCCTGGCTCAAGCGCCGGATCATCCCGATCGGCAGTTACATCATTGCGACTGAGGAGTTGCCCCGGGACCTGGTGGACGAATTGTTCCCGACCGACAGGATCGCCAGCGATACCTGCCGTGTCGTCTATTACTACCGCGCCTCGCCGGACCGGAAGCGCATCGTTTTCGGCGGCCGTGTTTCGGCGGATGAGGTCGACCCGCGGATCAGCGGACCCTTGCTGCACCGGGATATGGCTAGAATATTCCCGCAACTGCGGGATACGCGCATTTCCCGGTCATGGCTGGGTACCGTCGCCTACAGTTTCGATGAACTTGCCCATATCGGATCACGCGGGCGCGTCCATTATTCCCTCAGCTACTGCGGGTCGGGTGTGTCCATGGCCAGTTACCTGGGCATGCGCACGGGACAGAAAATCTTGGGTTTGGCGGAAGGAAAAACCGGCTTTGATGGCATGCCGTTTCCGACGCGGCCCTTCTATACCGGCAATCCATGGTTCCTGCCTTGGATTGTCTCTTGGTACCGCTGGCGCGACCAGCAGGAATGCCGGAAGGCATTGGGGACTCGGGGGTGACGTTTCTACGGTCCTGCCGGGTGCCGGGGAAAAGGCCGTTGCGGGCGCGATTCTAAAGCGACGCAGGGGCGTAACGAAAAGGGAATAGGCTAGACAGCCTATCGCACAAGGAGAACAGGAATGAGACAGAAACTACTCGCAACCGCCGTCGCCGCGGCGATGGCGTTCGGCATCTCCGCCGCCAAAGCGGAGTCGGTCACGATTGCGTCCTGGGGCGGTTCGTATCAGGAAGCGCAGAGCAAGGCGCTGTTCCAGCCCGCAGCGGCGAAGACCGGCATCGAGGTCAAGGAAGAAACCTATGGCGGCATGTCCGACGTGCGCCTTCAGGTTCAGACCGGCGCCGTGACGCTGGATATCGTCGCCAGCGGCTCCGGCTCCGCTTCGCGCGCCGGCGCGGAAGGCCTGCTGGAGGAGCTCGACTACAGCATCATCGACGTGTCGACCTTCTACCCGACGCTGAAGATGAAATACTGTGTCGGCGGCGATGTGTTCTCGACCGTCTATGCCTGGAACACCGCCACCTATGGCGAGAACGGCCCGCAAAGCTGGGCTGACTTCTTTGATGTGGAGAAGTTCCCGGGCAAGCGCGCCTATCGCGGCAAGGTCGCCGGGGCGCTTGAGCCGGCATTGATGGCCGATGGCGTCGCGCCGGAGGATGTCTATAAAGTCCTGTCGTCTGAAGAAGGGATCGAACGCGCGCTCAACAAAATCCGCGAATTGAAGCCGCATATCGACGTTTTCTGGTCGTCCGGCGCCCAGCATGCGCAGCTTATGAAGGACGGCGAGGTCGACATGACCACCGGTTGGAACGGCCGCTTCGACAATGCCAAGAAGGATGGCGCCAAGGTCGCGTACAGCTTCAATCAAGCGCTGCTCGACTATGATTGCTTCGCCATTCCGAAGGGGGCGCCGAACAAGGATACGGCGATGAAGTTCCTGGCCGAAATCTCCAAGGCGGAATACCAGGCAAACCTGCCGAAATACATCACCTACGGTCCGACCAACAAAGCCGCTTACGATTACCCGACCATCGACAAGGAAGTCGCCAAGACGCTGCCGTCCCATCCGGACAATGCGAAATTGCAGCTGCCGGTGGACATCGAGTGGTATGCGAAATGGGAAACCATTGCCGCGGAAATGTACCAGGAAATGCTGACCGAATAGGGTAGTATGCGTTTGGATGGAGGCGGGCCGGTTCCGATTGGTCCGCCTTCATTTCTTTAGCCTGACGTGAATGACGTTAACCGGACCGAGTATCTTGCATGACGAAGCCTTCCGAAGCCCTGCCGATCGCCATCCGCAACGTTACCAAGACCTATGGCGATGTCTTCGCCCTGAACGATGTCAGTCTGGACGTGCGCAGTGGTGAATTTCTGACCCTGTTGGGTCCGTCGGGGTCCGGAAAAACGACACTGCTGATGGTTCTGGCGGGATTTACACGCCCGGACCGCGGCAGCCTGAAATTCGGTGACGACGAAGTCATCAGAAAGCCGCCGCATCTGCGCGATGTCGGCATGGTGTTCCAGAACTACGCGCTGTTCCCGCACATGACGGTCGCCGGCAATGTCGGCTATCCGTTGCGCCTGCGCCGCGTGCCCAAGGATGAGGCAGCGGACCGGATTGAACGCGCGTTGGAAACTGTCCAATTGGGCGGATACGGCACCCGTCGGATCGACCAATTGTCGGGCGGCCAGAAGCAGCGCGTCGCACTGGCCCGCGCCATCGTGTTCGAACCTCGCATCTTGCTGATGGACGAGCCGCTCTCGGCGCTGGACAAAAAACTGCGCGACCGGATGCAGATCGAATTGCGCCATCTTCACGACAAGATCGGAATGACGACCGTCTACGTGACCCACGACCAGCGTGAAGCGCTGACCATGTCCGACCGGATCGCCGTGATCAATCACGGCAGGGTCATGCAATTGGACGACCCTGTCGGGATATATGAAAAACCGGCGAACCGTTTCGTCGCCGATTTTATTGGCGAATCCACCTTCCTGCCGGTGACGCGTGACAGCGACGGCCTGCGCTATGCGGGCAAGGCGCTGAAGATTTCCGGCGATGTTCCGGATGCGCCCTCGCTGTTTCTGTCGCTGCGGCCCGAACGCATTCGACTCGTCGATGAAGGTGCGGGCGACGGCATGAACACGTTCCAGGCAACGGTGCAGTATGTTGTCTATCAGGGTGACAGCTTCCTGCTCTACGCCACGCTGCCGGATGGAATCGAAGTCGGTCTGCGCGGTGTCGTGCGCGGGAACACGGTCGCCCAATTACCCGCCGAAGGGGACACGGTAACGCTGGGCGTTCATGCCGACGACACGGTGGTCATTTCCGGTGAGGAGGTCTGACATGGCCGCGGTCGATATGACGGGCATGAATGCGGAGGGGCTTCGCCGGGACGGGTTTCTTGAACGGCTGAAACTTTTCGGACTCTGTTCGCCGGCCATTTTGCTGGTCCTGGTCATCCTGGTGATACCGGCGGGCTGGCTCGCCTATGTGTCCTTCCTGGGGGCGGACGGCCAGTTCTCGATGGAGAACTATGCGCGGATGATCAACCGCAAATCCTATATGCGGATTTTCATCACTACGTTCGAAGTCAGTTTCATGACGACGGGAATCTGCGTGCTGATCGGATATCCGCTGGCCTATTTTCTGTCTCAATTGCCGGCCCGGATCGCGAATATCTGCATGATCACCGTGCTCTTGCCCTTCTGGACGTCGCTGCTGGTGCGGACCTACGCTTGGTTGGTTCTGCTGCAGAAGCAGGGGTTGGTGAATACCTTCGCGATCGAGATGGGGCTCTGGGACGAACCGCTCAAGATCGTCCATAACATGACCGGAACCCTGATCGGGATGGTCCATATCATGCTGCCCTTTCTGGTTCTGCCGCTCTATGCCTCCATGAAGGCCGTGAATCGAGACTATATGAAGGCGGCATCGAATCTGGGCGCCAATCCGGTCTCTGCTTTCTGGACGATATTCTTCCCGCTTTCGACGCCTGGCCTGTTCGCCGGCATGTTGATCGTCTTTGTGCTGTGTTTGGGCTTCTATGTGACGCCGGCCGTTCTCGGCGGTGGCAAGGTCATCATGGTGTCGATGAAAATCGCCTCCAATATCGAGCTTTTCGTGAATTGGGGCGCGGCGAGCGCCCTGGGTGTCGTGCTGCTGGCGCTGACCATCGGCGCGCTATGGATCACGTCGCGGTTCGTGCGCTTGGAACAGATCGTGGGAGGCGGGCACTGATGCTGAAATGGCTGCGGGAACCCGCTTCCGAAACACAGATCACGCACGGTGCGCGGCTGTGGCTTTATATCGTGGCGACGGTCATCATGGTTCTTCTCGTCGCGCCAACATTGATTGTCGTGCCGATGTCCTTCTCGGATTCCCAATATCTGGAGTTTCCGCCGGAGACATGGTCGACCCGCTGGTATGAACACTATTTCACCAGCCCGGAATGGATGTCCGCCACGGTGACCTCCTTCCAAGCGGCGATATTGACGATGCTGGTCGCCACCCCGATCGGGATATTGGCCGCCTATGGGCTGCACACGTCCAGTCTCGCCTATATCCGGCTCGTTTTCGTTTTGCTGATTACGCCGATGATGGTGCCGTTGATCCTGGTCGCGATCGGCGCCTTCTATGTCTTCGTGAAGGTGAATATCGTGCACAGCCTGTTCGGGCTCGTCCTGGCGCACAGCCTATTGGCGCTTCCGCTCGTGGTTATCGTCACCGGATCCGCGTTGAAGAGTTACGACATGAATCTGGAAATGGCGGCCCGCAGCCTGGGGGCGCCGCGCTGGAAGGCCTTCCTTACCGTGACGCTGCCGCAAATCCGCTTCGCGGTGATCACCGCGGCCCTGCTGTCATTTCTGACCTCGTTCGACGAGGTCGTTGTCGCGATGTTCATCTCGGGCGGCGACAATGCGACCTTGACCCGGAACATGTTTAACGCGCTGCGGGACCAGATCGACCCCACCATCGCGTCGATTTCCACCATCATGGTCCTGGTCACCTCGCTGCTGATGGTGCTGTCCCAAATCTTCGGACGGGCCAAGGGGTCCGGTTGAGCGGACCCTGGGCGGGGCTAATTTCGCGGCACGCTTCCTTTCAAGAAGGTGTCCACGGCAGTGTGCAGACGCTTTTTCGCCATTTCCGTGGAAAGCGGGCAGCGGTCAGCATCCACGAGATGGTCGATCGGGTTTTCGAAAACCATGTCGCAGAGCATGACCGCGCTCAAATCCGGATCCGCCAATGTGATTTCGCCGGCTTCCTGGGCGCGGACGAGCTCCTCGCGGACAATAGCGCGAGAGACGTCGGGGCCCTCATGCAGAAAAATCTGACCTAGATCCGGATGGGCATGCGCTTCGATAACGACGGCCCTGAGAACCGCCTTGGTCACGGCCGTATTCGCGGTCCGGCCTTCAGGATCGAACAGCGTCAGCAGACGGTCGCGCAAGGGGCGGGTCCGGGCCACCGCGTCCAAGGGTTTGACGAAGGTCAGGCGGATTCGGCGGATACAAGCTTCGAACAGGGCCGCGCGGCTGGGAAAAACCTCATAGACGGTGCGTTTCGACATGCCGGCCGCCTTCGCGATGGCGGCCATACTGGCGCCTTTCAGCCCTGATTTTGCCAAAAGGATTTCCGCCGCATCCAGGATGGCAGCTTCGCGTTCCGCGGTACTCAATTCCTTCGGCCGTCCACGTTTTCTCGCGGAACATCCTTTCAAGGTGTTGCCAAGCACCATTTCTCTCCCATCTTCTGTTGCGCTTGCGAATGAATCCACTTGCAACGCGCATCCGCTTCGATTAACAAAACCCGTCGGTTTTGTAAAATGCAATTCGGGCCATGCGCCCGACCATGGATTTGAGATATGAGAACTTCCTTCGGGCCCCTAACGGCACTGGTCATGGCGGCGGGTATTCTTGCTTTTGCCGCAAACGCGCAGGCCCAGGGCGAACAGGGCGGCAAGCCGCCGCAACCCGTTACGGTCGTGACCTTGAAGTCGAAGGACGTGACCTTGACCAGCACATTGCCGGGCCGCGTCGTCGCGTCCGGTGTCGCGGAAGTGCGCCCGCAGGTGAATGGGATCATCGTGGAGCGGTTGTTTGAGGAAGGCAGCAAGGTCAAATCCGGCGACCCGTTATACCTGATCGATCCGGCCAGCTACGAAGCGCAGGTCGCCGCCGCGAAAGCGCAGGTGGCTGCCGCGAATGCACGGCTCAAAGCATCCAGCAAGGATGCGACGCGCGCCGAAGAACTGATCAACCGCGGAACTGTCAGCGAACAACGATTGGAAGAAGCGGTCGCCCTGCGCGATGCGGATGCGGCGGCCCTGCAGGTTGCCCGCGCGGAACTGCAAGCGGCGGAGATCGACTTGGATCGCACCACGATCCGGGCGCGTCTTTCAGGGTCGATCGGACGGTCCTTCACTTCCCGCGGCGCCCTGGTCACCGCTGCGCAGACCGAACCGATGGCGGTGATCCGGACATTGGATCCGGTCTATGTGGACGTGACCCAATCTGCCGCCGAAATCCTGGCCTGGCGCAAAGGCACGATGCAGGGCCGTTTCAGCGGTCTCGATACCACGGTCTCGCTGATCCTGGCCGATGGCGAGACCTTCGAGCACAAAGGCGAGGTCACGGCGGCGGAACCGTATGTCAATGAATCCACCGGCGTCGTCACCCTGCGGATGACATTCGACAACCCGAACGACCTGTTGCTGCCGGGCATGTATGTGCAGGTGAAAATGCCGCAAGGCATCATCCGCAACGCGGTGCTGGCGCCGCAGCAGGGTGTTCAGCGAAACCGTCAGGGTGAGCCCTTTGCCTATGTCATCGGCGAAGGCGATGTCGTCGAACAGCGCAACCTGACGATCGTTCAGGCACATGGCTCTTCCTGGGTCGTCAGCGACGGTTTGCGGGAAGGCGATCGCCTGATCATCGAAGGGCTGCAGAAGATCGCGCCCGGGGCGCCCGTTGCGCCGGAGGAAGCGCCCGAAGAGGTCGCTATCCGGTCCACCGCAGCCGAATAAGTTTCAAAACAACTAGATTTCAGGACGCCGCCTCATGGCACGTTTCTTCATTGACCGTCCGGTCTTCGCCTGGGTGCTTTCGATCCTTATCATGGGGGTCGGGGTTCTTGCGATTTTGGTCTTGCCGGTCGCCCAGTATCCGCAGATCGCACCGCCAACCGTTCAGGTGACCGCGACCTTCCCGGGCGCGTCGGCCGAAACCGTTGCCAACACGGTCACACAGGTGATCGAACAGCAACTCACCGGTTTGGACGGCATGCGGTATATCACCTCCAATTCCACCTCGTCCGGTCAGTCGCAGACGTCGATCACGTTCGAGACGGGAACCGACCCGGATATCGCGCAGGTCCAGGTCCAGAACAAGCTGGCCCAGGCGCAGCCCTTGCTGCCGGAGCCGGTGCAGCGCCAAGGTGTCACGGTGCGTAAAAGCTCGGCCGGCTTCCTGATGGTCGTCGCGCTTATTTCCAAGGATGGCAGCTACAATCAGGTCGATTTGTCGGATTATCTTGCATCCAACATGGTCGACGATTTCAGCCGCATCGAAGGGGTGGGGGAAGTTCGGGTCTTCGGATCGAAATACTCGATGCGCATCTGGCTCGACCCGTCGAAACTCGCCTCCTACGATCTTGATCCGAGCGATGTGGTCAACGCGGTTTCGTCGGAAAATGCGCAGATTTCCGCCGGTTCCTTCGGCGATCTGCCGGCGGTGGAAAACCAGCAGCTGAACGCGACGATTACCGCGCAGTCCCTTTTGCAGACCCCGACCGATTTCGAACAGATCGTCCTGCGGGCGGAAACCGACGGCGGCCTGGTGCTGTTGAAGGATGTCGCGCGCGTGGAAATCGGCGCGGAATCGTATCAAACGATCGCGCGGTACAACCGCCAACCGGCCGCCGGCATGGCGATCAGCCTGGCCACCGGCGCGAATGCGTTGGCGACCGCGGATGCCGTCAGGGCACGGACGGAGGAATTCGCAAGATTCTTCCCGGAGGGAATCGAATACGTCATTCCCTACGACACATCGCCCTTCGTCCGGATTTCCATCGAGGAAGTCGTCCAGACGCTGGGCGAAGCCATCATCCTCGTCTTTGCGGTGATGTTCCTGTTCCTGCAGAATTTCCGCGCGACATTGATTCCCACATTGGCCGTGCCGATCGTGTTGCTCGGTACGTTCGGTGTTCTCGCGGCCTTCGGGTTCTCGATCAACACGCTGACCATGCTGGCCATGGTCCTGGCCATCGGCCTGTTGGTCGACGATGCCATTGTCGTGGTCGAGAATGTTGAACGCATCATGGAAGAGGAAGGCCTGTCGCCGCGCGAGGCGACGCGGAAATCCATGGGGCAGATTACCGGCGCATTGGTCGGTATCGCACTCGTCCTGTCGGCCGTGTTCGTGCCGATGGCGTTCTTCGGCGGGTCCACGGGCGTGATCTACCGGCAATTCGCCATCACCATCGTGTCTGCGATGGCCTTATCGGTGCTTGTTGCCCTGACCCTGACGCCGGCGCTTTGCGCCACTTTGCTGAAAGCAAAAGACGCCCATGCTATCAAGCGCGGCCCGCTCGGCTGGTTCAACCGCGGCTTCGGCGCCACGCAAAACGGCTACGCGAAAAGCGTTGGCGGTATCGTCAAACGCCCTCTTCGGGTCGGCGTGATCTATCTTCTGCTGACCGGCGGGATGGCTTGGCTGTTCATGAACACGCCGACGGGATTCCTGCCCGAGGAAGACCAGGGCATCATGTTCTGTCTTGCTGAAGCGCCGACCGGTGCAACGGCGGGCCGGACCTTGGAATCGATGAAACAGGTGGAAAATCACTTCCTTGAAAACGAGACGGACACGGTCGCCTCGATGTTCTCGGTGGTCGGGTTCAGTTTCACCGGATCGGGGCAGAACAAGGGGCTGTGCTTCGTTCGATTGAAGGATTGGTCCGAACGTCAGGCACCGGGACAGGATGTGAAGTCCGTCGCCGGCCGTGCCTTCGGCGCTTTTTCCCAGATCCGCGATGCATTGGTATTCCCGGTCGTGCCGCCATCGGTGCGTGAGCTTGGCAATGTTGCCGGCTTCGACATGTTCCTTCAGGCCCGCGCCGGTCAGACGCATGAACAATTGCTCCAGGCCCGCAACCAGTTGATGGGCATGGCGGGACAAAGCCCGTTGATCGGCTCGGTCCGCCCCAGCGGGTTGCAGGACGCGGCGCAGTATAGGCTGGACATCGACTGGCGCGCCGCCGGCGCCATGGGTGTCGATGCCAACGATGTGCGCGATGTTCTTTCCGTCGCCTGGTCGGGCGCCTATGTGAACGACTTCATCGATCGCGGCCGCATCAAACGCGTCTATATCCAAGGCGAGCCCTCTTCCCGGGCGACGCCGGAAGACATAGAGCGTTGGCGTGTGAAGAATTCGAACGGTGAGCTTGTGCCTTTCTCGAATTTTGCCAAGGGTGAATGGCGCTATGGCCCGCAAGGCCTCACGCGGTTCAACGGGGTTCCGGCCATGCAAATCCAGGGCACGCCCGCCGCCGGCGTGTCCTCGGGCGAGGCTTTGTTGGAAATGGAGCGCCTCGCGGCGCAACTGCCTCCCGGATACGATCTTTCCTGGACCGGCCTGTCTTACGAAGAGCGCCAGTCCGGCGATCAGGCGCCGTTGCTCTATGCCTTGTCTCTTGCCGCAATCTTCCTGTGTCTCGCGGCACTTTACGAAAGTTGGGCAATTCCCTTCGCCGTGATGCTGGCCATGCCCATCGGGGCGCTGGGCGCATTGCTCGGCGCGTTGCTCGGCGGGTTTGAAAACGGCGTTTTCTTCCAGGTCGGGTTGCTGACCGTCATCGGCTTGACCGGTAAGAACGCTATTCTGATCGTCGAATTCGCCCGCGACCGGCAGGAGAAGTCGGGCGAACCGCTATTGACCGCGGTGGTCGAGGCGGCGCGTCAGCGCTTCCGGCCGATCATCATGACCTCGGTCGCCTTTTCGCTCGGTGTCCTGCCCCTGGTGATCAGCAGCGGCGCGGGGTCCGGCGGGCGGAATGCGATCGGGTCCGGCGTCCTCGGCGGAACGATCTCGGCCACGGTGCTCGGCGTTCTCTTCGTGCCGCTGTTCTTCGTCGTGGTGCGCCGCATGATCCCGAGCCGTAAAAAGGCGAATGATCCGGCGGCGGAGGAAACGGTGCCGGCGGAATAACCTCCGGCCGAATAGATCCGGGATCAGTGTTTGCCTGAGATCGCTTCCACGCCGACGACGACGTCGAGCAGTTCCGCCGTGATGGCTTCCTGGCGTTGGGCACGCTCGTCCCGGCGCAAGCCGTGAAGCTTATCGTCGATATTTCGGTCCGCCGATTCCATGACGTGCAGACGCGCCCCGTTCTCGCTGGCCAATGATTGCATGATCGCATGCGTGATCTCGGCGAAAAGATATTCCTCCGCCAGCCGCTCGAGCAATTTCTTAGGCTTCAGGTGATGCAGCGGCGGGCTTTTCCTGCCGGCCCTCGCCAGCAAATCGGGGGCGAGCGGCAGGATATCCTTCGCGACGATGTCGTAATTGCCGCCGGGGCGATAGGCGGCGTAAAGGATCGTTACATGCGTCGTCTGTGCCAGATGATCGGCGGCATGTCTGGCGACACGCAGGACGCCGGCGACATCCGTGGCCATCGGGACGGTCCAGGCCATCTTGATATGCCTTTCTTCCGCAAGCATGGCCCCGCGATTACCGATCACCGCCAGATCCGCCTGCGTTAGTCGACCCGCTGCTTCGTCCAGCAGGCGCTCGTTGAAGGCGCCGACAAAGCCGTGTTCGGAACAGACGGCAATCACGACATCCGTCTTCGGCTTGCCGTCGATTCGGGCGGGGGGCTTGGCGCCGGGCAGCAGATCGACACCCTGAACAACCGCGTCTTCAACGGTTTCCACATAGCTTTGAATGCCGGCCAGCGCAGATTGCGCTTCCTGAACATGCGATGCGGAAAGCGCGCGCAGGGCGCGAATGAGGCCGCCCAGATCCTGAAGGCTCGAAATCCGTTCCTTGAGATGGGAAAGCTGTTCCATTCTAGACCTGCTCTGTGGACCGCCCGCCGAACAACTCGAGGAACCGGTCCAGGGCGGCGTTCAGGTCTTCCTTGTCCTGGTCGGACAATATTCCAGTATCCTCGATATTGGATAGGGTATGCGGGCAATGGTCCTGTAGCCAGGGGCCGATATCGCTCTTGAACCGGGGGACCTGCTGCAACGGCATGGCGTCCAGCTTTCTTTCGTCAAAGGCAAGAAGCAGGGCGACCTGTGTGGAAAGGGGGATCGGCTGGTATTCGGGCTGGGCCAGCACCGCGCGAATTCGCCGACCGTGTTCGATTGTCCGTTTCGTGCGCTCGTCGACCATGGCGCCGAACCGTGTGAAGACCTCCAATTCCAGGAACTGCGCGTATTCAAGGCGCAGTTTCTCGGCCAGTTTTTTCATCGCCTTGGCTTGCGTCTGCCCGCCGACGCGCGAAACGCTCATGCCCACATTCACGGCGGGTTTCTGTCCCTCATAGAACAGCTTCGGTTCCAGATAGATCTGCCCGTCGGTGATCGATATCAAATTCGTGGGAATATAGGCGGTCAGGTTCTCCGCTTGCGTTTCCGCGATCGGCAGGGCGGTCAGGGACCCGCCGCCCAATTCCGCCGACAGTTTCGCCGACCGCTCCAGCAGCCGGGCATGGGCGTAGAAGACATCGCCGGGATAAGCCTCCCGCCCCGGCGGCTTTCGCAGAAGAAGGGAGAGCTGCCGGTAGATGATCGCGTGTTTGGTCAGATCGTCGATTACCAGCAAAGCGTCGCGGCCCTGGTCGCGAAAATACTCCGCCATGGTGCAGGCGGCGTAGGGCGTTATCCATTGGGCGCCGGGCGGTGCTTCCGCCGCGCCGACGACAAAAATACAATTCTCTATCGCGCCATGGCTGCGGATTGCTTCGATGATCTGATTGACGGTCGATGTCTTCTGCCCGATGCAGGCATAGACGCAGATCACATCGCTGTCCCGTTGGTTGATGATCGTATCGACCGCGATGGCGGTCTTGCCGGTCTTTCGGTCGCCGATGATCAATTCGCGTTGACCTCGGCCCAGGGGGATCATCGCATCCACGACCGTAACGCCTGTCATCAGGGGTTCGGTGACAAGGTCGCGTTCCACGATGCCGGGGGCGGAGCGCTCAATCGGGTCGCGCCGCCGGCTGTCCACATTCGGTCCATCGTCCAAGGGCATCCCGGTCGGATCGACCACGCGTCCCAGCAGGGCGTCGCCGACCGGAACGCGGATGATCTCACCGGTACCCCAGACCTTGCCGCCGGCGCCGATCTCTTCGCCGCTTCCCAGCAGGACGCAGCCGACCCCGCCTTCATCGACGCGGAAGGCCAGGCCGAACGTCCCGTCCTCGAACCGCAACACTTCGTCCAACCGTGTCCGGGGCAGTCCGGAAACGATGGCGACGCCGTCACCGATATGCTCGACGATGCCGACATGTTCCAGCACCGGCGCGTCCGGCGACGCGCTCAAGCGGTCCCGGGCGCCGGGAAGCCAGCCGTTCAGCGTTTCACGAAGCGGCGTCGTCACGTTGCAACATCCTTCTTGCCCGGTCCAAGCGATCGGCCCAGGAGAATTTCAACACGGTGTGGGGGAAGCGGAGCTCTGCGCCGCCGATCAAGTCGGGGTCGGTTTCGAAAACCACCCCGCCCAGTGCGTCCAGGTCGCCCAGATGGCGCGACAGCATCCTGCGCCATCGGTCTTGGTCCGCGGGCGGGACAGGGTCCGCGGTTGCCACGCGCAGTCCTTCGCCACTGTTTGCGCCGGCGGCATCCTCGCGCATCTGCGCGCGTTCCATATCGCCCAAAGCCGCCATTTTCCCGTCCAATTGCTCAAGGCAGGCATTCGCGAGCGCGCCGGTATCCGTCTTCGTCAGGATTTCCGCCGCCATGGACGCGGCGAGCGCGCCAATCTCGTGCTTCATGCCGCGCAGGGTTTCCTCGCGTTCCCGGGCAATTGCTTCCCGGGCTTCGTCGATCATGTTTTTCGCGTCGCCTTGCGCCTTGGCCATCGCCTTGTCGCGCGCCTCGGCGGTTTGGTCCTGCACCTCTTTCAGCATCCGCCGGCGTTCTTGCGCCAGGGCCGCGCGTTCTTCTTCCAGGCTTTGTTTAAGCGCCTCGGCCTCGGCCTCTTTCTCCGCCGCCTTCACCAGGACCTCGTCGGACAGTGCCCGGCGGCGCGCGATCACGTCCCGGATCGGGCCGTAGAGAAACTGGCGCAGCAACCAGACGAGAATAATGAAATTGATCGCCTGAAGGGCAAGCGTCCACCAATCGATTTGCATCGTCAGCCGACAAACGGGTTTGCGTAAAGCAACAGCAGCGCGATCACGAGGCAGTAAATCGCCATGGTCTCGATCATCGCCAGGCCGACGAACAATGTCCGCGACACGGTCCCCGCCGCTTCCGGCTGCCGGGCGATGGCATCCATGGCGGCCGCGATGGCGCGGCCTTCCCCCAGGGCGGGCCCGATGGCGCCGAAGGAAACGGCAATGGCCGCGCAGACGATACTCAACATTTCAATGGAAGCGTCCATGATGTCTCCGTCATTCAGCCTCGCCGCTGACCGCTGCTCCGATAAAGACGGCGGCGAGAATTGTGAAAATATAGGCCTGTATGATGCCGATCAGAATGCCGAGCAGCATGAAGGGTATCGGCAGGAACAGCCCGGCGAGGAAAACCACGATCGCAAGGACGAATTCGTGGCTCATGATATTGCCGAACAGCCGTATCATCAGCGAGAAGGTCCGCGTGATTTCCGACAGGACGTTCAACGGCAGCAACATCGGGTTCGGTTTGATGTAACGGCGCAGGTAATCCGCGGCGCCGAGTGAACGCAGCCCGAAATAGTGTACGGACAGAAATACGATCAAGGCCAAGGCCGCCGGTGTCTCGATATGGGCCGTCGGCGGTTTGGTGCCCGGTACGACGGCCGAGAGATTGGCGGCGACAAGGAACAGGAACAGTGTGCCCAGCAGGGGCAGGTACGGCCCGGGGTCCCGGCGAATGACCTCTTTGATCTGCGTTTCCAACGTCTCGACGATAATTTCCAGGACCGCTTGCAGGCCCCCGGCGTGAACCGACATGCGACGCGTGCCGAGCCAAGAGGCCAAGGCCAGCGCCGCCATTATGACCCAGGTCGTCACCACCGCCCGGCTGATCGGAACGGGTCCCAGGTGAAACAGGATGTCCGGGGCGAGGGGGCTTACATCCATCGCGTCACCCGGCCGATGATGCGTTGCGTCGCGGCGCGGGCTAGGACGAACCCGGCCAAGGCCATCAGAACTTCCGCGGCACCCTGCTGCGCGAAATACCAGAACCCTGCCAAGGCGCCCGCCAGGCGCAGCGCATAGAGCGGCACGATCTGAAGAAAGGGCGCGCCGGCGGCGTGCATCCGCACGGACAGGAAGAGCAGCAGGAAATAGATGACACCCATGACGGCGCCGGCCATGGCATAAGGACTGCTTTCTATGACACCGGTCCAGGTCATTTCGATTGAATCCTATGCCAAGCCAGATAGGCGCCCAGAACCGCGCCTGCGAATATCAACGCGCCGGAATAGAATATTCCCGTATCGAAGGTTCGGTCGAGCCATCGTCCGGCAAATATGCCGATCAGAATGGGGGTAACGATCAACCAGCCCAGCGCGCCGATCATGGACAGGTTCTGCCAGATCGAGCGCTCGCCCTCGCGTTGCCATCGTTCGTTCCGTTCTTCGCGCAGTTTGACGGCGTGATGCAGATCCCGCTGACCGCCATTGGGGGGAAGCTTGGCCATCAGACACCTTCGGGTCCGTCTTGCGCGCCCTCGCCGGGCAAAATGCTTCGACCCTTCCCTTGCCGGCCGGCATGCAGATATTGCTGCACTTGCCGGATGGTGGCGAGGTGGAGCCGCGTCGTCGACACGCGTGTTTGTTCCTCCGCCTCTTCGTCCCGACGGAATCGCTCCAGGATGCTGTCATCCAATTTGCCGAGCGTCTGGTCGCTGACCGCGTCCCGGGTCGCGACTTCGACTGTCGCGCCGTTCTGTACCGTCAATACACCGCCGCGCACGGCGATATAGTGATCCCGCTCCTCGTCGTTGCGCCAGGTGATGACGGATACGGTCAACACCGTCATGAAATCCGCATGGCCGGGCAGAATACCGAACGCGCCGGTTTCGTCCTCCGCCCGGATATAGCTGACATCGTGCCGGTCCAGGATCAACGCGGTCGGGGTTGTCACGACAAGCCTCATGCCGCCCCCTCTATGGCGCTGTCCAGTGCGCCGATCATGTAAAACGCGCTTTCGGCGGTTCCGTCCGTATCCCCGCGCATGATGGAACGGCAATCGCGCAGCGTTTGTTCCAGGGGAACGGAGACGCCTTGCATTCCGGTGAATTGCGCGGTGACCGCGAAGGGTTGGGTCAGATAGCGGATCAACCGCCGTGCCCGTCCGACCGCTTGCCGGTCGGCTGCGCTCAATTCCTCCATGCCCAGTAGCGAGATGATTTCCTGCAGCTCCCTGTAATGCTCGATCAATCGCCGGACTTCCTCCGCCGTGTCGTAATGCTCCGCGCCGACCAGGCTGGGATCGAGCAAGGCGGATGTCGACGCCAAGGGATCGATTGCGGGATACAGGCCTTGCGAGGCCATCTCGCGGCTCAACACAATCGAAGAATCGAGATGGGTGAAGGTCTCCGCCACCGCGGGGTCGGTGAAATCGTCAGCCGGGACGTAGACCGCCTGGATCGATGTGACCGATGCGTTTCGAACGGATGCGATGCGCTCCTGCAACTCCGCGATCTCGGTCGACAGGGTCGGTTGATAGCCGACGCGCGACGGAAGGCGACCGAGCAAGCCGGAGACTTCGCTGCCCGCCTGAACGAAACGGAAGACATTGTCGATCAACAGCAGGACATTTTGTTCCATTGTGTCGCGGAAATATTCGGCGATGGTCAAGGCGGACATGCCGACACGCCACCGGGCGCCGGGCGGTTCGTTCATTTGTCCGAAGACCAGCGCCGTGCGTTCCAGAACGCCGGATTTCTTCAGATCCAGCCACAGTTCGTGACCTTCGCGGGATCGTTCGCCGATCCCGGCGAATACCGAAATGCCGGAATGATGTTCGACCGTGGATCGGATCAACTCCATGATCAACACGGTCTTGCCGACGCCTGCCCCGCCGAACATCGCGGCCTTGCCGCCTTGAACCAAAGGCGCCAGAAGGTCGATGGTCTTGATGCCGGTCAGGAAAATATCGCGGCTGCGTTTTTGTTCGCTGAGTTTCGGCGCCTTGCGGTGGATCGGAAGTCGGGGAACGTCCGGACCGAAAGGGGCGCCGTGGTCGATCGGTTCGCCGACCACGTTAACCAACCTGCCCAGCACGGCCTTGCCGGCGGGAACCATGATCGGCGCACCGGTGTCACGGGCGACCATGCCGCCCCCCAGACCGGCGGTTTCCTGCATTGCGACGCCGCGGATTTTGGTCTTGTCGACATGCTGTTGGACTTCGATCGTCAGAATCCGGCCGTCATCCATCGGAATTTCGACCGCATGGCCGATCTGCGGCAGCATTTTGCCCGGAAAGGCGATATCGACAACGGATCCGCTGACGGCAACGACATGGCCGTCGGGACGGGTTTCCATGCCGGCTTCCGGTGATTGCGGTCCTGACTCTTCCATGATTTCCGGGCACATCGCGCGTATTTGAACACAGTCTGCAGTTAGGTCGATTAGTCATTCTGCCACATTGACCAAGGTCAATGCCGATACGATCTATTCTATAGCATTGATGCCGTCATCCTGCGGCAACGATCCTTTGATATTTGGAATTTAGTTTTTCGCGCCATTGCATTTCTTCGGCGCTGCAAGTGAGATTGATACATGACCAGAAGCACTGCCCATGGCGGTAAAATCCATCCAATCGACCGCTTTCTGCATGCCGCGGAAGCGCGCGCGACGTCGGGTCTGTCGCCGGCATCGATCATGGCGGCCTATTCGGATTGGATCGTACATCTGGCGAACGCGCCCGGAAAACAGGCCGAACTGGTCGAAAAAGCGCTACGGAAGAATCTGCGTTTTGCCGCATATGCCCAGCAAGCGATGTTAGGGCGGAAGCCGGAGCCTTGCATCGATCCCCTGCCGCAGGACCGCCGGTTTCAATCGCCCGACTGGCAGACGATTCCGTTTTCCTGTTGGTACCAAGGATTTCTGCTGACGCAGCAATGGTGGCACAACGCGACCGTAGGAATCGGGGGCGTAACCCCGCATCACGAGGATGTCGTCTCGTTCTCCGCGCGGCAAATTCTGGACATTTTTTCACCGTCGAATTTTCCGTGGACCAACCCGACGGTGCTGCGCAGGACCTTTGACGAAAAAGGCCAGAACCTGATCCGCGGTGCCCAGAATTTCGCCGAGGACTGGGAGAGGGCCGTCTTGCAGAAGCCGCCCCTTGGAACCGAAGCATTTCGCGTTGGCGGCAATTTGGCGGTGACCAAAGGGAGGGTCGTCTACCGCAACCGTTTGATTGAGCTGATCCAGTATGAACCGACCACGAAAAAGGTCGGGGCCGAACCGGTGCTGATCGTGCCCGCCTGGATCATGAAATACTACATTCTCGACCTCTCCGAATCGAATTCCATGGTCAAATACCTCGTCGATCAAGGGCACACGGTCTTCATGATTTCCTGGAAAAACCCGACAGAGGATGACCGAGATACTGGGTTTCACGACTACATTGATCTTGGTGTGAACAAAGCGCTTGAGGCGGTTCGCGGGATTACCGGTGAAACGCCGGTTCATACGGTCGGCTATTGTATCGGAGGGACGCTGCTGTCGATTGCCGCGGCCGCAATCAGCCGGGATCAAAAGGACTGGATCAAGACTGTAACCCTGTTTGCCGCGCAAACGGACTTCACCGAGGCTGGGGAGCTGATGCTGTTTATCGACGACAGCCAGATTGCCTATCTCGAGGATCTGATGTGGGACCGCGGCTATCTCGATACGAAGGAGATGGCGGGCGCCTTTCAATTGCTCCGCTCGAACGACCTGATCTGGTCGAAACTCATCAAGGACTATCTGATGGGGGAGCGGACCGAGATGTCGGACTTGATGGCCTGGAACGCGGATGCGACGCGAATGCCTTACCGGATGCATTCCGAATATCTGCGATCGCTTTTCCTAAACAACGATTTCGCCGAAGGCCGTTACTATGTGGACGACAAGCCTGTCGCGCTGACCGATATCAAAGTTCCGCTTTTCGTGGTCGGGGCTGAACGAGACCACGTTGCACCGTGGAAATCCGTCTTCAAGATCAATCTGCTGGCGGATACGGATATCACATTCCTTCTGACCAGCGGCGGGCATAATGCCGGGATTATCAGCGAGCCGGGCCATCCGCACCGGCATTTTCGGATTGCGGAGAAGAAGGAGCACGATCCCTATATCGCGCCGGAACAATGGTTCGATCAGACACCGATTTCGGAAGGGTCGTGGTGGCCGGCTTGGGAAAGCTGGCTGACCGCGCAATCGGGCGGCAAGGTGGATGCCCGCCCGGCCGGTAATCGGGATGCCGGCTATCCCGCGATCTGCGATGCGCCGGGGAGCTATGTGCTGCAGGACTGAGTCTGAGACGCCGCGTCACCAATCGGCCGGAACCTGGATTGGGGAAATCTCGCCCCTGGAGTAAAGCGGCTCGCCTGCTACCGGTGTGTGAAATGCGTGCCATGACCTGCGATGGACGAGCGCCGGAAGGCTTGTGGGGAGAGTCCGATTTGGGAACGGAAGAAGCGAGAGAAGTTGCCAGGGGTCGAGAAATTGAGATGCATGGCGACGTCCCCCATCGGAACATCACTCTCCGCGAGTAACGAAATCGCTCGTTCCATCCGCGCCGCGTTGCTGATTCGATTGGGGGTTACCCCGGTGCACTGCTTGAAAAGTTCGAAGAACCGGGGACGCGACAACCCGACTGCGTCAGCCACGGTTTCGACAGACAGCAGTTCTTCCCGCTGGTACAGCATCCCCATGGCGCGGCGAATGCGATAATCAAAGGCGGGTGGTAGCCATTCCGCGCGCGACGCCGTTTTCGCCGCATCGTGCAGCGCGTGGATCAATGCCGCGAGCATGCCGGGCACGTCTTCCATTTCAGACTGGCTGTCCTCAAGGCGCACCGATGCCGATACGGCCCGGACCAATTCGGCGATGGCACGGTCCGCTGCCGGTGACCGTTCTACGCACGGCGCACCGAAGAATGGGTCCAGACCGTTATCCGCCCGATGAAACCCCGCTTGCGACAGCCATTTCGGGTCCAGATACAGGGTCAAGAATCTGGTCGGTCCTCGCTCTCGCCGGAAGGTCCAGGCATGCGGTTCCCACGCATTTACCAGTACCGCAGAGTCGGCGGTGACCGGACATAGAGCATCCCGAACCTGGAAAGAAGTGTCCGCGCCGGCAAGCTTGATGATTGCATGAAGGTGGGGATGGACATGCGTCGCCAACGGACAATCCATGTCCGTGATTCCGATACGGCCAAAGCCGCCGAACAGCGTCGCAATGGGCCGGGACACGACCTGTCTTCTCCCTCATTCCGTCAGCATCAACCCTAGCATGCCCCTCGTCGACAGCAAGGAAACAGGCGCCATAGCCGCTCGGTTCCGGCGAAAATCAGACTTTTGGATAATTATCCGTTCCCGCGGATATGTCCTCTCAAACGGCGGGCCGATACAGTTTACGGATTACGTCACGGGGAGACCATTGGATGGGCAATAACGCCGGCATTCCAGGGCGGGGCGGCTTTATCGACCGGCACGGGTTGTGGGACGAGTCGGCGCGGTCGGCGGCGCGTGTCATGTTGGACCGCGTTGAGAAGGAAGGGATCGGTCTGATCCGCCTTGTCTGGTGCGATACCCATGGTTGGACGCGGGCGCGTTCGGTGACGCCCGCTGCGTTCCGCGCCGCTCTGCGCGACGGTTACAGCATCGGCGCGGGAAGCTGGAGCCTGGACGCCTCCGGTGGCCGGGTGTTTCAAACCTTCACCAAGGGCGGGGGGATGGACCTGCCGGAAATGACCGGCTCGCCAAATCTTGTTCTGGTGCCCGACCCAAGCAGTTTTCGTATTCTGCCCTGGGCGCCCGGGGTGGCGATGGTTTTGTGCGACGACTATTTCAAGGATGGTCGCCCGTTTTTCTTTTCCCCCCGGCACATCTTGCGCCGGGTGCTGGCCGGTATCGCGGAACTGGGAATGAAGGCGACAGTCGGGCTTGAGGTCGAGTGGACTTTGATGCGCCTGACCGGGACGGATGGCGGGTATGGCGGCGTCAATCAGGCCGGCAGGCGCGGCGCACCGCCCGCGGCACTGCCGGCGGAACCCGGCTTCGCCTATGATTCCGAGACCAATCTCGACCGGGTTCAACCCTTTCTCAGCATTCTGGTGGACCACTATGACAGGTTATGCCTGGGCCTGCGTTCCATCGATAACGAGCTTGGCGCAGGGCAGTTCGAATGTACGTTCGAGCCGAAATCCGCCTGGGACGCGGCGGCGGATTTCCTGCTCTTCCGAAGCGCGACACGACAAATCGCGTGCCGTAACGGGTTTCTCGCCAGTTTCATGACGGCACCGGCGGGGCCGGGATTGTTCCCCAGCGGATGGCATGTGCATCAATCCCTGAGCGATGCGAAAACCGGTGAGAACCTGTTCATGCCCTATGCCGATGGGGCGCCGCTGTCGCCGGCGGGAATGTCCTTCCTGGCGGGACAGTTGCTCCATTCGGTGCCCGGTATCGCTTTCTCCGCGCCCACGGTTAACGGTTACCGGCGGTTCCGCCCCAACTCGCTGGCGCCCGACCGGGTCGCCTGGAATGTGGAGCATCGGGGTGTCCTGCTGCGGGTCCTGGGGGGACCGAACGACACGGCGACGCGGATCGAGAATCGGGTCGGGGAACCCGCCGCCAATCCTTATCTTGCGATCGCCGCGCAGCTGGCGGCGGGAATGGACGGTATTGGCCGGGGCCTCGATCCGGGACCGGCGGACGATGAGCCTTATCAGACCGACCGGCCGATGCTGCCGGCGTCCCTGGACGATGCCCTGACCGGATTGGAAGGATCCGAATTCTTCAGGACCTGCTTCGGGGAGACCTATCTGACCTATTTTCTGCGAATGAAGCGGGCCGAAGTTGCTCGCTATAGCGAATTTCTCGCCGCGACGGGCATCGACCCCGCGGCGGGTGTCACCGAGTGGGAAATGAATGAGTATTTCGACGCGTTCTGAATCCTTGGACTTCGGATGTCTGGCGCGAAAGGAGTTGGATGAATGACAGGCGACAGCACGGCGTTTGATTTCGACGCTTTGATCCACGAGGACAAGGTACACCGGTCGCTCTACACGGACCCTGCGATTTTCGACCGGGAATTGACGCGCATTTTCGGGGGAACCTGGGTTTATCTGGCGCATGAAAGCCAGATCCCCGAACCGGACAGTTTCTTCCGCACACGGCTGGGCCTGCGCCCAATCATTATGGTGCGCGACGGGGACGGCGTGATCCGGGCCCTGTACAACCGGTGCACTCATCGCGGGGCCACGGTCTGCCGCGCGAAGCAGGGCAAGGCGACCTCCTTCACCTGCCCCTATCACGGCTGGACCTATATGACGAACGGCAAGCTGATCGGTGTTCCGTGGCCTGAGGGTTACGGGCATGACCAACGCCAGGAAGACAAATTCAATTTGGCCCAGGTCCCACGGGTGGAATCCTATCGCGGTTTCATTTTCGGCACATTGAACATGGACGCCCCTGCGCTTGCGGATCATCTGGGGCCGGTGCGCGAACCGATCGATGATTGGCTGGACCGCAATCCCGGCGGAAAGCTGGTGCTGTCGGAGGCGAACCGGATGCGTTTCAAAGGCAACTGGAAACTTGCCTATGACAACAGCGCCGACGGTTACCACGTGGTTTTCTCTCACCGTTCGCTGTTGATGATGGAAAACCGCTTCGCGGGGGAAGACCCGAAAGGCATGTCCTTCTATCGACAAAGACCGGATTCTGGGCCGGTCCGGGTCTATTATTTCGGCAATGGACATCACTTCAAGGACAAGCGCCCGACCTTGGCGGACGGCCCCGGCGCGATCTGGCGGATCGAAGGGCTGCATCCGGGCATGGAAGGCTATGAAGCGGAAATCCGCGAACGCTATGGGGCTAGGGCAGATGCGTTGTTGGATCTGGCCGGGTCGATCCCGATGAACATTAACGTCTTCCCGAACTTGCTGATTCTGGGGAACCATATCCAGGTCCTGGAACCGCTGTCCTATAACGAGACGGCGACGACCTGGTACGGAACAGCCATCGTGGACGACGGGGACGAATTGGACGGCGCCGCCGACTTGATTAACGCGCTGCGCATGCGGACCCAAGAGCAATTTCCGCTGTTTGGCGAAGTCGACGATTTGACGAATTTCGAAGAGATTCAGGCGGGCCTCGGCGCGGAGGAAGACCCCTGGGTCTATATGGATCGCGGGTTGGGAATGCCCGACCGGTTCACCGAGAAGGACGGCGTGATTTCCGGTCCGGCAACGGACGAGGTCTTCATGCGGGAATACATGAAGCACTACAAGGCGCTGATGGTTGCCGATCCGGAACTCACCATCTCACGCGGAGGGCATGATCGATGAGCGCCGCCGACCGAAACCCTTCGAATTCCTCATATTATGTGACAGATGATTTCTATGCGAAATTGGTCGCCGATTTCGAAGGCTGGGACCTGGATACCCGGCGCATCGACGATGGGCCCGACTACGTCCGTGCCCGTTCGATCCTTTTGCGGGAGGCGCGTTATCTCGATCAGGATCGGATGCGCGATTGGCTCGCCCTGTTCAGCCCGGAATGCGCCTACTGGATTCCCGGCACGCGTGATCGGGGCGACCCGCGCCGGGAAATCGCGTTTGCCTTCCATGATCGCCGCCAATTGGAAGACCGGGTCTACAGGTTGGAGACCGGTTATGCCTGGTCCCAGACACCTGTCAGCCGGACCAGTCGTATGATCACGAATATCGAAGTCTTCGGTACCGACGAGCCCGGTGTGACAATGGTACGCTCAAATTTTCAAGTCACCGAATACTGGAATGGTCAGATACGGTTCTGGACAGGATATTCGGTTCATCGCCTCGCACCCGAATCCGATGTTGAGCCTGGCTTTGGTGCAATCCTGGCGAAACAGGTGAACCTGATCGATTGCGACGAAAACCATCGTAACCCCAGCATCACGTTGTGACTGTCCGGTTCAATGGGCAACCGTGAATCGCGCCTGCCGATGGCTCGGTCTTTCCGCTTCGTCCAGCATCGCCACCGAGAAATCCTCCATGGAAATTCGGGAATTGCCGTCTTGGTCGACAAGCAGCGTGTCGGCGCCGGTGCGGTAGTTTCCGGTTCGCTCGCCGGGAACGAGCATTGCCGGTGGAGAGAGATAGGTCCAATCGGTATCCCGTGCGTCACGGCATAACTCGTATTGGGCAAAACTTGCACGCGCGATCGGGACGACGTCCTCCGGCAGAAAGCCGGGGGCGGTCAAGACCGAGTGGCGGTTCTTGTCCGGAACCAGCAGGCTCGCCGCCCCGCCGACGATGAGCAGCCGGATGTTTGCCCGTCCCGCGGCGGTCAGCAGAGACTCCGTAAGGGGGGCCAGGTCCATTTCCTGCCCGTCGGGCGGGCGCACGGCGCTGATGGCCAAATCGTACCCTGCCAGCAGGGAGGGAAGCGCGGTGGTGTCGGTTATGTCCGCGACCACGGTTTGGACCGTTGGAGCCTTGCCATTCATTTGCGTCGAGGATCGGATGACGGCGGTGACGTCATGGCCGCGGGTCGTGGCTTCCGCGACAATGCGGCTGCCGACCTCTCCGCGTGCACCGAAAACGATGATTTTCATTATGAATGCCTCTTCGATTTACATGACTAAGGGGTAGCTGTCGCCAGCCGGGGCTTTTGCGGCGGCCGTTGACTGATCCAGACGCTTGCCAGGATGATCGCGATGCCGAGGATTTGCAGCGGACTGAGTTGCTGGTCCAATAGGATCCAACCCAGGGTTAGCGCGGTTGCGGGGCTGAGGAAGCCCAGGGCGGACACGGCGGCCGGCTCGATCCGGGCGATGCCGCGGAACCAGAGAAGGTAGGTGAACGCCGCACCCACCAAACCCAGATAGGTCAATCCGGCAATATTGGTTCCGGTCAGTGCCGGCAGCGGCGGTTCCATCCACAAGGCGACGGGAAGCAGCAACAGGCCGCCGGCGGTCAATTGCCAGGATGTGAATGTCAGCAGGGAGACGGGCGGCCGCCATTTTCGGGTCAAAACCGTTCCCAAAGCCATGGACGCGGCGCCGCCCAATCCGGCGGCAATGCCGATTGGGTCGAGGGCGGCCTGGGGCGTCAGCACCAGCAAGGCCACCCCGCCGAGCCCCGCCATTGCGGCGCCGACCGACAGGATCCTGATCGGTGAGCCCAGGATGTGATGGGCAAGCAGGATGACGACAAGCGGCTGGATCGCCCCGACCGTCGCGCCGACGCCGCCCGGCAACCGATAGGCCGTGATGAACAGCATGACCCAGAAGATCGCGAAATTGAGCGCCCCCAGGATGAAGACGCGGCCCAACCAGGCCGGTGAAGGCATTTGCCGAACAATCAACAACAGCAGCAGTCCGGCCGGCAAGGCGCGCAGCATCGCAACCGTGATCGGGTATCCGGGGGGCAGGAATTCGGTCGTCACATAATAGGTGCTGCCCCAAATGGCCGGGGCGAGGGCGGTCAAAAGAATATCCATATTCAGGATGCGGGGCATGTCGTCCTCCGTGAAACTATCTTGACGTCAAGATAACCGCATTTGTCTTGACGTCAAGATAAAATCACCGAACACTGTTTTCATGGATCGGATCGACAAAATTCTTGCCCAGTGGCGCAAGGAACGCCCGGAACTGGATGTGGCGCCGATGGGGCTGATTGGCCGTATTTCGCGCCTGTCCGTCATCCTGCGGACGGAAATGGAAAAAACCTGGGCCGAATTCGGCCTGAATCCGCCCAGCTTCGACGTATTGGCCACCCTGCGCCGGTCCGGGCCGCCTTTTCGTTTGTCACCGGGGGACTTGATCGCGTCGACCATGGTGACGTCGGGCACGATGACCAATCGCATCGACAAGCTTGTCGCCGCCGGTCTGGTCGAACGCACGCCCAATCCCGAAGACGGCCGCGGCTTTCTCATCGGTTTGAGCGATAAGGGCTTTGCGCTCATCGATGAAGCCGTGACCGCGCATGTGGCCACGCAGGAAAAGCTGATCGCGGCATTGCAGGATGACGAGCGTGACCGGCTCGACGACGGTTTGCGGGTTTTCCTGGAAAAAATCGATGAGGACGATTTTCCGGAATAAGGGCTGGCGGACGGGCCTGGAAAAGGGGTGTCCCTGCCAGGACCCGGATGGGTCCGTTTCGCCCTTCCATAGGTCCTGTCGATTTGCCTCAGCCTATTGTTGTTTTCCGATGCTGGCGGATTCCCAAACAGCCGGTTATGGTTCTTACCTGAGGCATATGGGAAGGGCCGCCGCGCAACGGAAAACGATCCGGGGCCCGGCCTGAATTGCTCCAAAATCGAATTTCTAAACCGAAACTCCAAACCATGGTGCGGCATTCATGATTTACGAAGTACCGGAAACGGTGGACAGCGCCGTCGCTTTGCTGTCGGGGGCAACCGGGTCCGCAAGGATCCTGGCGGGGGGCACGGATCTGCTGGTGCAGATGAAGTCCGGTGTCGTGGAACCCGATCTGGTCGTCGATATCAAACGGATCGACGGCATGAAATCCATCACGCAGGAAGACGGCGGCTGGCGCATCGGCGCGGCTGTCTCCGGCGCGGAGATGGGCGAGCACGAAGCGCTTTGCGGCGCCTGGCCCGGCGTGGTGGAGGCCATGGAACTCATCGGGTCGACCCAGGTTCAGGGCCGGGCCACGCTAGCGGGGAATCTCTGCAATGCTTCGCCGGCCGCGGACAGTGTGCCGGCCATGGTCGCCGCCGGGGCGTTGGTTCGGGTCGCGGGTCCCGATGGCGTGCGCGATATTCCGGCCGAAGACATTCCGGTCAGCCCGGGCAAGACGTCGCTCGCCAAGGGTGAGTTCGTGACATCTGTCTTCCTGCCCGCACGTCCGGCGAAATCCGGCGATGCCTATCTGCGGTTCATTCCGCGCACGGAAATGGATATCGCGGTCGTCGGCGTCGGCGTTTCCTTGACCTTGGATGAAGCCGGCACCTGCACGGCGGCACGGGTCGGGCTGGGCGCCGTCGCGGCGACGGTCCTGTTGGTAGAAGACGCCGCGGCCGCGCTGATCGGGACCAAGGTCGACGACGCGGCGCTGGACAAGCTGGCCGCCGCCGCCTCCGCCGCCTGCAAGCCGATTGACGACAAACGCGGAACCATCGCGTTCCGCACCCATGTGGCCGGTGTGCTGGCAAAGCGGGCGGCGAAGATCGCCCTGACGCGCGCGCAAAGCTGACCCGGGGTTGAGTGAGGAATTTGTAATGAGCCAGATACATGTAACGACCAAGATCAACGGAGATACGACGGAGTATCTCTGTGATCCGGAAGAAACCCTTTTGGACGTGCTCCGCGACCGGCTGGGCCTGACCGGGGCAAAAGAAGGCTGCGGGACCGGGGATTGCGGCGCCTGTTCCGTCACCGTGGACGGACGGCTTGTCTGTTCCTGCCTGATGTTGGGGGCCGAAGCCGACGGCAGTGAGATCACCACCATCGAAGGCATGGCCGAGGGCGAGAAACTGCATCCGCTGCAGCAGAAGTTCCTGGAACATGCCGCCCTGCAATGCGGCATCTGTACGCCGGGTATCCTGGTGGCGGCGAAATCGCTTCTGGAAAAGAACCCCTCTCCGACCGAGGAAGAGGCCCGCTATTGGCTGGCCGGCAACCTGTGCCGCTGCACCGGCTATGACAAGATCATCCGCGCCGTCATGGACGCGGCAGAAGAAATGAGGAGGGCTTCCTGATGCCGCTCGACGATCACACACCTGACCAGACACCCGGCGAAGCCCGGCAGTTCAAGGTCGTTGGTACGCGCCCGCTCCGTCCCGATGGGATCGACAAGGTTACGGGGCGCGCCCGTTTCGGTGCGGATATGTCTGCGCCGGGCATGCTGATCGGCCGCGTCCTGCGCAGCCCGCATGCCCATGCCCGCATCCGCAGCATCGATACCAGCAAGGCCGAAGCCCTTTCCGGGGTCAAAGCCGTTGTGACGCGGGCCGATTTCGGGCCGGGCGACGATGATGTCGCCGATATCCTCGACAATTGCATGGCGGGCGAAAAGGCGTTGTATGACGGCCACGCAATCGCGGCCGTTGCGGCGACCAGCGCCGCCATCGCCCGCAAGGCCTTGAAGCTGATCGACGTGGATTACGAAATTCTGCCCCATGTCACGGATGTCGACGCTGCGATGAAGCCGGATGCGCCGGTCCTGCATGAGGGATTGAGCGACGAGACCGTGCCAGAGGGCGTGTCGCAAAACGTCGTCCACCGTGTCGAATTCGGTCATGGCGATGTGGAGGCCGGTTTTGCGAAGGCCGATAAGGTTCTGGAGCGGACCTTCAAGACCGCCGCCACGCATCAGGGCTATATCGAACCGCATGCCTGCCTCGCCACCATGGGCGCGGACGGAATCGCCGACCTTTGGGTCTGCACCCAGGGCCATTACATGGTGCGCAATACCTGCGCCGCGATCCTTGGCATCGACCAGGGCAAACTGCGCGTCACCGCGTCTGAAATCGGCGGCGGTTTCGGCGGCAAGACCACGGTCTTCCTGGAACCCGTCGCGCTTGCGCTGTCGCGCAAGGCCAACCGCCCGGTGAAGATGACCATGACGCGTGAGGAAGTGCTGCGCGCCACGGGACCGACCTCGTCGACCTCCATCGATGTGAAGATCGGCATGAACAAGGACGGCAAGATCACCGCGGCCTCGGCGGATCTGCGTTATCAGGGCGGCGCCTATCCGGGCTCGCCCGCCGATATGGGGTCGATGACGGCTTTCGCGCCGTATGACCTTGAGAACGTGAAGACCGTGGGCTGGGACGTGGTGACGAATCGCCCGAAGGCGGCGGCCTATCGTGCGCCGGGCGCGCCGATGGCGGCCTTCGCGGTGGAAAGCGTCGTCGACGAATTGGCAAAGGGCTTCGGCCTCGATCCGCTGGATGTTCGTTTGAAGAACGCCGCGCGGGAAGGGACGAAATCTTCCTATGGTCCGACCTTCCCGGCAATCGGCCTGGAAGCGACCTTGCAGGCGGCCAAGGATCATCCGCATTGGAAGGCCCCCTTGGGACCGAATCAGGGACGCGGCGTCGCTTGCGGCTTCTGGTTCAACTTCGGCGGGGATACCTGCGTTTCGCTGAACATCACGCCGGACGGCACGGTGACCCTGACGGAAGGCAATCCCGATATCGGCGGGTCGCGGGCTTCCATGTCGATGATGGCGGCGGAAGAGCTTGGTATTCCCTATGATCAGGTCCGCACCGTGATCGCGGATACCGGCGCGCTGGGCCAAAATGAAGTGACCGACGGCAGCCGCGTGACCTTCGCGGTGGGCCTCGCCACCATCAAGGCGGCGCGCAATGCCAAAAAGGTTCTGTGCGAACGCGCGGCGATGGTCTGGGGCATCGACCCGGACGCGGTCGAATGGGTGGATGGATGCGCCCGTCCGGCCGGCGACAATGCTGGCAAGTTCCCGCCGATGAGCCTGAAGGAAATCGCCGCCATCGCCTCCAATACCGGGGGGCCGGTGGCCGGCCATTTCGAGGTCAATGCGGAAGGCGCCGGCGTCAGTTTCGCCACCCATATGGTGGATACCGAGGTGGACCCCGATACGGGCGCGGTGAAGGTCGTTCGCTACACCGTGTTCCAGGACGCCGGTAAAGCGGTTCATCCGGCCTATGTGGAAGGCCAGTTCCAGGGCGGGGCCGTGCAGGGCATCGGCTGGGCGCTGAACGAGGAATACATCTATGGCGAGGACGGAAGGTTGCAGAATCCGGGCTTCCTCGACTATCGGATTCCCGTTGCGTCCGATCTGCCGATGATCGACACGGTCATCCTGGAAATTCCCAATCCCGGCCATCCCTATGGGGTGCGTGGGGTCGGGGAAACCTCCATCGTGCCGCCCTTGGCCGCCATCGCGAACAGCGTGTCGGAAGCGGCCGGCGTTCGGATGACCAGCCTGCCGATGTCCCCGCCGAAAGTCCTGGCGGCCATTCAGGCGGGTTAGGACCGCACCATGGTCATGGTGAAGATCTGGGGGTCGCTGACATCGGCCACCGATGGACAGGCGGAAGTCGAGATCGAGGCCACGACCTTGAAGGAATTGCTGGACGGATTGTCGGAAAAATACCCGGCGATCCGTCCACAACTTCAACGTGGCGTCTCCGTCTCCATCGACGGCAAGATTTATAACGACAGCTGGTTCCAGCCGATCCGCGAGGACAGCGAGGTCGTGCTTCTGCGCCGCATCGTCGGCGGATAACGCAAATTCCTATCGCTTCGGAATGTCGCTGCGCCGCAGGTGCCGCTTCTGGGCGGCGATGCGGAACTGGGCGTTGGCTGCGCCGTACCCGTTATAGCCGCCGCGCCGCTCGACGATCTCGAAGAAAAATCCTTCTCGATAGATCGGGCTGTAGATCTGGAAATACTCGCCGTCGCCATCCCGGTCGTAGAGGATGCTGTTCGCCTTCAGCGCTTCCAGCATGTCATCCTCAAGCCCGAACCGCGCATCCAGGTCGTCATAGTAGTTGGGTGATATCGTGATCGGTGAAAACCCGTTCTTCCGCAAGGCGTCCGCCGTCGCGAAAATGTCGGCGGTTTCAAAAGCCATGTGCTGAACCGCCGACCCGAAGCTTTCGAAAATGAAATGACCGGCAAGCGTCCGCCGGTTTTCCGCCCCATTCAACGTCAGGCGCAGCGAGCCGTCACCATTCTCGACCGCCTGGCTGCGGACCAGTCCGGCCGGGTCGACCACATCGACCATCGGCGTTTTATGGGTCTCGAAAATGCTGGTGTAGAACAGCAGCCAGGTCAGCATCTCCTCAAGGTTCATGGTCTGGGCGATATGGTCGATGCGGGTCAGCCCGGCATCCACGGGTTCCGGTCGATCGTCCTCCACCGGGCGGAATTCGATCTCCCAAACCCGGGCCAGATCGCTCTTGCCGTCGATGAAATGCATCACCCCGCCGCCCACGCCCCGGATCGCCGGGATGTCCAGCTCGCCCGGCTGCACATCCTGCGTGAACAGGGTGGCGCCGAGGGCTTCGGCCCGTTCGATGGTCGCCTGCGCGTCTTCAACCCGAAGCCCGATATCGCAGACCGTCGTGCCGTGCACGATGTAGGAGGAATGCGCGAAGCCGGTCCGTTCCGTGTTGATGACGATGTTGATATCGCCCTGCCGCCACAGGTCGACCTTCTTGGAAATGTGGCGGCCGGTCCGAACGAAACCCAAACAGTGCATCAGGGCGATAAGCGATTCCGCCTCGGCCTCGTTGGCGGCGAATTCGACGAATTCGATGCCGCCGACGGGGATGCGGTCAGGCATGTCGTCAACCTGGATTTTGATATCCGGTTCGACCCGCCGGACCTGATCCATCAGATAGACAAGGGATCGATGCCCATCGACGGAAATGGATTTCGCCGATCCCCCGCGGAATTGATCGTTGAAGATTTCCAGGGAGACGACGCCGTCATAACCGGTCGCCGCCACGGCGCGCATGAACCCTTTAACGTCCAAATCGCCTTCGCCCGGCATGTTGCGGTAATGCCGGGACCAATACAGCAGGTCCATGTCGATCTTCGGCGCGTCGGCCAATTGGATGAAGAAGATCTTGTCCCCGGGGATGGATCGGATGCTGTCAGGGTCGATCCCTTTCGCCAGCGTATGGAACGAGTCCAGGATCAGGCCGATATTCGGATGGTCGGCGCGGCGGACCACTTCCCAGGCGTCCCGGTGGTCGGAGATATGCCGACCCCAAGCAAGCGCCTCATACCCCACGCGGATGTCATGTTTCGCCGCGAGTTCGCCCAATTCCCGGAAATCGTCGGCCGCGCGATCGATGCCGCCGAGGGCGAGCGGTGAGGCGTTGGAGCAGACCAGCACCAGGTCCGTCCCCATTTCGTTCATCAAGTCGAATTTGCGTTTGGCGCGTTCGAAAGCGCGGGCGCGCTGGGGTTCGGGCATGCCCTCGAAATCGCGGAAGGGCTGGAACAGGGAAATTTCAAGACCGTGGTCCCGGGCCATGGCGCCGACATCGCGGGGCGAAGCATCGAAAGTCAGGAAGTCGTTCTCGAAAATCTCGATACCGTCGAACCCAGCTTCGGCAATGGCGGCCATTTTTTCGCTCAAGTCGCCCGAAATCGAAACGGTCGCAATCGCTGTTTTCATGTCCTGTCCCTGCGGCGCTTACTGTTGAGCATCAGCATTGCTTGGGTAGGAACCATTTGCAACGATGCTCCCCGCGATCTAACGCTGTTCGCCGAAGTTTGAAACGATAACAAAGTCATTGTCAGGGAACATCATGATATCCGGCCGCACCCAAATCCTCGCCCATCTCGGCGTGCCGACGGAAAGCTTCAAGGCGCCGATGATCTATAATCCCTGGTTCGACGCCAAGGGAATCGATGCCGTCGTCGTGCCCATGGGGTGTGAGGCGGAAGATTTTCCGGACTTCCTGCGGCTTGTCTTTCGCTTGCGGAACATCGCCGGTGCGTTGGTGACCATGCCGCACAAGGTAACGACCGTCGGTTTGTTGGACCAGGCCAGCACCACGGTGAAGGTTTGCGGTTCCTGCAACGCGGTACGGCGCGATGCCGAGGGTCGACTGGTCGGCGATATGTTCGATGGTGAAGGCTTTGTGCGCGGCGTGATGCGAAAGGGACGCGCCATAAAAGGCGCATCGGCCTTGGTTGTGGGCAGCGGCGGCGTCGGTTCCGCGATTGCCGCGTCGCTTGCCAAGGAAGGGGCGGGGCGGATCGGATTGTATGATGTGAACGCGGCATCGGCGGAAAAACTCGCGGAAAGCCTACTGACGCATTACAGCGCGCTTTCCGTCACGGTCGGGTCGAACGACCCAGATGGATGGGATATCGTCGTCAACGCAACGCCGCTGGGTATGAACGAAGGCGATCCGATGCCGATGGATACGGACCGGATCGCGCCGACATCCTTCGTTGGCGAAGTTGTGATGAAACAGGAAGAGACGGCTTTCCTGGCCGCCGCCAAGGCACGCGGTTGCGTCACCCAAATCGGTACCGACATGCTGTTTGAACAAATCCCGGCCTATCTGGAATTCTTCGGGTATCCCAAAACGACACCGGAAGAGCTTCGCGCCTTGGCGACGATCCAATACTGATCAGGCCTCTGCGCCGGTCGTTCAGTCGAGTTCCACCGCGGCCTTGTATCCGGAATAGACCGCTGCGGCGATCAAGCCCGGTGCTTCGCAATCGCCAATACGGCGGACGCTTTTCGGGGCGTCTTCCCGACCGCTCGCGCAGATATCCCTCAGGGATTGGAAAAGGGTGTCGTCCGGTTCCCGCCGTGTCAGCGGCAAAACCCAGTCTGCCTCCATCGTCGATTCCCGGTCGGTAAAGATACAGGATGTTGTCACCGATCCCGCATCGACGGCTTCCAGGCATCGGTTTGTGACGATTTCCACACCCGATTCTATTAGGTTTCGCGTTACGGCATATTCCTCATTGGAATGCTTGCCCCAGGCGCCGGCGCGTCCCGCAGGTGTAACCAGTGTCACGGCATTGCCGCGGCTTCGAAGCACCAATGCCAGAATAGGCCCCATATAATAGTGATCGTCGTCAAACAGCACGACGTGACCATTTGGTGTTTCTTCGCCGGCCAGGAGTCGATCGGCGCTGATGACCTTCGCGCCCTCGCCTATTTTGATTTCCGTGTCCCGTCGGCGGCCCACTCCATCGATGGTCCAGTTCGCGCCCGTCGCCACGAATACGTGGTCGGCGCCAACGGCTAATATGTCATCGACGCCCAGCCGGCTTTCCCGAAAGACCTCGACGTTATTGAGTTTTTCTATTTGACCGACCCGCCAGTCGCGGACGCGGGCCCATTCGGACAGGCCCGGCAGTTTGCTCTCCCGCGTGACGCGGCCGCCGAGATCCCGCGTCGCTTCCGCAAGCATCACATCGTAGCCACGCTTGCCCAGAACCTGGGCCGCTTCCAATCCGGCGGGACCGGCCCCGACTACCAAGACCTTCTCGCTCTTGGCGGCTTTGGGTAGTGCCTCGGGGTGCCACCCCTTGCGGTGTTCCTCACCCATGGTGGGATTCTGTGTGCAGCGGATGGGGACGCCTAATGTGTCATGCGCGTAACAGACATTGCATCCGATGCATTCCCGGATGTCCTCGATCCGCCCTTCCTCGATTTTCCGGGGCAAGTAGGGATCGGCGATGGAGGGGCGTGCCGCCCCTATCATATCCTGCGTGCCGTCGCGCACCACACGCGCCATCGTGTCGGGGGAGGTGAACCGACCCACCGCGACGACAGGTTTTGCGGTCAGCGTTTTGGCCTTGGCGACGCTGTCCTGCAATTCGGCTTCTTTCACGAAACGGGATGCACCCATTTCTATGCCGTAATCCGGTACGGTTACGTCCCAAAGGTCCGGGATATCGGCCAGAAGACCGAATGCGTCATAACCTTCGTTGCTCGCAAGGTCGACCGAGAAGCGGCATGCAAGGGCGGCCTTGTCGCCGACCGCATCGCGGGTGACGTCCAGCAGTTCCCGCACGATTCGCACGCGATTTTCCAGCGATCCGCCATATTCGTCGGTGCGCTGATTGGTGACGGGGTTGAGGAATTCGGACAGCAGATATCCATGGGTCGCGTAGACATAGACAATATCGAACCCTGCCTGCACCGCGCGTTTCGCGGCATCGGCCTGCCAGGTCAGAATGTTCCGGATATCTTCCTTGTCCACACGCCGGCTCTGCACCGGATGGTAGGTATTGTCGGCGGTATTCGGAAGGCTGGTCAGTCCCAACGGCGGCAGGCGCGTGCTCAGATTCGCGACGCTGTTTCCCCCGATCCACAGTTCCGCCCCTGCCAGGGCGCCGTGTTCGTGAACCGCGTCCGTCATCAGGGCGTTGTCACGGATATCGTCCTCGTTCCAAAGCCGCGCATAGGGATAGCCGCCGTCGTCGGAATTAGGATGAATGGAGCAATATTCGGTGCAGACAACGCCCCAACCGCCTTCTGCTTTGACCCCCCGCATCGCGGCAAGCATTTTCGGGCGTGCCCAGCCCATGCCGCTGCAGTGGGGAACTTGATAGAATCGGTTCTTTGCCGTCACCGGGCCAAGCTGGATCGGTTCGAACAAGACGTCGTAACGTGGGTCGCGCATGGGTACCGCCCATAGGTATCGTGGTTGAAATCAGGGGTTATTCGTAGGATTCGGCCCGGCGCAGGATACGCGCCGCTTCGGTGGGAAAAACGGTGGCCAGGAAACTGGCCAGCATGCGCCGGCCCTGCTTGCGGTCCATGAAATCGGGTGTGATGTGCAGACGAATCCACATGCCGTCCGTCATGCTGTCCAAGGCGTCGGCGACTGAAACCGGTGTCCAGATATTGCCGGTGATCAGATGTGACACCTCCTCGCACAGAGCGATCAGGGCTTCATAGCGAGCACGGTCATGCGTGTCGCAGATCGCGGCGAAGCGTGGGCGCGCGGCGGCTTCGCCCCAATAGGAATTCCACAGCGCGAGGTTCCGCGTCGAACACAGATCGGAATGGATATCTGCAAAGACCAAGGCGGTCAGCCGGTCGATCGGATCGCTGCCGGCATCGGCGATCGCCTGACGCCAGAATGTGTCGTATTCTTCATAGTGATGCTTCAGCGTCTCTACGAGCAGGTTTTCCTTGGTCTTGAAATAGAAAACCGCCACGCCCTGGGACAATCCCGCCGCTTTCGCCACCGTGGCCAGCGTCGTGGCCGACATGCCCAATTCGACGATTGAATCGATCGCGGCTTCGACAAGCTGCTTCCGCCGGCGCGCGGCGTTTTCAACCTGTTCTCCCTTGGGCCGCCCTATTGGCTTCTTGTTCGTCTGTTCCACCATCGGGTCTTCTCCAAACCGGGCCTTATCATAGGGCGTAACGCCGTTCCCTGCATCTGTCGAGTATTAATTTAACTAACTGCTTAAAAAAACGTAGACGGTTCCCGATGCTTAGAATAGCCTGACATGCGACATGAGGTTCAGGTTACGGACTCGTTTGGACAGGCACATGGTTGATGTGGGGAGGTCCCGGCGGAGCGGGCTTGTTCGAGTAATGTCGATTAGGGTGCATTTCTTCAGGTTTGGTTGGCGCAATGAAAACGGAACAATACGACGCGATTGTTGTGGGGGCAGGCCATAACGGCCTGACAACGGGGTGCTATCTGGCCAAAAGCGGCCTGAAAGTGCTGATCGTGGAACGAAACGATTATATCGGGGGCGCCGCGGTCAGCCGGGAACTCTATTCCGGCTGGACCTATTCGAACTGTTCCTATGTATGCAGCCTTCTGAGACCGGAAGTGGTTCGGGACCTGGATCTCGCCCGACATGGCCTGCAGGTAATCCCGTATGAAAGCGGCGCGACCTTCATGTCCAATGGCGATCATTTCGCCTATTACTCCGACCACGACGCCTTGCGACGGGAAATCGCGCGGCATTCGAAAAAGGATGTCGACGCCTATGACCGGTACTCGAAATTCGTCACCAAGCAGTGCCGCTTCATCAAGCCGTTGCTGCTGCGCACGCCGCCGGACCCGGTTCGTTTCCGGCCGCGCGACATTCAGGAACTGCTGTATCTCGGCAAACGGTTCCACGACCTCGGCCCGCGCGACATGGCCGACACGCTGCGCTTCTATACGATGTCCGTCGGCGAATTCCTGGACGAATTTTTCGAAAGCGAAGTGATCAAGGCGCATTTGGCGGGGTCCGGCATCATTGGAACCGGGCTCGGCGTCTATTCGCCGGGAACGGCCTATGTCCTGCTCCACCACTATATGGGGGAGGTGGACGGCAGCATTGGGGCCTGGGGGTTCACGCGCGGCGGCATGGGCGGCGTATCCAAGGCCCTTGGAAAATCGTTCGAGGCGTCCGGCGGGACGATCAAGGCGGGCAGCGCGCTGGACCGATTCCTGATCAAGAACGGCAAGGTCGAAGGCGTCGTCCTCGAAAATGGCGACACCTATACGGCGAACACGGTCGTCTCCAATATGGATGTCCGGCGCACCTTCCTGAACCACGTGGAAGACGGCGACCTGCCGGGCGACTTCGTGAAGGCGGTGAAGCGGTTCAAGATTCGCGGCTCGTCCGGCAAGATCAATATCGCACTGGACGGCGCGCCGACCTTCAACAATATCCCGGGGACGGCGAACTTCCTGCGCGGCGATTTGCATGCGTCCGAATCCCTGGACGAATTGGAACGCGCCTACGACGCCTGGAAAGAAGGGCGTTGGTCGGAAGATCCCTATTTCGACATGCTGATTCCAACCCATGTCGATCCGACCATGACGCCGCCGGGCAAGCATATGATGACCCTGTTCATCCAATATGCGCCCTATGAATTGGCGAACGGCGAATCCTGGGACGGTCCGAACCGGGACGCATTCGCCGATACGGTAATCGACAAGATCGCGCGCTACAGCCCGGATTTCAAAGACCTGATCCTGCACAAGGAAGTGCGGACGCCGTGGGATATCGAGCGTGAGGTGGGCCTGACCGAAGGCAATATCTTCCAGGGCGAACTCACCTTCGACCAGTTGCTCTTCAACCGGCCTGTTCCGGGCTATGCGGATTATCGCTCGCCGATCCGGGGGCTGTATCTATGCGGGTCGTCGGCCCATCCCGGCGGCGGGGTGATGGCGGCGCCGGGCGCCAATGCCGCGCGCGAAGTGCTCAGCGATCTTGGCCGTCAAGGTTTCGGGAGGGCGGCATGCCTCACTACGACGCAATCGTGATTGGGGCCGGCCATAACGGCCTGGCCGCGGCGGCAACCCTGGCCGGCGCCGGCAAGAAGGTCGTCGTGCTTGAGAAGAACGACATGCCGGGGGGCATGGCGGCCAATATGACGATTTCGCCCGGGTTCGACTGCCCGGCAATGGCGCATTTGCTGACCAATCTGGATGGCGCGGAAATCGCCGCCCTGGGGTTGGAAAAGCATGGCTTTGCCTATGCGGCGACAGACCTTCCGACGGTCTCTCTGTCCCCGGACGGCAAGCATGTCGTCTTCGACGCAAAAGGTGTCTACTATGCCGGTGGCGATGCGCTTGCGGATGGTGGGGAATTTATTGCTCTTCGTGCCCGTTTGATCCGGTTCGCGGAAAAACTGGCGGAACTGAAACGCAAGCCGCCGCCCAGCCTCAGCGGTATCGATTGGCGGGAAGCCGCCTCGCTCGGCAAGCTTGCGCTGGGTCTGCGCCGGATGGGCAAGGAAGACATGCGGGAATTCCTCCGTGTCCTGCTCTCCAATTCCTACGACACGATTTTGGACGAGATTGAGGACGGCCCCTTGGCCGGTGCCTTCGCTCTCGACTCTGTGCTGGGCGGTCATATCGGACCCAGGTCGCCGGGAACGGTGTTGAACCTGATGTATCGTCTGGCGAATGGCGGCGCGAAGCATTTGCCGAAGGGTGGCATGGGCGCGGTGGCGCGGGCTTTCGAAGCCTCGGCCAAATCCGCCGGCGCGGAAATCCGATTTGGCGTTGCCGTCGACCGGATGCTGGTCGAGGGCGACCGCGTCACGGGCGTCGCCCTGGCCGACGGCACCGAGATTTCGGGCGCCAGGGTTCTTTCCAGCCTGGACGCCAAGACAACCATGGTCCTGGCCGGGGTCAGGAACTTCGATGCGGAAATGATCCGCCGGGCGCGGCATATCCGGACAAAGGGATGCACCGCGAAGGTCAATCTCGCGCTCTCCGCCGCCCCGGTATTCACCGGCCTGCCGGACGATCTTCACAGGGGCCGAATTCTTCATGCCCCCTCGCTGGCGGCCATGGAAAAGGCTTTCAACCGGGCGAAATACGGCGAATTGCCGACAAGCCCGATTTTGGAGGTGACGATACCCAGCCTGTCCGATCCGGGCCTGGTGGACCCAAGCCTGGTGGACGGAAACGGTCACGTGCTTTCCGCCGTCGTGCAATACGTTCCTTATGGTTTGAAGCAGGGCTGGTCGGATGATAGCCGGAATGCCTTGGGCGATATCGTTGTGGATTGCCTGGGTCAATTCGCGCCGGGGCTGAAAGCCGGCGTCATCGCGCGGCAGGTCCTGTCGCCGGCGGATATCGAGGCGGCAACCGGTGCGCCCAGCGGGCATTGGCATCATGGCGAGTTGATCGCCGATCAGATGCTCATGCTGCGCCCCGCGCCCGGGATCGAACGCTATGCTCTGCCGGTCGAAGGCCTCTTTCTCTGCGGGGCGTCTGCCCATCCCGGCGGTGACGTTACCGGTATTCCGGGCAGCAATGCGGCGAAGGCGGCCCTGCAGGTCAAATTGGGGAGGGCGGCGGCATGACCGGTCATCAGCCGAATTTGAAAGACGGGCTGCCGGTCCGCCGGGGTTTGGTCGAAACGCCGTTCGACCGCCATCTGCGTCCCTTCAGCCTTGCAGAGGATTGGGTGCCTTGGGCCGGGTTCGTATCCGCCCGCCGGTTCGAAACGGTGGAAGCCGAGTATTTCGCCATACGCAACCAGGCGACCCTGTTCGACATATCGCCGATGCATAAATACGCGATCATCGGCAAGGATGCCCTGGCGGTCGTGAACCGGCTGGTGACGCGGAACGTGGCGAAGATGCGGGACAACCGCGTCGGCTATTCCGTCTGGTGCGACGAGGATGGGGCGGTCATCGACGACGGCACGCTGTTCCGGTTCTCGGAAACCGAATTTCAGCTGTGCTGTCAGGAACCGCAATATTCCTGGCTCCATGACGTTGCCTGGGGGTTCGATGTCACGATCGAAGATCAAAGCGATACGATCGCCGGGCTGGCCCTGCAGGGGCCGACAAGTTTCGCCCTTCTCAAGGAAGCGGGGTTCGACGGCGTCGAGAATCTGAAACCCTTCGGCATCATGGATGTCGAACCAGGGCTCAAGATTTCCCGGACAGGCTTCACCGGCGACCTCGGCTACGAATTATGGGTGGACGCATCGAAGGCGGACGCGCTTTGGGAACGGCTATGGCCGGCGGGTCGGAATTACGGGCTGCGCCCGATTGGAAGCGATGCATTGGACATGGCGCGGATCGAGGCCGGCTTCATCGCAGCGCGGGTAGATTTTCAGCCGATTCACGGCGCGCAGCGGCCAAGCCGGGGGCGGACGCCTTTCGAACTGGGGCTGGACTGGCTGGTCGACTTCGGGAAAGGCCATTTCAACGGACGCCGTGCCTTGCTGGAAGCGCGGGGGCGCGGCCCGCGGACCCTTTTGGTGGGGTTGGAAATCGAAGGGCACAAACCCGCCCATGACGCTTTCGTCTATCACGGCAAGAAGAAGGAAGCAGGCCATGTCACCTCTGCCCTGTGGTCGCCGACCTGCAAGCGGAACCTTGCCCTGGCGGAACTGCGCGCGCCTTACGGCGTGTCGGTGACGGACGATCTTTGGGTTGAGATCTATCATCCCAAGGAAGGGAAATGGGAAAAGGTCATGGCCCGGGCGAAGATCGCCGAACGGCCCTTCTTCAAGAACGATAGGCGGTCCGCCACCCCGCCGGGACTGTTCTGACATGCGGTTCCACGATCAAGCGGCAAATCAATTTCCGGATCGATCCGGCAACGATGAGTAAGAGAGACGCGTAATGGTGCAAGGAGGCGAGATGACGGGCCTGAGCAATTCAGCGGCGGTAATCCGCGAATACGACAACAAACACTACATGCATCCCTGGGAAGCGATGGATGACGACAGCGCGAACCGCACGATCTCCGCCCGGGCGGAAGGGATCTATATCTACGATCAGGACGGCAAGAAGCTGATCGACGGGCCCGGCGGCATGTGGTGCACGCAAATCGGCTATGGCCGGCAGGAAATCGCCGATGCCATTTCCGAACAGGTGATGCAGCTTTCCTATCATTCGCCCTGGAACACGGCGAGCGAGCCGTCGGCGCTTCTGGCGCGGAAATTGGCGGAATTGGCGCCGGGCGACCTGAACACGGTTTTCTTCACGACGGGCGGGTCGACCGCGGTCGATACCGCGATGCGCTTCGTCCATTTCTACAACAACCGGCTTGGACGACCTGATAAGAAAATCGTCATTTCTCGCCAAAAAGCGTATCACGGTTCGACCTATCTGGCCGCTTCCGTCACCGGCAAGGAACGCAGCAAAAGCTGGTTCGACATCGATACCGATCAGGCGCATCTATTGCCGGACGTAAATCCGAATCTGCGGCCTGACGGGATGGATCTGGACGCATGGTGCGACCTGAAAGTCGCGGACCTGGAAAACGCGATCATGGAATTGGGGCCCGACAAGGTCGGCGCTTTCATCGCCGAGCCGATTTTGGCATCGGGCGGCGTCATCATTCCGCCGCCGGGCTATCACAAGAAATGCCTCGAGGTCTGCCGCGCCCATGACGTACTCTATATCTCCGACGAGGTCGTGACCGGGTTCGGCCGGCTTGGGCACTGGTTCGCGTCGGAGGATGTCTTCGACATCGTGCCGGACATGATCACCTGCGCGAAGGGGCTGACTTCCGGGTATTTGCCGCTGGGCGCCTGCCTGATTTCCGACCGAATCCTGGAACCGATCACCGGCGAAGGGCAGGAGGGTGTGATGTTCTCCAACGGCTACACCTATTCCGGCCATCCGGTATCCTGCGCCGCGGCACTGAAGAATATCGAGATCATGGAGCGGGAGAACATCCTTCAGCATGTCCGCGATATTTCGCCGTATTTCCTGGAGAGGTTGAATGCCCTGGGCGCTTCGCCGATTATTGCCGATACCCGCGGGATCGGTCTGGTCGGATGCGTCGAGGGACGCCTTACGGCCGGTGACGAGAGCCGGTTGGCGCTGGATCAAAAATTCGGCGCCCGGATCGACGAAAAATGCGAGGAACTGGGCCTGATCGTTCGGCCGTTGCTGAACATGTGCGTTTTCTCGCCGCCGTTGATCATCACCCGCCAGCAGATCGACGACATGTTCGATATCCTGGGCAGGGCGATTGAAATCCTGGCACGGGAAACGGGGGAAAGTTAACGCGTTGCCGCAGTGCAACGAACCCCTTGTGCAAAAGCTCATTTTGGGCGTCAATAAACCAAGATAAAAAAATATTCGAACAGGAGATGTTAATGCTAGAGGTCAAAAAACTTCTCAAAAGCGTCTTGCTGGGTGCCGCGGCGGTCGCGGCGCTGGCCGGGACGGCAAAGGCGGAAGAAGTACTCCGCGTCACCAACTGGGCCGAATATATCGGTGAAGAGACGATCGCGAATTTCGAGAAGGAAACCGGAATCAAGGTCATCTACGACAACTACGATTCCGTTGAGGCGATCGATTCCAAGCTGCTTGCCGGCGGGTCCGGATACGATGTCGTGTCCCATTCTTCCAGCCAGCTCGCCCGTCTCATTCCAGCCGGCATCCTTCGGGAAATCGACAAGTCGAAAATCCCGAATCTGTCGCATGCCATGCCGGAAATCATGGATCAGATCGCCGCCAAGTGGGATCCGGGCAATAAGCATATCGTTCCCTATATGTGGGGCACGCATGGCGTGACATATAACAAGGAATTGGTTCTGGAAACCTATCCGGACGCGCCGATCGGTTCGCTGGACATGATCTTCGATCCGAAGCACATGAAGGAAATCGCGAAATGCGGCGTTTCCTTCCTGGATTCGCCGGGCGACGTTATCCCGATGGCACTGGCCTATCTGGGGCTTGAGCCGGATTCCAACAAAGCGGCGGATTACGAGAAGGCCAAGGAACTGCTCCTCGCCATCCGTCCCTATATCAAGACCTTCGACAATTATGCCTATCAGCGCATGCCGCAGAAAGAATTCTGCGTGGCCGTGACCTGGGGCCCGGACGGCTTGCTAGCCATGTCGGGCGCGAAGGAAGCGAATACCGGCGTCGTGCTCGACTTCTTCCTGCCGCCCGGTGAAGGCGCGGCCCAGCTTTGGGTCGACGGCTGGGTCATTCCCGCCGACGCGAAGAATGTCGAAGGCGCGCATAAATTCATGAACTACATGATGCGGCCGGACGTCGCCGCCGGTGATACAAACTTCACCTGGTACGCGTCCGCCAACAAGGATGCAGTCGACATGATCGATCCCGCGGTGACCGGCAACCCAGCCTCCTATCCGCCGCCGGCATCGGTTGCGCAGATGTATACGATGACACCCTTGAAACCGAAGATGGAACGGGTGCGCACCCGTGTCTGGACCGACTTCAAGGCCGGCAACTAAGATACCGGGACAGGCCGGCAGCGCATACCAGCGTTGCCGGCCAATCTCTTAGAATTTGTCATGACGTGGTCATCCATGCGTAACCGGATGTGGGAGGGTTCATGACCGAACAACAGGCGTATACCGACTCGCCATGGTTGGATCCCGAGGCCGAACCCTTCATCAAGGTTCGGGGGATCACCAAGAAATTCGGCGCGTTCACCGCGGTGAACAATGTCGATCTTGATATCTATCGCGGGGAACTGTTCTGCCTGTTGGGCGGATCCGGTTGCGGCAAGAGTACGCTGCTTCGCATGCTCGCTGGGTTCGAGCAGCCGACTTCGGGATCGTTTTCCATCGATGGCGTGGAGATGGCGAACGTTCCGGCCTATGAACGCCCGACCAATATGATGTTTCAAAGCTACGCGCTTTTCCCGCACATGACGGTCGAAAAGAATGTCGGTTATGGCTTGAAGCAGAGCGGCGTTCCAAAATCCGAGATCGAGGACCGTGTGAACGACATCCTCAAACTCGTCGAACTTCAGGACTTCAAAAAACGTAAACCGCATCAACTCTCCGGCGGGCAATCCCAACGCGTCGCCCTGGCGCGTGCCTTGGTGAAGGAGCCGAAGGTGCTGCTGCTGGATGAGCCGCTCGGCGCGTTGGATAAACGCCTGCGTGAGCAGACCCAGTTCGAATTGATGAACATTCAGGAGAAGGTCGGCATCACCTTCATCGTGGTGACCCACGATCAGGAAGAAGCGATGACCCTGTCCACGCGCATCGCTGTCATGGATGCGGGGCAATTTTCCCAAATCGGCACGCCGACCGAAATCTACGAATTTCCGGAATCCCGCTTCGTCGCCGATTTCATCGGATCGACGAACATCTTCGAGGGCCGCATCGCGGAGGAATCCGGCGATCATGTGACGGTCGATACCGAAGCCGGACCGGTCCTGATCGACCACGGCATGTCGGTGCAAAACGGCGCGCGGGTTTTCATCGCGCTCAGGCCCGAGAAAATCCAACTGACAAAGGAACCGCCGGTCGCGGCCGGCCCCAATCAGGCCAAGGGCGTCGTCGAGGATATCGGATATCTGGGTGACGTCTCCATCTATCGGGTGCGCTTGGATAACGGGACGCTGGTGGATGTGACCGCGCCGAACCTGGTGAGGCCGAAGAACCGGACCCACAAGATCACGTGGGAGGAGGACGTCTACCTGTCCTGGTCCGCGTCCAGCCCGATCCTGCTGACAAAATGACCGATACGATGCGCGACAGCCCCGTGCCGGAAGTTGACAAGGCGTTGGAGAACCCACCGCTCGGCGCCAGGATTTCCCGCAAAGTCCAGTCGAGCTGGAAGAGTGTTGTCGTCTTCCTTCCCTATTCCTGGCTGCTGATCTTTTTTCTGCTGCCCTTCGTGATCGTTGCGAAGATCAGCTTGGCGGAGGCGATTTATGCAAGTCCGCCTTTTACCGCCCTGTTGGAGTGGACGGACACCGGCATTCTCAACATACGGTTGGTATTCGATAACTTTCTCTACATCTTCGAAGACGACCTGTATTTCAGGACCTATTTGAATTCGGTGAAGATTTCTTCGATCTCCACCATTCTTTGTCTCTTGATAGGCTATCCGATTGCCTATGGCATAGTGCGCTCGCCGCCGACGACTAAGAACCTGTTGTTGTTCATGATCATTCTGCCGTTCTGGACGTCGTTCCTGCTGCGCGTTTACGCCTGGATGGGGTTGCTTGCCGATCAGGGAACGATCAACAACCTTCTGATCGATTTGGGCCTGATCGAAACGCCGATCCGCATGCTCTACAGCGAATTCGCCGTCTATGTCGGCATCGTCTATACCTACCTGCCGTTCATGATTTTGCCGCTCTACGCGAATATGGAGAAGCTGGACAACACGTTGAATGAGGCCGCCGCGGATCTTGGCGCGAAACCCACATCGACCTTCTTCACCATCACCTTGCCGCTGACAATGCCCGGCATCGTGGCCGGCGGACTGTTGGTCTTCATTCCGGCAACCGGCGAATTTGTTATTCCTGATTTGCTGGGCGGCGGGAACGTCCTGATGATCGGACGATTGCTGTACAACGAATTCAACGCCAATACCGATTGGCCCGTGGCGGCTGCGGTCGCGATCGCCCTGCTGGTCCTGTTGGTCGTCCCGATGATGTTGTATCAGCACTATCAGGCCAAACAGGCGGAGGCGCGCTGACCATGTCGAAAGGACGCTCGCCATTCCTGACCTGGATGCTCGTCTTGGGCCTGGCCTTTCTCTATATCCCGATGATCCTGTTGGTCATCTATTCCTTCAACAAGTCGAAACTGGTGCCTGTTTGGGGCGGTTGGTCGGTTCGCTGGTATGTCGAATTGTTCCAAAGCCCCGAAGTATGGTCGGCGGTGATGCTCAGCCTGAAGATCGGGGTGGTGAACGCGACTTTCGCCACGATCCTCGGCTCGCTCGCCGGTTTGGCCATGGTGCGGTTCGGGCGTTTCAAGGGGCGGACTTTGATGAGCGGCATGCTGGCTGCGCCGCTTGTCATGCCGGAAGTCATTACCGGTCTGTCGCTGCTGATGCTGTTCATCACCATGCAGGACCTGATCGGTTGGCCGGCGGAACGCGGCTTCACGACCATCACGATTGCCCATATCACATTCTCATTGGCCTATGTCGCGGTAATCATTCAGTCGCGGCTGGTCGGTATGGGCGAAACATTGGAAGAGGCGGCCCAGGATCTCGGCGCGAAACCGTTTCGTGTGCTGACCGACATTACCTTGCCCCGGTTGGCGCCGGGGATGATGGCGGGTTGGTTATTGTCCTTTACGCTGTCACTCGACGATCTTGTGATCGCCAGTTTCGTGACCGGGCCCGGATCCAACACGCTGCCGATCCTGATCTATTCCCGCATCCGGCTCGGCCTGCGGCCGGACATCAACGCCCTGGCCACCATCATTATCCTTGTGGTTGCGGTCGGCGTGGCGATTGCCGGTATAATCATGATGCGTCAGCAACGCCAACGCGACCTTGAACTGTCGCGTGTGTCGGACGGCTAACGCATCGGATTCCTCTTCCGTGAAACCCAACTGCGCAACAACTGGGGCTTTATGAATGCAGCCGGAAGAACTTCACTACGATAGCGATGCTGTCGCGTTCCTTGAGGAGCTTTGGGGCGAGGGATTTCTGTCGCCCGGGGGGCCGGAGGAAGTCGCGCGCCTGTTGGACGGTGTGGACCTGACCGGCAAGACTGTGGTCGATATCGGTTGCGGCACCGGGGGCATTACCGTCTCGCTTGTCCGTGACTACAATGCGGGTAAGGTCGTCGGCCTGGATGTGGAAGCACCGGTCTGTGCCGTGTCACGCAAGCGGGTGGAAGAAGCGGGCCTGACCGACCGTATTGAAATACGGCAGGTCGAACCGGGGCCGATGCCTTTGGCGGATGGTTCGGTCGATATTGTTTTCAGCAAGGATTCGATCGTCCATATCCCGGACAAGGAAGCACTCACCCAGGACGCGTTCCGTGTCTTGAAACCGGGCGGCATGTTCGTCGCCTCGGACTGGCTGATTTCCCATGACGGCGAACCGTCGCCGGAAATGGCGCATTATATCGCCGAAGAAGATCTTGGCTTCGGCATGGCGTCTCCGAACCGCTATCGAAACGCCCTGGAAGCTGCAGGCTTCATCGATATTTCGCTGAAGAACCGGAACCCCTGGTATCGGGAGATCGCCAAGGAAGAACTGGCGCGGCTTGAACGCATCGACCGGGCGAAATTCGAATCCGTGATCACGCCCGAGGATTTGGACTCCCAGATCGCCACCTGGCGCGCCATGGTGGTCGTGCTGGATAGCGGCGAGCATTGCCCGCATCACTTCCGGGCAAGCAGACCGTTGTCCGGGCTTCAGTGTCTATTCCGCGGCGACTGAACGTTCTTCGGCCAGCTTCGCATTGGTTTCCGCGATAGTGCCGGCGGCTGGGGCTTGCGGCAGGGACATAACAGGAAGCAGGTCGCGCAGCTTGTCGTGATAGGCGCGGACGCCGTATTCCCGGTCCGACAAGATGATCCCGTCGAAGGCGCTGGATTCCATGGCCTCGCAGGTCCAATAGATCAACTGCGTGTCTTCTTCCGTTGTCAGTTTGTCGATCCGTTCCGCCAGATAGCGGGACAAGCGCATCTCGCGGCTTTCCTCCGCATAGCGATAAGTGGCGCCGCGCTGCAGGGTGCGTCCCGATGCCAGCGGATATTCCTGATAAAAGGCCGCGCTTTCCGGATAAAAGGAAATCACCGTGTTCGGGAATATACCGATATAGAGCCAGGCGCGTTTGTTCGGTCCGGACAGATTCGGGAAATCCGGCAGGATCTTCTTGTAATGGCGGACGCTCCATAGATGGCCCGGGCTTTCGGTCAGCTCGCCGAAGGACCGGTTCGTGCCGTTGATGATCGGCTCGTCGTAATAGTTCTTGCCGTAAAGGTCGTGAAGACCCGGATGGGCCATCGGCACATGGTAGCCTTCATTGTCCACGTCACGGACGGCCTTCCAATTCACTTTCATTTCCTGCTGCCAGTAACCGCCATAGACTGGCACCATGTCCTGTGCCCCATAGGGCGCGACCTCTTTTTCATGCCGGGACAGCAATTCGGACATCTTCGGCTGGTCGCCGGGCAGGAACCGCAGGAAGACGAACCCCATCCAGATATCCAGCTCGATCGGCTTCAGCCCATGTTCGTGTTTGTCCAGTTTAGGCAGGCTCTCAGGCGCGGTGGGCGACCGCAAAGTACCGTCCAGATTATAACCCCATCCGTGGAACGGGCAGATCATCACCTTCTTGCAGACGCCCCGTTTCTTATCCAGCACGCGGGACCCGCGGTGGCGGCACAGATTGTGGAAGGCGCGGATTTCGCCGTCCTCCCCCCGCATCACGATGGCGCGTTCGCCGACAATGTCGAACGTGATGTAGGAACCGCGTTCCGGAAGGTTCGAGACATGGCAGGCCAATTGCCAGTGCCGCCGGAACAGCACGTCTTTTTCAAGCTCAGCCAATTCGTCGTTCAGATAAGTCCACGGCGCCAATCCGCTCCGGTCCCAGCCTTCCGGCACGCCCCGCCGTTCATCAATGTCGCTCATGACCGCCCTATAGGTTAATTTGAGTAGTTAGTTAAAATAAAACAGTCATGCTCGATTGTCACCCCGGAAAGCGGTGCGGATGTGTGTTTTTGATTTTCTACGCAAAACCCTCGATCGCATCGGTGTTTAGATCGCAAGGCGATTGTCGTTGTGCCCTGCCCGTCCCGTCTGGCAGATTTCACGGACCTGTGATCCCAAGGGGGCGAGGGTGGAACTTTATCAAATCCGGTATTTCCTGGCGGTAAGCCGGACACTCAATTTCACGCGCGCGGCGGAGGACTGCAATGTCTCCCAACCGGCATTGACGCGCGCGATCCAAAAACTGGAACAGGAGTTGGGCGCGCCGCTTTTTCGGAGGGAGGGGCGCCGCACCCATCTGACCGATTTGGGCCGCGCCATGATGCCGCCCCTTCAACAAAGTTTGGAAGCGGCCGAGCAGGCAAAGGAACAGGCGGAAAACTATGGACGCGGCGATGTCGCGCCGTTGCGGGTCGGCCTGTCGGAATCGGTGCCTTTGGACGTCTTCCTGCCCCTGATCCGCGAGTTGACGAAGGCTTATCCGGGCTTGCATCTGGAATTGTCTCGCGGAACCGGCCCGTCGGTTATGGCGCAGTTGGAGGGCGGGGAGGTTGAACTCGTCGTCGCAGCCGTAGACGGGACGACCTGGTCGCGGATCGATGCATGGCCGTTATTCAGCGAAGAAATGCGGTTGTGTCTCGCGGCAAACGGGGCTTTGGCGGTGGAAGGCAGCGTGACCGCAAACGATCTTTCGAACGTGGTCTTTGTGGCGCGCAGGCATTGCGAGAGCCGTGAGGCTATAGCCGACGCGTTGCGCAGTGTGAATATCGATATGTCCGAAGGGTATTCCTCAGACCGGGATTCAGATTTTGAAACCCTTGTGGCGTCAGGCGCTTGTGTCGGTTTCGCGCCGCAAAGCGTGGTGAAGAATGCCGGTGGAACGGTCGTGGCGCTGCCCGTAGAGGGGTTGGACGTTCGGCGCACGGTATCGCTGTTTGCCGTGGCTGGCCGCCGTTATTCGCCCGCGGCGGCCGGGCTCGTCAGATTGGCCCGATCTGCCGACTGGTCGGTTGCGGTCACGTCTTAGTCGTATCGTTCGGCGCCCGCAAGGCGTCCAGAATGGATGCGACCGGGAAACGATGGCGGAAATCGATATCGGCGCCGCCACTGATAATCCTGCCATCCTGCGCGACGACATAGGTTGCGGGAATCGGCACGAACCCGGCATCGTTCCCCTGTCTTTCTTGCAAGTCTATTCCGGCCGCCGCCATCATTTCCCGCAAGTCGTGGCCCAGGGAAATCATAAGCCCACTGGCCAGCGCGTAGCCGTTGTCGATATCGGTCAGGACGGGAAACGGCAGATTGAATGCCTCCTGTATCGATTTGGTGCGTGCGGCGCGATCCGGCATGACCGAGACGATTGATGCTCCCAGCGCCCGAATTTCGGGATAGGCGTCGCCGAGAGAGGTCAGTTCCAGCAGACAGTAGGAACACCAAGTGCCGCGGTTGAAGCTGACGACCAGGGGGCCTTTGCGCCGTAATGCGTTGGATGAGACCAGCCTGCCGTTGGCGTCGGGCAAGGCGAATGGCGGCAGATAGTCCCCGCATTTCGGCGCGGAGTTTGCCGCCTCACCGGCTTCGAGCCGCGCAAGAAACGCATCGTACAGCGAAGCCGTTTTCGAATCCGCCGCACGCTGTCGGCTTTCATAGGCGCGCAGTTTCTCTTCCAAAGGGGCGTCCATCCCCAGGAAGTCCTCAATTCCGCTCATCCCGACCGCGTCTTTCTCAGCAAGGGGCCTCTATCTGAAATGGGTCTCATTCTGAAACAGGGATACTAGGTCGTAAACTCATAAACCCCGTTTTCGAGGGCAGGACAAAACGATGTGTCCGACAGGAGGAAAGGCGCGGGAAATGTGGTTCATTTTCAAGCCTTTTCGACGCAGCGGAGGCGTCGTTTTCTCCTGTCCATAGGATGATCCGGCGGCCCCTCGGGAGCGTCGTCAAGCCGTTTGACCGGGCAACCAGCCCGCTCCGCCCGGCTTTCCTAGTCCCGAGGGGCCGTCAGATCACCCTCGATAACAGGGTTTATGAGTTTACGACCTAGCAGAAAGAACGATGCAAGAGGGGTATGGAAACCATTCCCGTTTGATATTTCACAATTGTAGACGTCCGGCGGCATTCTTCTGGAAGTCGAATGCGGCGGCCGGTTCGACAATGGTCCGGCCGGGAAAGTCCGCTCGAAAGCAACCTCAAGGATCGCGCCATGTTCCGTGCCGCAAAAGCTCACTCACGAAACGGTCTCATGCCTAGTGTTTTGACGGTATGCGCGCTTGCGATGCTATCGAATTCGGCAGCCTACGCGGCATCGGATTCCCGGCACGACGCGCGGAAGCCCGAAACGTGTATGAAGGCGGGATCGGAAAGCCAAGCGAAATGCCGCAAGCCAATGCCCCCATGTCCGCTTAAGACGCAAGGCGTGCCGGGCGGTGCGCTGCTCCTGCTGCCCAACGGGGTGTGTGGCATGCTTGTGGACGGCGGGGCGAAGAAGCGGAATTAGCCGCTGCGCGGCTGCTATTTAATCAGGCTAAGGCCCGGCTTCGCGGATACCCCGACGAGGTCGAGGCAGTCGGTGCGCTCGCCGTTCTGATCCCCGCAGGCCAGCACGGAATTCAGCAGCAAATGGCCGATCACGTCGCAGGAAAGATCCAACATGTCGAAAAGCTTCAGGCTGGTCTTGCCCGGGGGAAGGGGGGCGGCCTCTATCGCTAGGCGTTTCGCCACGATCCCATCCGTATCGAAGGCGACGAGGTCCAGGCGCAAAGAGGAAAATTCGCTTTCCGTTCCGTTCTGCAGAACCAAATAGGCCCGGCAGGCATTTTCCTGCGGCTCCAGTTTGTTCAGTTCAAGAGTAACCTCTTGAGCGCCATTTTGAGCATGGGCAACCGGGCCGGCGGCAAGAATGAGGAACAAACCCGCGATCATGGTCGAAAAACGCATAATATTTTCCTTCGCCTGCAACAGAATTGTCGAACAGAGGAGGACGGTCCCGGTATCCACTTCCCCTCGCTGCGCGCGGCAGTCTAGACGGTTAGAAGGATGAAAGCCAAGCGTTGAAGCCGGCCCGGCCCGACCGATAACCGCTTTGTCACAATCCCCCCGCTTGCCGCCGGAATGGGTTGCGAAACCGGGGGCGGGTGAACCAGACTGGGTGGATGATTTCCAGTTTCACCGGCCGCACTCGCGCCGGTAGCACTTCGGGGGCTTACGGGTATGAAGACAGTTTTCACGGAACGGCACCGCTTGCGGAACTCAAAGACGGAACTGTATGGCGGCACGCTTGTGCGGCCTTTCGAGTGTCCGGAACGGATCGAGTTCATTACCGCTGAATTGGACAAGCGCGGGCTCGCGGATTACGTGGAACCGTCGGATTACGGGATGGAGCCGGTCCTCGCAATACATGACGCCGGCTTCGTCGATTTCCTGTCCAAGGCTTGGCAGTTGTGGGTCGACAGCGGGTATAAGGGAGAGGCGATCCCCACGGTTTGGCCCTCCCGCTCCCTGCCTGTTGATAGAATCCCAAAGCAAATCGACGGTCTTCTGGGCTATTACGCTCTGGCGGGGGAAACATCGATTTCCGAAGGCAGTTGGGAAGCGGCATTGGCGTCGAAGGACGTGGCGCTGACGGCGGCCGATTTGGTGATGAACGGCGATCGGGCCGCTTTCGCGCTCTGTAGACCGCCGGGCCATCACGCGTCGACCAGCCAATTCGGCGGCTATTGCTTCCTGAACAACGCCGCCATCGCGGCGAACCATATGCGCGGCAAGGGGGCGGCGCGGGTCGCGATTCTGGATGTTGATTTCCATCATGGGAACGGCACGCAGGAGATTTTCTATGAACGCGATGACGTCCTTTTCGTCTCCCTGCATGGCGACCCGGTCGATGCCTTCCCGCATTTCCTCGGCTACGCGGACGAGACGGGGGCAGGCGCGGGAAAAGGCTTTACGGCGAATTTCCCACTGCCGGTCGCAGCGCCATACGCGGTTTGGGGGGCGGCGCTGGATGAAGGCTTGAAGCGGATCGCGGATTTAGGGGCGGACGCCCTGGTCGTCTCCCTTGGTGTCGATACGTTCGAAAGGGACCCGATCAGTTTCTTCAAACTGCGCAGCCAGGATTTCACCGATTACGGCATGCGCATCGCCGGCGTGAACCTGCCGACCCTTTTCGTGATGGAAGGCGGCTATGCGGTGGAAGAAATCGGGATCAATACCGTCAATGTCCTGGACGGTTTCGAAACGGCTGCGCGGCAGGGGACGGTATGATCGACTATGCGGATTTCACACCCGACTGGATAGACGCCGCGCGGGACCGGATCGCCGGCATGGCGGTTGCGACGCCGCTGGTGCCGTCACCCCATCTCAGCAAGGTCGCGGGGGACGAGTTCCTGCTGAAGCTGGAAATGACCCAACCGATGGGCGCCTTCAAGCTGCGCGGCGCGGCCAATGCGATCCTGGCGCTTGAGGATAATGTCGCCGGCGTGACCTGCTGTTCGACCGGGAATCACGGCAGGGGCGTCGCCTATGCGGCGCGGGCGCGCGGCATGCGGGCCGTGATCTGTATGTCGTCGCTTGTGCCCCAGGCGAAGATCGACGGTATCAAGGCCTTGGGGGCGGAAGTGCGTATCATCGGTCAATCCCAGGATGAGGCAATGGCGGAAAGCCTGCGGTTGGTTGAAGCGGAGGGTTTGGTTGAAGTTTCCCCCTTCGACGACCCTTACGTGATTTCCGGTCAGGGAACGATCGGGCTGGAACTGCTCGATCAATGCCCCACGCTTAAGACCGTGCTGGTGCCCTTGTCGGGCGGCGGTCTTGCCGGCGGTATCGCATTCGCCGTGAAGCACAAGCGGCCGGACATTCGCGTTATCGGCATTTCCATGGACCGGGGCGCCGCGATGCACGCATCGCTTCAGGCGGGTCGGCCGGTTGAAGTCGAGGAAGTGCCAAGCCTGGCCGATTCGCTGGGCGGCGGGATCGGGCTTGAAAACCGACTGTCCTACCCCCTCTGCCGCGATTATCTGGATGACGTCCTGCTGGTGACGGAGGATGAGATATACCGCGCCATGCAAACCATCTATTACGAAGACCGGATGGTCTGCGAAGGGGCCTGCGTCGTCGGCGTCGCGGCGCTTCAATCCGGCAAATTGCCGAAATCGGATGGGCCGATCGCGACCATCATCACCGGGCGCAATATCGATATGACGGTTCATGCGGACATCATGCAGGGCCGCGATGTGACGCTTGGGGACACAACAATAAGGGGGCAGGCCTATGCCGCGTAACATCCATATTCTGACCGAAGCACAGTTGCGCCAATTCGTTTCCGTCGACGAAACCGCGATCGACATCGTCGCGAAAGCCTTTGCGACCCTGGCCGGGGGCGCGGTCATCATGCCGCCGATCATGTCCATGGATATTCCCTCCGTACATGGCGAGGTCGATGTGAAGACCGCCTATATCCCGGGCTTCGACGGGTTCGCCGTGAAGATCAGCCCCGGTTTCTTCAACAACCCGTCGATCGGCCTGCCCAGCACCAACGGGTTGATGGTTTTGTTCTCCGCCAAGACGGGCGTGGTCGAAGCGGTGCTGTTGGACAATGGCTATCTGACCGATGTGCGGACCGCCGCGGCGGGCGGCTTGGCCGCCAAATTGATGGCGCCGCAGTCTGTCGAGACGGCGGGTGTGATGGGCACCGGCGCCCAGGCCCGGTTGCAGATCCAGGCGGCGCATCTGGTGCGGCCGTTCAAGAAGGTTCTGGTTTGGGGTCGCGATGCCGCCAAGGCGGCCGCCTGTGCGGCGGATATTGCCGCGGCGACCGGTGTCGACGCCGTTGCCGAACCCGACCCGGCGCGCCTGGTCGCGGAAAGCCAGCTTATCGTGACCACGACCCCTTCCGCGGAAGCGGTCCTGAAGGCGGATTGGCTGCATCCGGGTCTGCACATCACCGCGATGGGATCGGACCAGACCGGGAAAAACGAAATCGACCCGGCCGCTTTCACGAAATTGGACGTCTATGTGGCCGACCGGATCAGCCAGTGTGAAACCCTGGGCGAGTTGCGGTCCGCGCTTCAGGCCGGTACCGTCACCTCTACCGACGGTATCAACGAATTGGGTCAGGTCGTATTGGACCCATCCCTGGGGCGGAAATCGGACCGGGAAATCACGCTCTGCGACTTGACCGGGACGGGCGCACAAGATACCGCCATAGCAACATTCGCCTTCGACGCGGCCAAAGCCGCGGATGCGGGGACGATTGTGGAAGCATAGGTGGCAGCCGGCACCAATGCCGAAAAGTTTACCGGCCCAAAGGTCCTTTTTTGCACGGAACGCTGCGGGTGACAGTCTTTAGCTTGGACTGTCTTCATTACCGGCTGACTGTAAAAAAGAAAGGATCGAAACATGCTGACCAATGATCAATTGGACAAGTGGGATCGGGAGAACTTCTTTCATCCCTCGACACATCTTGCACAGCACGCACGCGGCGAAAGCCCCAGCCGGATCGTGACCGGCGGCTCCGGCGTCTATATCGAAGACCGTGACGGGAACCGGATGCTTGACGGTTTCGCCGGCCTTTACTGCGTCAATGTCGGCTATGGCCGCCCTGAAATCGCCGAGGCGATTGCGAAACAGGCAAAGGAACTTTCCTACTACCACGCCTATGTCGGGCACGGGACGGAAACCTCCATCACCTTGTCGAAAATGGTTGTCGACCGGGCGCCGGACAATATGTCCAAGGTCTATTTCGGCCTTGGCGGGTCCGATGCCAATGAAACCAACATCAAGCTGGTCTGGTACTACAACAATATCCTGGGCCGTCCTGAGAAGAAGAAAATCATCTCCCGTTGGCGCGGCTATCACGGTTCCGGGCTGATGACCGGCTCGCTGACCGGGTTGGAACTGTTCCACAAGAAGTTCGACCTTCCGCTCGACAAGGTCGTGCATACCGAAGCGCCGTATTACTTCCGCCGCCCCGATCTCGACATGTCCGAAAAGGATTTCGTCGACCATTGCGTCCGGGAATTGGAAGCGCTGATCGCCAAGGAAGGGCCGGATACCATCGCCGCCTTCATCGGGGAACCCGTGCTCGGTACGGGCGGGATCGTTCCGCCGCCGGAAGGCTATTGGGCGGCGATCCAGAAGGTGCTGGCCAAGCACGACATTCTGCTGATCGCGGACGAAGTCGTTACCGGCTTCGGTCGCTTGGGCAGCATGATGGGCACCACCCATTACGGCATCGAGGCGGATATCATCACCATCGCCAAGGGGCTGACCTCGGCCTATGCGCCGCTGTCCGGATCCATCATCTCGGACAAGGTCTGGAAGGTTCTGGAACAGGGCACGGATGAGTTGGGCCCGATCGGCCACGGCTGGACCTATTCCGCCCATCCGATCGGTGCGGCGGCCGGTGTCGCCAACCTGAACCTGATCGACTCGCTGGACCTGGTGGACAATGCCCGCGTTGTGGGCGCCTATCTGAACCAGTCGATGCAGGATGCGCTTTCCACCCATGCCAATGTCGGCGATGTGCGCGGCGAAGGCATGCTTTGCGCGCTCGAATTCGTCAAACAGAAGGACGGCCGGGTCTTCTTCGATGCCGCTGACAAGGTCGGCCCGCAGGTCGCGGCCGCCTTGGCGAAGGAAGGCGTGATCGGCCGGGCGATGCCGCAGGGGGATATCCTGGGCTTCGCGCCGCCGCTCTGCCTGGACCGAGCGGAAGCGGACAAGATCGTCGACGCCGCCCGCAAGGCGGTCGGGTCGGTCCTGGGCTGAAGGCCCTTGCTTTGACCGGCTAGCCGGTCAGGTCACGTTGCGGACGGATTGTTCGACGGCGTGCAGAAAATTCGCGGCAGAGGAACGGGCGGCCATCAAGAAGAAGCCGTCCGTTCCCTCCCGAAGAATGATCACTCCCATATGCTCCATCACGGTCCGGGTGACCGTTCCGTCCGGAAAGACGGACATGTCCAGATCAAGCGGGCAAATCCGCGCCAAGGCGTCGATGGCGGCGCTGCCGGAAAGGCGCAACATGGCCCAGCTGTCCGACTGGTCCGTGTAATAGCCGTTCTCTCCCAACGCGTTTTCGATCTCTGTCACCGCTGTATCGCCATCATAGGCGAACAGTGCGAAGACCTGGTCCGGCTGCAATCCCAAAAGGCGAATGGCGCCGTCGCCGCCGATGGTGCTTGAACCGGTCGCCGGCAGGGCGCAGCCATAGGCGGACTGAACGGCCCCCTGCAACGCATCGCCGCCGCCGCGCGGCGTGGCGATGGAAACCAAGCCCATCCCGGTCACTTCTTCCAGAACCGTTTCGCCGAAGCGTTCGCTGTATCCGTTCAGCGGCGTCTTGGATTGCAATGTCATATCAGGCACGGACGCGTTCCCCTTCCGGATCGAAGAAATGGGGTGAGACGATTTCAACTTCTATGCTCTCACCGCGGACCGGGTCGGCGGCGATGACATTTTCGCCAAGGCGGTCAGATCCGCGTTTGATGAAGCCAAGACCGATGGAATGGCCCAGCGTCGGGGAATAGGCGACCGACGTCATCCAGCCTTCGTCATTCTCCAGGGACGGCGTGTTGCCCTTGGCGATGAAATGCGCCCCGGACTTCAATTGCCTGGTCCTGTCGACCGGCCTGAACCCGACAAGGGCAAGACCGTCTTCCCGGTTCAGGTCAGGCCGCTCGGACAGGATGCTGCCGATGGAATCCTTCTTCTTCGATACCATCCGGCCCATGCCCATATCCCGCGCGGTGGTCTGGCCGTTCAATTCGTTCCCGGCGGGATGGCCTTTTTCGATCCGCATGACGCTCAGCGCTTCCGTGCCGTAGGGAACGGCGTCGAATTCTTCGCCGGCCGCCATCAGGGCGCGGATCAACCCGTCGCCATAGCGCGACGGCACGGCGATTTCGTATGCCAACTCGCCGGAGAAGGATATCCGGAACAGCCGGGCCGGCGTGCCGCCGCAGACCGTGATTTCGCCGCACGCCATGAATGGGAAGGCGTCGTTGGAAATATCGAATGCCGGATCGACGATCTTCTGCAGCAGCTTGCGCGCATTCGGGCCCGCCACCGCATATTGCGCGAATTGCTCGGTCGCCGAGATCAGATGCACGTCCAGGTTTGGCCATAGGCATTGGCGGCAGAATTCCATATGCCGGAACACACCAACCGCGTTCGCCGTCGTGGTCGTCATCACGAAATGGTTCTCCGACAGGCGCGCGGTGGTGCCGTCATCCATAACCATCCCGTCTTCACGCAGCATCAAGCCATAACGAACCTTGCCCACCGGCAGTTTCGCGAAGCCGTTGGCGTATACCTTGTTCAGGAACTCGGCCGCGTCACGGCCCTGAACGTCGATTTTGCCGAGGGTCGTGACATCGCAGATGCCGACGGACTTGCGGGTGGCGAGAACCTCGCGATCGACGCTTTGCCGCCAATGGGTCTCGCCCGGTTTCGGGAACCATTGGGCGCGCAGCCACATGCCCGCTTCGACGAAGACCGCCCCTTGTTCCGCCGCCCATTCATGGCCGGGCGTCAATCGAGTCGGGCGGAATTCCTTGCCACGGCTGCGGCCGGCAAAGGCCGCGATCGGCACGGGCGTATAGGGGGGGCGGAAGATCGTCGTGCCGGTTTCGGGGATCGACTTGCCGCTGGCCTCGGCCAGGACGGCCAGGCCCAGGACATTCGCGGTCTTGCCCTGGTCGGTCGCCATTCCCAGGGTCGTGTAGCGCTTCAACAATTCGACGGACCGATACCCTTCCCGTTTGGCAAGCTGGACATCCTTCGCCGTCACATCGTTCTGCAGATCGATCCAGGCGCGGCCCTTGCTTTCGGTCACATGCCAGAAGGGCGTGATGGCCGAAGCTTCGTCCGATGCCTGCGGGACTTCCTCCGCGCGGGTTGCAAAGCCCAGATCCTGGGCGGCCTGCGCCCCGGCCTTGGCCCCGTCTTGCAGGCAGGCCGCCAGCGTCAGGGCACCCTTGGCCGCACCGGCGACACTCATCCCCACAGGCAGGTCCTTGCCCGGAACGAAGGCGGCGATATCGTCCGACCAGTCAGGCCGGCCGCGTTGATGGCAGGTCAGGTGTACATTCGGATTCCAACCGCCGGACACCGCCAGACAATCGACGGGAACGGTCATGCCGTTTGACAAGGTCAGGGCGGAAACGCCCTTGCGTCCCTTTGTGCCGACGACGGAAGCGCCCATCGCGATAGCCGCACCCGAAACCTCGGCCGGCGCCGAACCGGGCCGCGTATCGATCACGGCGGAAATGGAAACGCCTTTCGCCGCAAGGTCGGTCGCGGTACGCCATCCGTCGTCGTTGTTTGTGAAGACGGCGACGTTCCGGCCCGGCGCGACGCCCCAGCGGTTGGCATAGGCGCGCACCGCGCCCGCCAGCATGATGCCGGGCCGGTCATTGTTGCCGAAAGCGATCGATCGCTCGGTAGCACCCGCGCACAAAACCGCGCGTTTGGAGTAAATCCGCCAAAGTACCTGGCGTGGCTTTCCGCCGGTCATCGGCAGATGATCCGTCGATTTTTCCACAGCGCCGTAAATACCGTGATCATAGGCGCCATAGACCGTGGTGCGCGTCATCAGGCGGACAGTGGGCAGGCTCTGCAATTCGGCAAGGATGCCCGCCGTCCAGCTTTGCGCGTCGCCGCCGCCCACTTCATGGGTTTCCGCGTTGAGTCGCCCGCCCATGACAAAATCTTCATCCGCCAGGATAACCCGCGCGCCCGCGCGGCCCGCCGCCAAAGCCGCCATCAGGCCGGCAGGTCCCGCACCGATCACAAGAATATCGCAATGCAGGAAGCCCTTGTCGTAGATGTCCGGGTCGTCCTGGCCGGAAAGCCTTCCCAATCCGGCGGAGGCACGGATCGCCGGTTCGTAGACTTTTTCCCAGAATGCTTGCGGCCACATGAAGGTCTTGTAGTAGAAGCCGGCGCTCAAGAACGGAGCGAACAGGTCGTTCACCGCCATCAGGTCGAAATCCAGGCTTCCCCTATAATTCTGGCTTGCGGCATGCAGACCGTCATAGAGCTCGGCAACGGTGGCCCGGGTGTTCGGCTCCTGATACGGCCCGCGCCGCAGTTGCACCAACGAGTTCGGTTCCTCCGATCCGGCAGTGAAAATGCCGCGCGGTCGGTGATACTTGAAGGACCTGCCGACGAAACGGATATCGTTCGCCAGCAGGGCGGACGCGAGTGTATCACCCGCATAGCCCTGTAGGTGTTTGCCGTCGAATTCGAAGGAAAGCGGCTTGGACCGGTCGACGATACCGCCGTCGATGCGCATGCTCTGGCTCATGATCAACCCTCCCCGCCGGTGGTTTGTGGGGCGGATTTTTCGGCCAGGGCCACGTCGCGGGCCAGTTCGACTTTGGTGATTTCATGGGTCAAGGTATCGCGCGTGACGACCAACCAGGACCGGTCGCCTTGCTCGTGAAACCAAAGTTCCCGGTGCTCGCCGGCCGCGTTGCTCCGTAAATATTGATACTCGTAGAACCGTTCCGCGGCGTCCGGGGCTTGCCAGTCGGGCCGGTCGATCAGGGATGCATCGCCAAGGTAATAGAACTCGGCGGCGTCGCGTGGGCCCAGCAAAGGATGATTGATGATCATGCGCTGTGCCTCCTCAATGCAGGTTCGGTTGGGCGCCGGCGCCCTTTTCGTCGATCATGTGGCCGCGTTTGAAACGGTCCAGCCGCATTTCGGTCGCGACCGGGTGCGGTTCGTCCTTGGCCAGCAGATGGGCGTAGCAATAGCCGGATGCCGGCGTCGCCTTGAAGCCGCCATAACACCATCCGCCGTTGAAATAGAGGCCGTCGATATGGGTCTTGTCGATAAAGGGCGATCCGTCCATCGACATGTCCATGACCCCACCCCACATGCGCAGCAACCGCGCCCTGCCGATCATCGGCATGAGGGCCATGCCGCTTTCGCAGACATCTTCGACGACCGGCAGGTTGCCGCGTTGGGCATAGCTGTTATAGCCGTCGATATCGCCGCCGAAGACCAGACCGCCCTTGTCAGACTGGCTGATATAGAAATGGCCCGCGCCGAAGGTAATGACGCCGGGAATGACCGGTTTCAAACCTTCGGACACGAAGGCCTGCAAAACATGGCTTTCGATCGGCAGGCGCATCCCCGCCTGCGCCATCACGCGGCCGGACGATCCGGCGACGCAGACGGCGATCTTTCTTGCCGAAATCGGACCCTTCGATGTTTCGACGCCCTTGCAGACGCCGTTCTCGATTTGGAAACCGGTCACTTCGCAATTCTGGATGATATCCACCCCGCGCAGGTCCGCGCCGCGGGCATAGCCCCAGGCGACCCCGTCATGCCGGGCCGATCCGCCGCGCCTTTGCAGCAAACCGCCCTTGATGGGGAAACGGGCATTGTCGAAATCCAGGAAGGGATACAGTGCCCGCACGCCGTCTTGGTCCAACAGCTCCGAATCCGCGCCGGACAGGCGCATGGAATTGCCGCGCCGTGCATAGGCGTCGCGTTGCGCGTCGGAATGGCACAGGTTGAGCACCCCGCGCTGGGAAACCATGGCGTTATAGTTGAAGTCCTGCTCCAACCCTTCCCACAGTTTCATGGAAAGCTCGTAGAAGGGTTCGTTGCCGGGCAGCAGGTAGTTGGACCGGATGATCGTGGTATTGCGGCCGATATTCCCGGAACCGAGCCATCCCTTTTCCAGGACCGCCACATTGGTGATTCCGAATTTGTTCGACAGGTAATAGGCGGTCGCCAAGCCGTGCCCGCCGCCGCCGATGACGATGATGTCGTAGGACTTTTTCGGCTCGGGCTCCCGCCAAGCGGGTTGCCAACCCTTGTTGCCCGTCAGCCCCTCCCACAGGACGCGAAGCCCCGAATACCGCATGTCGACCATCCCTTATTTTGTCTCGCCGCCATAATTGAAGGCGCTGCCGCAGATTGACTTGCCAAAAATGGTCGGAAACTTTCAAATCCCAGTCATGAAATCAACCGATCCCCAACCCTTCCGCGTCGGCTTCCTGCTGATAGACGGTTTTGCTCTGCTTTCCTATTCATCGGCGGCGGAACCGATGCGGGCGGCGAACCATCTGGCGGGAAAGCGTCTCTATGATGTTCGGCACATTCCCGTTGCCGGCGGCAGGTCGGTATCTTCCAGCGGCGCGGTGATCGAGGGAACAGCGGCTTTGGATGGCGACCGCGATTTTGACCTCGTTCTGGTCGTCGCGGGCGGCGATCCCGCGCGGTTCGATGATGGCCGGGTGTTTCAATGGCTGCGCATGATGGCGCGCCGAGGCGTGCAGATCGGTGGCGTTTCCGGCGGGCCCGTCATACTTGCCCGCGCGGGCGTCATGGCGGGGCGGCGCATGACCGTTCATTGGGAACATGCCCAGACTCTCGCAGAAATCCAGACCCTCGCGGAGATCCAGACCCAGGCGGAAATGACGCCTTCCCTGCTGGTTGAGCGGTCTTTGTACGTCATAGACCGGGACCGGATGACCTGCGCCGGCGGAACGGCGGCCCTGGACATGATGCATGCCGTCATCACCCGGCACCATGGCGCCGCGTTCGCCCGGCGGGTCAGCGACTGGTTCATGCATACCGATGTGCGGCCGTCCGGCGGTCCGCAACGCGCCGGTTTGGTTGAACGATACGGCGTTTCGGACCCGGCAATCATCCAGGCGATCGAAATGATGGAAAACCACGTCGCCGATCCTCTCAGCCTGGATCAACTCGCCCGTCTCTGCGGGTTGGGCGCGCGGCAGTTGAACAGGCTGTTCCGGGAAAAGCTGGGGTTGAGCACAATGGCTTTCTATCGCGGCTTGCGCCTGGAAAAGGCGAGAAATCTGCTCGAGCAATCGGTTTTGAGCGTCACCGAAATCGCGCTGGCAACCGGTTTTGCCAGTTCCGCGCATTTCTCGACCGCGTTCAAAAGCCGTTTTCGGCATTCACCGTCAAAAATAAGATAACGCTGTTACAAAAAAGGCCTGAGCGGGCGCCATGTCGGACTCGCCTGCACCCTGCGGATCATTTACGCTCCTTTCCAAATCAATGAATTTCAAAGGGAGGGAACGGTGAGCGACCGCTATGCCGCCTACACGAAGCTTCGGATCCACTACCCCGCCGACCGGGTGCTGCAGATCACTTTCGACCGACCGGAAACCTACAATTCAGTCGATAGCGAGACGCACAGCCAACTGGTTGAAATATGGCGTACCATCGATGCCGACCCGGACATCAATGTCGTTCTGGTCACCGGTGCCGGGAAAGCCTTTTCCGCCGGCGGCGACTTCGACCTGATCGAGGATATGATCGAAAGCCAGGAAGAACGCATGCGCGTTTGGAAAGAGGCGAAGGATCTGGTTTACAACGTCGTCAATTGCAACAAGCCCATCGTGTCGGCGATCAATGGGCCGGCCGTTGGGGCGGGCCTTGTCGTCGGGATTCTGGCCGACGTTTCCATCGCCGCGAAATCCGCGAAAATCGTTGACGGCCATACAAGGCTGGGCGTGGCCGCCGGCGATGTAGCGGCGATGATCTGGCCATTGCTCTGCGGCATGGCAAAGGCGAAATACTATTTGATGACCTGCCGCCCGGTCAGCGGTGAAGAAGCGGACCGCATCGGCCTCGTCTCCATGTGTGTGGAGGACGATGAATTGATGACGACGGCCTTGGATGTCGCCCTGGAACTCAGCAACGGCGCGCAAAGTGCGATCCGCTGGACGAAATACGCCCTGAACAACTGGCTGCGCAGTGCGGGCCCGACCTTCGACACCTCCACGGCGCTGGAGATGCTGGGCTTCGCCGGCGACGAGGTTCGGGAAGGCGTTGCCTCCCATCGCGAAAAGCGCAAGCCGAACTTCAAGAAGGAATGCCCGGTTTAAGGGACTGCGTGCGAAACAAGTCAAAAAAAGAAAGTAACTTCAGGGGAAGTAGGAATGCGTGGACTGGTTGGTAAAAGAGTCATTGTCACCGGCGGGGCCAGTGGCATCGGGCGGGAGATCTGCAAACGGTTCGGTGAAGAAGGATGCACGGTCGGCATATTCGATTTGAACGAAGCGGGCGCCGGGGAAACGGCGGGCATGGTAACCCTGGCCGGCGGCATGGCAACCGCGCATAAGGTGGACATAACGGACCGGGCATCGGTCGACGCGGCGGTCGCCGCCTTTGCGCAAGACGGGCCGATCGACATCCTGATCAACAATGCGGGATGGGATAAACCGATCGCCTTCCTCGATACCGATACGGATTTCTGGAAAAAGATCGTCGACCTGAATCTCTATGGCCCGCTTCACATGCATCATGCGGTTTTGCCCTACATGGTGGAACGGAAAGCCGGACGGGTGGTCAATATCGCGTCCGATGCGGGCCGGGTCGGTTCCTCCGGGGAAGCCGTCTATGCGGCCTGCAAGGGCGGCATCATTTCGTTCACGAAGACCGTGGCGCGGGAGTTGGCGCGTGCGAATATCCAGTTGAATGCCGTCTGCCCCGGTCCGACCGACACACCGCTGTTCGAGGAGTTTTCCCAAGGCGAATCCGGCGCCAAGGTTGCCGAAGGTCTGAAACGGGCGATTCCCATGCGGCGGCTGGGCGAACCGACGGACTATCCCGGCATCGTCGCCTTCCTGGCCAGCGATGACGCGGCGTTCATCACCGGGCAGGTGATCAGCGTTTCCGGCGGATTGACGATGCACGGCTGACGCCGCGACCGAAAGGGGCAGCAGGAATGGATTTTTCCCTGACCGACGAACAGCTGGCATTCCGCGAAACGGCCGAGCGCTTCTCGAAGGAAAAGCTGGCGCCTTTCTATATGGATCGCGACCGGGATGACGGGCTTGACCGGAACCTTGTTCGGGAAATGGGCGCACTGGGTTTGATCGGCGCCGATTTGCCGGAAGAATTCGGCGGGCTTGGCATGGGCGGGGTGACCACCGGCGTCATTGCCGAAGCGATTGCCTATGGCGACATGAACGTCTGTTACGTGCAGCTTCTGGGCTCGCTGATGGGGCAGATCATAGTTCGGAACGCCAGCGCCGATCTTGCCGGTGAATGGGTACCGAAGATCGTGTCCGGCGACGCGATCGTGGGCCTCGGCCTTACCGAACCGCGCGGCGGCAGCGATGCCGCCAACCTGCAACTGCGCGCCGCCAAAGTGCAGGGCGGCTATCTGCTGAATGGCGAAAAAACATCGATGAGCTTTGCCGGCGGCGCGGATGCCGCGGTGGTCTTCGCCCGTACCGGCCCCGCTGACGGCGGCGCCCGCGCGGTTTCAGCCTTCATGGTCGGTATGCAGGACGACGGCATCACGACGACACGCTTCAACGATATCGGGTCGAAATTGGTCGGCCGGGGGTCGGTTTTCTTCGACGACGTTTTCGTGCCGGAAGACCATATGATCGGCGAAGAGAATATGGGTTTCGTCCAGGTCATGCAGGGATTCGACTACAGCCGTGCCTTGATCGGTCTGCAATGCGTCGCCGCGGCGCAGGCTTCGCTCGACGAGACCTGGGCCTATATCCGGGAGCGGGAAGCCTTCGGGGCGCCGCTTGCCCAGTATCAGGGCGTATCCTTTCCACTGGCGGAAGGGGAAACCTATCTGACCATGGCACGGCAGCTCTGCTATTACGCGCTGGACCTTCGGGATCGCGGCTTGCCGCACACCGCGGAAGCCTCAATGTGCAAATGGTATGGGCCGAAAGTCGCCCATGAGGTTATCCAGCAATGCCTGCTCACCCATGGACATTACGGTTATAGCGGCGACCTGCCGCATCAACAGCGCATGCGCGATGTCTTGGGGCTGCAGATCGGGGATGGGACCGCGCAAATCATGAAACTGGTCATCGCCCGCGAAAAGGCCGGTCGGGCCGCGGTTCAACATGCCGCGCCGAAGCCGTCCTGAAGCATGCGCCATCCTTGGCGGGCGGACGGGCGGCGTTGTTTGATGGCAGCGAGCATCCCGTCTGATGCATCACGCCGGTTTGTGTTAGAATACTGCGGGACGGAACTAGGGGGTATCGGGCTGTGACGGAAGGCCTGAGGGGAGGTTGCATGACGCGGACGGGATTCCGTCGTCCCGGACCATGTCGCGCAGCCAATTGCCTTGCCGGATTGGTTTTTCTTTTTGCTGCTGCCTTCAGCGGGTGTGGCCATGCATCGGCGCGCGTGCTCGTTCTTGGATCGATAAGCCTCGACCCGGTGGGGGAGGCCCGGGTGTTTCAGCCCTTCGTGGATTATCTGGCCGACAAATTGAGCTCTTACGGAATCCAACGCGGGGAGGTGGCCGTCGCCGACTCGGTCGACCGGATGGCATCAATGATCCGCGAGAAAGAGGTCGATCTGCTGATCGACAGTTCCGTCACCGCCTTACTGGTAAATGAACTTGCCGGGTCCAAATTCCTGCTTCGCCGTTGGAAGGATGGGCAGGATGCCTACCGAAGCGTCGTGGTCGTCCGGCAGGACAGCAGGTTCAATTTCCTCAGCGACCTGGCCGGTGAAACCGTTGCTTTCGAGGAGGATTTTTCAACATCCGGGTTCATGTTGCCTGTTTTGGGAATGGCGAGCAGCGGTCTTCGATTGGTGCCGTTGGATGGCTTGGCGCAGGCGCCGCCACCCGGCGCCGTAGGATACGTTATGGGATATGACAGCGAAACCCAGATGACGTGGGTCGAGCGCAACCAGGTTGCTGCCGCCGGTTTGGCTGAGAGTGATTTCAAGCAACTTTCAAAGTCGGCATTGGTTCCGCTTCGGATCCTCTATACCTCGCCGGTCGTGCCCTATCACGTCGTTGTTTACGGCAAGCACTTGGATCACGGGTTGGCTTCCCGCATCCGGGCAATACTTTTGAACGCGCATGACAGTCGGGAAGGGGCGGATACGTTGGACGGGTTCGATCAAACGACGATGTTCGACGAAATTCCCGCCGATTTGTTGCGGAATGTCATGACCTTGCGGCCCGGGCTGGCAAGACTTTGGGGGGTGGACAACGAATGAACGCGCCTCGCTACGGATTGGGGGTCAAGGTCGCGCTGATCGCATCGGCCATCGTCGTGTTCATCGGGGCCGGATTGTTCGGGGTGGTCGCGTATGAACAGCGTGTCACGTTTCAGGAAATCAGAACGGCTGAAATGGTGGAAGCGGTCCGCAAGACCGCATTCCAGGCGGAAAACCACCTGTATAATTACAATGTTCGTGAATTGCGTTCGATCGCGACGGGAATTACCGAGGGTCGCCGCATCGATCTTGTCTGGATATTGGATTCGGAAGGAAGGCTTCTGACCGACGGGTCTCCCCGGCCGGCCTTGCGAAACAAGAGGCCGCAGATCGGCTTCATCGACAGACTTCTTTCCGGCGGGCTTATCAGAACGGAAGCCGATGAAACAAATCTTTGGGCGGGCACACCTGTTCTGCTGAACAAGAACGAGATTCTCGGATATGTCGTCGCCGCCGTGCCGATGGAGGAATTCAACAACAACATCTGGTCCACAATACAGAAACAGTCGGTCGTGCTCGGCCTTGCGCTGATTTCCGGGATCTTCGCGGCCATTATTTTCGGCCAGCGGATCGCCGCGCCCGTTGAGTCCCTGCGGGAAGCCGCGGACCGCATCGGGAAAGGCGACTGGGACGTAAAACTGGACATCGCCCGTCAGGACGAAATCGGGGACCTGGCGAAGGCAATCAACATCATGGCCGAACGGTTGAACGATGGGGCTGTCACACGTGAACGGCTGCAGGCGCTGGTCGATGAAAAGACGGCCGAAATCGCCATGCATCGGGACAAGCTTGAAGCACTGGTTGAGGAAAGGACTCGTGAGCTTCAATCCGCGAAGGAAACCGCCGAGCGGGCAAGCCTGGCAAAATCCGAATTTCTGTCATCGATGAGCCACGAATTGCGCACGCCGCTGAACGCTATTCTGGGGTTCGGCCAATTGTTGGACTATTCGGATCAAAGCGGCATGGATGCGGAACAGCGTCAGGCAATCGACTATATCAACAATAGCGGCGAGCACTTGCTGAATCTGATCAACCAGGTCTTGGACTTCAACAAGATCGAGGACGGCAATCTCAGCGTCTATGTCGAATCCTTCGCACCGATGGACGATATGCAAGACTGTTTTGCCATCGCCTCAGCCATCGCGGCCAAGCATGGCGTCACGATCGAACTGAAAAAGGACGTCCCCGTTCATCCCGCGATCCGGGCCGACCGGACGCGGTTCAAGCAGGCTCTGCTGAACCTTATGACCAACGCCATCAAATATAACCGGCGGGGCGGTAAGGTGTTCCTGGACTGCAATGTGATCGATGACCGGTATCTGCGCCTGATCGTCGCCGACACGGGCATGGGGATCGCCGCCGAACGGCAGCACTTGATGTTCGAACCGTTTCAACGCCTTGGTCATGAATCTTCGACTATTGAAGGTACGGGGATCGGCCTGACCATCACCAAGAAACTGGTCACGCTGATGCGCGGGCGGATCGGTTTCGAGAGTGAGGAAGGGAAGGGGTCGACCTTTTGGATCGATTTGCCGTTGGATCCGCAATGGAAAGAGGATGCCCCGGCGGGGGCGTCCAGTGCGCATGAGCGCCCGGCGGTCATCGCGGAACCGAAGAACGGAAAACGCAGCACGCTGTTATATGTCGAGGACAATGCCGACAACATCCGTCTTATGGAAATGATCTTGGACAAGGAAGATGAGTTCACAATGATATCCGCGCCGAATGCGGAAGAAGGATTGGCGATCGCGGCGCGCAATACGCCGGATGTGATCCTCATGGATATCAACCTGCCCGGCATGGATGGGTTCCAGGCGCTGCAAGCCTTGCGGGCTTGCGACGGTGCGCGGCACGTACCGGTCATCGCGGTGACGGCATCGGCCCTGCCGTCGGAAGTGCAACGCGGATTGGACGCCGGATTTGCGGCCTATCTCACCAAACCGATCCGCATCGACGTGACCCTGAATGCCATCCGCGAGGCTGTGGCGTCCCACGAACCTGGATTGGTTTGACGGCCCACGCACCGATCGATCGACGGTGCAAACGTCACGGCAAGTTCCGACACAATTCACATAGCTGAAACACAGTTGTCATGCCGGCCGGAGAATCCTTTAGCCTGCTCAACCCGTGTCCCCGGTTTGTCGGAGACGGCCGCCGGGTTGCCTCGAGGAGTTCACTTGGCAGGAGGCCTATCATGCCCGCTGACCCGTTGCCCGTCGCCACAAGCCCCGAAGACCGTGGTGACAAGATGCTGGTGGACTGGGATCTGCATTTTGGGGAGGCGAAACACGACCCGGCCCGGCATGTCCATCTGCGTGTCGACCATGTGGATTTCTGGTATGGCGAAAAGCATGCGCTGAAGGATGTGTCGCTGGATATCCACGGTCAGGAAGTGACGGCGCTGATCGGACCGTCCGGCTGCGGCAAGTCCACCTTGCTGCGATGCCTGAACCGGATGAACGACTTGATCCGCGACACCCGCCTTGCCGGCAGCATCCAACTGGCCGGGACGGACATCTACGAAGGGTTCCCGGACCCGGCGGATCTGCGCTTGAGGTTCGGGTGGATCGCACAAAAGCCGGACCCCTTCCCGGACAGTGTTTACGACAATGTGGCCTACGGCATGCGCCTGCGGGGCATGGTCGAGGATGTATCGGATTGCGATCGGCGGGTGGAAGACGCCTTGCGTCAGGCCGATCTGTGGGACGAGGTCAAGGACCGCCTCGACGACCCCGGCACCGACCTTTCAGGGGGACAACAACAGCGCCTGTGCATCGCCCGCGCGCTTGCCTGCGAGCCGGAAGTGATCCTGATGGACGAGCCGTGTTCCGCCCTGGACCCGACCGCAACGATGCATGTCGAGGATCTGATCCTTACACTCAGGCAACGCTATACCATTGTCATCGTTACCCATAACATGCAGCAGGCAGCCCGTGTTTCCCAACGCGTCGCCTTCCTGCATTTGGGCGAGTTGCTAGAGGCAGGGGAAACCGAAAAGGTTTTCCTCTCGCCTCAAAGCAAGCTCTGCCGGGACTATATCACGGGCCGCTACGGTTAACCCGATTGCCTGGGCTGTAGAAGCCAAACGTCTTCCGTTGCGGCTATTTGGCCTTTCAGCCCGCCCTGCAGGTCCTTGCGAAGGGTGTCGGTGATTTCGTAACGGCTTTCATACAGGCGCCGGACTTCCGCTTCGGAAACTGAAAACGGGGGGCCCTCCATCATGCTCTGGTCATAGGTGAACGTGATCAGGAATTGCGGCGCCGTCGCGGTCAGGTGCGTCAGATGCGCCGCATAGGCCGTCCGCATCCCCTGCGGCAGGGCAACCAGCGCGGCCCGGTCATAGATTGCGTCGACCGGACCCAGAACGTCCGTGGCCAGGTCGAAGATATCACCGACGAAAATATCGATGCCCGGCGCGCTGTAGCGATCGAGGGAATCGCAGTTCGTTATCTCGGGCGCCAGGGTCAAATCCGCGAAGAGTTGGTTGATCGCGGTGGCGCTCAACTCTGCGCCGGCGACGCGATATCCCTGGTGCAGCAGCCAGGCGATATCCCGCGTCTTGCCGCAAAGGGGCAGGAAGACCCGGCTGCCTCCGGCGAGGCCGAGACTGCCGAAATGCGCTTCCAGCAAGGCGTTCGTCTCACCCTCGTGGAAGCCGATTTGGTTGTTCTCCCAGCGTTCGTGCCAAAAATCCGGATCCATATTTCCACTCGCTCCTGTTGTTCGTTTTCAACGCTGGTTCTAGGCTACAAGCTCAAGCTAACTTCAAGTCAAGAAAGAAGGTTCCGATGACGGCATTGGATATCGGGGAGGTCAAGGAACGTTCGGGCCTTCCGGCCTCAACCCTGCGTTATTATGAAGAATTGGGCCTGATCCGTTCGATCGGCCGGAATGGGTTGCGACGCGTCTATGCAGCCGATGTCATGCAACGCCTTTCCTTTATCGCGCTCGGCCGTCATGCAGGCTTCTCGCTGGAGGAAATCGGCGCGATGTTCAACCCTGACGGCCGCCTGTCGATCGACCGTGACCAGTTGATGGAAAAGGCCGATGGCCTGGACAAGCGCATCAAGCTATTGACAGCTTTGCGCGACGGTCTGCGCCACACCGCCCGATGCTCGGCCCCAAGCCACCTGGAATGCCCCAAATTCCAACGGCTGATGCGGACGGCAGGCAGGCACCCGGTGCGGGGGAAGGACGCAATTGTATGACAGCGTGCTCGCTCCGGCGGTTGGGCATGCGCGTCGGCATCCTTGTCCGACTGCGCCCCGATCAATTCCCTGATGTCGTTATAAGGTCTCTCAACAACGGGTTTGGGAAGCGTCTTGACGTGGTCACGGCGAAAAAGGTTTCGGTTAGCCCGTGAAGCTGGGCAGCTTCTACGAGGCGTCCGGTTTCGAGTTCGTCCTTGACCACGATCGGCGGCACGACGGCGAGCCCAGCCCCCTCACGCGCAAGCAGCCGTATCATTGCCATGTCGTCCACCTCCGCAGCAATACGGGGGCGAACGTCGAGACGATCAAACAAGGCATCGACACCGGACCGTAGACTGCTCTCGACGGTCGGCAGAATCAGCGGTTCTCTCTCGATCAGTTCCTTCAAATTCGATCCGGGCCGGACGTTCTCAGGCTTGCCGACCAGGCTGATCGGTTGTTCCGCAAGCGCATGCGATATCCACCGTGTTGCGGTATCGCGAGGCGGTGAAATGTTCGAAAGGACAACGTCGAGCTGATGTGTCTCGAGGTTAAGAAGAAGGTCCCGAAGCGTGCCTGACCGGACAACGACCTCGACATCGTCCCGCCCAAGAAGAGGTCGCAGAAATCTAATCTGAAAGTTTCTGGAAAGTGTCGCCAAAGACCCGACACGAAGAACCATCCGTTTGCCGCCGGCCCTCTCGCCAAGCGTGCTTAAGAGTTCATCGCCGGCCGCGAAGATGGCGTCTGCATGGTCGAGCGTGATGTGCCCCGCTTCGGTGAGCACGAGTGTGCGGCCACGCCGCTCGAACAGCTGTTGGCCCAGCCGGTCTTCAAGCTGTCGAATCTGCGTTGAGACAGCGGACTGCGAGACGTTCAGCCGCTGTGCCGCACGGGTCAGGTTTCCATCATGGGCGACCACGTGAAAATAGCGCAGGTGGTGAAAATTCAATTCTGCCATAATGTTCACTTAAACAGAACGATAATTGAAGAACAATGAATTTTTATTAACTGTCGGTGTTGGCTAGAAGCGGCGTGTCGTTGACCTTCACGGAAAGCACCTCTGCCATGCCCAATGATTTGGTTCTTCTCGTCGCTCCGGTGATCCTTCTTTTAGCAGCGGCCGCCACCTTCGCGAGCCCGGGCAGGCGTCCGAAGCTGGCGCCGACGCTTGTCGAGGCGTCGGCCGTAGTGGCGCTGATCGCAGCGCTTGCCTCGGCTGGGATGCTGATGATGGAGGGCGCACAGACCAATCCGATCTTCGACCTCAACGGACTTGGCTTCTCGACCCGGCTCGATGTCGTCAGCGCCACGATGCTTGTTCTTGTGGCTTTTGTCGGCTGGATCGTGATCCGGTATTCCGTGACCTATCTGGACGGGGAGGCCCGGCAGGGGGCGTTCCTTGGTTGGATGGCGGCTACCTTGGCCTGCGTTCTGCTGCTGGTTCAGGCAGGCAATCTTGTGATCTTTGTCTTTGCCTGGATTGCCACCAGCCTGTCTCTGCAACGGTTGTTGTTGTTCTACACCGATCGGACTTCAGCTATTCGAGCGGCACGAAAGAAGTTCATCGTCGCACGCCTGGGCGATGCAGCCTTGGTCGGCGTGGCCGTTCTGCTCTTTGTCGATTACGGAACCTTCGACATTGCGACGATCCTCGACGCCGCACGCGGTGGGATTGTGCGCGACAACGCCATATGGGTCGCGGGTCTGCTCGCAATCGCGGCTGTGCTCAAGTCCGCTCTGTTTCCGACCCATGGCTGGCTCATAGAGGTCATGGAAACACCGACGCCGGTCTCCGCGCTGCTGCATGCGGGCGTCGTCAATGCCGGTGGGTTTTTGCTCATCCGCTTCGCTGATGTGATGCTGATGAGCCCCGGCGTGCTTGCTGTTCTTGTTCTGGTCGGCGGCTTTTCGGCACTCTTCGGCGGACTCGCCATGCTCTCCCAATCCGCTGTCAAGAACTCGCTCGCATGGTCAACGGTCGCCCAGATGGGGTTCATGATCATGCAGTGCGGCCTCGCGTTGTTTCCGCTGGCGCTGCTGCATATCGTGGCTCATTCGCTCTACAAGGCCCATGCCTTCCTTTCCGCGGGCATGGCGGTTGAACGGGTGGCGTCCCTTCGCCGACCTGGTCCGATCGCGGTCCCGAACGGTGGCGCGGTCGCGCGCGCCTTCATTCTTGCGGTGGGAATTTACACGATTATTGGCATAACCTTTGGGTTCGGTGAAAAATCATCACAATCGATTGCGCTTGGGGGCATCCTGATCTTCGGGATTGCCTACTTGTTGGCCCAAGGGTTTGCGGATGCGGCACCGCGTGCATTGACCCTGCGCACCGCTCTGTACTCTGCCGCAGCGTCGGTAAGTTATTTTGCCCTTCAAACAGGCGCCGAGTGGTTGACCGCCAGCACCTTGCCGGCCGCGCCCCCACCCGGCCCGCTGGAATGGGCGATGATGGCGCTTGCCTTGTTCAGTTTTGGTCTTGTCGCCATAGCACAGTCGCTGTTTCCCCTTTGGTCCATACACCCGGCCGCGGCGGGATTGAGGGTGCATATGGCAAATGGCCTCTACGCCAATGCGATCTTCGATCGAATGATCGGCAACTGGTCTGCCTTGAACACCAAGAGGAGTTGAAGTCATGAACGACAAGACAAAAAATCAAGGAAGTGGCTTCGAGACGTTTGAGGCCGCTGCCGACAAAGCGGCGCGGCAGATCCCGCCGCTCTGGCCGCTTGCCTCCTCGGTCGCTGTGAATCCCTTCTTGGGTCAATCAACGGGAACCTTGGCAGAGACGGGCGCCAGATTGGCGCGTGTTGGCGGTGTTGCCGTCACACTGCCGCGTTCTTGGTATCAGGGCAAAATCGACGCTGGAGACATCATCGACGATGACCTTGAAGCGGCGTTGACGGCCTCGCGTCATGCCGGCAAACCGGCTGATCTCGCGGCCCTTAAAAGCGCCGCATCGAAAACGAGGCCCGTGCCCAACGCGGCGCCGACCATCGCGGACTTGGCAGCCAGGGCCAGTGGCATTGATTGGCCGGGCCTCATCGCGGACAGGTTCGGTACGTGGGCCGGCGGATATTTTGACCAAGGGCAAGCGCTGTGGGCTGCGCCGCGCGGCAAATCGGCTTGGAGTGCCTGGAAGGCCTATGCGACCCATGACCTGACGCCGGAAATCGCGGGGCTCAAAGGTTTTGCGTCCATCGTGGCCGATGCACCCGAAGATCCGACCGTGGCAATCGCCGGTGTGGCCGCGCGATTGGGCCTTGGCGGCGCCGCCTTGGAAACATACTTCCATCAGCAGCTGTTTTCGCTTGGCGGGTGGGCGCAATTTGCCCGCTACGACTTGTGGTGCGCCGAACTTGCGGGCAGCGATGATAGAACGATCACCGATTTCCTGGCGATCCGCCTCCTGTGGGAAGAGGCACTGTTCATTCAATATGAAGCGGTGATCCGCGATGATTGGGCGGCGTCCTGCCAAGTGCATGAAGAACCCATCAGTCCCACTGAAGACGATGTTATCGACGAGATTCTTCAGGAAGCGGCCGAGCGGGCGACGCAACGCGGGCTTGCGCAGACATTGTCCAAAGTGACAAAGCAGCGATCGGACGAGTGTGCTTCGGTTCAGGCCGTATTCTGTATCGATGTCCGGTCGGAAGTTTTTCGGCGCGCATTCGAGGCTGTCGATCCGTCAATACAAACACTCGGATTCGCAGGTTTTTTTGGTGTCTTCACCAAGCATAGGCGGTTCGCTTCCGACGTCGAAGAACGTCGTCTGCCGGTTCTCATTAATCCGGCAGTTGAGTCGTCGTCGGGCTCAGAGGAAGAAAAACCTGAAGACACGGCGATGCGCTACAAGGCCCGCGCAAAACGCGCTTGGGGCCGTTTCAAGCTTGCTGCCGTATCCTCCTTTGCGTTTGTCGAGGCAATGGGCCCGGCCTATATCGGAAAGCTGCTGGCCGATGGCCTATGCCTCAATGGCGGATCGCCCACAACCGAGCCGCCGCCGCGCTTCGATCCTGAACTCGACCTTGAAACGAAGATCGCGTCCGCTGAAACGGTGCTCCGTGCCATGTCCCTAACGGAACGGTTCGCCCGGGTTGTTTTGCTCGTTGGCCATGGTTCGGCCGCAGTGAACAATCCCCATGCAAGCGCATTGCAATGCGGTGCCTGCGGCGGCTATTCGGGGGAGGTCAATGCGCGCCTGTTGGCGGGGCTTCTGAACGAAAAGGAGGTGCGCGAGGGCTTGGTGGCACGGGGCATCGTCATCCCGTCGGATACGCTGTTTGTCGGTGCATTGCACGACACCACATCGGACCGTGTAACCCTCTATGATCATGATGTCCCGTCAAACCACCATGACACGGATATTAAACATATCCGGCAATGGCTGGAATCAGCCGGCGGGCTAACGCGGGGTGAGCGTGCCTTGCGGCTACCGCGGGCGGCGAATGAAGGCGATGTCGGGATGCGGGCCCGCAATTGGGCGGAAGTGCGTCCGGAATGGGCTCTTGCTGGTTGCAAGGCCTTTGTCGCCGCGCCGAGGGCCCGGACTGTCGGGCGCGATTTGGAGGGCAGCGCTTTCCTTCATGATTACGATTGGCGGCAAGATAAGGAACGGGGCTTCTCCGTGCTGGAATTGATCATGACGGCGCCGGTCGTTGTTGCCAGCTGGATCAGCCTGCAATACTACGGTTCTACGGTTGCGCCGGCGGTTTTCGGATCCGGAAACAAGCTCCTGCACAATGTTGTCGGGGGCATCGGCGTCCTGGAGGGTAATGGCGGGGTTCTGCGTGCAGGCCTACCCTGGCAATCGGTCCATGACGGCGAGCGCTATATCCACGATCCCCTGCGCCTTTCGGTCTGCATCGAGGCGCCGATCGAGGCGATGACGGAAATTCTTGAGCGTCATGAAGATGTCCGCACTTTGTTTGACAATCGCTGGCTTCATCTTTTCCAGATCGATGAAGAGGGACGGCTCGTCAGCCGGTATTCGGGTGGTCTCGCATGGGAGCAGATCGAAACAGCGTCCGAAAATTGGCGCTTGGAGGCCGTCGCTTGACGCGGCTGATCCATATCTTTGGCCGTGGTAGGATAGGTTCGACACCCTACGCAGCCCGACCGCGAAGAATATCTGGCGCATCGAACGGAACGGATTAAACGGATATCCAAATCCATAAGGGGCGCACGTCCATCGCGGCTGCGCGCCGACGATTCAAAGGGAAACCCGGTAGGCAGGTAGGCCTCTCAATTGGACCATATTTCAGAAAAAGAACGTCAGGAAATCTGATCAATTTGACATTGCGATTCCGAGATATGTTTATCTCATTAATAATAGTAGATGCGGATTCATAAGGCTTTGAGGCGCGGAGCAGATACGTTGGCGTCGGGCGGGGCTGTTTCGATAACCTCACCAGCGCAGGTTCAAGTCGTTCGACCGCAAGCTCTGAGCGTACCGCAGACCACCGCGCCGGCGAACAATGCGCCTGCGGCTGTTGTGAGCCCGGCGCCCGTTGCGCCGGCGACCGTTGCGCCGACGCCTGCGCCATCAACCCGGACTCGCGTCCGGGTCGTTCAACCCCAAGCCCCGGCCGCAGGTCAGACCTCGACGCCGGCATCAGGAACCGCGACTGCCGTAGCTGCGCCAAGCCGGGCATCGCGGACTTTTGCTCCAGCGGCCGCTTCGGCCGCCAGCACAAACACCGATGGCGGACATGGGGATCCTGTTACGGTTCTTGATCCCCACATTATTCCGCAGAACCCGGTGCGCTGGGCCCCTTCTTTGGATCGTCCGTTTCTGGACGATTTCTATTTCTGTCGCGTTCGTGCGGCCGCGCGCAACATGGCGTTTGGGGTTTCGCCGAATGCTGCGCGGAATAGCTTTGCGAAATGACCTGTGCTTGAAAAGCCGACGGCATGCGCCGTTTCCGCGACGGTGTTGAACTGCCGGATCAATATCATATCTCGCGCCCGGTTCAGGCGTTCCTGCCGGATGAAGGCGACCGGGGTTAGTCCGAGGGACTGTTTCAGCCGCCGCCCCAATGTCTTCTCACTGGTGCCCAAGGCGGCCGAAAGCTCCCGGACACCGAAGGCGGGGTCGCCGATATTTGCCTGGACCTGCTCCTTGGCCCAGTCGACGAAACGGCTGTCCGCCGGGGCCAAGGGGTCGACAGGGCTTGTTTCCGCCGCATTTGCGACTTCCATCAGGCGCGTTTCAAGGGCTGAAATACGGCTACCCGCCGAATTTCTAGCTTCGTCGAGGGTTTCTTTTATCGTCTGGGTTTCTTGCTTGAGCGCGATCGCTTCGGCCGTTGCGGCAAGTCGTTGGGCTTGCAGGGAATTGACCCGCACTGCGATCGCGATCCCCATGAAAATGGCTTCACCCAATATGGCTGCGTAGAAAGATGCTTCGCTCATTTGTTCAAAAGCGAGTCTTGTCGATGCGTCCGCTGTGTGCAGGTCCAAAGGCAATATATAGGGCAAGTGCCCGATTGTGATCAGGATAAACAGGGAAGCAGCCGAAGCGGCGACGGGTTTGGCTTCCGGAATGCCGTCCCTGATACGCATGCCCGCCGTCACCAGTACCCCGAGCTGTAGGAAAAGGATGACAAGAATGAGCGGCAGATCGAAAATCCAAGGGTCGAGTACGGCAAAAATCGCACCGACAGCGAGTATGCCGAGTCCGACTGAGTAGAACTGAGCCCATTTAGGCCGGTCCTTGTCCAGGGCCAGGATATTCCTGCAGAACAAGACATATCCGACCGCGCAAAGCGCGTAGAGCGCCTCGATTGCCCGCGCCATCAGAACAAAATCCAGGCTGGTCTCCGTCAAATGATGAAACCATCCGTCATAGAGAAGGCTGGAGACCAATATGCCGGCGACATACAGGGAATAGTATTGATAGTTTGCGACCTCGGCATGCCGGAAAAGCACCAGGCTGATGAAGAGCGTCGCGAACAGAAACCCCAGGAAAAGAGCGGATACAAGGGCGGTCAGATCGTTCTGGGTTTGTGCCGCATCTGGGCTCATTAGATACGGCGTGACGGTCACATCCCAGTTTTCGGCGATCCGAAGGTGGTAGGTCCGTTCTTCGCCCGCTGCCAGGGTGACGGGAAGTTGCGGTCGCAGGCTACTGAACGTCCGGTCCTGCTTTGGAATGCTTCGGCCCGCAGCCGCTACAGGCCCCGATTCCTGATCGTCCGCGAACAGGATGGCCGAACCGTAGAGAAACTCGCTGAAGCCGATCCGCCAGTCGCGCGCCGTCTCCGTGCCGTTCTGAATGCTGAAGCGGAGCCAGAGCGTTTCCCCCGGTGCCGGTGCCGGATAACGATCCAGGCAGGGTGAGTGAAGGAAATCCTTGCCGTCTATGTCGCCAGGTCTTTTCGCCTCGCTCGTATCGACCAGGAAGTCGGCACGAAGGAAACGCAGCCCTTGTATCGGGAGACCGTCGAAGACAGTCGCCGTCGGCGTTTCGGCAACAGTCGGCACGCATGTCGGAGACGGCTGCGCACTGTTTCCTTCGATGGCCCACACGCTGATCAAAATCAGCAGGGCTACGGCGATCGCGACCGGGATGGGGCGGATCATGACGCTTTTCATTTGCCTCAACCCGACTCGAATTCTGTGGCTGTTTCCTGCTGCGAGTGTACCGGCTTGTCCCCATGGAGAAAGGTGTAAACGGTCACGGATACGACAACCTTACGCGCAAATCGGTCAACCTGTCGGAAATATGTTCGAATTTCCCGCTGCTTGGGTAATCCTCCGGCCCGGAGTTTTCGCCGGAGGAGGGCGGTCACGTTCTTTGTTCCGCAGGCACTGCGGAACACGGGCAAAGGGTGTGGCTGTTCGGGTCTGAATGCTGCCGAAAATGGTCGACGTATACCCTATGGAACGGGCTGTCCGATTCTTTGGACCGTCGCCTATACGGATGAAACGCCCGTGCCTACGCGCGCAGGAGACAACAGGTGACAAACTACCACGCCGATTCCTGGGACCGGCTTTGGGGGGTGGATTTTAACGAGACCCTGGGCAACACAAGCTGGGCCAGCATCAAGGACTGGGGCAACGTCTCCGTAAACTTCAACAATTCCCGCGGCGTAAGCGCCCAAATCACCGATGTCAGCGATGTTTGGATCGACACCGATACCGGCAATTCCTGGTTCAAAGTCGAGGATGCCTATGACGTCCGGTTCAATTTGGACCAGTACGGCAATTCTAACAATTCCGTTCAGGTCTATGACGCCGACGATATCAGTTTCTACGCCACGGGCGGCAGCAATTGGATGAAGTTTCAGGATGTCGACGATGTCGATGTCTGGACCGATTGGGGCGCAAATTCGGTCAATATCTACGACGCGGATGACGTCGGGACGTTGCATCTGGGCGGTTCAGGCGACAACTGGGTCGATATCAAGGACGTGGACACGGTCAACGCCGAAATTTGGGGCGGTGGGAACACGGTCCGCATCGATATGCAGCAGGATTTCTGGGATGGCGACTATACCCGTGAGAACTCGGTCAATCTCAATTTCCAGGGCGGACGCGGGTATGACGATGTCGAGGTCCGCGATGCCGACGACGTCTGGATCGATACCGATGCGGGGAACGGACGTTTTTACGTAAAGAACTCCGACGATGTACGGGTCCAGATGGACCAGTACGGCAATTCGAATAACAAGATCGAAGTATATGATTCCCTGGATGTCAGTGTGTACGCCACCGGCTCCGGTAACACGCTCTATGCGGGCCATAACGATAATGTGGAGGTGGATTTCAGCTGGGGTGAGAACCACGTCGACATTTGGTACGCGGACGATGTGCGGGTCAATTTCGGCGGCGACGGCGGCAATTATCTGAAGGTCTGGGATGCCGACAGCGTCGATGCGACCATTCATGACGGTTACAACCGCGTCGATATCAACATGAACCAGAAGACGTTCGAGGGAGACGACTTCTCAGAAGAATCCGTCCGCCTGAACTTCAACGGGGCAGAGGGCGGCAACGATATCCGCATCGTCGATTCCGACTATACCTGGATCGACATCGATGCCGGCGGCAACACCCTGACCTTGGATGACACCGACGCTATCGACCTCAACATCTATGGCGGTGACAACAAGATAGTTATCAACGACGCCGACGACGTGCGCCTTGAATTGGGGGACAAGGCCAAGTCTTTCCACAATGACGTAACGGTTACGGATGCGGACGATGTTCGTATCAACACGTCCGAAGGCGCCAACACCTTCCGCCTGGAAGACATCGACGACGTCTCGATCACGACGGCGGGCTGGTACAATACATTCGATATAGACGACGCAGACGACGTTTCCCTGACCGTCCGCGGGCAATCCCGCTATCAGGATGTCAACATAGACGATGCCTTCGATGTCTCCCTGAACATGTCCAACCTGGAAGACAGCCGGATCTGGGTCGAGGATGCCGATGACGTCTATATCGACGGAACAGGCGAAAACACGGATCGACAGGGCAACAACATTGTTCAGCTGGGCTGGGGTGACGATTCCGTCGAGGACGCGACGGTCAAGCTTTCGGGCGCAGACAACACCATTCAGATCGACTCCGACGTCGGTGGATTAGAGGGGAACGACATCACAGTCGTTTCCGGAGCCCGCAGCAAGATCGATGTCGATACGTCCGGCGGCGGAACGTCGGATATCGCGATCACGGCGGGCGACGACAGCAGTATCATTGTTGATGCTGGCTTTTCCTTCGATACAAGCGTTCAGATACACAGCGGGGATGGCGGTACGGCCAAGGTCGATGCAGACGGCGCGAATATCGATATTGATATCTACGGCTCCTCCCGGGACAAGGTCTCAACGTACGGCGCGTACGCGTCCGTCTACACGTATGGCGGTGACGACGAAATCGACGTCTATTCCCTGGGCGCTGATGTGGATTCGGGTGATGGCGACGATACCGTCACGGTCGGCGCCGTCGGCGCCAGCGTCAGGCTCGGCGCCGGCAACGACACGGCCTGGGTCGGTGCCGTCGGCGTGCATTTGGACGCGGGTAGCGGCGACGACATCATTAACCTGACCGCGACCGGCGCGAATGTCCTGGGCGGCAGCGGCAACGACACAATCCATGTCCTGGCCGCCGGTGCGAACATCGTGGCCGGCAGCGGGAACGATGTGGTTTATGCCGCCAATTTCGGCGCGCGCATCGATACCGGCGACGGCAACGACACAATCCACGCGGCGGCGGCCGGTTCCTATATCGATTCCGGTGCGGGCAACGACACGCTCTATCTGGTCGGCTTGGCCAGCGGGGTTTCGACCGGTGCCGGCGACGACCAGGTCTATTCGGCCGCCGCCGGGCAGTTCATTCATGCCGGCGGTGGCGACAACGTCGTAATCGGGCTTGGCGGCGCGAACGTGGTCGTGGCGGAGGAAGGCGACGACCTCGTCATGGCCGCCGGGGGTGCGAATGTCCTCGCGACCGGCGCCGGTGACGACGACATCCTGGCGGTCGGTCATGCAAATGTGGCCATCACGGATGCGGGCGATGACAGTGTCTTCATGATCGGGGGGATTCTCTCCACCCCGGCGGCGCTTCTGTCGCCGAACCTCAACGGCCTTGGCGCGATGTTCAATACGGCGGGCGGGCTCGCCCAGTTGCTGGGGGCCAATCTCGCGGTCACCGGGGCGGGTGACGATTTCATCACCAACCTGAATCTCGGCTTGAAAGGATCCGTTCTATCCCCTGAGAAATCCTGGGCGGATAAGTCCACTTTCCAAAAGTCGATGTATGTCTTGGACTTGCCGTTTTCGGGGGGCGAGACTTCGATCCCGTCAATGAACATTTCTCTCGCGGGCGATGGCGACGACGTCGTCCTGACTGTCGGTGAAATGAACATCGTTTCTGGTGGGCAAGGCGATGACACGATCGTTGCCGTGGGGGCGAACAACATCATCCTGGGTGATCAATTCGATTTGGATGCCCTGAGCGAATTCGCGAAAAACGCGCTGGGCAACCTTTTCAGCGGCGATGGGGTCGACCTCTCGAAAGACCTGGGCCGTTACGCGGGCACCTACGACGATTTCGATGAACGGCGGGCGGAGGCCGAAGCCGCCGGTGTCGAATACACGCGCGGAGACCTAGAGATACGGGACGATACCATCGTCACCGTCGGGAAATCCTCTACCGTGCTCGGTATGCAGGGGGACGATCAAATCGTTGCCGTCGGGGTGCAGAACAACCTCGGCGGTGGATCGGGGGCTGATCTGGTCGTCGGGATTGGCGCGAAAAACATCATCAACGGCGACTATGGAAACGACGTGCTTGTCGGTTTCGGCGCCGCCAACTGGATGATGGGCGGGGCCGGCGACGACACGGTGATTTCGGCGGGGCTCGGCAGCATCGTCAGCACGGATTTTTCCGGCGGCATAGGGAGCGCGGCGGTTAAAACCCTGGCCAGCCTCGTGGGCGACACCGTTACCGGCGTCGCGACCGCGGCGCAGGACCTCTATACGGAACTGTTTACCGATCGGTCCGCCGACGGCGGCTATCTCCAAAAGTTGGATGAACTGGTGAACACCAGCAAGGATGCCGGGAACGATACGGTTGTTGCGACCGGCGGCGCCAGTTTGATCTTCACCGGGCACGGCAACGACAACGTCTATACCGGCGGGCTTGGCAGTTTCGTCTATGCCGGCGATGGCGATGATTTTCTGGTCAACATGGCGGGCGGGGCTGTACTGCTTGGTGGTGAAGGGGATGACGTGTTCGTCAATCTCGGCGGTACGGCGTCGTCGGATGGCGGTGCCGGGAACGACTTCTTCCTGGAAATCGGTTACGGGATCTTCACCGAGTTCTCGGACTATTTGACCTACGCATTCGAGACGTTCGACGGTGCGATCGGCACATTCCTGGACGCCTTCAACGACACAATCACGGATACGATTTCCGGGTTGGGCGACGAGATTTCTGAAATGTTCGCCGGCATTGACAGCAAGCTGCAGGATACATTCCTTGATCCGGACGGAGATCTCGCCAACGCGGGCAAGGCCGTCGAGGGCAGTTTCGACGATGCCGGGACTTATATCACCGACGCCTTCAATGACTTGTTGAAAGAGTTCTCCACCGGGTTGTTCGAAGGTCTCCTTCCGAAAGATGAGGAGTTCGACGCCCTGGTCGAAGGCTTCGACGTAGAGGACTTTGGCGGCTTCTTCGGCTCCGCCGGCGGGGCGGAGACGCGTGGCGGCGATGGAGACGATATCTTCGTCACCGGCTTCGGTGTCGATAGCATCTCAGGCGGTGGCGGGTCCGACACCTATGTCTTCTACCAAGGTGAAGGGATGGACATCATCACCGATACCGGGGAGACCGGGACGGATACGATCCTGTTCAACATCAATCAGTTCGGGGCCGAACCGCCGCTCGACCTGGGCGATATCCTCTTCACCGTCGATGAGGGTTTCCTTTTTGGGGACGACAATTTCACGATCAGTACCGGTCGCGAAGGGTCGACCAGCAACATCTTGATCAACGACATGTTCGACGGCGAGGACTTCGCGGTAGAAAGCCTGAAGATCGACTTTGGGGATCAGACCATCGAATTCGATCTGACCGAAATCTTTCAGCGCGTTGCAGAAACCGAAGACAAGTCCGCAAGCTTGGCGGACCTGCTGCAAGCGGATTCGAACGCAACATTCGAAGCATTGGCCAGTGCGCTGGAAGACGCCGTCGTGGCGTCCGACGGTTCAGCGGAAAGCATCGCAAATGCGGCACCGGTGGATGTGGCGTTCATCCAATCCGTCCAAGACGATCAAACGGACGACATTTTCAACGTTCAAGGCAACGCATAACCGGCGATGCGCAATACCAGGGAAACGTGATGGTGAAGGACAAACGCATTTTTATCGATGGGGTCGGGGAAACCCGAATGCAGGACGGTGCAATCCGGATGGATCTGCTGGCCATGTCCCCGACGCTCAGAAGCGAAGATGGAACACCGACGACGGAATTCGTCCAGCAGCTCGTCATGACTCCGGTCGGCTTCATCCGCATGGTCAACACCATGCGCAATACGATGAAGGCGATGCAGGACAAAGGCTATTTCACACCGGAAAGCGACAGTCACCGGGACGAGGTCGATCCCGGTGTCGCGACGACTGCAGATCTGGCCCTGAAGCCTGTGGATTCGGACGCGCAGGATCGACCGAAGCGGAATGTCTTGTCCGGCTCACCGAACTTCTAAGCCCGCCTATTTAAGAAAATTACCAAACGAACGGAGTGAACCATGGCTAATCAAACCTTTATCGACGGTGTTGGCGAAGTCCGCTTGTCCGAAGGCGTCATTCGCATGGATCTGCTCGCCATGTCGCCGACCAGCCGCGACAAGGAAGGCAATCCGGTGCCCGAATTTGTCGAACAGCTTGTCATGAGCCCTCGGGCTTTCATGCGTCTTGTCGGAGCCCTAAGCCAGACATTGCAAGGCATGGAGGAAAAGGGACTGATTTCGCGGACGGAACAACAGGCCGCTGAATAACCTGCCAGCCGGCTTGGTCGGAAACGGCCCGGCCGGTTTTTCACGGAGGGGGAGGCGACAAACTGCAGACGGCCATCCAATGCCTTGCGCTTCTGGCCCGGCGGCATGGCGTAGACGTCACGCCGGAACGGTTGACGCACGACTTCGCCCTGACGGAGGAACCTACCCCCGAACGACTGCTCCGCATCGCCCAGGACCTGGGATTGAAAGGCCGTCTCCGGTCCGTATCGTGGCGAAACCTTACCGATATCGGGGACGCGTATCCCGTTCTCTGTCCACTCACCAACGGCAAATGGGTCATTCTGGCCGGTTATGACTCGTCCGGTGACGACCCTGTCGTGCGGATCATCGATCCGTTGGCGGAATCGGGCCAGGTCATTCCCATCGATCAGATGACGCTGGAAAACGCCTGGCTCGGGAAGGTCATTTTCCTGAAGCAGGCGGCGCGTTTGACGGAAGAAGGCCAGCCCTTCGGTTTTCGCTGGTTCATTCCGGAGATGTTGCGGCACAAATCGGTATTCCTGGAAGTCGGTTTCGTCGCCTTGCTGCTGCATCTCTTTGCATTGTCGCAGCCGATTTTCTTCCAAATCACCTTCGACAAGGTCATCGGTAACCACAGCTTGGACACGCTTTATGTTCTGGCGGCCGCTGTAGTGGCCGCAGTGACCTTCAATGCGGTGATCGAATATTTGCGGGGCATGCTGCTGCTTCACGCCACCAGCAAGATCGACATTCGCATTTCGACGCGAACCTTTGGAAAACTTCTGTCGCTGCCGATCGACTTCTTTCGCAAGACCTCTGCCGGGGTGCTGACGAAACACATGCAGCAGACCTCGACGGTGCGCGAATTCCTGACCGGTCGCCTGTTTCTCACTTTCCTCGATTGTCTGGCGCTGCTGGTCTACATACCAATCCTTACCTTCTATTCCCCGATGCTGACCATGGTCGTTCTGGGGTTCTCCGGATTGATCGCCGGCATCAGTTTCCTCATCAAAGGCAGTTACAAGGACCGGCTTTCAGCGCTCTACAGGGCGGAAGGCGATCGCCAGTCGATGCTGGTCGAGACGATCGCCGGGATGGAAACCGTCAAGGCCTTGGCGATCGAACCGGTCAGGCGCGCGGAATGGGACCGCCGCGCCGCGCGGACCATTGCCATGCATATCGGCGTCGGTAGGCTGTCTCAGTTGGTCAGCGGCATTACCAAATATCTTGGAACCTTGATGTCGATCGCGATCCTATTTGTGGGCGTTCAGCTCGTGTTCCAGGGCGACCTTACCATCGGCGCGATCATCGCCTTCAACATGCTGGCGCAGCGCGTCAGCGGCCCGTTGATCGCTGCCGTGGGTTTGATAAATGAATACCAGCAAGCGGCTCTTTCCGTCCGGATGCTCGGTCAGGTCATGAACCAGAACCCCGAGCAGTCCAAGTCCGGCGGGCTGACCCCGGAAATCGACGGCCGCATCGAATTCGAAGAGGTCGGGTTCAAGTATCCCAATTCCCCCGCCCCGGCATTGGACAGGGTTTCCTTCACGGTGTCGGTTGATCAATCGCTTGGTGTCGTCGGCAGATCGGGTTCGGGCAAGAGTACCATGATCCGCCTGTTGCAGGGCCTTTATGCACCGCAGACCGGGATGATCTCTATCGACGGCACCGACATGCGCGAAATCGACTTGGCGCACCTTCGGATGAATACGGGGGTCGTGCTGCAGGAAAGCTTTCTGTTCAAGGGGACGGTCAAGGAGAACATCGCCGCGACCCGGCCCGAGGCCAGCTTCTTCGAGATTGTCGCTACTGCCCGCCTGGCCGGTGCCGATGAGTTCATTCAACGCCTGCCGCAGGGTTACGATACACCGCTGGAAGAGGGCGCGACCAACCTTTCCGGCGGCCAGAAGCAGCGGCTGGCCATTGCCCGCGCTCTACTGAAGCAACCGCGTATCCTGATCCTCGACGAAGCAACCAGTGCTCTGGACCCGGAGAGCGAGGCCATCGTTCAGGCAAATATGGCCCGTATTGCGGAGGGACGAACGGTAATCACCGTATCCCACCGTCTGTCCGCCCTTATGAACATGGATAAGATCATTGTCGTCGATGAAGGGCGGATCGTGGGTGCGGGGACGCATGAAGATCTGCTGGCCGGTTGTGATCTGTATCGGCACCTTTGGCAGCAGCAGAGTGCGGATTACCAACGTCACCAGGCGGCGGAGTAGGCCGGATGGCATCGACTCAACCCGCCGCGAAGATCACGCCCCTGGGCGGCACCCTGCAACCGGTCCAAGGACCGCCCAAGGAGAAGGGCGTTCACTTCAGCGCCGGGGAGTATCTTTTCTTCGAAGGCGAGGATAGTGACGTCGCCTATCTGATCCGCTCCGGCACGGTTTGGCTGACGAAGGATACCGGGAAGGGCGAGGTTCATCTGCGCCGCATCCACGCGGGCGAATTGTTCGGCGAAATGGGAATCATAGACGGTAAGCCGCGCAGTGCTTCCGCCTATGCGGAAACGGACGTCCTGGTGGAGCGGTTTGCCGTTTCCGAGTTCCTGGCCCGGATGGAACAGGACCCGCAATTCGCCCTCGACCTTGTGAATCGCCTGATCAGCAATCTGCGGGAAACCAATGACCGTATGGCGCATCAATATTTCTTGAAATCCCAGTTGGAGAACAGGGTGCGCGGCGGTGAAACAGGGGAGAAGCCGACGGCCCTGCGCAAACGGTTCTCGCCTATTGGCGCGATGCGACGTTTCTTTTCTTCGTCAGATGATTTGTCCGAGTTTCGGCCGGACGCCGTGGAACTGGAACAAAGCCGGTTTCCCGTGATCGCCAAGGTCACGCTGTATCTGATCGTCGGCTTCTTTCTGGCGGTACTCACCTGGGCTTCCTTTGCAGAGATCGATACGGCGGTAATAGCCCCGGGCCGCGTTACGCCGGCGGTTCCGAATATTCTGGTTCAGCCGGTCGAAACCGCGGTGGTTCTGGGTATCGAGGTGAAGGAAGGGGACATCGTCGAAGAAGGGCAGTTGTTGGCGACTTTGGACGCGACCTTTGCTGAAGCAGACCTTCAGGCGAGCAGATCCAGCCTAATCAGCATTGCCGCTGAGGAACGACGGTTGATTGCCGAACTGGCCGCGAGTGATCCGGAACACTTTTCCCCCGTTTCATCGATCGATCTTCTTCAACGGGAAATTTTCGACCGGCGACAAGCCGAATATGCCGCGAACCTGTCATCCTGGAACGAACGAATCTCCCAACTTGAGGCAGACCTTGCCATCAATCGGCAGGACGCGGCAGACATGGCTGAGCAGGTTGAGGTGCTGAGAGAGATAGAAGGCATGCGTGTCAGGTTAATGAATGACGGATACGGCTCGCGCGTTCAGTTCCTGGTGGCCAAGAATCAGCGCTTGTCCGTCGAGCGGGAGCAACGCCGCCTGCTGAGTGTCCGCCAACGCCTCATCCACGAACACGAGGCGGCGCGCCAGGACCGCGAAGCTTATACCAGCGATCATCGCTCCCAGATCGCCCAGCAACTCGTCACGACGCGTCGTCAGCGTCAGGAGATGGAAGAGAGACTGAAGAAGTCCGAACGGCGCGAAAGCCTCGTTTCGTTGACGGCGCCGGCCCGCGGGATCGTGTTGGACATAGCCGACCGGTCGGCCGGGTCGGTGGTGCAGCAGGCCGAGCCTTTCTTTACGATCGTGCCGCTGGATGTCGAGTTGCGAATGGAAGCCAGTGTCGCGCCCAAAGATGTCGGCCAGATCAAGGTCGGCGATCCAGTGAGGATAAAGTTGGACGCTTTGCCGTTCCAGAAATACGGGAGCCTTCAGGGCAAGGTCCTTCTGATCAGCGAAGACACGGTCAAGGCCGAGGATGGTAAATCCGAACCTACATATCGGATCAAGGTTGAGATCACCGAGCGCGATTTGCGCAGCGTACCTGAGAACTTCCGATTGATTCCCGGTATGACGGGAACAGCCGAGATCACCGTCGGCAAACGCAAGGTGATTTCTTACTTCGTCTATCCGATAGCGCGCGCCTTGGATAACAGTTTCAAGGAACCGTGACGTTCAACCGCGTCGTCACTTGAGAATGTGGTGCGCCCGGAAGGATTCGAACCCACGCCTCAGGATTAGGAATTGTGGGCTTTTACAATGTTTTCAGAGGCGTTTTGCAAAGTTATGCCTTTGTTTCCCGGTTTGTATTTCATTGAGACACAACAAAGATCCAAACCAATCGTAAAACTAACTGAGATGAGACGTAGCAGTTGAATTAAAAAACAATTCCTTTTGCGTTTCTTCAATGATCATACGGCGCTGCGTAACTACGATGATTTGCGTAGCCAGAACGCATGAGCTGCGCCGGAGTTTTTCCTCGCCCTGAATCAATTGGGCCGCCTTTGTTGTGTATACCGCTGAAAGGATGCGGTGGACGCGGGCAATCATTTTTGACTTCCAAGCATCCGTTGTTGGTTTGAACATCCCCAGGTCGTCAATTATAGAATTGATGCATGACTTTCAGATTTTTTAATATTTGAGTGAATGTCTGAGATGGGGATCATTGGCGCAGTTTCGGTTCAACTTGGCATGGTGCGACAATGGCAAACATGGATGACGGCGGGAGATCCAAGGCGGCGGACAATAGGCCGGAGATACTCGATATTGTAGGAAAAGGCCTCACGGTCGACGATCTGATCGATGCGCATTTCCGCAATCCTGAAGAGCGCCAGAGGCAAATCGAACGCGAACCGCTGCCTCCGAGTAATTATGCCGTGTTGGACGAGGCCGCCGAAGACGTTCCGGACCAAGTCGCGTGGAACTTCTTCGAGGAAGGGGTTGCGCAGACGTATCGGGAAATCCGGGGGAATGTGAATCGCTTGGCCAGCGCGTTTCAGGCCCGGGGTATCGGCAAGGGCACTCATGTCGCGGTCATGTTGGGAAATGTCCCGAGTTTCCCTACGACTTGGCTGGCGCTGGGCCGTCTCGGCGCTGTGATGGTTCCGGTGAATGACCGATACTCCTCCGGGGAACTGGACTATGTTATCAACGACAGCGATACGGCGTGGATGGTCGTCGCGGCAGAGTTCCTCGATTGCTTGAAGGGCATGAAGAAACGTCCGGACCATTTGGACGACTCCCGCGTTATCGTTGTCGGCGAATCCGGATCCGGGACGCATGAATGCCTGTCGGATCTGATAGCCGAAGGTGATCCGGAATTCACAGTGGAGACTCCGACCGGCCCCGAAGACTTGATGAACATCCAGTATACATCGGGGACGACTGGGTTTCCCAAGGGCTGCTTGCTGCGCCATAGTTATTGGACAGGCACCGCCAAAGTCGCAGCCCGGCGAGACGGATTGGTCTACAAGAACATCCTGGCGTCGACGCCCTACTATTATATGGACCCGCAATGGCTGACCCTGATGGCTTTTTATCAGCGGGGAACGCTCTTCGTGGCGCGACGACAAAGCTCTTCGCGGTTCATGCAGTGGGTGCGACGGTACGACATCCATTTCTGCCTGTTCAATGAAATGTTCTACCGCCAACCGCCGACTGAAGACGATCGGAACAATGGGTTGCGGCGCGTGAACATCTACGGCCTGCGCAAGGAAATTCACGAGGCCCTGCAAAACCGTTTCAACCTTCAGGCCCGCGAAGCTTTCGGCATGACGGAAGTGGGGACCACCCTGTTCATGCCCCTGGAAGCAACAGATATGATCGGGTCAGGCTCATGCGGCCGTCCTTGTGCTTTCCGCGAATGTCGGGTTGTCGATGGAAATGGAAAGGATGTGCCTGACGGTGAAATCGGGGAGATGGTGGTCCGTGGGCCCAATATCATGCTCGGTTACTATAAGAAGCCGGAGGCGACGAAGGACGCTTTTTTCGGAGATTGGTTCCGCACCGGCGACCTGTTCCGGCGCGACGAGAACGGCAATTTCTATATTGTCGGACGTATCAAGGATATGATCCGGCGGAATGGCGAGAACATTTCCGCGCGCGAAGTTGAATCTGTCGTCGCACAGGCCGAAGGCGTTGGCGAGGCCGCGGCGATTGCTGTGCCGCATGAAACCCGGGGCGAAGAAGTGAAGATTTGCATCCTGCCGAAAGACCCCGATCACCCGCCGGATCCGGCCGCTCTCATCGCTTTTGCCGCCAGGAAACTCGCGCCGTTCAAGGTGCCGCGATATGTCGAGTTCGTCACCGCATTTCCCAGAACCGGATCGGGAAAGATTGCCAAGGGCAAACTGAAGAGCAGCAAACTCGACCTTCGGGACGGTACCTGGGATGCTGAAATCCAAGCTTGGCGCTAGGTCGAGGCTAGAGGCTAGAGGCTAGAGGCTAGAGGCTAGAGGCTAGCGAAAGACCTTTCCAGGAATCGCGCCGTCGCGGAACCGCTGATCCAATGTATTCAGCATCTGCTCCACGAAGGCGTCACTCATCAAGGATTTAGGTCTATTCCGAGGGCGAAGGATTTTCAGGAACATCTTTATCGTCGGTTCGAAGCGACGTGTGATCAGTTCCCCGCGCGTCTCGTAGACACTTGCGGAGATTGGGTTGACCAATGATACACCGACACCGTTGGCGACCAAGGCACATAGAGACTCGGACATATAGGCTTCCACCGGCGTTCTAATGAGCAGGCCCAATTTCTCAAACATCATGTCTACCTTGTGACGGGTACGGGTATCCCGGCTAAAGCCCAGAAAATCCTCCTCCACCAAGTCGGCTGCCCGGCATGTCTTCTTTCTTGCCAAACGGTGTCCGGGCGGAAGTGCAAGCACCGCATCCACTTCGCAGAGCACCTGGCTGATGACGGCGGGATGGTCGATGTTGTTCCAGCCGAATCCGATGTCTGCCTGTTGTGCGATCATCCATTGCACGACAACACCGGAGTCGTGAACGTGCAGGGCCACTTCCGCCTTGGGATGGTCTTCCCGGAAGGATGCGATACAGGCCGGCAACACGTCGAATCCAAGGACGGGTGAAGCGACGACACTGATGCGGCCGGTCGTCAACGACTTCAATTCCTGCGACATGCCGACGATGCGGGTCAAGCTGAGGAACATCTTGTCGATCTCCCCGTAAAGAGTCATCGCCTCGGCAGTCGGGTGCAGGCGCCGGCGGCGGCGCTCGAACAGCTTCAACCCAGTCGAATGTTCGAGAAGGGAAATCGCTTTGCTGACACTCGGTTGCGAAAGGCCCAGCGCGTCCGCCGCAGCGGTCACCGTGCCATAATCTATAACGGCGCGCAGGGCCTCTAGCTGTCTAACTGTTGCCATGGAAAAATCATAGATAAAGGTTATGGAAAAAGCAATTTTGGATATTTGACTGAATAATAAATGGTTGCTGTCATGTGGTCCGGGAAGGTTGTCGTAGCATTGCCATGCGGCGACAAGCCTATCCACGGAAATGGGAATAGGGAGTGGAGAAAATGCTAAAAAAATCTGCGATAGCAGTAAGTGTCATTTTGGCAGGCGGTCTTTCAGCGGCGACAAGCGCGATGGCAGCCGATGCGTGCCCGGGCCCCAAGCCCGACTCAATCGTCGTGAATGCGTCCGGTGGGGCCATGGCCGACGCCATGCGCAAGGCATTCAGCGATGACTTTGAAAAGGAATACGGAATCACCGTTGTCGATACCAGCCCGGCGAATTTCGGAAAGTTGAAGGCGATGGTTACCTCGGGCAACGTGGAATGGACCGTGACGGAGATCGGCGGGCAGGATGTCCTGACCGCGGTTGAAGAGGGCCTGTTGGAAAAGATCGATGACTCGTTGGTCGATCGCAGCGGGTTCCCGAAGGAAGCCCAGGAAACTGAATATTGGTTCGCCAAAAGCGCCTACGCGACAGTAATGGCTTACGCGCCGGAAGCATTTCCAAACGGTCATCCGACGACATGGGCGGAATTTTGGGATGTGGAAAAGTTCCCCGGACCGCGGACTCTTCGGAACCATCCGACCGACAATCTGGAATATGCCTTGATGGCCGACGGCGTGGCGCCGGAGGATCTTTATCCGCTTGATGTCGATCGCGCCTTCAAGAAGATGGAGGAAATCGCGCCCTATATCACCGTGTGGTGGAAATCGGGTCAGCAGCCGGCGCAGTTGCTCCTCGACGGAGAAGTGGTCCTGGCTTCCGGTTGGAACGGCCGTTTCTACAACCTGATCAAGGACGGCGCTCCGATGGCGATTGAGTGGAACGAGGGCGTGATCAAGCTCAGCGCCTATGGCATTCCGAAAGGCTCGCCGCACCCCTGCTGGGCGCAACGCTATCTCGGCATCATGACCGATCCGAAGCGCCAGGCAATTTACGCCGAGGAAATCGGGTATCCGGGCCTGCACCTGGAGTCGACGAAATACGTGAGTGACACCTTGGGTAAGAATCTGCCGACGCATCCGGACAATATCGACAAGCTGGTCTGGACGGATACGGAGTGGTGGCGCGATCATGGGCAGGAAGTTCATGAACGCTGGAACAAATGGATGTTGATGAACCAGTAACCTCCTTTGCATCGCGGTTTGCCGCACGGAGGAAGCGTTGACATTCCTCCGTGCGCGGGCCGCCACGTATTTGTTCTCGTCACCAACCCGCAGCCTTACACGGAACCTATATGGAAAACGATACTGACCTTCGTCTGGAAAACGCGTTGAAGACTTTCGGCACTGTTCGTGCCCTGGACGAAGTGGATCTGTCGGTTCGGCATGGCGAGCTCTTGACCATCCTGGGGCCGAGCGGCTCGGGTAAGACGACGCTGCTCCGAGTGGTGGCCGGGTTCGCGGAGCCGGATGCCGGCCGTATCCTGCTCCAGGGTCAGGACATTACCTTCGTCACGCCGGCAAAGCGCGATATCGGCATGGTGTTCCAGAATTATGCGCTGTTTCCGCATATGACCGTCGCCGAAAACGTGGCCTTCCCGCTGCAAATGCGGAACATGGCCAAAGACGAAGTCAAACGGCGTGTGAACTGGGCCCTCGGCATTGTAGAACTTGACGGCTACCAGGACCGTTTTCCCCGTCAGCTTTCCGGTGGGCAGCAGCAGCGTGTGGCCTTTGCCCGCGCCGTCGTCTTCGACCCGCGCATTCTGCTGCTTGACGAACCGTTCGGTGCTCTGGACCGAAAACTCCGGGAACAGATTCAGTTGGAAGTGCGCCGACTGCAGCAGGAACTGAATCTGACCTCTCTCTTCGTCACCCACGATCAGGAGGAAGCGCTTATCCTCTCCGACCGTATTGCGGTCATGAATGGGGGGCGCATCGAACAGCTCGGCACGCCGCACGAGATTTACGAGCGTCCGGTGAACCGGTTCGTTGCGGATTTCATCGGTGTATCGAACCTATTCTCCGGGACAATCGAAGGACGGGAAGGGCGCACCGTCGCCCTTAGAACGTCGGACGGACTCCGATTTCTTGTCGAAGCCGACACTGTACCTGAAACCGGAACTGAAGCCGACATGCTGGTTAGGCCGGAGCGTTTGGAACTCCTCGAGGGCGGCGCCCAAGCGTCCAATTCCGTCGGCGGCGAGATAACGGAGATTGTCTATCTCGGCCAGTCGGAAAAGCTCCGTGTCGACATCGGGAACGGCTATCAGGTTTTGATGCACCGTCAAACCAAGAGCGGAGAGCCTTCCTTGGAAGTGGGGACCCGGATCTCGATCGGTTGGACGCCTGCGGATGGTCATCTGATCGTCCGAAATAAGGGGGGCGAGCAATGACGGCGGGATTGGGTGTCCTGGAGTTGTTCCGCCGGAATAGTTCGGTCCGGGAACATGCGGGTCCGATTGCACTGTCCCTGCCGACGGTGATCTTTCTGTTGGTCCTGTTCGCGGTCCCGGTCGTGCAATTGATGCTTCTCTCCGCGCAATCCGGCACTTTTGAAAATTATGCCAAGGCCTTTAGTGACGAACTCTACGTCACGGTGCTGTTGAATACATTCGAGATCGCCTTTTTCGTCACCGTGGTCTCTTTTTTCCTGGCCTATCCGCTGGCCTTTTTCCTGACGGTCTTGCCGCCGTTCTGGCGGGCAATCGGGCTGTTCTGCCTGCTGATGCCCTTTTGGACCAGCATTCTGGTGCGAACCTACGCCTGGATGGCCATTCTCGGTCGGCGCGGAATCGTGAACGAAGCATTGCTATCCATGGAAATCATCGATCGGCCGCTCAGCCTGTTGTACAACGAGCAGGCGGTTTTGCTCGGCATGGTTCATGTGTTGATGCCTTATATGGTGTTCCCTGTATTTGCCGTCATGCGCCGTGTGGACCCAAACTTAATGCAGGCGGCATACAGTCTTGGCGCGCCGGGTTGGCGCGCGTTTCTGCGGGTCTATTTCCCGATGACGATGCCCGGCGTGCTGGCCGGCGCCAGTTTGGTTTTCATTCTTTCCATGGGTTTCTACATCACGCCCGTGCTGCTTGGCGGCGGGCGGGTCACCATGATCGCGGTACTGATCGAACAACTCGTGACCGAATTCCTGGATTGGGACTTTGCGGGCGCGCTCTCCCTGGCGTTGATGACCTTCACGCTTTTGATTTACGGCGCCTTCAAATGGCTGATGAAGTCCGAAAGGAACCTTGCATGATGTCGAAAAATGAAGGGGGGACGCGTCGCGGGAAACGGCGCAATTGGGGACGCATCGCCTTGGGCGTCTATTGCTGCCTTGTACTCGGGTTCCTGATGATGCCGCTGCTTGTCGTGTTTCCTTTGTCTTTCAGCTCCGCCAGCTATCTTCAATTCCCGCCACCGGGATTTTCCCTTCAATGGTACGAAAACTATCTGAACACCCCGTCGTGGATCCGCGCGACGATCGTCAGCATTCAGGTCGGGATCGGCACGACGATCCTGGCGACCATACTGGGGACGATGGTGGCGTTCAGTCTGGTGCGCGGACGCTATCCCGGGAAGACCTGGGTGGACCGGTTGGTTGCCGCGCCGATCGTGGTGCCGAACATCATCATCGCGGTGGCAATTTACGGTCTGTTCTCGGACCTGAAACTGATCGGCGAATGGTACGGCGTAATGATCGGGCACACGGTGTACGCCATCCCCTTCGTCGTTCTTGTGGTCGCCGCGGCGTTGAGAAACTTCGACCCGGCGCAGGAACATGCGGCAATGGGGCTCGGTGCCAGTCGCCTGCGGGCGGTTTGTGTCGTCACCTTGCCGCAAATCAAACCGGCGATCATCTCGGGTGCATTTCTAGCCTTCATCACCTCATTCGATGAACTGATCATCGCCCTGTTCCTGAGCGGCTCGGACATGACGCTTCCCAAAAAGATGTTCGAGAACATCATCTCCGAGATCGATCCGACCATTTCGGCCGTCTCGGTCCTGCAGATTGCGCTCGTAGGGCTTGTCCTGGTGCTGTCTCAAAAGCTTGGCGCGGGTGTCTCTCCGATACGTGACTAGGCCCATTACCCTTAATTCAGGTTGGAAATCATGAGCTCTATTTTTCACCCCGACGTCACCACCGACCCCTATTGGTGGGAGGCCGCAAGGCCCACCGCAGACGGGTCCGAACCGGTTCCCGAACAAACGGATGTTGCGATCGTGGGCAGTGGTTACACCGGACTGAACGCGGCAATGGAACTGGCCGACCGCGGTTACAAGGTCACCGTCCTTGAGGCCAAGGAGTTCGGACACGGCGCAAGTTCCCGAAGCGGCGGACATGTCAGTAGCGGCCTTAATCTGGGCAAGGGAGCGTCGGCTGCCAAACCATCGCCCCTGATCGCGAGCATGGGCGCAGAAAGGTATCGTTTGCTTCTGGACGAAGCCGCCGAGTCGATGGAGCGGATCGAAGCGGTTATCGAGCGAGAGAAAATCGATTGCCACTATGTTCGCGGCGGCCGTTATGTGGCGGCATACACCCCCAAACACTACCAAAGCCTTGAAGCCCGGATGAAGGCCCTGGATCATGACGGCCAGTCCGCAATCCGGATGGTGCCGCCCGAAAGACAGCGCGAAGAGATCGGGTCGGACTACTATCATGGCGGCATGGTGGTTGGCCGTGCCGGTAAACTGCATCCCGCATTGTATCATCGGGGCCTTCTCAATGCCTGCCGCCGACGTGAAGGGATAACCCTGTGCGCGAATGCGCCGGTCACCGACATTGTCGAAAGCAACGGAGCGTATCGCGTCACTGCCGGTGACCGGCAAGTGAGTGCCGATGCGGTTCTCGTCTCAACGAACGGTTATACCGGGCCGACAACGCCGTGGCTGCGCCGGCGGGTCATTCCCTTGGCAAGTTGCGTGATCGCGACGGAAGAACTTGACCCGGACGTGATCTCCCGACTGATCGTGAATGATCGCAGCGTCAACGACACCAAACGGGTTCTGACCTATTACCGCGTATCGCCGGACCGCAAGCGGATACTGTTCGGCGGGCGGGAAACCTTTTTCACGCAGGACCCCCTGAAGTCGGGCGCAAGATTGCGGGAGAGGTTGGTTCAAATCTATCCCGAACTGTCGAAAGTGCGGGTAACGCACAGTTGGACCGGCATGGTCGCCATGACCTTTGACCATTTCCCTCATATCGGCAGACGAAACGGCATCTACTACGCCGCGGGGTGCAACGGCAGCGGCGTAGCGATGATGTCCTACTTGGGATACCGGATTGCGCGGACCATCGCCGGTGGGAATGAACCCAGCGCGCTGGAAGATCGCGAATTCCCCACGCGCCCATTGTACAGCGGAAAGACATGGTTTCTGCCTGCCGTAGGCGCTTACTACAAAACGATGGACAAGTTAGACCGCACGTTCGGCTAGGGCGGACAGGACAGAAAGGATCGTGGTCATGATCGATTATGGCAGTTCACCGCCTGTGGACTTCTTCAACCCACCGCGCAAGGAGCACCTTGCGAACTATCGCCGTATCTACTCCAACAGTGAAAAGAGGTCCGCCCGCGAAGAACAGAAAATCGGACCGGAAGCACTGAAAGACTGGTTCGCCATGTATGACCGGGTTGGCGCCGACCACATCGTCATAAAGGCGCGTGACCTGGAAACCACCTTCGGATTGAAGATTCGGAACGAGGACGTGGCTGCGTTTTGTGAAGAACATGGCCCGCGCGTCGTCGGTTTCGCAGGGGTCGATCCGAACAAGGGCATGACGGCGATCAGGGAACTGGAGTATTCGGTGCGGGAGCTTGGGCTGCGCGGTTTGAACGTGCAGTGCTTCGAAAACAAGATCGCGATCAACGATCCCAAGATGTATCCGCTTTATGCGAAATGCATAGAATTGGATGTTCCGGTTAACATCCATGCCAGCATCAATTTTTCGACCAGCACGCTAATGTCATACGGGAATCCGCTGCAGATCGACGAAGTCATGGTGCATTTCCCGGAACTGAAGGTCATCGCGTCACCCCCCGGTTTCCCTTGGATCAATGAACTGATCGGCGTTGCTTGGCGTCATGTGAATGTCTTCATTGGCCTCGTCGCCGTCCGGCCTAAGTATCTCGGTGTCGAAAATTCCGGCTATGAGCCGCTCCTTCAATACGGCAATACGATTCTGCAGGACAAGATCATCTTCGGGTCTGCCTATCCGATGCAACCCGTGGAACAGGCCATTGCCGATATCGAGGCTTTGCCCCTCAAAGAGGGGGTCAGGAAGAAATGGCTGGGAGACAATGCGGCGCGTCTTCTGGGGTTGGACTGACGTAAAGGAAAATGATTTTCAGCGAGCAGTCTCGAGGGGAAAGAATGCCCCCGGTTTGGTGCGCCCGACAGGATTCGAACCTGTGGCCCCCAGATTAGGAATCTGGTGCTCTATCCTACTGAGCTACGGGCGCTTCGCCGCAAACGGCGAACCCGGCGGACGGTTGCGGTTGGCCGACCGGTCCGGGCGAAGGGTGAAATAGCAGACCTTTCGCCTGTGGCAAAGTCTCGATTGTCCATCCCTGCGGCGGCCCCGGCCTAGGCCAGGGCGCCGTATAGGATGGAACAGATGACGACGGCGGCGATGACGCCGGCCAGGTCGGCGCTGAGCGCGGTGACGAGCGCGTGGCGGATGCGGCGGATCTGCACCGCGCCGAAATAGACCGCGAGCACATAAAAGGTCGTTTCCGTCGAGCCCTGGAAGGTACTCACCAGATAGCCCGTATAGCTGTCCGGCCCGATCGCCTGATCGTTGATGATCGAGGCGAGGATACCATAAGCCCCCGAACCCGAAAGCGGCCGCAACAGCGCCATGGGCAGGGCTTCCGCCGGCAGGCCGAGCGGCCCGGTCACGGCCGAAAGCGGCACGATCAGCAATTCCATCGCCCCGCTGTTCCGGAACATGCCGACCGCGACCAGAATCGCCACCAGATAGGGGATGATGCGCAAAGCCACATTGAAGCCGTCCTTCGCGCCTTCCACGAAGCTTTCATAGACGGGCACCTTCTTGGCGACGCCGAAGGCGAGCAGCGCCATCATCAGGCCCGGAATGATCCAGGGCGCGATTTCCTTCCCGTAGATTACGGTCAGCGGCACCAGCGCGAACAGACAGAGCAAGGCGATGATCGAGGCGGCGGCCGGATAGGCCTGATCCGCTTTCGACAGGTCCCGCGCATCCTCGGGCATGGTTTCTCCGTCATCGTCCGCCACGGATGCCGCAGCGGTACCCGAAGAAGGTGTGGGAGAGGACGTGGCCCAATAGCGCTGCAGCAGTTTCGCCATGACGATGGCGACCGTGGTGGAACAGATCGTGGCGACCAGTGTGGTCGGCACGATCCCGGCCGGATCGTCCGACCCCGCCGCCGCGCGCAACGCGATCACCCCGGTCGGCAATAGCGTGACGCTGGAGGTGTTGATCGCCAGAAACAGCGCCATGGCGTTGGTTGCCGTACCCTTTTCCGGGTTAAGCTTGTCCAGCTCCTGCATCGCGCGGATGCCGAAAGGCGTCGCGGCATTGCCGAGCCCCATGACATTGGCCGAGATGTTCAGAATCATCGCCCCCATTGCCGGGTGGTCGGCGGGCACTTCCGGGAACAAGCGTTTCATCAGCGGGCGCAGCAGCTTGGCGATGATCACCAGCAAGCCGCCGTGCTCGGCGACCTTCATCAGGCCCAGGAACAGCGCCATCACGCCGACCAGACCGATCGCCAACGTGACTGAGGCTTCCGCCGTGTCGATCATGCCGATGCCCAGCGCGTCCATCGGGCTGACATCTTCCGGCGTTTCGGAGACCCAGGTGACTTGGCGGAAGGCCGCGACCGAAAAGGCGATCAGGACGATGGCGAAGAAAATTGCGTTCATGGCGCGGCCCGATCCTCTGGCGGAATGAGGGGGCAGTCTGCCGCGATTCGGATGCGGTTACGCAACCGGCGGGGGCCGGGTCACGTGCGATTCGTGTCTGGATGTGCCGTCCGGGTCAGTCGTTGAACAGGCTGGTCATCGGCAGAGAGTAGTGCAGCGTCACCACCTCGGTCCCGGGATTATTATCGTCCAGGCTGGCATTCGACAGGTGATAGAGCGTCAGACCCAGGCGGCTGCGGTCGTCGAAGCGGTAGGCGACTTCAAGCCCAGACCGGAATTCGATGACATGGCCCAGATCCTTGCCGTCGCCGTCATGGTAAAGCCCGGGCGCGAATTGCGGGGTGATCACCCAGCGCCGACCGAGATAGATATCGGCGCGAATGCCCGCATAGACATAGGCCGCGGCATCGGTCGTCGCCATCACGCCGACCATCGGGGTGAAAATCCACCAATCCAGATCGGTGATGTATTCGACGTGGAATTCGCCGGCATCCTGGTCGTCGTTGATGTCGTAATAACCTGCGCCGAACCGGATGAAGGCCGGATCGCCCCCGGCCTGGGCGGTGGAGGCAAGTCCGGTTCCGAGAATCAGAGCGGACAAAATGACGGCTGCTACACGCTTGATCATCAAGCGACCTCCCCCTGGCGAGCAATAGTGACGACCTGTTGCGCGCATGATAGCGAAAGACCGTTGCGGGACAAGCCCTTGGCGGGATTTCACCTGAGTGATGTGACATAAGTGACACGATTGCCCGGGATGGCCGGTTTCCGGCATTTTTCAGCGCGTTTCGGGGGTATCCGCGCTTGACGCGTCCTGCCCCGTGCACTAGAAGACAGCGCTTCGCGCACGGGTTCTCCCGGTCGGGCGGTGGATTGCATGTTTTCTCTGGGACTGTCCAGACGCAAGGCAAGCGGTTCGGCCGACGCGCAAAAAGACAGTTGGGAAAGCCAGTTTCTAAAAAGCCGGCGCTCTAAATCAGGCGCCGATAAAGGATTTGTATCATGTCCAGACGTTGCACGATCACCGGTAAGGGCGTCATGACCGGCAACAACGTGTCGCACGCCATGAATCACTCCCGTCGCCGGTTCCTGCCGAACCTGCAGTCGACGCGGTTGATGAGCGATGCGCTGAACGAACAGGTTCGCCTGCGCTTGACGACGAAAGCGATCCGCACCATCGAAAAGAACGGTGGCTTGGACGCGTTCCTGCTGAAGACGCCGAACCGGAAGCTTCCGGAAGAAGCGCAGCGCCTGAAAAAGCGCATCTCGCGCCGGATGGCCAAGGTCGCCGCCTAACTAAGGGCGTGGCCTGACCCTCTTGGGGGTCCTGACGTTTTGAACAAGGCCTGCCATTCGGCGGGCCTTTTTCGTTGTCCGGATTCCGGCGCTCGCCGGGTTCCTGTTGTTCCCCTGCGTGCATGCCGTTGTTCCGGGCGCGGATGCGTTAAGGACTCCCCTCCCCATGGCGGTTCGGTGCAAGCTTGGAAAAAGCCCAAGTGGAGGAAGAAGTAATGGCGCGGATACCCTATGCATCACCGGAAGCGGTCAAAGACGACGCACTCATCGACCGGGTCAAGGCCCAGCGCGGTGAGGTGCTGCACCTTTATGCCATGCTGCTGCACAGTGAGGACATCACCGACGGCTGGCTGAAACTGTTCACCGCCGTGCGCCAGAAAGGCACCCTGCCGGGCGATATCCGTGAATTGGTGATCATGCAGGTGGCATTGATCAACGGCGCCCCGTACGAGGCCCAACAGCACCGCCCGATCGCGCTCAAGGAAGGACTGACCGAAGCCCAGGTCGACGATCTCGCCGATTGGCGGAACTCCGACGCCTATGGTGCGAAGGAACGGGCCGTGCTCGCCTATTGCGACCAGATGACCCGCAAGGTGCATGTGGATGACGACGTCTTCGCCGAGATGCGCCAGCATTTCGATGAAAAGCGTATCCTGGAACTGACCGTCACCATCGCCGGCTACAACATGGTCTCCCGCGTGCTGGAAGCCCTTCACATCGATGCCGGTGACGATAGGGGAGGTTGGGTAAAATGAGTGGCGGAAAGCTGGCTGGCGCGCCCGACCCGAACGACTTTTTTTGCCTCGACGGCAAGGTCGCCTTTGTCGGCGGTGCGGGCAGCGTGGGGCCCGGATGGGGTAACGGCAAGGCGTCGGCGGTGCTGCTCGCCCGGCGCGGGGCGAAGGTCTTCTGCACCGATATCACCCCCGCCGCGGTCGAGGAAACGGTGGAAATCATCCTCAGCGAGGGCGGCACGGCGCAAGGCTTCGTCATGGACGCCACCTCGTCCGACAGCGTGCAGGACGCGGTAAAGACCTGTGTTCAGGTCTTCGGCGGCATCGACATCACGGTCAACAATGTCGGCGGCTCGGTCCCCGGCGGCGTGGTGGACATGGCGGAAGATGTCTGGGACAAGCAGATCGCGCTCAATCTCAACAGCGCTTATCTGGGTTGCAAATATACCATTCCCCATATCCTGAAACGGGGCGGCGGGGCGATCGTGAACCTCTCCTCCATCGTCGCGATCCGCATGGGGGAAGGGCGCGTGCATTCCGCCTATACGGCGACCAAAAGCGCGGTCATCGCGCTCAGCCGCTCCATCGCCATCGAACATGCCGCCAAGGGCTTGCGCTGCAACACCGTCATCCCGGGCCTGTTGCACACGCCCCTGGTCGAAGCGCGCCTCGTCGGCCAACTCGGCGCGGCAGACGCTCAAGCTCTCATTGAAAAGCGCAACAACCAAATTCCCATGAAACAGGCCGGCACCGGCTGGGACGTCGCCAACGCCATCCTCTACCTCGTCTCGAAAGAAGCCGGACATGTGACCGGCACGGAATTGATCGTCGACGGCGGCCTGGCGGCGGCGATGCCGGGGTGAGGTCGCGTTGTGTGTTGGCGGTTTGGCGAATTTAGGTGTCGATAGGCTTGGCTTACAGCGGCACACTGTCCCGGATTGTGTTTCGGTGATGGAGAGCGGCGATGGAGATTTTCTTTGACGTTGATGGGGTGCTCATCGACGGTTGGCACGCCAACAGCGCGTTGCGCAAACCGTGGGATGCAACGCTCGAAGCTGATCTCGGCATCAACCGGGAAGCTTTCCAAAAACTGTTTTTCGGTGGTCCTGGCAACCGATCCGCCTCGCTTATGTTTGAATGTATCATCGGTCGCCGCGACTTAGTAGACGCCTTGGCCGATGTTCTTCCACAGGTCGGCTATCGGGGCAGCGCCGATAACTTCATCCGCTATTGGTTCGAAAAGGACTCGAATGTAAACGCGGATGTTTTCGGACTTGTCGAGAAAATCCGAAGCGGTTGCGGCGCAAATATGTATATCGCAACCGGGCAAGAACATCATCGCGCGCGCTACCTCTGGAACGAACTGGGTTTCTCGAGGCATTTTGATGGCATGTTCTACAGTGCCGACATCGGGTATCCGAAGACGGACGTGCGGTTCTTCGAAGCCGTCAATGCCACACTCGGAATCGAAGCTGCGCAGCGACCGCTATTTTTCGACGACCGCCCCGAAATCATTGAAACCGCGAAAAGCGCCGGCTGGGACGGAGCGGAATACGCGTCGATAGCGGATATTAGGGAGCATCCGCGATTGCGGCATTTATGGCCTTAGGCTGGCCGTCAAGACCTGCACGGTGCACCGATGTGGCGATTACACACGCAATCGAAAGATGCCAGTGTCTCCGTCTGGAAGGCCGCCAACGCCATCCTCACACTCTTCTCGAACGAGGTGCGGCATGTCACCGGCACGGAACCGATCGTCGATGCGGCTCGGCGGCGATGCCAAACTGCTGGGATCGTGGCGTGACGCGAAAAATGATTGACGGTTTCAGGTCCTGAAATGGGCCCTAATCCACCACGAACAGCTTGGCGCCTGTCTTGGTGGATGAACGATGGGCCTCCGCATTGTCGGCGACCTGATAACTGACGCCGGGTGTCAGCGTCAGGATTCGGCCGTCTTCCAATTCCGTGGTCAGTTCGCCTTCCAGGCACAGCAGAATATGCCCCTTGCTGCACCAGTGGTCGGCCAGATAGCCGGGGCTGTATTCAACCATGCGGACGCGGATCCCGCCGAAAGTGCTGGTGCGCCAGAAGGCGGTTCCTGTCTCGCCTTTATGTTCTGTCGGCTCGACGGCCGACCAGTCGGTCAGGCCGAAGGGAATGCCGGAAATTTGCATCTGTTAGGGCTCCTGGGGAAGGTCGGGCGATCACGGTCGCACGCCGCGATATCGCTTGTAAATGACATCGGGTCGGCGCCAGACCTCGGCCGGGCCTGAATGCTGTTTGGACGAGACTGTATCGCCCCCATACAGAATCACGGAATATATTCCGCCGGCCATTCGAAATCGCCGGTGCTTCGCGGCAATCCGCCTTTGTCTCGGGCGGGAAAAAGGTCTCAATGCCGGAAACCGAAATGGGAAGCGGGCCATGTCCATCGTCACGACACTCGTCAATTTATACAAGAAGGCCGGGCTTCATCCGGTCACCGGGTATAACAGCCACCATTTCTTCAATTGGCGCGACGCGCCCTTCACCGTTTTTCTGGACGGATCTGGTTTCGTGGGGTGCCCCGGCCTCGCCTTGCAGGAGGTCATGTTCCTGGAACATCTGGGAACCTACCTCACGCCCGCCAACTGCCTGGTCATCGGCAATGCGATGGGGTGGAGCACGCTTGCGACGGCGCTGACCTTTCCCAAGGCGAAGACCGTCGGCGTCGACAACGCGGCGAAGACGGGCATCGATTTCACCAATGCCGCCTTCAAGTCCCTCGGGCTAAATGGCGGTGCCGTCCTGGGTGAATCCCCAAAGGATATCGGCCGCATCGTCGGTGCCGAGTTCGACGGGAAGGTGGACTTCGTTTTGATCGACGCCCTGCATGAAAACGATGCCATCCAGGCCGACTTCCACGCCATCCGGGAACACGCCACAGAGGATTGCGTCTACCTGTTTCACGATGTCATCAACTGGAACATGCTGTCAGGCTTCAAGGCGCTGCTGACCGATAGCGGGTTGGAAGGCTGCGTGTTGACCCGCACGCCGTCCGGCATGGCGATGGCCTATTCCCCGGATCTCCCCGCCGACTGCCGCGACTACCTCTCCGTCTTCAGCGACGACGCCAATTTCTTCAAACGCTACCGGCACACGGTCCGCCAGAACATGGACACCCTTGCGCTGTTCGACCAGGAACTGCCGTGATTGGGCGTGATTGGCGAACTGCCTCTGTCTCCGCGCTGTAATCGGAACCGCGTCACCGTAACCGCTTGCCGCCTAAACCCTCGGTTGGTAGCTGTGCGATCCGCTTTACTCAACTTTTGTTGAGTAAACGTCATTTAAGGTCTCGCTGAAACTCTGGAACGTTAGCGCCTGCCACGAACTGGCTGATCTAAATCGGAACACGGAGAGAACAGTAAATGACGAAAAAATACTTAGCAGCAGTCGCGATTGCTTTTGGCACGCTGGTCGCTTTACCCGCAAGCGCCGCAAACACGCTTGGGATTGCTTTCGCGGGCAATGATCCAGTCGCTCATTCGCAGGGCACCCCGGCACAAGGCCATGCAAAACTCTACCATCTTTGGAACGGAGCCGTCTGGTACTTCAGCACCGAAGAAAACCGCGACGCTTTCAAGGCGGAGCCGACGGCTTATGCGCCTCAATTCGACGCCTATTGCGCCTGGGCCGCATCGCAAGGCTACAAACGCCCGGGTGATCCCAACGTTACCCAAATTGTGGATGGAAAGCTTTATACTTTCGTCCACGAAGGCGCGCGGAAAAAGTGGCAAGAGAACATCACGCAGCACATCGCTGATGGTGAAGCCAATTGGGTCAAAATAGAGCCCTTCTAAGTCTATAGATCCTTCCCCAGCGGCGGCCAGATTGGCCGCCGCACCTTCGGCCGAACCAGTACAGGTACAAATAGGCCGATCACTGCCATTTGTGTCGCCAGTCGCAGATCAACGCCTGTTGCGGGTTTGATCTGCACCGGTCGAGCTTGATGGGATGGATGGGGTGCGGGCGCGCCGGACCCTTAAGCCGAATAGACGACCTTCCCGTCGATCATTGTCAGCCGGACGTCGGTTTTGAGGAGCGAGGCCGGGCCTTCCGCGAAAAAGTCTCGGTCGAGGATGACGATGTCGGCGGCCATCCCCGCCTTCAACGAACCCGTGACGCCGTCGAGATGCGCGGCCCAGGCTGATTCCCGCGTGCCGTGGCGGATCGCATCCTCCATCGGCAGGGCCCAGTCCGGGCGATGCGGCTCTATTGTCTCGTCGCTCGGCGATTTCCGCGTTGAGGCAATATACATATTCGGAAGTGCCTCATAGGGCGCGGTCGGCGTATCGGTGCCGAAGGCCAGCGGCGCACCGACCTTCAGGTAGAGCGGCCAGGCAAATCCATTGGCCCCGCGCTCTTCGCCGAGCTTCTCCAGCCAGTTCGCAAGATAGGCCGGGTCGACATGAACGGGCTGCATCGATGCGGTGATGCCGATCCGGCCGATCCGGTCGATCTGGTCTTCGCGGGCATATTCCAGATGTTCTATCCGGTGGCGCCGGCCGGTGGTTCCATTGACCTTGGCGGCACTCTCTATCGCATCGATGGCATCGTCGATGGTGGCATCGCCGATTGCGTGGATGGCGACCTGCAAGCCCGCCTTGTCGGCCGCCGCGACCATCGGCGTCAGCGCGTCACTTGGCCAGATCGGGTCGCAGTTGCTGCCGTCCGTATAAGGTTGGCTCAACGCGGCGGTGCAGCCGTCGATCGTGCCGTCGCCGATGAATTTGATGCCGGAAACCCGCAACATGTCGCCTTGATACTGGTTCGCTAGTTCCGCCGCGCGCGCGACCTGGGCCAATTCCTGCTCCAGGTCGCCGGTCCGCCACATGATGACATGGCCGACGACGCGCGCCGAGAGCTTACCCGCCGCCTGCAACCGGGCGATGGATGAGAGCGCCGGTTCCTCAAGCGCCATTTCGACGACCGAGGTGATTCCGGCCCGCGCGAAAGCCTCAAGCGCCGCAGTCACTTGCAAATCGAGCTCGTCGTCGGACACGTTGCTCAACAGCGGCCAAACCATGTTGGTTGTCGCCGTCTCCTGCAGCCAGCCGGTTGCCTCTCCGGTTGCCGGGTCGCGCACGATTTCACCCCCGACGGGATCGGGCGTCTCGTCGGTGATGCCCAGTTCCTCAAGCGCCGCCGAGTTCACCCAGGTCGAATGAAAGTCGAACGCATCCAGATAAACCGGCCGGTCGGGCACGATATCGTCAAGCATCGTCTTGTCCGGCTGGCCGTTCGGCACATCGCCATGAACCCAGGCGGTGCCGAGGACGCGCGGGGCGTCGGGGTTTTCGTCGGCCCATTGCCGCACCCGCCGGCGGATTTCATCGACGGTGCCGGCGCCGCGCAACTGCGCCTTGCGCATCGCCGCCCCGGTCATCGCGATATGGACGTGCCCGTCCACGAAACCCGGTACGATCAAGCCGCCCGCTGCATCGATCCGTTCGGGATTTGGGCCCGCTGCCGACGCAGCCCCGTCCGCATCCCCGACATAGGTGATGCGGCCGTCCCGGATCGCGATCGCTTCGGCCCAAGGGGCTTCCGGATCGGCCGTGAAAACCCGCGCACCGGTTATCAAAACGCATTTATCAACCATGGTCGCTCCACCTGTTTCAGCCCGGCACCGTCACGCGGATACGGTACCGGCGTGGAGGCGCATGCTCAATCAGTCCGCGTTGTTGGGTGCAACAATTACAGTCAGCATCGCCGCGACGACCATGCGGACTTCAGCGACGACGCCAACGCAATCCTCGTCTCGAAAGAAGTTGGGCATGCGTCGGGCACAGAACAGATCGTCGATGCCGGTTCGGCGGCGGCGATGCCGGGATAAGTCGCTACGCCGAGACAAAGTGCCGAATTTCGCCAAAACGATAATACAGGAAACGAGAGCTTATGATTCTACTAATCTCAGGTGTGGCTCGCTATAGGCGCTTAGATGCGATTCGCTCATGGTGAACGCGCTATCTGGCAATTCGGGCATTCCAATAATATCGCGGATAAGCCTGCTTTCGAGACACAACTCTCGTTTCAATTTTGGTAGGAAGTCTTTGTGAGTATTGCTGACTAGCACAACAGCATTTCGGATCAGTTCTGGCTGTTCCATTTCGAAATACTCAGCGTGTTCAGGGTGGTCTCCTTGTTCACAAGTTCTCCACCCTTTATGAGAGATTTGCACGAACGCTTTTTGGCGGGTTGCATCGTCAATCAAGCCGAGTTCGTGCGCTCTCATAATCATAGCTGCGATAGAGACTTTCCATCGTTGTTTTAAAGCTATGAGTTTGTCCCATGGTATCCGTCGGCTGCTGAAAACTGGAAACTCCGTCACGAAGGATCCTTTGGGCAGAAGAAAACAAGATGCAAAGTGATTCGCTTGCTTTTCAATGAGAGGGTTCTCAATGACATCGTTAGTCATGCCTTTATGCATGATGAGATGACCCAATTCGTGCGCCAAATCAAACCTGCACCGTGCTGGGGACTTATGATCATTTCTAACGACAATAGGTAATACGTCATCATTGCAGAAAGCGTCGACTTTCTTTGAAATTTCTGGAGCTGTGCAAACAATGATGCCGTTTGTTTCAAGGACACGGACCATATTGGAAATCGGCCCTTGACCAAGACGAAGCAGCTCTCTCACGCTATTTGCGAGTTCTTCTATTTCCTTTTTGTGCATCGCTTTAGAAGTGATGAAATCATCAGCAGAACACGCTTCGTCGAGCGTAAATGAAGGAAGCTCTAGACCTAAAGGTTCAATATATTTATTTACGAATAGGCAAACTTCCAAAAAATCTTCTGCGTATATCTTTGCTCTATCTCGGATGTAATTCGGAATCGAAATGCTTCTGAAATGAAGGCGGTCGTGGCTAATTGCTACACCTGTGTTATGAAAGAAGTATTCGGTGCTTACGCCGAGCATTTCCGCAATTAGTTCAAGCTGCTCCGGCGCAAACGCCTTGTTTTCTTTGCCAGTTTCGATTTTGTGAATGTATTGCCGCTTAACACCGATCAAGTCAGCAATGTCTTGCATGGAAAAACCCATGCGATTTCTCGCATGGGTAAGCTTGCTACCTAAGAACATTGTACCCATTTTAATCTTCTGAATTTTCAGCCTCTACATCGATCGACTTCAACAGTCCGCCAGCCGGAAGCTCTACAGCGTCTGGTGCAGCACTAGCAACTTCAGAAATGGCGCCGGACCTATCAATTGCCAATTGCAGTAGGTTTACCTCGTGAAGCACTACTTCGGTTCTCCGATCAATCACCAAAAAATGGCACTCCAAAATTGATGCTTCATGGGCATCCAGATCGTAGTCGGCCTTATAGATGATCCGCAGGAGAGGGTCGAATTGGTCAAATTCTTCCTGCCTGACTTCGACGCGATTCTTCTCAAATACATTCGATGCAAGGACTTCACGCGACGAGGACACGATTTTGAGGGTGCGACCTTCGAACTTAAAGTAGTCGTAGGAGCCAATCTTGCAATGATGCTCAATTATGTCGGGTCGGGTAGTTGCCAAGTCGCGCAACTTTTTTTGACGTTCTTCAAATGCAGCGTAACCGACAGAGCGACTCGTATGCCCTTTGTCGACATTGAAAATGCGAACAGATGAATTGCAGCTTCTTTCAATAAGATAAAAGAGTTCAATGAGTTTTTCGTCGGATACCGAGAACATCGCCGCCTCTAATAGTGGGGTTTTTTTAGGATCTGTCACCCAACTTAGATACGATTCTCATGTCTGTAAATGGGAAAATATATAATTTGTCACCCAACTCATCAAAGGTGATCAAGTCTGCGTTTCGGTTGTCCTGAAAGTCCATTCAACTTTCCAACTGCCCAACCTGCCATTTCCCTTACCAATTCAGACTCGTCTTCCAGCAGTGGGATGACCATCGGCAGCACCGACGCGTCGCCGCTGTTGCCGATCCCGATCAACACATTGCGAAGAAACCGGTCGCGGCCGATGCGTTTTATCGGGCTGGCGGTGAACAAGCTGCGGAAGCCGGCGTCGTCGAGGTCGAGGAAATCGGCGAGGCGGGGGGCGGTGAGTTCGGCGCGGGGGAGGAAGGCGTCTTCCTTGGTGCGGCTTGCGAATTTGTTCCAGGGACAGACGGCCAGGCAGTCGTCGCAACCATAGATGCGGTTGCCGATGGCCTCCCTGAATTCTTCCGGGATATGCCCTTTATGCTCGATGGTGAGGTAGGAGATGCAGCGCCGCGCATCGAGTTTGTAGGGTTCGGGGAAGGCGTCGGTCGGGCAGATATCCTGACACGCGGTGCAGGAGCCGCATTGGTCTCTATGCGGTGCGTCGGGGGCGAGATCGAGCGTGGTAAAGACCTCCCCCAAGAACAGCCATGACCCGAAATCCTTGCTGACGAGATTGGTGTGCTTGCCCTGCCAGCCGACCGTGGTTTTCGCAGCGACGGGTTTTTCCATCACCGGGGCGGTGTCGACGAAGACCTTTACCTCCGTCTTGTCTGATTGGGGATTCGTTTCCACCAGCCATCGCGCCAATTGCTTCAGGCGTTTCTTGATCAGGTCGTGATAGTCCCGGTTGCGGGCATAGACGGAGATGACCGCCCGGTCCTTGTTCTCAAGATCGTCGAGCGGGTTGTGGGCGGGGCCATAATTGGTGCCCAGTACGATGACGGATTTGACCTCGGGCCACAGGCCCTGCGGGGAGGAGCGGTGTTCCAACCGCTCGGCCATCCAGCCCATATCGCCGTTCTCACTATTCGCGACGAATTGGTGCAAGCGCGCGCCTTCCCGTTCCGTCAGATGCACAGGGGCGAAGCCGACCGCGTCGAAACCGATCTCGCGGGCTTTGTCCTCAATCGCCTGTCGAAGGTGGGTCACGGCATCCTTCCCTGGCCCGTGGGGCTACAGCGGCTCGATATCGCCTTCCGCCTGCAGGGCGTTGAACTGGGCGACATAGGCCTCAAACGTCTCGCCCTCGATCGCCGCGCGCAGATCCGCCATCAATTGCTGATAATAGGTCAGGTTATGCCATGTCACCAGCATCATGGCGAGGATCTCCCCCGCCTTTACAAGGTGGTTGAGATAGGCGCGGCTGAACTGGGTACAGGCCGGGCAGGGGCATTCCGCGTCCAGCGGTCGCGGGTCTTCCGCATGGCGCGCGTTCTTCACGTTGACCGGTCCGCGCCTTGTCCAGGCCTGGCCGTTGCGGCCGGAGCGCGTGGGGAGCACGCAGTCGAACATGTCGATCCCGCGTGCGACCGCGCCGACGATATCGCCGGGCTTGCCGACGCCCATCAGGTAATGCGGCTTGTCCGCCGGCAGCGCCGGGCAGGTGTAGTCCAGCGTGTCGAACATCAATTGCTGGCCTTCGCCGACCGCCAGCCCGCCGACCGCATAGCCGTGGAAGCCGATGTCCTGCAGTGCTTGCGCGGATTCAAGGCGCTGGTTCTCGAAGGTGCTGCCCTGGACGATGCCGAACAATCCATAACCGGGCCGATCCTCAAACGCGTCTTTCGAGCGCTTGGCCCAGCGCATGGACAGTTCCATCGAGTCGCGCGCCTGTTTCTCCGTCGCCGGATAGGGCGTGCATTCGTCGAAGGCCATGGTGATGTCCGCATCCAGCAGGTTCTGGATCTGGATCGAGCGTTCCGGCGTCAGCGTATGGTAGCTGCCGTCGATATGGGAGCGGAAGCGCACGCCGTCCTCGGTGATCTTGCGGATCTCCGCCAGGGACATGACCTGGAACCCGCCCGAGTCGGTCAGGATCGGCCCCGGCCAGTCCATGAATTTGTGCAGGCCCCCCAGCTTTTGGACGCGTTCCGCGCCCGGCCGTAGCATCAGGTGATAGGTATTGCCCAGCACGATCTGCGCGCCGGTGCCGGCGACCGATTGCGGCAGCATCGCCTTCACCGTCCCCGCCGTGCCGACCGGCATGAAGGCGGGCGTGTCGATCTGACCATGCGCCGTCGTGACGCGCCCGCGCCGCGCCGCACCGTCCGTCGCCATCAACTCGAAACCAAACTCATTCATTCCGTTCTCTCCAACAGGCAGCAATCGCCATAGGAATAGAAGCGGTAGCCTTCCGCCTTGGCGTGTTCATATGCGTCCTTCATGCGCTCCAGCCCGGCAAAGGCACTCACCAGCATGAACAGGGTCGATTTCGGCAGGTGGAAATTCGTCAGCAACAGATCGACCGCCTTGAACCGGTAGCCCGGCGTGATGAACAGGTCCGTCGTCGCGTCGAAGGGATGGATTTTTCCGTCATCGTCCGCCGCGCTTTCCAGCAGGCGCAAAGCCGTCGTTCCGACCGCGACGATTCGGCGGCCTTCGGCTTTTGCCGCGTTCAAGCGCTCGGCGACCTCGGGCGTTAGGATGCCGATTTCCTCATGCATCACATGGTCGTCGGTGTCGTTGACCTTGACCGGCAGGAAGGTGCCCGCGCCGACATGCAGGGTCAGCGTCTCCCGCGTCACGCCCTTGGCCTCCAGCGCCGCCAGCAAACGGTCTGTGAAGTGGAGGGAGGCCGTGGGGGCGGCAACCGCGCCTTCGTGTTTCGCGAAGATCGGCTGGTAGTCGTCCCGGTCCTGCTGCTGGGCTTCCGCGTCCTCGGCGATATCCTGCCTTTTGATATAGGGCGGCAGGGGCATGACGCCCTGCATACGGATCTGATCCAGCAGGGCCTCGCCCGTATAGGGGAACAGCAGTTCCACTTCGCCGCCGTCGAACTTTCCGATCACCTCGCCCACCAAGCCCAGCTCGCAGACGAAGTCGTCGCCGATTTTCAGCTTCTTCGCCGGTTTGGCGAAGGCGCGCCAGCGGCTGCCGTCGACGCGGCGGTGCAAGGTGACCTCGACCTTCGCCTGCCCGCGCCGGCCGATCAGCCGGGCCGGGATGACCTTGGTGTCGTTCACCACCATCACGTCATCCGGCCGTAGCAGGTCGGGCAGGGCGGAGACGATCCGATCCACCGGCGACCCTGACGTCAGATCCAGCATGCGGGCCGCGTCGCGCGGCTCCACCGGGTGCTGCGCGATCAATTCGGCCGGCAGGTCGAAATCGAAAAGGTCGACTTTCATGAGGTGAGCACGATCAGCCGGCTACCCGCTGTTGCGCCGGAAACAACGCGACCAGCAGTTTGAACGGATAGAGCAGCACGGCGATCATCGCCAGCTTGGCGACGAAATCGCCCGCGGCCCAGCTCATCCAGGGCAGGCCCGTGCCGGCAAAGGCGATGGAGAAGAAGATCGCGGTGTCGACGGCCGACCCGAAAAAGCTGGAAACCGTCGGGGCCTGCCACCAGGCGCCCCGGCGCAGCTTGTCGAAGATCAACACGTCCAGCAGCTGGGCGATCAGGAAGGCGGTGCCGGATGCGGCGGCGATGCGCGGATCGGCAAACACCAGTGACAGGATGACGCCCAGCGCGAAGCCGACATAGACGACCTTGCGGGCATCGGCCGCGCCGAACAGGCGGTTCGTGGTGTCGGTCACCAGGAAGCAGATGGGATAGGTGAACGCGCCGTAGGTCAGAAGCTCGGCAAGATCCACTCCGCCCAGCACATACTGGACCGGATAACCGACGGCGATGTTGGACAGAAGAATGACAAGGCCCATGGCAACCACGGGCAGCAGCAGACGCTTTGCGTCCTGCGCGGAGAAGGACATCTCAATTTCCTTTCGTTACGGGCGAATAGACCATCATGGTCACAAGCGGGGTAATAGCCCCGCCCCCGATAACCGTTACGCCGCGACGGACCTTTCAAAGGAAAAGCCCGCCCGGCGGCGCGGTTGATACGCCCGTAACGAAGGAGATGTCAAATCACAGGCAAAATGGTTAGTTCAAAACCTTCGGCCAGTTCTTGTCCGCATTGGCGATGCGGCCGGAGATGTCCTGGGCCCATTTTTCCTGAACGTCCTTGTTGTAGTTCAGGTAGAGCTTGCCGTCGACGATCTTCCAGGCATCCGGCTCGGTCTTGGCGGTATAGCCTTCGGATACCGCATAGGCGCAGTAGCCGCCATATTGCGGGGCGTATTTTTCCGGATCGGCTTTGAAACTCTCCAGGTTCTGTGCGCTGGCGAAATGCCATTCCGCGCCGTTCCAGTCATAGGCGTGGTCGGACGAGCCTTCGACGGGCTTGCCTTCGGTGAAATAGGCGACCGGGTCATAGCCGTTAATCGCGGTGCCCAGGAAGGTCTTGAACACGGGGTCTTCTGCCGCTTGCGCCGGAGCGGCGGCGATAAGGCCGAAACCGATAAAGGCGGCGAAAAGGGGAGCGAAGAGTTTCCGCATATGTCTTGTCTCCTGTCGGTCAGTTTTGGTGGGAGGCGAGAGGCCTCCCTCTGTTGACCCAACAGGTAATCGAACACCGCGCCCAAGCATAGAGCCCGAGCGCCATTCTCACCTAGGTTTTACCGGGTGTGTTCTTACTGCGCCGTCGAGAACAGAGGAAGTTGTTTGGGTGAAGTGAGGAGTTCTTCTGTTATAGCCGGATCTCTAAAAAAGGAATAATACGCTGGAAAAGAGTGGGCTTTCAAAACCCCCGCAATTAGTTCTAGTGACCTCTCAATAAGAGCATTGTCGGAAAGGCTATCGTCTTGCCTCTCTAAAATTGCGCATAGTGAGAGGATATGAAAAGTACCGTATGTCACAAAGTCATTTTCTACCCTATGACTCCCTTTAATTCTTATGTCCTCTTCAATCCGCTCTCGTACCGACCAAATGTGATTAAATAGTGCTAATCCACGCTTCATCTTTTTCGCTGAATATGCGTTGAAAATGCGATGGTAGTCCTTCGCGAATATGCTGTCAGACTCTCTCTTGGCTTTATCCGGTTGCAGCAGTTGATAAGAAAGTATGATTTGTCCAGCGCGCATGGCATCTAAGGGCAGCAAAGAATCGTCTTCAATCAATGCGCCTCGTTTTCTGATATATGCAATTCCTTCTTTCTTTAATTCACTTTCGATTTTCTTTTGCAGTCCGTCGTTTGCTTTGAGGTCACGTGCGTTTATCCGATTTTGACTGTTGGTTGTGATTGAGATCTTCTCAATCAAAGCCGGGTCGTCTGTTAGAAAGAGCCGAAATGTTACCGACAGTTCTCGGAATGTTTCAAATTCCGGGAAATGTTCACTCATTGCTGTGAAAATCGCACTGCATGTTTGAACTCCGTTTACGATACTCAGGTTTTTGACTTGAATTTTTGGTCGGTCTGACGTTTGCGATACTCTACCGCTTGTCGCAATCATAGTGATGCCATTATTCAGGGCCCAAAATTGCCGGTTCTCACTAGACGATGCGCTTCGAAAAATGTCGTTGTTGATGTCATTTTGGAAACCCAGGAAGCCCCGGACATTTACATCGAAAAGAGACGGTTCGATGCGTGTGTAATCCGCCCTGTCTTTAATTAGGTTATACAGTTCAATTGCGGAAATTAGACCGATAGCACCTGAAATACCAAATTTGTGAAATTCAAGTATGCCGTCTTCTCGCCCATAAAAATAGCGGATATCTTGAACGTTTTTCCGTTCAAGGCACAAATCGGCTATCTCTTTTAAGTGAAAATTCTCAAAGGAAACTTCGGACGTTTGCAGGCGGGACACAATTGGCGAAATTTCGTGCTCAATGGGTGGTTTTCCATTGCTGAGAAGCCAGACACAGAAGTCTGGAAATAGGTTTCCATCCTGGAGGTCGCGAATTTCTCTTATTTTTTCTGCAATTTTATGGTTAGCGAGTTTTTCGATTGAAACGTCGCGGTTCTTCAGGACATCAAAAAATCGGGAAATTTTTTCTACTGAGCTGTGTTTGAATGGCGCTCGCGATTTTCGGTCTGAGGTATGGTATTTGGACTGAATGAGATGAATTCGGGGATCTTCACCCCTATGGTCAATGTAGATAGCATCAATACCTAAGTCGTTGCCTCCATCTGTTAGGCTGTCGTGAATAGCATCGTCTTCGGCAGAGAACTTCACACAAAGAAAAAGGAAGATCAGTCCGTCTTTGAGTTCCGATAACCGGTTCTGGATTTTTAGTCTCGTAACTCGGTCGTCGATAAGTTTCCTGTCTCGATCATGAGTGTCGACAGCGGTCATGGTTTTGTTATCCAAAGTCTGAGTTCTTAGTCCGAGCTACTCTTGCGAGTATATTCGATTTGATCGCGCCCTAAGAGTCAAAACCTTGTTTCGTCTCCCGTCGATTTGACGACGCTTTGACGTTCCAGAATTTGCTTGAACTGGGTCTTATCTAAGCAAGGCTGTTCGGCCACCTGTGTTTCACCTCGAAAACCCTGAGATGCCCGGAACGGGCGCGTCGACGACGATGTAGAACAAATTGTTTGGGAACAGCAGGTTACCGATTTCGCTCGCGATGCTCCTGACAAAATCGCCCACGGAACAGGATTGGTATCCGGTATTCACATTGCCGCGGCAGGAGGCGTTCCGAACGACAAACGCCAGACTGGCTGGAACGAAAACGCCCGCATTTCAACGCAGGATACGGCGCGCCGCTTAGCTCTTGCACTGGAAGGAGGCGACTAGACCGATCACGGCCAGCGCGATGAACGCGGCCATGACCATGGTGTCGGACGATGATATCTTCGTCCGGGCGAAATTTTATTCTTCAGCTGGCCTATTCCGCCGCCCTATTCGGCGGCCTGGGCCGTCTGTCCCTGGATCAGTTTCAGGACTTCCGAGGCCGCTTTCGGGATGTTGGTGCCGGGGCCGTAGATGGCGGCGACGCCGGCGTCGAGCAGGAAGTCGTAGTCCTGGGGCGGGATGACGCCGCCGCAGACGACCAGAATGTCTCCGGCGCCTTCGGCCTTCAGCGCTTCAATCAGCGAGGGGACGAGTGTCTTGTGGCCCGCCGCCTGGCTGGAAACGCCGATGACATGGACGTCGGATTCAATCGCCTGGGTGGCGGCTTCCTCCGGCGTTTGGAAAAGCGGACCGACATCCACATCGAAACCGATATCGGCGAAGGCGGTGGCGATCACCTTGGCGCCGCGGTCGTGGCCGTCCTGGCCCATCTTCACCACCAGCATGCGCGGGCGGCGGCCCCGGGCCTCGGCAAATCCTTCGATTTCCGCCTTGATGGCCTGATAGCCTTCATCATCCTCGTAAGCCGCGCCATAGACGCCGGAGATCGAGCGCACGACGGCGCGGTGACGGGTGAAGACCTTCTCCATAGCGTCCGAAATCTCCCCGACCGTGGCGCGGTGACGCGCCGCTTCGATGCTGAGAGTCAGCAGGTTGCCCTCGCCGGACTCGGCCGCTTTCGAAATTTCGTCCAGCGCTGCGCGGCAGGCGTTCTCGTCCCGCGTCTTGCGAATGCTGTGCAGGCGTTCGACCTGGGCTTTCAGCACCTTGGTATTGTCGATATCCAGCACGTCGACCTTTTCCGGGTTGGTCGGCCGGTATTTGTTGACGCCGACGATCACCTCTTCGCCCTTGTCGATACGGGCCTGGCGCTGGGCGGCGGCTTCCTCGATCTTCATCTTGGGCATGCCTTCGCCGACCGCCTTGGACATGCCGCCCATGGCCTCGACCTCGTCGATCAGCTTGCCCGCTTCCTTGATCAGGCTGGCGGTCAGGCTTTCGACGTAATAGGAGCCGGCCAGCGGGTCGACCGTCTTGGTGATATAGGTTTCCTCCTGCAGGATCAGCTGCGTGTTCCGCGCAATCCGCATGGAGAAATCGGTCGGCAGGCCAAGCGCCTCGTCGAAGGAATTGGTGTGCAGCGACTGGGTGCCGCCGAGCGCGCCGGCCAGGGCCTCAATCGTCGTGCGAATGACGTTGTTGTATGGGTCCTGCTCCGCCAGTGAGACGCCGGATGTCTGGCAATGGGTGCGGAGCATCAGGCTTTTCGGGTCCTTGGCGCCGAACTTGTCCTTGATCAGGTTGGCCCACAGGAAGCGCGCCGCGCGCAGCTTCGCGACCTCCATGAAGAAGTTCATGCCCAGGCAGAAGAAGAAGGACAGGCGGGGCGCGAAACTGTCGACGTCCAACCCCTTGGAGACCGCGGCGCGGACATATTCGACCCCATCGGCGATGGTGAAGGCCAGTTCCTGAACCAGCGTCGCGCCCGCTTCCTGCATGTGATAGCCGGAAATCGAAATCGAGTTGAAGCGCGGCATATGCTTGGCCGTGTGCTCGATGATGTCGGCGACGATCCGCATCGAGGGCTGCGGCGGATAGATATAGGTATTGCGGACCATGAACTCTTTCAGGATGTCGTTCTGAATGGTCCCGGAAAGCTGGGCCTGGGTCGCGCCCTGTTCCTCGCCGGCCACGACATACATGGCCAGCACCGGCAGCACCGCGCCGTTCATGGTCATGGAAACGGACATTTTGTCGAGGGGAATGCCGTCGAACAGGATTTTCATGTCCTCGACACTGTCGATGGCCACACCCGCCTTGCCGACATCGCCGATGACGCGGGGATGGTCGCTATCATAGCCGCGATGGGTCGCCAGATCGAAAGCGATGGACAGGCCCATCTGTCCGGCTTCCAGGTTGCGCCGGTAGAAAGCGTTGGACTCTTCCGCCGTGGAGAAACCGGAATATTGCCGGACCGTCCAAGGGCGCTGCGTATACATGGATGCGCGCGGGCCCCGTACGAACGGGGCGGCGCCGGGCACCAAGCCTTCCATATGGGCAAGGCCGTCCAGGTCGTCGGCCGTATAGAGCGGTTTGACTTCGATGCCTTCCGGGCTGGTCCAGGTAAGGTCCGCGGCGGATTTGCCCTTGGTCTCTTTCTCGACCATGGCTTCCCAGTCGCTGTATGTCTTCTTTTCGAAATCGGCCATTCGAATTCTCCTCACCTGAACGCGATGCCCTTATACCGCTTGGGGATATGCGGTGTCCAACCTGATAAGGCCATCTTCATAAGGTATCGCGCATGAAGCGCATTACCAGCCGTTCACGCGGTCCCAGGTTCCGACCACCTCGGTTCCCTCCAGAATACCATATGCATCATAGGCCGCCGCCGTCATGCAGGCATGGTTCGGCAGGATGCGGACCTTGGACCCGACCGGCAGTTTTTCATAGGCTGCGGGGTCGGTGACGGCGACATGGCCGTGTTCCTGGCTGACACCGCTGACATAGAGGCCGCCGACCGGTTCCGCCGTTTCCGCGTCGCAGACCTCGCCATAGCCGACTTCGGGACGGAAGGCGTTTGCGCCGCGGTCCTTGGAAAGGGCCAATCCCCCGCTGTCCAACAGGATCTTGCCCGCCGCCTTGTTATGGCCGATGACGCTGGCCAGCACGCTGAGTGCGATGTCGCCTCGGTCGCAAACCCCTCGGGACTGCTGATCCAGATCGAAGAAGACAAAAACGCCGGGGCGGTATTCGGTCAGGCCGGTCGCGTCCTTGGAAAACAGCGCGGTCGGGGTCGATCCGGCGCTGACGATATCGATCCGGTGTCCTGCCGCGCGCAGCCGCTCCGCCGCGCCGGTGACGGCAAGGCGCTCTTCCTCGGCGATCTTCTCGATTTCGGCAATGGAATTCACACCATAGGAATGGCCCGCATGGGTGAGGACGCCGGCCAGACGCGGGGCCTGTCCCGGTTCCGCGTCCGGCTGGAAAGCGGCGGCGATTTCCATCAATTCGTCACCATCGGCCTGCACGCCGCCGCGATGGTCGCCGCAATCGATTTCCGCCAGCAGGTCGAAGGGCGCGCCATGGGCGGCAACCGCGCGGGCGACGTCCGGACTGTCGGTGATGATCTTCAACTCGACGCCCCGGTTCATCAGGGCGGCAGCCTCATCCAGTTTGGCGGGCACGATGCCGACCGCATAGGTGATGTCCAGAAACCCGTGATCGGCGAAATAGGCCGCTTCCTTCAGGGTCGACACCGTGATGCCGTAGCGCAGCTTGTCGGTGGCAAGCGTGCCGACCGCGGCGGATTTGGCCGTTTTCAGATGAGGGCGCAGGGCGACGCCCAGGCTTTCCGCCTTTTTCAGCATGCGATCTACATTCGCAGTCAGGCGGGCTTTGTCCAGCAACAGGCTTGGCGTCGGCAGGTCGGTAACGTGCATTTTGGCCTTCATTCTCTCTCGTGCGGCGGCCCGGTCTGCCGGGCCAACTACAAATGTGACTATTCGATCGCCCGCAAACGCGGTTTCATTGCCGAACCGTTGCGGATTTGCGAACCGGCCCGATCTCACACCGCGTCATCTTGGGCGGCGAAGCATAATGCCCCGAACAGGGCCGTGACCAGCGGCGTTTCCGACTGACGCCGGCGGACCACCAGACCGACATTCCGGGTCACGCCCGGGGCGTCGAACGAAAAGGTTCTGACCGTGTCGGCGAATTGCGCGGTTAGGCTCCGTTGCGGAACGACCGCCGCCCCAAGGCCGCGCGAAACCATCATCAGGATCGCTTCGATGGAATCCAGTTCCATCGTCTCATCCACCCGAATGCCGCGGGATTGCAGGGTCGTTTCGATGATGCGCCCGACACCGGTGCCCCGATTGAAGCGAATGAAGGGAAGCGTTTCCAGAAGCGCCGCGCCGCTCTCACCTTCCGTCCCCAGGGGGGCGGCGATCAGCAGCGGCTCGGTAAAGATGGTCAGGCTGCGCAAGCCGGACGGCAGTCGTGCCGGTTCCGTAACAACCGCGGCGTCGATCACGCCCCCGGCGACAAGGTCCTCCAGGCCGGCGGACAATCCCCCTTCGATCCGGACCTGCATGCGGGGATGCTCATCCCGAAGCCGCGCCAGGGCACCGGGCAGAATGCTTGTCGTCGCGCTTGGAATGACGCCCAGGGTGAGGGCGCCGAGCAAATCGTCACCCCCGGCGGCGGCACGGCGGAAATTCTCGACCTGATCCACAAGGTCGCGCGCGCGGTCCAGCAAGGTCCGGCCCAGCGCACTCAAGACCGGCGGGCGTTTGCCCCGGTCGAATAGTTCGGCCTGCAGGGTCTCTTCCAGTGCCTTCATCTGCATGCTGACCGCCGATTGGGTCAGGAACAGCCGTTCGGCCGCAGCCTGGAAGCTGCCCGTCTCGGCGATCGTCACGAAGGTCCGCAGGTGTTTCAGATTCATTTAGCATCAAAATAAATGAAGATAATATTCAATATAATTCGTTTGTTTGAAGAAGGAAACCATCACAAACTCGTGAGTGCTACATTGAGTGCAAGAACAAGCAGGAAACGAGGCGACCCAAATGACGACCGGTATCCAGGCGGCCATCCAGTTCGATCTATCCCCCGAGCAGAAAGCCTTGCAGGCGCGGGCCCGTGACTTGGCGCAGAACTTCGTTCAGCCTCGGGCGGCGGAAACCGACCGGACGGAGCAATATCCGTGGGAGGTGACCGAGGCGCTGAGGGAAAACGGCTTCATGGGCATGACGGTTCCGCAGGCCTATGGCGGGCAGGGGCACTGCTTCCTGAACGCGGCCATCGTCATCGAGCAATTCGCCCAGGTTTGCGGCGTGACCGGGCGCATCGTGGTCGAAGCCAATATGGGCGGGATTTCCGCCATCCTGCGTTACGGCACCGAGGAACAGAAGAAATTCGCCGCCCCCTTCGTGCTGAACGGTGACAAACCGGCCATTTGCATTACCGAGCCCGAGGCCGGGTCGGCGGCGACGGAAATGACGACCCGCGCCGACAAGCGCGGCAATACCTATGTGCTGAACGGCAAGAAACATTGGATCACCGGCGGCGGGGTTTCCCGCCTGCATCTGATCTTCGCCCGCGTCTTCGACGAAAGCGGGGAAGACCAGGGGATCGGCGGGTTCCTCGCCGTCCGCGATGAATCCAAAGGACTGCGCATCGGCAAGCGTGAGCCGACAATGGGCCTGCGCGGCATTCCGGAAACGGAAGTGCATTTCGAAGATTTGGAAGTGCCCGAACACATGGTCCTGGTTCCGCCGGGCGGGTTCAATCGCGGTTTCGCCGAATTGATGGACGCCTATAATTCCCAGCGCGTCGGCGCGGCCACGGTCGCGATGGGCATCGCCGCGGGCGCCTATGAACATGCGCTGGATTTCGTGCAGACCCGCGAACAGTTCGGCCGTCCGATCGCGGAATTCCAGGGCCTGCAATGGATGCTGGCGGATATGTCGACCCAATTGGACGCCGCCCGGATGTTGATCTGGCGCGCCGCGGCCAGTGCCGCGCCTTTCCCGGATGTGCAATTGGCCGCCCAGGCGAAGGTCTTTGCCTCCGAAATGGCGATCAAGGTCACCAATGACGCCTTGCAGCTGTTCGGCGCGCGCGGCTATTCCCGCAATCTGCCGCTGGAACGCATGGTGCGGGACGCACGCATGTTCACAATCGGCGGCGGAACGGCGCAGATTCTGCGGACGGTGGTTGCCAGCCGGCTCTTGGGCCGTAAATTGCCGCAAACACGGGACGGTTATGACCGTCTTGCGCAACGGGCCGCGAAAGCGGCCGCGGAATAATCGCGATAACCGCGGACATGAATCCGGCGTCGGTCGACGTCGCCCAACCGGTTTAGGATAGTATGGCTGAAAACAGTTCCGGCACGCTTGCCGTGGATATCATCGCGCGGCGTCTTTACGAGGCCGGGTGCCGTTTCGCATTCGGGATACCGGGCGGCGAGGTGATCGCCATGATCGACGCGCTCGACCGCGCGGGAATCCGGTTCATCTTGACCAAACACGAAAACAACGCCGGCTTCATGGCCGAAGGCGTCTATCACATGACCGGCGCGCCGGGCATCCTGGTGACGACTGTCGGTCCTGGCCTGGCCAACGGGTTCAACGTGATCGCCAATGCGGAACAGGACCGCGTTCCGCTGATCGTGCTGACCGGATCGGTCGATCCGGAAGAGGCGCTGACGTACAATCATCAGGTCTTCGATCACATGGCCGTCCTGGCGCCGGTTACCAAAGGCGGATTCTCGCTGGGCGATGGGGCGGTGGATGTTCTGGCCGACCGGGCCGTGCGCCTTGCGCTCGACGATCGCCCGGGACCCGTTCATATCGACCTACCCATGTCGCGCCAGACCAAGCCCGCCGCCTGTGTCGGCGCCGCGCCGCGCGCGGTCAACAGCGCGACCGCTCCGGCCCCGGGGCCGGACCTCGACCAGGCCCGGGAATGGCTTGCCGCGGCGGAACGCCCGATCATGATCGCCGGGTTGGATGTGTTGAACAGTCCTGGTGGTGCGGCACAGGTCGCGGATTTCTGCGGCCGCCACAACGTCCCATTGATCACCAGCTACAAGGCCAAAGGGATCGTGCCGGAAGACGCCGCGATCGCGCTTGGCGGTGCAGGCTTGTCACCGACGGCGGACAAATCCCTTTTGCCATTGGTGAAGGATGCCGACCTCATCCTGCTGGCCGGTTACGATCCGATCGAGATGCGAACCGGCTGGCGGAATGTCTGGGACCCGCGCGATCAGAATGTCGTGGAGATCGCGGCGGCAACCAACGACCATTACATGCATCAGTCCGGCGTCAGTTTCGTTTGCGATGTCGCTTCGGGCCTGCGGGCGCTGGGTGAGGGTGTCGACCCACGCGACACTTGGCCGGGCGGCGAACCATCGGCGGCCAAGGAGGTCCTGGCCGGCGCCTACGGGCAGAACGAAGCCTGGGGCCCGGCGGCAATTGTCGAGACGGTCCGCGCCGCCTTGCCGCGGAACGGCGTTGCGACGGTCGATAGCGGCGCGCACCGGATTTTGTTAAGCCAGGTCTGGTCCTGCTTCCATGAACGTCAATTGTTGCAGTCGACCGGCCTTTGCACCATGGGCTGCGCCTTGCCGCTGGCCATCGGGGCCAAGGTTGCGGATCCCGAAACGCCTGTCGTCTGCTTTACCGGCGATGCCGGGCTGGAGATGATCCTGGGTGAGCTGGCGACTTTACGTGACTTGAAGCTGGCCGTTCCGGTCGTGGTTTTTGTCGACCGGTCTCTGGCACTGATCGAATTGAAACAGCGCGGCGTTGGTATGAAAAACTTAGCCGTTGACTTCGACGGCACCGATTTCGCTGCAGTCGGGCAAGCCTTGGGCGGACGGGGCGTCACGCTGGAGTCGCGGGAAAAATTGGCGGCCGCGATGCAGGACGCGCTGGCGGCGGAAACGTTTACGGTGCTTGCATGCACATTCGATCGCAAGGCATATGACGGGCGGCTTTGATCCGCAAAGCCACTTAATGAGCCGAATAATCCGAACCATTATCCGATTGTCGCCGGGGCTGCCGGCAAGGGGAACATCATGACAGCCATGCCGCTGGAAGGTATCCGCATCTTCGACCTCACCCGCATTCTGGCCGGACCGACCTGCACCCAGTATCTGGGCGATCTCGGCGCCGATGTGATCAAGATCGAACGGCCGGACCAGGGCGACGATACGCGGAAATGGGGCCCGCCCTATGTGAAGGGACATGACGGGGAAGACACGACCGAAAGCGCCTATTATCTGTGTGCCAACCGCAACAAACGGTCCGTGACGATCAACTTGGCGAGTGAGGAAGGACAGCAGCTTGCGCGCCGGATGATCAAGGAATGCGACATTCTGGTCGAAAACTTCAAGGTTGGGGGATTGAAGGCCTACGGCCTGTCCTACGATGATCTGAAGGAAGAGAATCCGTCCCTGATCTATTGTTCCATTACCGGTTTCGGGCAAACCGGTCCCTATGCCCCGCGCGCGGGCTATGACTTCCTGGCACAGGGGTTGGGCGGGATCATGTCGATCACCGGCACGCCGGGTGTTGAGCCGGTGAAGGTCGGCGTCGGCATTGCCGACGTCATGTGCGGTATGTATGCGTCGACCGCCATCCTGGCCGCCCTGCGCCACCGCGATCGGACGGGCGAGGGCCAGCATATCGATTGCTGCTTGCTCGATACCCAGGTCGCCTGGTTGATCAACGAGGGCGTCAACTACCTGGTTTCGGGCGACGTTCCGAAGCCGCGCGGAAACGAGCATCCCAATATCGTCCCCTACAAGGTTTTCGAATGTGCCGATGGGCATGTCATCCTGGCGGTTGGAAACGACGGGCAATACCAGAAATGGTGCACTTTCGCAGGCGCGGAGGAACTTGCCGCGGATCCCCGGTTTGAGACGAATTCAAAACGCGTTAAGAACCGGGAAGAGCTTTATGCGCTGATGCCCGCCTATATGACGCAGAAGACGGTGGCCGAATGGGTCGACGGCCTCGCCAGCCGGGGCGTGCCGTGCAGCCCGGTCAACAATATTGCCCAAGTCTTCGACGATCCCCAGGTCAAGGCACGCGGCATGCGCATTGACCTGCCGCATGAAGCCGCCGGCGAGGGCACAGTGCCGCTGATCGCCAATCCCGTTAAAATGTCGGGGACCCCGGTACAATATCGTCATGCGCCGCCGACGCTGGGCCAGCACACGGACGAGGTCTTGCGGGACCTGCTGGGCATCGACGCGGAAGAAGTCGAAGCCCTTGCCAATTCCAGCGCGACGTCGGTCAAGAGCTGATAGGCAGGCCGCCTTCAATCCTCGGGCTGGATGATATCCCTGTACAAGGCCAGAAAGACCTGATTGGCCAGGCCGTCCGTGGATTTGCGCACCGGTAGAAGCAGCCGAGACGCATAGAAATGGCGTTTCTGGAAAATCATCATGCGGTGAAAGACCGGTCTTTTCGTCCGCGTGACGTCGGTCATGTGTTCGACCAGATGTGAGCCGTATTTCCGGTCGACGTCGCCGGCGCGATGCGCGGTCCAATTCTCTCCGGTAAGCTCGACGATGGCCGATCCCTCGAGCCGGATCATGAAGTCGCCGCCGTCGATCGCTTCGAAGATACTGATATGGCCAAGCCACGGCTTTAGGGTGAAGGGGTCGAGCGTTTGGCGCAGCGGCGGTTCGCCGTTGCAAAGGCTGCTCTCCCAAAGGGTCAGCAGATCACCCAATGCCGGATCGCAGGCCTCGTCCGGACCGGGCAGCCTCTCTTCACTGGCGTTTACCTCACCCATCCAACTACGTTCTTTCGGACTATTTAATTTCTCGAATTATACAAGAACATCCGAATAGCCAAAGGCGATAATGGCCGGCCGCGGACCAAGGTTTTGACGGATTTTTACTTGGCCGAAACTTGCAAAACGCGTTGGAAATCTTGCAATCAATTGAAATGCACCGTTTTTCTTGGTGCTTGCGATACGGCGATCGGTTAGGCTCGCCGCACGAGTTGGTAACGTAAGGGTCGTATTATGCGCACGCGATTGGGCAGGCGTTTGCGCTGGCATCTGAAGGCGGGCACGGTTCTGGCCTGCTTGGCTTTGCCGGGCTGCATGCTGACGGGCGAACAGGCCAAATTGGCCGGTTCGGCCCCGTCGACCGCGACTTTCGAAGCAGTCATGAATGCCGGGGAAGAGAAGATGCAGGCGGGCGATTTCGCCGCCGCCGCGTCGCTGTTCCGGAATGCGCATTCGGTCAATTTGGAATCGTCCGAACCGCTGACGAAACTGGGCAAGGCTTTGTCCCTGGGTGGCGCGCCCGAGGAAGCGACGGAGGCCTTCCGCGCCGCCCTGAACCGGGCGCCGAAAGATGTGGAAGCCCGCCGCGGCCTTGCCAATGCGTTGCTTTCGATCGGGGAACCCGCCTTGGCCATTCCGCATTACCTCGCTGCGGTCGAGGCCGCGCCGACGGATTACCGCGCCTATCTGGGGCTTGGCGCCGCCTATGACATGACGGGCGACCATCTTGCCGCGCAATCGACGTATCGTGCCGGCTTGGCGCAGGGCGGGGACAGCCTCGATCTGCAGCACAATCTCGGACTTAGCGAATTTCTGTCTGGTGCGGAAGAAGACGGTATCGCGCGTTTGCGCACCGTGGTCGGATCCAACGGGGCGTCGCCCCAGCACCGGCAAACTCTCGTCATGGTCTTGGCCTTGGCCGGGCAGGAGGCGGAAGCGCGCGAGATCGCGTCCTTCGATATGGATCCGGATGCCGTTGAGCGGAACCTGAACTATTTTCGAACCATCCGTGGCCTTCAGGACCCGAAACGACGCTTGGACTCGATCCGAGCCTTCATGGCGAATGGGCGTCCGCCGGCGGGCTAGGCCACCGGCGGTCTGTCGGCCGTGATTGTCACACCGCAAGGGCGTTTTGGATGACGCTCTCAAACCCGGTCGTCGGCCTTCCGATCAAGCCGCTCAGTTGTTTGCTGTCGTCGTAAAGAAAATTCTCCGCGGCATATTTGGCCGCATCGGCAAGGATGGCTGCGAAGTTTTCTGGCAGACCCGCCGTTATAAGGCCTGCCGTATAGGCGCCTTCCGTCAGGTTCTGATAAGCGATGGGCTTGTCCGTTTGGCGTGAGATTTCCGCAACGAACTCCGCCAGAGTAAACCCACGATCGCCCGCCAATTCGAATACCCTGTCCGACAAATCCTCTGTCGACGTCAGGACCGCCGCGGCGGCGGCCGCATAGTCGGCCCGGGGGGCCGCGGAAATAAGTCCATCGCCGGCCGCACCGTAATATGTGCCAAGTTCGATCGCGGTCGGAACGGCCATCAACAGATTCTCTGTGTACCATCCGTTGCGCACAACGACGCTTGGCACCTTGCTGCCGGCAAGGGCCGCTTCGGTCATCTTGTGTTCGGACGCCAATTGCATTGGCGATGTTCCAGCATGCAGTAGGCTGGTGTAGACAAGCTGGTCCACACCAGCCTTTTCTGCCGCATCGATAACCTGTCTGTGCTGGGGCGCTCGCCTGCCCACCTCAGACGAGGAAATCAGAAGCAGCCGGCCAATACCCTCGAAGGCTTTTTGCAAAGTCTCCGGGTTTTCGTAATCGGCGAGGCGGACCTGGACCCCGAGGCTGGCAATGTCCTCGGCTTTCGCAAGATCACGAACGCCGGCGACGATCTGGCTCGCCGGAAGCTTGCGAACCAATTGAGACAGGACAAGGCGGCCGAGTTGGCCATTTGCGCCGGTTACAAAAACAGGTTTGGTGTTTGTCGTCATATAACTCTCCATCAAAGCTGAAAAACCAGGTGGTTACGATTTGAGAGTTAGTATATAGTTGAGAGTGTAGAAGGCTGTAAGGAGGCACTTTTTCATGACAAGGGAAGCTCCAGGTAACCTAGGGCTTGTCGGCGGGGAGGGGATCGAGACCTGTTTCGAACGTTGGCGCGAGGCTGGTCATGATATGAACCGATGCCCGGTGCGCGATGTCCTGGATCATATCGGTGATAAGTGGACGACCCTGGTGCTCACCGTCCTGGCGGGCGGACCGCACAGGTTCAACGCCTTGGACAGGATGATTCCGGATATCTCGAAACGCATGCTCACACAGAGTTTGCGAAACCTGGAGCGGGACGGAATCGTAGAACGGACAGTCTATCCGACCAAGCCGCCCAGTGTGGAATACAAGTTGACCCCTCTTGGCGTGTCCTTGACCGGGCCTCTCCACGAGCTCATCCGTTGGGCGGAGGATCATCACGAGGAGATTCGGTCAGGCCGCAGCAGATACGACGCGGAAAACGCGGCATAAACGGAAATGGCCGCAGTTAGTCCGGTTCTAGAGATTTCTCAGCGCGTCGAGAGTGCGCAGGATGCCCGGGCCAATCAGCACGATAAACAATGACGGCATGATGAAGATAACCATCGGGACCGTCAGTGTGGCCGGCAGTTTGGCCGCCTTTTCCTCCGCCTTCATCAACCGCTCGGTCCGCATCTCGGCGGCCAGGACGCGCAGGCTTTGCGCCAAGGGCGTCCCGTATTTTTCAGCCTGTCCGAGCGTGCCGACCAGAGCGGTTACAGAGGGGAGGTCTGTTCGAAGTTCCAGGTTTTTCAGCGCCTCGCGCCGTTCCTGCAGGAAACCGAGTTCGACGGCGGTCAATTCCAGCTCATCGGCCAGTTCGGGGCAGGACAGGCGGATCTCTCGCGCCACGCGGACCAGGGCCGAGTCCAGGTTCAGGCCGGCTTCCACCGAAATGACCAGAAGGTCCATGGCGTCGGGCATCGCTTTCTGCAGGGTGGCCTTGCGTTTGTCCGATGCGTTCCGGGCATAAATTTCAGGCAAATAGAAACCGACCATGATCATGGTCACGCAAACGACCAGCTTGATGATCGGCGGCATCGGATACAGGCCGGTGCCATACAACAGGATGGCCGTGACGCTGCCCAGGATGATCGGCATTGCCAATTTCATGAAAAGAAAAAGGACGACAGCATCCTTCGACCGTTTCCCGGCCCGAAGCATTTTTAGCTGTGCGGCTTCCTGCTGGCCGGTCCCAAGAAGCTCCAGCCGCTGAACAACCTTTTTCGCGATGCCGATTCCCTGGTTTCCCAACCCGCGCCGCTTCGGTTCCCGCACTTTGGTGAGAAGGTCGGTCCGGCGCTGCCGGATGGCTGCGGCCCGGCGGCTGCTCGGCCGGCGTTCCAGAAGTGGAATCCAGATGGCGATGACGGCGAAGAAGGTCGCGGCCCATGCAAGCGCAAAGACGGCGTCGGCCGTAGTCCATCCATTGGGAAGAAGATCATCGAAAGTCATGTCAGATCTCGAACCTCACCATTTTCATCATGACGCCGATACCGACCGCCATGCTGCCCAAGCCGGCCGCGAGCAGCATATGGCCGCGCGGGTCGTAAAACAGTTCCGTCGCATAGCCGGGATTCACCAGAAGCAGGATGCCGAACATCACGAAGGGCAGGGACCCAAGGATGCTCGCGCTCGCCCGCGCTTCCGAAGAAACGGCCCTGAACTTCAGTTTCATTTGCCGCCTTTTGCGCAGGATTTCCGAAAGGTTCTCCAACGTTTCCGCCAGATTGCCCCCGGTTTCCTTTTGTACCGACAACGTAATCGACAAAAACTTCAACTCGGGCGCGGCAATGTTCTCCGCGGCTTGGGCGAAAGCCTCGTCCACCTGCGCGCCGACACGTACCCGGTCCGCCACTTCGGAGAAAATCTCCTTAACCGGTGATTTGGCTTCGTTCGCCACGGCGATAACCGTTTCCGAAATCGGCAAACCCGCTTTCACGCCGCGGACCATGACATCGATGCCTTCGGCCAGTTTGTCGACGAAAGTGTCTCGACGGCGGCGGATCAAGCTGGAAACGAACAGGTTCGGCAGCATCAAACCGGCGGCGATACCGATGATGAGCGATGTCACCGGCGCCATCCCGCCAAGCCGCCACATCACCGCGAACGTCACGATCGCGGTCAGCAATATTGCCAGCCCGAACTGACCCGGCGAAATCTTCCGGCCGGTCTGGCGCAGACGAACGCGGAGTTTTTCGGGTTTCGGAAGCAGCGGGCCAAAGAACTTGTCGAAGCGGCTGGTCGGGTCAAGGCGGCGCAGGGTGACAACTTCGTCCGCTTGTGTTCGACCTCCGCGACGGGAGACGGCCCGCTCCAGCCGATTGCGCCTGTGCCCTCGTTCACGCAGGTTCATGGAGGCAAGAACGTACACGCCGGCAAGGACGGCAACCGCCACCAGGATGGCGATGGCGGCGAACATGACGTCCGGCGTCAGATGCTCGATGATATCGTTCACGACATCGCCTCCACCAATGGCCGCTCGAGACCGAAATAGGAGGCTTTCTCCGCGAAATGCGGGCGCAGACCGGCGGGTTCGAAATCGCCCAGCAGATTGCCGTCCTGATCCTCGCCCTTGAAGCGGTATGCGAAAAGTTCCTGCGTGGTGATGATGTCGCCTTCCATGCCGACGACTTCGGTCACGCTGGTGATACGGCGTTTGCCGTCGCGCATTCGGCTGACCTGCACGATAAGATCGACGGCGGACGCGATTTGCTGCCGCATTGCCTTGGCCGGAAGGTTGAACCCGGCCATGGACACCATGTTTTCAAGGCGCGTCAGTGCTTCCCGCGGGTTGTTCGCGTGGATCGTACACATCGATCCGTCATGGCCCGTATTCATGGCCTGAAGCATGTCGATTGCTTCGCCGCCGCGGATTTCGCCGAGGATGATACGGTCCGGGCGCATACGCAGGGCGTTTTTCACGAGGTCGCGCATGGTGATTTCGCCGCGGCCCTCCAAGTTCGGCGGGCGGGTTTCCAGGCGCACGACATGGGGCTGCTGCAATTGCAGTTCCGCCGCGTCCTCGATCGTAACGACGCGTTCGCCGGTATCGACCATACGGCTCATCGCATTCAAAAGCGTCGTCTTACCCGACCCGGTGCCGCCGCTGATCAGAATGTTCAAGCGGCTCCGCCCGGCGATCTTAAGGACCGTCTCCATTGGTTTGGAGATGTTGTTCTGCGACGTCATCACCTCCAGCGTGATCTTCTTTTCCGAGAATTTACGGATCGAGACCGACGCACCGTCCAGCGCCAGCGGTGGGATGATGATGTTGACGCGGCTGCCGTCTTCAAGACGTGCGTCGCACATCGGTGAGCTTTCATCCACCCGGCGTCCGATACGGTTCACGATACGGGTGCAGACGCCCATCAGGTGCTGGTTGTCGCGGAAGCGAATGTCGGTCAGCGTCAGCTTGCCCTTGCGTTCCACGTAAATCTGGTAGGGGCCGTTGATCATGATGTCGGTGATGCTCTCGTCGGCCAGAAGCGCTTCGAGCGGACCGAGGCCGAGCATGTCGTTGATCAACAAGGTGACCAGGTCCCGCTGCTCCATGGAGTTCAGCTGGATCTGTTTCGACCGCAGGATGTCCGACAGGATCTCCGTAATCTGTTTCGCCAACTCGCCGCGTGACAGTTTCGCTGCGGCGCTGACATCGATCTGATCGGTGAGCGGGCCGCGAACCACTTCGGCGGCGGCTTCCACCGATGCCCGGCCCAAGTCTTCGGGTTTGGCAGGGGCTGCTTCCGGTTCCGCATCCCACATCAAGTCTGTCAGCCGTGTTCCCGGTAGCGTTTCACCGTCGGTCGGGGCGGGCGCCAAAGACTGTTCCGCCCGCAGCGGGGCCGCTTGAACTTGGCCGGCTGGTTTGGAGGGGATCTGCTGCCCGCCGATACGAATGGAGGGACGCACGGGCTGCTGGGATGCGCTGGGCTCATCTTCCGTGAACGCCGCATCAGGCTTTCCACCCGTCGAAATCCACTCGTTCAGCAGATCCGTGATCAGGTTGCGTTCCTGCAGCAGGCTCAACGTGAATTGCTGTTTGGCGGCCTGGCTGTTGATCGTCTCTTTAATGATCCGGCTCAGGTCCGCCCGTTTCGCGAAGCGCGGGTCGTGGGTGGAGAGGGCCTCGGCGATCACGGGCGTCAGGTCATCGCGAAAGCGGCGAAGCGCTACCGTCGCCGTTTCGACCTCTGACTTGTCGCCCCTGCGGGCCCGCAGGCTGTCTACCAGCGCCATAGTTTCTTCCCTTTGCCTTGCTCTTCGGAAAGGCCGGCATAATCGCGCGCTACCGAGGAAAGCACTTTCGTCACCGGGCTGCGTGGACCGGCGACTTCCGGAAGTGATTTGCCCTGTGTCGCCGCCGCGGCCGCCGATTTCGCGTCATGCGGAATCCAGACATGAACCTGGCCGCCCAGGCCTTGTTCCATTTCCTTGCGCGTGACCTGCTGTTGCGGTTTGGGCCGTTCGACGACCGCGATCTGGATATTCCGGGACTTCATGCCATCGGCCAGGACCTCCTGCAGGCGGACCGTGTCGCGCAATCCGGCGATTGAGGAATCCGTGACGATGGTGATGCTGTCCGCCAGTTCGATAAGCGCGTGGGCGTAATGCAGCGCATGCCGGGGAATATCAACGATGACGGTCTTGAACGTCGTCGAAACGGCTTCGTAAAGCGTTGCGATAGCCGCGGGCGAGGGATCGACATGGTGGTCGAGGGATTCTTCCGCTCCCAATACGAAAAGCTTGTTGGTCGCATTGATCATGGCGCTGCCGACGAACAGCGAATCGATCCGTTCCGGATGCTGCAAAGCGTCGCGCAAACCCGAACCCGGCAATAGATCAAGTGCAAGGGCGCAGCTGCCGAAATGGAGGTCCAGGTCGATCAGCGCGGTTTCCCGATCGAAGGTCTCGGCGGAGAGCCATGCGGTGGAAACGGCGAAGCTTGTCGCACCGACGCCGCCGCGGGCGCCGATCACAAGATGCAGGCTGGTGCCTTCCGGTTCTTCTTCGACAATTGCCGCCCGGGGCGAGGGGGCTCGCGCCCTCGAGATGACATCCGTCAGCGTCGCTTCGTCCAGCGGCATGATCAGATAGTCTTCGGCGCCGGCCTGAACCGCCGCCCGATACATGGAAACGTCGTTGACGTCCCCGACCGCGACGACCCGGCCCTGCGACGCGCTGGCCGTGCGATGAATGGTATCCAGTGGATCGGCGTCGTTGGTGACGTCCAACAGGATCAGATCGGCCTGCCAATCCGACAATTGTTCCGGCAGGGTCGACCGCGGCAGGACTTCGGCGGCGGCATTGAAACCGCCGTCGACCATGCGCGCCAACACGTCGGTCAGCATCGCATCGTCGCTGACGGCGATTAGGCTGAGGGTGCGTTCCTGCGGGGTGTTCATTTTGACTTGCCTGCTTCCGATCAGTTTTCGGATGTTCCGGTGGTTGTTGATTCTTCGACCGTGATCGAGAAGCGCTCTTCCCGAACCGCCTGAATGACGTCGGTCGGTAGTTCGGCGTCGATCGCACCGCCGGGTTTTCCTGTAACGAGGTCACGCGGATCCGCCACCATTTGGGCGAGGCTCATGTCGGTCGCGCATCCAAAGCCCGTCAACGGCGCCTGATCCGCGCCGTCGGTGACCGGGCGGGAGAAGTAATCGCAATCCGCGGCGAATGCGACGGCGCGCTCCAGAACAAGCGTCAGCGGTTTCGGCTCCGCCCCATCGCGGGCGACGACGCGCAGCGCCGGATGGGAGCGGCGCAGATAGGTGACCAATTCACCGCGGCGCTCGGTTGGGCCGCCGCTGACGAAGATCACGTCGCCATAGCGGGCACGGAAGGCGCGAAGGAACCCATCGGCACCCGCGACAATGTCGGCCTGGTTCGAATCCGGCACGACATGGGTGAATTGCGTGAATTCCACTTGTGCCTGGGGGCGCCGTTCGATGCTCGACATTTCCTGCCCGGTGAAACAGCCGGAAAGGCTGACCGTAAGGCCCAGGGCAATGCATGTGGAAAGCGATGCTCTTTTAAACATTATCCGTGTCCTCAGCGCAGGATGAAGCCGGCATTGCCGGTATAGCCGCGGCGGCCCTGGCCATCGAAGGCGGCCGTGCTGACATTTGCGGGGATGGTCTTGTTCAGGTCACCCATCAGGATCCGGTCGGATTCTTTCGACGGCTGATAACGTTCCGTCGGATCTGCGATCCGGTTGGAAACCGGGCGGACCAGATACGGCGTAACGATTACCAGCAGCTCGCTTTCGGACCGTTGGAAATCCGTCGACCGGAACAGGCTGCCCAGGATCGGCAGTTCGCCAAGGCCGGGGAAACGGTCCAGCGCATTGTTGGTCGTGTTCTGAAGTAGACCGGCGATGGCGAAGCTCTGCCCGCTGCCCAGGTTGACCGTCGTTTCCGCGCGGCGGGTCGACAAGGCCGGGATGGTCAGCGAGTCGATGGTGATCGCACCGGCGGCGGACAATTCGCTGACCTCGGTCAGGATCTTGATCGAAATCTGGCCGTCGTCCAGGACGATCGGAATGAAGCCCAAGCTGACGCCGAACTGTTTGAAGATGATGGCAAGATCACCGTCGCTGTCCCGGATCGGAATGGGAAATTCGCCGCCGACGAGGAAGTTGGCTTCGCTGCCGTTCTGGGCGGTCAGGTTCGGTTCTGCGAGCAGGGTGATTAAACCGTTCTGGTCCAAGGCGTCGAGCAGAAAGTCGATGCTGGTATCACCGGAATTGAATGCCCCTTGGACCACCTGCGTGCCGGCCGCGGCGCCGCCGTTGACGAACAGTCCGGTCGCGCCGCTCAGTGCAAGATTACCGATGGTCTGGGTCAGGCCGAGATTGATGTTGAACTGTTTGGTAATGTCGCGGCTGACTTCCGCGATACGGACGCGCAAGTTCACCTGTTGCGGTTTGGAAATCTTCAGCCGGTTGATGATCTGGCCGTTTTTCCCCAGCAACTGGGTCGCAAGACCGCGCAGATCGTCGGATTCCTGCGCGCTGCCGACATTGCCGGTAAGCACGATGGAATCGCCCAGCGATGCAACCTGGATGTTCGAGTCCGGGCGGACTTGCCGCATGACCTCACCCAATCTGGTCAGGTTGTGGCCGACGGCGACGCGATGGCTGAGGATAATGTTGTCATTCGCGTCGACGGCGTAAATCGTTGTTTCACCGGGCTGGCGCGCATGCACGAACATCAATTTCGGCGACTTCAGTTGAACATCGGCGATTTCCGGATTCGCGACAAAGACGGCGTTAGCGGCCGACGGCAGGCGCAACATGGTCCCTGCATTGATGTCCAACGCGATGGCCGAAGTCGGGCCCTCGGTCGCCGCATAGGGCATCGGCTGTTCGGTCACGGCGGCCATTTCAAGGCTCGCCGCCAGAACCGGAACAGCACCGGCCGCGCCGGCCGCGAAAAGGAAGATGAAGAGCGCCAGGCATTTCAGCGGCGACATCGCGGCGTTCCGGCGGAACAGGCGGCGCTTGTAGGGGGCGCGGCGCATCATCATCGAATGGTTGCTCATCGGTGCGTCATACGCACGGCCCATGACATGGATTGTCGTCATCATTGGACCCTCCGGAAGGCGAGTGTTTGGGACTCCGACCCGCGCACGACCTTCACTTGCGTGGTTGCGGGTTGGCCGTCGCTGGTGACGGATGCGGGCGCCTGCAAGACGCGGCTGACCTGGCTGTCCCAGGTCAGTGTCGGGCCGAAGGGCTCAATGATCTCGTCGCCGGATTCGGTTTCCTGCGGCAGGCTGCGAAGGGCGAGCGAAAGGCGGCCGATTTCCATGACGACCGCGATTTCCTCGGCCTGTTTCGGGGTGACTTCCAAGGTGGCGGTCTTGGCGATGGTCGGCGTGCCTTCCTGGTCGCTGACACGCTGGTCGACCGCCAGGACGCGGACTTCCCGAAGCACGGTTTCGCTGGCATGGCGGGTGGTGTCGCCCCGCTTCAATGACTGGGTCAGCAGCAGATCGACAAAATCGCCCGGAAAGATGAAACCGGAAATCCCTGTCGTCGCGTTGATCGGAACGGAAATGGCCCGCATGCCGGGGCGCAGGACAGCGGCCAGGAAGCCACGGTCACCGGGGCGGACGATCCGCCCGGCAGTCAGCGGTTCCCCGGCGGTCAGACCGGTCCGGACGACGGCGCCGGTCATGTCTTCGGTGGTGGTGTCTTTTTCCACGAAATAGGTTGCGGCGACCCCGTCCTTGGGCCAATCGGCCCAACGGACATTGTCTTCCTTCAGGAAAGTACCCGCCGGCATATCGTCGCGTGCGACCAATACCTTGGCGGTTTCGACCTTCACCGGTTCCGGCTTGTTGGCAGCCAACTGCGCCTGCAGGGCCTGCTGTTGGGTTTCGAGCCAATCGCGCGCCAAGGTCGCGGCGCCAAACGCCGCGCCAACCGCGACCGCTGCCAGGACTATCGTTTTTACGCGCATCGTTTATTCCTTTCGATCAGGAAATGCCGGCCATGCGCGCGGCAGCGAGTAACGCGCCGACGGCGATGGCCAGTCCATAGGGAAGTTCGCGGGTGACGGCGACTTGAACATCCAGGCCGCCGCGCGCCAGGGCAAACCGCACCGGGGCTTCGAAGCGCCACAGGATGGCCAAGGCGCCACCGGCCAGTGCGGTGTGAATCAGGAAAAGGAAAATCTGCTCCGGTCCCATCCAAAGGGCGCAAGCCGCGAGGAGTTTCGCGTCGCCGCCGCCCAGCAAGCCGCGGGAAAAGGCGGCGATGCCCAGGACCAGGATGATGGATGCCGTAACAAAGGGATAAAGAAGATCCCCGGTCATGAAGATCGCATAGGGAACCCAGAGGGCGGCGATGATCAGACTCAAAGAATTGGGGATCAGGCGGTATTTAATGTCGGTGATGGCGGCGGCGACGACCGTGATGGCAAAGGTGCCGAGGAAGAAAATTTCCGAATGTGCCGCCTGGATCATCATTGTCTTGACTTGAAACTTTCTAGCCGGCCGACCGGCGCTCCAGGTTGCAGGGTGATTTGCGGATGGCGAGGGGAGAAGTCCGCTTCCTCAATCCCTGCAACGCTGGAGCGCAGCAACCGGTCAATTACGCGGTTGTCTTATTCAGCCGGGGGCGTGGTGCCACTGCCGCTGGCGCTGGTCGCCGCATCCGACAATTCCGTATCGACGGTGCCGAAAATCTGGATCAGGGACGTACCCATGGCTTCCAGGGCGCCGATGGCGGCGACGGAAACCAGGGCGGCGATCAGACCGTATTCGATGGCCGTGGCGCCGGATTCATCTTTGAAGAACGAAATCAACTTGTTGCGCGTGATCATTGTGGTGACCTCCTCTTGCTAGCGCTGCGACGAAGCTGTGCTGTGCCCCGTCGTGATGGCTGCAGAGAACGACCAAATTAGATTTCCCTCAATGAGTATCGTTCGGGATTATCGCGGCAATTCCGCAAAATTGAGGAAACTAAAATTATCCATAAAAACCAAATGGATGAAACAATCTTCCGCCGCTTGGATCAGCGTCAATAACAGCGCAAAATCGCTTAAAATTCGACCTAAATACGCTCTCGCGCGTAACACGGTAGCGCTAATCGCATAAGCGCTTGTCCGGGCTTGTCTTTTTTATCATTGTAGGGATGTGCGTATCTGGATGCCGTGATCGGCTATCCGACAAAATCAACAAATAATCTGGAGTCCGGGATGAGGAAACCTGCCGTTTTGGTGGTGGGCCAGTTGCCGCCGAAAATCATGCAGGCGTTGGAAGACGCCTATGTCTTGCACCGATACTGGACCTTCGAGGACAAGAAAAAAGAACTCGCGGCCGTTGCGGATTCTATCCGCGGGATCGCGACGACGGGCCATTACGGCGCGTCGAGGGAGATGATTTTCGCCCTTCCGAACCTGGAAATCATCTCCAGCTTCGGGGTTGGAACGGATGCGATCGACATTCCGGCGGCCACGGAACGGGGTGTGCCGGTGACCAATACACCCGATGTGCTGACCGACGATGTCGCGAATACCGCCGTCATGATGCTGCTGGCGGTCTCCCGCGACCTTGTCCAGGCCGACCGTTATGTCCGCGCCGGCAAATGGGTCAGCGACGGCAATATGCCGCTGACCCGCGCGGTCCGGGGCAAAACCGTGGGAATCATCGGTCTCGGGCGGATCGGGGCCGATATTGCCCGTAAGCTGGAAGTTTTCGGGGTGACTGTCGTCTGGCACGGCCCGCGCCCGAAACCCGGTGTTTCCTACAAACATTACGAGGACGTGGTTCAAATGGCCGGTGATGCGGATTATCTGGTCGTCGCCTGCCCGGGCGGTGCATCCACCCATCACATCGTCAATGCGGACGTATTGAAGGCATTGGGGCCTGAAGGGTCACTGATCAATATCTCCCGCGGGTCCTGCGTCGATGAGGATGCGGCGGTGGCAGCGATCGTGGAAGGGACGATCGGTTGGGCCGGCCTTGATGTCTTCGCCAACGAACCCCAGGTTCCAGCCGCCTTGATCGACTCTGAGCGTACCCTGCTGTTGCCCCATGTGGGCAGCGCGACGGAAGAGACCCGCGCGGCGATGGGTAACCTTGTGATCGAGAACTTGGCGCTGCATTTCGCCGGGAAGCCGCTTGCCACCCAAGTCAACGCACTGTGACGTCAGGCCGCCAATGATCTCCGGCATCGAATTCAGCAAGGGACCGATTCCGGGAGCGCCGGAGATCGCCGCCCTGTACCTGGCGAACGGTTGGAGTTCGGGGCGGAAGCCGGATCTGGTGCGCAAGGCGTTGGAGAACAGCGACGGTCTTATCCTGGCGCGCCATCGTGGTCAGCTGATAGGCCTCGTCTATGCCCTGTCGGATGGCCATCTGGTCGTCTATTACCCGCATTTGATCGTCCATCCCGACTATCAGGGCAAGGGCGTGGGCAAGGCGCTGATGGAAAGAATCATGCAGCGTTACGGGGACATCCATCAGCAGGTCCTGATTGCCGACGATCACGCGGAACCGTTTTACCGTAAACTCGGTTTCACCCTGGCGGACGGCACAAAACCGATGTGGATCTATGACCGCGCGGCGGACGGGGCGGGCTGAACCACGCCCCGCGCCTTCTCACGGCAGGCGGCCTAGCGGCCGCCGGTTACCTTCAGAACGGTTCCGGTGACGTAGGTCGCCTGATCAGACATCAGATAGATGACCGCGTCGGCGACTTCTTCTGCTGTGCCGCCGCGTTTCATCGGAACCGAACCGCCGAACTTCTCGATACGGTCCGGAATGCCGGCCGATGCATGAATATCGGTATCGATCAGTCCGGGCGCGACCGCATTGACGCGGATGCCTTCGGTCGCGAGTTCACGTGCCAGACCCAGTGTCAGCACGTCGATCGATCCCTTGCTGGTCGCGTACCAGACAAATTCGTTGGGACTGCCGACCCAGACGGCGGCGGAAGACAGATTGACGATATTGCCGCCCTTGCCGCCCCGGCTGGTCATCATCCGCGCCGCGCCCTCGCGCGCGGTCAACAAGGCGCCGGTGACGTTGAGGTCGATGACCCTCTTGATCATCTCGGGATCCGCGTCTGCCAGTTTGCTCGCCGTTCCGGTGATGCCTGCATTGGTCACGACCGCGTCCAGGCGGCCGAAGGCTTCGTCGCTGGCCTTGAAAACGGTTTCAACGCCTTCCTGGTTCGCGACATCGGCCTGGACCGTGATGGCCTTGGCACCGGCGGCTTCGCATGCGGCGGCGGTCTTCTTGGCGGCCTCAGCATTGCCGGCATAGTTGATGACAACGTCGTATCCGGCCTCTGCGGCCTTGATTGCGACCGCGGCGCCGATGCCGCGTCCGGCGCCTGTGACGATAATGACGGGTCTGTCGCCCATTGTTCTCTCCCCCTTATTCTGCGGTTTCGGTCAATGCCTTCAGCACCGCCAGCAGACGTTTGTCGCGAATCGAAGCCAGTTCCTTGACGGTCTTGCCGCCGGTTTCCTCGGCGACCCCCGCGATCAACAGTTTCTTCACTTCGTCATTGAAGCTGGGCGAACCCAGATCGGCCCACCAACTGGCTGTCGGCGGCCCAAGATGTTCGACGAAGTTCTCCATCCCGCCTTCGCCGCCGGCCAGATGGAAGGTCAGATTCGGCCCCATCAGGGCCCAGCGGATACCGGGGCCATAGGCGATGGCCGCATCCACATCCGCGACGCTGGCGACGCCTTCCAGGGCGAGGTGTATCGCCTCGCGCCAGATCGCGGCCTGCATCCGGTTGGCGACATGGCCCGGCACTTCCTTGAACAGCTTGATCGCTTTCTTGCCGATGGCGTTATAGAAATCGACCGTCCAGTCGACGACCGCCGGGTCGGTCTTGGACCCGCCAAGCACTTCCACCAGGGGGATCAGATGCGGCGGGTTGAAGGGATGGCCCAGTACGAAGCGCTCCGGATGCTGCGTGTCTTTTTGCAGATCGCTCATCAACAGGCCGGAGGTAGAGGTGGAGATCACCACTTCCGGGCGGGTCGCCGGCTCAAAATCCTTATACAGCGCCAATTTGACGTCCAGGCGTTCCGGCGCGCTTTCCTGAATGAAGTCGGCTGGTTCGGCGGCGGCCGCGGCAGTGCTTTCGACCGTCAGCTTGTCGGGTGAGGCGCCGTCAACGACCACGCCCAGGGTTTCCAGGGCCGGCCAGGCATTCTCAACGAAGGTGCGGATTTTCTTTTCGGCCCCATCGGCCGGATCCCAGGCATGGACGGCGCGGCCGGTCGCCAGGAAATAGGCGGCCCAACTGGCGCCGATAGTGCCTGCACCGATGATGCCGATTGTTTTGATGTCGTCTGCGGATGACCCGATCATCTCACTCCCCATAGCGGTTTTTTTGAATTTCGGGCGAGAGAATAGCAGAGCCGTCGAACAGCGCCAGATCGCCGGTCAGAATAGATCTGTTTCTGTTTGCTCGCAGTTGTCGTAGGCGTCGCAAGGATAACGGGCTATAGCCGAAAACCCCAGTTCCGTGCCGGGTCGATTTCCGGCTCCAGCCGCTCCAGCGGGCGGGCGGAATCCGGTTTCTCGCATTCCAGGAAGATGCCGCTGCCCTTTTCCGCGTTCAGCGATCCATCTTCGACGACAATGCGTCCCCGGCTGACGACCACTTCAGGCCAGCCCGTGATCGTCCGGCCTTCATAGGGAGTGTACCCGACCGCATCGTGCAGCATGGCATAGGTCACGGTGACTTCCCGGTCCGGGTCCCAGATGGCGAAATCAGCATCCGCGCCGACGGCAATCGTTCCCTTGCGCGGGAACAAACCGTAAAGCTTGGCGGCATTGGTCGCGGTCAGCGCGACGAATTCATTCAGCGTGATCCGGCCTTTCTTCACCCCTTCGGAAAACAGCAGCGGCAGGCGCAATTCCAATCCCGGCACGCCGTTGGCGATCTGTTTGAAATGTGCGTTGGGGCCGTGTTTCAATTTCGCCGTCTCATCGAAGCGATAGGGGGCGTGGTCCGAAGAGAAAACCTGGAAAGTGCCGTTCTTCAATCCGCGCCATATAGCCTCCTGCGCATGCGAGTCGCGCGGCGGCGGGCTGCAGCAGAACATCGCCCCGTCCATTCCGTCGCGGTCCAAATCCTGTGCCGTCAGGAACAGATATTGCGGACAGGTTTCGCCGTAGATCTTCAAGCCTTCGGTTTGCGCGGCGCGAATCGCGTCGGTCGCCTCCTCGGCGGAAACATGGACGATCAGCAAAGGCGCATCGATCAGCTTGGCCAGTTGAATGGCGCGGCTGGTCGCTTCCCCCTCGGCGATCCGGGCATGGGCGATGGCATGATATTTCGGCGCGCGGTGACCTTGCTCCAGCAGGCGTTCCGCCAGCCAGCGGATGACGTCGTGATTTTCCGCATGCACCATGACCAATGCGCCCAGGCGGCGGGCTTCTTCAAGCACGGTCATCATCTGATAGTCGTCCAGTTTCAGGGCGTCATAGGTCATGTAGACCTTGAAGGAGGTGATGCCGTCCTCGATCAGGGCAGGCAGTTCCTGACCCATGACTTCCGGCGTCGGATCGGAAATGATCAGATGGAATGCATAATCGATGACGGCCTTGGGCCCGGCGCAGGCGTGATAGGCGTCGACGACTTCCCGCAGCGACTGGCCGCGCATCTGGGCGGCGAAGGGGATCACCGTCGTCGTGCCGCCGAAACAGGCGGAAACGGTGCCTGTATGGAAATCGTCCGCGGTCATGACCCCGCTGGAAGAGGCCTGCTCGATATGGCAGTGGCTGTCGACGCCGCCGGGCAGAACCAGTTTGCCCGATGCGTCCAACTCGCGCGTGCCGGGACCGAGGGCTTCGGCCATGGCGACGACGCGTCCGCCCCGCACGCCGACATCGCAGTGGATGATGTCGCTTGCGGTGGCGATGGTGCCGTTCCGAACCACAAGATCGAAGTTTTCCGCCATCGCACCCTCCCCATAGCGCCGCCCTGCGGCTAGTCTTGCGAAGAGTGCAGGAGCATCGCGTCAGCGGCAAGAGCTGCGAAGGTGCGGGATGACGTTGGGGGAATGAATGGATTTTTACGATACCGAGGATGCGCTGGGGCTGGCGCAGCGCGTGAAATCGGGCGAGGTCTCGGCGGAAGAATTGCTGGAGGAAGCGGCTCGACGGATCGCCGCCGCGAACCCCACAATCAATGCGGTGACCGTTGATGGCATCGATTTTGGGCGCAAAGTCATTGCCGACGGTCTACCGGACGGGCCGTTCACCGGCGTGCCCTTTCTGTTGAAGGACCTTGGCGCGATCTGCCCCGGGCTGCCCGCGACGAACGGCACACGGTTCAATCCGCCGGGAGAACCTCCGTTTGATGATGAGGTTGTGCGCCGGTTCAAGGCCGCCGGTCTTGTCATCGCCGGCCGGACCAACTCGCCCGAATGGGGGCTGACGACAACGACGGAACCCGTGCGCAACGGACCGACGCGCAACCCCTGGAACCTGGAATATTCGCCGGGCGGGTCCAGTGGCGGTGCGGCGGCGGCGATTGCGGCGGGGATCGTCCCTGCCGCCCATGGCAGCGACGGCGGTGGATCGATCCGGGTGCCGGCTTCAAACTGCGGCCTGTTCGGTCTCAAACCCTCGCGCGGCCGGGTTAGTTCCGGTCCCTATGCCGGCGATGGATGGAGCGGCTTTGCGACCAGCGGCGTAATCTCCCGATCGGTTCGGGATAGCGCCGCCCTTTTGGATGTCTTGCAAGGGCCGGCGCCTGGCGACCCCTATGGTGCACCGACACCCGCTGGGCCGTTTTTATCTGAAGTGGGAAAACCGCCCGGTGCGCTGAAAATAGCGATGACGGATCAACCCTTCAGTGGAACGGAGAAGAATGCGCTTCTGTCTGCGAATGTCGAGGATGCCGCGCGCCTTTGTGAAACGCTGGGCCACGAAATCGTTCCCTTCTCCTTGGAGATTGACGGCGAGGCGTTCACGAATGCGGTCATTACCATCATCAATGTCCATACCGCCACATTGGTCGATTGGTTGGAAGACCTGCATGGCCGCAAGGCCGGACCGAACGATTTGGAAACCTGCACGCTTGTCTTCGCGGAAATGGGACGCGCAACGAGGGCCGTCGACTTTCAGAATGCGATTGAAAGCCTCCATGAGTTGGGCCGGAAGATCGGCCGACTTTTCAACGAAGTCGATGTGATCCTGTCACCGACCCAGGGGATTGAAACGCCGAAACTGGGCGTTCTCGACATGATGCAGCCGGCCGAAAACTATATGAACCCGATTGCGAAATCCGTCGGCTATACAGCGTTTTACAATGCTCTCGGCAATCCGGCGATGTCGGTGCCATTGCATTGGGCCCCCGATGGCCTGCCGCAAGGAACACAGTTCGCAGCGGCGTATGGCAATGAGGCATTGTTGTTCCGTTTGGCCGCTCAGCTTGAGGGGGCACGCCCCTGGGCCGGCAAGCGCCCGCCGATACGGGCCTGAACCCTTACTCCGCCGCTTGGCGAGAGACAGCTTCCGACTGTGCAAGGAGGACACGGCCCAGCGCCATGGTCGCGGCGGCCTGGGTCGGGTCCACGACCGGGATGCCTGCTTCCCGTTCCAGGTCCGCCCGCAGATAGGCCATCCCGGCGCAGCCCAGAACCAGAACATCGGCGCCGTCTTGATCGCGCAGGTCCTTGGCGACGGTGACCATGCGATCGAAGACCCGCGCCCGGTCGGCCAACTCGACGACACCGAGGCCGAGCGCCCGGTCGCCGGCCATCCGGTCCCATAGCCCCATTTGGCGCACGGCCCGCAGATGGCGCGGAATGGAACCGGGCAGGATGGAGACGACACCGAAGCGTTCGCCCATGGTGCAGGCGGTCAGCAATCCGCATTCGGAAATGCCGAGCACCGGTTTGTCCGTCACCTCCCGCGCCGAATGCAGACCGGGGTCGCTATAGCAGGCGATGACGTAGGCGTCGGCGGGTTCGCGCTTTATCAGCGCGCAGAGCGGGCCGACGACACTGTCGACATGTTGTTGGCTTTCGATGCCGGGCGGGCCTTCGGCCAGGGTCACGCAATCGATTCCCGGGCCGCCAGGGACAGCCAGCCCCGCCACGGCCTGCGCGATACCGTCGGTGACGGCCTGCGTCCTGTTCGGATTGATGATCAGAATGCGGGCGTTCATTGGGAAGCCTTTCTCGTCACTCTTCGGGCGGCGTGGCGCCGACCTGATCGGTGATGATCTTGTAGTGTTCCGGGCGGCGATGGGCGGCGAAATTGAAGATGGTGCTTTTCCCGAATTGACATAGGTCGAGGTCGCAATCGGCCACGATCAACTCATCGTCCTGGGTGCTGGCCAATGCGACGATCTCACCTTGCGGGGAGACGATGCAGGACCCGCCCATCAATTCGTGCCCGTCTTCCACGCCGGCCTTAGCGACCGCGACCGCCCAGGTGGCGTTCTGGTACGCACCGGCCTGGATACTGAGGTGATTGTGGAACATCCGCTGATGCGGCGGTTCGATCCCACCATGTTGGTTCCCGGTCGGGGTGTTGTAGCCCAGCATGACCAGTTCGACGCCCCGCATCCCCAGGCTGCGCCAGGTTTCGGGCCAGCGCCGGTCGTTGCAGATACACATACCCATCACGCCGCCCATGCTGCGCCAGACCGGAAAGCCCAGATCGCCGGGCTCGAAATACCGTTTTTCCAAGTGCTGTCGGGTCAGGCTGTCGTCGAAGTCCTTGTGCCCGGGCAGATGCACCTTCCGGTATTTACCAACGATGCTGCCCGTCTGATCGACCAGGACCGCCGTATTGTAGCGATGCAGGGTCCCGCCTTCCTCAGCCAGTTCGGCATAACCGAGGCAAAAGCCGATGCCTAAATCACGGGCGCGGTCGAACAGAGGCTGCGTTTCCGCCGACGGCAATTCGCGTTCGAAATAGACATCCATTTCCGCGATGTCTTCGGCGTACCAGCGCGGGAAGAAGGTCGTCAGCGCCAGTTCGGGAAAGACGACGAGCGAGCAACCGCGGCGATGCGCTTTTTCCAGCAGGTCGATCAATCGGCGGACGACGTCCTTGCGTGACTCCGCGCGCTGGATCGGCCCGAGTTGTGCACCACCGACCGTAATATTTCTCGGCACTCTCTTCCCTCCCTATTGTCGGAGGGAAGTTTAGGCAGGCTGAGACGTGCCGCCAAGCCGAAGTGCGCGTCGCGGCAGGTCAGACGATTTGGTGCTTCCGTTTATGAGCGCGGCGCAGGTATCCAAGGCCGAGGATCCCGGCGATATACATCCAAGCCGCGGCCGGCAAAGGCACGGTCGAGACGGGGCCATCGCCGTCGACGGCACTCAAATTGTATGAAAATGCCGAAACTGGCGCGTTGGTTCCTGCGGGAGAACCGTCTTCGACAACGAAAAAGAGGATCCCGGTTCCCACGTCGTCCGAGATGCCGTCCGTCGGCTCGAACCGTCTGAGTTCGTCGAAGAAAATCGTGAATGTCGGGTGGATGAGCGTCACGCCGGAGAAGAAAGTCTGTTCGTTCGTGGAATAGAGATTGTCACCGTCCAGATCGTCAAACTCGACAACAAAATCGGTGTAGGCCGGGACGACGGACGTCGCCTCGATCCTGAACAGCGCCGCCTGCGCCGACGCGGGAACGAGTATGGCGCAGACCAGCGCGATCACTGATAGGTTTTTGAACATTCGTGGCCTCCATTCGGAACATTGTCGCAATGGCCTCGAGATACCAAATCGCCACGATTTCAGACAGATGACGCCGGGCAACGAGTCGTTGCCCGGCGGTTAATCAATGCGTTTTTGGCTTGTCTCCGTGGTGCCGCCCGCCGGGCGTTACCGGCCCGGAATATGTTTCCAGCCCATACCCTGCGTGGCCTCCGCCGCGGCCTGGACCTGACTCAAATGCCCTTGCATGAGGCGGCCCAGGTCGGTCAAGTGGGTCAACCGTCTTTCCAGACGGAACAGCTGGCCGCCGAGTTCGTCTTCCAACTTCTAGATAGCGCCCGTCGGCTTGGCCTTCGACGCTGCATCGACGAAGGCGCGCGGATTAGGCGGCTTTGCGGCGGCGCAAAAGGCACAGGCCTGCGACCGCCCCGATCAGGAAGAACGCCGTCGCGGGCAGCGGCACGGCGGTTACCTCTTGCAAATCGATTCTGCCGATCTGAACGAACTGCCTGATCCCGCTTACAGTGTGGGTCAGTGTATAGGGCGTGTCCGGCAGGAACACCGGGATCGTTCCCATGTCGACGGGCATCTCGCCAAACCCCTCGAGGTTGACCGGGCCGGATGTGCCGTTCACACCCGAAAGCTGCAAGAACGAACCGGTCACGTTGTCATCAAGGTTTGTGACTCTGAAGGAGGTGATTATGACCGGGACCGAAAAGGTCAGATCGACCGAAAAGACGATATTGGTCAGGGGATCGTCCCCGAAAAAAATGCCGTTCCTGTCAACAATGCCGCCCCCCGTACCATCGGAAGTCTGAAGATTGCTGAACGTGATCGAGACCGGGCCGCCCTCGTTGTCAAAGACGACTTCGCCGTTTTCCAGAAAGCCATTTTCGAAAAAATCGTCCTGCCCGCCATCTGCGAAGCTGAAAGTAGTGAGGTTGATGGTCGCGGCGAGGGCAGCCTTGCCCGACAGGACCATCGCCAGACCGAGAATGGCGGCCGCGAACATCTGCTTAGTTCTCAATTTTTCCCCCAGACAGACATGTGCCACAGAACGTCGTCGCAAAAAGCCGAGCCCCAGAACACCCGCCAGATACAGCCAGACAGCGGCTATGGAAAAGGCGACGACCTTCGACGTCGCCTCGATCCGAAAAATTGCGGCATCCGCCGCCGTGCGGAACGTAAGCAGGAATTCCAGGACGAGCCCGAGGGTGAATTTGATCGACGATGTCGATTTGACCATGTGATTCCTCCGCTAAGCCCCAACCATCCGATGGTCGACTCTCTAGCAGGGCAGCCGTCCCCAGGCCATTTAGCGCCGGGCAACGACATCGATACTTATGGGCAATGTCGATCCCAAACCGTTGGATTGGGGGGAGGTTTGCGGCGGCCTCACGGCGGGTGGGCCGCCCTGCTTCACCGGGATGTTACCGCGACGCCCCCGTGATCGGCGGGATGTGGTCCCAGTCGAGCTTGGCGGCCGTCTCCAGCGCCAGCGATACCGGGCCGGAATGCCGGCGTCCGGCCTTGGTGACGATGCTGACGGTGCGGGTCACTTCCGGCTCCACGATGGGGCGCGTCTCGATCCCCGGGATCAGCGCCAGGTGTTCCGGCAGCAGGGTCATGCCGAGGCCCGCAGCCACCATGGTCTGGACCCAGTCCTCCCGCTCCGTCGCATAGCGGACCTTCACCTTCTGATATGGTTTGGCGATTCCCAGTTTCATGAAATTGGACGGAAATTCGCAATGCATCCGTTTCACATAATCTTCCCCCTCCAGTTCCCGCAGCGGGACGGCATTCATTTCGCCATAGCGGTGACCCACCGGAAAGGCGACGAGGTAGGGTTCGACATAGAGGGGCTTCGCCCTGAACTGGTCCGGATAGTCGGGCAGAGTCATAATGGCGATGTCGATGTCGCCGCGATTCAACGCCTCCCCGATATCCGCACAGTGGCTTTCCCAGATCTCCAGGTCGAGGTCCGGCGCTGCCTTCCTGAGCGCCTTCAGATAGGCAACGAGGCGGGGCGCCGACATGGTGGCAATCACGCCCATCTTCAACTGGGTTTCGCCGGTCGAGTAACGGTCGGCTTCTTCTTGCGCGGCCTCCGCCGCAGCCTGGACATGGCTCAAATGCCCTTGCATGAGGCGGCCCAGGTCGGTCAAGTGGGTCAACCGTCTTTCCCGACGGAACAACTGACCGCCGAGTTCGTCTTCCAATTTCTTGATGGCGCGCGTCAGCGCCGGTGTAGTGACGCCGCAGACTTCCGCCGCGCGGGTAAAGTTCAAGGTTTCGCACGCCGCCAAAAAATACCGGATCTCGTTGAATTCCAAAGCACACCCCCAAGTGGTCGATGCGGGGGAACGTTACCTCTCGCCATTCAACAGTCAACGGGGCTCGGGGAGCCATTCAGCTAAATGTGATCTATCCATCGGCCGCTTCGTCGATGGCCTGGATTAAAACGGCGTTGTCGCCGATATGGTTCGCCAAAAGAAGGATTAGCCGGCTGTTCAGCGCGGCACTTTGTTCGTCATCCAGGTCGCGATGGGCGGCAATCAGACGTTCGTAGAAACCGTCCGGGTCGGGAATATTCGGCTTTGTGATAAGTCGGGCTTTGCCGGGCTTGTCCGTTGTCATGGCGTTATTTCCCAATCGCGCGATTCAGGGCGGCCTCGATTTTTTCAAATGTCGCTTGCCGCCAACGCGCAGCGACATGCTGATCCGGGCGGATAAGGTATGCCGTGCCGGGTTCGCCGTCGAAACGTTTTCCGGCAAGGCCGTCGGGATCCGACAGGGTTTCCCAGCCATCAATCCGATTTCCGCCGACGGCAAGACAGTTGACGGACGGGACGAGCATGAGGGCGTCTTTCGCCAAGGCCGCCATATCGGCTGAAGGGTCGAAAACCAGCAGAGTGAACTTGCCCCCCAGGCGGTGTAGCAGCCAATCGGGCTGCTCACCCATCACGACCGGTGCGTCCGGGCAGGGCGCACCGGGGGGCGGTCCACCGGAAAAGGCGTCGCTGTCGGGCGTGTTGAGTGGGGAATCGCTCAGCACCGCCGGCAGCGACAAACGCCCGCTATTCACAATTCGTCTGGCGAAAGCGTGCTTCTTGGCTAGGGTCAGGGCCGCGTCCCGGAACCGCCGACTGGCCTTGTTCTTCGGTGTGATGAAGTCGGTGGATCGGGTTGAGTTGAGGATGTTTTCGTCCCCCGCATGAACACGTTCGGTATCATACGTGTCGAGCAGGGATTCCGGCGCCTTGCCCGCCAGGACGAGGTCCAGTTTCCAAATCAAATTGTCGGTGTCCTGAATACCGCCATTGCCCCCGCGCGCGCCGAAAGGGGAGACCTGGTGTGCGCTGTCGCCGACGAAGAGCACGCGGTTGTGACGGAATTTTTCCAGCCGGCGGCATTGGAATGTATAGACGCTGACCCATTCCAGATCGAATGCCGCATCCTCCCCCAACATGCGTTTCAAGCGTGGTATGACTTTTTCCGGTTTCTTTTCTTCCTCGGGGTCAGCATCCCAGCCCAATTGCAGATCGATGCGCCAGACATCGTCGGCCTGCTTGTGCAAAAGGGCCGATTGACCGGGATTGAATGGCGGGTCGAACCAGAACCACCGTTCGGTCGGGAAATCCGCCCGCATGATGACATCGGCGATCAGGAATCGATCCTCGAAGACCTGCCCCTTGAAGTCCAATCCCATTTGCCGGCGAATGCCGCTGCGCGCGCCGTCCGCCGCCAGGACGTAATCCGCTTCGACCTTATAGGTTCCCTCCGGGGTTTCGACGTCCAAGACAACACTGTTGCCCTTGTCTTCGATTGCAACGGCCTTGCTCTGCCAACGCAGGTCGATCAATTCCGAAGCCTCCGCCACTTCCACGGCGAAAAGCTCGAAATAGTATTGCTGCAGATTTACAAAAGCCGGGTATTGATGTCCCGCTTCAGGCAGCAGGTCGAAATTGTACAGATTCTCGTCGCCGGCGAAGACGCATCCGTTCTTCCAGGTGATACCCTTTTCAAGAACCGGGGCCCCGATGCCGAGGCGGTCGCAGATTTCCAGCGTTCGTTTGGACCAGCAGATCGCCCGCGACCCGACGGAGACTGTATCCGCCGCATTGAGCACAACGCATTTCCGTCCGTGCTTCGCCAGGTCAAGGGCGGCGCAAAGGCCGACCGGCCCGCCGCCGACGATGACGGTTTCGTGCCGGATCGGCTTTTCCGCCGTCAGGTCCGGCGGCGCCCGGAACGGATAGTGGGGATAGTTGAAACTTTTCAGCACGGCGCGCCACCCGGGATTTCAGGGTATGAAAGGGCGAGATCGGCGGTGCCGGCGGCTTATGCCGCCGACTGATCCCGCTCCAATGCCAGCCACATTTCCCGGTCGCGGTCGGCAGTCCAGATCTGCGGGTGTTCCTGGCCGCTCGCTTCCTGATAGGCGCGGGTGACGTCGAAAGGCATGCAATGGTCGAAGATCACCCAATGACCGTATTTCGGTCGCAGGATGTCCATCGTTTCCTTATAGGTCGCGGTCAGGTCCTTTCCGTCGGCGACGCATTTCTTCACCGTTTCGAACAAATCGCTGAGGAAATCGCGGGTGCCACCGACGCCGGCCTTCACCTCTTCCGCGGTCTTCAAGGCTTCGCCGCGGCCGGGGATCATCTTCTCGGCTCCCAGCGCCATCAGATTATCCAGCGTGGTGGGCCAATCGCTCAAATAGGCGTCGCCGGTATAGGGCGTCGCGCCGTATTCGACCATGTCGCCCGCGAAGCAGACCTTGCAGTCGGGAATCCAGGCGACGATGTCGCCCTTGGTGTGGCTGCGGCCCAGATGCAGCAACTGCACCTCGCGCTTGCCCATCCAGAGCGACATCTTCTTCTCGAATGTAATGGTCGGCCAGGTCAGGCCCGGCACCGTCTCGACCTGATCGAACAGGCGGGGAAAACGGCCGACCTCACTGTCGAAGTCCTGTTGGCCGCGCTCGACCACGTTGTCGTAGGTCAGTTGGCTGGCAATGATCGCCTCGGCGCCGTAGGCGGATGCGCCCATTACCCGCACCGCGTGATAATGGCTTAGCACAACATATTTGATCGGCTTGTCGGTGACGCCGCGGATGCAATCGATCAGCTTCTGCGCCTGGATCGGCGTGGCCTGTGCGTCCATGACCAGCACACCGTCGTCGCCGACGATCACACCTGAATTCGGATCGCCTTCGGCGGTGTAGGCATAGACGTTTTCGGCGATTTCCTCGAAAGTGATCTTCTTCTCTTCGAGGTCGGCGGTGGAGGCGAAATTGGCCATGTGTCTTGTCCTTCCCTGATTGTCCGGGCGGGTCGTTTGGTAGGAATTTATACGTTCCCGACCTGATCGCCCCTTGGCGCTGATGCGCTTGACCTTGATCGAAGTTAATAGTTTCATCTGAAACTAATGTCCAGAAGGGGATTGCTGAATGTCGGTCAGAAAGAAATTGCGCGATAGTGCGCAATCGGAAGCCTTGTGCCTGGAGGAATTCCTGCCCTATCGGTTTTCCGTTTTGACCAACCGGATCAGCCGGCACCTCGCCAAAGCATACGAAAAACAGTTCGGGATCACCATTCCCGAATGGCGCGTCATTGCGAACCTGGCCCGCTTCGCACCGATGACGGCCAGCGACGTCGCGGACAAAAGCAGCATGGACAAGGTGAAGGTCAGCCGCGCGATCTCCAGATTGCTGAAGGCCGGGTTGATCGCCCGGGATACGGATGTGACCGACAAGCGCCGCGGGCAACTGCGGTTGAGCAAGGCGGGCGAGGATGTGTTCGAGGAAATTGCGCCCCTGGCCCTTGGCTGGGAAGCGGACCTGCTTGCGCCGCTTTCGGCGGAAGAGCGCCGGACCCTCAACGATATCATGAACAAAATCCAAACCGTGCTGGATGACGCAGGCGCTTAAGCGCAGGTCTGCGGGCGTCCTGCGGCTAGGTTCGGCTTGGGCGGCCCGCCGCGCTCCCAGGAACGGAAACGCTTGACGGCGGCGCTGGTTTGAAAAATAGTTGCAAATGAAACTAAATGAGCGGTGACCGGAAAAGCGCACCGCCGAGACTGGGAGGAGACGCAGATGCGCTTCATGAAAAGCGCCCTGGCGGGGGCCGTTTTTGCCGCTGGTATGACACTGGGTATGACGGGGGGCTTGGCGACGGCCGGGGCCCAGACGACTGAGTTGAAGCTTGCCCATTTCCTGCCGACCATCAATGGGATGCATTCCGACTTCCTGGAGCCCTGGGCTCGGGAATTGGAAAAGCGTACGAACGGCAAGGTAAAGGTTACGATCTATCCGGCGGGCACGCAGCTTGGCAATATCGCCAAGCTTTATGACAGTGTGCGCTCGGGCGTTGTCGATATCGCCCACGGCCTTCGCGGCATTCCGCGCGGGCGTTTTCCGCGCACGGAAATCATCGAACTGCCATTCATGACGGGCAGCGCGGATGCGGCCAGCCGCGCCCTTTGGGCGGTCTATCCAAAATATCTTAAGGAAGAATATCCGGGCGTTAAGGTCCTGGCGTTGCACGCGCATAACGGTGGCTTGATCCACACGCGTGACAAGCAGGTCGTGACGATGGGCGATCTGAAAGGGCTGCGCATCCGTTTCCCAAGCGCGCCGATCAAGTCGATGCTTGAAAGCCTCGGCGCGGTGCCGCAGGGACTGCCGCCAGGCAAGGTTTACGAAAACACGCAGAAGGGCGTGATCGACGGTACCGTCTTCCCCTGGGACCCGATGAATTCCTTCAAGCTTTCGGAAGTGATGAACCATCACCTGGACATGGGCGGAATTTATACAGTCTCGTTCTGGTTTGCGATGAACGAGAAGAAATACAACAGCCTTCCCGCCGATGTCCGCCAGGTCATCGACGATATGTCGGGTGACAATCTGGTCGGTAAGTTCGGCCCCTGGTGGGACAAGTGGGACAGTTGGGGTATCGAGAAGGTTAAGGCGAAGGGGTCGACCATTACCAAGCTCGGCCCGGAAGAAGCTGCCCGTTGGAAACAGGCGACCACACCGATCGTCGAGGAATGGCTGGCCAATATGGAAGCCAACGGCATTTCCAACGCCCGCGAGATTTATGACGCCATGAAGGCGGAAATCGCGAAGGCCGAAGGCAACTAAGTTTAATCGTAGGTTCCGCCGCCTTCCTTCACTACCGAACGTTCGGTAGTGGGGAAGGTGGCCGGCTTTTTGGGCTTCTTGTGGAAGGCAAAATGGGCGCGACCGTTTATCGGGCATTTCATTCGGTTACCCGCTGGCTTGCCTATGCCGGGGTGATCAGTCTGATGATTGCGATGGGCGTCACCATCGCCGATATCGTCCTCAGGACCGCGTCCCGTGCCGTCAATCTGGTGGCCGATACGATTGGGATAGACCCTGTCGGCTGGGCAATACAGGGCGTTGTCGAACTGGTGCAATTATTCGTTATGGGCGTTGCCTTCGCCGTTTTGCCCTTTGCCTTCATGCAAGCCAGTCATGTTTCGGTCGACCTCGTCACCGCGAAACTCTCTGCCCGGGTGCAATCCTTCCTGCGGGCCGTCGCGGCCCTCATCGCCATGTGGTTCCTGGTGCTGATCTTCCGCCACGGGTGGGAACAGATGTTGAACCAGATCGAGTATGGCGATGTCTCCATGACCCTGGCGATCCCGTATTCTTGGTTCTGGGCGCCCCTTCTGACCGGGATTTTCATGTCGATCGCGGCGACCGTGTTGCTGGTCCTGGCGAACGCGGCATTCGCGGTGACCGGTCGCGGCGGCGACCTGCTGACGCCGCATCACTCCGCCCCGGTCGAGTAACGTCATGTCTGATCCCGTCATCGGTCTTCTCGGGTTTTTGGCGACGTTGGGCTTGATTGCCTTCGGCGTTCCGGTCGCCATTGCCATGGGCGTCGTGGGGGCCGTCGGTTTCGGCATCCTGAACGGATGGGACGCGGTTGGCTTTATCATGGGCGGCGCGCCCTTCGAAGCGACCTTCCCCTATACGCTTTCCGTCGTACCGCTTTTCTTGATGATGGGTGTCTTCGCCGCCCATGCCGGATTGTCCGGCAGTCTCTACCAGGGCGTGAATGCCTTCGTCGGACATATGCGGGGCGGGTTGGCGATGGCGTCCATCGGGGCCTGTGCGGGATTCGGGGCAATCTGCGGGTCCAGCCTGGCGACGGCCGCAACCATGTGCCGGGTCGCGCTGCCGGAGATGCGCCGGCACGGCTATGACGACAGTTTGGCCGCGGCCTCGATCGCGGCGGGCGGGACGCTGGGCGTTTTGATTCCGCCGTCGATCCTGCTGGTGATTTACGCATTGCTGACGGAACAATCGATCGGTGCCCTGTTCGCGGCGGCGCTGATCCCCGGCGTTGTCGGCACGTTACTGTATATGGCGGCGGTCTGGGTTCAGGTTCGGCGCAACCCGGAACTCGGACCCGCGGGAAAACGCCACAACTGGGGCGAACGCCTCACTACCTTGCGGGCGATCTGGCCGGTCGTGCTTCTCTTCGTGGTCGTGATCGGGGGGATCTATCTCGGTTTCTTCTCACCGACGGAGGCCGCCGCGGTCGGTGCTTTCGGAGCACTGGCCCTGGCGTGGGGGCGTGGGGCGCTGACACGCGGCGTATTGCGCCAATGCTTTCAGGAAACGGCGGAGATTACCGGCATGATCTTCCTGATCCTGATCGGGTCCGCCGTCTTCAACTATTTCATCGAAACCGCGGGCCTGCCGCAATTACTGGTCGGTCAGGTAGAGGCCCTCGGCTTGCCGCCACTGGCGGTGATGCTGTTGATCATGCTGTTCTACATCGTGCTCGGCTGTTTCATGGACGCGTTGAGCATGATCCTGCTGACCGTTCCCTTCGTGGTCCCCATGGTTGCGACGCTGGGCTTTGACCTGGTCTGGTTCGGCGTCATCATCGTCACGGTGGCCGAACTTGGCCTGATCACACCGCCGGTGGGCATGAACCTGTTCGTCATACAGGGCGTGGCAAGCGACCTGCGGATCCAGACCATCGTCAAGGGTGTCGTGCCTTTCCTCGCGGCGGATATTGTCCGATTGGCGATTCTCATCGCCTTTCCCGCGCTTGTGCTCTGGCTTCCCGAACTTGCCGGATTCTGACCGGGGCCGCCTCCTTCCCGGGTGCAAAACTTGCTGCTGTGCACAATTTTCTCAACCAATGGGCCGGTCCAGGGCTTGCCGGACAGCCCCTCTTGCGCCAATAACGAAGGCTTGGGGATTAATCGGTCGAGTTTGCCGTGAACGACAATCATAACGACCCATCGGCGCCGCTGCTTGAATTGCGCGGCGTCAGGAAGGCATTTCCCGGCGTCGTGGCCAATGACGACGTGTCCCTTTCCATCAAACATTCCGAAATTCATGCCCTGTTGGGTGAGAACGGGGCCGGCAAATCGACCCTGGTCAAGATCATTTACGGAGTCCTCCGGCCTGATCAGGGTGACCTTCTGTGGCAGGGCAAGCCTATCGACCTCGCCGGGCCGTCGGCGGCGCGGGACCTGGGCATCGGCATGGTTTTTCAGCATTTCTCGCTGTTCGAGGCATTGAGTGTCGCGGAGAATATCGAACTGGCCCTGCCGCGGAAGGGTGAGGGCGGTTTCGACCGCGCGGAATTGCCGGACCGGATATCGCAAGTCTCGGTGCAGTATGGATTGCCGCTCGACCCGCGTCGTACCGTGCTGGACCTGTCGGTTGGGGAAAGGCAACGGATCGAAATCGTCCGCTGCCTGCTGCAGAATCCGAAACTTCTGATCATGGACGAGCCGACATCGGTGCTGACGCCGCAAGAAGTCGGTCGTTTGTTCGAGACGCTGCGGCGGTTGGCATCCGAGGGATGCGCGATCCTTTACATCAGCCATAAATTGCAGGAAATCCGCGATCTGTGCGAGACAGCCACGATCCTGCGCGGGGGTAAAGTGGTTGCCACCTGTGACCCCCGGCAGCAATCGGTTCAGAGCCTTGCCAATATGATGATCGGCGAAACGCCGTTGAAGCCGGAAAGGCCCGCAGGCAGGGTTCTGGAAAAGACGAACCGGTTGGAAGTGCGCGGTTTGTCGCTGCCGGCGCAGAAGGCCTTCGGCACCGCGTTGAAGGATATCAGTTTTTCCGTGCGGGGCGGCGAAGTTCTCGGGATCGCCGGTGTCGCGGGCAACGGCCAGCCGGAATTGATGACCGCACTGATCGGGGAGGTCCTGACCTATCCGGAAGCGGTCCGGATCGACGGGCATCCCGTCGGCCGCCTCGGGCCGCGCCGCCGCCGGGAAGCGGGCGCCTGTTTCGTTCCCGAGGAGCGGAACGGTCATGCCACAGCGCCGGACATGCCCCTGGCCGATAATGGCTTGCTCAGCGCCGATCGGCGCATGGGGCTTACGCGCGGCGGGTGGATTCTGGCCCGGGCGCGGGACCGTTTCGCCGGTGATGTGATTCAACGGTTTTCGGTCAAGGCCAGTGGAATAGGTGCCGCGGCGAAGAGTTTGTCGGGCGGCAATCTGCAAAAGTTCTCGGTGGGCCGTGAAATCGCGCAGAAGCCGGGCGTACTGGTCATCAACCAGCCGACCTGGGGTGTCGATGCGGGTTCCGCCGCGGCGATCCAGGAATCGATCCTTGCGCTGGCGGCCGAAGGGGCGGCGGTCGTCGTGATCTCGCAGGATTTGGACGAGATATTCGCGATCGCCGACCGGATCGCCGTCATGTCGGAAGGAAAGCTCTCGCGGCCCAAGCCGATCGGCGAGGTCACGATCGAGGAAATCGGCCTGTTGATGGGCGGAATACACGGCGAAAAATCGGGGGCAACCCTATGATCCGTTTGGAATCGAAAGGGCAGCCGTCCCGTCTTTTTTCCTACCTGTCCCCCGTTCTGGCGATGGTTCTCACCGTCGGGACCGGCGCGCTGCTGTTTGAATTGATGGGCAAGCCCGCCGGACCGTCGCTTTACGCCTATTTCATCCAGCCCTTCACGACCGTTTACGGGGCATCGGAACTGGGGGTTAAGGCGACGCCGCTGATTCTGATCGGCCTTGGCCTTTCGGTCGGGTTCCGCGCGAATGTCTGGAATATCGGGGCGGAAGGCCAACTGACCCTGGGCGCAATTGCGGGTGGGGCGCTGGCCTTGGCTTTTTACGATGTCGAGACGCCGTTGTTGCTTCCGGCAATGATGATCGCCGGCGTGCTGGGCGGCATGGCCTGGGCGGCAATCCCCGCCTTTCTGCGTGTAAGGTTCAACGCGAATGAAATTCTTGTCAGCCTGATGCTGACCTATGTCGCGCTGCTGTTGCTGAGCTATCTGGTGCACGGGCCGCTGCGCGACCCCGATGGGTTCAATTTCCCGGAGTCGCGGCTGTTCCACGACTCCGCGACGATGCCGACGATGATTTCCGGCACACGGCTGCATTGGGGCGCCGTGCTTGCCTTGTTGGCGGCAGGCGCGATTTGGCTGATGTTGTCGCGGTCCATGCTGGGATTTCAGCTCAAGATATTGGGTGATGCACCGCGCGCCGCGCGGTTCGCGGGATACCGGGAACCGAAACTCGTCTGGTTCAGCCTGCTGCTCAGCGGCGGTTTGGCCGGCCTGGCGGGGGCCTTGGAAGTATCGGGAACCGTCGGGCAATTGATACCGACGATATCGCCTGGCTACGGTTTCACGGCGATCATCGTGGCCTTCCTGGGGCGGTTGCATCCGGCGGGTGTCGTGATCGGCGGCCTCACCATGGCGCTAACCTATATCGGCGGCGAAACGGCACAGATCGAGATCGGCCTCCCGGCCGCCGTGACCGGCCTTTTTCAGGGCGTTTTGCTGTTCTATCTGCTCGGCTGCGACGTGTTGATCAACTACCGCCTGCGCTTCGGGCGCAGTCTGGCGATCGGGTGAGGCGCGAAGCATGGATGCCTTGACCCTTCTACTGCTTTCCGTGATGACGGCCGCCACCCCGTTGTTGCTGGCGGCGCTTGGGGAGTTGATCACCGAGAAATCCGGCGTCCTCAACCTTGGCGTTGAGGGCATGATGATTGTCGGCGCCGTCTGCGCCTTCGCGGTTTCGGTTTCCACCGGCAATGCCGCAGCCGGGATCGCGGCGGGCGCCGTGGCGGGGGCGGCCATGGCCCTTATCTTCGGCTTCCTGACCCTTACGATGCTGGCCAATCAGGTCGCGACCGGCCTGGCCCTGACGATCTTCGGGATCGGATTGAGCGCCCTGATCGGCAAAGGCTATGTCGGAATTGCCGTCACACCGCTCGCCAAACTGCATATTCCGGCCTTGAGCGACATTCCCTTGCTGGGACCGGTTCTGTTCGGGCAGGACGCACTGGTCTACCTGTCGCTATTTGCCGTCCCGGCGGTCTACTGGTTCTTGACCCGGACCCGGGCGGGCTTGGTTCTGCGTGCGGTCGGGGACAGTCATGAGGCCGCCCATGCGATCGGCTATTCGGTCATTCGCATCCGCTATTTGGCGGTCTTGTTCGGCGGGGCGATGGCAGGCTTGGCCGGGGCGTATCTGTCCCTCGTCTATACCCCGCTTTGGGCCGAGAACATGACCGCCGGTCGCGGCTGGATCGCACTGGCGCTGGTGGTGTTCTCAACCTGGCGGCCGGGTCGTCTGATGGCGGGCGCCTATCTGTTCGGCGGGATCACGATTCTGCAACTGCATGCCCAAAGCGCCGGTTGGGGGGTGCCCTCGCAGATCATGTCGATGCTGCCATACCTGGCGACAATCATGGTTCTGGTGATCATTTCCGGGGATCGGGCGAAGATTCGGTTGAATGCCCCTGCCTGCCTTGGCAAGGTTTTCCATCCGGCACAATGATCCGTCAGGACAGGCCGGTTCCCCCTTTGGCATGCCTCCCAGGTCGTATGGAAGCGGAACGGGATGTGGCGCCAACAACGCGGCAGGGTGGCGCGCGGGCGGCTGTGTAACGGTTTTGCTTTCGGAACAGAGATGTTTCCGAGGCATGAGAATCCCTTAATAAGAAAATTCTGAATAGAAAAGTCGAGGAGAGTTCACGTATGAGACAATTCCCGATAAGCCGTCGCTTTGCGACCGGACTGATCGCCGGCGCGGCTGCCTTTGCCGCCGTTTTCGGTGCTCCCTTGGGTGTTGGGGGGACGAGCGCCGCCCAAGCCCAGGACCTTAAGGTCGGGTTCATCTATGTCGGGCCGATCGGCGACCATGGTTGGAGCTACCGCCACAACGAAGGCCGCCTTGCGATTGAAAAGGCATTGGGTGACAAGGTCGCGACCACCTATGTCGAAAGCGTGTCCGAAGGGGCCGATGCCGAGCGCGTCATTACCCAATTGGCGAGCAGCGGCCATAATCTGATCTTCACGACCTCCTTCGGCTATATGAACCCGACGCTGAAGGTCGCCAAGAAATTCCCGAACGTGAAGTTCGAACACGCGACCGGCTACAAGCGTGTGGATAATGTCAGCACCTATTCAGGCCGTTTCTACGAAGGCCGTTACGTGCAGGGCGTGATCGCCGGCATGATGACCAAGACCAACGTCGCCGGTTATGTCGCCTCATTCCCGATCCCGGAAGTCGTGCGCGGTATCAATTCGTTCATCCGCGGCATGCGGTCGGTGAACCCTGAGGCGACCGTGAAGGTTGTTTGGGTGAACTCCTGGTACGACCCGGGCAAGGAAGGCGACGCGGCGAAAGCGCTGATCGACCAGGGCGCGGACATCATTTCCCAGCACACCGATAGCCCGGCGCCGCTGCAGACGGCAGAGAACCGGGGCGTCCTAGGTTTCGGCCAGGCGTCGGACATGAGCAAGTTCGCGCCGAAGGCACAATTGACGGCGATCGTCGATGACTGGGGTCCCTACTACATCCAACAGGCAAAAGCCGTATTGGATGGGACGTGGGAAAGCATGGACACTTGGGCCGGGTTGAAGGAAGGCATGGTCGCCATGGCGCCTTTCACCAACATGCCGGATGACGTTGCCGCCAAGGCGCAGGAAACGCTCGACATGATCAAGAGCGGCGAATTGCATCCCTTCCAAGGGCCTGTCGTCAATCAGGCGGGCGAAGTGGTTGCCGAAGAGGGTACGGTGCTGGATGACGGCGTGCTGCTCGGCATGAACTATTATGTTGAAGGGGTGGAAGGCAGCCTGCCGAAATAAGCGGCTGTCAGAATGCCGGTTTGAAGCGGGCGTGCCCACCAGGGCGCGCCCGTTCGCTTTTGCCGTTCGCCGTTGACCGTCAACGATGTTCCCGTCCGGCGCTGATCGGCGTCAATGTCGGCTTCCGATGCCAGTCGCCCATCCAGCTTTCGAAATCCGGTGCCGCCATCGGCCGGCCGAAATAGAAGCCTTGGACCAGTTCGCAACCGGCCTCTCTCAGTCTCGCCAGCTGGCCTTCGGTTTCGACGCCTTCGGCCACCACGGTGATGTTCAGCGAGCGGCTCAACCCGATGATCGCGTTGACGATTTCCATGCTGTTTTCTTCGATCTCGATATCTTGAACGAAACTCTTGTCGATCTTGATCTTCTGGATTGGGAATTGCCGCAGATAACTTAGCGACGAATAGCCGGTCCCGAAGTCGTCCATCGAAAGCCGGACCCCCAACGTGTCCAGTTCACGCATCGTTTTGATGGCCTTATCGACATCGGTCATCACGACGCTCTCCGTGATTTCGAACTCAAGTCGGTCGGGGCTGACGCCGGTCCTGTCGAGGATTGCCTTGGTGCATTCGACTAGATTTCCGCGGCGGAACTGAACCGAGGAGATATTGACCGCGATCCTCATCGGCGGCAGGCCAACCTTGTCGAACAGGCCGATCTGTTCGCAAGCGGCGCCCACGACCCATTCGCCCAGATCGACGATCAACCCGCCCTGCTCGGCGACCGGAATGAAGCGGCCGGGCGAAACCTGTCCTCGATCGCTATGGTGCCAGCGCAGCAATGCCTCGGAGCCGACGATGCTTTGGTCCGCCAATTGGACCTGCGGCTGAAAGGCGAGCTGGAATCCGTTATTGTCCAGGGCCTCGCGCATGTCCGCCAGCATCTGTTTGCGGTCTTTGACTTCCGCGTTCATCTGTTCGGCAAACAGCCGGAAGGTGTTCCGGCCATCCGCCTTGGCCTGATACATGGCCATGTCGGCATGGGAAACCATGTGTTCGATGTCGTGGCCGTCGTCCGGGTAAAGCGCTACCCCGATGCTGGTGCCGACCTGAACTTCCTGGCCGTGTATCGTCATCGGCTCACCGACGATTTCGATGATTCGTCGAGCGTAGGAGAGGGTGTCGCTGGCGGACCGGAATTGCGGCAGGACGATGGCGAATTCATCGCCGCCCAAACGGGCAACCGTATCCGTATCGCGCTTATGTCCATTCAGTCGCTCCGCGACGGTCTGCAGCAGTCGATCGCCGACGCCATGGCCCAGCGTATCGTTTATGTCTTTGAAGTTGTCGAGGTCGAGCAACATCAGGGCAACCCTGCCCCCGTCACGATGGGCCAGGGCCATCGCCTGCGAGAGCCGGTCGTTGAAGAGGGTACGGTTCGGCAGTTCCGTCAGGGGATCGTGATGGGCAAGGAACCGGTTGCGTTCCTCCGTCATCCGCACCTCGGAAACATCGCGGATGAAGGCGATGACGAAACGGCCGTCCGGTGATGCCCATCCGGTCAATGAGACGGAAGCGGTGAAATAGCCGCCGTCATGGCGCCGTGCCGTCACGGTGTCCAATTCACCATGATATCGGCTGAGTTTTCCGCTCAGGAATAGACCGGCGCGGCTGAGCTCCGCCGACAACGCGCCGTCTTTGAACAAATCCGCCAAAGGTTTGCCGCATATCTCTTCCTGGCGCCACCCGAAGACATTCGCGGCCGCGGGATTCCAGGTGATGATCGTGCCGTCGGAATCCATGCAGGCGATCGCGTCCGGTGCAGTGTCGGAGATGGCCCGGAGTTGTTCCCGGGAGGTGCGGAGTTGAACTTCGGCGCGCCGACGGTCCGCAATCTCTTTCTCCAGTGCGGCTTGCGCCTGTCTGGCTGCGCGCGACCGGGCATTGATGAATTGCCCGACCGCACCGATCTCGCCCGCGCTGTTTTCGTCCAATCCAAGGTTCGGGGCGATGACGTTCGACGGTGCCGACCGCAGGCGCATGACCATTTCTTCAAGCGGGTTGATGAAATGGCGGTTGATATAGATGTATCCCAGACCGAGAACGGCCCCTAAACCGACCGCGACCAGGGCGAGGGGCATAAGAATAGAGGTGTATTCCCCGGACTGAACGAGGGAAAATTCGACATAGATCAGCAACAGGCTGGCAAAATATGCACCAATCAGGCTGATGAGCACGAGCGTGCGCAAACGGGGGCGCGTGCGGCGTTCTTCTCCGCCCCAACGGTCCTCCCCTGTTTTGCCCGACAAATTCGAATCGGGAGCATCGCGCACGGCTGCCTCACTCGGCACGTTTCTGGCTTCCTTGTTCAAGTCGTCCTTCGCGGTCTCTCAACAGCAAAAGTCCGGTTTCCTGATCAGGATGAAATAATAATACACAATAATTAAGAGAATATAAACAAACGTATAAATAATAGGACGTTATGTGAAGTATTACTTCTCTGATTGAGTCCGCGCTTCAAGTATTTAGGTTGTTTGTCTGGCACGCGCAGCCTTGAGATCAACGTTTCAGGACGGCGCAGGCTTGTGTAGTGTTTTTCTGGCGGATCATGAATATTTCGGTCTGGAAAAGGTTTCCTGCCGGGTAATTTTCTCTAGGGTTTAACGCTATGAATTGGGCTGGCCTGCTTATCACCCTGCGCGTTTTCGCCGTCCTGTTGTCGCTTGGTGCGGCGTCGCTGCTGCCGGCCAATGCGATTGCGCAGAATTCGTTGGATGGAAATGCTTTCGGCTTGGCGGCCGCGAATTGGAACCGCACGCTGAATGCGGTTGAGCACTATATCGAAAGCGGCCAGTACAGCCCGGAACAGACCTCGGAATTCCGCGACAAGGTTTTGAGGATACGGGAAAGTGCGCTGGATGTTTCGCAGCGCGGCGCGGAAGCCTTGAAGGGGCTCGAGCCCCGTCTGGAAGCCCTGGGGCCAAAACCGGAGGAGGGAGAACCGCCTGAATCGGAGGAAATCGCCGATGAACGGAAACGGTTGAACGAACAGATATCCTTGCACCGCGCCCGCCAGTCATTGGCGGACGTGACGCTGGCCCGGGTGGATACGCTGCAGCTCAGACTGACGGCCGTTGACCGCGAGCGCTTCGTTCAGAAGATTTTCAAGGAATATCCCCTTCCCTTCGACGCGGAAGTGCTGTCGGAGGGATTCGTGCAGATTTTCGCCGCGGCCCGGGCGGTGCTTGAAACCGGCCCAACTTGGTGGGGGGCCCTTCCGGAAAACCGAAAGAACCTCCAGACGGTTCTGACATTCATCGGGGTCTTGTTCTTGACGATCCTGATCGCCTGGGCGGTTCGACGCGTTTTGCTCACCCGCTTTGGCGTCAGACCTGAAATTGAGGATCCCAGCTATACGCGCCGGCTTTTGGCGGCCGTTGCGGAAGGGGTAAGCCGGGGGATCGTGCCCGCGGCCATCCTGGGCGTTATCTATTTTCGGGCGGTCTCTTCGGACACGCTTATCACCGGTCCCTTTGCGGAGGTGGTCGCCAATCTCTGCAAGGTTCTGATCGCCTATCTGCTGGGCGTCCAAATTCCGCGTGCAGCCTTGTCGCCGGATAATCCGAACTGGCGATTGACCCGGTTGACCGCCGCATCTTCCGCTGCGTTGGTCCGGCAAATCCGCGTTCTGGCAGCGGTGTTTGCCACCTCTGATTTCTGCATAGGCGCCGCGTTTGCCGTTTCGCCGGATCTTGTGACCCCGGCCGTGGTCTCCGTCTTCAACGTGCTGGTTGCCGTTCCACTGGGGTTGTTGATTCTGTTCTTACTGCGGCCCAGCCGCTGGCAATTCGAAGAACCCGAACCGGAAGAGAATGCCGAGGCGGATACGGACGCCAAGGCAACACCTGTGGCGGTAGGGCGAAACGGTTTTTGGAAGGGGCTGCGTATCGCCCTGGTGTTTCTGACAGTTGTCGCGATTCTTTCGCCATTCGCCGGCTATGCCGGTTTGTCGAATTACCTGATCGGCAATCTGCTATCCACCGGCTTCCTGGTCGGTGTGATGTATATCCTGCGCGGTTTGTTGCGGGAGCTCATCGGCCTGTTCCTCGGCAGCCATTTGATACGGGAAACGGTCGGCTGGGATTATGGGCTGCGCAGCAAGATCAAGATGTCGGCGCGGATTCTGTTGGATATCCTGCTGGTGCCCGGGCTTGCGGCCGCCGTGTTGCCGGCATGGGGCTTGCCGTCCGAGACATTGTGGTTGTGGGTCTCCGTTGCCTTCCAAGGGTTCGAAGTCGGCGGCGTGCGTCTGTCGCCGGCGGATATCCTGCTCGGTATTCTTGTCTTCTTCGTCATTCTTGCGGTTGTCCGGGCATTCAGGGGCGCCTTGTCGACCAGGGTCCTGTCGCAGACCAGGATCGACCCAGGCCTGCAGCATTCGATCTCCAAGGGTATCGGCTATGTCGGGTTTGTCGCGGCCGCGGCGATCGCCGTTCTGGTCATGGGGGTCGATCTTTCCGGGATCGCTATCGTCGCCGGCGCTTTGTCCGTCGGTATCGGTTTCGGCCTGCAGAACGTGGTGAATAATTTCGTCTCAGGCCTGATCCTATTGATCGAACGGCCCATCAAGGTCGGTGACTGGGTGGTCGTCGGGTCGACCGAAGGGATGGTGAAGCAGATCAATGTCCGTTCGACTGAAATCGAGACGTTCCGCCGGGCGTCGGTCATCATTCCGAACGCGGATTTGATTTCCAACTCGGTCACGAACTGGACGCACAAGGACCGATACGGGCGTATCGACCTGCCGATCGGCGTCGCCTACGGGACGGACACGCGCAAGGTCGAGGAAATCCTTCTGGAAGTCGCCAGGAAACATGAGCGCGTTTTGAGTTTTCCGGCGCCCTTCGTGGTCTTCCAGAACTTCGGGGACAGTTCGCTCGATTTCGAATTGCGCGCTTATACCGGTGATGTTCTGTGGCAGGTACTCATTGCAAGCGACATGCGGCATGAGATCGACAAGCGCTTCAAGGAAGAAGGCATCGAAATTCCCTTCCCGCAACGGGTCGTCCATATGGCGCCGCAGGCCCCGAAGATGGAGGAAACGTCGGACGCCAAACAGTCGGATTTGCCGCAAGGCGGGCAGGATCTTCCGGATCAGGACTAGGTGTCGTCGCGCTCTGGCGATAGTTTGTGTCGCTAGGCGATAAATCGCAAAATTTGCGTGATGAACGGCTCGTAACGCGCCTTTGGATATGGTTAGGATCGGCCATATGGTTGGGAGTTTGCGATGCCTGATGTTGCCCTGAATTTCACACGTGACGAATTTGCCCAGCGGCTGGATAAGACCCGCAAGGCTATGTCGGAGCGCGGTATCGACCTGATGCTGGTGACCGACCCGTCGAATATGAACTGGCTGACCGGCTATGACGGGTGGTCATTCTACGTCCATCAATGCGTTTTGGTGCCTCTCTCAGGGGAACCGATCTGGTACGGGCGCGAGCAGGATGCGAACGGCGCGGTTCGGACCGTCTACATGGATGATGAAAACATCCTCGGCTATCCCGACATTTATGTTCAGTCGACCGAACGGCACCCGATGGATCTATTGTCGTCGATCTTGAGCGACAAGGGCTATCGAACGTCGACCGTCGGTGTCGAGATGGACAACTACTATTTCTCCGCCGCCGCCTATGCCTCGTTGCAGAAGTACATGCCGAACGCGGCGTTCGTCGATGCGACGGGCTTGGTCAACTGGCAGCGCGCGGTGAAATCCGAGACCGAATTGTCCTATATGCGGACGGCGGCCCGGATCGTCGAAAACATGCATGCGCGGATCATCGAACTGGTCGAACCCGGCATGCGGAAAAACGAGCTGGTCGCGGAAATCTTCCGTACCGGTGTTCTGGGGACCCCGGATGCCGGCGGCGACTATCCCGCGATCGTGCCGCTTTTGCCGTCGGGGTCGGATGCGGCGGCACCGCACCTGACCTGGGACGACAAGCCCATGCGGTCCGGTGAAGGAACGTTTTTCGAGATTGCGGGCTGCCGTAAGCGCTACCAGTGCCCGTTGTCCCGCACGGTGTTTCTCGGCAAGCCGCCGCAGCACTTCCTGGATGCGGAAAAAGCCGTTCTGGAAGGGATGGATGCCGGTTTGGAAGCCGCGAAGCCCGGCAATACCTGTGAGGACATCGCCCATGCTTTCTTCGACGTATTGAAGAAACATGGGATCGAAAAGAACAACCGCACAGGCTATCCCATCGGTGTCAGTTATCCGCCGGACTGGGGCGAACGGACAATGAGCCTGCGCCCCGGCGACAAGACGGAACTGCTGCCCGGCATGACGTTCCATTTCATGACCGGCCTGTGGTTGCAGGATTGGGGAATGGAAATCACCGAGAGCATTGTCATTACCGAGGATGGCGTGGAATGTCTTGCGAATGTTCCCCGGGAATTGATTGTCAAGGATTAGCAGAATGAGTGCGTCAATCACACCGATCAACGCAACGGTCGATTTCGACAAGGAAGGTATACAACACGGCCATCTCGTGCTGCCGCATTCGCATGACGAATCCGCCTGGGGATCAATCATGATCCCTGTCTGTGTGGTGAAGAACGGCTCGGGACCGACGGTACTGATGACCGGCGCGAATCATGGCGACGAGTATGAAGGACCGGTGGCGCTTTGGGACTTGGCCCGGACGATCGATCCAAGTCAGGTTTCCGGCCGCGTCATCATCGTGCCGGCGATGAACTATCCGGCCTTCCGGGCGGGCCGACGCACGTCCCCGATCGATGGCGGTAACATGAACCGGTCTTTCCCCGGGAACTCCGATGGGGGGCCGACGGACAAGATCGCGCATTATTTCATGTCGGCTCTGCTGCCTTTGGCGGATATCGTGGTCGATCTTCATTCCGGGGGGCGGACCCTCGATTTCCTGCCGTTCGCGGCGGCGCATGTCCTGCCCAACCAGGCCCAGGAAAAAGCCTGCGTCGAGGCGATGATGGCCTTCTGCGCGCCCTATGCGGTGATGCTGCTGGAACTGGACGCGGTCAGCACCTATGACACGGCGGCCGAATCCCTTGGCAAGGTCTTCGTGACGACAGAGCTGAGCGGCGGCGGAACCTCGTCGGCCGAAACCGCGTCGATTGCCAAGCGGGGCGTGACGAACCTGTTGCGCCATGCGGGCGTGCTGCCCGGTGATGTGGAAGGGCCGCAAAGCCAGCGCTTGGATATGCCGGACGGGCGTTGCTACACACCGGCGCAGGCAACCGGGCTTGTGGAATGGTTGAAGGATCTGGGGGACGATCTGAAAGCGGGAGAGGTGATTGCCCGCGTGCACGATGTAGAGCGCACCGGCTCTGTCCCGGTCGATCATGTTGCCGGGGTCGACGGCTTGTTCATGGGCCGGCATTTCCCCGGGATCGTCCAATTTGGCGATACGTTGGGTGTTATCGGGGTCACGGTCGACTGATCGAATATCAATGGAACGGTATGCCGTCTATTTCGCGCCGCCCGCCGGCAGCGCGCTCGCCGAATTCGGCGCAAGCTGGCTCGGCTGGGATGCGGAGGCCGGTCGGACGGTGTCGCCCAGATGCGCACCCGCCGGGGTTTCGATCGAAGAACTGGACCGGTTTACCGAAGCACCGCGCCGTTATGGCTTCCACGGTACGTTGAAGCCGCCCTTCCGGCTGGCGGAAGGCACTTCCTTTGATGATCTTCGGGCTGCGGCCATGCAATTGGCCCGCGGATTGAACACGGTGGATATGGGCCGTTTCACATTGAAGCGTCTGGGCGGCTTTCTGGCGCTCGTGCCGCAGGAGCCGCCGACGGAGCTACAAGTGCTGGCCGGGCGATGCGTCACTGAACTCGACCGTTTCCGGGCCCCGGCGCCGCCGGATGAAATCGCACGCCGGCGTAAACGGCGATTGTCGCCGCGCCAGGACGACTACCTTTTGCAGTGGGGTTATCCCTATGTGCTGGAGGAGTTCCGCTTTCACCTGACGTTGACCGGCTCCCTCGAAGAAGCCGATCTGGTCCGGTTGGAGGATCATTTGTCCGGTATGCTCGATCCAATCCTCGGCGAAAATGTCACCTTGTCCGATCTCTGTATTTTTGGTGACCCGGGCGCTGGACAGTCCTGCCGGATCGTTCAGCGGATACCTGTCGGTGGTGTCTAGGACCGCCCCTCGTGGGTGACGGCTTCCTTGCGGTTCTCAACCGCTTCTTCCAACGCCTTGTAAGCTTCGTCGAATTCTTCCTTGGCGTCTTCCCAGGCTTCGCCGCTGGCATTGCTCAGCTTCTCGGATGCTTCCTCGGCGTTCTTCAGCAGTTCTTCCAATTCTTCGTTCGCGGCCTCGGAAGACTCGTCGGCCATCTCAGAGGAGGCCTCTTTCAGTTCGGCAACCTCGTCCGCCATGTCGTCCATCAGGTTGCTTGTGGCTTCGGAGATTTCCGCCGCCTTTTCCGCCGAGTATTCCTTGACGCTCTGCCACCAGCCGGCGGCCTTGTCGCTCAAGCTTTCATCGGCGGAATGGGCTGCGGTCCCGACAAATGCGGAGAAGGCCGCGGCGGCTAGAATTGCGGTCGGCATACGGTAAAACATTGAGGGCCCTTTGCTGTTGCCTGTGTTCCCCATATTGGGGCTCTCCGCCCATGGCGCAAGCACCGGCGGTCAGCGCAGCAGGTCCAGGAAGGCTTGCACACTGACGTCCAGGGCGCCGTCATTATCGATGGTGACGACATCGTCCCCGTCGGGGAAACCAAGTCCGGCCCGCTCCAGCCGGCGCTCTATTTCCTCCGCGGTTTCACGATTCCGTCCAGCCAGCCGCTGCGCAAGGATGGCGGGAGAGGCGGTAACCGATGCCACGGTCAGGTTGGGATACCGGCCGCGCGCTTCCTCGATCACCGTTCTCGACGCATTGACGACAACCGTCCGCCCCTGGCGCAAATGATCATTTATCGACAGCGGTATGCCATAGCCCAGCCCATGGGCTTCCCAGGCGAGCGCGAACCCCGCGTTCTCCCTACGCTCACGGAAGGCCCGGATATCTATGGGATCGTGTTCTTCCCCGACGGATCCGGCCGGCCGCGTTATGGTCCGGCGAACGAAATGGAAGTGCGGATCTGCGCCGAATTCCCGGCGCGCGGCGTCGATCAAGGTATCGACACCGACACCGCTTGGGCCGACGACCAGAACCAATCGTCCGGCGGCGAGGTCTCCGCCGGGCGCGACGCCGGTCTCATCATCCAATGCCGCGGTCATGCCACGCGGTCTCCATCGCGCCAGACGCCGGTGATGATCGGGTGCAGGGCCGATCCCCAGATGCGCACCAGATCCGCTTTCTTGCCAGGCGCGATCTCCCCGCGATCGGCCAAGCCGGCCGCCTCGGCGGGGGTCTTTGTCACGGTTGCGACGGCGCGGGGCAGATCGTAGCCGTCGACCGTGTCGGCCAGAAGCATTGCGGCGTGCAGCAAACTGGCCGGAGCGTAGTCGCTGGAAATCACGTCCAAAACACCATGTTCCGCCAAGTCGCGGGCGGAAACGTTTCCCGAATGGGATCCGCCGCGCACCAAATTCGGCCCGCCCATCATTACCGCAAGCCCCGCTGCGTGAGACGCCTTGGCGGCGTCGACGGTGGTGGGGAATTCAGCGATCGTCATACCATCGGCCACTGCTTCCTCGACATGGTCCAATGTGGCGTCGTCATGGCTGGCCAAATGCACATTGCGTTGGTGCGCCTGTTCGACGACGAAGTTCCGGTTCGCCTTCGAGTGGATCTTTTGGTCTTCCCGCCGGGCGGTGATGAAGGCTTCCATTTCGCTATCGGTCAGGTTGAACTTGGCTTGATAGTAGTTCCTATAGGTCTGTTCCGACACGAATTGGCGTTGACCGGGCGTATGGTCCATCACGGACAACAGGCCAAGGTCCGGCGATTGTAGCAGCGGTTCCAACATGTCCTGCATGGCCGGGTCGCTGACCTCGCAACGCAAATGCAGGATGTGATCGGCCTTCAGCACGCCGTGCTCTTTCGCTTCGCGCAGCGCCGCCGTCATATCCTCAAGCCGTTTCTTTCGCATGCTGCCGGACTGAATGTCGCCGATCGCCATGGCGTCATAGACCGTGGTGATGCCGGAAGAGGCGATCTGCGAGTCATGGGCGACAACGGCGGCGATGGCCGGCCAATGCGCTTTCGGGCGCGGCAGAAGGTGCCGTTCCAGATTGTCGGTATGAAGTTCGACAAGGCCCGGAATCAGCAAGTCGCCTTCAAGGTCGGTTGCGCCGGCGACGGCCGACGGCCCGCTATCGATCTGCGCGATTGTACCATCCCGAACGACGAGGGACCCTTCCACGACCTCGTCGGCGAGGACGAGGCGGCAGTTGGTGAAGACATGCTCTTGCATGATGCATTTTCCAGAATGTTGTAAAATATGGTTTACGATCGATTTCAATTTGGCCTTAGGCGGCGGCCTTGAATTCCTCTACGTCCAGGAAACGATTGCAGACGGCTTCCCGGGCTTCGTGATCGTGAAAAATGCCTAAAATGGCAGCTCCGCGATTCCGGGCCTCTACGATCAGGTCCAGGACGACCTGGCGGTTCACCTTGTCGAGTGAGGCGGTCGGCTCGTCCAGCAGCAGGACAGGATAGGGATGGACGAAGCCGCGTGCGATGTTCACCCGCTGCTGTTCCCCGCCGGAAAAAGTGGTTGGCGACAGATCCCACAGGCCCTCGGGCAGGTTCAGACGCGACAGCAGTTCGGCGGCGCGGTTGCGGCTTTCCCTGTCCGTCGCACCGGCAAGGCGCATCGGCTCGGATACCACGTCGATGGCGGGAACCCGTGGAATGACGCGCAGAAACTGGCTGACATAGCCCAGGCGATGTCGTCGCAAGCGGATCACGTCGCGCGGGTCCGCTTGTGCAAGGTCCGTCCAGTTCCGGTCTTCCTCGCGGATCAGAATTTCGCCCGCGGCGCACCCGTAATTGCCATAGATCATACGTATCAGGGTGCTCTTGCCCGAACCGGAAGACCCCATTAGCGCCATGCATTCACCGGCATTGAGGGTAAGGTTCACCCCTGTCACGACGGGAATAGTGCGTTCCCCTTGATTGTGCAGGGTGAAGGTTTTGGTGACGCCGTTCAGGCGCAGCATTTCACGACCTGCGTCTTTTTGTGGCTCGCTCATTTCGGCTCTCCCTTCCTGACCGTCCGATACATCATGGCTGCAGCACCGATGAGACGAGAAGCTGGGTATAGGCATGTTGCGGATCGTCCAGGACGCGGTCGGTCAGGCCGGTTTCGACCACGCGGCCCTGCTGCATCACCATCAACCTGGTGGAAAGCATCCGGGCCACCGCCAGGTCGTGCGTCACGACGACCGCTGACAGGCCCAACCGGTCGACCAGATCGCGCAGCATATCCAGAAGCCGTGCCTGTACCGATACATCCAATCCACCGGTCGGTTCGTCCATGAAGACCAGACGCGGGCCGCTGACCAGGTTCCGCGCAATTTGCAGGCGCTGCTGCATACCGCCGGAAAACGTGGTGGGAAGGTCGTCGATACGATCCGGGTCAACTTCGGTGCGCGACAGCCAATCCAGGGCCGCTTCGCGGATGTTGCCATAGTTTCGGGCGCCAACCGCCATCAGGCGCTCGCCCACATTGGCGCCGGCCGAAACGTTCATGCGCAGACCGTCACGCGGATTTTGATGCACGAAGGCCCAATCCGTCCGCATCAGAAAGCGCCGTTCCGGCTCGCTCATATCGTGGATGTCGATGAGACCCTTGTGGCGCGTTTCGTACAGCACTTTGCCGCCTGTCGGCTCCAACCTGCCCGCACAACAGTTTAGCAAAGTCGTCTTGCCGGACCCGCTTTCGCCGACGATCGCCAGAACTTCCCCGGGCCACAACTCGAAGGAAACATCCGTGCAACCCCGCTGGCGGCCATAACTCTTGGTCAGATCTTCGACACGAAGAAGCGCGCTCATATCTCACCTCCTTCGGCGGCTGGGCCGGTATGGCCGGCGTCCCTGCGGCGTTGGCAGAAATCGCTGTCGGAACAGACGAACATGCTGTCGCCTTCGTCATCCAGGATGACTTCGTCCATGAAGACCCCTTCCGCGCCGCAAAGGGCACAGGGTTCTTCCCAGGTCTGGATCGAGAAGGGATGATCCTCGAAATCCAGGCTCTTCACTTCCGTGTGGGGCGGGATCGCATAGATTCTTTTTTCACGGCCCGCACCGAACAATTGCAGGGCAGGCATGTCGCCCATTTTCGGATTGTCGAATTTCGGCGTCGGCGACGGGGCCATGATATGCCGGCCGTTCACCATCACCGGATAATCGTAGCTGGTCGTGATCCGGCCGTGCCGGGAAATATCCTCATAGAGTTTCACATGCATGACGCCGTAGTCCGACAGCGCATGCATCCTGCGGGTTTCCACTTCCCGCGGTTCGAGCCATCGCAGGGGTTCCGGAATCGGGACCTGCAAGACGATGATCTGGTCTTCACTCAGGGGTTTTTCCGGAATGCGGTGCCGGGTCTGGATGATGTCGGCTTCTTCGGTCTTTTCCGTCGTTGCCACGCCGGCGGTCTTGGCAAAGAAACGGCGTATGGAGACGGCATTCGTCGTGTCGTCCGATCCTTGGTCGATGACCTTCAGCGTGTCTTCCGGCTTCAGGATCGACGCCGTCACCTGAATGCCGCCCGTGCCCCAGCCATAAGGCATGGGCATTTCCCGGCTGGCAAAGGGTACCTGGTATCCCGGCACGGCCACGGCCTTCAGGATGGCGCGGCGGATCATCCGCTTCGCCCCTTCATCCAGATAGGCGAAGTTGTAACCGCTTTCGGGAGCGGGTGCCGCTTCCCCCGGTATCGTATCGTCTCTCATTCCGCGGCCTCCGCTGCGCTTGCGTCGTCATCTTCACCGAAGAATTCCGCGCGCATCCGGCGGATCATGGACAGTTCGGATTGAAAGTCGACGTAATGGGGCAGTTTCAAGTGCTCGACGAAGCCCGTCGCCTGGATGTTGTCGCTGTGCGAAAGGACAAATTCCTCGTCCTGCGCCGGGGCATCCGCAGATTCACCGAGTTCCTTTGACCGCAAAGCACGGTCGACCAAGGCCATGGACATCGCCTTGCGCTCGCAATGCCCGAAGGTCAGGCCGTAGCCGCGGGTGAATTGCGGGGCTGCTTCGTTGGATCCCGCGAAGGCGTTCACCATGTCGCATTCGGTCATTTCGATTTCCCCGATCTCGATAGGGAAGCCGAGTTCCTCGGGAATGAACTCGACGCTGACCGTGCCGAGCCGTATTTCTCCCGCAAAGGGATGGTTGCGGCCGTATCCACGTTGGGTCGAATAGCCCATGGCCAACAGGAAACCCTCGTCGCCGCGGGCCAGATTCTGAAGGCGCAGGTCACGATTTGCGGGAAAGGCAAGGGGATCGCGTGTCAGGTCGCCGACTTCCGTCGATGTGGCATCCGCGTTGCCCTCGGCCTCGATGCCGTCCGGCGGTTCCATCAAACCGTTTCGGGAAAGTATCTCCAAAACCCGGGGTGTCTCGGCGGTATCAGTCTCGACCGTTTCCGGGGTTTCGATTTCCTTTCCTTCCGCGGCCAGCATGAAGTCGAGCAGCCGGTGGGTGTAGTCGAAGGTCGGGCCAAGCACCTGACCCCCCGGCAAGTCCTTGAATGTCGCGGAAATCCGTCGGTCCAGGACCATGTCCGATGTCTCGACGGGTTGGGAATATCCGAAACGCGGCAAGGTCGTCCGATAAGCGCGGATCAGGAAAATCGCTTCGATCAAGTCGCCGCGTGCCTGTTTGATCGCCAGGGCGGCAAGGTCGCGGTCGTAAAGCGATCCTTCCGTCATCACGCGATCGATGGACAGTTTCAGCTGTTCCCTAATCTGGTCGATGCTGAGTTCCGGGACGTCGGGGTCGCCACGCCGGTCCTCCGCCAAAAGGCGGTGGGCGTTGTCGATGGCTTTTTCGCCCCCTTTTACGGCGACATACATGGCTTATCACTCTTCCACTGTGATGGTTGGATCGATCCTGGTGCTGCGCGGCAGGCCGACGATTTCGCCTTCGGCAATGAAAACGGTGTCGAATCCCAAAGGATAGCGGTCGGCATTGCGTCGAAGCAGAGTCCACAGCCATTGCGGCGCATTCATGCCCAAGGTCTTGTATTTGTATATGCCCGGGCCGGTCAGGCGGACGCTGTCGTCATTCGTGAAGCCGTCCACCAGAATCAAGGCTGTCGCGGACCGGTCTGGATAGTCCGGCGTTCCCACAGGCAATTTGGGTAGGATCGTTTCCGCTTCCGCCATCGTCATGAATGCGAAACTGGCCGCTTCGGGATTCTCGACGATCGGACATCCGCAATGGAAGCGCAGGTTTGCCAATGTTCGCGCAGTTCCTGTGAGGGGGGAAAGATAGACCGATGTGTCAGCGTCCAACAGCGTGAGGGCCGCACCGAAGCCGGTCGTGCCCAGCGGTTCCGGATAGTCGCCCGGGCCGAAAGCGGCCACGATCCGTCCGGGATGCGACATCGCCGTAAGAAACGCGCGGAACATGCGGGATGCATCGCCGACCGGATCTTCGAACGGCCGGCACAGGGCATTCGCCTCCTGTAACACGCGGGATTGCATAGCGCCTTCCATTGCCTAGTTCTCCCCGCGGACCATGGTGAAAAAATTGACCTTCGTGGCGGCGACCTTTCCGCGGCGGTCCCGCTGGGCCTCGGCTGCTGCGCTGGCCAAAGGCGTGATGACCGTGTCTTTGACCGCGGCGCCCCACCGTTCCGTCTGAAGCAAGGCATCCAGCAGGGCGGCACGTTCGGCATGCTGCTTGTCGCGGCCGGCCACATAGGCGTGGCCGATGACTGCGACGTCATCGGTTCCGGTCAGTTGCACGACGCAGCGGGTAACGGACATTTCCCCCAGGTTGAACGGGGAACCCATACCGCCCGCCCGTCCGCGGACCATGACCGATCCACTCTCAGCGGGGCGGATTACCGAATAAGGCGGCAGGTTCTGAAGCTGTCCGATCTTGTCCGCGAGGGCTTTTGAATTCGCTTTGGCGAGTATCGACATCCATGCCTGGCGCTCCCGCTGGGCGCCGGGGTCCGGATCGTTGCCTTCGGGGCTGACGCCCGTTTTGTCGGTGACCGATGCCTGCGTCTCAACTGTCATTCCCAACGTCCTCACGTAAGGGCTAAACAATTTCAAAAATTGTATAGACGTCTATATGTGTCTTGTGCTTAACCTAAATCGGAACGTGAAACAAAGAAAGCGAAACCGGATGAAAGTTTCGTGACGCTTTTGGATTTTCCAGTTTCCGGCACGGGCAAATGGGTACGGTGGACCGTTGATATGGTTAAAGGAATCGCGATCTGGAAACAGATCGAACAGGCGTTGCTCAAAGACATTACGGCGGGAACGTATGAACCCGGCGATCAATTGCCGACCGAGCATCAGCTGGCGACGCGCTTCGGCGTCAACCGCCACACGGTACGGCGCGCCATTTCCTCGCTCGTTGATCAGGGGCGGTTGCGGGTCGACCAGGGCCGAGGCACTTTCGTGCGCGAACAAACGGTGGAGTATCCCGTCGGCCGGCGGGTGCGCTTCACGCAAAGCGTCGCGGCCGCGCATCGCTTGCCCAACCGGGAAATTCTTCGTGCCGAAATTGTCCGGTGCGATCAGGAAACGGCCGATGCGCTGAAAATCGCCCTCGGCAGCAAGGTCGTCGAAATCCAGTCACTGGGTGTCGTCGACGGCAAACCCCTCAGTTATGCGATCAGCCAGTTCCCGGCCGACCGCTTCGCCTCGCTGATCCCGCATGTCAAAGACACGAAATCGATCACCGCGGCCTTGGCGCGGCTCGGCGTGTCGGACTATACGCGGGCCTCCACCCGAATATCGGCGATTGCACCGACCGCGGAACTCAGTCGTCACCTGCAAATCCCTTATGGCCGGCCCATTCTTCAGACCGAAGGGGTGGATGTCGATGCGAATGGCGACCCGATCTCCCTCAATGTCAGCCAGTTCGCCGGCGACCGCATTCAGCTTCTTGTGGAACCGTCGGAGTGACGCCGTGATGCCGGCGCCACTCCCGCATTACCGCCTCACACTACGGTCACCGATCTTTTGATCGGACATTCTGTCGACTAATCGGCAACTTCCCTGTAATTCAGGACGAAACCAGGGGAGTATCCACGCGTGGAAATGGATTTTCAGTTTCTTGCACTGACCGTCGTGCTGCTGTTGTTCACGGGCGCTGCCGCCGGCGTTTTGGCCGGGCTTTTGGGCGTCGGCGGTGGGATCGTCATCGTACCTGTGCTGTTCTGGTTGGCGCCTTTCTTCAAAATCGACCCGATGTTGTCGATGCATATCGCCGTGGCGACATCCCTGGCGACGATTGTGGCGACGTCCATATCCTCCGCGCGGGCGCATTATCGGAAAGGGGTGGTCGACCTCGCTCTCCTGCGGCTATGGCTGCCTGGTATTGCAATTGGGGCCGCCAGCGGCGGCCTTGCCGCGAAGTTTCTTAACGGCGAGGCCTTGCGGCTTATTTTCGGAATCATCGCGCTCATCGTATCGGTCACGATGGTCCGCAAGGAAATGTGGGTCATTTCCGATTCGTTGCCGAAAAGCCGCTTGGTCAATGGTGTGATTTCCTATGTCGTCGGCGGGTTCTCCGCCCTGATGGGGATTGGGGGAGGGACACTGTCCGTTCCCGTGCTCTCCCTGTTCGGGTTTCCCATCCATAACGCGGTGGGGACGGCCTCCTCCTTCGGGGTGGCGATCGCAGCGTCCGCGGTAGGCTTTTATGTCTGGGCAGGTTGGAGCCTGGAAGGATTGCCGGACGGATCCATTGGATACGTCAATTGGCCGGCCGGTCTGATCATTGCCGCGGTCACCGTCTTCGCGGCACCGATGGGCGCGAAATTCGCACATGCGATGCCGAAACTGACCCTGCGACGGTGCTTCGCATTGTTTCTCGCCATCACAGGCGTCAAGATGATCATGTGATCGCCATACGGATTCGAAAGGTGTGGGGGTATGACGAAGGCAGCCAGTATCGAGAAGGCCCTTGAAGGACGTCCCGTGCTGAAAGGCCGGACGCCGTTCACGGCGCCGGAGGAGTTCGGACCGGTCTTCGCGACGTTGGCGGATACAGGCAGAACCGGCATATTCGCTGGCAGCTTCGAAGGCGAGAGTGCCTGGGAACGCCATCGCAACGGCGATGAACTGGTTCAGGTCCTGGGCGGACATGCGACGGTATCCGTGCTCACCGAGGAAGGCCGCGTGGACCTGGAAATGTCGGCCGGCATGGTCACGATCGTGCCGCAAGGGTGCTGGCACAAATTCAATTCACCCGGCGGCGTCACCGTCATGACGATGACGCCCCAGCCGACCGATCATTCCACGTCGGACATTCCATCGCAGGACGAATAGCCGATGATCCGGCCAAACCGCACGTTCCTCTCAATTCTATTCGGCCTGGCCGCAACCGTTTTGGCTATGCAGGCGGCCAATGCTCATCCCCATGCCTGGATAGATCTGCGCAGCGGCATCATTCTGAACGCCGACGGCAAGGTCGAAGCCCTGACCCTGGAATGGCGGTTCGACGAATTCTATTCCGCCTTCGTCCTGGAAGACATCGCACGAGCGGGTGAAGTGACGGACGATGCCCTTCAGACGCTGGTCCGGGAAAACATGGTGTCGCTGCGCGACTACAACTACTTCGTCGAAGCGCAATATGACGGTAAACCTATCGCCCTGGGCGATGCGCGCGACGGTACGATGGTGGAAAAAGAAAAGCGGCTGGTGATGCGTTTCGTCGTGACTTTGGCGGAACCGGTCGACCCGAAGGACCATGACTTCGAATACGCGGTTTTCGACCCGTCCTACTATGTCGAAATACTGCATGTGGAGAACGATTTGGTGACGGTCGCAGGGCCCGGTGCCGGCGAATGTCTTGCGACGATCAAATCGCCCGACCCGGATGCCGAGGCCGTCGGTCTTGCAGCCAGCCTTGGCAAGAACGAGCAAGGGCCGCCCGGAATCGGTAGGCTTTTCGCCGAGGTCGTTGCCGTCACCTGCGCCGATGAATAATCCCAAAACAGGTTTGCTGGTCGTCAGTGGGTTGGTGGTAATGGCCGCCCTTGTTCTGATCGTTACGGCAATGGAACCCGGTTCCTGGTACGATTCCATCCTGGTCTATGCGCAGGAAAAGCAACGCGCCTTCACACGCGATTTCGGCGAAAGCGTTACCAAACTGTCCGACGCACGGGATATCGGGCCTTTCCTGGCCCTGGTCGGCCTGGGTTTTGCCTATGGCGTTTTCCATGCTGTCGGACCGGGCCATGGCAAGGCAATCATATCAACCTATGCGCTGACGCATGAAACCCATATCCGACGTACGGCAGCCATCGCCTTCGCCTCGGCAATGGTGCAGGGCATGACGGCCATCGCCGCGGTCGTCGGGATCGCCATGCTGGTGGAAGGAAGTATGCGCCGGGCCGCCCTGGCCGCAGACGATTATCTTGAACCGGTCAGCTATGCGGCCGTGACGATGGTCGGGCTGTATTTGATCGTGAAGGGCGGGCGTCAGTTCCTTCGCATGGTTCGCGGGATGTCGCGCGGGCGTCAGGACGTGCCTGACCGCCACGCGCATTCTCACCAGCCGCATGACCATCACCACCATCACGGTCACGACCACGATCACCACGATGATTGTTGCGGTCACAGTCATGGGCCGAGCCCCGACCAGGTCGCCAAGGCGGATTCCCTGACGCAGGCGGCAATGGTCGCGCTATCGGTCGGGATTCGCCCGTGTTCCGGCGCCATCCTCGTTCTTGTGCTGACCTACAGCACAGGCATGTTGTTCGCCGGGGTGGCAGCGGTATTGGCCATGTCCGTCGGCACGGGGCTGACGGTTGCCGGGTTGGCGATGGCGGCGCATGGGATGAAGTTTCCCTTGCTGCGACTGGCGGAAGGCGGCGGCATTCCCATGGCGCCGCTGGCCGCGGGTGCGGCACTGCTTGGCGGCGGCGTCGTCACTGCGATTGGCGCCGGTTTGCTTTATGGGGCGATGAACGCCACCGCGCATCCCTTGCTTTGAGTTGCTCCAAGCGGGCTGATTTTACTGATCCGATGCATCGGAAAATTTCATCCGACCGCGTCTTGCTGCGGTCACGCCTTTCGATCTAGAACCGCCGAAGCCCATTCTTCCTCATAATTTTGGATCCCTTGCCATGAAATACGCTGGTTTCGTCGATAGTCTCGCCGCATCGGGGACGGATGCCTGGGCTGTTCATACCCGCGCGCTTGAGATGAAGGCGCAAGGCGAACCGGTGATCGTGCTGAGTGTCGGCGACCCGGACTTCGCGACGCCGCCTGGCGTGGTCGAGGCGTGCACGCGCGCAATGGAAGCGGGCGCCACGAAGTATTCCGGTGCCGGCGGCATCCCCGTTCTGCTGGATGCGATCTCAAAACGGGAAGAAGAGCGGCTCGGCGTTCCCGTTCCGCGCAAGAACATCGCCGTCACGGCAGGTGCGCAGAACGCGCTTTACGTCACGATGCGTTGCACCTTGGAAGCCGGGGATGAGGTGATCGTCCTGGCGCCGCCCTATATCATGTTCGAAGGGGTGATCCGGGCCTGCGGCGCGGTGCCCGTAACGGTGCCCCTGGATTCGGCGAACGGTTTCGCGGTCGATCTGGAAGGGCTGCGGCAAGCGATTACGCCGAAAACGAAGGCCGTTCTTCTCAATTCTCCCCACAATCCGACCGGTGCCGTCGCCAGCCCGGAAAGCGTGGAAGCGGTTTTGAATATCTGCCGTGAGAACGACCTTTGGCTTTACTCGGACGAGGTCTATGCCGACCTGTGTTACGAACGACCCTTCACCTCACCCTATACGATGGAAGGCGGGCCGGACCGCACGGTGTTGATCCGCAGCATGTCCAAATCCCACGCGATGAGCGGTTGGCGCGTCGGCTGGATCGTCGGGCCGGCCCAGCTTTGCGTTCATGCGCGGAACCTGCTGAACAGCATGCAATATGGCGGCTCGGCTTTCGTCCAGCATGCGGCGGCCCATGCGCTGACCAATGAGGGGGCGGCCGAATCGGAAATGCGCGAAGCCTATCGCCGGCGGCGGGATATCTTCTTGCAGCACCTTTCGGGCGTCGCAGGCATTTCTATCCTACGACCCGATGCGGGGATCTTCTGCTTGATGGATCTGTCTGCGCTGGGTGTCACCGGCAAGGCGTTCTCGGAAGATTTGCTGGCGGCCCAGCAGGTTTCCGTCCTGGCCGGTGGGGCATTCGACCCTAGTCTGGAACACCATGTCCGCATCGCGCTGTGTCAGCCGGAAGACGTTCTGGGCGAAGGGGCGGAAAGGATCGCGGCTTACGTCCGCGGGATGTAACAATCCGGGTTGCACGCCGATTGGCGGTTACTCGTTGATGGCTGTTGGCGTCGTCGCCGGGACGGCGGCCGCCTCGCCCTGCGGGGTGGGCAATTCCCCTGCGGTCAACGTCTCCTTTTCCATCAACAGCGCCGCTGTCTCGTCCAGCATTGTGCGGTTCTTCGTTAGAATTGCGGTGGCCCGCTCAAACGCCGTGTTCAAAAGCCGCCTCACCGCATCGTCGATTTGTGCCGCGGTCTGTTCGCTATAGCGGCGGGTTTGCGGCGATTGAACCGTGGTGCCGCCCAGGAACAAGGGGCGTTCCTCGTCATAGGTCGCCAGACCCAGCTCGTCATCCATGCCATACCGCATGACCATGCTGCGGGCGATATCGGTCGCCTTGTCCAAATCGTTGGATGCGCCGGTGGAGATCTTGCCGAAGACGAGAACCTCAGCCGCCCTGCCGCCGAGCAGACAAGCCATTTTGTTTTCCAATTCGGTCCGCGTCATCAAATAGCGGTCTTCGGTGGGGCGCTGGATATTGTAGCCAAGGGACCCTATCCCCCGCGGAATGATGGAAATCTTGTGGACAGTATCCGTGCCGGGCAAGGCCAGAGTCACCAAGGCGTGTCCGGTTTCGTGATAGGCGACCGTCTTTCGTTCCTGTGGACTGAGGACGCGGCTTCTCTTCTCAAGACCGGCGACGATCCGTTCGAGCGCACGGGTGAAATCGTCCATCGACACTGAATCCGCGTCCCGGCGTGTCGCCATGATCGCCGCCTCGTTCACCAGATTGGCGAGGTCGGCGCCGCTGAAACCGGCGGTCAGGGCAGCGATCTCCTCGATGCTCACATCCGTGCCCGGCTTGATCTTCCGCATATGCACTTTCAGGATCTTCGCGCGCCCGGTCTTGTCGGGCCGATCGACCAGGATCTGCCGGTCGAAGCGTCCGGCGCGAAGCAAGGCCGGGTCCAGCACTTCCGGGCGGTTCGTCGCCGCCAACAGGACGACGCCGGTGGAGGGGTCGAACCCGTCCAGTTCGGCAAGCAACTGGTTCAGCGTCTGCTCCTTCTCGTCCGCGCCGCCACCGATACTGTTGATCCCGCGGGCCCGGCCCAGGGCGTCCATCTCATCGACGAAAATGATGCAAGGGGCGCTCTTGCGGGCCTGATCGAAAAGGTCGCGCACCCGTGCCGCGCCGACACCGACGAACATCTCGACAAACTCAGATCCGTTTATGGAAAAGAAAGGAACGCCGGCTTCCCCGGCGACGGCGCGGGCCAGCAGTGTCTTTCCCGTTCCCGGCGGTCCCACAAGCAGCACACCTTTCGGGATGTGCGCGCCCAATCTTCCATACTGGTCAGGAGCTTTCAGAAAGGTGACGACTTCCTGCAATTCCTGCTTGGCTTCGTCCACGCCGGCCACGTCGTCGAAGGTGACCTGGATGTCCTTTTCGACTGCTATTTTCGCCTTGCTCTTGCCGACCGTCATGAAACCGCCGCCAAAACCCTGCTTTTCCGCAATCTTGCGAATCAAAAAATACCACAGGCCGAAAAAAATCACGGCCGGGAGTATCCATGACAGCAGATTGCCGATGACGTTGCTTTCGACGACGCCGGTGAATTCCACGTCATATTTGGCCAGGTCCTCGGCGAAATCCGGCTCGACCCGCACGGTGTAGATATACTTGCGCCCGTCCGGCAAGGGTTGGCGTAGCTCCCCCCGGATACTGTCCTGGGTAATCGCGATTTCCGCGATTTTTCCACTCTTCAAAAGTGTTTGGAACTCGCTGTAGGGAACGGTTTCTACCTGCTTCTGACCGATCCACCACTGGAAGCCCAGCACGAACAGCATCGCCCCGACGAAGTACCAGATGTTGATATGTTCTTTCTTGTCCATCGAGGCGGCCCAATCGAGTACGGTTCGAGTATGGCTTTTCCACGCTGATCCTCAGGCATGAAAGCGATCGATCAGCGTATTGTATGAAAAACCTTAATAGAAATAGTGGCTTCGTTCCCTGTGCTTCGCAATAGTGCATGGGCCGGCACGCGACGAACATTGACGACAGGTCTGGGAAACGATGACGAACGACCATACCCAACACCCTTGCTACAGATTGGCCTATGAAGATTCCGATTTCCTGAACCGGGATGAATTGCGGGCCGTACGGCTTGAACTTGAACTGATGAAACCCGAACTGGGACTTCAGGAGCACAATGTCCTTTCGACAATTGTCGTGTTCGGCAGTTCCAGGACAGGCGCACCCGATGATACGCGCCCGGCATCGGCACATTCAGGCAGGAAGGCCGGCACGCGGCATGAGGTGTACTACGAGCTGGCCCGGCGTTTCGCGCAGATCGCGTCGGAAGCAGGGCAGAAGGAAAGCGCGCGGCACTATGTGGTGATGACGGGGGGTGGTCCCGGTATCATGGAGGCAGCGAACCGGGGCGCCTTCGATGCCGGCGCGCTCAGCATCGGATTGAACATCTCACTGCCGCATGAACAGTCGCCAAACCCCTATATCTCGCCGCAGTTATGCTTTCAGTTTCACTATTTCGCCCTGCGCAAGATGCATTTCCTGTTGCGGGCGCGGGCCCTGGTCATTTTTCCCGGCGGTTTCGGCACATTGGACGAGTTGTTCGAAACATTGACCCTGATCCAGACGAAAAAGATCGAACCCATCCCCGTGCTTCTGTTCGGGGAAAGCTATTGGAAAAGTATAATCAATTTTGACCGAATGGTGGAAGAAGGGGTGATATCGCCGGAAGATCTGGACATTTTCACCTATGTCCAGACGCCGGAGGAAGCCTGGCGGGTGATTTCCGAATTCTACGCGGCTAAAAAAGGGGCCTGATGTTCAGCGCCGACCGCCGGCGTCCAAAGCGCGGGCGACGCGGCGAAGAATGGTTTTCCGCCTTTTGTCATCTGCCGCGGCCTCCAACTGTTCCCTTAGCCGCAAGGTGAAGTCCGCCAGATCGTTGTGCCAATCCAGTTCGCGCACAACCTCGCGCGGCAGTCTATGTGGCTTGCGCCGGAATTGGATTTTACCTTCCCCGTCGGTCAGATCGACCACATCGTCCAATTGCGGAATCACAATCCTTTCCGCAGGCACGCCCGACTTTTCCAGATCCGCGCGCAACGCCGTCAGCGATCCTTCTTCCCCATGGGTCAGGAAAATTGCCGATTTTACCGGCAGTCTTTCCTTAACCCATTCGACAAGTTCCGATCCATCGGCATGACCAGAATAGACGTCTATCTGCCGGATGGCCGCCCCGACCTTGATCGATTCGCCCATGATTTTGACTGTTTGTGCACCCTGGGACAATAAGGAGCCCAGCGTGCCGCGCGCTTGATAGCCGACCAGCATGACGGTCGCTTCCGACCGCCACAGGTTATGTTTCAGGTGATGCCGGATGCGGCCCGCTTCGCACATTCCGCTGCCCGCCATGATAATGGCCCCACCGGTGACGCGGGCGATCATTTTGCTTTCCTCCACGGATTCGGTGAATCGGATATTGTGCCGCTTGAAAAGGTTCGGCACCGACTCGACGTCCTCCAGCTCCCCGGCATTTTTCGTAAAAACTTCGGTTGCGCGTATGGCGAGGGGGGAATCGAGGAAGACCGGCACATCCCGTATTCTCCCTTCGTTGAAGAGCACGATCAGGTCGAGCAAGAGTTCCTGCGTGCGTTCCACAGCGAATGAAGGAATCAAAAGGTTGCCGCCCCTTTCCAGCGCGGTGGTCACTTCCTTTTCCAGGATCGCCCGGCGTTGTGCCGGTGTCACATCTTGTCGTTCGCGTCCGCCATAGGTCGCTTCGCAGCAGATATAATCCCAGTTTTCGGGGGCTTCGGGATCCGGGTGGAACAGCTTGTGCTCCGGACCGATATCGCCGGAAAAAAGAATGCGTTCGACGCGTTTGTCGCGCCGGGTTGTGGCGACCTCCACCTCGATCGACGCTGCGCCCAGAATGTGGCCGGCATTCCAAAACCGGGCCCGAACGCCGCGACCGACTTCGCGCCAACTCTCATAGTCGACAGTCGAAAAGCATTTCAAGGCGGCTAGTGCTTCATCGCGCGTATACATCGGTGTGACTGTCGGGCGACCGCGATGGGCATTGCGCCGGTTCAACCTTTCAACTTCCATTTCTTGGATGAAGCCACTGTCCGGCAGCATGTAACCCAGCAGATCGAAAGTGCCCTGGGTGGTGAAGACGGGTCCCTTGAACCCCTTCTTAACGAGCTTCGGGATCAGGCCGGAATGGTCGATATGCGCATGGGTCAGCAGGACGAAGTCGATTTCCTTCGGGTCGAACGGAAATGTTCCGTAATTCAAACTCTTCAGGGTCTTGCTCCCCTGAAACATTCCGCAATCGACCAGGAATTGGCATCGATCGGTTTTCATCCAATAGCAGGACCCGGTAACCGTTCCGGCCGCGCCGCAGAAAGTTATACGCATGTATCACCCACGAAATCATTTGCTGGCGGGCAGGCTGGGTTTTCCACATCCTGCCGGATCGTCTTTTTCGATACGCTATCGCCGCTTGCGCCGGTCAACAAGGCAGGGCCTGGCTGGCGCGTCAAATGGCGCCCTTGGCTCGGCATGGGGCGAATCCAGCGATACCGGTGAGTTATCGATCTATTGAGCAACGGGCATTGGTAAGTCTGTTCGCGTGTCGTCACTCTAGAAGTCGAACCAACGACGCTTTGGCGCCGTTTCTTCCCTGGTGGATCGTCGGTCTGGGATTTGGGGTCGGTCTTTGGGTCTTCGCCCTTTATGTCATGGCCCATCTTATTGCCGGACTTCCGGCATTCCTGGGTTTCATTCAACTGACTTGGGCATCGCTTGTCGGCCACATGCTCTTTGGTTTGATTGCCGCTGCGGTGGTTCGTTGGCGCGAAAGCCGCGAAACCGTTTAAGAAAAAATGTATGGTACGGGGTGCTCTTGAGTGCCTCGCTTACCACGGTTTCACTGATTGCCTTGTGGTGTTTTGTTGGATTCAGACCAACAATGTTCGAAAGAGAGGACGAAAAAACCGCATTACCCAACATTATTTATTGTTTTTTGTGGCATTCATGCCAATCTGCATCCGGTTTTCTTAAAGGATGTGGATATGGCGACCCATTCGGCAAAGCACCTGATTATCGGCGGCGGGATCATCGGCTGTTCCATCGCGTATCACTTGACCAAGAATGGGGAGAAGGACGTCGTCCTGCTTGAAAAAGCCTCCCTGACCGAAGGCGCCACATGGCATGCCGCCGGTCTGGTCGGGCAGTTGCGGTCTTCCCGCAATACGACGCGGATGTTGAAGCGCTCGGTTGCCATGTATGACAGTCTGGAAGCCGAAACAGGCATGGCCTTCGACTGGAAGAAGGTCGGCAGTCTCCGCCTGGCGTCGACCCGCGAACGCCTCCTCGAAGCCAAGCGCCTGACAACGATGGCGCGCAGCTTTGATTTGGAAATGGAGATGATCACCGCCGAAGAAGCGAAGAACCTGTTTCCCTATATCGACGCCAACGGGTTGGAAGGTGCGGCCTTCATTCCGTCGGACGGGCATGTGGACCCGGCCAGCCTGTGCCAGGCGATCGCCGCGGGCGCGCGCAAGCATGGCGCGCAAATCCGGCAAGGCGTGAAGGTCGACGATTTCGAAGTTACCGATGGCCGGATTTCCAAGGTATTGACCTCGGAGGGGGATTACGAAGCCGAAACCGTGGTCTTCGCGGCCGGCATGTGGAGCCGTGAGCTCGGCGCAAAGCTGGGCATTCGCGTTCCCGCCTGCGCGGTCGAGCATCAATATATCGTGACCGAGCCCCTGCCGGATGTGGAATTGGTCAAGGGGCTGCCGACGCTGCGGGATCCTGAGCGCCTGGTCTATTACAAGCCGGATGCGGGCGGGCGGATGGTGATCGGCGGGTATGAGGAAGGCACGCTGCCGTTCGGCGATGCAGGCATTCCGGGTGAATTCGTTCGTCAATTGCTGCCGGACAATCTGGACCGGTTCGGGCCTTTGGCGGAACTGGCGACACAGGTAACGCCGATCCTGGAGGAAGTTGGGATCCGCCAGGTCATCAACGGCCCGATACCGTATTCCGCGGATGGCGATTTCGTCATGGGGTGGATGCCGGGCTTCGACAATCTGATGTTGGCGACGGGCTTCCTTTACGGAATCGCCGCCGGTGGCGGGGCCGGGGAAATGATTGCGGAATGGATCACGGAGGGCCGCCCCAGCTTGGATCTTTGGCCGCTCGATTGCCGCAGATTCGGCCCGCATCATGGTACGAAGGCTTTCATGTATCCCCGGGCGGTCGAACATTACGCCCATCACTACAAAATGCGCTATCCGGGGCAGGAACATGAAACCGCCCGGCAGTTACGCCTTTCGCCGCTCTACGAAATCCTGAAAGCCAAGGGGGCGGTTTACGGGTCCAAGAACGGTTGGGAACGGCCGTTATGGTTCGCGCCGGAAGGCGTGGAGCCGGTCGACCAGCTCGATTTCCTGGAACCCGGCTGGCACAATTTCGCTGCGGAGGAGCACAAAGCGGTCCGCGAGGGCGTCGCCCTGATCGACCAATCCAGCTTCGCGAAGTTCGAAATGATCGGTTCCGGCTCCCTGGAGCTTCTGCAGCGACTGGCCGCCTGCAACATGGATAAACCCGACGGGACGGTCATCTATGCCCAGCTCTGTAATGAGACCGGCGGGATCGAAGCCGACCTGACCATTACACGGCTGGCCAAGGATCATTTTTATATCGTCACTGGGTCCGGCTTCGGGACCCATGACGCGGATTGGATCCGCCGCCATATGCCGAAAGACGGGTCGGTTCATTTGATCGAAATGACCTCTGCCCGCGCGGTGATCAATATATGCGGGCCGAAAGCGCGGGATGTTCTGCAATCTGTCTGCGAGACCGACGTATCGAACGAGGCGTTTCCTTTCGGCACGGCGCAGGAGATCGTCATCGGCGCCGCCCCCGTTCGGGCGGTTCGCATCGGGTTCGTCGGGGAATTAGGCTGGGAACTGCACGTGCCGACGGAATTCGGCGCGCATGTCTACAAGACCTTGTCCAGCGCTGGTGAACCGCATGGCATCAAGGATGTCGGCTATCGGGCCATCGACAGTTTGCGTCTGGAGAAAGGCTATCTGTATTGGTCGGGAGACATCACGCCGGACTACACACCGATTGAAGCCGGACTTGGTTTCCGCGTGCATTTGAAGTCCGGTGGAGACTTCATCGGCCGGGCCGTTCTGGAAAAGCAGAAGGCGGAAGGGCCGGGCCGGAAACTGTGTACCTTCGCGACCGATGCAAAACTTCCCCTTTATGGCGGTGAGACAATCCTGTTCAACGGGAATACGGTTTCCCTGGCATCGGCAGCTGGCTTCGGCCATTCGGTCGGCAAGACCATCGTCTTCGGCTATCTCGACAAATCCCTTTGGAACGAAGATGGTTTCGAAATCGAGGTTTTCGGAGACAGGCACCCGATCGCCAAGGTGGACGGACCGCTTTACGATGCGGAGAACAAAAAGCTGAAGGCTTAAGAAACACAAAGGGGTCGATATGCAGGAGAATGTCGAAGCTGCAATCGCGGCGTTGAAGAGCGCACCGGGGTTTGAGGCGGTAACGGCGGAAGAATGCTCCGTCACCCGATTGGGCGGTTTGACCAACCTGGTCCATCTTGTCGACACCGGCGCCGATCGGGTGATCGTGCGCATTCCGGGCGATGGGACGGAAGAGTATATCGACCGCAAGGTGGAGCTGACGAATGCCGTCGCGGCCTGGAAGGCGGATGTTTCCGCCGAAGTTGTTTGGGGCGATCCCGCCACGGGCGTGATGATCACGCGGGCCATCGACGATATTGAAACGATGACACCGGCGCTTTTCTCCGAAAGGGCAGGGTCACCGGGACGCGCGGGAAAGGCGCTTGCGAAGCTGCATACCTCCGGTGAGGAGTTTGATTTTCGTTTCGAGTTGTTCTCGATGATCGAAGAGTACTTGAAGGTCCTCTCGACCAAGGACGTGACTCTTCCCGACGGTTATCATGACATCGTCAAGGCCGCCGATCCGGTGAAGGCCGCCCTGCAGGCCAACCCTGCGCCCCTGGCACCGTGTCATTGCGATCCGCTTTGCGAAAATTTCCTCGATGACGGGACTGTCATGTGGATCGTCGATTGGGAATATTCCGGCATGAACGATCCGCTATGGGACCTGGGCGACCTTTCCGTCGAGGCCGGCATGACGGAGGCGGAAGAAGCAGAATTGCTGCGCGGCTATTTCGGCCGGGAACCGACGCCGGAGGAGAAGGGCCGGGTCGTGATTTACAAGGCTATGTGCGACCTGCTCTGGACGCTTTGGGGCTTGATCCAGTTCGCCGACGGCAATCCGGTGGAGGACTTCTGGGCCTATGCCACCGAACGTTTCGAGCGTTGTAAGTCACTCATGCAAAGCCCTTCCTTCCCCGACCATGTCGCGGCCGTACGGGATCGCTGATCGGGTTTAGCGCTTCAGGTATGGCAGGATCGCGGCGTGGAGTTCCGTCGTCGCCGCGGCGATGACATGGCCTTCCGACTCCATGGTCAGCTTGTTGCCGTCCCAATCGGTCATGATGCCGCCCGCCGCTTCGATCAACCCGATCAGGGGCAGATAGTCGTAGGGCTGCAGGCCGAAATCGATGCAGATATCGATCTGCCCGCTCGCGACCAGTGCATGGGGGTAGCAGTCATAGGCCGCGCGGCGCGTGCCGCCGATTTTCCAAATCCGTTCGAACAGGTCGGGATGGCTTCGGCGGATGCCGTCCGGTTCATTGATATAGACCGAAGCCTCGCTTAGCTCTGTCGTCTTCGCGGCCTGGATCGGGTCTCCGTTCAGCGTCGCGCCCTGGCCCGGAATGCCGACATAGGTTTCGTTCAGGGCCGGCATTCGCACCAATCCCAATTTCGGGTCGCCGCCGTCCAGATATCCCATCAACATGCCGAACAACGGATATCCTGTAATGAAGGACTTCGTACCGTCGATGGGGTCGACGATCCAGGTCTCGCCGTCCAGCGAACCGGAAATGCCGAATTCCTCACCAAGAATGCCGTGCCCGGGGAAACTTTCGCCCAGCGCTTTGCGAATGAAGGCTTCGGTTTCCCGATCCGCGATCGTCACCGGACTCTCGTCCGCTTTTGAATCGACCGTGAAAGATGCACGAAAATACGACATGGGAACGGCGCTGGCTTCTTCGGCGATGCGGATGGCCGCATCACGGATTTGATCGATGGGCGTAGACATCAACTCTCCTGGGGGACGACTTGAATTTCGGTGTTCCAATCCGACGCCGCGGCAGAGATGTCCTCTGGCGGCTGCCGGTCACATACCAATATATCGACCAGGGACGGGTCGCCCACCGTAATCGGTGCTTCCCGTCCGAATTTGCTCGAGTCGGCCGCGACGATCCGGGTCGTCGCCTGTCCCATGATCAGGCGTGAGAACTGGGCTTCCTCAAGATCGAACAACATGAAACCGTTGGCCGATGTGATCCCGGCAGCGGATAGGATTGCATAATCGGTGCTGAAGTTGGCGGCGAAGGCCATCGCGTCCGCGCCGAAAGCGCCGCCGTCATGGCTGCGCAGTTCCCCGCCGGCCATGAAGACTCGGTTCTCGTTCCGGGTTGCCAGCCGATAGGCGACATAGACGGAATTGGTAACCACCAGCAACCGCTTGTGGTCACGCAAGGCGTCGGCGATATGCGCGGTCGTGCTGCCGATGTCCAGGAACAGGGATGTTCCATCCGAAATAAGGCCCGCGACATGCTGGGCGATCCGCCGCTTTGCGTCGGGATTCTCCCGATAGCGTTGGTGGAAATCGACCTCTTCCTCAAGGCTGATTAAACGGACCCCGCCATGGGTTTTTTCCACCAAGCCGTCGGTGACCAATGCCTTCACATTCCGGCGCACGGTTTCCTCGGTAACCCGCAAGGCTTGGGCGATGGCGTGGACGCGCATGGACCCCCCGGACCGGCGCAGCTGGTCCAGAATCTCGTTTTGGCGATGGTTGGAACGCGGCTCCATTCTTCTTCTCCGTCCCCCTTCTTTATCCCCGCCGTGATCCCGGGGTGCGCTGATCGGAGGAGCTATTTTTGTCTTCATATCAGCATTGGTATTAGCGCATCAAATGTCGCAAAAAGCCACACAAAACTGCCAAAATACCATTTTTTACGTTGCGTTTTGTGGGTTTTTCCAAGACATTTAACGATAGCGCGCAGGTCAGGTCGACGCGGCTTGAGATAGACGCGTGAAACCGCAGCAGCTCGGAGGCTGGATATGAAACCAATGAAGACTGTTCTTGCAGGGGTACTGACTGCCTTTGTCTCGACCGGCGCGTTTGCCGGCGTTGAATCGCAGGATCCGATCAAACTCACGACCCACGATTGGACCGGTCAAATCGTCACGACCACCATCATGGGCGAAGTGCTGAAGAAGGCCGGGTACAACGTCGAATACGTTCAAGCCGACTATATCGCGCAATTCGCCGGCTTGAAGACCGGCGATCTGCATGTTGCCATGGAAATCTGGGAAACCACCGGCCGTGACGCCATGGACGAAGCCTTTGCCACCGGCAAGGTGGTCAATATGGGCGAGTCCGGAATGGAAGCCATCGAGGAATGGTGGTACCCGGCCTATATGGAAGAGGTTTGCCCAGGCCTGCCGGACTGGAAGGCGCTGAACGATTGCGCTCAGGAATTTTCCACCCCGGAAACCGAACCGCTCGGCCGTTATCTGGGCGGTCCCGTGACATGGGGCGGCTATGATGATGAGCGTGTTGAAGCGCTGGGCATGGATTTCGAAGTCGTCCATGCGGGTACCGACGCCGCGCTCTTCGCCGAACTTGAATCGGCTTATCAGCGGAAAGCCCCGATCGTGCTCTGGCTTTATTCGCCCCATTGGGCGCCAGCCAAGTACAAGGGTAGTTTCGTCAAGTTCCCGGCCTATACGCCGGAATGCTACAGCGATCCCGCCTGGGGCAGCAATCCGGACGCGGCCTATGACTGCGGCAAACCCACCGGCCCGATCTGGAAAGTCTCTTGGGAAGGTGTCGAGAAAAAATGGCCTGGCGCCGCCAAAGCCATCAAGGCCTTCAAGGTCAGCAATGCCGACATGGGCGACATGGTCGGCAAGGTCGATCTTGACGGTGCGAAAATCGAAGATGTCGTTGCTGAATGGCTGAAAGCCAACGAAGCCGAATGGTCCAACTGGATCAAATAAGGCGGCCGATATTCCTCGGTTAGGGGTGTTTTGACCCCTGCGGGACCCCACGGAGGCGCCGATTCAGGCGCCTCCGCCTGCCTCGGGCGGTTATACTCGACCGCCTCTGCTCTTAACGACGACATATGAGACCGCGATGGAACGTCCCGTAAAACTCGATTGCCGCGGCGTTTGGAAGATTTACGGTTCCGATCCCGGGGCCTTCCTGAAGCGCCATGACGGTGCCCCCACCGCCGAGGATATGGCGGCGGAACGCATGACCGGCGCGGTCCGGGACGCCAGCGTTCAGATTTGCGAAGGTGAGATTTTCGTCATCATGGGGCTGTCCGGGTCGGGCAAGTCCACTTTGGTGCGCTGCCTGTCGCGCCTCATCGAACCGACGGCCGGTGAGATTCAGTTCGAAGGCCGAAACCTTCTTGCCATGAGCGAAGCGGAACTGATTGAAGTTCGGCGCAAGAAAATGGGGATGGTGTTTCAGCACTTCGCCCTGTTGCCGCATCTGACCGTTTTGCAGAATGCCGCCTTCCCGCTGGAAGTGCAGGGCGTCGACAAGAAGACGCGCGAAGACCGCGCGCGCCAGATGATCGAAATCGTCGGTCTGGTCGGCCGGGAAGACCACTTCCCAAGGCAGCTTTCCGGCGGTCAGCAGCAACGCGTCGGGATCGCACGGTCCCTCGTCGCGGATCCCGACCTTTGGTTCCTGGATGAACCTTTCTCCGCACTCGATCCGCTGATCCGGCGTGAAATGCAGGACGAGTTCATGCGCCTGCAGGCGATGCTGCATAAGACCATTGTCTTCATTACCCATGACTTTGACGAAGCGATCCGTCTGGCGGATCGCATCGCGGTCATGAAGGACGGGGTCATCGAACAGGTCGCGACGCCGGAGGAGTTGGTCCGGAACCCGGCCACTTCCTATGTCGAGGATTTTACCCAACACATTCCCCGCGCGAAAGTGGTCAAGCTGCGTTCCGTGATGGCGCAAGGCGTGCCGGAAGGAACCTATGCCGGCGCGCTTCCCGGCAGCCTGACCGTCGCCGAAGCCGTCGACCAGGTGGAAGCCGCACCTCACCCGTTCAAGGTGTTGGATGAGGATGGGAAGGCTGTGGGCACCATCGACGGCCGCACGGTCGTCGATGTCATGATCGGCCGCAGATCCTGATGAGCGCGGCCCTGTCACGTCTGACGCGCTGGACGTCCCTGTTCTGGCTGGGGCTCTTCGCCATCACCTGGGCGCTGTCGACATGGTCGTTCGATTTGTACAAGGCGCTCGACGCGCGTTGGATTATCCGCTTCCCGAAGAAATTTGAACTGCCGCTGGACAAATGGATATCCGACGCCATGTCGTGGCTGGTGGAGGACGCGACTTTCGGTCTTTTCACATTCCGCGATGTGACCCGCTTCATATCCGCGTTGATTGAAGCCCCCTATGACATCGTGCGCTCCTTGCTTATTGAAGGATTTGCCGTCGGTCAGGGGCAGCAAGCGGTCCAGGTCGCGCCGTCTCTCAGCTGGATCGCGGTGATCGGGATCATCCTGGCGCTCGCCTACCATGCGCGCCGGCGGAATCTGGTGCTGCTGGTCGGCATCTGTTTCGTCTATCTTGCTATGTTCGGACAATGGGACAGCGCGATGATCACGCTGGCCTCGGTCCTGATCGCCGTGCCCATCGGTGTGGCGGGCGGCCTGGCGCTGGGCATCTTCGCCTATCGCGTGCCCTTGGCCGAACGGATGATGCGGCCTGTCCTGGACTTGATGCAGACGGTGCCCGTTTTCGCCTATCTGGTTCCGATCCTTTTCCTGTTCGGGTTTGGTCCGGTTTCCGCCCTTGTGGCGACGGTCGTCTATGCCATGCCGCCGATGGTGCGTGTTTCGACCGTGGCATTGCAGAGCGTGCCGCAGGAACTTATCGAAGCGGGCCGCATGGTCGGCTGCACGCGGCGGCAGTTGATGTGGAAGGTGCTGATCCCGACGGCGAAGCCGTCACTGATGGTTGGTGTGAACCAGGTCATCATGCTGACGCTGAACATGGTGATCATCGCGTCCATGATCGGGGCCGGCGGGCTTGGTTACGATGTGCTGACCGCGTTGCGGCGATTGGATATCGGTGGTGGTGTGGAAGCAGGGCTGGCCATCGTCGTCATGGCGATCGCGTTGGATCGGTTGAGCCAGGCATTCGCGATTCGTCGTTTCGATGCTCCACCCAACCCGTCGCTGCCCTTCCACAAACGTCGTCCCTTGCTGACCGGGATCCTTTTGTTGGTCGTCGTCACCACGGTGGCCGGGTTGTTCCTTCCGCCCGTTCACCTCTATCCGGAAGAGTTCACGATCACCACCGGGGCGTTCTGGACCGCCGCGATCGAATGGATCAACGTGAACTTCTTCGACACGTTGGAATTCATCAAGACGCAGCTGCTTACCTTCCTACTTATCCCGATCAAGAAGTTCTTCGGCGGCATTCCCTGGATATGGGGCATTATCGTGGTCGGGCTGGCCGCCGGGCGTGTCGGCGGCTGGAAGCTGGGGCTGCTGACCGCCGCCTTGACCTTGTTCGTCGCCGCGTCCGGTCTGTGGGGCAAGGCGATGACGACGGTCTACCTTTGCGCGACATCGGTTTTGATCGCCAGCATCATCGGAATACCGCTGGGGATTTGGGCGGGGCAGAGCGCGCGGGCCAATTCGGTGATCGGCGCGTTCATCGATACGCTGCAGACGCTTCCCAGTTTCGTGTATTTGATCCCGGTCGTGATGCTTTTCCGTGTCGGTGATTTCTCGGCGATGATCGCGGTTGTCCTCTATGCGCTTGCGCCCGCGGTTCGGTATGCGGCGCATGGCATACGATCGATCGACGCCGAATTGATCGAGGCCGGAAAGGTCTTCGGCTGTACGGAACGGCAAATCCTATGGCGGATAAAAATGCCCTTGGCCGCGCCGTCCCTGCTGCTCGGACTTAATCAGACCATCATGTTGGCGATATCGATGCTTGTGATCACCGCCCTGGTCGGTACGCGGGACCTGGGACAGGAGGTCTATATTGCGTTGACCAAGGCGAATACGGGGCAGGGCATCGTCGCGGGCTTGGCCGTTGCCTTCATCGCGATCATCGCGGACCGGATCGTCACCGCATTGGCCAAATCTTCGCAGGAAAGGTTGGGATTGAAATGACCGCAATCGACCAGGCGATTACCAAGGTATGTTCGCTGCCCTGCTGGACGGACCCGCGTGATGCGGCGCCGCTGGGCGGCGGGATCACGAACATCAACATCACGCTGACCGATCAAGGCAAGAAGTATGTCGTACGCCTGGGGCAGGACATTCCCGAACACAGCGTGATGCGATTCAACGAATTGGCGATCAGCCGCGCCGCTGAGGCCGCGGGCATCTCCCCCGCAATTCACTATTCCGAGCCGGGCGCCTTGGTGCTGGAGTTCGTGGAGTCCCGCGCGATGGAGGAAAAAGACCTCCATGATGAAGCGACGTTGGTGCAGGTCGCCGGATTGATCCGCGACGTCCATAAGAAAGTCACGGATATCGTTCGCGGGCCCATCGTCACATTCTGGGTTTTCCATGTGGTGCGCGACTATGCGGCTTTTCTGAAGGAAAAGGGGTCGTCCCATTCCCCGAAACTTCAGCAATTGCTCGACGACGCGGCGGCGTTGGAAAGTGCTGTCGGTAAGGTGAATCTGGTCCTAGGTCATAACGACCTGCTGCCGGCCAATATCCTGCAGGCCACGGACCGGCTGTGGCTGGTCGATTGGGAATATGGCGGGTTCAATTCCCCGCTGTTCGACCTTGGCGGGGTCGCGACGAATTGCGGCCTGCCGGTCGACGCGGAGCATCTTTTGCTGCGGACCTATTTCGGAGCCGAGCCGGACGAGGCCCTGCTGCGCAGCTACAACGCAATGAAATGCGGATCCCTGCTGCGCGAAACGATGTGGAGCATGGTTTCCGAGATCACGTCGGAAATCGACTTCGACTATGGCGCATATACCGCCGAGAACCTCTCCCGCTACGAACGGGCAATAACGAACATCCTTCCCCAAAGAGGCACCAAATGAGCGATTTCCCCAAATCTGCGCAAGCCGTCATCGTCGGCGGCGGTATCGTCGGCTGTTCGACCGCTTATCACCTGGCGAAGCTTGGCTGGGACGTGGTCCTGCTTGAGCGCAAGAAGCTGACTTCCGGCACGACCTTCCATGCGGCGGGCCTTGTCGGCCAGTTGCGGTCCAGCGCGAATATCACTCAGCTGCTGGGATATTCGGTGGATCTCTATAATACTCTTGAAGAGGAAACGGGTCAGGCTACCGGCTGGAAAATGAACGGCGGTCTGCGCCTTGCTTGCAACCAGGAACGTTGGACGGAAGTGAAGCGCCAGGCCACGACGGCGCATTCCTTCGGTCTCGACATGCAATTGCTCACCCCAAAGGAGGCGCTGGAACTTTGGCCGTTGATGAATATCGACGATCTGGTCGGGGCGGCTTTCCTGCCGACGGACGGTCAGGCAAACCCATCGGACATCACCGGCTCGCTCGCCAAAGGCGCACGTATGGCCGGCGCGCGTATATTCGAAGACACCAAGGTTCTGTCGGTTGATATCGACAAGGGCGTTATCAAGGGTGTTGAGACGGAAAAGGGGCGGATCGACACGCCCATCGTGATCGCCTGTTGCGGGCAATGGACCCGGACTTTCGCCAAGACGGTCGGGGTCAACGTGCCGCTGGCCTCGATGGAACACCAATACATGGTGACCGAACGGATCGAAGGGGTTCCTTCCAACCTGCCGACCCTGCGCGACCCCGATCGTCTGACCTATTACAAGGAAGAGGTCGGCGGGCTCGTCATGGGGGGCTATGAGCCGAACCCGAAGCCCTGGGCTGTCGACGGCATCCCACAGGGTTTCCACTACACGCTGCTGGACAGCGATTTCGATCACTTCGAACAGTTGATGGAATTGTCACTCGGCCGTGTGCCCGCGCTGCAGACCGCCGGCATCAAGGAATTGGTCAATGGGCCGGAAAGCTTCACGCCGGACGGAAACTTCATCCTGGGCGAAGCGCCCGAGTTGAAGAACTTCTTCGTCGGCGCCGGGTTCAACGCCTACGGCATCGCCGCTGGCGGCGGGGCCGGCATGGCCTTGGCGGAATGGGTCGCGAAGGGTGAGCCGCCTTTCGACCTGTGGCCTGTGGATATCCGCCGTTTCGGCCGACCCCATTTCGACACGGACTGGGTCCGCACCCGGACGGTCGAGGCCTATGGCAAACACTATACGATGGCCTGGCCGTCGGAAGAGCATGACAGCGGCCGGCCATGCCGGAAATCGCCGCTCTACGATGTGCTGAAGGCGGATGGGGCGGTTTTCGGCGAGAAGCTCGGCTGGGAACGCCCCAACTGGTACGCGGACCTGGCCGCGGGTGAGGAACCGAAGGATATCTACACCTTCGAACGGCCGAATTGGCACGCGCCGGTCGGGCGTGAGCACAAGGCGGCGCGCGATGCGGCCGTGATGTTCGATCAGACCTCTTTTGCGAAGTTCTGCCTGAAAGGGCCGGACGCGGAAGCCGCTCTCAGCTGGATCGCCGCCAACGATGTGGCCAAGCCGGTCGGTTCCCTGATTTATACCCAGATGCTGAACGACAAAGCCGGCATCGAATGCGACCTGACCTGCGTGCGGGTGGCTGAGGATGAGTATTACATCGTCACCGGAACAGGCTTCGCGACGCATGATTTCGACTGGATTTCCCGCAACATTGCGGCAGGCATGAACGCGCAACTGGTCGACGTGACATCGGCCTATTCGGTTCTGTCCCTGATGGGACCCAAGGCGCGGGACATCCTGCAGAAAGTGACGCGCGATGATGTCTCAAACGACGCCTTCAAATTCGGCAAGGCGCGGACAATAGGTATTGCTGGCTGCCCGGTTCATGCCTTGCGCGTGACCTATGTCGGCGAGTTGGGTTGGGAACTCCATTTGCCGGTCGAATACGCGACGACGGTTTACAATGCCCTGCACGAGGCGGGGGCAGAATTCGGTTTGAAGAATGCCGGCTATCGCGCGATCGAAACATTGCGCTTGGAAAAAGGGTACCGCGCCTGGGGTTCGGATATCGGTCCAGACTACACACCTGATGAGGCCGGCCTGGGTTGGGCCGTGAAGTTGAAAAAGAACATCGACTTCAAGGGTCGCGCGGCGGTGGAAGCCCAAAGATCGGGCGGGGTTCAGAAAATGCTGGCCACTTTTGTTGCCGATGGCGATGTCATTCTGTCGGGTCGCGAAACCATCTATCGCAACGGCGAAAGGGTGGGGTACCTTTCCTCCGCCGGCTACGGACACACGCTTGGAAAGTCCATCGGGATGGGTTATGTGCGCAACAAAGCCGGGGTCACCGCGGATTACGTCAAGGACGGCGCCTACGAGCTTGAAGTCGCAACCGTCCGGGTCCCGTGCAGTGTCACCCTTGCGCCCCTGTACGATCCCAAGATGGAACGTGTGAAAGCTTAGCGGATCGCCGTTCGACCACGGCCCGTTTTGAAGGAATGAAAAATGACGACGCTGAAATGCATATCCCCAATTGACGGTTCGATCGTTGCGGAACGCCCGGCCCTCACCCCGGCAGGGGCGAAGGAAACCGTTGCCCGCGCCAAGGCGGCGCAGAAGGCCTGGGCGGCCCGGCCCTTGGCCGAACGCATCGCCCTGGTCAGCAAAGGCGTCGAGAATGTCGGCAAGATGAATGACGAGATCGTACCTGAACTGGCATGGCAGATGGGCCGACCAATCCGCTATGGCGGCGAGTTCGGCGGGTTCAACGAACGCGCGACCTATATGGCCGGCATCGCGGAACAGGCCCTTGCACCGATCGCGGTCGAGGATAGCGATAGCTTCAAGCGCTATATTGCCCGCGAACCTGTTGGCGTGGTTCTGGTCGTCGCACCATGGAACTATCCCTATATGACCGCGATCAACACGGTCGCGCCTGCCTTGATCGCCGGGAACACGGTGCTGTTGAAGCACGCGACCCAGACCATGCTTGTGGGCGAACGGATGGCCAAGGCTTTCCACGATGCCGGCGTGCCCGAAGATGTTTTCATCAATGTCTTCCTGGAACACCAGACAACAACGGATCTGATCGCGGCGAAGTCTTTCGGCTTCGTGAACTTCACGGGCTCGGTCGGCGCAGGGCGTGCCATCGAACGTGCGGCGGCCGGTACCTTCACCGGCGTCGGATTGGAACTGGGCGGGAAGGATCCCGGCTATGTCATGGAAGATGCGGACTTGGACGCGGCGGTCGATACATTGATCGACGGGGCGATGTTCAATTCCGGCCAATGCTGCTGCGGGATCGAACGGATCTATGTCGCTGAAAGCCTGTTCGATGCCTTTGTCGACAAGGCCGTTACCATCGTCAGCGGTTACAAGTTGGGCAATCCGATGGACCCCGAAACGACACTTGGCCCGATGGCCCAGACCCGTTTCGCGGAAGAGGTCCGTGCTCAGACCGCGGATGCAGTCGCCAAGGGCGCCAGGGCATTGATCGACCCGTCACTGTTTCCGCAGGACGACGGCGCTTACCTGATGCCGCAGATCCTGGTCGACGTAAACCACGACATGCGGGTGATGCGGGACGAGAGCTTCGGCCCGGTCGTCGGCATCATGCCGGTGAAGGACGACGCGGAAGCAATTCGGCTGATGAATGACAGCGATTTCGGATTGACCGCCTCGCTCTGGACGGCCGACGTTGAGCGCGCCGAAAAAATCGGACAGCAGATCGAAACGGGCACCGTTTTCATGAACCGGGCCGACTATCTGGATCCCGGCTTGTGCTGGACGGGATGCAAGGACACGGGCCGGGGCGGCGGATTGTCGGTCATCGGTTTCCACAACCTGACCCGGCCGAAATCCTACCATCTGAAAAAGCAGAAGTAGCGGCGGTCACGACATTATAACCCCTTCGGCGTTTGCGTCGCGGCGATGCCTTGCTTTTCGAGGTACGCCGCGACGCGAAGGCATAGATCTTCCCGCCAAGGCGCGCCGATCACTTGGACACCCAAGGGCATCTCACCGCCGAAAACCGGAACCGCGCAAACCGGCAGACCGATCGCGGAGATCGGCTGGGTGAAGAGGCCGATATTCGGCCGCGTCAGCATTTCCTTGCCGCGAATTTCTATCGTGCGTTGCCCTACAAGGGGCGCCGGGAATGGTGTGGCAGGCGCCAGCAGTATATCGACCGTCTCAAACAGCTTCGCGAAAATCTCCCGATACCAATGCCGGACCTGCAAGGCCCGCACATACCAGGAGGCGGGCAGCATCGCGCCAGCGAGGAACCTGTCCCGCGTATCTCTATCGAAATCATCCGGCCGCGCTTTCAGATTCGGAAGATGCAGTCGCGCGCTTTCGCAATTTGTAATAATGAAGGCGGCGGCCCGCCCAGCATCCACGCCGTCCACTTCGATTGTTTCAGTGGCATCCAGGGCCTTGGCGACCGGGGCAAGTGCGGCGGCGGCGTCAGGCATGCCATCGGTTGAAAAGTAACCGCCGAGGACGGCAATTCTTAAGTCCGAGATCCCTTCATCCAAAGAAACTAGCGCCGGTTCCACGGGCCGGTTGGCGCAGCCATGGTCTCGGTGGTCCGGCCCCTGCATGACGTCATAGGCCAAAGCCAGGTCCCGCACCGACCGGGCGAAGGGCCCCAGATGGTCCAGGCTGTCGCAAAACGGGAAGGTTCCGTATCGGGTCAGTCGCCCATAGGTCGGTTTCAATCCGAAGACACCGCAGAAGGACGACGGCACGCGGATCGATCCGTTGGTGTCCGATCCCAGGGCCAAGGGCGCAAAGCCCGCGGCGACGGCAGCCCCGCTGCCGGATGAAGACCCGCCCGCCATTCGGTCCGTGTCGTGCGGGTTGCGGCAAGCGCCGTCGTGGTCGTTCTCGCCCGTGAAGTCGTAGGCGTATTCGCCCATGTTCAGGCCACCCAGCAATATCGCCCCCGCGGCGGAAAGCCGTTTCAAGAGCTCCCCGTCCTCGACGGCAGGCGGCAGTTCCCGATTGATCTTGGAACCGGCGCGCGTGGTGATGCCGGTGATATCGAACAGGTTCTTGGCCGCCATCGGCACACCGGCAAGCGGGCCGAGGGTTTTGCCCGCGGCACGATCCGCGTCGACCTGCCGGGCTTCGGCCAAGGCTCTCTCCGCCGTGACGTCGGTGAAGGCATTGACCTTCGGGTCCAGGGCGGCAATCCGGTCCAATGCGGCACGGGTCACATCTTCGGCCAGAACGGCGCCCGTCCTGATCGCCTCCGCGACCTGCCAAGCCGGTGCGAACTCATTCAGTTTCGTCATGGTGCCGCCTATTCCGCTTTCACCGGTTTTGCTGCCTGGCCCGCATCGAAGACCGAAGCGAGTTCAAGCGAGTTTTCCGGGACCGGCGCCGCGTCGAGGATATTGGCCATTCCCTTCGCGATGGAAAGGAACACCGACACCCCTGCGACGCGCTCTTCGTCCAACGACAACCCCAAACTGGGGGCCATGGTTCGGATGAAATCCTCCGCATCGAAATTGCCGTTTGACGTGGTCATGGCGTTTTCTCCTAGTCGCTCAATCCGGGTTGGGCTTCCGCCGGCGCTTCAAAGGCGAACAGTGAGGACTTGTCGCAGAACCACAGGAAGCCCGCGACAACCGCATAGCTGAGTGCCACCGACGGTGTGACGCCAAGTCCGTTTTCACCGATCCCAACCGCCGGACCATGCATGAACCCGAAATAGGTCAGCACGGCACCGGCCATGGCGAAGCCTGAAGCATAGACGAACTTCCGTTCGATCACGAAGACGGCGATAGCACCCAGGACAAGACCTGAAAGGATAGCCCCGTTGCCCATGATGGAGAGACCTTCGTAGAGGACCCCCATATTGGCCATTTTGTCGAAGCCGACCTCTGCCGCATTCGTGCCTGCGGCCCCCAAGGCCCCATCGATCAGAACCTTGGCCCAGGCCGCCAGATGCGGCGTCAGCGCAAAGACGATGGCGGGCGCATGGCTGGATGGCGTGGTCTGGAAGGCCTGCGCGCCGATCAGCATGCCGATATACAGCAGGATGGGCGAGATCGCGACGACGGGGATAATGTCCAGCAACAGGGACAAGATCCCAAGCCAGGCAAGAACCAGCACCATCGCGCCGGTCCCCAGCGAATAGCCGATACGGCCGCCCATGCCTTTCCAGCCGGGATGACCGATATAGACGGCATTCGCAAAAGGACTGCCCATCAATGTGCCGACGAGACTGATCGTCCCTTCCGCGGCCAGGGCTTCGGTCGTGTTGTAGGTATCGCCGGCGGCTTCGGCGCTTTCCACATTATCCATTGCCTCAACCAGGTCATAGACGCCGAATGGAATTGCCGTCACCAGGATGAAACCCAGAAATTCGAAACCCGAAAAGACGTGATCGAATGCCGGGATTGGAACTGAAAACCCGACACTGCCCAGGGAAGCAGCGACTTTGTCGACGCTCATCCCACCGATATCGAGGCCCAGGAAGGTGCTGCCCCAGGCGATCAAGGCGCCGACCGCAATCGCCACCAGGCCGGCCGGAATGCCCCGCGGATACCGGACGCCGCCATACCAACTGACCAGGATGATGGCCAGGCAGGTCAGGCCGATGATCGGCGTCATGTACATCTCCATGGCCGGACGCATGGAGATGAACGCTATGGAAACCCCAGCCAGCGTGCCGAGAAGAGCGGCGCGCGGCGTGATCCGGCGGATAATCGGGGCGATGAAGCCGCCGCCGATCAGAATGAAGCCCTGCAGAAAGACCCAGGCAAGGCCGGCTTCCCAGGCCTTAACCGGGTCGCCGGTCTGGCCCAGGATCGGAAGCATGATGACGAACACGACAATAAACATATGCGGCACGCTGGGGCCCGAAGGCAGTGCGCAAACATCTGCACGGCCGGTTTCCCGCGCCAGTTTCCAAGCCATGTAGGCATAGTATGCGTTGCCCAGAAACAGCATCAACCCGACGGCGGGAATGATCCGGCCGAAGGTAATCTCGTCGGGCATCTGCAGCACGAACTTCAACAGGCCGGTCATGACGAGCAGGTTCACCAAAACGTTGGTGCCCAGCCCGAACAACGCGTTCCAATCGCCGGGTGTCCAAAGTGCGGGTTTGGTCGTGGTCATTGGCTTTCCTCCTTCAAGGGGAATACGCCGACAATGCGTCGTTGATTACGCGGCTGCAGGCCCTCCTGCCGCCGCGGATAGGAAACGCGTCGAATCAGATACCCAGCCGAAAATACCGCCCTGCGCGGCGATCATCTTCAGGCCGGTCTCGTGGAAATCGGGAAAATAGGAACCGCAGCAATCGCCCAAAACGATGCAGCGGAAACCCCGGTCATTCGCTTCCCGAACCGTCGTGTGGACGCAAACTTCCGTGGTGACGCCGGCAATCAGAAGAGTCTCGATGCCTCGATTGCGCAGCATCAGTTCCAGGTCGGTTTGGTAGAAGGCGCCCTTGCCGGGCTTGTCCAGAACCGGTTCGCCGGGGACCGGCATCAATTCGGCGACGATGTCGTGGCCGGGTTCGCCCCTGATCAATATTCGTCCCATCGGACCGGTATCGCCGATCCGCATGCTGGGGGACCCGCGTTGCACCTTGGCCAAAGGGGCGTCAGTCATGTCCGGCCGATGACCTTCACGCGTGTGGATCACCAGAACGCCATTTTCGCGGCATGACTTCAGCATTGCCGAGCAGGGGGGGATTGCTGTTCTCAGCAGTGAGACATCGTTGCCGAGGCTTTCGCCGAACCCGTTCGGTTCAAGGAAATCGCGTTGCATGTCGATGATGACGAAGGCGGTTTTCGCCAGATCCATCTCGATGGGCGACGGGTCTGCGTCGATGGTAATCGTTGTCATCTTCATCACACCCCTTCGCTCAAATTCGTGGTTTCAGATCAGGGCAGCAGGCTCACGTGGGCCGCGACGATCCGCCATCCTTCCGGCATCCGCATCCATGTTTGGGTTTGCCGTCCCTCGCGACCGCTTCCCAGCCGGCGGTATTCGGTGAAGGCGGTCGCGAAATCCTGGCCATAAGTCGTGATCACCGTTCGCGTCAGTTCGCGGGCGATGTCGGATGTATCGCGCGCCGCACGGAACCCGGCTATTTCCTCATAGCCGTAGAGGGCCTCCTTCGGACCGTACCGAACGGTGTGGGGCGATTCCCAGAACAGGATGTTCAGCGTTTCGACGTCATTCTCCATCAGCGCCTTTTCGTATCGGAAGAACTGTTCCGTCACTTCCTTGACCACCTGGGGGTCATTGATTGTCATACCGTTCAGCCCTTCCTATTCGGCGATTGCGCGCTCTACCTGCATCGCAGTGTCCGCTCCGTCTCGTTCGGCACTGGGCGCCATCGGCGTCGCCGCCAATAGCGTCTTGGTGTAGTCGTCGGTGGGGTTGTCCATGATGCTCGCCGTAACACCTTCTTCGACGATCCGACCTTTGCGCATCACGATGATGCGGTCGCAAAGCAGACGAACGACGTGCAGGTCGTGACTGACGAACAGATAGCTGACGCCGAGCGACGCGCGCAGTTCGGCCAAAAGATTCAGCACGACCGCTTGGATCGACACATCAAGCGCCGCCGTCGGTTCGTCCAGGATCAAAAGCTTTGGTCGCGACGCCAGGGCCCGCGCGATCCCAACGCGCGCTTTCTGACCGCCCGACAGCTGATGCGGGAAACGATCCAGCAAGGTAAGGGGCAAGCCGACTTGGGTTGCCAGTTCCTCGACCCGGCCCTTGGGGCTCTCGTCGGTGAGGCGCCGGATGGGATCGGCGATTGCCTGGCGTGCTGTAAAGCGTGGATTGATGCTGTCCGTCGCGTCCTGGAAGACCATTTGCAGACTTGCCCGGCGGGGTTCGCGCGCAAATTTCGCTGCCGGAACATCGGTCATCGGTTTCCCATCCAGCAGGATCTCTCCACTGGTCGGGTCCATCAATCGCATGATCATGGATGACGTCGTCGATTTCCCGCAGCCGGATTCGCCGACCAGGCCCAGGGTTTCCCCTTCCCGGATATCGAAAGAAATGTCGTCTACGGCGGTAACCGCATCGTCACCGTGGCCGAACACCTTGCACAGCTTCTTCACCTGCAGCAGCGGCGCGCCCAGTTCAGGCCGCGGCGGCGAGGCGACAGGCGGATCGACCAGATCGCCGATTTCGGCGCCGGGGCGCGGCGTGGCGCTTATCAATCGCCGCGTATAGACATTTGCCGGCCGTGCGAAAAGCGCGTCGGGCTTGCCCTGCTCGACGATCTCACCATCCTTCATGACGACGATGCGGTCGCAATATTCCGCCGCGAGGCCAAGGTCATGAGTGATCAGGATCGAGCTCATGCCGCGCCGTGTGGTCAGTTCCGCCAGCAGGTCCATCACGACCTTCTGGGTTGTTACGTCCAAACCCGTCGTCGGTTCGTCGGCAATAAGCAGGCGCGGGTCACAGGCAAGAGCGATGGCGATCACGATGCGTTGGCACATCCCACCCGACAGTTCGAAGGGATAGGCGTCGTAGCGCTTTTCGGGATCGCTGATGCGCACCGCCTCCAGCGCCTTGATCGCCTCTTTCCGTGCAGTGTATTTCGTGGCGCGCGCATGGCGCCGCAGAACATCTTCGATCTGGTGCCCGACCTTGCGGATCGGGTTCAGCGCCGCGCGCGGGTTTTGGAAGACCATGGATATTTCGCGCCCGCGCAACTCGCGCATTTCGCGGCTTGAAAAGGCGGTCAGATCCATGCCGTCGAAAGAAACGCGCCCATTTGCGATTCTGCCGTTGCGGTCCAGAATACGCATGATGGCGTAGGAACTGACGGATTTCCCCGATCCGCTCTCCCCGACGATGCCCAGCGTTTCGCCCTTTTCCACGGTGAAGCTAACATCGCGCACGGCTGAGACGAGCCCTCGGCGGGTCTTGAAGGTGACATTCAGGTTCTCGACGTCGAGGAACATGGTTCAGGTCCTCTGGCGCGGGTCGACGATGTCGCGAAGGCCGTCGCCCAAAAGGTTGAAGGCAAAGACGGCGATCATCAGGGCGAGGCCGGGGAAGAAGGCCAGCCACCATTCGCCGGAGACGACGAAATTGGCGCCCTCGGCAACCATGATCCCCCATTCCGCCGTCGGCGGTCGGACGCCGAGACCGATGAAGGAAAGGCCGGCCGCGTTCAGGATCGCCCACCCCATGTTGAGTGAGATCTGCACCATCATCGGAGGAAGGGCGTTGGGGAATATGTGCAGGGCCAGGACCTGGATGTCGGTATTGCCTGCCAACCGGGCGGCCTGCGCGAAACCGGCTTCACGGCGGATGCGCACCTCTGCCCGGGCAACGCGGGCATAGAAGGGCAGGTTGATGATGGCGGTGGCGTAGATGATGTTTTCCACCGTGTTTCCCATCGCGGCAACGATCCCCATCGCCAGCACGAAAAGCGGAAAAGCCATGATGGTGTCGACGAAACGTCCCGTGACCGCATCCATCCAGCCGCCCCAATATCCGGCGATCGAACCGACGATGGACCCGACGACGAAAGACAGGGCGACCGCCGCGACGGAGATCATCATGTCCAGCCTCGTGGCGATGATCACGCGGGAGAAGACGTCGCGACCCACACTGTCCGTGCCGAACCAATGATCGGCATTCGGAGGCTGCAGCGCGCGCGCCGCATTCGATTCCAAGGGATCGTATGGCGTGATCAGCGGACCCAGGATCGCCACGATCACGATCAGCGCGAACAGACCGAAGGCAACGGCGGTGATGGGGTTTTCGCTGAGCACATAGAGGACATGCCCGCCGAATCCCCGTTGGCCTTTGTCCGCGTTGGTGTTTTCCGCCAGAGCCATGATCAGCCCTCCCGTGTTCGCGGATCGACGACCGTGTAGAGGATGTCGATCACAAGGTTGAGCAGCACGAAGAGGATCGCCATGGCGAGCACGAAGCCCTGCACGGCGGCATAGTCGGAAACGACGAGCGCCTCGACCGCGTAAGATCCGATGCCGGGCCAAGCGAAAACTTTCTCGACCAAGACATTGGCGCCAAGCATGAAGGAAAAGACCATGCCCAGTGTCGTGACCACCGGAAGCATCGCGTTTTGAAAGGCATAGCCGAAGATGACCTGGCCTTCGCGCAGGCCGGCGGCACGGGCGGTCCGGATATAGTCCGAAGACAAGGCCTGCAACATTGAAGCGCGCGCCATCCGCGCAAGCGGCGCCAGGGTGAACAGCGCCAATGTGGTCGCGGGCAGAATCAACTGCCGTGCCGCGCCCCAGGCGGTTTCCATATCCCCGTCCAGCAGGGCGTCGATGACATAGAAGCCGGTAACGTCCGGCGGCGAGAGGTATACGAAATCGAGACGGCCGAGCGGCGACGGCGCCCATCCCAACAGATAGTAAAAGACGTAGACGAGAACGATCCCGGTGAAGAAGGTCGGCAGAGAAACGCCGGCCGTTACGACGGCCCGACACACATGATCGATCCAACTGCCTTGGTTGACTGCGGCGGCGATACCCAATGGCAGCGCGATACCGCAGGAAAGCAGCAAGGCGGTGAAGGTGAGTTCCAGCGAAGCGGGCAGCCTGCGGGCGAGTTCCTCCAGCACCGGTTGGCCGGTCGACAGGCTGTTGCCCAGATCGCCGGAAAACAGATCCAATACATAGTGAAGGAATTGGACCGGCAGCGATCGGTCCAGGCCCATCGCGGCGCGTATCTCCGCGATGGACTCAGGGGTCGCTGCCGGGCCGGCAAAGTACGCGGCCGGATCGCCCGGCAGCATGCGTGTCAGGATGAAGCTGACCAGGATGACCCCGGCAAGCGCCGGGATCGCCTGAAGCACGCGAAAAAGGATCAGCTTCGTCCTGGGGTTCATTGTGGTTACGCCTTGAAGCCGCGGGCGTCGAGTTGGCGGTGGAACCAATACTCGTACCCCGTCATGCTGTTCGTTCCGACGTTCAACGCCGGTTGGAACAGGGCGATCCGGGGAACCTCGTCCCACGCGATTTCGATCATCCGCTTGATGGCCGGTGCGTATTCCGGGTCGTCGACTTCCTTGTGCAAGGCAAAGGGCGTCAGTTTCTCGATCTCTTCATTCCGATAGTTGGAGGAGTTGAAGAGGTGCCCTTCCAGATAGGCCCAGAAGAAGTAGTAACAGGGATAGTTCAGCCAGCCGCCAAAGGTTTCCAACGCCAGTGGCAGACGCTTCTCGACCAAGGATGCCGTGCGCCAGTTCGCGCCGGGGATCTTGTCGATGGTTGCCTTGATGCCGATCTTGGCCAGGTTCTCCTGAATCAGCAACGCGGTCGGTTCCATCCAATCGGTCTGGCTGAGGGAGATCGACAACGGGACTTCGAAGCCGCCCTTGAATTCAGTCTGGTCCAGAAGCTCCTTCGCCTTGTCCAGATCCGTGCTGTAGGGGAAGGGCTGCGGCCAGGCGATATCCGACGGCGTCGCGGAGGCTCCGCCCCACATTTTCACGCCCCGGCCATAGGCCGCGGTTTGGAAAACATCCTCGTAGGGAACGGAATAGGCGACGGCCTGACGCACCAGCTTGTTCTTGAACGGCTCGAACGAAAGGTTCGGGCACAGACAGTAAATTGCGTTTTCAACCGGGGTCGAAAAAATGTCGATGCCTTCCTTATCCGACAATTCCTTCGCGTCCTTGTTCGGCATGTTGAAGGACATCTGGATGTCGCCGCGCTCCAGCAATGCGCGTCTTGTGGCTTGGCTCGGCACTTCACGGACGATCACGCGTTTGACCGCCGGGACCGGGCCGGACGTCCAATTGTCGTTCCGTTCGTAGACCAATTGTTGACCAGGTTCCCAACGGGCGACCTTGAAGGCGCCCGACCCGGCGGGCGTTTTGTGCAGATATTCCGTCGCCCAGGGGTCGTCCGCCGTGGCGTGTTCCATGGCGACCTTCGAATTGATGATCATCGGAACCGGTACGGCCAGGTCCGGCAGCGTCAGTTTCGATGCGCGAAGCAAGTTGATCTTGAACGTGTAGTCGTCGACAACTTCGAACTGTTCCGGCTTTTCCAGGGAACCGGCTTTCATCTGGACCGTCGGGAACCCGCCGACCGAGACGGCTCGATCGAATGACCATTTCACGTCCTGCGCGGTAATCGGCGATCCGTCGTGGAAGACGCCGTTCTTGCGCAGATTGAAGATCATGTGGGTGCCGTCGTCGGAAACGGTCCAGCTTTCGGCCACTTCGGGCTCAATCGTCGCATAGTCGTAGGAAAGGCCGCCGTCGGGCGTGCTCTTGGTGCCGAAGCTGACAAGGCGGTCGTAAACGTTCACGGCGACCTGATAGCTCGGACGGTTTGTACCGGTGCGGTGGATGTCCAGACTGTTGATCGTCTGTCCCATGGCGACGACGACGACGCCGTCGGTCGCTGCGCTTGCGGGCAGGGATCGTATGAAAGGAAGCGTACTGGCCCCCAATACCGCGGCACTCTTCAGAAAATCACGCCTCTGCATGTTGCTCTCCTTGCATGGTGTTTATTGGTTTCTGGTTGTTCGCCGTTGTCAGCGTGGCGAGGAAGTTTCGCCAGCCGCCGAATTCGGTAATGTCGCTGGCACCGTCCAGGCCGGCGCTTTCGCAAATGAATCCGTTTGTCGTCGTGCCGCATTCCAGGGTCACGGTGCCGATCCCGAGAGGCGCCGGAATTCCGCGCATGAAAGCGCCGAAGTTGTGCTCGGGCATCGCCCAAAGTTCGACCTCGATCGAGGCTCCATCCGCGTTCCGCACCAGGCCGGGCCGCGCGGGCGGGCCGCCGGCCAGCCGGTAAAGGCGGTACCCGGCGTCGGTACGCGTTGTCTTCAGATATCGGGCGCCGAGACGTGTGAGTTCCTTGTTGAGGGGCAGGCCGGACATATGGGCGCCCACCGCGGCGATGATTATTTCGCTTGCGTCGGCGACGGGTGCCGGCGGTTCGATCGCCGGGTAGGTCCAATCCGTGGCGCCTAAACTAACGCCGGCGGCTTTGTGAATTCTGGCCGCCAGTCCGGCCAGCAATGCGTCGGCGCCGGCTTTGGCCAACAAGGTGACATTGCCCGGTCGGCCGTCGGTCCGTGTTGGCGTGGGAACCGCGACCCCACAAAGATCGAGCAGATTGACGAAGTTCGTATAAGTGCCGAGCCGGCTGTTCGGCCCAATCGGGTCTTCGGTGATTTCCTTCACTGTGCAGAAGGAAGGAATGGTCGGGACAAGAAGAATATCGATTCCATCCATCGCCGTGCGGGCGACCCGCCGTAATTCCTCCATCCGGTAGAAGGACCGGAAGGTGTCCGTTGCCGAAAAATTGTCGGCCTTGGAGACGATGGCCCGAATAACCGGATGAACGGCATCGGGCGCCGCTTTCATCAGGGGCTCAATTACGGTGTTTCGTTCCGCCACCCAGACGCCTTCGTAGAGCATTTCGGCGATCTGGTAGAACGGGGTCAGGTCGATTGGTTCGATTTGCGCGCCAAAGGATTCCATCTGTGCAATTGCCGCCTCGAAGGACGCGGCCTGGGCATTGTCGCCGAAGAACTTGCGGGAATTTGCATCCGGCACTGCGATACGCAGATGTTCCGGCGCGGCTCCTATGGGCGATACCGGTATGTCGCGCGAATAGGCATCATGCGGATCGTAACCTGCGGCGGCCTGAAGAACGCGGTGACCGTCCTCAGCCGTCAGCGCGAAAATAGAGATTGTGTCGAGGGTCCTGCAGGCAGGCACCAACCCGGTAGCCGACAGCAAGCCAAGGCTTGGTTTGATGCCGACGATGTTGTTCAGCGCGGCCGGCACCCGGCCGGAGCCGGCGGTGTCGGTTCCCAAGGAAAAGCCGACGAGGCCCAGGGCAACGGAAACGGCCGAACCCGAGCTCGATCCGCCGGGCACGATCTCGGGATCGATGGCGTTCTTGGGGAATGGATGCGGTGTCCGCACCCCGACGAGTCCCGTTGCGAATTGGTCCAGATTGGTTTTGCCGATGGGAATGGCGCCCGCTTTACGCAGTTGGGCCACGACGAAAGAATCCACATCGGGCTTATAGGTGAAAGCGGGGCAGGCAGCCGTTGTCGGCGCGCCCGCAACATCAATGTTGTCCTTGATGGCAAAAGGCACGCCCCAAAGCGGCTTGCCCTCCGGGTCGAAGTCGCCGAGCGAACGCGCTTCGTCCAACGCGATTTTTTCATCTATCAGATGCAGAAATATCCCCGGGTCGCCACTGGCCTGGATACGGCGATAGCATTCGGCGATGACGTCTTCCGGCTTGGCGCCCGACGCGTAGGCACGGTGTAAACTTGTAATGTCGAATGATTGGTCATGCATGGATGCGGACGATGCCCCCAACGGTACGGTTCATTGCGCTCATAAGCATTCGCCCTCGAATGCTCAGCGTCTTGACCGTTTCCCCCGTTGAGGGTCTCGCATGGCAGGAGCTTGTTGATGCCAGCACCTTGATTTCGCCGATCGCGAATACCCAACAGCATTTTGGGAGTATCTGACCGCTTCTGTCTTCTGCTATAAACGCAGCAATACGATGCAAAAAATGCAGCAGTGGAGCGTTAGAGGCCGAAATGAGGCACATCACGACCTTGCGTTACGTCGACGCGGTGGCCCGCGCCGGGTCCATCCGGAAGGCGGCCGAGGAACTCTCGATTACGTCGACGGCGCTCAACCGGCGAATACTGGCGATTGAGGAAGACCTGGGCGTGCCTGTCTTCGAACGGTTGCCGCGCGGCGTCCGGCTGAACAGTGCGGGGGAAATTCTGGTCGATCACATTCGGAAGCAGTTTTCCGACCTTGACCGTGTTCGATCTCAGATCGCGGACCTGTCCGGGGTGCGCCGGGGCCATGTGTCAATCGCGTGCAGCCAGGCGCTGCTGCCGTATTTCCTTCCCGAGCAGATTGCCGCTTACCGGCGTGAACATCCGGGGGTCAGTTTCGGCGTCTTCTTGCGTGACCGCGCCGCCGCGGAAGAGGCGCTTGTCGACTTTACGGCCGATATCGCACTGGTCTTCGAGCCGGTTCGCTTGGCCGAGTTCCAGACGATCCGGACGGTCCGGCAGCCCGTCCACGCCGTCTTTTCAACCGAACACCCCCTGGCGGGCCAAGAGACGGTCCGCCTTGCGGATTGCCTCAGTTATCCTGTGGCGCTGCCCACCAAGTCATACGGTGTCCGATATTTGCTGGAAACGATTCTGATCGACTCGACGCTTACGATGAATGTGGTCATCGAGTCCGACAGCTTTGAGTTTCTTCGTTTCCAGGCGACGACGGAAAACATCGTTTCCTTCCAGATTCCCATTGGACTGCCGGCGGAGGGGACGGTTCCCGGCATGGCGTCGGCGAAAATCGACCCTCGGGATATGCCCAGCGGGACAATCTATATGGGGCAATTGAAGAACCGTACCCTTCCCGTCGCCGCCACCCGGTTCATCGATCAAGTGACCAAGGTTCTCGAAGCGCGGTTCGGTTAGGTGGTTTGAAGTAGCCGGCCGGAGGACTGCCGCATGGCGGGGGACTATTCCTGGAGTACCTCAATGTTCAGCCGCTGAGTTCCGTATCGGGACGCGGCAATGTCCAATCGGTCCTCGCGTTCGAAGCGCGTGCGCTTCCACGAAGTAGTTGAGCGGGATGCTCAAGAATTAATCGGCACTGATTATCAATTGCCTAAATTGTGATCATGGTTGAGGGCCGCTGCAACTCTCCTTCAGGGACGATATGACAGAATTGTTGGTAGTTACGACAAATGGCATGACCTTTGCTGCGCTGCACACTCAGAACAACGGAGACACGGCTGGGCCGTCTAGGTTGGCGGCGCCGCACGGGGCTCTACTGAACGAAAAGGGGCGATCATGCGTAACATTATTCAAAACCTGGCGAAGCTCACCGTTTCCGCGACGGTTCTGGCATCTGCTTTTCTGGCGGGTCCTGCAATGGCGGACGAAGACGGCGTTCTGAAGATCGGCGCGCCTTTGGCCCTGACCGGTGGGTTGGCCGATGAAGGAAAGAAGCAGGAAGGCGTTTGGCAATTGTGGCTCGATAAGGTCACCGCGAATGGCGGGATCGACGTCGGCGGCAAGAAGATGCCGGTGGAATTGGTATATTATGACTACCAGACCGACGGTAAGCGCGCGGGACAACTGGCCGAAAAACTGATCACCGATGACGGTGTCGACGTATTGATGGCCCCTTTCGGTTCGGGGCACACCAAGATCGTTGCGGCGGTGGCCGAACGGTATCAGACGCCGCTGCTCGCTTGCGTGGCCTCGTCCGTTTCGGTCTATGACCAGGGCTTCAAATACCTCTTCGGGACCCTGGCGCCGAACACGGGCATGACCGAATCCATGGCCGCCTATTTCAAGGAAAAAATGCCGGGTTTGAGTAAAGTCGCGGTCTATGGCCGGGACGATGTGTTCCCGAAGGCGATGGCGACGGCCTTGGCGGCCTCGGCCGGGAATGCCGGGCTCGATGTTGTCTACAACGAACTTTACGCAGTCGGCACGATGGATCATTCGGCGGCCGTATCCGCCATCAAATCCGCGTCGCCGGACTGGATTTACATGACGGGCTATACGCAGGATCTGATCCTGGGCCGCAAGCAGATGTCCGATCTGGGCATTGACGCACCGATCATCACCATGGTGACCGGCCCGGCCTATGCCGAATTCACGGAAGGGCTAGGTGAACTCGCCGACGGTGTGACCAGCTCGACCTGGTGGCACCATGCGACCGCCTACACCGACACGATCGGTGCGTGGAGCAGCACGGCCGACTTCTACAAGGACTTCGTTGCAAAATTCGGCGGCGACCCCGATTACGTCCACGGTTCCTGCGCCGCGGCGGCGGATGTTTTGGTGAACGCGGTTCAGACGGCTGGGTCCACCGACAAGACGGCCGTGCGCGATGCATTGGCCGCTACCGATGTCCTAACCTTCTACGGCCCGATCGACTTCGGCGATAACGGCATGAACCAGGGCCGCGAAATGCCGATCATCCAGGTTCAAGGTAAAGAGATCAAAGTCCTGTATCCGGCCGGGATTTCCGACGCCGAAATGACAATGATCAAGTAAAGCCGACGGCTCGACCATCATACGGCCATGGGCGCCCATACCGCGGTGCCCATGGCGATGATGCTTGACTCTAAAAATCCTTCCAAATTCAACTTCACCGGGGGCCAATAGGCCGTGGACGTCTTCCAAATACTCTTGAATGGCATTGTGCTCGGCGCGCTTTACGCCTGCATAGCGATTGGCTTCTCCCTTGTCTGGGGGGTGTTGAACGTTATCAACATGCTGCACGGTTCGTTCATTATCCTGGGCGGATACCTTACCTATTTCGCATGGCACTATACCGGCATTTACCCGATCATATTGTTGCCTTTCGTTGCCATGGTTTTGTTCGCGTTGGGCTATGTCCTCCAGCACTTGTTCATCAACAAGGTCGTCACTGCGCCGGTCCTCACCACGCTGACCCTGACCTTCGGGTTGGACATGATCCTGTATAACCTGATGACGGTATTCTTCACGGCGACACCGCGCCGGGTGACACTCGATCTCGGCACCCTGTCCTTCGGCGATGTGTATTTACCGGTCGACCGGTTGTTGGGCATGGCCTTAGCTTTGGTGCTGACGGCGCTGCTGTATCTTGTCATGCGCGGGTCCCGGATCGGACGGGCGATCGTCGCCGTTCGAATGGACCGGCAGGCTGCCGCCCTGATGGGTATCCGGGTGAACCAGGTTTACTCAATCACCTTTGGGATCGGCGCTTTGATGGCGGGTGCCGCCGGCGCTATTTTCGCCATGGTCTTCCCAGTCACCACCAACTTGACGGGTGTCTTCTTGGGCAAGGCCTTCGTTGTTTGCGTGATCGGCGGGCTGGGCAGCGTTCCCGGCGCTTTGGTCGGTGGTCTGGCGCTTGGGCTCATAGAAAGTGTCGCCGGATACACCATCGGTCCGCAAAACGCGATTACGGTCGGCTTCCTTCTGATGTTGTTCCTGCTGGTCGTGCGCCCGACGGGCCTTATCGGGGTGAAGGGGTACGAGTGATGAACCGTCAGGTAAAAATCAGCATTGCCGCTGTCATCGTCTACTCGCTCGCCTTGGCCTTGATCCCGGTCTTCGCGGGTAACTACGAAACGCGCATTGCGATATCCGTAGCGATGTTTTCGGCGCTGGCGCTGTCTTGGAATTTCATCGGCGGGTTCACGGGGTATCCGTCATTCTCCACCGCGGCCTTCTTCGGCCTTGGCTGCTATATCGGGGCCTTGTCCCAGCGTGCCGGGATGCCTGCCGAGTTGGCCTGGATCATCGCGACGGTCGGCGTAGCCGGTTTTGCCGCCGCGCTTGGCGCCATCATCCTGCGCCTCAAGGGGCACTACTTCGCGATCGGGTCGATCGCCATCGTCGAAGTAACACGCCTGATCATCTCGTCCTGGGGATCTGTCACCGGCGGCGGTGACGGCCTCAACGTGCCGCTCATGACGGGCACACCCGATGTTGTCGCCGCGCGCATTCTGTACATCATGCTCGCCGTCATGGGGATGGCCTTCGTGGCCACCGTCATTGTGGATCGTTCCCGGCTGGGATTCGGTCTGCGCTGCATTCATCAGAATGAGGATGCGGCGGACATGGTGGGTGTCGATACCACGCGCTTCAAGATCGCCGCCTTCGTCCTATCCGCGTTGTTCTGCGGCCTCGTCGGCGCTGTCTATGCCTCCTGGGTCGGTTATATCGATCCGACCGACAGTTTCTCGATCCTGCTGACTGTGAAGGTGCCCGTTATGGCCCTGTTGGGTGGGGCGGGGACTTTGGCGGGACCGATCGTCGGCGCCGGTGTGTTCGTCCTGTTGGAGGAGTTCTTCTGGGCCAACTTCCTGCAGTGGAACAGAGCGATCCTGGGCATCATCATCGTGTTCCTGATCTTCTTCTTGCCGGGCGGCCTTTTGAAGATCCGTTACAAAGATCTGCTGAAAAAGCTCTCGGCCAATCGTTCGAACACCGTATCGGAAGGGGAAGCAAAGGGATGACCGCTATCCTCGAACTCAAGAATGTCAGCAAAAACTTCGGCGGTGTCAGCGCTGTTTCAAATGTCTCCTTCGGATTGAAGCAAGGTGAAATCGTTGGGCTGATTGGGCCGAACGGCGCGGGAAAGACGACCTTGGTCAACCTGGTGACGGGGGTCCATTCACTGTCCGGTGGCCAGGTCATTTTCAAGGGTGAGGATGTCGGTAGCCAGAAGCCGTTCCAGGCCGCCCGTCGCGGTTTGGCCCGCACGTTCCAGATCGTTCAGCCCTTTCCAGAAATGACCGTGCTGGAAAACGTTTCCGCAGGGGCTGTCTTTGGCGGGGCAGCGGGCGGTATCGCGGCGGGCCGGGATGCTGCCCAGGCAGAGTTGGACTTTGTCGGCCTGGGGCATGTGGCGAACGAGCCGGCATCGTCCCTATCGCTCCCGAACCGGAAACGATTGGAACTTGCGAAGAGTCTGGCGATGAAGCCAAGTGTTCTGCTTCTCGACGAAGTGAATGCCGGCCTGAACGCTTCCGAAATCGACGATGCGTTGAAGCTGATCGAACAAATTTCGGGACGTGGCGTCACGATCCTGATCATCGAGCATTTGATGAAAGTGGTTCTATCGGTGTCCGAACGGCTTATGGTTCTGCACCATGGTGAGTTGATCGCCGACGGAACGCCCAAGCAGGTTGTCGAGGACCAGCGCGTTATCGAGGCCTATCTGGGCGCCAAATTCGCTGAACGATACAAGGTGGCTGGTTAGAATGGCGAAACCGATCCTTGAAATTGAAGGACTGCAAGCGGGCTATGGGGATGTGCAGGTCCTTTGGGACATCTCACTATCCGTCAACGAGGGTGAAATCGCATGCGTCGTCGGGTCCAACGGTGCGGGCAAAACCACGTTGCTTCGGACGATCTCAGGCTTGATTGAGCCGAAGGCCGGTTCGATTGTTTTCGATGGAGAAGAAATTGCCGGGGCAAGGCCGGACGAGGTGCTGAGACGCGGGATCGCCCATGTTCCGGAAGGACGCCGACTGTTCAAAGGCCTGACGGTCGAAGACAATCTTTTGCTGGGCGCCTATCTCAGGCGGGACAAGGGCGCGGTGCGCGAAGATATGGAATTTGTCTTCGACCTGTTCCCGATCCTGAAAGAACGGCGATTTCAGGATGCCACGACAATGTCGGGCGGCGAACAGCAGATGTGCGCGATCGGTCGCGGAATAATGTCGCGGCCGCGGCTGCTGGTCATTGACGAATTGTCGCTCGGGCTAGCGCCGCGGCTGGTGGAAAGACTGAGTGAGGCCCTGACGGAGATTAACGGGACAGGGTTGACGATTCTGCTCGTGGAACAGGATGTGATGACGGCCTTCGATGTCGCGAGCCGTGCGTTCGTTATCGAAACCGGGCGGGTCAGTATGTCCGGCGAGACGAGCGTGCTGGGCGAGGATCCCCGAGTCCGTGAAGCCTATATGGGGATTTGAAAAAGCCGGACGGTTCGCGTCATCCCCCATCGAGCGTGCCGGGCAGGGGAACCCAACCTTCGTCGACTTTCTCGAAGATCGGTCCGGCGAGCGGGCTTTTTACGAGGGAAGCGTGATCGGTTCCGATAGCGTTCAGTTTCTCGCGCCATGTCACGCCCTGCCGCATGGCGCAGAGGAAGCCGCAGATCTCGCAATCCAGTTGCCCGAGCAGCGCGAAGGCGGCGGCGGCCGTCGTGCCGGACGATATTGCGTCATCGACGAGAACGACCCGCTTGCCCGATAGTCGCGGAACGATATTCGGGTCGATATAGAGCGATTTGTTGCCGCCAGGACTGGTGATCGACTGCACGGGCACGGAGAGCTCATTGCGGTACCAGAATTTCCGGGAGTAACCGAGCGGTGCGAAATTTTGATGGCCGAGCCGTTCCGCCACATTCGGTGCGAAGGCAAGCCCCAATGTCGGCAGGCCCACGATACAGTCGGGCTTTTCTACCGCTGCCATTGGCGTCATCAGGGATACGAGCGTTTCGATCACGGCGAAACTTGCGTGATTGGCGATCAAGGACGCAACCGCGCGGTCGGTTCCCGGAATGGCGCGGATGGGCAGTTCCAGGACTTGGCCATTGGGTAGTGGGGCGGGATAGGTATATTGAAACGGCGGCCCCTGCTTCGCCCGTTCGTCATTGCCGGGCAACAGAGTTTGCCAGCAATCGGTTGTTGGCCGGGTGAAATGTGGTGCGGCTTCGGCAGCAGGCTTCATGGCGTCAATTCCAAACGAATAGAGAAAGTTCGATGTCGAGTCCCGATGATCGTCAATGGATTGCGGTCGTTCCGTCTTCGGAACTCACGCCTGAAAAGCCCCATGAAGTTGTGATCGGTGAGAGCATCTTCGTTATGATCCGGCATGGGGAAAACATCGGCGCCTATCAAGGTCTGTGCCCGCACCAGTTCGCGCGGCTGGTGGAAGGCCGCGTCGCTGACGGGCATATCAATTGCCCACGCCATATGGCGAAGTTTCGATTGTCGGACGGCGTTTGCGGGCCGGGTTGGTCCCTTCCGGCTCTGCGCCGCTTTCCGGCCAAGGAAGAGGGAGGTATGGTGCATATCTGCTTGCAGCCGCTTAACGAGAACTAGGGGCGAATCCTTTTCGACCTGCAAGCCGATGACCTGAATCATGCGCTGGGCCAAGAAGCGACGCCGCGCCCTATCAATCCTTCGGTACCTGTTTCCTCGACCATGCCAAGCATAATCCCCAAGCATTGTCTTGGTTGTGTCAGGTCCAAGCCCAGCTTCAGTCCAGGATATGGGAAGGCGGGATGGGCGCCTAGATATGCGTCATGCGCCGATATACTTCTATAGGCGTCATTTATGTGTGGCTTCAGCGGGTCAAGCAGGCTTGGTGCAAAACGGAGACAGGCCGCGCCGAAACCCAACGCATCAATCACCGCGCTATCGCCGGTCGCAGGAAGGGGGGCGAAAGACTCCTTGCCGGGAAGGGGTGGCCCCACCGGCCTCGTGGCAGGCAGAGTAATCCAATGGCCGGGCTTGTTTGCGAGCTGATAACCGATCTCCTGACCGTTCCCGCCGCTTGCCGTGACCATCTCGCTACCGGCGACGCCGTTTCCGGCCCGCAGCATCAAGGCACTGGCCGCCATTATGACGTTGAGCACGAACTGTCCGGCTTGATCCAGATAGGTTTCGCTCGCATCGGACAAATCGGACCCCAAAGCGGGGCGCAGCAGCGCGTTGGCGGCCGCGACCTGGCCGTGAAGGTCGTCGCCTTTCCCGATCGCAGCGGCCATCAGCGGCAGCAAATCGACGGGGCCGGAGGGGCTGCCGGAGAAATTGCGGGCCAGATCCGCTCCGACCTCAGTGCAAAGTGCGGATAAAAGTATGCGACCCTCGTCGTTGGCGGTGCCGAAGCGCAAACAGCCTGCCGGCGGGCCGTCGTTGAGCGGCGATACGACATTGTTACCCGGTGCAGCACGATCCTCTACGGCAACCGCATAGATGCTCGGCCCCACGACAAAGGCCAGCGGCGTGACGATCCCAAAATCCTGGGCGGGCCGCAGGTCGATTTCACCGGCGACGATCGAACTGATGGCCGAATCAAGGCTGTCGGCGAACCCTTCCTGGACAGCTGTCGCGGAAGCGGCGTTCAGGATCGGCGCGGGCAGGTTGCTGAGGGATTTGAAGGCGGGGCCGGCGTGAAACAGCGTACGGTCGGGCAGGCTGCCCAACAGGTCGCACAAGGGCGCTATTTGCGTCAAAACTGGCTCGACCGCCAGCATTTGGCGATAGGACTGCAGGGTGGCGGATTTGGCTGTTGTCATGGCGTGCCTCCAGTAGGTTGGAGGCAGTCGTCCGGCTGGACGATTCCGCGCCGGTTGCCCCATAGGGTCAGGCGGCGTCGTTTTCCGCCGCTGCTACGATGGTCATCATCATTTCGGTGAACCGGACCCGGTCCTGCGGCGACAAGGCATCCAATGTTCTGCGATGCGCGTCCCGCGCAAAGGGATCGGTGCGTTCCAGCACCGCCTTGCCGGCAGCCGTCAGGGTGGTCAACCGCATGCGCCGATCCGTATCCGCGACCTCGCGGATGACATACCCCCGGTTCATCAGTCGTTTCAAAATATCGGTCATGTTCGTCTTGTCGATCGCGACCGCCTTGGCCAGCGTCGTCTGATCCAAGGGGCCGTTCTGCGACAGGCAGGACAGAACTGAATACATGACCGGCGTGATGTTTTCTTCGCCACAGGATTCCAGAAACAGTCCGGTATGGATCTGGTGCAGGCGGCGGATCAAAAAACCGGGCCGCAACGAAACGTCGCCGCTGCGCCACAATTCGTCCTCGTCGGCGCGGCTCATATCCGCAGCCATGCGTGCTTTCGTCATCGGATCCCACACCTGCTATAATTGTTGTCTGCAAGGTAGGAGATTCCCTAGCGAGTCGACAAGGTGCGCCGGATCAAGCCTTTCAACGCATTGAAGAGCAGCCTGATGCCGCTGAGCGAGCGCTGCGGCTGTGCGCCGTCGACGGCGTCGGCATTGCCGGACAGCTTCGCGTCGATGGCTCGACCTATCTCCGCGAGCAACCCGTTGGCGATCTCTTCAACCAGGGCCGGTCGGCCGAATTGCGACAAGGGGCCGTTCAGCCGGTAACGCATCGCCAGTTTGATGTCGCAAGCGGTGCCGTTTGGAACCAGCTGAAAATCAAGGCGACCTTCCAGACCGCTTCTGCTCAAACCGTCCTTGCCGCTTCCCAACAACTGGCCGGATTTCGTTTCCGGCCGATAGGCGATGCTGGCGGTGCCGCGGAACTGCGCCTTGATCGGTCCCGCCGATACGCTGCAGGAACCGTTGGCGATGCCGTCGGTAACAGGGCCGGATAGGGTTGCACCGGGGATGCAGGACACGATTGCTTCGGGATCGGAAATCAATTGCCACGCTTCTTCGGTGCCGGCGGCGAGATGCATGGTTTTCCGCAGCGCGTTTGCTGTCTCGAACGAACCGGCGTCCGGTATTGCCGCGGATGCAAGGTCGATCGTTTCGGGCGGAGAGGCTTTGGCGGCGGATTTCATCGCAATCAGTGGCGCAGCATCCGTGCCGGATGCCACGGGGCGTTGCCGGTCGGTAGGCTGAAGACCCGCAGCGGGGGCGTCTTTCAAGACATCCTCGATGGCGTCGACAATGCCGGCATAGCCCGTGCACCGGCACAGGTTGCCGGACAACTCCTTGCGGATGGTTTCGCGTCCCGCATCTGGCAGGCGGCGGATGATATCATAGGCCGTCGTCAACATGCCGGGCGTGCAGAAACCGCATTGCAGTCCGTGGTGACGTTTGAAACTGTCACGGATGGCTTCCATCAAAGGGTCGGCGTCGAAACCTTCGACCGTGCGAATGTCGGCGCTGTTGCAAGCCGCGGCGAGCGTAATGCAGGATCGCGTCGGGCGGCCGTCGACGAAAACCGTGCACGCGCCGCAAACACCCTGTTCGCAGCCGATATGGGTGCCGCTGGCGAGCGCTTCCTCGCGGATAAAATCGGCCAGATGCGTGCGCGGTTCGACGGTGCCCGCGACCTTCTTACCGTTCAAAAGGAATTCAACATCGGTCTGCATTGGGAAAGCGAAACTCCAGTTCCAATGATCGGGACGCGCCCTGGTTCCTATTTTTCCGATCCGGCCAATTGTTCCATCGCACGGTCGATCGCGACAGCATGCATTCGGACGGCGGAAGCCGGCATGTCGGGCAGTGCTTTTGAAAGGGCTGTCTTGCCGTCCAACCGGCCGGCGATGATCTTTTCGGAATTTTCCATCAACATCGGTTGCCGGCCCAGCGCGCCCACCACCACGCGCGAGCGGCCCGTATCGGGATCGGCCAGGATCGCCGCGCTTGCCTTCGCGAATTCCCCCACTTGCCGGACGAATTTCCAATATCCCCACCGGGCGGCGGCGGAAGGTTTGGGAACCGCAACGGAGACGACCATCTCACCGGGGGCGAGAACAGTGGCATAGGGTCCTATGATGAAGTCGATGGCATCGACGGTTCGGATGCCTGCGGGGCCGGCGATGGAAATCTGCGCTGACAGGGCCGGTAAGACTGTGACCCAGTCAGCGGCGGGATCGGCATGACACAGACTGCCGCCGATGGTGCCGCGGTTGCGGACGGCGCGATGCGCGATATTGGCGGCAACATCCCTCATCCAGCCCCCTGTCGGGTCCGGAACAGCACCGTCTTCGATTTCAGCATGGGTGACGGCGGCGCCGAATCTGACTTGCGTATCGGTTTCCTCGGCCCGTCGCAGTTCGTCGACGCGCGAGACGTCGAGCAGAACACCCGGGCGCGCAAGCCGCAAATTCATCATCGGGCCAAGCGACTGGTTGCCTGAAACGACCGAGCAGGGTTGATCGGCGAGCATCGTTTCGGCCTGATCCAGGGTCACGGCGTTGATATAGGCGAAGTCGACGGGTTTCATGCCGTGGCTTCCTTTTCCGCTTCATCGAGCGCCGCCAGAATGCGTTCCGGCGTCATCGGCACCTGCGTGACCTCGGCACCCAGGGCCGACAGCGCATCGTTCACCGCGTTTGCGATTGCGGCCGGCGGGCCGATCGCACCGCTTTCGCCGATCCCCTTCTGGCCGAAATAGCTGAGGGGCGACGGCGTTTCCATATGGATGATGCGAATGTCGGGTATGTCTGCGGCCACGGGCAGATGGTAATCCGCCAAGGTGGACGCCATGGGTTGCCCGGTCTCGCTGAAGGGCATTTCTTCGAACAAGGCCGTACCGATTCCCTGCACGGCACCGCCCAGGACCTGCCCGTCCACGATCATCGGATTGATCATGGTGCCGGCATCTTCGGCGATCACATAGTCCAGCAGTTTGACCTGACCCAAGTCCAGGTCGACGCTCACTTTCACCGCGTGACAGGCATAGGAAAACGTCCCGGTATCCTGGACGGTCTTGTAGCCTTCCGTCACCTCAAGGCCGCGGGGATCTACTCCGTCCGGAAGCAGTTGAGGCTTCAGATACCAGGTTTTCGCCACCTCTTCGATACTGACCGACGCCGTGCCGGCCCTTGCCAGCCCTTCTTCCAAAGCGACACCGTTCCCCTCGGATTGAAGCAGATGTCCGGCAATGTTGCGGATGCGTTGGCCCAAGGCGTCGCACGCCGTCGCTACCGCGCCGCCGGCCATGACGATGCATCGCGACCCCCAGGTGCCGGTCGAATAGGGTGTGTAGGCCGTGTCGCCGTGGACCAGTTTGATCTTCTCGATCGCAATGCCCAAGCGTTCATGGGCGATCTGCGCCAGTGTCGTTTCCAATCCCTGACCATGGCTATGCACCCCAACCCGAAGCTCCAGGCCGCCATCCGGCGTCAATCGCGCTGTCGCCTGTTCGAAACCCGGTACCATCGGTATTCCCCAACCATGGTAGACCGACGTGCCGTGGGCGCCCTGTTCACAGAAGATGGCCAAACCGACGCCGATCCGCTCGCGGCCGGTCTGTTCTTTCTGCTCATTGCGAATTGACGGCAGATCTATCGCCTCGACCGCGCGCCGCAGCGCTTCGGGATAGTCGCCACTGTCGAAATATTTGTTGGTGATGTTCGTGAAGGGCATTTCTTGTGGGGTCACAAGGTTCCGGGCGCGGATTTCTTCCGGCGCGATACCGAGTTCCCTGGCGAGGGCATCCAATAGAAGTTCCATCGCGAAACAAACGCCCGTGCGGGCGACGCCGCGAAACGGCAGGATGGGCGGCTTGTTCGTGGTCACGGAGGTGGCCGAACACCTGTACCCGCGCATCTTGTAGGGACCGGGCAGAATGCTTGTGACCTGGGCTGCTTCCAGACAGGCGGAAAAGGGATAGCTGGAATAGGCGCCTGAATCGACCAATGCCGCGCAATCGACGGCGAGAAGGGTGCCGTCGGCTGCGGCATAACCGGTAATGTCGTAGAAATGTTCGCGGCAGTTGGCGCCTGCGGTCAGATGCTCGCGCCGATCCTCGATCCAGCGGATCGGCCGATCGTGCTTCATCGCCAAATAGCAGGCGCAGACTTCCTCGGCCAGCAAGATCCCCTTATAGCCGAAACCGCCGCCGACATCGGGTGAGATGACGCGGACCTGCCCGTGGTCCAGGCCGAGGCATTCGGCCAATCCCGTTCGGACGATATGCGGCATCTGGGTGGCGGAGTGAAGCGTCAGGACCTCTAGCGTACGGTCCCAGACCGCGACCAGACCGCGCCCTTCGATCGGCGCCATGCATTGCCGTGCTGTCCGGAAGGTCTTCCGGACGACAACGGCGGCGTCGGCGGTGGCGCCGTCGAAATCGACCTCGGTCTGTGTTTCGAGAAAGGCGTTCTTGTCCCAACTCTCATGGATAAGCGGAGCCTCCGCCGATTGAGCCGCCGTCATGTCCCAGATCGCCGGCAATTCGTCGAACTCGGCCTGTATTTGTTCCGCGATGTCTTCCGCGCCGGCGCGGGTGTCCGACAGGCACGCGGCGATCAGTTCGCCGACATGGCGGACCTTCGAATCGGCCAGGATCGGTTGAACGGAACTGCGGAAACCGGGCAAACCGGAATCGGCGCGAATGCCGCTTACGCCCGAAAGGTCCGCCGCGAGATAGACCGAGTCGCGAAGTGATTCCGGAACGGCAACCGTCTTGATATAGGCATGCGCCAACGGGCTCCGCAGAAAGGCGAGTTCCTGCATGCCCGCCATCTTAATGTCGGCGACGAAGCGCCCTTTTCCGCGCAAGAGCCGGTCGTCTTCGCGGCGGATCTGCCGGGCGCCCACGCCGGAAGTTCTTCGTTCCTTGGTGCTTGTGCCGCTTGCCATCGCCTGTCCCGTGTTCGCGCCGTTCCTGCCGTCCGCCCGTTGCGAAGAGCCCATCGCGGCGGGTCGAAGCGGTGTGATTTGGTTGCAGTGCAAAATGTGTCATGTGAATGGTCGTATTTACAACTTTTTTCTTTTCTGATCCCCATTCCCGTTTAATCTATAGGGACATCATGATGAGTGCTCCTGGAACCCGAAACCTACGGAAGCGGTTGAGATGACGACAGCGGTGTATGAAACGATCATAGAAAACGGCCGGGTTATCGATCCGATGATCGGACGGGATGGCGAGTTCGATATCGCTATCAACGACGGCAAGGTCGCCGCCGTGGAGCCCAGCCTGCGGGACAGCCGCGCGCTCAACAGAATCGATGCCGGCGGCCATGTCGTCGTGCCGGGTATGATCGACACCCATGCCCATGTCTACCAGCATGTGACCGGGCGGTTCGGCCTGGAACCGGATCTGGTCGGCGTGCGGTCGGGGGTCACCACGCTGATCGATCAAGGCGGCCCAAGCTGCATGACCTTGGGCGGATTCCGCCATTTCATTTCCGAACCTGCCGCCAGCCAGGTTCTGGCGTTCATCTCCTGCTATTTGGTCGGCGGATTGGAAGGGCATCTCTATCCGGAACTCTACGGCCCGAATGGCGTGAACGCGGAACACACGATCCGCGTCGCCAATGAAAACAAGGATCTGATCAAGGGCATCAAGGCGCATGCCGAAATCGGCGGGCAGTCGCGCTGGGGGCTCGATGTGATCAAGATCGGCGCGGAAATCGCGCGGGAAACCGATCTACCCCTGTATATCCATCTGGGGCAGCTTTGGCCGACCGATGACAGCGGGCGTATTCCGGATGCGGAAGAACTGATCAAGGAACTTGTTCCGATCATGAAGCCGGGGGATATCCTGGCCCATCCGTTCACCCGCCATCCCGGCGGTTTCGTTTCCGCGACCGGTGAAGTTCATCCGATCCTGTTGGAAGCGGTCCACGAGAAGCAGATTCTCGTCGATGTGGGGCACGGTTCGCATTTCAGTTTCGACGCGGCCAAAAAGGTTCTGGAAGCGGGCATCGTCCCCTATACGCTGGGCGCGGATATGCACGGCTATAACGTTACCGTTCCCGACAATCAGTCAGATGCGGTGCGGACGTCGAGCCCGTTTTTCGGTGTCGCGCCCTTCAACCTGACGATTGCGATGACAGAGCTCTTGTATCTCGGCCTGTCATTGCCGGAGGTGATCGCCATGGTGACCTCCCACCCGGCGAAGCTGATCCGGATGGAAGACCGGATCGGGTCGCTGCAACCGGGTTTTGACGCGGATGTAAGCGTCCTAAAGGTCGAAACCGGCAAGTTCCAGCTTTCGGATAACAGCGGCGCCAAGGTTACCAGCGATCAGTTGATTCGACCGGCCTTCTGCCTGCGTGCCGGCATCCCCTATGACGCGGACTCCGTTTTCATCCCGGACGCCATCGCGGCTTGATTGCGGCCGGCGGGAAAATCGGTCCGCCCAGCCAGCCATCGGAAGGCGGCGGCAGGCCCGCACAACGGCGTATTTCTGCGAAAAATGAAAAATTCGGTTTGAAAACCCGTGCCCGACGTGGATTCCTCTCGCTCGTGCGGCATACTTGCTATGCAGTAATCTAATTTGCTGGAAAAAACAGTCACAGGGGAAGAGCGCGTGGATAGTCGAGTCACGAGAGCGAATTTGCAGGTGGATTCAGGCTTGGCGGCCTTTATCGAGGAACAGGCCTTGCCGGGCACCGGCGTCGATGCGGATGGGTTTTGGTCCGGATTTGCGGCCATTCTTGCGGATCTCGCCCCGGCCAATAAAGCGCTTCTTGAAAAGCGCGACAACCTGCAGGCCCAGATCGACGATTGGCATAAGGCGCGCAAGGGGCAGCCGATCGATGGCGTGTCCTACCAGGCTTTCCTGCGCGAAATCGGCTATCTCGTCCCCGAAGGACCGGACTTCAAGGTCGGCACGACGAATGTCGACCCGGAAATCGCGACCGTAGCGGGGCCGCAGCTGGTTGTACCCGTCATGAACGCGCGGTTCGCCCTCAACGCCGCGAATGCGCGCTGGGGCAGCCTTTATGACGCGCTCTACGGGACCGATGCCGTGCCCCAGGAAGGCGATCTGGCGCCGGGTAAAGGTTTCAATGAAAAGCGTGGCACTGAAGTCGTGGCCCGGGCCGCAACCTATCTGGATGTCGCAGTGCCGCTGGCCGCCGGCGTCCATGCAGGTGTTCGATCCTACGCGCTGGCGGCGGACGGATCGGGAATCGCCGTGACGCTGGCGGATGGGACGGAAACCGGCCTTGCCGATCCCTCGCAATATGTAGGGCATGCGGGCGAAGGCAGCAAAACGTCGCTTCTGTTCCGTCACAATGGTTTGCATATCGAACTGAAATTCAACCCGGATAGTCCGATCGGCGGGACGAGCCCCTCGAACCTGGAAGACGTCGTCTTGGAATCGGCCCTGACCGCGATTCAGGATTGCGAGGATTCCGTCGCCGCGGTGGATGCCGAGGACAAGGTCGTGGTCTATGCCAACTGGCTCGGCCTGATGAAGGGCGATCTGGAGGAAAGTTTCGAAAAAGGCGGCAAGACGATGACCCGCCGCCTGAACCCTGATCGCGATTTCACGGGGCCGGATGGGAAAACGGTCTCCCTGCCGGGTCGCAGCCTGCTGCTCGTCCGCAACGTCGGTCATTTGATGACGACGGACGCTGTTCTCGATGCCGACGGCAATGAGACGCCGGAAGGCATCCTGGACGGCATGATCACCTCGCTTTGTGCGATGCATGACTTGAAGAAATCATCGGGCATGCGGAACTCCCGTGCCGGCAGCGTCTATATCGTCAAACCGAAGATGCATGGGCCCGAGGAAGTCGCCTTCACCAATACGCTTTTCGACCGTGTCGAAGATGTGCTCGGCTTGGCGCGGAACACGCTGAAGGTCGGGGTGATGGATGAGGAACGGCGGACAAGTGCGAACCTCAAGGAATGCATTCGTGCCGTGAAGGATCGCCTAGTCTTCATCAATACCGGTTTCTTGGACCGCACGGGGGATGAGATCCATACCTCCATGCAGGCCGGCCCGGTCCTGCCCAAAAACGATATGAAATCCGCCCTCTGGCTCGGAACCTACGAAAACAACAATGTCGATATCGGCCTGGCGGCGGGACTCGCCGGCCATGCGCAGATCGGCAAGGGGATGTGGGCCAAGCCCGACGCCATGGCCGGGATGCTGGAAGTCAAATCCGGCCATCCGATGGCGGGCGCGAATACGGCCTGGGTGCCCTCGCCGACGGCCGCCACGCTGCATGCCTTGCATTATCACGAAGTGGACGTGCATGAGCGGCAGAAGGAAATTGCCAAGCGCGAACCCGCCGCGTTGTCGGACCTGCTGGTGCCGCCGATGCTGGACGGGCGCAATCTGTCCGACGAGGAAGTTACGCGCGAGTTGGACAACTCCTGCCAATCGATCCTGGGTTACGTGGTGCGCTGGGTCGACCAGGGCGTGGGGTGTTCCAAGGTGCCGGACATCAACGATGTCGGCCTGATGGAAGACCGTGCGACGCTGCGGATATCCGCACAGCATCTGGCCAATTGGCTGCTGCACGGCATTTGCAGCGCCGATCAGATCGATCAGTCCTTCCGGCGCATGGCGGTTGCGGTCGATAAGCAGAATGCGGGCGACCCGAACTATCGGAACATGGCGCCGGACTATGACGCCAGCATCGCTTTCCAGTCCGCCCGTGAACTGGTCTTCGAAGGCATCAACCAGCCCAGCGGCTACACCGAACCGATCCTGCACCGCCGCCGCCGCGAGGTGAAAGCTGCTGGGTAACTGCCGGTAGAGACGAATATCAAGCGGCGGCGCTCATTGGGCGTCGCCGTTGTTCTTTTCCGTCAATCGGGTAGCGCAGCTTCGGAAACGCAGCCGAAGTCGATTCGCTCCGGAAGAATACATCTCTATATTTTTGAAGATTTTGGTGGGTGTACAAGGACTCGAACCTTGGACCCGCTGATTAAGAGTCAGCTGCTCTACCATCTGAGCTATACACCCGTTGCCTTGGCGGCAAAGGCCCGGGCGACGGCTTTTTGCAGAAGCCGTTCCGGGCAGGCGCGGGTAATAGCAAATGCGGTTTGGCTTGCCAAGCCTGTATTCATGTTCCGGCCTGCGCCGCCGTCGGGCCAGGGTTTTCCGCCTTATTCGGAAGGGGCATCGCAGACGGCGAAGGGAAACTAGGGCGCGGATTCGTCCCAACGCCGGCCGATCCGCGTCTCGCGGTGGATATACACGTTCATCAGCCAGCCGAAACCGATCATGACCGTCAGCATCGCGGTTCCGCCGAAGGAGATCAGCGGCAAGGGCGCGCCCACCACGGGGATCAGGCCCAGCACCATGGATACATTGACGAAGACATAGAGCGCCAAGGTAGACACCACGCCCATGGCGAGCAGCCGGCTGAACTGCGTACGGGCGCGCATCGCGATGATCAGCCCGTAAAGCATGATCGCGCCATACAGCGCGAGGACGAGTCCGCCCCCCATCAGGCCGAATTCTTCTGTCAGCATGGTGAAGATGAAATCGGTCTGTTTCTCAGGCAGGAAGTTGAGATGGCTTTGCGTTCCCTGCAGGAAACCCTTGCCCGAGAATCCCCCGGACCCGATGGCGATTTTGGACTGCATGATGTTATAGCCGGCCCCGAGCGGGTCCCGTTCCGGATCGAGAAAGGTGAAGACCCGTTGCTTCTGATAGTCGTGAAGCGAGCCCCATAAGAACGGAACGGCGGCCAGAACCGATGCAATAACGGCCAGGAACTTCCAAATCCGAACGCCGGCCAGATAGAACATGATACCGCCGCCGGCGATCAGCATCACGGTGGTGCCGAGATCGGGCTGACGCAGGATAAGCGCGGCCGGCGCGGCAATCAGCAACAGGGGCACGATCAGGACTGACGGCCGGCCGATATCCTCGATTGAAATACCGTGGAAATAGCGGGCCAGGGCAAGCACGAGCATAATTTTCATCGGCTCGGACGGCTGCAGGTCGAGCACCCAAAGGCTGATCCAGCGCTGTGCGCCTTTTCTTTCCTCGCCGAACAGTTCCACCGCCACCAAGGCAAGCAGCGCGAGGAAATACAGCACATAGGCATAACGCAGCCACAGGCGAATATCGACAAGGGCAATGAACAGCATCATGACGACGCCGCCGCCGAAGATTGACGCCTGCCGGATCGCCCAAGGAGACCAGGAGCCATTGGCCGCCGAATACAACATCGCGAAACCGATGCACGCGATGCTGGTGACGAGCAGAACCAGCAGCCAATTGATTTGAAAAACCTTCTGCTGCAGCGTCAATTCGGGGACGCCGAATTCGCTCATACCCGATCGCATCAGCCGGTCCTCCGATCCGTATCGTTCGCCCCGGTTTCGGTCGGCGTCGCGGCATTTTCATCTTCATCGAAGAAGAGGCGTTGGGTTTCCTTCAACACGTCGCTCGCAATCGGCGCCGCCACGCTTGAGCCGCCGCCGCCATGTTCGACGATCACGGAAACGACAAACCGGGGGTCGTGCACCGGGGCATATCCGACGAACAGGGCATGATCGCGCAGGCGCCATTCCATGTCCTCCGACTTTCGAACGCCGGAATCGCGTTCGGCTTTGCTGATCCGGCGGACCTGGGCCGTCCCGGTCTTTCCGCCCATCGCCCTGTCGGGGTCGTCTATGGCGGACCTGCGGGCCGTCCCCCGAGGGCTGTTCACCACTTCGTCCATGCCTTGCATGATGATCCGTAAATGCTCCGGATCGAGATTCAGCGACGGTATTTCTTGTTCCGTGCGTTCATGCGCTTCCCGGCCGTCGATCTTTTCGACGGAAAGGAAGGGGGAAACGGCTTTCCCGCCATTGACGATCCTGGCGGTCATGACGGCGAGTTGCAGCGGGGTGGTCAGGACATAGCCCTGTCCGATTCCGACTATGAGCGTTTCGCCGGCATGCCAGGATTGGCCCCGCTTGTCCCGTTTCCATTGTTTGGTTGGGATCAAGCCGCCGCGCTCGCCCAACAGATCGATCCCGGTCGGCGTGCCCAAGCCCAGTTTGTTCGCTGCCTTCGCGATCGCGTCGACACCGATCCGGCGGGCGACGTCGTAGAACCAGACGTCACAGGACTCCCGCAAGGCGTCCACCAGTTCCATATGGCCGTGACCGTACCGTTTCCAGCAATGGAACCGCCGGTCCCCCAATCGCATATGGCCCGGGCAGAAAACGCTGTGGTCGGGCGAAATACCGTTTTCCAACGCCGCCAGGGCAACCGCGCCCTTGAAGGTCGATCCAGGCGCATATTGGCCGGCGACCGCCTTGTTCGTGAGCGGGGAATAGGGATTGTTGACCAAATCGTTCCATTGCTTGGTGCTAAGCCCCTCGCTGAACGTATTCGGGTCGTAGGCGGGAATGGAGGTGAGTGCGCGGACCGCCCCGGTTTTGGCGTCCATCACGACAACGGCCGCGGATTTCTCATCCTTGAGCCTTTCGGCGATCATCTGCTGCAGGCGCATGTCCAGGGTCAGCTTGAGCTCTCGGCCCGGTTGTCCCTCCTGCCGATCGATTTCCTTGATCACGCGGCCGAGTGCGTTGACTTCTACCTGGCTGGTGCCGCCTTGACCGCGGAGCGCTAGGTCATAGCGTTTTTCGATTCCGTTCTTGCCGATCCTGAAACCCGGTAATTCCAGCAACGGGTCGCCGGAAAGGTCTTCCTGAGAAACGGAGGAAACATAGCCGACGACATGGGCCATGTCGGGGCCGTAGGGGTAGTGGCGCGACTGACCGACATCGATGCTGATGCCCGGCAGGTCCGGCGCGTTGACGCCAATGCGGCTTACTTCTTCCCAGGTCAGGTTATCGCGGACGGTGATCGGCACGAAACTGCGCCGGCGCTGGGTTTCCCGCAGGACTTTGGCAACTTCATGCTCCTCCAGGTCGATGACCTGGGCCAATCTGGCGAGCACTTCCTCGACATCCTTGGCCTGCTCGCGCACCAGGGTAACCTGATAATTTTGGATGTTGATGGCCAGATAGTCGCCGTTGCGGTCGACGATAAAGCCGCGCGGCGGCGCCAGAAGCCGGAAATTGATCCGGTTGTCTTCCGCCAGCATCTTGTAGCGCTCGGACTCGATCACCTGAAGATAGTACATCCGCGCCGTCAGGCCGCCCAACAACGCCATCTTCGCGCCGGTCAGCAGTGCGGCGCGCCGGGTGAATGTTTTCGATCGTGTGCGTTCCGGCTTCATGGCGTCAGTGTTCCGGCATGGGGATCAGTTTGTGCACTGAGGAGAATAGCAGGGACAATAACGGATAAACTGCGACCGAAGAGACATAAGTGAAAAAGCCGGGCAGCGGGTCGAGGACCGTTCCGCCCAGGGCGGACATGAGAATCCAGCGCAGGGCTTCGACCGCGGCGGCAACCAGCATGAATCCCCACCAGACGACACCGAAGGATTTGCCCAGGAAGACCCGGCGCTGACCGGCCACAAGTCCATATGCGGCCAGATAGGCCAGGGCGTTCACGCCCAGAGGCCCGCCGATCAGGATGTCGTGGAAAAGCCCGACCAGAAAGACCAGGATCAACGGCATCATCTGCGGCCGATAGATCGCCCAATAATATAGGGAAGCAAGGACAAGCATGGGGGCGACGGGCGCGAAGCCGGGCGCATGCAGGGGTACAACGCCCAGGACGGCGAGCAGAATCGTCAAGGCTACCGGCAGGGAAAACCGCAGGTACAAGTCCAGCCGTTGCAGGAATGTCATCTGCATTGCAAAACCTTGGGTCAAATCATGACCTCGCGAGGCCGCAGCCAAAGAAAACCAGTGCCTGTACTACTCGCTGACACCGGCGCTGGGGGGTGTCAGGATGCCGTCTCGTCCGAAATCCACCAAGCGAATGAAGCGCAAACGGTCCTCGCTGGCAAAGGCGCGTACGCGTACGCCGCTCTCGCCGACTTCGGTGATTTCACCGACCGGCAGGCCCGGCGGGAATGCGTCGCCATGTCCGGAGGTTACGATGCGCTGCCCCTTTTTGACCGTCGCGTTGGCAGACAGGAAGACCAAACGGGGTGTTTGCGAGTTGTCGCCGGCGAGAACCGCGCGAATCCGCGTTTCCTGTACCATCACCGGGATGCGGCTGTTCAAATCCGTAATCAACAAGACCCGGGCGGAATTTTCGCCAACGGAGGCGACCCGCCCCAACAGACCGTCGCTGACAAGGGCTGCTTGGCCCTTTTTGACGCCGCCGTCCGACCCTTCGTTGATCAATATGCTGCGAACAAAAGCGCCGCCGCGATCACCCACCACACGCGCGGTGATATAGCGCACCGCGTCCTTGGGCTGGTAGGACAGCAATTCGCGCAACTGCTCATTTTCGCTCTGAAGGTTCAGTGCGGCCGATTGCCATTGTTTCAGGCGCGCGTTTTCTTCCCGCAAGCGTGCATTTTCTTCGCGAAGCGCCAGCAGTTGCTCTGCTTCGTCGATGACGCGCGCGCCTGTCGCGACCGGTTGTGCAATTGCGTCCAGCAATGGGGTGACCAGATCGGTCACTTCCGTCCGGGCGCGTTCGAAGGTGAGGGGATCGGCCTTGCCGACAAGCATGATTGCAACGGCGCAGGCGAGAAGCAGAACGAAGGCGAACCGTTGCGCGAAGGAGCGCAAGGGTACCGCTATTCTCATCATTGTCGTTCCCGACCGTGGCGCCATTGTTTGATTGGCCTTTTGCAGTTCCGGCTACGCGACTACCGCGCGCCCGATTGCCGCAGTTCTATCATCCAAAAGGTTAATACATGCTTATCAAAACGTTACGCAGGGTCCGCATTTCTTCCAGGCACCGTCCGGTGCCCAAGGCAACGCAGGAAAGCGCATCATCGGCGATGGAAACGGGCAGGCCCGTCGCGTGCCGCAGAACGAAATCCAGGTTGGACAGCATGCCGCCGCCACCCGTCAACACGATCCCCTTGTCGACGATATCCGCCGCCAGTTCGGGCGGGGTCTGTTCCAAGGCGACTTTCACGGCTTCAACGATCGCACCGACCGGTTCGGCGAGGCTTTCGGCGATTTGGCGTTCGGAGATGACGAGTTCCTTGGGAACGCCGTTCATCAAGTCACGGCCCTTTATTTCCATCAGTTTGCCGTCGCCGTCCGTCGGTTGGCAGGCGGAACCGATTTCCTTTTTGATACGTTCCGCGGATCCTTCACCAACCAGCAGGTTATGGTTCCGGCGGATATAGGCGATGATCGCTTCATCCATCTTGTCGCCGCCGACGCGGACGGACCGGGAATAAACGATGCCGCCAAGCGAGAGGACCGCGACCTCGGTCGTGCCCCCGCCGATATCGACCACCATCGACCCCGTCGGTTCCGTGACCGGCAGATTGGCCCCGATGGCGGCTGCCATGGGTTCCTCGATCAGGAAGACCCGGCGGGCGCCGGCGCTTTCCGCCGATTCCTGAATGGCGCGCCGTTCCACGGCCGTCGACCCGGACGGCACGCAGACGATGACCTGCGGGCTGGCGAAGCTGCGGCGGTTGTGCACTTTACGAATGAAGTGCTTGATCATTTCCTCGGCGACTTCGAAGTCGGCGATGACGCCGTCGCGCAAGGGGCGAATGGCTTGAATGTTTCCGGGCGTGCGGCCCAGCATCATTTTTGCCTCGTCGCCGACGGCCAGGACCTGTTTCTTGCCTTTGACTTCCGCGATGGCGACGACCGACGGTTCGTTCAGAACGATCCCACGGCCCTTTACATAGACCAGCGTGTTCGCGGTCCCAAGATCGATCGCCATATCAGCGGACAGAAAGCCGAGGAGTCGGGAGAACATCGTCGTTAGTAACCTTCTCGTTGGTGGGGGGCGCTGGCGTCGTGGGCATCGGTTCCGGCATTACGGCCGTTGGCGGGAATCCGTGAGGAGACAAATATCCCCGGGAACCGCCGTTCGGCCGCCGAAACATGCCGGTAGATTTCTACTTTCAGCCCCATCGCGGGCCATCCCCCGCATGCCGATATTCGCCACTCTTCCCCGATCGCCCTGCTGACCCATTCAAAAGATCACCAAGAGCCGATCGGTTAAAACACGCTAAATCGGCAATAATTGAAGTAGTGTACCAATAGTCCCATCTAACTTCGACGGAAGTTACTGGCATTTAGTGTCGTAGGCAATGATGTTTGTCCCAGAAACCTTAAAATTCAGTAAAAGCTCGGCGCATGTAGTTGTTAAGGCAACTGAATGAAAAGATTGGCGGTTTTCTGCGGTTTCTTCGGATTCGTCAGGACGACGGAGAGGGTCTATGGATAAGAAACACGTAATATCCAAGTAAAAACCCGTCTCAGAACTAACGATCGTCTGAATTCATAAAAGTTGTTAACGCAACGAAAAATATTAAATTAATTTAAATCAATGTGTTGATTGTTCCCTTGGGCAAAGAGGCGACGTGGCAAAGAAAACGGGCGCCACGCATGGGTGACGCCCGTTCAGGGAACTATGGCCCGCGAAGCTGCGGGCGCTGGGTCCTAGTTCTTTGTCTTGTCGACCAGGGCCTTTTCCGAAATCCACGGCATCATGCCGCGCAGTTTTTCACCGACTTCTTCGATCGGATGCGCGTCGTTCAGGCGGCGGGTGGCCTTGAAGCTGGTCTGGTTGACCTTGTTTTCCAGCATCCAGTCGCGGGTAAACTTGCCGGACTGAATATCGGTCAGGACGCGCTTCATCTCAGCCTTGGTTTCCGCCGTGATGATCCGCGGCCCGGTGACATACTCGCCATACTCCGCCGTGTTGGAAATGGAGTAGTTCATGTTGGCGATGCCGCCTTCGTAGATAAGGTCGACGATCAGTTTCACCTCGTGCAGGCATTCGAAATAGGCCATCTCCGGGGCATAGCCGGCTTCGACCAGGGTTTCGAAACCGCTGCGGATCAGTTCGACAAGACCGCCGCAAAGGACGACCTGCTCGCCGAAAAGGTCGGTTTCGCATTCTTCCTTGAAGGTCGTCTCGATGATGCCGGCCCGGCCGCCGCCGTTCGCACAGGCATAGGACAGCGCGATTTCCAGGGCATTGCCGGACGCGTCCTGATCAACCGCGACCAGGGTCGGCACACCGCCGCCGCGCAGATATTCGGAACGGACCGTATGACCGGGGCCCTTCGGCGCGATCATGAAGACGTCGAGGTCCTTGCGGGCTTCGATCAGGTTGAAATGCACGTTCAGGCCGTGGGCGAAGCAAAGCGCGGCGCCTTCCTTCATATTGGCATGCAGTTCGTCACGATAGATATCGGCCTGCAGCTCATCCGGCGTCAGCATCATGACGACATCGGCCCAACCGGCGGCTTCGCTCGGCGTCATGCAGGTGAACCCGGCGGCTTCGACCTTGGCGCGGGTGGCGGAACCTTCGCGCAGGGCGACGCGAATATCCGAGACACCGCTATCGCGCAGGTTCATGGCATGGGCATGGCCTTGGCTACCGTACCCGACGATCACGACTTTCTTGGTTTTGATTAGATTTACATCCGCATCGCGGTCATAATAAACGCGCATTTCGGCGTCCCCTTCCTCACAGTACGTTGGGTAACATTCGATCTTGAAAGCTCGCGTGTTTCTAGCGATCTTGCGCCATGAGGGCAACGCTTGAAACGGCTGAATGCGTGGGATTTCAAGCATTACTGTTGTGCGGCCCGCGCAATTTTCCTGGCTTCAATTGGAACGGCGCACCATGTCCCGACTTTCCGCTTACTTTAGTGCCGCCGGCCAAATGTCACCGGCATTGCTGGCCGCAAAAATTGCACGCCGGGCAGGTATCCATGCGGGGTTCGTACAGCGTGCTGAATTGCTGCACGATCCAAAAGCCAAACAACCGGACCGATTGGCGGAATTACTCGACAAACTCTTGGCCGATGCGGCAAATACGGGGGCTGCCCCGATTTCCCTTGAAGGCCGTCGTATCCTCGAAATCGGATCCGGTCCTTTGGGTGGTCTCGGCCCCACGGCCGCAGTCGATGGCGCCGCCGGCTATATGGGGGTCGATCCGGGGTTTCGAGAGCCGGTATTCCGTCACCCCGCTGTTGAGGCCGGATTCCTGCGCCCGGCACTCGCCGCCATCTCACGGATGCGGAAGATTGAGCCGGATACGGCCGCCTTGTCTGCGCGGTATAAAACGCTCGCCGACTATTTTACCGGTGGCTTGGAAGACCTTCCCATTCCCGACAAGCCCTACGATCTCGTCCTTTCGATTTCCTGTCTCGAACATATCGTGGCAGTGGACGACGCTTTGGCACGGTTGAAAGCCGTGACGTCGGAGGAGGCGAGGCAGGTGCACCTGGTGAATTTCTCGAACCACACGGACAAGAATCGGCCGTTCGCCGAGATTTACGAGTCCGAGCCGGAGCACTATCGCCGGACATATGGCAACCATATCAATCTGATGCGTGCTCCGGAGATTGAGGACGCGTTTCGCCGGCACGGCTTCGATGCCCGTATCATCCCGCTGGACCGGCGGCCGGACGCTCTTCCCGCCAGGATCGATCCTTGGTGGGAAGAACGTTACGACCGTGACGTCTTGGCAGTTCGGACCGCGCTGCTCTTGGTGAACTGAAGCAAGGGCAACCGTCGCCGGGCTCTCGCCCGGCTGCCCCACTCGGCGATCAGACCGACGTGATCGACGCCCCGCGCGAAACGGCGACAATTCCCGACCGTGCAATTTCCGTCTCGCCCAACGCCCGCATCAATTCGATGAAACTGTCCACCTTGTCCGGTGAGCCACCGATCTGGAAGACGAAGGACTCCAAGGTTGTGTCCGCAACCGTCGCGCCGAAAATGTCGGCAATCCGCAGACTTTCGCGACGTTGGTGTTCTGTGGCGCGGACCTTTACCAAGGCCAGTTCCTTCTCCACCGACGGACCTTCGATCGTTAGATCATGGACATTGTGCACCGGGACAAGCCGGTTCAACTGGGCCTTGATCTGTTCGATGATCATCGCCGTGCCGGTGGTGACGATGTTGATCCGGCTCACGGATTCGTCTTCGGTGACGGTGGAAACGGTAAGGCTCTCGATGTTGTATCCCCGGCCCGAGAACAGGCCGATGACGCGGGCGAGAACGCCGGGTTCGTTGTCGACGATCACCGCAAAGGTGTGGCGGCGGACTTCTTTGTCCGGGTCCTGGAAGGTATAGGCGGCTCCCGGTTGCTGCGGGTTCGCTGTCGCATTGGATGCCATGGGATAATCCTCAGGTTTTCAGGCCGCCGCCGCTTTCGGGACGCGGCGGTACCGGTTCTATGGAAAAAAGTTCAAACGGGAAGCGATCAAACGAGAACTTTTCCCTTGTCGTCGATCGCATTCGCGTCGGCCGCCAAAAGCATGTCGTTGTGGGCGGCCCCCGATGGGATCATCGGGAAGCAGTTTTCCGCCGCGTCGACCGCGATGTCGGCTATGACCGGGCCCGGATAGTCCAGCATCTCTTGAATGGTGGCGTCCAACTCGGACGGCTTGGTCGCCCGAAGGCCCTTGCCGCCATAGGCATCGGCCAACTTGACGAAGTCGGGCAGCGCCTCGGAATAGCTTTCGGAATAGCGTCCCCCATGCAGCAGTTCCTGCCATTGGCGAACCATGCCCATATACTTGTTGTTCAGGATGAAGACCTTGACCGGCAGACGGTACTGGACCGCCGTGGACATTTCTTGAATGTTCATCAGGATCGATGCCTCGCCGGCGATGTCGATGACAAGGTCGTCCGGATGGGCAATCTGTGCGCCGACGGCCGCCGGCAGGCCATAGCCCATCGTGCCGAGACCGCCCGACGTCATCCATTTGTTCGGACCATAGAAATTGAAGTGCTGGGCGGCCCACATCTGGTGTTGCCCGACCTCGGTCGTGATGTAGGGATCGCGGTCCTTGGTCATCTCGAACAGCCGGCGGATCGCCTGTTGCGGCTTGATCACGTCGTCATTCGTCGCGAAATCCAGGCAATTGATGCTGCGCCACTCGTCGATCTTGCGCCACCATGCCGCCAAGGCGTCCTGGTCGGGTTGGCGCTGACGGCTTTTATAGACCTTGATCATGTCTTCCAGGAAATGGCCGACATCGCCGACGATGCCGAGGTCGACCTGGACGTTCTTGTTGATCGAGGACGCGTCGATATCGACGTGGATCTTCTTGGAATTCGGTGAAAAGGCATCCAGCCGCCCGGTGATACGGTCGTCGAAACGCGCACCCAGGCACAGCATGACGTCGCAGTCATGCATGGTCCAATTGGCTTCGTAGGTGCCGTGCATCCCCAACATGCCAAGGAATTGCGGCGAACTTGCCGGCAGGGCGCCCAGACCCATCAGCGTCAAGGTGGTCGGGAAATTGGTCATCCGGACGAATTCCGTCAGCAGCGTGCTGGCGCCGGGACCGGCATTGATGATGCCGCCGCCCGCATAGACAACGGGACGTTTGGCGGACAACAGCATGTCCACGGTCCGCTCCACCTTTTCACGGTCGGGCTTCACCTTCGGCCGGTAGGTCTTGTGCTGAACGTTTTCCGGACCGGAATAGGGACCGGCGGCGAACTGCACATCCTTCGGAATATCGATAACCACGGGCCCGGGCCGGCCGCTGCGCGACACATAGAAGGCTTCATGCATCGTCTTCGACAGGTCATTGACGCTTTTCACCAGATAATTGTGTTTCGTGCAGGGACGCGTGATGCCGGTCGTGTCGCATTCCTGGAAAGCGTCGTTGCCGATCAGATGCGTCGGCACCTGGCCGGTCAGGCAGACAATCGGAATGGAATCCATCAGGGCGTCGGTCAGGCCCGTCACCGCATTGGTGGCGCCTGGGCCGCTGGTCACCAGCACCACGCCCACCTTGCCGGTGGACCGGGCGTAGCCTTCCGCGGCATGCACCGCGCCTTGCTCGTGGCGCACCAGAACATGGCGGATCTTGTTCTGCTTGAATAGCTCGTCATAGATCGGAAGGACCGCGCCGCCAGGATAGCCGAATACGACCTCTACACCCTGATCCACCAAAGACTTGATGATAATCTGGGCGCCGTTCATCGATATCGTACTCATGACTAGGTTCCTTGTGTCTTTTCAGTCCCCCCGGCGGCGATGCCAAACCCGGCGTCGGAATGACGCCGACCGCTTCAACCAAATTGCAGCCGAGATATGAAACACGGGCCTCCCGGCCCGCGCGGGCGCACCATATGGGGCGTGTATTAGCTGGTCAACCCGTTTTCACGAATAAATGCAAAAAAAGACGGTAGTAAACTTTCCGAAAATTTCTCATTGATAGAAAAATTGATAATAATCTGACTATTCAGCCAAGTATTTTGCCTTTTGGCGTAGCGGCGGCTCTTTGTCGCAGCCGATGAAACAGCTTCCGGCAACGTCATTTCGTCATGCAGATAGGCCCGCAATTCAGGCACGCCGAGGGCTTTCATGGCCGGTAGCTTCGGGTCCAGGTGGCGGTCGTCCAGCCGGCGCACCTCATCCAGCGCGCCCAGTTCGACCATTTGATCGAACCGCTTGTTGATCCCATCGTAAAGCGCGTCGCGCGGCGGCAGGAGTGCGACGGTGTGAAAGCGCAAATGGGCGGGCGGGCCGTCCGGCGGCTCGTTTTGCCAATCGGCAAGGCTGCGGCCCGTCGCGGTCATGACTTCAAGCGCGCGGCAAATACGTTGGCTGTCCGTCGGGTTCAGCCGGGATGCCATTTTCGGGTCCCGTTCCGCCAGAAGCGCGTGCATCGCCACCGGCCCTTCGCGGCCGCACCGCTCCCTGACCGCCGATCGAATTTCGTCGGGAATATCCGGCGTTGGGGATAACCCTTCCATCAAGGCTTTCAGATATAGGCCCGTCCCACCGCACAAGATCGGCAGGCGGCCGGCTTCGTGGGCTGCTTCGATCTCGGCCAAGGCCAGGTCACGCCACCGCGCGGCTGAGCATACCTCCGCCGCATCGAATATCCCGTACAAACGATGCGGGGCGGCGGCCTCATCCTCTTCGCTTGGGCGCGCGGTAATGATACGCAAATCGGCGTAGATCTGCATTGAGTCCGCGTTGATGACGGTGCCGTTGCATTCTTGCGCCGCCCGCAGGGCCAAGGCCGATTTGCCCGAGGCGGTTGGGCCGGCGATGACAAGAACGGGGCGCGGCCGGGTCGTTGGCACGGCATGATCCTTGAAAGTCGGCGCGGGGCTAGCCGCCGGCCCTGTTGAGGACGCCGGTCGTCACGTATTGCAGTGTGCGGACGACCTGTTCCGGCGTCCGGGCCACCGCTTGCGCGCCGCCGTCCACTTCCTTCAGGGCGTGATTGATCGCCTCGTCATGCAACGTGATATAGGGCGTGCCGAGCGCCGAACAGATGCCCGCATCATAAGCGGCGTTCCACTGCTTGTACTTGTCGCCGAACCGGATGACCGCGGCATCGGCCTGTTCGATCAAGGTGCGCGTTCGGATCGCGTTCATCCGGCTGCCCATCTGGTCCTTCCAGAAATCGCTTGGCGCATCGCCCATGATGGCGACTCCGCAATCGTCGCTGTCCTCATGGATTGTGACCGGTGATACGAACTGGATCGGCAGGCCAAGTGCTTTGCTGCCTTCCTCGATTTGCTCGCGCCAATCCGTGTGGATCTCTCCGGAAAGATAAACGGTCCATTCCAGGTCGGACATGGTCGGTCCCCTCAATCGCTGTTTCGTTGCTCCGCCATGGTCATAGCCGAGAGAAGGCCGCTTGGCCAACCTGGGCCGCGACCTGGACAGTTGCAATTCGATTAAAGATGTAGCGGAATTTCCGCTTGCCACTTGCAGGAACCTTGCGGCGTCGCTACAGGACCGCCATGACCGCATATCTGATCCTTGTTGCTCCGCCGTCCAGGCCGTTGACCGAAGCCGATCTTTCCGACGCACAAGCTGCGCTGGAAAATGTCGGGGCCACGGCGGCTACCCCCAATTGGCTTCAGGCGGGCAAAGCCGCGGAAATCCGGTTTGATGCGGTGGACCCCGGACGCTTGCGCTCCATCCTGACCTTCGAGGGATTGGACTGGGCCATCACCTTCCTGGGGAAACGCCGGAAGGCTGTCTTGGTCGCTGACATGGATTCCACGATGATCGAGATTGAGACCCTGGATACGCTTGCGGCGGAACTAGGGTTGGGCGACGCTATCGCGGAAATCACCAGACGGTCGATGAATGGCGAGTTGGACTTTGCCGCGGCGCTGCGGGAACGCGTGGCGATGTTGGCCGGGTATCCGGCCGAAGACGCGATGCAGACGGTCATGGACCGGGTAACCTATACACCTGGCGGGAAGGTCGCGGTTGCAACCATGCGGGCCTATGGCTCGTATTGCGCCCTCGTATCGGGCGGCTTCACCTTCACGACGGAGACGGTTTATGCGGAACTGGGTTTCCACGAACACCGCGCCAATGTGCTGGATGTCGCCGATGGTACGCTGACCGGCAAGGTTGCCGAACCGATTGTCGCGCGGGACACGAAACTGATCACGGTTCGGGAACTCTGCATCAAGCAGGGTGTCGAGTTGGAAGATGCCTGCACGGTCGGCGACGGTGCCAATGATCTGGACATGTTGCGGGCGTCCGGGCTGGGTGTGGCCTATTACGGCAAGCCCGTGGTGCGGGCGGAAGCGTCGTTTCGGATCGACCACACCGATCTTTCCACACTGCTTTTCTACCAGGGATACAGTCGGGACGAGTTTATAGGGGCCTGACCCCTTCCCCGTCCGCCGCCTTCTGTCTACTCTCCCCCCAGCAAATTTAGGTTCGGCCGGTTTTTTGAATTGGCGAAGAAACAACGACCCAGGGGGACGCAGAGATGGAAGGCGATGTAACGGCAAACGGCGTGCGGCTGCATTACAAGATCGACGGGCCGGATGACGGCATCCCCCTGGTCTTCTGCAATTCTCTCGCCACCGATCTGAATATGTGGAACGAACAGATCGCCCCTTTGGCCGACAAATACCGGATTCTGCGTTACGACCGGCGAGGCCATGGGCAAAGCGAAGCCAAGGACGAGGCGATCGAGATCAAGACCCTGGCCGACGATGTCGTAGCGCTTGCCGAGGCATTGGGGTTCAAGGGCGGGCATTTTTGCGGCCTTTCCATCGGCGGCATGACAGGCCAGGCGATCGGCATCTATCATCCCGGCGCTTTCAAGTCCCTTGCGATTTGTGCGACCACCAGCGCGATCCCGAAGGAGATGCACCAGACCTGGGTCGACCGTGTTGCGACCGTCAAGGAACACGGTATGGAAGCCATGGCGGACGCCACGGTCCAACGGTGGTTCACGGCAGACTGGATTTTGGCCAATCCGAAGCGGGTGGCCGAGGTAAGGGCGATGATCGTGAACACGTCGACGGTCGGATATTCGCGCTGCTGTGAGGCGATTTCGCGGCTGGATTACACTAGCCAGTTGGCCGGTATCAAAACGCCGACCATCATCATCCCGGGCGAAGTCGACCCGGCACTGCCACCGGCAATGTCCGACGTCATCCACGAAAACCTGCCGGGATCACGTTTGGAAACGGTGATGGGCGCCGCGCATCTCTGTAATGTCCAAGACCCCGATCAGTTCAACGGCATCCTGCGTCGCTGGTTGGACGAACAATCGGCCTAACGCGATTACGTGAGGGGACGTCCAACGGAAAAAGCCCCGGCCTAGGCCGGGGCTTCAGACCGCTGACAAACCCCTCGTCAATGGCGAGGGGTTTGTGATTCAATGAGGGATGCTACGGAAGCCTACGCCCCATCAAACCGCGCTTGAGATGGTAAGCCTCGAGAGCCTTGTTCCG
>Ga0189275_100055_pt1 | contig 233410 bp, 208 predicted proteins | sample N19A6minimetaG_FD_130329 | JGI IMG/M metagenome (GOLD analysis project Ga0189275, IMG submission 130329) | Marine microbial communities from the Costa Rica Dome - N19 A6 mini metaG | ecosystem: Environmental > Aquatic > Marine > Oceanic > Photic zone | place: Costa Rica: the Eastern Pacific...
CACATATAAATATGCTTTTTCAAAATTGGTAAAAGAATCAGAAATAGACTTGATGTTGATTCCCGGAAAAGTAGTATCCACAGGGGTGTCAACAATTTTAAGTGTCGAATCCTGAATGTGAGTTACAAACTCTTTGATACTAACCTTATACATTTCGTTAAGATCAGCTTCACTGAAGTAGTTAGAAACTATACTGCGAGTTGCCTGCGCATATTTGATGATATTAGTTTCATCATCATTAATATTTGTTTTGAGTACTGTATCAGCTCCGGTAAACTTAACCAGAGTTAAAATGAGTACAATAACTACCTGTGGGGCAATAAATTTTTTAAAAGACATATTCAGATCAATTGTTTACTACACTAACTAAATAGTATAATGAAATGTTTCATACAAATGGATTGTAATAAATAAACCGATTGAATGCCCATTAAAGTATGTAATGTGACAAATCTTTGTCTTTTACTAAATCTTCTAGTTGCTTACTTACATACGTTGGGTCAATCGTGATTTCACCCGAGTTAATATCATCAGGAACAGCGAACAACAATTCATCAAATAATGAAGACATTATTGTATGCAATCGTCGTGCACCGATATTTTCAACTTGAGAGTTTACCACAGCTGCAATTCGTGCTAGTTCCCGAATAGCATCATCCGTAAAATTGATGGTAACTCCTTCAGTCTCAAGCATAGCTTCATACTGCTTGGTTAAGGCATTTTTTGGTTCTGACAGAATTTTTACGAAGTCATCTTCAGAGAGCGAAGTAAGTTCAACTCTAATTGGGAACCGACCTTGTAACTCAGGAATCATATCGGAAGGTTTGGAAACATGGAATGCACCGGAACCAACAAACAGAATATGATCTGTTTTCACAATTCCATGCTTAGTATTAACCGTACTGCCTTCCACAATAGGTAGAAGATCACGTTGAACACCTTGTCGACTTACATCCGGTCCACTTTTGCCTTGACCCGATGAAGATTCAGCAATTTTGTCTATCTCATCAATAAATACAATACCTTGCTTTTGAACTCTTTCTAAAGCTTCTTGAACTGCAGATTCGTGGTCGATAAGTTTTTCGGCCTCCTCTTCAAGTAGTGCTTCACGAGCTTCAGAAATCGGTAACTTTCGTTTAGCTTTTTTACCTTTTCCGCCCATGTTACCAAGCATGTCTTGAAGATTCATTCCCATTTCTTCCATACCGCCGGGACCAAATACTTGCATCATCGGAGTTTTACTGTTCTTTACTTCAATCTCGATTTCTCGATCTTCAAGCTCTCCGTTTTGCAGTTTCTCACGAAAACGCTCTCTGGTTCGTTCATTTAGTTCGTTGTCGCTTGCTTTAGATGGATCAAAATTTGAGTCACTATTCGTTGATGAACCGAAGCCAACACCTTTTTTTGTGACAGGAGGGATTAGAATATCAAGAATACGATTTTCAACAGCTTTGGCAGCTTTGCCTTTAACTCTTTCTTGCATTTCCATTTTCACCATGTTTACGGCAATATCGGTAAGGTCTCTGATCATAGATTCCACATCACGACCAACATATCCAACCTCAGTAAATTTGGAAGCCTCTACCTTTATAAAAGGAGCCATCGCTAACTTAGCCAATCTTCGGGCAATTTCAGTTTTACCAACGCCGGTAGGACCGATTAGTAAAATATTATTAGGAACAATCTCCTCACGAATTTCTTCTCTGGAATTAAGTCGTCTCCAACGATTTCTTAACGCGATAGAAACAGATCTTTTGGCTGCTTTTTGCCCAACTATATATTTGTCGAGCTCTTTTACTATTTGTTGTGGTGTTAAATTTTTGTTCTCTAACATTGTTTAGTCCTCAATTTCTATGATCGACAGATTGTGATTTGTATATATGTCGATGTCTGCGGCAATATTCAGTGATTCTTCAACGATCTGCTTTGCAGATAAATTCTTTGCATGTTTGCTAAGTGCTCTGGCTGCAGACAGTGCATATGAACCTCCGCTGCCAATGGTTGCAATATTATCATCAGGCTCAATAACATCTCCTTGTCCGGATATAACTAACGCGTTTTCGTTATTCATTACAATTAGCAATGCTTCCAGTTTTTGAAGAAACTTATCTTTACGCCAATCTTTAGCAAGTTCAACGGCTGCCCTTTGCATATTTCCATTGTACTCGTTCAGTTTTTCTTCATATCGTTCAAAAAGCGTAAAGGCATCAGCAGTAGAACCTGCAAAACCAGCCAGAACTTTGCCGCCATATAATTTGCGAACTTTTTTAACGGTGGATTTCATAACCGTTTTATCCATCGTTGCCTGACCGTCGCTCCCTAAAGCCGCTTTTCCATTTTGTATTACGCCTACAACAGTTGTAGCGTGTAGTTTAAATGCACTCATTTTTCTTGATTAAATTCTGTTTATGCAAGGAATGGCAAAAACCAAGCCATCAAAATATTTCGGTTAATTTCGATGGACCTGATCTTTTAATTCGTTCTAATTGGCAGAACTACCTGACTATCTGCTTCCGCTGTTACGATGGTTGTTTTTTTTTGTGATCTCAAGATCATCTTTGCCATGATCAAGTTCTTCAATGATTTCAACCTGTTCCAATGCTTCGTCAATAGAAGCTCCACGCATAACTACATCTGTAATATCAACATCAGAGCCGGAAAGTGTAACTTTGAATCGGCTTAAAGGGATGCTCTCATCAGCAACTATAGTAATTTTGATATGCAGTTTTGACATCCATTTCCAATGCTTGCTGAACAGTCCTTTTGTAATGAGTGTTTTCATGTAAGGATTCACATACAAGTCAACAGCGCGATAATCTGAATTATGCTTAAAGCGGCTTAACCAACTTTCGATATCGGTTAAAACTGTATCATCACTAATAACATCACCAGATCCTCCACACATCGGACATACTTTGGAAACGGAATTAATAACACTTGGGCGAATTCGTTGTCGGGTTATTTGCACCAACCCAAAATCACTCATCCCGATCATGTTTGTTTTAGCAGGATCTTTCTTGAATTCCTTTTTTAATTCGTCATAGATCTTTTTGCGATTTTTATCGTCTCTTAAATCAATGAAATCAACTACAATAATTCCACCAATATCACGGAGGCGCAGTTGTTTTGCAATCTCGCGAGCAGCATCCAGGTTTGTTTTAAGTGAATTATCTTCTTGACGGGCTTTTGCTGCATAAGGTCCGGAGTTCACATCCACCACATACATTGCTTCGGTTTGTTCGAAGATCAAATATCCACCTGATTTCATCCTAACTCTGGGATTAAAGATGGAATTTACATCTTCAGCAATTCCCATTTGATCGAAAATGTGTCTCTTTCCTTTATACTGATGAACATTTTGAGCCATTTCAGGTGCAACTTGTCCCACATAAGACTTAAGTTGACGATATAATTTTGGATCATCAACCAGAACGCGATCATAGTTCTTGGCGAACAAATCTCGGATTAGACTTTCTGTCATATCCAAATCTCTGTGAAGAAGTGAAGGAGGCTTTGCACTTTCTAATTTATCAAGAATTTTTTCCCATTTTCTGAGTACATCACGCAGATCATCTTCAATGGCTTTTTCATCTTGACCTTGAGCTACTGTTCTAACAATTACTCCAAAGCCATCAGGAACCATATCGCCCAATACATTTTTTAAACGACGACGTTCTTTATAATTAGATATTTTCTTTGATACAGCGATATAATCACCCATTGGTATCAAAACAAGAAAACGTCCCGCAATGGTAATATCTGTCGAAATTCTTGGGCCTTTAGACCCGATCGGTTCTTTAACGATCTGAACTAAAAGCTTCTGTCCGTTTCTTAATATCTTTCCGGCCAACGCTTGTTTTTGATGATTAGCCAGCTTTTCTTTGTTTTTCAGATCAGACTTAGCATGGCTCGGAATGGCATTTTTTCCATTAAGCATGGAGATATATTCATCTAAGTGATCTCCGGCATCTGAAAAGTGCAAAAAAGCATCCTTTGGAGTTCCCATATCAATGAAAGCAGCTTTAATGCCGCTCATTACCTTGTGAACTTTTGCTACATGAATATTACCAACAGTACGCTGGTTCTCTTCTGATTGAATGAATAATTGAGCGAGCTCTCCATCTTCGAGCAACGCAATCCGAGCTTGATCCTCGGTGGAATGGATAATGATTTGATTCTTCATTTAATTTCTTTTTTGTGCGACCGGTACCTGCAACACAAACCATCCAGTGTCGAATTCTGAATATCAACTTGGGAGAATAAAATGTGTTTAGGTAGGATATTGCCTTATTTGAATGTGTGGCAACATTGGTCAGATTATCTTGAAAATTTGTTTTTTGGGGAGCTGATTGTTGTGAGATATCAGCAAAAAGTTTCTGCTTAATGAGTAAAAATATCGATATGCAGAGTAAAAAAAGATCGGTCGAAATAGCCGTAGGAAGAATGTATGTTTCTTCGGGAGTGCTTTGTAAATGATATGTATTCAGTGCAGTATGCAAATAAATAGTCTCAGTAAAATCTTTTTGTTAACCGATTGTATAAATACTAATATACGGCTGATTGAACTACTTTGAAACGATTAAATGATGTAATTTTTTTCAGCCAGAAAGAGGGAGACTCAACAAAGATAAAATGTAGAAAGTTTTCATTTGCCGAAATAGCATTACCGCACGAAAAGTGCAATCTTCAGTTTTTCATCAGAGTAAAATTACAAAATCTTTCTTCACACTTTTTGGTGGAGAAAACAGCTCGGAGAAAATTAATCGCAATGAATGAAGAATTAAATATCATTTTTGAATGGTAAGCCAAAACCATGATTGAAGAAATGATGCCATGTTAGTAATTAACTCTTGGGTCAGTGTTTTGGTCAAAAAAATATGATTCGAAAACATTGGTAAAAACTCCTCATCAAAGCTGACAACTTCGTATATTTGAGCTCCAAAAAAGTAAATCAGAAAAGAATACTCGTCTTGAAAATCTGGAAATACATTGTGGCACTGGGAATGACAGGTGTGATTGTGGGAGGAATCCTGATCAGCATTCCAAAAATTCCCATCCTTGAACAGACAGCACGCAATATTTTCTTTCATGTGCCAATGTGGATGGCCATGTTTTCTATGTTCGCCATTAGCTTTTATTATAGTATAAGGTATTTAAATGCTCCCGAAATCAGTTTCGATATAAAAGCAGAATCCGCGGCTAAAGTAGGTGTGGTCTTTGGAATTTGTGGATTACTAACAGGTTCGCTTTGGGCTCGTTTTACGTGGGGAACGTGGTGGACATTCGCTGAACCAAAGATGAATCTCGCAGCATTGGCTCTAATGATATACTATGCTTATTTCGTGTTACGCTCAGCTTTTGATGACGAACAAAAAAAAGCCAAATTATCTGCTGTATATAATATTTTCGCTGTAACTACGATTCCATTTTTGCTTTACGTAGTTCCCCGGCAATTGGAAAGTTTGCACCCGGGAGCAGATGGGAATCCTGCTTTTAGTGAAATTACCGCACCTGAATTACGCTATATATTGTATCCCGCGTTTATAGGATTTATAGCTTTGGCATTTTGGATTTATGACATAGTTCATCGATATAAAACGGTACAATATCACACTGAAAATTCGTAGTTTTAACAAATGAATATTCGCATACAAGATGCACCTCAAGCAACCGTTGATACACTCACATCCACCTACGGAGATAAGTGGAGCGGTTCTGAACAAATAGATCAAACAAACACATTCATTCAATTTATGTACTCGAACGATCTCATTTTTGTAGTACTCGGAGTTACCCTGATTATTTGGCTAGTTCTGCTATTCTTCCTTATAAAAGTGGATAAAAACGTGAGTACTCTTGAATCCAAAATTAATATTAAAAACGATCATGAAGCCTAAACTGATTATAGGAATCGTAGCTATTATAGCATTTACATCTTTGCTGATGTATAATTTCGGCGAAAGCATCAGCACATACACAAATTTTGAGAAAGCTTCCGAAATGAAAACAGCTCATGTGGCAGGAGAGTTAGATGAATCTAAGGAATATGGTTTTTCAATGGAAACCAAAATCTTTTCTTTCTACATGAAGGATGAACAAGGCAACAGTAAGCGAGTGGTTTACTCTAAGCCAAAGCCCAATAATTTTGAACAAGCCGACCGACTTGTGGTTATTGGAGAAATGCGAGGTGATACTTTTTATGCCAACGAAATGTTGATGAAGTGCCCATCTAAGTACAACGATGCTCCGGAATTTGAAAAAGCATCTCAGGGCTAATTATGATCGGAATTGTCGGTAAACTTTTAATTACACTGGCTTTTGTATCGGGGTTGGGTTCCCTTTTTTATTACTTTAAAAGTGCTTCTCAGGATAACGAGCAAAAACTGAAGATCGGAAACTGGTTCTTTGGATTTCAAGGGCTATTTATGATTGCTGCTTCAGCAATTTTGGTTTACCTGCTTTTCACTCACCAATTCAAATATTATTACGTTTATAATTATACCAGCTTAGATCTTTCTGCAAAATATATCTGGTCAGCTTTTTACGGTGGACAAGAAGGTAGTTTTATGTTATGGATTTTCTTTTCATGGTTATTTGGGCTAGGGTTAATTCGTTGGACAAGAGCTCCATATCGTGCACCGGTAATGTTTTTCCTGACACTCACGCAAGTATTTCTGATTTTTATGATCGTGGGTTGGCAATTTGGCGATTTAACAATCGGAGCGTCTCCTTTCCGAACTTTCGCTGAGAATTTTCCGGATATTCCTGTCGTAAAAGGTAATCCCGATTTTGCTCCTGCAGACGGAAGTGGATTGAACGATTTATTAAAAAGTCCCTGGATGATGATTCATCCACCAATTTTGTTTTTAGGTTTTTCTATGATGACAATTCCATATTGTTTTGCGATGGCTGCTTTATGGAAGCGAAAGTACAACGAATGGGTAGGGCCTGCTTTACCGTGGACATTAAGTGCCAATGTTGCTTTACTTACTGCCATTTTCCTAGGTGGATATTGGGCTTATGTTACGCTTTCATTTGGTGGATTTTGGGCATGGGATCCGGTAGAAAATGCCTCTCTCGTACCATGGCTAATCGGAACCGCCGGAATTCACACAATGATCATCCAGCGTAAGAGTTCAATTGCTCAAAAATCATCCATCATTTTCGCTATTCTGGCTTATGTAGCTATTGTCTATGAGACTTTCTTAACCCGGTCAGGAATATTGGCAGATTCTTCGGTTCATAGCTTTGTAGATCTTGGACTTTACAATCAGCTACTGATTTTTATGTTGGTTGTAACAGGTTTAGGTCTTGGGATGTTTTTTTGGAGATATAAAGAACTTCCATCGCAACAAAAAGAATCCCAAATTCTGAGTAGAGAGTTTATGACTTTTACAGGGGCAATTCTTTTATTTATACTTGGATTAGTGATCATTTTAGGAACCAGTTCTCCGATCATTGGTCTGTTGTTCAATGAAAATCCAACTCCGCCCGAGATCAGTTTTTATAATCAATGGAGTATGCCTATTGCCATGTTAATGGCAGTATTTACAGTGCTGGGACAATACTTGTTTTGGAAGAAGTATTCCTTCGAATCTTTGTCTGCTGCTCTGGTTAATCCATTGTTGGTTACATCTGTGCTAACAATTGCTTCAGTAATCTTCGGTGAGGTTCGCGATCCATATTATATTTTGTATATGTTTACAGCTTATTTTGCTGTTGTTGGAAACTCATTTGTGATTGTACAATTATGCGTCAAAAAGCCAAAACTTATAGGAGGATCTGTAACTCATGTTGGTTTCGGAATTCTTTTAATTGGGATACTGGCTTCATCTGTTTACAATAAACCGATGCTGGATCAGCGAATAACAGATTATAACGAGAGCGTAAAACAAGGTGCTGTAAAAGATGAAATGGGTTTTACAGTTACTGAACCGGTGCTTTTTCTGGAACTAAAGCTGGAAGAACCAAAGATCATTAACAATAAATATGTAATTACATACACAGGTTTTGATCTCAGCGACCAAAACCGTCCGGGACAACAAACTTATAAACTTCTTTTTGAACCTTTACCTTTAGGTAGTGGTAATTCTTTCTATATGTATCCGGAAGTTTATCCAATGTTGGCAACATCTACACAAGATAATGTGCAATGGTCAGTAGATCCTGATGTTCGTTCTGGCTTGTTGAGTGACATTTATTTATATGTTGCAGGAAGCTCCTACATAAAACAACGAAATGATATGATTGCCCGAAGGGCTAATGTAGAGCCTGTTACACCCGACAATGGTGAAGTACCTGAATCTCAAACAATAAAATTTGAGAAAGGAGAAAAAATAACTGTTGGTGGTTTTGAAATGAATTTTCTGAACTATACGATGGAAGACACTACTCAATTGCCGCCAAATACAAATATTGGAGTACGTGCCCAAATTCAGCTTACACATTTAGCGAGTAGCCAAGAGTTTCTAATCGAGCCATTGTTTGCACTTTATAATGACACGGATGGAAAGACATTTGTATTTTCGCCACCTGTAAAATTACCGGGACATGATCTTACTTTTAGTTTTTCAAAAGTATATCCTGAAACGGGTGAAATAGATTTAACGATCGAAGGACTGAACGAAGAGTATGAAAGCGAATGGATATTAGTAGTTGCAGAACAAAAACCATTTATCTCTGTAGTTTGGCTGGGTACTTTTTTACTTATGATTGGATTTAGCGTTTCAATTTTCCGACATTGGGGAAGAGAACGGAAGAAATAAAATCCAATATTCAATTTCCAACATTCAATAACCAATTTTGACAAAGCAGGCTAACTTCGAATTTATAAAACACCTAAGATGGATATTGATTATTCCTTGTTGGATGTTGGTTATTCCAAATGTTTACTCTCAGTCATTTGAGTTTCAGGAAGGAAAAAAAGACAGCAAAATACAGGAGCTTCCAAAACCCAGAAAAGCTTTATTACTTTCATTTGTTGTGCCAGGACTTGGACATCAATATGTTGACAGTGACAATTGGACAAGAGGAAAAATTCATCTTGGTTCAGAAATAATACTCTTGGCCGGATATTTTGGCTTGAGTGCACGAGCTAATCGGTTGGAAGGTACTTTAAATACATTGGCTCAGTCAAAAGCGAGTGTAAAATTATCGAATCGTAGCAGAGAGTTTGAGCTTGCTGTCGCAAATTTTAATAATCTGGAAGAGTATAACGATTTTCAATTACGATCGCGACGTTGGCAAAATGTACTCCCAAATACACCAGATAATCAATGGAATTGGGAAACAGAAGAAGATAGAAAGGACTTTCAAAATACTCGTAATCGTATAGCAAATTCTGAAAATCAACTTCCTACAATGATTACCTTAATGGTTGCTAATCGTTTACTAAGTGGAATAAATGCTTTTACAAGAGCAAGAGATATGGCGGAAAATATTCCACAAGCAAGCTTTAGTTATTTGAATGAATTTGGCCAACCCGGAGTAACAGCGCATCTAAAGTTTAGTTTTTAAGCTGAAACTAAATTGATTATATAAAATTCCGAAATTTCAATACTAAAGAACTTAAAAATTCGTATATTTAGAATTGCTTTCATCAGGAGTGTAGACTACAGAAGCTTTGAACAAGGTTGCAACCAATCAGCTTAACTAATTTAATGTCTCACCCTTTGTAGCTTTAGTACTAATTTTCACAAAATATATTTTACCGTGGCTAAAAGTTCCGGAATCTCAACTCGTGAGTCAGAATCCTTAGATCGCTATCTTCACGAGATTGGAAAAGAGAAACTGATTACTCCAGATGATGAAGTACGTCTGGCGAAAGAAATTCAAAAAGGAAGTCAAAGAGCACTTGAAGATTTAACCAAAGCGAATCTTCGTTTTGTAGTTTCTGTTGCAAAACAATATCAGAATCAAGGACTTTCACTTGGTGACTTAATCAACGAAGGTAATCTTGGATTGATCAAGGCAGCAAAGCGCTTTGATGAAACACGTGGATTTAAATTTATTTCATACGCAGTTTGGTGGATTCGTCAATCTATACTACAGGCGTTAGCAGAGCAATCCAGAATTGTTCGCCTTCCGTTAAACCGTGTTGGTGCTCTTAACAAAATTGGTAAAGAGCTTTCGAAATTAGAGCAGGAATATGAGCGTGTGCCTTCAGCTCACGAACTTGCGGAAAGTCTTGAAATGACCGTAGGGGAAGTTGCTGATACGTTAAAAATTTCCGGTCGTCACCTTTCTATGGATGCACCTTTTGCACAAGGAGAGGATAACAGACTTTTGGATGTTCTTGAGAATGAAGAGATTCCTAATCCTGATTTTGAGTTAATGGGCGAATCTCTGAAAGTGGAGATTGAAAGAGCGCTTTCAAAACTGACCAAAAGAGAAGCTGAAGTTATCCGCTTATACTTTGGAATTGGACGTGAGCACTCTCTAACACTTGAAGAGATCGGAGAACGTTTTGATCTAACTCGTGAGCGTGTTCGTCAGATTAAAGAAAAAGCCCTTAGAAAGCTTCGTCATCATAACAGAAGTGCAGCTTTAAGAGCGTACTTGGGATAATATTTCCAAAAAAGAATATAAGGCCTCACCAATTAATTTTGAGTGAGGCTTTTTTATTTAGAGTAATCAAAGCTTTTAGTTACTTAACAATCACAAAATTCATTTTTAAGGTATTCTTTAGTTCTGGCATTCTCAGGATTTTGAAACAGCTTATTTACTGGACCTTGCTCAATAATTTTGCCATCACAAAGAAATATCAAGTGGTCAGCTATACGTTCCGCTTGCTGAATATTATGAGTAACAAATACCAACGTATATTTTTCTTTAAGTTTTAAAATAGTCTCTTCAACTGCTCTTCCGGAAACCGGATCTAAAGACGATGTCGGTTCGTCCATCAAAATTATGTGTGGTTTTACAGCGAGTGTTCGGGCAATGCATAATCGCTGTTGTTGTCCTAAAGAAAGCGAACTTGCCGAATCATTCAAACGATGAGAAACTTCTTTCCATAATGAAACAGCTTTTAGATTTTCTTCCACAATTTCTAATCGTTCAATCTTTGATAGTTTTTTATGGAATTGTAACCCAAAGAGAACATTCTCAGCAATAGATTTTGGGAATACACAAGGCTTCTGAAATACCATCCCGATTTTACTTCTTAGTACGGCAGTGTCTGTAAGCGAATTGTACACATCAAGATCCCCAAACTGAACTTTGCCTTGAAATTTAATTCCGGTAATATCGTCGTTAATACGATTTAAACTTCGTACCAATGTAGATTTTCCACTTCCGGAAGGGCCAACAATACAAGTGATTCTGTTCTCAGGAATTGAAGCATTAATGTTTTCCAAAATGTGAGCGTCATTGATCCATACATTAAAATTAGTAGTATTGATTACAGAACAAGAAGGATTCTCAGATATCGGATGGATTATTTTTAAGGAAGAATTATTGCTCATAATTGTATGTGGGATAATTTTCTTTTTCTGATAACTAAAGCTGTAGTACTGAACAACATAACCAATAAAATTAATACAAAACTTGCTCCCCATGCATTTTGAAGGGCATCAGTATTGGTTGCTTGTTGAGCTAAAGCTAAAATATGTGTAGGGAGCGTTGATACCGGTTCTCGAATTCCCGAAGGTAAATCAACTCCTGAAAATGCTGTTGCAATAAACATAATTGGGGCTGTTTCACCAATAGCTCTAGCCAGCGCTATGAAAAGTCCGGTAATGGCTCCGGAAAAACTCTGAGGGAGCAATACTTTTGTTATGGTTTGCCATTTATTTAAACCTAAGGCTAATGAACTTTCTCTATAAAGAACAGGAATGCTATTGATTGACTGAAATGTGGTGAGAGTAATTGTTGGTAACATCATGACACTCAGAATTATCGAGCCTACAAACCAGGAAATTCCAAAACCTAAAATATTTACAAATAGTATAAGCCCGAATATTCCAAATACTACTGAAGGGATACCATTTATACCAAAGATCAATACATCACTTAATTTTTTCCATTTCCTGCTTTTAAGATATTCACTTTTAAAGATTGCAGTTCCTATTGCCAGTGGAAAACTCAATATGGCAGCAACAATAACAATCAAAACACTTCCCACAATTTGATATAAAATTCCACCTTCTGCACCAAAATTAAAAGATCTGCTTGTGATAAAGTCTAAATTTATTGCAGGAATGCCATTCAGGAAGATAATTCCAAACAAAAAAATCAGCATACCAAAACATGCGGACACTGCAAACCAGCAAAAAGCTTTAAAAAAAGTGTTTTTAAATTCTCTAGTCATACAAACGCTCAGTTTTATTCGAGAAATATTGAGCAATGAGTACGAAGAAAATCACTACTAAAAGTAATACAAAACCCATAAAGATTAGTGCACTGAAATGAACAGACCCAAATGCAGTTTCAGCGATTTCGCGACCAAGTTTTGAAGTAACTGTTTGTCCAGGAGTAAGCAAATTATATACGGGAGAAGCAATTTTGTCGATACTTCCGATAACTAGCATCACGGCCATTGTTTCTCCTAAAGCTCTTCCCAAAGCAAGAAGTATTGCCCCGATAATATTTGACTTCGCAATAGGTAAAAGCGTGCTTTTAATCACCTCATAATCATAAAGCCCTAGACCTTTTGAAGCTTCTCTGTATTTGTCCGGAATGCCGGTGAAGGCGTCATCAGCTAAAGTGATAATAGTTGGTAGCACCATAATCGAAAGCAGAATACCTGCCGTTAGTAAAGTACGTCCCGTCTGTAATTGGAAAATATCTTGTACCCAAATGCTAAAAAAAGCTACTCCAATAAGGCCATAAATAATAGATGGAATTCCGGCAAGTAATTCTAACAGAGATTTTACAATAAAACGATATTTATCCGGAAGGATTTCAGCTGTAAAAATGGAAGTTGCTATCCCTAAAGGAATAGATAAAATGAGCGCAGTAAAAGTGACAACAAAGGTGCCGTAAAGCATAGAGAGAATTCCGAACTTGTTTAGATAAGGAGCCCATTCTAGTGTGAATAATTCCACGCCCGAAAAAGAAATAGCATCCCAGCTGTTTATCAGTAGTAAAACCAGAATCAAAAATATAATTGTAGTACTAGCGATGGTGGAGATTACTACATAGCTTTTGCCGATATGTCTATTTAATGCGAACATATCCCGATTCTTCGACTATTTCTTGCCCTTCATCACTTAAAATATAGTCTATAAATGCTTTAGTATTTCCCTCTGGATTTCCACTTGTTACGATCAACAAATCACGGGTAATTGGAAACGTGCCATTAATTATATTGGCAAGGGTAGGATCAACTTTTGAACCGTCAGACATCAAAATCGTCAAACCTTTTACATCATCATTTAACCAAGCGTTTGAAAGCATCCCAATTGCGGAATTACTTTGAACAAGTGCGGTTTGTTCTTCATTATTGGAACCTAGTACTAAGTCAGCACCCGGAGCAGCTGCTTCTTTATCTCCAAAAACTGCAGCCATAAATACGTGACGTGTTCCGCGTGAAGTTTCTTTATCAACGCAAAGTATGTCTCGATTTGGGCCACCTAATTCACTCCAATTGGAAATCTTTCCGGTATAAATATCAGCTATTTGCTGAAGTGATAATGTGGTAATTCCGGCATCGTAAATTTCAGAAGAAACTACAGGAACAACAGCATCTTTTCCTATTGATATGACATTGAAATCGACATTCGGGTATTTTTGAACTTCGTCATCAGTTAAACTCCTTGAAGTCATACCGATATCTAGTTTATTCTCTCCAACTTGATTTATTCCAACTCCGGAACCTCCCGCATTTACAATAATTCTGGTGTCGGGATTTAGCGCTCTGAAAGATTCAGCAGCCGTTGAAATGACTGGCAGTACAGTTGTAGATCCTCCGATGTTTATAGTTTCCTTTTGAGCACAGTTAATAAGTAAAAAAGATAGAACTAGAACAAAAAATGATTTCATAAATAATTTAATTGTAGTTAGTGTGATTAATAATTACGAAAACATCATGAACTTAGATTGAATATCAACAAGTATGAATATGATATTAAAATGATTCAAATTTGTAACAAATACCTAACTTTTGAAATTGATTATGTCATATCAACCGCAGATATAAAAATTGGTTGTTGAATTACTTCTTTTTTCTCATCATTAGCCCAGCGTACCATTAAGTCAGCTTCTACAATCCCGTTTACAATATTTAGAAAACCTAGTTTTGCTCGTTTTGATAAGTAATGAGATAATTTAGATTTTTCATCCTGCCAAGATAAACCTACGTTTATAGAGAAATCTGCACATGCATGTTCCATCAGTTTTTGTACTGAATCTTGGTTCCCACTTGTGTACCATATGTGATCGAATGCAAGAAAATGAAAGTATTCGCAGCTAAATATTCTATTGAAAACGGGGAGATGGGGTAATACTTTTTGCATCAAAAATCCCGAAAAACCAGGTACATCGATAAGTTTCCATTTTACAGGAAAAGCTCTCAATCCAGCAATCATAGCTCCATTTTGGTAAATGCCGAGTAGCTTACCTCGCCTGGGTTCTAAATCCTTGAAAGTAAGTGAATAATTGGCATAAAAGTTCTCAAGGTTAGTATTGAACTCACTCAACTCATTTTCTGTAAGTAGTCTGATATTGGATGATTTTTTTGGGAAAAACCTGCTAAACAAATAGGTGCAAACTCTTCCGGTGGCTTTAAATCCAAAAGACTCACATAACCGTTTTGACTGTATATTCTCTTTTTCAACAAAAGCGTAATACAAACCTGATTGGTTCTCTCCATCAAAAGTTGAATTCAATTCTTGATTAAAAATGGAAGAGATTTTATCTCTGAGATTATTTGCCCGGGCTTTTCTGCCAGTAGAAATTTTAGCCCTGTTTCGATTCCCAAAAGGATTATAGACAGATAAATAGCGGACGTAAAGTGTTTTTAAGCGTCCATGATTGCTCCAGGTTTCTCGATGAATAAATCCAGCAGTACCTAAAACTCGATTTCGTTTTTTTATTTCGATGAACTCCAGATTTTTTAAAGACCGTAGAGTTTGTTCTAAAGTTGTTTGCTTGTAACGTAATTTTCCGGGAGTCCCAAGAATAGTATTATTCAAAAGCTCTAAAAGTTCTTCAGAAACTTCAGAAGTTCTTTCAGTAAAAATAGTGTTAGTATTTGGTTTCTTAATAGTATTCACAATTATTATGAAGATATTTCAGAAAATAGAACAGATTAATAATGATCTAAATTCATAGTTACTATTATCTCATGTTTTACGTTACATTTGATGATATGAAAAAAATAAGTCTCATTTTACTGATAAGCGTTGTAATTGCCGTAGAAGCATTTTCACAGCTATATCCATTTAGAACCTATTCTATTGAAGATGGATTGAGTGAATCAGTAGTGAATGAAATTATACAGGATAGTGAAGGATACCTTTGGTTAGCAACAGGTTATGGGTTAAATCGTTTTGATGGAATCAATATCGAAAACTATTTTGAAGATGATGGGTTAAACAGTAGTAAAGTTCATTCCATATTTGAGGATTCAAAAAACAGAATCTGGATTGGAACAGAATTTGGGGTTAACTTTTGGAAAGAGGACAGCATTTACTCAGTAGGAAGATTATCTCCTCTTGATAATAAAAGAGTAATAAGTATTTATGAAGACTCAAATGGAGAGATTTGGTTTGGTACAGATGGCGATGGCGCCTGGCTGTTTGAACAGGAAGAAGAGCTTATTCAGTATTCTACATCACAAGGGTTTAGGAATAACCGCATTAGAAGAATCAAAGAAGGGAAAGATGGGGCTATTTGGTTTGCTACCAGAGGCGGATTAACTAAACTACAAAATGGCAATATAAGAACATATACGACAGATCAAGGACTTCCGGAAGACAGAATCAGAGATATAGCATTTGATGAAAATAATGAATTATGGATTGCTACAAGAGAAGGATTGGTGCATTTCAAGAATAATGAATTTGAAGTTTTTGACGATACAGATGGGATAAAAAATGTTCGAATTCAAACACTGGTCTTTGACAATGAGAATAGATTATGGATTGGGACGGAAGGAGGAGTAAGTGTTTTCGAAAATGGTAAATTTAATAACTTTACAACCGAAAATGGTTTATCAAATAACATAATTTATTCTTCAACATTAGATAGAGAAGGAAATTTATGGTTTGGAACTTTTGGGGGCGGAGCGAACCTTTTTCTAGGTGATTACTTTAAAAACCATACAACCTTAGATGGGTTATCAAATGATGTAATTACTTCTATCACGGAAGGGAAAAAAGGAGAAATCTGGCTTGCAACGTATGGAGGGGGGCTGAGTAATTTAAAAGATGGGAGATTTAAAACGCTAAGCCTCAATGAAGGGCTTTTAGATGATAAAGTATTTTCGTTAGATAAGGATTCTAAAGGAAGGATATGGATTGGGATGAGAAATGGACTGGCATTCCTTGAAAATGAAAAGCTTACAGTGCTCAGTAAACAGGAATTCCCATATCGAAAAGTGCGCCATGTTTACGAAGATACAAAAGGAATTTATTGGATCAGCACCTATGAAGAAGGTATTATTCGCTACGATGGAAAAACTTTTACGGCTATTACAGTGGAAGATGGCTTAGCGGATAATACCGTTCTTAGTGCAGTAGAAGGTAAAGATGGAAGTATGTGGATAGCTACTTATGGCGGAGTTACCCGATATTACGAGGGAGAGATTGAAAATTTTTCAATCCAAGAAGGTTTGCCTAATAATGCGGTAATGATGGTGATTAGAGATAATCAGGATAGAATCTGGGTGTCTACCTTTGGCGGAATTGCTTGGTTTGATGGTCTCAAATTTCAGAATATAACTACAGAAGATGGATTGCCTAACAGAGTATGCTATTTTATAAAACAAAGTAAAGACGGCGTTTTTTGGATTGGTACAAATAATGGGGTAGTAAAATTTGATGCAGAAAATTTTTTAAGTGGTGCTCCTGATGATAAAGAACAAGCATTTCAACTAATTACGAAGGAACAAGGATTGGTATCTGATGAGATGAATCTTGGTGCAGTGTATGAAGATAGCAATAATCATCTATGGTTTGGGACTGTTGAAGGCGTAAGTCACTTTTATCCGGGCAGATATAAGGGAAATCCACTACCTCCAAAAGTAAAAATTGACAGAGTTGTTGCGTCAGGAAAGGTGAATAAAAATTCTAAACATTTTGATATCGATTACGATCAAAATTATGTTGAAATAAATTTTTCAGGGATAAATTTTACCGCTCCAAATCAAGTTGTATATGAATACAAAATGAAAGGGGTAGACCCAGTTTGGCAAAGAACTATGGACAGAGTTGTTAAATATCCGTCACTTCCTAGTGGAGAATATACATTCTTGGTTCACGCCCGAAATACAAATGGAACCTGGAGTAATGAAAAAACGGAAATCACTTTTTTAGTAAATGCTCCCTTTTGGATGCAATGGTGGTTTATTTTAATCATTGTGCTAATTGTAGTAGGCATAATTTGGCTATTCTACAATTATTACAAAGCAAGAAAGCTTGTAGATATAGAAAGAATAAGGGTTCGAATTGCAAGTGACTTACATGACGATGTTGGTGCAAGTTTAACTGAAGTTGCGCTTCAATCGGATTTTCTTCAAGCAAGTAAAATCGATCCTGAGTTCAAGCAATCTTTAGAGCAAATAGGTAAGCAGTGTAGAAGAATCGTTACCAGTCTGGATGATATCGTATGGTCTATTGATGCAAGGAATGATACCGTAGGAGACCTAACCGATCGAATGCAAGATTATATTTTGAATGTACTAGAACCAAAGAATTTTTTAGTTCAATACGATTTTGATGACTTAAAAATGGAAAATAAATTGGCAGTTCCAATTAAAGAAAATCTCTACTTAATATTTAAAGAAGCTGTCAACAATATATCAAAGTATTCCAACGGTGATAAAGTTGATATTAAAATGAATACAAATAATGGAGATTTTAAATTTATTATTCATGATAATGGAACCAAAGGAAAAGGAACTAAAAAAACAGGTCACGGTTTACGAAATATGGAAATGAGAGCAAAAAGAATTGGCGCTGATATTGATGTTTCAACCAAAAATGGTTTTACTGTAGTCGTATCAGGTAATTTAACTCCAACAAATAAATAGCGAATCATGGCAATTATTGGAATTGTAGAAGATAATATTAAAATCAGGGATTTAATTCAGCGTTATTTAGATATGCAAGAGGATATGGACTGTCCGGTGGCAAAAGATAGTGTAGAAGAAATGTTGGAGTATCTTAAAAAACATAGTGCGCCCGATGTCATGCTGATGGATATTCAACTACCTGGAATGTCTGGTATAAAAGGGATGGAAATTATAAAATCGAAATACCCGGATATTGATATTATAATGTTAACGATATACCACGACTCACATAAAATTTTTGATTCGCTAAAAGCAGGTGCTTCGGGGTATCTCTTAAAACACACTTCATTACCGGAAATTAAAGAATCGATTGATAATTTGTTGAAAGGTGGTGCCCCAATGTCACCACAAATTGCTAGAAAAGTTATTACTCATTTTAATGATCAAGCACCTCAAAAAAATCCCGATAGTATGCTTACCGACCGTGAACAAGATATAGTAAATGGTCTGGTGGACGGTTTAAGCTACAAACTAATTGCTGATAGGTTTGATATATCTATTGATACCGTTAGAGCTCATATACGGAACATTTATAAAAAGCTTCATGTTAATTCTAAAGCTGAAGTGATTGCAAAATCATTAAAGGGGGAAATCTAAACTATGATCTCCTAACATTATCATGTGATTGTTGAAATGAATTGTAATATGGATTTTAAGATTGTAATCTCAATATCCCAAAGAGGCTGAATTATGAAACGCACTAATCTACTTTCGCTTGTTATTTTAACTACTTCATCCATATTTCTTTCAGGATGCTATACTCAATTTAGTAGCTTAGAAAGATACAGCTCGGAACCAAATCGAAATTCGAAATATTATTCCTGGAGTGATGATGAACTTGCTGAGGCTGGTTACTATTGGGATGATGAAGAGCAAACTGCGAAGCCGTATACGTACAATTCGCAAAGCTATGAAGAAGAAGAACCGTTAGCTCAAGATGTTGGACTGTATTACAAAGATTACGAAACGGAGCAATGGTACAAAGACAATGAATTTGAAGGAGTATATTGGAATGGTTATGATGAAGGTTACGATGATGGATTTAAAGAAGGTTATTATGAGGGATATGATGATGCTAGTTGGAATAACGGTCGTTACTATTCACATTTAGGATATGGCTGGTATAGACCTTTTAGGCATCATGTGGGTTATAACTGGTATTACGATTCTTATCCTCGACATGGTTCTTACTTTACAATTGGATACGGTTGGGATGGTTTTTTTCTAGGATTTGGGCATGGATATAGCCACTACGACCCATATTTCTATGGCTGGGGCTATGGAGGTTACCATGGCGGATACTATAGCAATCACTATTATTACGGTTATAAAAACAGCAACTATTATTATAACAATAGCAGAAAAAATTACAACTATGGCGCAAGAAGTAGTGGTTTAACTCAAAAGTATGATCGCAGATCAACTCGTTCATCAAGTATTAAGCGAGGTGGTAATTCAGGTTTAACCAAGCGAACCAGAATCAATGTTAGTAGAACAAGAAGTTCAAGTCGAATACGTTCAACGAGATCATCAGGAGTTTCTAAGAGAAGTTCTGATCCCAAAGTAAGAGTTAGATCTAGTAGTTCATCAAGCAAAAGAAGTAGATCCGGAAATGTAAAGCGATCTAGCTCCGGAAAAAGATCTTCGGGTTCAGTTACTCGTTCTTCAGGGTCAAAAAGAAGTAGCTCTTCGAACGTTAGTCGGTCAAGTAGAAGCAGTTCAAAATCTAGTTCTGTAAAAAGATCATCTAGTTCAAAAAGAAGCAGCTCTTCGAATGTAAAACGCTCTTCAAGTTCCAGAAGTAAGAGTTCTTCAAATGTGAAGAGATCATCATCTTCATCTAAAAGAGGTAATGGTGTTTCAAAGTCGAGATCGTCTAGTTCTTCAAGTAAAAAGTCAAGAAATAGCTCTAAAAGAAAAAAGAACTAGTTCCTAAAACCTTTAAATTTTAAGTAATATAATGAAGAGAATAATGCTCTTAATGGCAGCGCTTTTTCTGTCAGTTTCTTCAATAGCGCAAGATGGAGAATCTCCAATTAGCTACAAAAGTCTGGCTATACAAACGAGTATTCAAAACTCAAATGGGGATGCATCATCTGCCGCAACTACCTCTGTTTCATCATTCAACGGATTCGGTAGTTTTATAGATAACCCTGCTGTAATGGCTTTAGCAGATGGGAGTTTTTATACAATAGGATGGATTAACCAAAGCAATAAACAAACTAATGGATATTTAGGAACGCTTAATACCTCTGAGTTTTCAAATACTACTTTCAGTAATTTAGGATTAGTGTACAAAGTACCAACAGAAAGAGGAAGTTTTGTTTTAGGTGGGGGATATAATTTAATTTCAAAGAATTCTGACGAAGTATTTTTGGATGCATTTAATTCAGGTAACACAATCACAGATCTTTTTAAGCAAGCCGATAGCGATTATAACGGTATAGCATTTGATGCATTTGCTACTAATTTCAGAAACGATATGAGCGATGAAATAGAATCCATATTTAGAGTGGATGACAGAGCGAATGGCTTTCAAGGGATTGATCAATTTGCTGATATTTCGAACCATAAAACCATAGGTGAGATATCAGTTTTTGCGTCAACAGAAATTCAAAAGAATTTATTTGTAGGACTATCCCTTGGTTTATTAACAGGTACAGTTAGATATGACAGGAATTTTGAGGAAGTAGATTCGGAAGATATATATAGTGATGATGTAATCCCCGCTGATGGAGGAAACCCTGCAACTGATATTTTTTCAGTTAAATTGACAGATGATATTAATACAGATTTTTATGCTTTTTTAGGAAGGGGAGGAGTTATTTTCAAACCATATTCATTTTTGAACCTTGGAGCAAGTATTACACTCCCATCTAGAATGTTCATTACTGAAAATTATTTTTCAAATATAGATACTGAACTAGATGATTTTACGGCTTTTCTCGACAATAGCTTTTCTGGCGAATTCGATTATTCAGTAACTAGACCGGCAGAATTTAAAATTGGTGCTTCGTTAGTAAATTTGAGCGGATTCAGTTTGTCAGCCTCCGCCGAGTATATAGATTATGGATCGACAAAAATTGATTTAACACTTAATTCAGTAACAGGAGATTTAAGTCCTAGTGATATCGCTTTATTAGCTGAAGACGAAAGTTTGACAAATGGAGCAATTGAATCTGATTTCTTAGCAGTCATTAACTTTAGAAGTCATGCAAGCTATGTTCTATCAAATGGGGTGAAATTAACAGCGGGTTATGCGTTGTATCCGGGGAAAGAAAAAACTTTCCAATTTGACCAATCGGTATATTCAGGAGCTGTGAGTTTCCCGATTTCTCCACAAATATCTTTAGATATAAGTGGACAATATTTATCTCAAAGTGATCGTTCAATAGTATATGAGTTTGAAAATGACTTAAATCAATTAATCCAAAACTCAATCAGCAAGGATATCGAAAGAATAAATATAATTGCTGGTGTTAAATTTCATTTTTGAGTTCGTGGGTTGATAAGAAATTACCCAAATACCTCCGTAGTTAGTTAGAGCCTTAAGTTTGAAAGATTTAAGGCTCTTTTTTTATGCCTGATTTATATCCAATTCTTTTTCTTGAAATAAAATATCATTCCAATAGTGGCTACTATCATAACAGCCCAAGCAACCGGATAACTATATTGCCAACTAAGTTCGGGCATATGTTCAAAATTCATCCCATAAATACCGGCTATAAAAGTAAGAGGTATAAAAATTGTAGCGATGATTGTAAGAACTTTCATCACTTCATTCATCCTATTGCTGATATTGGTTTGATGCATATCATGTAAACTTGATACCATTTCTCTGTTGTTATCTAAGTTATCTACAATCTGCATAGTATGATCAGAAACATCTCTTAGAAATATTTTAGTTTCATCTTTAACCAATTGTGACTCATCGCGAATCAAGGAGTTTATACTATCACGAAGTGGCCAAATATTCTTTCTGAATTGAATTAATTGTCTTCTAGTTTTATGTATAGAAGATAAAGCATCTACATCTTCACCTGACCATAGTTCTTCTTCTATTGATTCAATCTGTTCATTTATTTCTTCCAGTACTCCAAAATAATAATCAATAATAATATCCATCAACGCATAAGCCATATAATCCGGTCCACCTTTTCTCATACGGGTATTTTCTACGGCTAACCTTTCCTTGATAGGGAGAAATATTTTACGTTCGGATTCCTGAAACGAAAAAATAAATTTATCAGTAAAAACAACACTTACTTGCTCTTGAAAAAGTTCTCCTTCTTCAAAATGAAGCATTTTTAAAACCATGAATATTTGATTTCCATAATCCTCAATTTTAGGTCGCTGAGTTGTATTAAGAATATCTTCTTGAATGAGGGGGTGAAAATCGAATTCATCCCAAAGCTGTTTTAAATACTCAACGTCATGTAACCCTTTCACCTGCACCCATGTGGGGTTTTCGGTATTCACATAAGGTGAACACTCAGAAATAGATTGAATTTTTTTTACATCCAGGTGTTCGTTGCTGTAATCATGAATTTCAGTTATTACAATGTCAAGCTTTTTTTCACCGATATGGGTTAGAGTACCCGGAGCACTACCGACTTCTTTTGTAAAAAAGTTTTTTTTAAGATTTCTTGGAGATAATCTTTTTCTGAGATTCATAATCGTTGATTTAATTCAAAAGAAAGTAAGCAAAAAAAATCCCCACACATAACTATGTGCAGGGAAAAATTAGTAAGATTTGGGATTGATTTACTCTATTTCACCTTTTTCTGCAGCTTCTTTTAGCTCATCATTTGCCCAAATACCGATTTCAACTCGGCGATTTTGTTGTCTTCCAGTAGCTGTACTATTGTCTGCAATTGGATCAGATTCTCCATAACCGATAATGGTCATTCTTTCGGCGTCCACACCAACAAAAGCCGCATATTCAGCAACCGCTTTCGCTCTGTCTTCGGAGAGTTTTTGATTGTATTCTTCACTACCCGTGTTATCGGTATATCCTGAAAACATGATATTTGTATCTTCGTATTTTTGAAGTATTTCAGAGAGATTTGAAATGCTTTCTTTGGAGGCGTCTTTCAATTGATAAGAATTAACGTCAAACAGGATTCCGGAATCAAATGTGATTTTAATTCCTTCGCCGACTCTTTCAACTTTTGCTCCTTCAAGATCTTCTTCAAGTTCTCTGGATTGACGATCCATGTAATTACCGATTGCTGCACCCGAAGCTCCTCCCACGGCAGCTCCAATAATTGCTCCATTGGTTGTGTTACCTGCAGCTTTACCGATTATTGCACCTGCCAATGCACCAGCTGCAGCACCAATTGTTGTTCCTTTGGCAGTTTTACTGATGCTATCGCAGTTCAAAAAAGGCAAGGTTAAAATTAAAGCGAAAATGCTTAGTCTGGATATTTTCTTCATCATATATAATTAGTTAGTATTTCTACTTACTAAACCATTTATATATAAAGAAGTTCCAATTGTTAATCGAAGTAGTCTTTGTTAAGCAACGATTTACGAAGCTTGATCTCTCAAAATTTCCAGTGGTGGTCTATTATGTATCCCTCTGGTGTTTAGCAGACCAATTGTAAGAACCAGCCCAATAAGAATTAGTACCTCTATTCCCAAAATTGTAAAATTAGGAACGAAATCTATATCGAAATAAAAGTATCCGAGTAAAGCACTTGCACCAACTGAAAGCGATAAACCTGTTAAGGCAGCCATTATTCCCAGAAACACATATTCGATTACCTGAATTTTTACCACCTGCTTTTTCTTAGCACCTAAAGTACGTAATAAAACTGCCTCTCTAATTCTTTGAAATCTACTTGTAGCAGCTGAACCGGCTAATACTATTAATCCGGTTATGATGCTGAAAAGCCCAATAAATTGAATCACAAAAGTGATCTTATCAATGAATTCTCTGATTGTACTAAGAATTTGCCCTACGTCAATGGCAGAAACATTAGGATAAGATTTCACTATTTGTTGTTGAAGGTTTAATGAAGCTTCCCGATTTGGAGTATTGACAGTAGTAGCAAAGAACTTAGGAGCTGGTTCAAGAACTCCGGTTGGGAAAACAACAAAGAAGTTTGGTTGTGGAGTTTGCCAATCTACAATTCTAGTACTTGAAATATAGCTTGCTATAGGAATTCCTTGAACATCCCAAGTAACAGTATCACCAACTTCGGTATTTAGATCTTCCATTAAATCAGTAGAAACCGAAATAGGAACAAGTTTATCAGGATTTTCCACGTTTCCTATAAACTTACCCAAATCTAGCTTCTCTGTGTTTACTAATGAATCTCTATATGTTGATCTGTATTCTCTATTCAAAGCCCATCTTCGGGGATTTCTACTGGTATCTGCCATAAATTCGGCAACAGTAGTATCATTAATAGACTGTAAACGCATTGTCACAATCGGTACATTTTGAATTACTCCCATACCATTAGAGCGGATAATTTCATTAACACCATCATTCTGATCGTACTGAATGTCGTAAAGTGCAAGATTTGGCAACTCTTCACCACTTTCAAAATTGATGGTGCCTAACAACATGTCTTGAGTTAAATAGAGAGAACTGATGAGAGTAACTCCCAATCCAAAGGTTAAAAGAAGAGTAGAGGTTTGATTGTTAGGACGATATAAGTTTGCCAATCCCTGACGAAATTCGTATCCAAAACTCCTAGGATTTATTTTTCTAGCGCCTCTCATTATTAGAAATGCGATAAAAGCTAAAAGAGCTAAGCAGAAAATTAAACCAAAAGTAAAAAATAAAGCAGCTAATAAATCTTGCAACATCAACCAAGCGTAACCGACCACTGAAAGTCCAATCAATCCGAATAACGTAATTTTAGTTATCCAGCTAAGAAGCTTGGACAGATTTATTTCGACAGAACGCAACGTAAAAAGTGGAGAAATTTTACGAACAGCCAGAAGCGGAAAAAGTGCAAAAACTAATGAAATTGAAACTCCTGTAATTATTCCAATTGCAATTGAGCTCCAGGACAATCCTAATTCAATATCAACGGGTAAAAAATCTTGGACGAGAACAGGAAGATATAACTGAATTAATGAGCCTATAAAAGCACCAATTGATGAGCCGATAAATCCCATCACCACTGCTTGAATTAGGTAAATATTCATCGCTTGTGCTGATGAAGCTCCCACACATCTTAGTACTGCCACAGTACTTATTTTTTGTCTTATGTATACAAATATGGAACTTGCCACACCTATTCCACCAAGTAATAGAGCAATAAATCCGATGAGGTTGAGAAAATTTGAGAGATATAAAATTGCTTCACCAACTTCCTCTTTACGTTCGGCAACATCATCATATCCAAATCGAAGAGAATCATTCATAGCATCTAATGTAGCTTCAACCTGAATGGGATCGGTTCCTTCGGGATATTTAATGTAAGCAACGTATTCAAGTCTGCTCCCTCTTTGAAGTAATCCCGTTTCTTCTATATTTTTTTTAGGGATATAAATTCGCGGGCCGAAAAAAGAAGCGGCTACCGGTTGTCCGGGAACTTCTTGTAAAGCACCAGATATCTCATAGGTTGTTAAACCGATTTTAACAGAATCTCCGGGTTCCAATCCGAACTGAAGAAGAATAGGTTCATCAACTAGAGCACTGTTGGTATTTTGAAATGAGTCAGAAGCAGTTACCGGATCAGTTGTAAGTTTTCCGTAGTAAGGGAAGTTACCTTCAAGGGCTGTTATTTGAGAAAGGCGTGTAGTTCCGGATTTTGGAAAATAAGCCATCGAGGTGAAATTCAAAGCATCAGAGCGATCTCCACCTAATGAATCCAGGTAAGATTCAAGTTCATCATAAAAAGGAGAGTTTTGTTCTACTTCAAGATCTGCTCCCAGTAATTCTTTAGACTGATCCTCGATACTTTCATTCAAGTTTTCACGAAAAGAGCTGATTGCAACCTGAGCTGCTACACCAACTATGATTGCAGCCAGATAAAGAAATAATTTTTTTCTGTTAGAGCGTGAATCTCTCCACGCCATTTTAAAAATCCATATCAATTTATTCACGCAATCGCCTTTTTTTCTTTAGTGATATCAGATTCAATTTCACCATTTTTAATTTTTATGATGCGGTCACATTTTTCAGCTAGCTCTAAATCATGAGTTACAAGAACTAAGGTTGTTCCTTCTTTGGTATTTAAATCAAAGATGAGTTTTTCGATATGTGAGCCAGTTTCCGTATCAAGGTTTCCTGTTGGCTCATCAGCAAACAAGATTTTTGGATTATTGATAAAAGCTCTGGCAACGGCCACACGTTGTTGCTCACCCCCCGATAATTGGGTCGGATAATGATGTGTTCTGTCGCCTAAACCGACTTCTTGCAACAGTTGCTCAGCTCTTTGGCGTACTCCTTTTGTTGCTTCACCACGTAGCTCTAGCGGAACCATGACGTTTTCTGCGGCTGTTAGTGTAGGTACAAGTTGAAACGTTTGAAATACAAAGCCTACGTACTTATTTCGCACCTCCGCTCTTTCATCTTCGCTAAGAGGGATTAAATTAATATTATTTAGAACCACATTTCCTGATGTAGGCTGATCTAGCCCGGCTGATAGTCCTAAAAGAGTTGTTTTTCCACTTCCTGAAGGACCAACAATTGCACAAGAAATACCATCTTCAATTTCAAAACTAACATTATCAACCACGGTTAGCATTTTGCTTCCACTTTTAAACTGACGTGTTAGCTGGTCTATTTTTAATATATGATTCACTTTAAACCTTATTTATTACTTTTGAACTTTTAACCAGAAATGAATGTATTATCATTCCAAAATAGGAAGAGGATCGCTACGTTAGAATTTACAAGTTGTTCTAGATACTTTTAAGTCGCATAACCTAACCAAAAATTTGAAGATAATGTACAAGGCTGTTTATTTATTTATACTAATTTTCTCTGTTTTGATTACAGAATCTACTTCGGCTCAACAAAAAAAGACTATTCTTATTTTTGGGGATAGTATTGCTGCAGGTTATGGGGTTGAACCTCAACAATCTTTTCCAGCCCTTATTCAAAATAAAATTGATTCAGCAGGTATGAATTATGAAGTTATTAATGGAGGTTTGAGCGGAGAAACATCAGCCGGAGGATTAAGAAGAATTAGCTGGGTGCTTCAACGAGATATTGACATCATGATTTTGGAGCTGGGAGGTAATGATGGTTTAAGGGGAATTGATCTTTCATCCACTAAAGAAAATCTTCAACAAATTATTGATAAGGCATTAGCCAAAAATCCTGATATTGAAATTATTATAGCTGGAATGCAAGTGCCCCCTAACTTAGGTACTGATTATACCAAAAAGTTTCAGGAACTTTATCCGGATTTGGCAAAAAAGAATAAGTTACCATTAATACCGCTTATTCTTGATGAGGTTGGAGGGCGAGATCAGTTTATGCAACCCGATCAGATTCATCCCAATGCAGAAGGGCATCAAATTGTTGCCGAAAAAGTATGGAATACTCTTAGTAAAGTTTTATAAAAATTACTGTTTACAACTGTATAGTAGTGTAGGTAAATTTATGTTTTTTTGTTTTTTGTAGCCTTTTTAATTCTCTATTTTCAACGGAGGTAAGTCTACATTACAATTGAAGCATAAATTACTCTGGGTCTGTGCAAAAATATACTGTTATTATAGGGATAACCTTACTGATTCTTTTTATAGCATTAAATAGTGTAAATGCTCAAGAAGTAGCAACATCAGGTATTCTTGACCTCAGAAAAACCGAATTTTCTAAGTCGGAACCGATTCCATTGAATGGAGAATGGGAATTTTATTGGAAGCAACTCATTGACAGCCATAGAATTAATGATAATGTTGAGTATCGGAAATTTCCGCATATGTGGCAAAATGAAGAAAAGCTTAGTTCTTTTGGATTTGCCAGCTATCGATTAAAAATATTACTTCCGGAGGATTATCCAGCTTTAGCATTTAGTATTCCCGATCTATATACCGCGTATAATCTATATGTGAATTCAAGCTTGATTGCTTCAAATGGCGTGGTAGGGACAACAAAAGAGGCTCATACCCCAAAATGGGTTCCCAAAACTGTTTCTCTGGATCAATTTGGTAAAGATAGTCTTGAGGTAGTATTACAGATATCGAATTTTCAGCATAATAAAGGTGGTATAAGGCTTCCCATTTATTTTGGGTCTGAAGAAAAGTTAATAGAAAAAAGAGAGAAGCAACTTGGGTATGCTTTCATTTTAACCGGAAGTTTAATTATGGGTGGGCTTTTCTTTTTCGGTCTATATTTATTCGGACGAGATGAAAAACCAATACTATATTTTTCGTTATTCTGTATTTGTTATAGTTATCGGGTTTTTGGAACCGAGTTGTATCCTCTGCATCTGTTTATTGAAAATATACCTTGGATTATTACCCTTAAAGCAGAGTATATCTCATTGTATTTATCTCCCGTACTTTTCGGGTTATTCATTTTACATCTATACACTAAAGAATCATCCAAAAAAATTATTTACTGTTTTAATAGTTTTTTCTTGGTGTTGGCTATTATAGCATTACTTACACCGGCTTATTATTTCACTCAGCTCATAAATATATTCTTTTCCGTTATACCAATATATATACTCTATTCAAGTTGGGTCTTTTTAAAAGCAGTATTGAATAAAAATGAAAGCGCTAAATATGCGATCGCAAGCGGGATTGTAATTTTTATGGTCTTCTTTCATAATCTATTTGAGTATTTCGTCATCACTAAAGAAAATTTATTACTCAATCTTATTGGCTATATGCTTTTCTTTTTCTTGCAGTCACTTATTCTATCCAAACGCTTTGGGAGTTCGTTGCGAAGATCAAAGGAGAAAGCAGAACAAGCTTCCATAGCTAAGAGTCAATTTCTTTCTACAATGGGACATGAACTAAGAACCCCGTTAAATGCAATCATAGGCTTTTCTGAGTTATTAGCAGATACAAAATCAAATGAAGATAGAATAGAGTTCTCCAACATAATCAAGAAGAGTGGAGAAAGCCTGCTAGGGGTTATCAATAATATTTTAGATTTCTCAAAAATTGACACAGGAAATATAGAATTGAAGTACGAAAAAGTACATTTGGATGTCTTCTTAAAAGATACTATTCAAATCTTGTCGGCCCTTAATGAGTCTACAAAAGTTCAATTGATTTGTAAACATAACGCAGGACTTGAAAAGCACTTTATGATTGACCCCGTTAGATTACGACAGGTGTTGATAAATCTAATCGGAAATGCTTTAAAGTTTACAGAAGATGGTAAGATTGTAGTAGAAGTTAAAGAAGGTACGTCTAAATCTAATAAGGGTAATTTATTGTTTTCGATAAGAGATACCGGAGTTGGGATTCCTGAGGAAAAGATGGGGCTTTTATTCAAAGAATTTTCTCAAATTGATTCCTCAAGAAATCGTCGGTACAGCGGTTCAGGTCTGGGGCTGGCTATAAGCAAGAGGTTGGTAAATCAGATGGGGGGAGATATTTGGGTGCAAAACAATAAAACTAAAGGAACAACTTTTAGTTTTACAATAAAAGCTGACCATATAAAGGAGAATAATGTACTCAAAAAAGAATCGGCTATAGTCTCAATAGAGAATAATAAAAGGGCTATAAAAATCTTACTGGCGGAGGATAATGTTTTCAATCAAAAAGTTGCAGAGAAGATGCTGGATAGGTTGGGATATTCAGTCGATATAGTCACAAATGGATTTGAAGCCGTAGAAAAAGCTTCAGAAAAGGAATACGATTTAATTTTAATGGATATGGAAATGCCAGATTTAGATGGTATTGAGGCTTCTAAGATAATTTTGAGCAATAACGAAATTTCAAATAAGCCCGTTATTATTTCAATGACGGCGAATGTATCTCAAGAGGATAAAGAAAAATGTTTACAAGTAGGTATGGTTGATTTTATATCAAAACCTGTAACGCTAAAAGTTCTAAGTAGTACAATAGAAAAATATCTGAGCTAGTTATGCTCAGATATTTTCAGAATTAATTTGAGATTTCAAAATTGATAGAAATATTGCTGGTAACAGAAACGGTTTGAGAAAAATCCATCATAGAAGCGCCTGAATCTTTAGCCATCATTGCTTCCGCTCGAACCATTTGAGGTCTGTTGATTTGGTGCTCTGAATAACTAATGTTTTTAATCTGGCCAAGTTTTACACCAGATTGTTCGGCAATAAAAGCAGCTCTTTCCTTAGCTTTTTGTATAGCCGAAATTAGGGCTTTATCCTTTCCTTCTTCAATTTGACTGGATGAAAAATTCCCGCTAAACGAATCAAAACCATTATTAATAAGTGCAACCTGAATTTTTTCATAAATCTCAAACTCAGAGAAACTCACACTAACCTGTTGATTAGTTTGAACAGTATTTACTTCTTGACGATTGTTGTAATTAGTCCTTTTGCTCATCCTGATTGGTTGGAAATTGATCTCTTCTTCTTTAATATCAAACTCTTGGAGTAATGACGCTAATACGGTTTCTCTTTTTTTGTGCGTGTTGTAAGCGGCTTCAGATGTCTTTTCTTCGGCATTTATATTGATGTTGAATATAATAAGATCGGCGGGTACTAATTCAGTAGCCGACATATTTATCGAAATTATTCGCTGCTGAGATTCCACAAAAGATTGTGCGGTTGTTGAGCAATTAATACTTGAAAAAAGTAAAAATATGGATGAAAGTATAAGTGTGGTTTTCGAAAGTAAATGTTTTGTTCTCTTCATGATTTATTATTTAGTTATTGAATCAATTTAATTGGAAGATAACCATTCGAAGAGTTTTAGTAATTACATTTTAATGTTAGATGAGGATTTACTTAGAACTGTTTAGAATTTTTTTAACTCTAGGAAGTATCAAATCCACCCATTCCGAATATTGTTTTCCTGAAGGGTGAAGCTGATCAGGTGCGATATATGAAGCATCAGTCTTTGCTTTTTCAGAAATCGGTGTGATGTTAATAAATGGAATATTGAATTCAGATGAAATAGAGTCGGCAATTGCGTCATATATTAGCAACTCATTCCTAATGCGATCTTCTCCTTTTTTCATTCCAAAAGGTGTTACTCCATAGTTAGGAATTGAAACCACAAAAACCCTTTCAGGTTTTCCATCTGCAAAAGAAATAGCCTTTTTGAGCAGCTCTTTAAACTCTTTTTTGTATTGGTTGATCGGATATCCTCGATATTGATTGTTTACTCCAATTAGTAATGAAACTAAATCATAATCAGTAGCTGGGTCTTCCTTGATGATAGCATCTTGCAATTCATTGGTCGTCCAGCCAGTGGTAGCAATTATGTTAGGTTTAGCTACAGAAAACCCTGAAATATTTAATTGTTCGGCTAGCTGAACAGGCCAGCGTAATTTTTCAGGTACAGATTCGCCAATGGTATATGAATCACCTAATGCTAAATATGAAACCTTATTTTTCTGAGCACAAGAAATTGCCACTATCAAGAATAGAAATGACGCAATTAGGAAGAGTTTTTTAATCATATTAATTTGGTTTCTGATGTTTTGGATTATAATATCAATTTAAGTTTATAATAACTGTAACAATGTAGGAAACAAGTTTTGGATTTTTATTTATGAAAGCGCTTGCATAATCCGAGAAACCGACGTTTCTTTGCATATGTGTGTCATATAAAATAAATCATCTAAGGCACAAAAAAATTGAAAAAAGACTACAACACTAATAAATCAGGATTAGAACTATGAGTAAATTAATACGATGTATGCTTGCATTAAGCATGGTTCTCGTATTTTCGTACGTTTCTGTGGCAGCTACAAATGTTCCGCCATCAGAACCTATAACTGAAGTATCTGGACAGGTACTGGATGTTGACGGAGAACCGCTAGCAGGAGTAAATATCCGCGTTAAGGAAAAATTAATTGGAACCACTACTGATGGAAACGGAATGTTTTCGTTATCGATCAAGCAAGATCCACCTCTTATACTTGTTTTTTCGATTGTTGGTTTTCAAACCGAAGAAGTTAATATAACTAATAGTAGTGTTTCGGATTTAGAAGTTTGGATGGAAGAACAAACATTTCTTGGTGAAGAAGTTGTAGTCTCTGCTTCCAGAGTTGAGCAAAGTATCCTGAAGTCGCCAGTTTCTATTGAGAAAATGGACGTTATTGAAATTCAAACATCCGCATCACCTAGTTTTTACGATGGAATTGCAAATTTAAAAGGAGTTGATTTCAGTACTCAAAGTTTAACATTCAAATCCATCAATACAAGAGGATTTGGTTCAAATGGGAATACTCGTTTTGTTCAATTAATTGATGGAATTGACAATCAAGCACCAGGATTGAATTTTGCAGTGGGAAATATTGTAGGTATTTCGGAATTAGATCTTGAAAGTGCTGAAATGATACCAGGTGCTGCTTCAGCACTTTATGGACCGAATGCCCTAAACGGGATTCTTTTGATGAATAGTAAAAGTCCGTTTGAGTACAAAGGACTTTCTTTTAATACTAAGATAGGACTTAATCATTTTGATAGTAATGTAGAAGATAGTCCTCAGCTATATCAGTCATACGATCTTAGATATGCCGATTCATTCAATGATAAGTTTGCATTCAAGGTTACAGCCTCTTATCTGAAAGCCCAGGATTTTGTTGCACAAGATTCTCGAGATCAAAGTTTTATAACTGGAGGAGCAGTGGAAAGAGGTGCTACTGAAAGAAATGGAGCACGTGTATATAACGGCGTAAACATTTATGGCGATGATGTATTTACTCTTGGGTCGATTGCTGATGGGGTAATAGACTCAGGAAAAGAACCTGACGCTACTCCTCAAGAAATGGCTTTAGGTGCACAAGTAGAAGGTTTACGTTCTCTTGTTCCAGATGGAAGAGAAGGAGCATTTTCTGCACCGGGATTCGCAGAAAATTCTTTTGTGGATAATACTACAGAAAGTTTGAAACTGGGTGCAGCTCTTCACTATAGAATTAATGATAATTACGAAATCTTAGGTCAATATAATACTGGTTTCGGTAGCACAGTATACACTGCAAATGATCGATTTGTATTGGATGATTTCAATATTTGGACAGCAAAACTAGAGCTTAGAAATCCGAATTTCTTCCTTCGTGCTTATACTACTCAGGAAGATGCCGGTGATTCTTATGCTGCCAATACTGTTGCTACAAGAATTAATCAAACAGCATATTTAACACCTTACTTCCAAACTTTTTTAGGTGCTAGGAGTCAAGGAGCAACAGTTGATCAAGCTCACGCTCAAGCCCAAGCTTCGGCAACTACAAATCAGCAAAATTTCTTGCCAGGAACTCAAAATTTTGCAGATCTAGAAAAAGAATTAAGAGCTACACCTATCTCTGAGGGAGGAGCTAAGTTTCTGGATAAGTCAGATATGTATCATGTAGAGGGGCTTTATAATTTCTCAAATGTGATTGATCCTTCAACTCTAGAGCTTATAGGTGGGATGAACTACAGAATATATGCTCTTAATTCTGAAGGTACTTTGTTTGCATTGGATAACTCGGGAGATGAATATTCAATTAATGAATATGGTGGATATCTTCAAGGATCTAAAAACTTAATGGAAGATAAATTGAATCTTTCAGCCTCAGTTCGTTATGATAAAAACGAATATTTTGACGGACAACTATCACCTAGAGTTTCTGCTTTATATACTGCAGCAGATCGCCATAATTTTAGAGCTTCGTATCAAAATGGCTTCCGAATGCCAACTACTCAAGACCAGTTTATTAAACTTGATGTAGTTAGCAGATTATTGATTGGTAGTAATCAAGATTTAGTGGATCGTTACAGGTTTGAAACGAATACAGTATATACTGCTCAAAGTGTAGAAGCTGCTCAAGCTAAATTTATTGCTGGTGAATCTGATGCAGCTGCAAGAGCTGAACTTGAAGCAGTAGAGTTTGACGAATTCAAGACTGAAAAAATAAGCACGTATGAAGTTGGTTATAAAGGTTTTGTGACCGATCGTTTATTAGTTGACGCATACTATTACTATAGCCAATACACCGACTTTATTGCTGAAATTCAATTTGTTCAGGGTGTTCCAAACGGTTTAACAGAAGATCCTGGTACTTTTGATGCTGATAGTGATGCAGGTAAAGATGATATCATTCAAAGTGGTGTCAGAACTCAGGAATATGGTTTTGATGTGAATGCTGATGGTGAGGTTAAATCTCAAGGATTTGGTGTAAGTATGGATTATTCATTTAATGGTGGTTACAAATTAGGTGGCAATGTTGCATATAACGAACTAATCAGTGAAGACGATTTACGTGATCAAGGATTTCGTTCAAGCTACAATACTCCAAAATGGAGATATAACGTACGTTTCGAAAATAGAAATTTTATTGATAATCTTGGTTTCAATATGGTTTACAGATGGCAAGATGCTTATTACTGGGATTCTTCATTTGGTGATGGTGTAGTTCCTGCATATGGTACTTTTGATGCCCAAGTTAGCTATAAAATTCCATCAGCTAATACCATTCTAAAAATAGGGGGAAGCAATCTTCTAAACGAGAGATACGAAACATCATTCGGTAATCCGACTTTAGGTGCTATTTATTACTTCTCTCTAACATTTGATCAATTCTTGAATTAAGACAGGGAAACACAATGAACAAATTATATAAAATATTTTTATTACTACTCGTCACAGGATTGATTTCATATTCGTGTGATGGAATTGAAGATTCTTTGGTTGATGATCAACTAGAAGAGAATCCACTTCCTCAGTCTCCGGAATACTCTTCTGGAAGCGCGGATTTTTCAAACTATGTTGCAATTGGAAATTCATTAACTGCAGGTTATATGGATGGGGCTTTGTATAGTACAGGGCAAAATAATTCAATTCCTGCTATTTTAGCTTCAAGCTTTTCTGCTACAGTTGATGGTGAATACACTTTCAATCAACCTGATATTAACTCAGATAATGGCTTTAATACCAATATAAGCCCAAATCCAAATAATGGAATCACGTTTGGGAGATTTAAATTGGATACCGAGCAAAGAGTACCTTCTCCGGTAATTAATGGAAGTGCTATTACAGCATATACTGGACCTACTCTTAATAACTTTGGAGTTTCAGGTGTTGCTGTAGGTCAGCTAAGGAACCCAGGAACCGGGAATCCAAACGATCCGGCCTTTAATCCATTTTATGCCCGTTTTGCGAGCAATCCAGGAGTTTCTACAATATTAGAAGATGCAATAGCTACAGATCCTACTTTTTTTAGTTTATGGGCTGGAAATATAGATGTACTTAGCTATGCAACTAGCGGAGCTGCAAATCCTGCACTGTTGACTTCAACTGCTGATTTCCAGACAAGATTTGCAAATGTAATTACTGATCTAATGACAGAAACTACAGCTGAAGGGGTTGTTATAAATATACCTTCGTTTCTTGGTTTGGCTTATTTTAGAGCTGTTCCATTCAATGCCATTCCTTTGGATGCTCAGACAGCTGCAGGTGCCAGTGCTGGTTATACCAATTATAACAATGGTGTTCAGCAGGCTGCAGATGGAGGGTTAATTACACAGGCAGAAGCCGATAGAAGAAAAATTAATTTTTCAGCTGGACAGAATGCATTCGTAATCGAAGATGAGACCTTGACAGATTTAAGTGCACTTATGTTACCCCCTTTACGGCAATCTGAATCAACGGATTTAACTGTTTTGAGTTTGGGTTCTTTATTAGGAACTGACGCTTTTGGAGAAGGAGCTTACGGAATCCAAGATGCAGTGTCAGATCAATTTGTTTTAATTCCCTCAGAACAGTTTGAAATTGAAACTAGTCGCCAAACTTTTAACGGAATTATGGCACAAATAGTCGCATCAAATTCTAGTAGGTTAACTTTGTACGATACAAATTCTGCAACAGGAGTTTTTGCAGATCTATTTGGTTTAAGTGATGGAGTACCTGGAATTACAGTTGACGGTGTAGATCTAACACCTGACTTTGCTCCAACAGGTGTGCTATCAACAGATGGTATACATCCAAATCCTAGAGGAAATGCATTAATTGTGAACGAAATAATTGCCACTATTGAAGCTAAGTTTGGTGCAAACCTTCCTGCAATAAATGTGCTGAACAGATCTAGTGTTGCTGTTTGTGCAGGTAACTGTTTAAGTCAGCAATAGAAATATTAAAACCAACTTTGAAACCCATCATTATTTAAATGATGGGTTTTTTTATGTCTAGCAATCTGCGAAAGATTGACAAATATTAAGATGGAATGTTTGGTGGCATTATATTTGCTAATGAATATATAAATAGAAACACCGATTAATTACATCAATGAGTAAGAACGAACAGGAAGAAATTTTAGAGAACTCTGAAGCCGAAACTACAGAGCAAGAAGTTGTTGAAGAAATTGAGAATGAAGATTCATCTGCTGATCAGAAAGATGAAAAAGATCTCAGAATAGAAGAGCTTGAAAATGAACTGTCTGTCGCAAGAGATTCAATGCTAAGAAAGGCAGCAGAGTTGGAAAATGTACGAAAAAGAGTTCAAAAAGAAAGATTTCAATTAAGAGAGCAAGTGAAAGCTGAAGCGATGCAGGATTTTCTGCCTCTTAATGATGATCTTCTCAGAACCTTGGATGCAAGTAAAGATTCTGCAGTAGATGAAAGTTTTCTGGCAGGTGTAGAAATGGTTTCAAATAAGTTTGCAGAAATCTTAGCAAAACACGGAATCGAGAAAATTGATGACACGGGAGTTCCATTCGATGTGAATCTTCACGATGCTCTTTTACGTCAACCGGCAGGTGATGATAAAACTCCAAGTGATACCGTAATTCAAGTTTTGGAACGTGGGTATCGAATGGGAGAAAAAGTAATTAAGCATGCAAAAGTAATTGTGAGCCAATAAGAGATGACAAATAGAGATTATTACGAAATACTTGAAGTAGACAAAGGAGCTTCAGAAGCTGAGCTAAAAAAAGCTTACCGAAAAAAGGCGATGAAATTTCATCCTGATAGAAATAAAGGGGATGCAGAGGCTGAAAAGAAATTTAAAGAAGCATCAGAAGCTTACGATGTACTTCGAGACCCGCAAAAGAGAGCAAGGTACGACCAATACGGGCATGCCGGAGTAAACGGTAATCAAGGTGGATTTGGCGGTGGCGGAGTCGATTTTGATGGAATGGGCTTCGAGGATATATTTAGCCGATTCGGCGATATTTTTGGAAGCGGCTTTTTTGGAGAGCAAAACTTTGGAGGACAAGGTAGATCACGAGGAGGAAGACGACAGCCCGGAACGCCCGGTTCTGATATGAAAATCAGAATGCCGCTCGAGTTAAACGAAATTGCTTTTGGAACTGAAAAAAAACTGAAGATAAAAAAGCAGTTGGTATGTGATAAGTGTACAGGTACAGGGGCTGAAACAGATTCAGATTTCGAAACTTGTGGTACCTGTAATGGAATGGGAGAAGTTCGTCAGGTTACCAGAACAATGTTGGGACAAATGGTAAATGTTCAGCCTTGTCCTACTTGTAGTGGTGATGGACGAATCATTAAGAATAAATGTTCCAAATGTTCCGGCGAAGGCAGAATAAAAGGAGAGGAAACCGTTAAAATTAATATTCCTTCGGGAGTTTCAAATGGAAATTATATAACTCTTCGTGGGCAAGGTAATGCGGGAAGAAGAGGCGGACCTGCAGGTGACTTAATTGTATTAATAGAAGAAAAAGAACATGAGAAGTTTGAAAGAGAAGGCAACAACATCTACTATAATTTAAACTTAAGTATACCCGATGCTGTTCTTGGGACTGAAGTACAGGTTCCAACGCTTAAAGGGAAAGCTAAGTTGAGAATAGAAGAAGGAACTCAGCCCGGAAAGTTACTTCGAATGCGAGGTAAAGGGATCGTAGGGCTTAATAATTCCGGAACCGGAGATCAACTGCTTAGAGTAAATGTATATATGCCTAACGAGTTGACCTCAGAGCAGCGAAAAGCTATGGAAAGTTTTAGAGAATCTGAAAATTTTGATGCTGTGAATATGAAACAGCAGGAAAAAGGATTTTTCTCGAAAATGAAAGATGTATTTGGATAATTTTGAGGGGCGAAAAGTTAAAAGGAAAAAGTGAGAAAAGTTTACTTTAACACTTTTTCTTTTAAATTTTTACTCGGCTGAAACAGCTGTACCACTCACTGAAACCATAAGCATGCTACCGTTAGCTCCGATTGTTTCATAATCAATATCGATACCAATTATTGCATTTGCACCAACTCTAGATGCCTTATCTTCCATTTCTCCAAAGGCTAATCTTCGTGCTTCTTGAAGTTCCTTTTCATAGGAAGCAGAACGTCCTCCAACGATATCTCTTATACCTGCAAAAAAATCCTTAAAAATATTAGCACCCAAAATAGCTTCACCGGTTACAACGCCTAAATACTTTTTTACTTCTCTTCCGTCGAGGTTATTCGTTGTTGACATGATCATAGTCTTCTCCTACTTAGTTAAATTAAAATTCATGTATTAGTACTGAAAAAGTGGAGAAATGTTACTGGAATTTTTTATCAATAAATCTTAGACATAAAAAAACCCGATCTAAATGTAAGATCGGGTTGATACATTCAGGTGAATGAAATCTAAATTTCACTTTCTGTCTTCACGTGGACGAGCTTCATTCACTCGAACTGCACGACCATCGATTTCAGCGCCATCAAGTTGATCAACAGCTGCTTGAGCTTCTGAATCGTTATCCATTTCTACAAATCCGAAGCCTTTTGATCGACCTGAATATTTGTCTGTGATTACTTTGCAAGAGCTTACTTCTCCGTAAGCTTCGAATACTTCCCTTAAATTGTCTTCAGAAACTCCGTAACTAAGGTTCCCTACATAAATGTTCATGTGTGTATATATCTTGTTAAAACTAAATTTCGGAATGATCAGAAAAACCCTAAACCCAAGTAGTTCAATACCGTAGTCGAGATATCAGAACCAATCCGAGCATAAAGTACACTTAAATTATCGTATCGCCAATTATTTTTGTAATTAAGAAAAAAATGCTTTTGAAAAGAAGACTTTAGTGTGTTACTTAATAAAGGCGAAAATAATCTATTATATTAAAGTAAATTAGAAGTCTTATTCCTGCTTTCATCAGCCATCGAAGCATGATAATCTGATAGCTTTTCAGCAATTTCGGAATCGTTCATACTTAACATTCTTAAAGCCAGTAATCCGGCGTTTTGAGCTTTTCCAATAGCTACTGTTGCAACCGGAATACCATTAGGCATTTGAACAATGGAATAGAGGCTATCCAAACCACCCAAAGCAGAAGTTTGAATGGGAACTCCGATTACAGGTAAAGTTGTATGACTGGCGAGCATTCCCGGAAGATGGGCTGCTCCACCGGCTCCGGCGATGATTATTTTTAATCCACGTTCACGGGCTGTTTCTCCATAATCAGCCATGTCGTTTGGCGTACGATGAGCTGAAACTACTTTTTTCTCATAACTAACTTCAAATTCATCTAAAATATCTGTTGCTTGTTTCATGGTGGGCCAGTCGCTGTCGCTGCCCATTACTACGCCGATGATTGGATTGCTCATAGTAGAATTTATGTTGATTTGATTTTGTGAAATATAGGGATCAAGGTTCAGAATACAGAATACAGAATACAGAATACAGAATACAGAATACAGAATACAGAAGTCAGGATGCAGAAGTCAGGATGCAGAATACAGAATACAGAATACAGGAGTTAGAGTTCTAAATTTCAATATTGTGGGTTAACTCTTTTGCTTTTTGGTGTGTTGATTCCAAATTATCACCAAGTAATGTATAGTGTGCCATTTTTCTGCCTATTTTACTTTGAACTTTTCCATACACATGAAGATGCCCATTTTCAGTTTCTAATCCCTTCGAGATATTGTCAGCCTCTGCCGGTCGGTTATGCGTACCTAATAAATTGATCATCGCAACAAAAGGTGCATTCATTTTTGTTGAACCTAGAGGGAGCTCTAACACAGCCCGTACATGATTTTCAAATTGTGAAGTGATACATCCCTCAATAGTATAATGACCTGAATTGTGAGGACGAGGAGCAGATTCGTTCAAAAGAATATTCCCATCTTCAGTGAGGAAAAATTCGAAAGCGTAAATCCCCGTACCATCAATGGCTTGGACTGCTTTAATAGCCATTTCCTGTGCTTTATTCTGATACTTTTCTTCGATAGGAGCAGGAGAAAGTACAGCCACACAAATGTGATTTTCTTGAACGGTTTCGCAACAAGGATATACAACTGTTCCTGTTTCATTTCGAGCAACCTGAACAGCGAGTTCTTTCGTGAATGGAACAAATGCTTCAGCTAAAATATCTCTGTCTTTATTTCCACCCAATTTGTTAAACGCTTCTTTTGCTGATTCAAAATCTCTAACGGTTTCGTTTCCATAACCATCGTATCCACCTTTGGAAGATTTCAGCAAATAAGGCCAGCCATGCTTATCTCCAAAATCTTTGAGATCTGATTCTGACCTGACTAGTTTATATGGAGTGACCGGAATTCCTGCATTTTCAAAGGTTTGTTTTTCGATTAGCTTGTTTTCGATTAATGAAAAACTTTTTGGGGACGGGAAAATGGGCGTTCCACTTTTATCCTGAACTTCTTGCAAGATCTCCGAACTAATAAACTCATTTTCTAGAGTGATAACATCACAATTTTTAGCAAACTCAACCATCTCGTCAACAGATTCAAAAGATCCGGAAGTAGAAAACGGTGTCAAAAACTGAACGGGTTCATTCTCAGTTCTATCCGAGAAAACAGCAACTTGAATCCCCAAACGGAATGCTTCAAGTGAGCTCATTCTTGCAAGTTGTCCGGCTCCAAGAAAGCCAATTTTCAAATTTGCTGGTATTGAAGTTCGTAGCATAGATTTTTTCTTTTAAAAATACGATTAAGTATTAAGAATTAGGAATTGTTTTCAATCCAAATTCCAGTTTCATAATTCTACATTCTAACTTCTATATTCTTACCTTACCAAAAAAAGTAGTCTAAGAATAATACATGGACATAGAAGAAAAATTAAAGCAGATAAAGTCAAGGTTCGAAGAAGTGAACGCAGCAATGAGCGATCCCTCAGTTTTTGATGATCCTGATAAATATACTGAGTTAACTAAAGAAAGAAGTGATCTGGAAGAGTTAGTTAAAGACTACGATGCTTGGAAAGATTTACAGAACCGCCAAGAGGGGAATAAAGAACTCATTGAAATGGATGAGGATGCCGAGATCACCGAGATGGCAAAAGAGGAAAATAAAGAGATCAAAGAGCAGCTTGTTAAACTTGAAGATGATATCAAGATGAAGTTGGTTCCAAAAGATCCCGAGGATTCTAAAAATGCAATTATTGAAGTAAGAGCAGGAACCGGTGGAGATGAAGCGGCAATTTTTGCCGGAGACTTGTTTGATATGTACAGGAGATATGCAGATTCTCAAAGCTGGAAAATGAGTTTAATGAGCATCACAGAATCGGATAAAGGCGGTTATAAAGAAATTGTATTCTCTTTAGAAGGGAATGAAGTTTTCGGAAAAATGAAGTATGAATCCGGAGTTCATCGTGTTCAGAGAGTACCTGCGACTGAAAGTCAGGGCAGAGTGCATACATCAGCTGCAACAGTAGCTGTACTTCCAGAAGTTGAAGATGTAGATGTGGACATAAATACTGCCGACCTTCGAATCGATACTTTTAGAGCAAGTGGTGCTGGTGGACAGCATGTAAACAAAACTGATTCCGCCATCCGGATTACACATGAACCAACCGGAATTGTAGTGGAGTGTCAAGAGGAACGTTCTCAGCATCAAAATAAAGAGCGAGCGATGACTATGCTCCGTTCAAAAATGTATGATATTGAATTGGAGAAGAAAGAAAAAGAAAGAGCTGCGGACCGAAAAAGTCAAGTTTCTACGGGAGATCGTTCCGCAAAGATTAGAACGTATAATTTTCCTCAAGGTCGATTTACAGACCACAGAATCAATCTGACACTGTATAATTTAGATAATATTATGAAAGGTGATCTTCATGAAGCCATTGATGCACTTCGGGTTCAGGATAATCTAGATAAACTGAATGAGTTGGTTGAGGATTAAAACCTAAAACAAAAAATTAAATCTAAATATTGTGAAAACTGACTTTTAATTATAGTAGATTGTTTTCTTTTATCGTGTTCTTCCTCAATAAATACAATCGAAACGAATAAGGACGAATCATACCAAAAGAGAATATCTAAATTATTTATGGTTGTTTATAAAACCAGTGAAAGTGAAAGTGGAAGTTTAATGGAAAAGGTTTCAGAAGCTGTAACAAGTTCTCTTGATTCTATGAACATTGAATCAACCTATTATCTGCAAGAATCGAGTAGCCTTGCTCTTTCTCCGGAATTACCAAGAAAAGAAATAGTATTCTTTGGACCAGATGCACTGATGATAATTGGGCTAGAAGGTGGTAGATATCATGGTAGTGATCTTACGGATCTTCAATTAGGAATTGCAATCTATGATCCCGAGTCACAAAAAATTGTATGGAAAGCAAAAGTCGATTCAGAAAAAGGATTAGGTGTTGGTGGAATTGAAAATAGGATTGCCATGGAAAGATTAGGGAGTTCGATTGTCAAGAAGATGATTGAAGACGAATTGCTAAATATTGATTAATAAAAAAAGCCCATCCTGAACAGAATGGGCTTTGAATAAAATTCGAATAAGAAATTAATCTATATTTGGAGCCGCAGCTAATAACTCATCACTTGCTTCCGATTCAAATCTCTTAAAGTTATCAACGAACATAGTGGCTAATTTTTTTGCTTTGTTGTCATATTCATTAGCATCTTTCCAAGTATTTCTGGGAATTAAAACTTCAGAAGGAACACCATCTACTGCTGTTGGAACTTCAACACCAAAGATTGGATCTTTAGTGTAAACTGCATTTTCCAATTTTCCTGAGATAGCTTCACTTAGCATTCTACGAGTGTGGGTGAGTTTCATTCGAGAGCCTTCGCCATGTGGGCCGCCTGTCCAGCCTGTATTTACTAACCAAACTTGAGATCCATGCTTACGTATTTTCTCTGCCAATAATTCTGCATAAGTAGTAGGATGTAAAGGCATAAATGGAGAACCAAAACAAGCCGAAAAAGTTGCTTGAGGTTCATTAATTCCACGCTCAGTTCCAGCAACTTTAGCTGTGTATCCACTTATAAAGTGATACATAGCTTGTTCTGGAGTTAATTTTGAGATAGGAGGCAATACTCCAAAAGCATCAGCAGTTAAGAAAATGATGTTTTCAGGATGACCACCTGTGCCGGTTTTACTAGCATTCGGAATGAAATCGATTGGATAGGCACAGCGAGTATTTTGAGTTAAGCTAACATCATCAAAATCTGGTTCTCGGTTATCATCAAGGATAACATTTTCTAGGATTGTACCAGGCATTTTAGTGGTAGCATAAATCATAGGCTCATTTTCTTCGGAAAGATTGATTGTTTTAGCATAACAACCTCCTTCAAAATTAAAGATACCTTCGTCACTCCATCCATGTTCATCATCACCGATTAGCGTTTTATCCGGATCAGCTGATAATGTTGTTTTACCCGTACCTGAAAGCCCAAAAAATACTGAAGTCTTTCCATTTTCGTCATGATTGGCAGAACAGTGCATTGCCATTATTCCTTGTTTTGGAAGGAGATAATTCATTACACCAAAAATTCCTTTTTTAACTTCTCCGGAATAAAGTGTACCACCAATTAAAATAATTTTTTTCTCAAAATTACAGATAATGAATGTGCTGGATTTTGTGCCATCTTCAGCAGGATCTGCTTCCAAAAAAGGGGCTGCCATTACGGTGAATTCAGGCGTGTGTTTTGCTAATTCGCCATTTGTTGGGCGACGAAACATGTTATGAGCGAATAATCCGTGATAAGCTACTTCGCTTACAACTCTTACTTGTAGTTGAGTTTCTTTATCGGCTCCACAGAATAAATCCTTTACAAAAAGCTCTTTATCTGATAGATAATTCTGTGCTTTTTTGAAAAGTCTGTCGAATACTTCTTCAGAAATGGGTTGATTAATGTCACCCCAATCCACGTCGTCATGCACGGAGGGTTGATCAACGATAAATTTATCTTTCGGGGAACGTCCTGTAAATTTTCCTGTATGAACAACTAGAGCATGATCTTTTGTGAGAAAAGCTTCGCCTCTCGAAATTGCTTTTTCATATAACTCTGCAGGTGATAAATTCCAGTGTACGTTTTTATTACTCTCTAGGCCTAAATAATCTAATCCGATTTTACTTTTAGGATGTTTGTCGTAGTTGGGTGTCATATTCCTTATAAAGTTTTTTGGTGAAGCGCTAAAGTTAAGGATTTGATTCCCTAATTTTAAGTAAAAAAGGACATTAACCTTAATTTCTTAGGCTTTAATGAAAGTTTATGGAAGCGCTTTTTTAATTAAGGGAGGCTAGATTGTTTGCCTAAATATTCATAGCGAATTTGTAAATTGAATGAAAAATAAAACGCTTTCATATATAACAATTAGTACATTTGAGTATGGAAAATGAAAACCGAGTAGTAAAGTTGGGTTTAGTACAAACAAATTGTGTGGCTGAACCCAAAGTAAATATTGAGCGTAACTTCGAACTTATTGGTGAAGCGGCCCAAAAAGGAGCAAATATAATTTGCTTGCAGGAGCTTTTTAATACACTGTATTTTTGTAACGAACATGATGAAGATAATTTTGACCTGGCTGAAGCCATTAATGGGGATTTGGTGCTCAGAGCGAGTACCTTAGCTAAAGAACTAGATGTAGTTTTGATACTGCCCTTTTTTGAGAAAAGGGCGCAAGGATTATATCATAACTCATTAGTTGTAATTGATGCGGACGGTTCTGTTTTAGGTAGTTATAGAAAAATGCATATACCTGATGATCCGGGATTTCATGAGAAATATTATTTTACACCAGGGGATGATGAAACTGGGTTTCCCGTTTTTGAGACAAAATTTGGTAAGATTGGAGCTTTAATTTGTTGGGATCAGTGGTATCCTGAGGCTGCAAGAATAAGTGCTTTGAAGGGAGCTGAGATTATATTTTATCCAACAGCAATTGGAACACTGAAACGCGAATCTAGAAAGCAGAAAAAAATATTTAAAGATGCCTGGATTACAATCCAAAGAAGTCATGCAATAGCTAATGGTTGTTTTGTTGCGGCAGTAAACCGAGTAGGGAAGGAAAGTGGAACTAAGTTCTGGGGAAATTCAATGGTTATAGGTCCATTTGGGGAATTGATTGAAGAAGGAGGAGAAAAAGAAGAAGTAATTATCGCAGAGATTGATTTGAATGCTATTGAGAGTCAGCGTAGAGAATGGCCCTTTTTCAGAGACAGAAGGATTGATATGTATGATGGTGTTTTGAAAAGGATAATTGATTAAGATACTTTTGAGTTATGAAGATGGTTGTTAGTTTAAAAAATGTGAGTTTTAGTGAAATCTTTGTGTTCTCTGTGGTTATAAAACATGAATCATGAGAAACTTTACAATGCCGGCGGAGTGGGAAGAACATTCTGCAACACAATTGCATTGGCCTTCAAATAGAGAAACTTGGCCGAATCAACGGTTAGAGAGGGTTGAAAGCGTATATCTGGATATTATTGAAGCTTTAAGCAAACACGAAAACATTTTACTTTTTATTGAAAATGAGAAAGTTCGAGAAAGAGTTTTGTCATTTTTTTTGGAGAGAAATATTGACAATTCAAGTATTCAGTTGATTCAATATCCTATAAATGATGTTTGGGCAAGAGATTGCGGACCAATCTTTGTAAAAAATGAGGCTGAATTTCTAATTACAGATTGGGAGTACAATGCCTGGGGAGAAAAATACCCGCCTTGGGACGATGATAATAAACTGCCGAAATTTATAGCTGAGACATACGCAATTGACAGGATTAGAACGGGAATGGTTTTAGAAGGTGGATCTATTGATGTAAATGGAATTGGAGATTTATTAACAACAGAATCTGTGCTTTTAAATGTGAATAGAAATCCAACATTGTCTAAAAGTGAGATTGAAAAGAATCTGAAAGAATTTTTGGGCGCGAGAAATGTAATCTGGCTTAAAAAGGGACTAGCAGGTGATGATACAGACGGACATATAGACGATTTAACTCGTTTTTTGGATGAGGATACTGTACTGACAATGATTTGTGAAGATCAGGATGACATTAACTATACGGCACTTCAAGAAAACTTGGACATTCTAAGATCAGCAAAGCTTAAAAATGGAAAAAGCTTACGTATCGAAACGCTTCCTCTTCCATCAACAAAAATAGAAGACACAACCGTTGATGGTTCAGGATATGTGCCTGCTAGTTACGCAAATTTTTATATTGCGAATGGCTGTGTGTTAGTTCCGCTTTATGATAAAAGATATGATGAAGAAGCTTTAGGGCTGTTTAAAAAGTATTTCCCGAAAAGAGAGATTATTGGTATTGAATGTTCAGATTTGGTGTGGGGACAGGGAAGTATTCATTGTATTACGCAGCAACTTTACGGGATGTGATTTTTTTGCCACAAAAGCACAGAAACACAAATTTATTTAATCAGTGTTAGTCGTTTGGTTTGAACCACTCCATTTGCTTCTAATCTGTACAAATAGATTCCACTGGCTAAATTAGTAGCGTTAAATTGAATAGTGTTGGTTCCCGCAGGCCTGACACCATTTACCAATTCCCGAACTTTTCTGCCAAGCACATCATATACGGTAAGTTTAGCAAAAGCAGATTCATTCAACTCAAACTGTATTGTTGTGGCGGGATTAAAAGGATTGGGATAATTTTGTTTGAGTGAAACCGAAGTCGGGATTTCCGGATTTTCTTCATTACTGACCGGAACCTGTTTGATGGAAGTAGGTTGATCGTTTTCGACTTTATATAAATCTGTTCGAGTTAAAACGTAAAGGATTTCGGAATTTGGTTTTTTGTAGAGTCCGGTTACTTCTTCGTCAAACTGCAGAATTTCCTGCATGTTATTTCCGTAATCTTGCGAGAAGAAAACTTTAGTTGAGTCAGATATGTAAAGATGTCCGGATTCAATGGCATCTATGGAAATGCTTTTGGAATTAGATTGTGGTAGGAGTTCTATAAAAGACCATGACATACCGTCCTTCTTAGCTATGTAGATATCCGATCGAGAACTATAGGTTCTGTTATCAGTCAATAGGTAAGTAGAAGTGGAATCTGAGTCAATTAAATAATCTCCAAAGGAACTCAAATAACCTTTTCCGGATGTATGGATTAGTTCTTTATTACCTTCAAAATAGTAGAAGAGACTATCGGCATTTGTAAGAAGAAAAGATTTTTTTAAAGTATTAAAGCCAACAAATGAGAATGGAACAATATCCGAATTGAAATCAACCTCGGTATATTGATCTTTTGCCCAAACAGAATCTTCTTTCAAAAGCTTATGAGTTACTTCTCCATTACCCTTCCAATCCAGAAAATTGAAATAAAGTGTATTTGTAGAATCATCAAAATCTAGTTCGGCATCAAAATCTAAAAAAGAGTTCAACACTAATTGTTGCCTATCGGGATTTATTAAAAGTATTGTCGCCTCAACCGATCCAAAATTTTCCTTTTTGAATTGATAGTACTTAGCCGGATCATTGTTTACAAAATCTATGTCCTCAAGAAACGAGAGCTTTGGTTCACAAAATCCTTGCAAGAAATAATAATCTTGAACCAATATACTATCTGACGAATTACTATTGTTAAGGTGATACAAGTGATTATTATACCAATTCTCTTCATAGTTTATATAGTCCCCATCTTCATTCTGATATGTACAGATTGCAGTATTAGGCTCATACAGTCTGTAAAACAATTGAGTTGTCCCATTTGAATCTTCAAATCCACTTAGATCATGGAAGTAATTGGGATTCGATTCTTGTGCGATCAATGAGCTACTGAAAACCAAAAATGATATAAAAAAGAAGAGCGTTCTCATTTAATCAGTGTTAGTCTTTTGGTTTGAATCACTCCATTTGCTTCTAGTCTGTATAAATAAACTCCACTGGCTAAATTAGTGGCGTTAAACTGGATGGTGTTGGTTCCTGCTGGACGAACTTCGTTTACCAATTCCCGAACTTTTCTGCCCAGTACATCATAGACCGTAAGTTTGGCAAAGGTAGCTTGATCTAGTTCAAACTGGATTGTGGTGGTTGGGTTAAATGGATTAGGGTAGTTTTGTTTTAACGAAACTATATTCGGGATTTCGGGATTCTCTTCATTGCTAACAGGAACTTGTTTGATGGAAGTTGGTTGACCGTTTTCTACCTCGTATAAATCCGTTCGAGTAAGAACGTATAGAATCTCAGAGTTTGGCTTTTTATAAAGTCCGGTGATTTCTGAATTGAAATCGAGTGTTTTCTGAAAGCTTGAACCAAAGTCAGTGGATTGAAAAACGGAGTTGGAATCTGCAATGAAAAGACTTCCTGTGATGGTGTTATCTGTCGTAACAAAAAGTAAACTGTTCATTTCATCTGGAAGAGTAATATGATTCCACGAACCTTTAACTCCACCATCGTCAGAGATTCTAAGAGAATTTTTATTTCTACCGTATATATAGTTAGGATTTTGATCGAAAAACAATGCGGAGTAAAAAATGGTTGAGTCAGCTAGTATAAAATCAGAGGAGTATTTTTTACTTCTGAAGAGATGTCCATTCGAGTCAGTTCCAAAATAAAGAGAATCATTAGTAGGATGAATATCTAACAGCTTGAAATCAAAGTGAGTGCTGTCGAAGTAATTGATCATAGCATCATAATCGCCTTCAGAATAAGGCCACTGAGAATTGTCGGATGAAAATGGAACTGTAAAATCATCGGTTATGTAATAAAGTGAGTCATTAGAGTTGCTCAGTATAAACTCATTGGCGGGATAGTAGAAATTATTTTTTTTTGCAATACTTACATCTGTTGTAAAAACGGGGAAAGGAAATCCAAATACAATATTTCTGTAATCTTGAAGCCAAGGAGCAAAACCACTTTCAAGAGAAGTCATTCGAATCCATTTAGATGGATCCGAATCAAAAAAAGCATATTCGTGAGTAGATACTGAAGTATACATTCCAGGAATAGTCCACTCATAAAAAAAGCTTCTCAATAATATTGAATCTGATTCAATTGAAGTATTGAAATGAAACACATTATTGTAGCGAAAATTAGAGGAATCATTCCCAGCATCAGGACTTTCGCTAAGTCTATAAAACAACTGAGTAGTTTCTGTTGAATCTTCAAACCCCTTCAGTTCATGAAAATATCGTTCCTGAGCAAAAAGAGATAAGCTACAAAGCAGGATTAGTAGAAATGAGAGTAGATATTTCATGGCAAGTTGTTAATCTATATAAACATACTAAAACTATATTAAGATTGCACATTAAGTTTACTATCTAAGTGTTTACTTTGATATCTTTGAGGCTTAATAAACATAATTCTGAATACGATTTGATGAGCACAATTGCCCATGAACGATTTGAGGCTGTTATCGGCCTTGAGGTACACGCACAGTTATTAACAAAAAGTAAAGCATTTGCTCCGGTTGCAGCGCAATACGGAGAAGCGCCAAATACACAAGTTTCTCCACTTTGTTTGGGACACCCGGGAACGCTTCCTGTTGTAAACGAAAACCTTGTTCGTTATATCATTAAGATGGGATTGGCAACGAATTGTGATGTAGCACCCAAATCCATTTTTGCACGCAAGAACTACTTTTATCCCGATTTGCCGAAAGGTTACCAGATATCTCAGTTTGACATACCTATTTGTTTCGATGGATTTCTGGATATTGAATTGGAAGAATACGACAAACGCATTGGGATAACCCGAATTCATATGGAGGAAGATGCAGGGAAATCAATTCACGATCAAGATCCTTACAATACGTTAGTCGATTTGAATCGTGCAGGAACTCCTTTGATTGAAATCGTTTCTGAGCCGGATATAAGAACTCCACAAGAAGCGTATGCTTATTTAACGAAGATCAAACAAATTGTTCAGTATCTGGAAATTTGTGATGGAAATATGGAAGAAGGTAGCTTGCGTTGCGATGCAAATGTTTCTGTTCGTCCACGTGGAAGAGAAAAATTTGGAACGCGTACAGAGTTAAAAAATATGAACTCGTTCCGAAATGTAGAAAAAGCGATAGAGTTCGAGATTTATCGTCAGATTGAGCTAATTGAAAATGGGGGAGAAGTAGTTCAGCAAACAAGATTGTGGGACACTTCAAAAAATCAAACGCGTGTGATGCGTTCTAAAGAAGAAGCGCACGATTACAGATATTTTCCAGAGCCTGATTTACCCCCAATTATTGTTTCTGACAAACTGTTAGCAGATATTAAGGAAGAGCTGCCGGAATTAGCAGATGTTCGCCAAAAGAGATTTGTTTCTGATTACAAGATGACCGATGTTGATGCTGTTACGCTGACGGAAAGTAGATATCTGGCAGATTATTTTGAAGAAGTTGCTGATTTTACTAAAAATCCAAAGTCGGCTTCAAATATAGTTTTGGGAGAAATATCTAGAGTATTGAATGAACAAAGCTTAGATATTCGGGAGTTTTCAATTAGTCCAAAGCGTATTTCAGAATTAGTTAAACTTAAAGATGAGGACAAAATTAATTCATCAGCAATGCAACAGGTTTTTAATGCAATGCTTGATAATGAAAAAACGGCTGAAGAGTTGGCTAAAGAGATGAATTTAATTCAGGTGTCAGATTCAGGATTTTTAGAACCTATTGTGGATAAAATTATTGCAAGTAATCCTGATGAAGTTCAGCGGTTTAAAGAAGGGAAAAAACAATTGATGGGCTTTTTTGTGGGACAAGCTATGAAAGCCTCTCAAGGTAAAGCCAATCCTAAATTGGTTACAGAAATGATTATAAAAAAACTACAAAATTGATTCTGCATGAGTCAACCTATTATGAAGATTTCAAAGTTATTCTATTTAGTTTGTATTACTATTCTTATTGCTAGTTGCAGCAATAAATCTAAGTTGGAAACAGCGTTAATTAAAGGGGAGATTACAGTTGCAGATTCGATTGACACTACGGGCGATTACTCCGGTATTGAGGTAATTATAGCTTATCAAAAGTCGATAGATTCTAAAACTGATACTTTATTCAGTGAATTAACCAATAAGGCAGGGGTTATTGATGGTAAAGTCAGTTTTCCCAAAAAAGGTGTATATCCTGTTTATTTCTACAGAAATGGAAATATGGTAGGAGCTTCTCAGTTTATTTTGTCAGATAATGATACACTTAGCTTTAGTGCAGAATTGCCTGAATTAGATCGAACATTGCAAGTAAATTCACATGAACACCGTGCAATGGAAACCTTCAATAGAATCGATCGGAATTTCAAAAGAGTTTCAGCTTACATCAGTGCCGGAGCTGTAGAAGATTCATTGATTTCTGATGAGATTTTTAAATGGAGCGAGATTTATTGGGAAGTTGCTACAAAAAATCAGAATACCATTGCTTCAAATTTGGCTGCATCAGAATCAGTACGATTAATGAATATCATCAACAAGCCGTTAATGATGCAAAGGATAGATGAATCTTTACAACAGGAAGGTCGGATTTTTATAGCATCTAACTTTGGTTTCTCTTATGTGTCTCAGCAACAAGGTATAGACAGAGGTGTTAGCTATCTGGATTCACTAATGACTCTTACTGAAGATGAGGATATAATCTTAAATCTCAATCAACAAAAGATTGAAGCATATTATGATAGTTCAAGAGTTGAGGAAGCAAAAGTAAGTCTCGAAAAGTTTGAGAAGAATTATAAGTCTAACCAAAGAGCATTGGATTGGGCTAAGAATATTGGATATGATCTTGCTTATTTAGCTCCAGGTTATAGAGTTCCAGATTTTTCATTTAATACCCAAGAAGGCGATTCTATCAATTCATCAACATTGATTGGGAAGCCATACATTCTTGAAATTACACCTGTTGCAAGTAGATTATATCAAAACCAATACGACCGAACAGTTGTTATTCATCAGATATATCAGAATTACGATTTAGAAATATTTACTATTCCATTAGACAGAAGTGAAGTCACTGTAAACGCATTTTTTGATGAAAGAGTAAAACACTGGAAAGTTGCAGCTTTTGATTCTTTTGACATTCAGAATTTGATAGAGACTTTCAACGTAACAGATGTTCCTACAAGAATTTTAGTAGATCAAAAAGGAAATATTGTTCGTAAGTATGTAACAACAGAATTTACAGATGTCATACAGGGAATGAATACTATTATCAATCAAACAAAAAGAGAAAGTTAAATGAGTAAACGTCAATTTCTAATTGCAGGAAACTGGAAAATGAACGGAGGACCTTTTAAAGCAGCTGAGCTTTTAGAGGGTTTAAAGGATCAAAAAGAAAATTTTTCTGACGAGGTAGATGTTTTGGTTTGCCCTCCTTTTGTGTCTCTTGGAATGGCGGTGAAGTATTTGCATGATTCCGAGATTCATGTCGGTGCTCAAAATTTTCATTATGAAGATAACGGCGCTTATACCGGAGAAATCAGTGCTTCAATGATTGCAGAAAGCGGTTGTAATTTCGTGCTAATCGGACATTCCGAAAGACGCCAATATTTTGGCGAAACAGACGAAACGGTGAATAAAAAAACACATAAAGCACTTTCAAATAAAATAGCGCCTATTATTTGTGTTGGTGAATCTCTGGATCAACGTAAAAAAGAGGTTCATTTTGATTTGGTTTCAGATCAGATAAAGAAAGCTGTCAAGAATATTTCTGATGATCAAGTATTAGATGTTGTAATTGCTTATGAACCAATTTGGGCAATTGGAACAGGAGAAACTGCTTCACCCGAACAAGCTCAGGAAATGCACGCTTTTATTCGCGCTGAACTTGCAAAATTATACAATGAAGAAACAGCATCAGCTATTAGAATTTTATACGGAGGAAGTATGAAGCCAGCCAATGCTGAAGAGCTATTAAGCCAGGAAGATGTTGACGGAGGCTTGATTGGCGGAGCAAGTTTAAGCGCAGATAGCTTTTCTGAGATCATAAATATTGCTGAAAAACTTTCCTGAATCATGAAATACAATGTGCTCTTGCTGGGAAGCGGTGGACGAGAACATGCGCTGGCTTGGGGAATTGCAAAATCCACAAGATTAAGTGAATTATTTATTGCACCGGGAAATCCCGGAACTGAATCTTTAGGGACGAACGTAGAGCTCGATCACAAAGATTTTGACTCTATTCTTGAGTTCATACAAAGCCATACTATTCATCTCACAGTTATAGGTCCGGAACAACCTTTAGTTGAAGGATTAGCCGATTTTTTAGAAGAAAATTGTCAAGCGGTGTTTGGTCCTAAACGACAAGCAGCCATGCTGGAAGGTAGTAAAGAGTTTGCCAAAGACTTCATGAAGAGACATAAAATTCCAACGGCAGAATATGAGGTTTTCAGTAAAGATGAATTTGATCGAGCTGCAAAATACATCAAGGCAAAAAAATCTTATCCGGTAGTTTTAAAAGCTGATGGATTGGCAGGCGGAAAAGGAGTTCTTATTCCTGAGAATGAGACAGATGCTATTGCGGCATTGAAAGAGCTTCAAGAAGGCTCATTGAGTGATGCGGCTTCGCGTTTGGTAATTGAAGAATTTATGGAAGGTGAAGAAGCTTCTGTTTTTGCAATTTGTGATGGTAATTCCTATAAAGTAATCGGTAATGCTCAAGATCACAAACGTATAAATGAAGGCGATACAGGATTAAATACGGGAGGAATGGGAGCATACTCACCAGCGCCTATTGTCACCAAAGAATTATTAGAAAAAGTTGAAGCAGAGATTATTGAGCCAACAATTTCAGGAATGAAAAGTGAAGGAAATCCATATCAAGGGATTTTGTATGTTGGATTGATGATGACTGATGAAGGCCCAAAAGTTGTGGAATATAACTGTAGGTTTGGAGATCCTGAATGTCAGGTAATAATTCCTGCTATGAAATCGGATTTGTTGGAAGTTATCATTTCGTGTACGGAAGGGCGACTTTCAGAAACAGACATTGAATTGGATAAATTATATCGCTGTACAGTAGTTATGGTTTCAGGCGGATATCCTCAAAGCTATGAGAAGGGAAAAGAGATTTCTGGTATAGACAATGTTGACGATGGAATAATTTTTCATGCTGGAACGAAAACTCAAAAAGGGAAGCTTTTTACAAATGGTGGCAGAGTGTTGAATATTGTTGGAGAAGGAAGCTCGCTTCAAAAGGCGATTGATAATTCATACACCCAGGTCGAAAAAATTAGTTTTGAGAAGTCATTTTACAGAAGAGATATTGGTGCTAAAGGATTAAAACGACTTGCATGATTCGCTTGGCTCTCATAGCGATTTTTAGTGTTTTAATAGCAAATTCAACATACGCTCAACAAGCTTCTGTAGACACTTTATACACCGGTTTAAAAAAAGCGACTTCCTTTTTGATTGCTAATGAAGCTATTTATATAGTTGAACAAGGTAACCATCGAATTTTGAAACTTAATTTGGATGGAAAACTAATAGAAAAGCATGGAAACAGGGGTAGCGGTAATTATCAATTTGATAATCCGGTAGATATTGCTTCCTCAACAGGATTAAAGATTTTTGTATCAGATGCAGGGAATAATCGTATTCAGGTTTTTGATAAAAGATGGCAGTATCTGAGCTCCATTACCGGGAATGAAAAGTTTAGAACAAGAAATGAGATATCTCCGGAATTTATTGGAGTGAATAAATTGGGGGAAATTTTTTTTTCTGATCAGAGAACAAAATCATTGGGCAAGTATGATGAGGACGGCGCTTATCTAGATCAAATTCCAATTCCTTCAGCTATAAAAAGTGTTTCAGGATTACAGATAAGTGGCTCTAAAGTTTTTTTACTTGATACAAAATCAGAATTAATTCACCGACTTTCCGAAAATGGATTTTATGAGAGTTTTTATAAAGCTGAAAAAGGAACTGCTTTTTATTCAAACGAAGATGAAATTTATATAGGTCAGAGTCATTTTTTGAAAATAGCCTCAAAAGATGGGGTCAAAAATTTATATAAGTTCAAACCGGAATCTGATGTTAAAAAAATACTGGTGATTGGGAATGAAGTTTATATATTAGTTGATAATTATTTATTAAAATTAATCTTATCAAGGTGAAGTTTAGCCATCTGTTTTTGATTCCAATAGTCTTGTTATTGTCAGGTTGTGACAATCCGTTTGCGGTTACCCCAGGTACACAGGGCAAAAACATTGTTACAGGAATTTATGTTACAAGTGAATGGGGAGAATTATATTCAGTATGGGGAAACCCCAAAACGAGTAGAACCGGAACATCAAAAGAAAAAAATATTTTCAGTTCTGATGAAGAAGAGGTTGGAGCACCAGTCTCTTTTGAGTTAAATGTTCCATATCCAAATCCCTTCATAGGATCCTCTACGGTACAATTTAGATTGCCAGTTGCATCTTCTGTTACTCTTTGGTATGAAACGGCATATTTATCGCAAACTGAAAATGTTTTACCAAACCAGAGCAGAGTAGAAAGAAGATTTAGGAGAGTATTTTTGGTAAAGGATTCAAAAAAAGCAGCAGGAACCCATAGCGTGCAGCTAGGTACTCTTCTCAACAATGACAATGAATTAGATGATAACGGAGAGCGAATAGCTCCTGGGTTCTACAGAGTGTTTATCCAAGCTGGATCTTTTACAGCCTTTCATGATATTTATATTGGGGGAATAGGTTATAAACCACCAATTGGATTAGAAGAGTATTTATATTATTAATTAAAATAACTTATTTAATGAGAAAATTTTCCATACTTACAATTTTACTTTTTTCTACAATACTAGTACATGCCCAAGAAGAACGAACGTGGGGAGTTACTGGAAGTATTCAATCATCTCAATTCGAATTTTTATTACCAATATGGGTGAGTGAAACAGCCACACTTTCGCCTTCCGTGTCTTTTATAGCTGCTCAGGATGGTGGGAGCGATCTTTCTTTAGGCTTGAATCCTAAATTCTATCTTTCAGAAACTGTAGAAGCAGTTCCTTTTGTGAGTGTAAGAGGTGGGGCTGTATTTGGAATACCAAATTCCGGCGACACTATCATTGACTTTATATTTGGTGCAGGTTTTGGTGGTGAGTACTTTTTTAAACCAAAATTTAGCGTTGGAATAGAACTCCAAGGAAATTTTACTATTTCAGATGAAGGCTCATTACGTTTTGGTAATCCAGGGAATGTTAACTTTAATACTGCTACTTCTCTAACTACAAGTATCTATTTCTAAAAAATTGGAACTCGATCCCTATCAAATATTTGATAAATCAATCTCTTTTGAAGATAAAGCGCTCCAAATCTTCAGTTTTCAAAAAGAGTATAATCCAGTTTATAATAGGTTTTGCAAAGCTCTCGGGATAACAAATCCACAATCCGTTAAGGAGATTCCACTTCTTCCCATTCAAGCTTTTAGAGAGAAAAAAGTGGTGACTGTGAAAAAAAGCTGTCAGCTATCAGCTGACAGCTATCAGCTTTTTTTAAGTAGCGGCACCTCGGGGATGCAAAGAAGCAAGCATATTGTTGTTGATCCAGACCTTTATATACAGTCGATTTTTGATGGAATGTGGGAATTTTACGATCTGCATGATTACGTAATTTGGGCATATACACCGGGTTATAATTCTAATCCTAACTCTTCTTTGGTATGGATGCTGAACGCATTAATCGAACGTGAGGAATCAGGATTGAGCAAGTTTTTGGAACTGAATAAAGCGTTAAACCAGAATGAAATTGATGAAATAATTTCTTCAGGTAAAAAGTTAATGCTATTTGGAGCCGCTTTTGGTTTGCTGGATTTAGTAGAGATCAGCGATACAAAAATTCCCGGGGATTCGATTGTGATGGAAACAGGAGGTATGAAGACATTTAAACGTGAGATGTCAAAATTCGAACTCCATGAAAAATTAGCTAATGGATTCGATCTTTCGAAAGAAAATATCCATTCAGAATATGGTATGACAGAGTTATTGAGTCAGGCATACAGTCGAGGCTCAGAGTGGTTTGATTGTCCTTCTTGGATGAAGTTTAGTATTCGAAATCCTGAAAATCCGATAGAGGAAGTTGAAATTGGAGAAGAAGGTTTGATAGGTGTAATTGATCTGGCTAATTTTTATTCCTGTTCGTTTATACTAACAGGAGATAAAGGAATTATGAATTCTAAGAATCAGTTTCAGATTTTAGGCAGATGGAACCCAAAGAATTTGAGAGGCTGTAATTTCCTTATTGATCGGGATTGATTTATGCCACGAAAACTCAAAAACACAAAATTTTATAAAAGGATCATCCTGATCCCGAAATTCGGGACGAAGGATCTGCACAACATAGCTCTGGCTAATTCTAAGTTTGTGAAGACTCTTCGCTTTCGCTCTGAGTGACTTATGGTTTTTAATCAGCACATATCAAAAGTAGCCCGAGCCACAAAATCCTGGCTACAACCGGATAATTATGATCTAAAGAATGCTATAGAAAGAACTGTTGATGAAGGTTTATTCAGTTTGGAAGACATTAAATTTCAGATCAGAACACTAAAGCAAAAAGTAGATTCCGGTCAGGTTGAAGAATGGGCAAAACGAGCTGAGCTTTCTGAAAGCAAAAATGCACTTGATCAAAAAGTATTATGTCTACATGCGGGGAATCTACCATTAGTTGGATTTCAGGACGCTCTGGGTACAATCTTATCAGGCGCGGACTATTATGGAAAACTCTCCAATAAGGATCCGTATTTGATGTCGAGTTTTTTAGAAAAATTGATGGAGTTTAAATTTCAAAACCAAGTTCAATATTCTACAGAGATATCAGCGTTTAAATACCTAGAAGCTGATAAAGTACTTTTTGCAGGATCAGAAGAATCAGTAGAGCCGGTGAAAGAAAAGTTATTCAAGTTGAACGCTGTAACCGAAGAAACAGAGTTTGTAATTCGCACAGCCAAATTTTCTATGGCATATCTGGATAATGAGAATCCCGAAACACTTCGTGATATGATAGAAGCTGTTTTTCGTTATGGAGGTAAGGGATGTAGGTCGGTGGCTGTAATTGTGAGTCCATATTCGTTATCAAAATTAAAATGTCACTTTACCGATTATGTAGAAGAATTCTGGCTGAAAAATTCTCAGCACAAAAAACCAAAGGGGAACCTGGCGTACCAATTTGCTTTCAATAAAGCGATAGAGCGAGATCAAGCTTGGTTAGATGATTTTTTAGTTCAGGAAACCGATGAATTTCCGGATCAGGAATTTACTCTGAACTGGGTACAAGGAGATCATCAAAAGCTTAAAGAATTATACCAAAAGTTTGGAGATGCTGTTCAATCGATTTACAGAACAGGAGAGAATATTGAGGGAATAAAGACTGAGTTTTTAAGTTTAGCACAAACACCTGATCTGTGGTGGGAACCGGATGGGGTTTCCATTTTGTAGTTAAAGTACTCTCATTATTTGATTTCAAAATCCCTATTTTCAATTAAAATAGAATCCGGAAAAGAAATAGTAAATGCATTCATACAACCCATCCGCCATTGAAACAAAATGGCAAAAGTACTGGCTAGAAAATAAGACCTTTAAAACCCCGACCGACACTTCTAAACCGAAGTATTATGTGCTGGATATGTTTCCTTATCCAAGTGGAGCAGGTTTACATGTTGGGCATCCAGAAGGGTATACAGCTACTGATATTGTAGCTCGCTATAAAAGAATGAATGGATTTAATGTACTTCACCCGATGGGTTGGGATGCATTCGGATTGCCTGCGGAACAATATGCGGTGAAAACCGGAACACATCCAAAAATAACTACCGAGAAAAATGTCAATAAGTTTAGGGAGCAACTTCAAGCAATAGGTTTCAGCTACGATTGGGATAGAGAAGTGAATACTACTGATCCAAATTACTATAAGTGGACACAGTGGATTTTTCTGAAATTGTTTGAGCGTGGCTTAGCGTATGAAGATGAAGTGGCTGTGAATTGGTGTCCTGAGTTAGGAACAGTTCTCGCAAACGAAGAAGTGATCGACGGTAAAAGTGAAGTCGGTGGATATCCTGTTATCAGAAAACCTATGCGTCAGTGGGTACTTAAAATCACCGAATATGCTGAGCGACTTTTAAATGATTTGGAAGACTTGGATTGGCCGGAATCGTTGAAAGATATGCAGCGAAATTGGATCGGAAAATCAATCGGTGCAGAAGTTGATTTTCAGATCAAGGATTATGACGAAAAACTAAGGGTATTTACTACTCGACCGGATACTATTTTTGGAGCAACGTATATGGTAATAGCTCCGGAGCATAATTTAGTAAACGAGATTACTACAGACGCTCAAAAAGATGCAGTTGCTCAATATCAAGCTGAAGTGGAATTAAAGTCTGATTTGGAACGCCAAGAATTAAATAAAGACAAGACCGGAGTTTTTACCGGTGCTTATGCCATCAATCCTGCAAATGGAAAAGAAGTTCCAATCTGGATCGCAGATTATGTACTCGTTAGTTATGGAACAGGGGCTATAATGGCAGTACCAGGACAAGATGAACGAGATTGGGAATTTGCTGAGAAATATGATCTGGATATTATCAGAACAGTTCAGCCTGAAGACGGTTTTGATGGAAAAGCTTATACAGGAAACGGTCCTGCAATTAACAGTGATTTTTTAGATGGACTAAAGATCAAAGAAGCCAAACTGAAGATTATAAAGTTTTTGGAAGATAAAGGAGCCGGAAAAAAAGCAGTTAATTATAAGCTACGTGATTGGTTGTTTTCACGACAGCGTTATTGGGGCGAACCTTTTCCAATTATTCATGTAGATGGAGAAGCAAAAGCAATTTCTGTAGATGAGCTACCTCTTGAACTTCCTGAAGTTGAAAAATATGAACCGACAGGAACAGGTGAACCGCCACTTGCAAATGCAACCGATTGGGTTAACACTAAAGATCCTGAAACCGGTAAAGATGCAATTCGAGAAACCAATACAATGCCTCAATGGGCAGGATCTTGCTGGTATTATTTAAGATATATTTCTCCTGATTTTGATGGCGGTCCTGTAGATCCTGAATACGAAAAATATTGGATGCCGGTAGACCTTTATATCGGAGGAGCAGAACATGCTGTTTTGCATTTGCTGTATGCTCGGTTTTGGCATAAGGTTCTGTATGATTGTGGAATTCTTTCAACAAAAGAGCCTTTTCAGAAATTGGTAAACCAAGGAATGATTTTGGGTGAAATGGAATACACTTCCAAATCCGGAGATAAACTTTCAGAAGATGAAGTTGAGAAAAAGGGGGAGAGCTTCATTGAAAAATCATCAGGTGAAAAAGTAGAAGCCAGAGCTCATAAAATGAGTAAAAGCAGAGGCAATGTCATCAATCCGGATAAGATTATTGAAGAATTTGGAGCAGATTCTTTGAGATTGTATGAAATGTTTATGGGACCTCTTGAACAAGTTAAACCGTGGAGTACAAAAGGAGTAGAAGGGGTAAACCGCTTTTTAAACAGAGCATGGCGCTTGATAGTTGATGATAAAACCGGAGATATAAATTCCAACATTAATGACAGTAAACCCGAAAAAGAGCAATTAAAGATGCTTCATGAAACAATTAAGAAAGTTTCTGAAGATATCGAGTCATTAAGATTAAATACTGCAATTTCAGCATTGATGATTTTTGTAAATGAAGCAAATCAATGGAAAGTAATCTCTAGATCTCTAGCAAAAGATTTTGTGATTTTATTATCACCTTTTGCTCCTCATATAAGTGAAGAGTTATGGAAGAAACTGGGTTCTGATTCCACGATTGCCTATGCTGATTGGCCTGAATTTAATGAGGAACATCTCAAGGCTGATTCAATTCTATATCCTATTCAAGTAAACGGAAAAGTTAGAGGAGAATTAAATGTGCCGGCTTCAAAAGCACTAGATAAAAACTACGTTTTAGAAGAAGCTAAAAAAGAGGCAAAAGTTGCAGAATATCTTCAAGATGCAGTTATTGTTAAAGAAATATTTGTACCAAATAGAATAATAAATATTGTTGTAAAGCCCGGCTAACTAAAAGAGATTTATTAGAATAGAATGCCTGTAACTATTTAAGATTAATATCTTTTTGTCGATAAAATAATTTTGGTGCATCAATTGCAATGCATATTAGATAGATGAGAAATATAAGGGTGCTTTTTATTGAGGACAACCCGCTCGATGCAGAGCTATTGATTCGTTATATAAAAAAATCAAATTTCCATTTATCGCCTACTATCGTCGATTCATTCTCTGAAGTTGAATTGTTGTTAAAAAAGGAACAGTTTGATTTGGCTATATGTGATTATAAGCTCCCCGGATTTTCAGGTATAGATGTAATAAAAAAGATTCAGGAACTTGAAGTAGATATACCTGTTATTCTGGCTTCAGGTATTATTACTGATGAACAAGCTGTTGATGCTATACTTGTTGGTGCTAAAGATTATGTGTTAAAAGATAATCTAAGAAGGTTGATACCAGCGATGCACAGAGAGCTTGAAGCCCTTAAGCAAAGACGAGAAAAAAGAAAAAGTGATAGATTATTATCAGCCGTTTTTAACGGTTCTACCGGGGTTCGCATCTCCAACAAAGACCGAATTATCGTCAAAGTAAATAAGGCATATTGTGAAATGATGGGGTTTACTGAAGATGAGCTAATCGGTATTAACATTGATGACATAATACCAGAAGAACGCCGAGCACAAGACAGAATAGAATACGAGCAATTCGTTAAGGATTTCATAGATAAAGGCTTTGATACACCTGATACAAAAAGAGATATAAGAAAAGATGGTACTTACATCGATGTGTTGGTAAAGTCGAATGTATTTATAGATAATGATGAAATTTTTGTTGTGAGTACTTTGCAGGATGTAAGCGAAGTATTTAAGTATAAAACACTTTTCGAAGAAAGTGGTCGTATTGCCAAGTTGGGAGGATGGGAACGAGATATTGCAACAGGAAAGGAAGTTTGGACAAAACAGATTTATAAAATCTATGGACTAGATGAGGAAACTTTTGATCCAACTTCAGGTAGTGTTGATAAATTTCACACACACAAAACACAGACGTTATTAAACAAATCTCTGGACGATTTAGAGCAAAATGGTATTCCATTTGATATTGAGATGGAGATAATTGATGCAACAGGACATAAAAAGTGGGGAAGAGGAACTGGGAATCCTGTTTTTGAAAATAACAAAGTAGTAAAGCTAATAGGTACTTTTCAGGATATCACTGAGCGGAAATCAAGAGAATTAGAAATCAAAAGAAATGAAGAAAAATATAAATTCTTTTTTGATCAAAGCCCAAACCCGATGCTCATATTTGGAGTAGAATCTGATCAAATAATAGATACAAACTTAGCTGCAGAAAGATTGTATGGGTATTCAAATAAAGAATTTAAAACTCTTCAAGCTAAAAACTTGAGACCGGAAAGTGAGATAAAAAAATATCAAGAGATTTCTAAGCAGAGAAATAATAACGTAAACTCGAAAGAAATAAGGTCTTTTAATTCTATAAAACATAAAAAGAAAGACGGAGATGTTTTCATAGTTGATATCTATTCAAGAACTACTAAAATGGATGGAGTTCTTGCTAATATAGTAGTCGTAAATAATATCACTGAAAAATTTAAGTACGAGCAAGAGTTAATAAAGACTAATAACTTATTAAAAGAACTGATCTCTAATTCACCCATCGGGCTTGTAAATGTTGATAAAGAAGGGAAAGTCAAGGAACTTTGGAATCCAAAAGCAGAAGAGATTTTTGGTTGGACAAAGGAAGAGGTTTTGGGGCAACAATTACCGTATGTTCAAGAATCAAAATTAGATGAGTTTAAAACAAATTTGACACTGGCTTTTGAAGGAAAGCGTTCATTCATTACCGAAATTGAGAGAGTTAAAAAAAATGGGGAAACTGTTTATCTGAAAGAGTTTGTAACCCCACTTCTGGATGAGGAAGAAAATGTTCAAATAGTAATGTTATTGATTGAAAACATTACAGATAAGAAAAAAGTTGAACATGCACTTGTTGGCAGTGAAGAGAAATACAGAAATCTAGTGGAAGCTTCACACGATTTGGTTTGGAGGATTGATCCAGAGGGAAATTTTAACTTTATAAATAATGCAAGTAAGTCTATTCTAGGTTATGAACCTATGGAATTAATTGGTAAATCTTTTGTGCCTTACATTAATCCACCAAGGAAAGAAGATACGATCCAAATACACAATAATGTAATGAAAGGGGATGTATACGAGAATTTTTCACTTGAAATGGTTACATCAAGCGGTGAGTTACGTCATCTTTCAGCAAAAGCATACCCTATTATTGGCGAATCAGGAGAAATCCTAGGTTGCTCAGGTACAGCTACAGATATCACTCATATAAAGAACTATCAGTCGCAATTAGAAGAATCATTGGCTGAAAAAGAAATCTTGATCAAAGAGATTCATCACAGGGTAAAAAATAATTTAGCAGTTATTTCCGGATTATTTGTACTTCAATCGATGCATGTAGAGGATGAAGAAACGCTAACAATTCTACAAGAAAGTCAATCTCGTATTAAATCGATTGCTACAATACATGAAAAACTTTATCAGAACCATGTATTTAGCAGTATCGAAATGAAAAATTATTTAGAAGATATTATTATTGATATATCCGATACTTATCAACGAGAGGGTAAAGAAATTGAAATACAGATTAAGGGAGATGAAGTTTCTCTAAACGTAAATCAGGCAGTTCCATTTGGTATTCTTGCAAACGAATTAATAGTTAATGCATATAAGTACGCTTTTAACAACCAGAATAAAGGTAAGATTACACTCAAATTAGAGCGGCAAAAAAGTATTTTGAAATTCAGTGTACAGGATAACGGTATTGGTTTGCCTGCCGAATTTGATATTGATAAGCTTTCTTCTTTGGGGATGACCTTAGTACGAACTTTAGCAACTCAACTTGATGCAAAACTTGTATGGGATTCGTCAGAAGGGAAAGGCACCACTTTTACAATTACGTTTACGCCCTCAGTTATCCCAAAATCAACATGGGTACAAAAAAAGCCTGATAAGATGGAACTTATCAGGCCTAAGGAAAAAAGTTAAAAGTAAACTGTTACTTCACACTCATCTGTTTTCTACAGGTACCCAATCAAGGTTTTTCTCACCAACATATAAAGCTCTTGGGCGAATTAACCTGTTGTTAGCTGCTTGTTCCATTACATGACCTGTCCAACCAGAAACACGACTCATCGTAAAGATACATGTGTAAAGATCAGGCTGGATTCCGATAGAGTAATAAACGGTAGCTGAAAAGAAATCAACATTTGGATCAATATTCTTCTCTTCTTTCATCGTGTTTAGCATATCCATGCTCCATCGGTAAAGTTCTTCATGACCAGTTTCTTCAGAAAGAGCTTCAGCCATTTTTTGAAGATGATAACCACGTGGATCAAATACTTTGTACACTCTATGACCAAAGCCCATCATTTTTTCTTTATTGGCGAGCTTTTGTTTTGTAAAAGCTACAGCATCAGCATCTTTTCCTTGTTCAGAAAGTTCTAAAAGAGTATTCATTACAGCTGTATTTGCACCACCATGAAGCGGACCTTTAAGCGCACCAATTGCTCCTGTAACTGCAGAATACATATCAGCCATTGTTGCTGTAATGGTTCTTGCGGTAAATGTAGAAGCATTCATCCCATGCTCAGCATGCAAAATCAAACATAAGTCCATTGTTTTTTCAGCTTGTTTGCCTGGCTTTTCCCCATTCAACATATACAGAAAATTGAACGCTGTACTCCCTTCTTTTAACGGAGCTACAATCTCTTTTCCTTTTCTTGATCTGTCAAACGCAGCAATTATAGAAGGAATGCGAGCTGTGATAGAAATAGCTTGATCCATGAACAAACTTTCGTCAAATTTCCCAAATGTTGCATCACTATCGGCAAGCATAGAAACTGCTGTTCTAAGTACAGCCATTGGTTCTGCGTCTTTACTGGTAGACTTTATATAATTTAAAACAGCTTCAGGAAGTTCTCTGTTTTTTACTAACTCAGTTTTTAATTGCTCCAGTTCTGAACTTTTTGGGAGTCTGTCGTTCCAAAGTAAAAAACAAACTTCTTCAAAAGTTGCATGTTCAGCCAGTGTATCAATGTGGTAACCGGAATAGATGAGATCGCCTACTTTACCGTCAATAAAACTTTTAGTAGTTGAGAATGCTACTATGCCGTCAAGTCCTTTATTGATGTGAGGATATTCTTGTTCATCAAAACCAGTATGTAAATCAGAAGACATTCGATTTCCAAATTTTAGTGTTAAATAATTAGTTACGAGTCCTATTTTGACAGCTCTTTTATCAAAACCAGAATTTTTGTTCCAGCGTTTACTTTCAAGTCAGATTCTGTCTTCATGGAAAGACTATTAAAATAGTATTATTTAGAGAAAATTAGAAGACTTTTTTATTGTATTTAATACCAACAAGCGCTTTTTTTGGTTGAAACAGATTGATAATCTGTGCGTAGTTTTTTTAAAATCAAAATCAAGTAATTTAGACTTTGAACTAACAGTTCGGCTTTTTAGAATAAATAAATTTTAGTTTTGCGATTACAGCAATGATATTTGATACGCAGGAATAATTCTAAAAAAGGGAACCACGAAATACGACTATTTGGGATACATTTATGAAGATAGGATGTTGATTTTGAATACTAAAGTATTGCCAATTTATGATTCATTCGATTAACAGGAGTTAGGCCTTTAGTTATAATCGCTTTCTCATTCACACTAATTAATGGAACAATAATTCTTTAGAAAAGGAAGTCAGTATTGTCCAAAATTAATTATAAATCTGAAAACGAAGTTTAACGTATAGTTTTGGCTTCGTTCCATAGTTTATCCATTTCGTCTAATGAAGCATCTTTTAAAGCTTTATTTTTCTTTTTGAGTTCTGTTTCTATATATCTGAATCGGGTTTCAAATTTCATATTCGTTTGTCTCAGGCTATCTTCAGCAACTAGATTGAAGTAGCGTGCTACATTTACCATAGAAAATAAAACATCACCGAACTCTTCAGAAGAAGCTTTTGCATCTTTTGCAGAAAGAGCTTCTTTAAACTCTTGAAGTTCTTCGTCTAGTTTTTCCCACGCCTGCTCCCATTCCGGCCAATCAAAACCAACATTGGCTGCTTTCTCTTGCATTCTTTGGGCTCTTATTAACGCCGGTAAATGAGATGGCAAGCCTTCCAGTGTGGATTTTTTCCCTTCTTTGAGTTTTATATTTTCCCAATTCTCAGCTACTTCATCATCCCCGGATACCGCGGTTTCTCCAAACACGTGCGGATGTCTTCGAATTAGTTTTTCCATTAATGTGTAAATTACATCACCAATCTCAAAAGTTTGAGTTTCGGTTGCAATGTTACTATGAAATACAACGTGAAGTAGTAAATCGCCCAGTTCTTTTTTGAACTCGTCAAAATCTCCGTTATCCAAAGCTTCAATAGCCTCATAAGCTTCTTCAATAAGATTATCCTTTATAGAATAGTGGGTTTGTTTCTTATCCCAAGGACATTCTTTTCTAAGAATTGATACCAACTCAACGAGATCTTCGAATTTTCTACTTGGCTGCATTCGGGTAATTAAAAATTTAAGATTCAAAATTAAGAATTGAAGGTATCTAATCTTTAATTCTTAATTTTGAAATTTTTTATAACTAGGTTTTTCTCTTTTTCTTTTTTGCAGCAGGAAATAAAATATTATTCAAAATTAAGCGATAACCGGGACTATTTGGGTGAAGATCCAAATCTGTAGGTGGGTCATTCACTCTATGTTTGTAATCTTCAGGATCGTGACCTGCGTAAAACGTCCATGTTCCTTGTCCGTAGTTACTGTGAATGTACTTAACTTGATTTCGTCCGGGTGCTTCCGCTAATACAACAACTGATGACTTTACTTTTTCACTTCTAAATGCAGTGGTTTGACCATAAAAGCCTTTAACTGAGCTAACATGATTTTGTGTAAGCATTGTTGGAACAGGATCCCATTTAGCAGAAAAATCGAAGAGAGTGAAGTAATCGAGAGATTGATCAATTTCGTTTACTTGTAGCGGAACGTCAATATCAGCATGTTCATACTGATAAGGATCGATGATTATGTTGAAGTCTTCAAAGGCAAAAGTTTTAGAAAAGTCGAGATCATCCTGAGCGTTAGAATCAACAGCATCACCATCAAACTGAGAAGGGGCAATATCTACGCTTTCAGCTGCTAAGGCAATGTCAAAAGTATCGGTTCCTGAACACATGGCAAATAAAAAGCCACCATTTCCTACATAATTTTTGATAGTTCTGGCCACTGCTTTTTTCTGCTCACTAACTTTGTTAAAGCCGAGTTCCTTAGCCATGGCTTCCATTTGCCTAACCTGAGCTATATACCAAGGCATGCTGTTGTAATTTGACCAGAATTTACCGTACTGTCCCGTAAAATCCTCGTGGTGTAAGTGAAGCCAATCATATTCACTTAGTTTTCCTTCAAGAACTTCTACATCCCAAATTTTATCATATTCAACTTCAGCATACGTAAGAGCAAGAGTAACAGCATCGTCCCAAGGCAAGGCTTGATCCGGAGTATAAACAGCAATTTTTGGAGCCTTTTCCAGATTTACTACCGAAGTATTAGAGCCGGGGCTTTCAACTTCATTTACTATAGAAGCAGCTGTTGAGGCACTTACTGTTTCCATACTTACATTTCTTAATCTGCTTTTGCGAACGATATCATTATCAACAGTAACCAAAAAGCTGCCTCCGCGATAGTTGAGTAACCATTTCACAGGGTAACCATCCGTAACGTGATTAAAAATCACTCCATAAGCTTTTAAGTGATTCGTCTGGGACGCGTCCATCGGGATTAAAATTTGCTGTTGAGCGAAGGAATTACCAAAAAGAATCAAAGTAATGGCGGGAAGTAACAGAATTCTTTTGTACATACTAAATATTCTTTTTTGAAAGTTCTTGTAATCTTTTCCGAGCATAAGGAGCATAAAATCCTTGTGGATAGGCTAATATAAGCTCTTCGTAAAATTTTTGAACATTTGACATTGATATTGGAGTTGAAGGTATATAATCGGGATTAGTTTGTGATTTTGTAAACGCAAGATCTGCATATTTAGCCCGCTCCCACATTACTCTTTCTCGATTAGATAAAGTTTTGTCTTGCAACAAACTAGAATTAGTAAGATCAAACTTTTGATTAGGACTTAAAGAAGCGTTTCTGGCTAGCAGTAAAATTACATCATCATATAGAGGAGTTTGATTTTCAGAACCTAATAAAGCTAGCAATTTGTTCTTTGCATCTTCATGATTCCCTGTAAGTGACTCAAAATAAGCCTCAGCAAAAGGTTCCAATGATTTGCCTGCAGAATCTGCATTTAATCCTTTTTGAATCCAGAGCCGTAATTCAAGAGCATCATTTGCATAGTAGGAGGTGTTTTGTCTTCCAAGGGATTTCAGCTGAATAACTGCAAATTCAAAATCTGATGAAAAGAAATCTGTTAGAGCCAGAAAGTATCTGGTTTTCTCTGCCAACTCACCAATCTCGGCAATCTTATTACTTTTAGTTAAAGAAATACGAGCCTGAGCATATTCTTCTGTTGCAATATGGATTCTTCCGGTAATGTACAATTCTTCGGCAGTTTCTGAATCTTTATTTAAGTCTTTCAGCTTTGATAAAATATTTTTCGCTTCATCAATGTTTTGCAAATGATCTAAAACAATCTCAGATTTCAACAATAAAACTCTAGACAAATAACGATAATTAGGTGCATTTTGAATGATAAAGTTAAGTTGTTCCAGAGCTTGGGTAAATAATTTTTCCTTTTGATTATTAAAATCAAGGCTGTAATCCTCAATTTGTTTTGCCCATTCAGTATATACTTTAGCGAGTTCTTCCTGACTTTGCCATTGAACATTTCCCTGAGCATTTTCTATATAATAGGTGAATGCTTTGGTGGCGAGATCAAACTCTTTATTTCTTTTTAAGCTCCTTCCCAGCTGAAATAAAGAGTAATTAAAATTAGAGGTAGACTTTTCAAACGCTGTGGCAGATACTAAAGCTCTTCTGTATAATTTATTTTCCTGCAACAACCATATTTGGAACCTGAACAGAGTATTGTAGGCTGGATTGTTAACAGCCAGTTCGTTCAGTTTATCATCAATTTCCAGAATTGCGATGTCGTTTAGCAGCGGATCGTTAAATCTAAGAAGTAACCTTTGAATATTTGGGGTTTGATCTGGTTGAGCAATTAGCCAAGCTATCCATTCATTGACGGCTCCTTCATAATTTCCGGACTGAAGTAGTGTGGAGGAAATATCATTAAAGAACAATTGAGGATTCTTGAATTTTATTCTTGCGGATCGTAAAACATTAACCGCTCTATGAAATTCATTCATTTCAGACATAATATTTGCAGTTAAAATAAAAATCTGAAGATTTTTCTCGTTTCGCTGCAGATTTTTATCCCAGACAGCGTAGGCTTTTGAAGTATCACCTTTAAAATGATAAAGTTGACCTTCTACAACTTTGGCTTGCGCGGAAAAATTCGGGGTGGGCTCGATTTTGTTTATTGCCTGCAATGCTTCATCATACTGTTTAAGTTGAATAAAACATTTTATATATCGCTCAAAAAAGTAATATTCAGTGGGATTGCTATTTACCAGTTTTTCAAAAATTGGTAATGCAGCTTCATAATTTTGCTGTTGCATAAACCTATTGGCAATCTGCAAATCATTCCCAAATTGAGCTTTAGCTTCTAAAGATAGAAAAGCTGAAAAGGCACACAGAAGTAATGCAAAGATGATGTTCTTCAAAAGTGAATAGCTTAATTTTTTAAAATTTCCGGAAAGTTTAGTTTTAGTTCATTGTACAACTTGTTGAGAGGTAAACCAATTACGTTATAAAAATCACCCTCAATTTTTTCAACAAATGTAGCTCCCCAATCATCTTGAATTCCATAAGAACCGGCTTTATCCATTGGACTGCCGGTATCAATGTACGATTCTATTTCATTTTGCTCTAGTTTACTAAAATACACGCTAGTCATCACAGAAAAACTACTCGATTTTAATACCTTTGAGTTTACATCAGTACTAACTATTGCAACCCCGGTATATACAGAATGTTGTGTATTACTCAATATGTTAAGAGTTTCGGAGGCTTCAATTCGATCTTTTGGTTTTCCTAAAATCTGTTTGTCTTTAACTACAATAGTATCTGCTCCAATTATCAAACTATCTGCATTTCTATCCGCTACATCATTTGCTTTCCGGTAGGCAAGTTCTTCTACAAGCAGAACAGGATCCTTGGTTGTGGAAAATTCATCAACAGTACTTGGTATCACATCAAAACTAAATCCGAGCTGTTGCAAAAGTTTTTTTCGTCTGGGGCTTTGTGAAGCCAGTATAATTCTCATTCTGTTAGATATCGCCTTTGCAGTTAGTAGATAATTAAATAACTTCTAGTTCCGTTTCAAACACCTAAAACGTAAAGGTATTTAAAAGATATATGTCCAAAAAAAGTTCAAAATCAAGTGATAATCAACCGATGTTCTTTTCATCGTTTAATTATAAACTTATCGGAGTCGCAATATTTTTGATCATTACAGGATTCGCCTCCATGTATATGGAAAATGAAATTGATGGATTTATTTCCTTATTCATATCTCCAATTATGATAATGGCAGGTTATATAATTGTAATTTTTGCCATATTAAAACATAACAGAGGAAAACAAGAAGAACCGAGTCAAGCTTCTTAAGTGACTCATCGTCACGTAAATATCTTTTATCTTTTTTCTCTGATTTTTGTGTTTTTCATTGTTGGAGAAGTCAACGATCATATCAGAATAGGTGTAGCACTGCTACTTGCGTCAATGTTTGGTATGATCGCATTTTTATTAAACTGGCTGACTTATGATGGCGCTCTGGCTGCCGGAATTTTCGGTACAATTTCTTTGGGTTTAGGTGATTGGCCGGTAGCACTAATCGTATTATTCTTTTTTATTTCAGCTTCTCTGGCATCAAAAGATACTGCAGCAACGGAAGATTCATTTTCTGTAAAGTTTCGAAGAGATGGAAGACAAGTTTGGGCGAATGGTTTTTGGTTGTGTTTGTGGCTAATTATTTGGTTTATTACAGATGTAAATGCCTTTTTAATGGCATCTTTTGCCAGCATTGCAACGGCAACCGCGGATACTTGGGCTACAGAATTTGGTAGCAATGTTAAGGGTAAAACTTACATGATAGGAAGTTTCGATGAAGTAAAGTCGGGAACTGATGGAGGTATAAGTTTTAAAGGAAGTTTTGCAGCTCTTCTTGGCTCAGTAATTACAGCACTACTATGTTGGTTGATGATAAGTGAGATTTCTTTCCTTGTATTTATAATTATTGGGTCAACAGGCTTCTTAGGATGTTTTATTGATTCTTTTTTAGGAGCTAAAATTCAAGGAAAGTCTCTGAATCTTCCTTTTTTATCTAACAATGAAAACGGAACCGTAACGGTTAGCAATAATATTGTAAATTGGCTTGCTACAGGATCGTCTTCGGTTTTGGTACTTTTAATAATTCTAATTTTATAAAATGAAGTGGTATAAAAAATTACATTGGCAAATAATTCTAGGTTTAATTCTAGGTCTTATATGGGGATTAGTGTCTGCAGTAGTTGGATTTAACGAATTTACACTAGACTTTATCAAACCCTTTGGGACTATTTTTATAACGCTTCTAAAGTTGATTGCTGTTCCCTTAGTTTTAGTTTCTCTTGTTGCAGGGGTAACAAGCTTAAACGATACAGCTTCGCTCTCTAGAATGGGAGGAAAAACAGTTCTTATTTATTTATGTACTACTATTTTTGCAATTACAATCGGTTTAGTATCGGTGAACTTGTGGGAACCAGGAAAGGCATTGCCAGAAGAAACTAAAATTGAACTTCAGGAAACCTATAAAGACAATGTTGGAGAGAAAGAAGAGGGAGCATTGCTTGTAAAAGAGCGTCGACCACTTGATTTTATCGTAGGAATAGTACCGGATAATTTTTTTAAATCGGCAAGCGAAAATTCAAATATGCTTCAAGTCGTATTTGTAGCAATAATTTTAGGTATAGGGATTATTAAAGTTGGAGGAGAAAAGGGGCAAGTATTAGTAGATATTTTTGACTCATTTAATGATGTTATTATTAAAATTGTTGATTTAATAATGAAAACGGCACCCTATGGCGTGTTTGCATTGATGGCAGCACTTATTGTTGATTTAGCCGGTGATGATCTTGGAAAAGCAGGGGACTTACTTTACGCTCTTGGTGCCTATTGTTTAGTGGTTGTCTCAGCTTTGATTCTTCACGTGATATTAGTTTACACTGCTATGTTTAGAATATTTACTAAAGTAAAGTTAGGTACTTTCTTTAAAGCCATTCGTCCTGCTATGCTACTTGGTTTTAGTACCAGCTCAAGTTCAGCAACATTACCTGTAACAATGGAACGGGTTGAACAAAACCTGGGAGTGGATGAAGAGGTAGCAAGTTTTGTATTACCTATTGGGGCTACGATCAATATGGACGGAACAAGTCTTTATCAAGCTGTAGCGGCTGTTTTTATTGCTCAAGCATTAGGAATGGATTTATCGATTGTACAACAGTTAACTATTGTTTTAACTGCAACTTTAGCATCTGTTGGTGCTGCAGGAGTTCCAGGTGCAGGTATTGTTATGTTGGTAGTTGTGTTGCAAGCTATTGAGGTTCCTGTAGAAGGAATTGCGTTAATACTCGGTGTGGACAGAATTTTAGATATGTGTCGAACAACGGTGAATATTACCGGAGATGCTGCCGTAGCGCTTACAGTAGCGTCATCAGAAGGAAAGTTAGGTGAGCCGAATCTGGATGATTGAGCATTTAAAAAAAGTTGAATTTTAACATGCCTTTTAGCTCAAAATTAGTTTACTTACATAGTAATTGTATTGTGAAAAATGGGAATGCCTATGGCGGAACCGCTACAAAACAAAGCACTTTTTAGAAAACTACATATCGCCCTTTTTCTTTTTGTGATCATTATCACAAAATCATCTCAAGCACAATCTTTGTTGCTTCCGGGAGATATAGTATTTGTATCTGTAAGCTCAACATCAGATACGTTTGAATTTATCCCGTTGATAACTTTAGAAAAAGGGACTGAATTTAATGTGAGCAATGGGCTTTGGAATGAAACAAAAAAGCAATTTTTAGATCATCAGTCTATAAGATTTAAAGTTTCTGAAACTATAATGGCAGGTACTCCAATAAAAGTTGGAGCTGGAAAAATAACCGGATTAGAGAAAGAGGGAGCGCTTAATCTGTCTGAAAAATCTGAGCGATTATTCTTATATCAGATGGAAAAGAGTGCTTATAGATTTGTTTATGCTATTGGATGGGGAGAAAAGAATGGTAGAAGAGACCGAACTTTTTTTGGGTCTGATATTCCTGATGTACTCAAAGAATCTCCAAACACACTTATTAAGCTAGGGAATAGAAATAACTATCAATATTATGTGAGATACGGCGCAAGCGGTACACCGAAGATGTTAAATAGTTTTGTTTCAAATGCCGGTTTTTGGAGAGGAAATGAGCAGTTTGAGTACCCGGTTTTTGGCACTTCTTTTAATATAATTAAACCTCCGGTTGTTCTTTTTGATGAAAGTTTTTCTTCTGTTGAGGAAAATTCTGAATCTACATCTCTGCAAGTTGCTATTTATGAGCACGACGGATCTAAACTTACAGTTGATGTAGTTTTTGATACATCATTCAGTTCTGTAAACAGAGACGAGCTTGACGGTTTTGTGTCTAAACAAATTAACTTTACAGGATTAATAGGTGATGCTGTATATGAGATCGAAATCCCTATATCGAATGATAAAGTGTACGAAGGAAATGAGACCGGAATTTTTAATCTCCAAAATTTGAGTAGTGGTAGGTTTGGGGATTTTATGTCACATAGTTTGATAATAACTGACGATGAAATTCCTGAGTTGAGTCTGGAAATCACCGATGATTTTGGCGAAAATATACTCTTTATCCACAATTTGGAGAGAAAGAGAATTGATTTAAAAAATTGGGAACTAACTAAAGGAGACATTCAAATTATTATTCCTGAGGGTACTTTTCTAGAAGTTGGTGAATCACTTGTATTAGTTGCAGAAAAAAAGGTAGAATTATATGACCTAACCGGAGAGTACCTAGGACTTGACAAAACAGATTCTGAAATCTTGAATTCAACAGGTTCTATCCAACTTAAAAATGAATCAGGGAAGAAGATCACTGAAACTATTATCTCTAGAAATGAAGACCTTATGGCATCGAATTTAGCCAGAGATAATTTAACAAATAACAGTCGCTCTCAATCAGCAGTAACTGCTAATACAGCGAATTCTTCCAACTCAGCTGAGATTGTAATACCAGGATGGAAATCAGTTAAGAATTCTGAAGTGCAATTATCAGAATATTCATCGGTAGATTTCTTTTACTGGAACGAGCTTCAGGCGAAGTTTCTTAAAATTAATGATGGTATCGTTGAGGTTCCCAAGAATGCTATACTGACCGGGTATTTTGATGAAGCTTCATCTGCAAAGATTAAAAAGGAGACTAAAGCTAATAAAGTTATTAATGAAGGATTAAAAGTGTTTTTATCAGCAAGTGATAGCGATAAGAATGGAAGGATTCAATCACACGAAGGACTTAATCTTCTTAAAAATACTACTAATACTGCAATTTCAGTTGGTGGTTTGATCTCTGTTTTGAATGATAAACTGGATTTTGAAAACAGTATTTCAGTTTACAAAAGCTCAGTTGATTTTGAGCGAATTTCTATGTTATACGAAAAGGATTTTATCTTACCTGATCAAACTTTTTGGGTGAAAATTGATACAGATTTGAAGGTGATTGATCTTGAGTTGGATGTGGATGAATTAAACAATTATGAAGATAAAATTGATGAGGAAATTGAAAAAGGGTTGTTGGAGCTTGAAATTAAAGGGAATTCAAAATCATCAGGTTTTACTTTTTCCTTTCTTCCCGACGATGCAGGTTTGGATAATGAGTTAAATCTGAAAATGCATGAGGAGTTGTACCTCAATGAAATCAATGAAATTGTTTTAACCGGAATAATTTCTGAAGAGCATTTCAGCTCGTATCATATTGCTAAAAATTTAAACAATATTACGCAGATACCTCTCAATTTTACATCCCCAAAAAGCGGAGAATTTGAATTAAGTGTTAAAGAATGGACTGATATTCCTGATGGATGGGTTATAGCAATAGAAGACAAAAAAGAAGAAAAAGTATATGAATTGGATGAGACGTGGTCTTTTAAATTTAATTATTCAAATATTAGTAGAATTGAAAATGAAAAGATTACTTTTCCAACAGTAGAAAATAGATTTTTGTTAAAAGTAATTCCGGAAGCGTTAGTAGTTCAAGAAGAAGGAGATGAGCTTCCAACAAGTGTGGAACTTCATCAAAATTATCCAAATCCTTTTAATCCTGCTACCACAATTTCTTTTTTTATGCCTGAAGAAGCAGAAGTCAAACTTTCAGTGTTCAATATTGTAGGGCAACCTGTTGCGGTACTTCTTCAGGAACAAAAAGGTAAAGGTGAACATGTAATAGAGTGGGATGCTTCTGATATGCCCAGCGGAATTTATATTTATCAGTTGGAAGTAGGTACAAAAATCATGACAAGAAAAATGACTCTTGTTAAATAACTAAAATCAAAACAAATCAAAACAAATCCATCAACCAAAAAATGGTAACTAAGAATATTCAAGGAATCGATGTTCCCGAAATCGGACTTGGCACTTTTAAATTAATCGGTAAAGAATGTGAGCAAATTGTTAAGCAAGCATTGAATCTGGGCTATCGGCATATAGATACGGCTCAGGATTATAAAAATGAAAGAGAAGTTGGGTTGGGTATTAAACATGCTCATATCCCCAGAGAGGATATTTTTCTTACTACTAAAATCTCTATGCTCAATATGGAGCCGGATGATGTGATTAAGTCAACAGAGCGATCTTTACAGGAGCTAGACGTTCCTTATCTCGACCTTTTACTTATTCATTGGCCAAATCCTGATGTTGATGTAGAACAAACAATTGAAGCAATGCTTTCGGTTAGAGATCAAGGAAAGGCTTTGAATATTGGTGTAAGTAACTTTCCAATGAAACATCTTAAAGAAGTAAATGATGAGTTGGCGGCTCCTATTTTTTGTAATCAAGTTGAGTATCATGCTTTATTAGGTCAATTTGATTTATTGGATTATGCTGCGGAACATGACTTAATGGTTACCGCCTATAGCCCGTTGGCTCAAGCAAATGTGTTAGAGAATTCTCTTATAAAAAAGCTTGCCGAAAAGTACGGAAAAACTCCAGCTCAAATTGCATTGCGATGGTTAATTGAGCAAGAACAAGTAGTAGTAATACCGAAAGCTTCTAACAGAGAGCATTTAGAAGAAAATCTGGATGTTTATGATTTTGTGTTAGAAGACGACGATTTTTATGCAATTGATGAGCTGCCTAAAGATCAGAGAATTGTCACTCCCGAATTCGCCCCAGACTGGGACGCTACATAAAAAGAAAGATTGATAAATTAAGCTCGTTCAAATTTAGCTAAAGCAATAATTTCATTATTTTGATTTTCAAGTTGATGTAAGGTAGAATCATGCTCCTTAGATTGAACTTTTGATGAAATGATATCGCCTTTTATACTTTCTCGTAGAAAGGTGATATCAATTTTATTCACTCTGGAAATCTGTCCTTCATTTAATGGCTCTAGCATCCATTCTAAATAACGAGCATTATTTACATGTTGATTCATATCGAGATCAGATTTACGTACCGGAATTTTCTTTTCTGTTGTTTCATTTTCCACTTTTGGTATTCTGTCAGATCGTACTTCAAGCACATGCTCCCGATCACTTAATCGAGTATCTAAAACTTCCTGTGTCATTCTGGTAGGGCGACGGCTTTTCATATTTATCATCATCCAATAACTGAGACAGACACCTAATTCTGTATTTTCTGAATCTAGAATTCTATAGTTACGATAGGCTCGTAAAGTGTCTCCTGCAGCAGGCCAAGTTTCTATAGTTATTGATTCTCTCCATTCCGGAAATCTATGAATCTTGATATCCATTCTATGAAGAACCCATGTAAGTCCTTGTTTATGTAAATCTGTAATGTCAAAATTTAGAAGAAGAGCATGGTTTCCCGCAACTTCTTGAAAAAGGCTACAAATTGAAGAAAGAGTAATTCTTCCGGAAGTATCTACTTCACTAGCCCGGATTTTAAAATCTTCCGAATAAATTTTTGTGGTATCCATGTCAGTCTGTATTTAGTAATAGAACTTAAAAAATGCGAATACAAGTTCCCTCATAAAAAAAGAAATCTTAACTTAAAGGATGCTAACAAAAAGAATTATCCCGTGCCTGGATATAAAAGAAGGTAGAACTGTTAAAGGAGTAAACTTTGAAGGATTGCGGGATGCAGGAGATCCAGTGGAACTTGCGCAGCGTTATTCCAAAGAAGGAGCCGATGAGCTCGTTTTCTTAGATATTACGGCTACGCTTGAGAAACGTAAAACTTTAATAGAGCTGGTAAAACGAATTTCTACTCATATCAATATTCCGTTTACAGTAGGTGGTGGAATTAAAACTGTAGATGAAATTGAAGAATTACTTAAAGCAGGTGCCGATAAAGTTTCATTAAATAGTAGTATTGTAAAAGACCCGGGTTTGATCAATAGAGCTTCAAAAGCTTTTGGTGCTCAGGCAATTGTAGCAGCAGTTGATGCTAAAAGAGTAGGTAGCAACTGGGATGTGTTTGTAAAAGGCGGAACTGAGAACACAGGGAAGGATGCTTTAAAATGGATGATTGAGGTAGAAGAGCGTGGTGCAGGAGAAATCTTGCTAACTAGTATGGATAGAGATGGAACCAAGAGTGGCTTTGATCTCGAGCTGCTATCGCAAGTAAATGAAAGAGTCCAAATTCCGGTGATTGCCAGTGGCGGTGCAGGCACCATTCAACACTGTATCGATGCTATTGAAATGTCAAATACAGATGCAGTATTAGCGGCAAGCATATTTCACTTTAAAGAGATAGAGATTTCTGAGTTAAAAAAAGCTATGAAAGAAAGGGGAATTCCAATCAGATTGACTTATTAAGCATATATTTACAATTTTATTTATTTAGGTATTAATTATAATCTTCTTAATTAATTAAAAAGCGATTGATTAATCGGAAGCGCTTTTCTGAATTCGGGGATTAATAATGGTAACTATTTTGTGAAGATAAAGTGCTTTAAAAAACTTTAAAGCCTAATTTTTTAAAGCAGGCTAAATTTAGAGCTTCTTTACTGATTTGAAATAGTGATAAAAAATGCTCTTTTTTGGGTTTTCTAGACCTAAAAAAATTAGCAGTTTTAAAAAAATGTCCAAAAAAATTAATTATTGCTCAGAAGAGCATTCCGCATGTGGAGTAGGTTTTATCACAAGTAGAAAGAGAGAATATTCATATTCGCATTTACAAAAAGGGTTACATGCTTTGAAATGTGTAGAGCATCGCGGTGCATGTTCTGCGGATGGTGTTACAGGAGATGGTGCGGGGGTAATGACGGATATACCTTTTGATTTGTTAGGGTTTGAAAAGGATACGGTAGCAGTAGCAACTTTATTTTTGACAACTAATGAAATTAAAAGACGCTCTGCATTGCATATTTTTGAGCAAACTTTTGCTTTCTTTGGGTTAGAAGTTTTGAATTACAGAGATGTTCCGGTAAATCACTCTATACTGGGAGAGGATGCTGCAAATAATGTTCCGGTTATAAAACACGCTATTATAAAGCGACCGAGTAGAAGCAGAACTAATTTATCTTTTGATAAACGATTATACAATGCAAAGCAACTTACAAGATCTAAGCTCTCAGAAGCTGATTTAATACAAGATTTGCATTTCGCTTCACTATCAGCTCAGACAATTGTATATAAAGCGCTAACAAAGGCATACGATTTAGATGAATTTTATCCTGATCTGAAAAACGAAAAATTTACGACTCGATTTTGTTTATTTCATAGACGATTTAGCACAAACACCAGAACTTCATGGGATAAAATTCAGCCTTTCAGACTAATTGGGCATAATGGTGAAATAAATACAATAGCAGGAAACCGGTCATGGGCTAAATCCAGAGAAAAGATGATAGGGGCCGAAAAAAATGAAATTCTGACCAGAAAGAATATAAGTGACTCCGGAAGTTTAAACGAAATGGTTGAAGCTCTCCGCTATAGAAGCAGTATACCTAATGTTGAAGATATTTTGGCGATTATGATGCCGCCTGCTACTGAAAGCAATAAATTCTATAAGTTCTGGAGTAGAGCTATGGAACCTTGGGACGGTCCCGCTTTAATTTCATATGCTAATGGTTATACTATTGGAGCTCGACTAGACCGAAATGGATTCAGACCTTGTAGATGGGTTAGAACTAAAGACCATTTTTATCTTTCATCTGAAGCAGGAACTTTTGAAATCAATGAAAAAGATATTGAAAGTAAAGGTACGTTGTATGCAGGTAGAGGAGTAACTGTTGATTTAAGCTCAGGTGAAGTTTTATTCAGAGATCCAAGCCATTCAAAAGAAAATCACGATGCAACGTTTGATGCAAGGCTGAAACCGATCCCGGAATTAATTGCTGATACAGGGAAGTCTTATATGAATAAACTGGCAGTATTCAGTTATACAGATGAAGAGCTGTCTAAAGTAATTTACCCAATGGCGCAAACGGGAAAGGAGCCTGTTGGATCAATGGGAGATACCGCGAGGCTAGCAGTTCTCTCAACGGAGCCAAGATCTTTTTTCGATTTCTTTTATCAGAATTTTTCTCAGGTTACCAATCCGCCACTTGATTATATAAGAGAGAAGGTTGTTACTGACCTGACCGTTCATCTTGGTAAAAAACCAAATATATTTGAACCGAAAGAACTAATTCCTGCTGCTCCTGCATACGAGTTGAAGAGTCCTTTTTTGAGTTTGGCTCAAATGGAATATTTGCGAAATCTAATCAAAAATCATGAGTCTTCTGATCGAGTTGTGCCTTTTGAAATAGATACAACTTTTAAAAGAGATCATGGGACGGTAGGTTTTAAAGCAAAATTAAAATCTATTGGGGATGAAGCCATTGAAGCTGTACGAAATGGGCATACAATTTTAATTTTAAGTGATAGGTCTTCTAACTATAAAAATCCCGCCATTCCATCTTTATTGGTTTTAAGAAGAGTGGTAAACACTTTAAATGACGCAGGTTTAAAACTTAACGCGTCAGTAGTTGTTGATACCGGCGAAGTAAAAAGCACCCATCATGCTTCTACTTTGATAGGTTTTGGTGCACAAGCTGTGTGTCCATATCTGGCTTTAGATATTGCAAGAAATAACAATCATAGATCTTTAAGAGATATAGATTCTGATACTAAAGAAAGAAACTTACTTCATGCTTTAGATACGGGATTACTTAAAATTATGGCAAAATCCGGAATCTCAGTTGTAAGAAGCTATCAAAGCGCAAAAATGTTTTCTGCACTAGGATTGGGAGATAATGTAATCAAAGAATACTTCCCTCAAGTACAGAGCCCAATTGGAGGACTGGAAATAGATCAGATTGCCCAAAAAGTTATTGATCGTATTCAAGATATTTCTTCTGAAGAATTAGAAAACTACAAACCGATCAAGAGTTATCAGTATAAAGAGCATGCTCGGGATAAAATGGGTGAAAAGCACTCCATGACAAATTCAAGATCTAAAATAATACATGAATTAGTTCGTGATAAAGAACTTGATCTCACAGACATGGCGCTTTTCGAAGAGTATTTAAAACTAGGTTTAAATGATGAACCAGTTACTCTAAGACACTTATTTAAAGCTAGTTCTAGTAATAAAGAGTTAGCTTTAGATAGAGTTAGACCAGTATCTCATATTCTGCAAAAATTCGGATCAGGGGCAATGTCTTTTGGTGCAATAAGTGCAGAATCACAGAGGGATATTTTTCTTGCGATGAAAGAGATTGGTGGGCGTTGCAATAGTGGTGAAGGAGGAGAGAATCCATATTATTTTACTGATGGGATTTCTGCATCTGTGAAACAAATAGCCTCTGGTAGATTTGGGGTAACAGCAGAATATTTAGTTTCAGGGAAAGAGATTCAGATAAAAGTATGTCAAGGTGCAAAACCGGGAGAAGGCGGGCAGTTAATGGGGTTGAAAGTAAATGAAGCCATTGCTAAAGCTCGGTTTGCTAATCCGGGATTTGATTTGATATCTCCACCGCCATTACATGACATTTATAGTATTGAAGACCTCAAGCAATTAATTCACGATTTAAAGCAACTACATCCAAATGGTAAAGTAAGTGTAAAACTTGTTTCAGGGGTAAATATAGGAACAATAGCAGTTGGTGTGGCAAAGGCCGGAGCAGATACTATTCAGGTTTCGGGAGGAGAAGGAGGAACCGGAGCGGCATCTTTAAGCTCAATGAAGCATGCAGGTTTGCCATGGGAAATCGGCTTGCTCGAAGTTCATCAATCCTTAATTGAGAATAACCTGCGTGACCATGTCCTATTAAGAACAGATGGAGGGCTTTCTAGCGGAAAAGACATTGTTTTAGCTTCAATTCTTGGAGCTGAAGAATTTGATTTTGGAAAACTCTTGTTGATTGCTCAAGGCTGTGTAATGGCTCGTATTTGCGAAAAAAATACATGTCCAACAGGAATTGCTACACATGATCCAAAGTTCAAGGCAAAGTATAAAGGTAATAAAGATCATATTGTAGATACATTAACATATTTGGCAGAAGATGTGCGGAGAGAATTGGCTAAAATTGGCGTGGAATCTTTACAGGATATAATGGGAAACACAGAATTCCTTTCTGTTAATGAAGACCATCGGCCGCTAATTGATGAACTTGGGTTAGATCTCAGTTTTTTTACATCTGCCCCTAGCTACAGTAAGCAAAAAGAAGTGGAATCACTTTCTGATCCAATAAGTTCTTTGAATGCAACAATAGTTAGTGATTTGAAAGAAAAGATAGAAAAGAATGAAACTATAACCGGAGAATATGATATCGTTAATACAGATCGGTCAACATTAGCCACCCTTTTTGGTGTATTAGCGGAAAAAGAAAGTAAAGCGCGTCTGACATCAATTAAAGAGAAAAAGGCAAAAGTAAAGACCTATAATCAAGATATAAATTTAACCTTTAGAGGAAGTGCAGGTCAAAGTTTTGGTGTGTTTCAAACACAAGGAATAAACATTCGGCTAATTGGTGAAGCAAATGACTCTGTGTGCAAATCGATGTCAGGTGGAAAAACAGTGATTATTCCACCAAAATCTGCAGGTTATAAGCCATACGAGAATGCAATTATTGGCAATTGTGCGTTATATGGGGCTACAAACGGTACGCTTTACGTTTATGGACAAGCCGGTGATCGTTTTGCTGTGCGCAATAGCGGAGCTACAGCCGTGGTGGAAGGCACGGGTTTACATGCCTGCGAATATATGACAAATGGAGTTGTTGTGATTCTTGGACAAACCTCAAATAACATTGGCGCAGGGATGACAGGAGGGGAATTATATCTTTTTGAAGATCCGAAGACAAGGATAAATAGTGATTATATCGTGAAAACTACCATGTTACAAAGTGATATAAATAGGTTGAAGATTTTGCTAAAAGATTACCACGAAGAAACAGGATCATCAAAAGCTGAATACATATTATCTGACTGGGAAAATATTTATGAATCTTTTTGCAAATATGTACCCAATACGATGATTGATAAAGAACTTATATCAGAAGATGAATCCGTTAATTAGAATGTTTTTCTAAAGGTTCTTCAGATAATTTTTCTTTAAGCGCAACAAGTTCATTTTTTCTTTGAATGTAGCACTTATGCTCCCACCAGGAGATGTAACTTACTCCCGAAAATAAAATTGACATTGCTAATGCAAACCAAAGAGATTTATCACTCATAACTAAACTTAATACTGATACCAGATACACAGCAGGCCAAAAGTAAAATAGCATTCCTTTAGAAAGATTTACCTGATACTCAGAAACAGACAAAGCATTTTCTAAATCACCTAATATGGATCGCTCAAAATTTTCAGTTTTATGTTTTCGTAGATATCTATTGATAATACTATAGACTGTGATTAATGAGAAAAGAACCACTGAAATGAATGAAAAGGTATTACCTTCATCAAATATAAAATCAAATACGATAAGAATACCCGCAGCTAGTAATCCTGTGAATATTAAGATCCATTCGGTTATGTTTGCTGTTTTACCGGCTCTACGGCCTTTAGAAATTATCTTTTGGTGAAGGGCTTCTTCTCTTATAACATACATAGGTTTGTTATTTTGTGAGTCCCATATTTTTTGAAGATCCTCAAATTTCATGGCGCTCCTCTTTTAATGATTGTTCGGTTAAGTACTTTTTTATTCGATGAATTTTTACACCGATATTACTTTCTGATATTCCAAGGATATCAGCCATTTCTTTATAACTAAAACCATCCAACATAAGCAGAGTTATAGACCGATCAATTTTATTTAACTTTGTAATTTCCGTATAGAGCCATTCCAATCGTTCATCAACCGGCTCATTTGGTTGTTCCAGAATATGATTAACACTGTCAATACTTTGTATTCCGTCAGTGTGCTTTTTATTCTTTCTAGTCCAGTTAAGAGCAACATTCAATGCTATTCGATATAACCAGGTGCTTAATTTAGATTTGTGTTTGAAATTTGGAACAGATCGCCATACTTGGACAGAAACCTCCTGAAACAGATCCTCCTGATCATCCGGAGTAAAGGCGTACGCTCGTATTACTTTAAAAAGCAGTGGTTTATACTCGCCAATCCAGCGATCGAAAATGTCTAATTGGTTTTTATTATTCATACATCATGCGTTCAATCTATTAGTACCAAAGACTGATTGATTTATTACAAGTAAGATGATTTTTTTAAAGAATGTTTTTCATGAATACTGATTTAAATGTTGGTTAATTCAATATTAAATTTGAACTAAACTTTGACTCGAGTTTATAAATTGCTGACCTTTGACCCATAAATTAAATGAAAGAAAGAGTATGAGTTTATCAAAAACTTTAACAAAGAAGGACTATAAATTTTTAGTCGAGTTAGAAGAATTACTGTATGAGCGAAAAGTAGATATGCCGAAAGGTTCATACACTACTTCGATGTATAAAAAAGGGTTAGACAAAATTGCTCAAAAAGTTGGAGAAGAAGCAGTAGAAACTGTCATAGCTTCCAAAAATAGCGGCGACAGTGAAACTATTGCTGAAGCGGCAGATTTACTTTTTCACTTGATGCTGTTATTGGCAGAAAAAGAAATTCCCATGCACAAAGTAATTAAGTTACTTCGGAAACGTCATGATAAAGGAAATCATAAGCATATTGGAGAATAAACCTAAAGTGAATTATCTACCCAAACTGAATCGAGTGCTGTAACAGAATTTCCCTTTGAGTCGGAAGCAGTTATCTCAATTTTATACAACCCATTTGGATAGCGAGATTCTCCTACCTCATTTTTTTCTAAGGTATTCCAAGCATTATCAGGAATAATATCCTCATTCCCACTAAATGTCAGAGAAGTATTGGTAATAATGTAATAAGAAAACATTTTATCAAAGCTATCTAATGCTCCTTCAAAAAGGACGTTGTTTTTATAAACTCTCTCGGGGTTGTTTTGTCTAATGGGTTTTTGAATCTCGAATTTAGTGAAATCAAATGAATCTGAAGAAAATAGCACTGAATCAGATTTAGTTATTTTATAAGATATGTTGGATACCCCAAGGCGATCACCAAATCTTGATATAGGATCATTACTATGTGGTGCAACCTCTCTCATTCCCGCCACGATATCTACTGCTCCGGAAACCGTTGCCAAAGAGTCATTCGAGAACTCAATATTAGTTTGGTTTTTAAAATAGTGGAATGGAGTTTTTAAGACAGGTGGAATTTTGTCCTGATAATAAAAGTAACTTTCCGTATCCAAATCAATAATCTCATCATAATTTGTCCATTCTTTATCTTCCGGTTTTTTTACTCTTTCTAAGTGAAGATGCTCCAACCCTTGAAAATTTATTCTGCCAACGAATGTCCCTTGTTTAACTTTCTCGCCAACATCAACGGCTATTTTATTAATATGAGTGTATGCCCAACCGTAGTTAGTATTGTTTTCACTTTCTATAGTAAGCGTTTGATAATAGGGAGCTGAGCCACTTAAACTAACTACAGTACCTTCTTCGACTGAAAATATCGGTGTCCCATTTTTGACGACTATATCGACACCACTATGAAAATAATTTTGATTCATATCTGTTTCGAAGCCTTGAAATTGCCCGAAATTATTAATCACAAACAAGTTATTAACTAACTCCTTCATAACATCCGCTTCATCCCAGCCGGGATTATGTTGAGGCCAAGGTAAAAATCCATCAGGTGCTGAAACGCGATATTCAGTTTCAAAAACTTCTGAGTCTTTTTCGGGAGGGGTAGAGTCTGTGGAATTACAACTCAGAAACAAAAATGCAACAAAAAGAAAAAATGAGGTTTTCATAGACTTACTTTAAGAGCGTTACTTTTTGAAATGTTTGAAAATCAATTCCTTTAGCAATAATGAAATATACGCCACTTGGTAAATTCGAAGCATCCCAGGATATTTGATGTATACCTTCCGAAAAATTCTTATTCACTAAAATTTTTACATTTCTACCCAGAACGTCAACTACAGAGAGTTGAATTTTCTGGGATGCAGGCACTGAAATCTCAACATTTGTTGTAGGGTTAAAAGGATTTGGATATGAAGATATCCTAAAACCAGATGGTATTTCGTGAGGTATTTCGTTTGTAACAGCCATATTCTCTTTTAAAATCTGAGAAAGTTCAATAAAGAAAATTCCTATTCCTGCTGCTCCGGTGTACCAACCCGTTTTATAAGTTTTTGGACCAAAATCAGTTCGTAAATCATTTGTATAATTTATCCATCTCAATTGATCTGGTTTTGGTTTATCTGCAATATCAAGCAAATATTCGGCTGCTTTTTTGGCATCGTTAAGATATGAGGAATCTTGAGTAAGCTTAGTATATTCAATAAAAGAATGTCCGATTGATGCGGTACCTAACCGATAACCTGTATTGAATTGATCCCAGCCTTCAATATGAGGCCAAAAGGGAAGATTATTCTGATTCTGCACTTTTACAGTGTTAAGCCATTTGATACCGTCTAACGCTTTTCGCTGATATACTGGATTATTAGTTAATGAATAAGATTGAAGTAAGGCCCAAACTACACTCGCAGTTCCATGACTAAAAATTACCGGAAAACTACCTGTTTTATCAGATCGATAAGTCCATGTAAACCCATCATTCACTCTGATAGATGACTGAACTAATCCATCGGCAGCTTGTTCAATTTGATTTAAATAATCTGGATTCTGAGTGATTTCATAGAGTTTCTGCAAAAATTGCATAATACCAACAGTGCCACCAGACCAATGATGATAAGCGTGAGAATCGGTAGTTAATCTTTTCCAGCCAATGCCGGTGCCAATGTTTACTCGATGACCATTTAACCAGTTCATAGCTTTTTTAGCTACATCAAGATAAATAGTATTGTCCGTCACTTCGTAGAGTTGCAGTAAAGATAGGCCTATTCCCGATGAACCATGAGGTAAACCTGTATAGACCTTTTCAAACCCCGGACGAATTACCCAATGAGTTTCATTTCCCTCATTAATTGCTTCCTCAAGAAGAATGGTGGCAATTTCTTCAGCTTTATCAAGGTAAATTTGTTCATCTGTAACTTTATGTAATTCTACCAGATATGAGATACCTCCAGCTCTTCCATATAACCAATCAGGTCCATAATTTTCAATCTTATTTGCATTGGTAAGTTCACGATGTACAAATGTCCCTGCTTTTTTTGCAATTTCGATGTACTTGGCGTCTTCTGTAAGTTGATACAGTTTTAAGAAAAATAAGCCGGTGCCGGCAGAGCCATCTTCTATTCCGGGTAGCCTGGTATTATCATCAACAGAGCGATACCAAGAAGCTTGCGTGGGGCTGATTATACCGACGTCTGTAAGCCAGCTCGCAATTTCGGTTGCAACTTCGGTGTACTTTTCAATTTCTGTTTGTTGCGGAAAAACAGCTGTTGGAAGTAGAATCAGAACCAGAAGAAATTTTGATTTCATAGCAATGTGATTGTTTAGATATATTCATAAAAATGATAAAATTCCAAAAAGACTTTAGTAGGTTAAATAGTCTGACCAAACATAATACGATGTCCATCGATAGTTTTGATACCGAATTCCCTTTGTCCCCAGGGCTTATCCGAAATTTTGGATGTTATATTAACATCAAGTGAAACCAACTCATCATAAAAAGCATCGATTTTATTCATTTCCACATAGGCGAAATATTGATGATCGCCAAGTTCTACTGGGTGAATAGCATCTTTACATTCACCTAGCATTACATAAAAATTATCTAAGTAGAGGAAACTCCAATTTTTATCTCCCCAATCCATTTTCATTCCAAGTTTAGACTGATAGAAGTTAGTTGATTTTTTTAAATCAGGCACTGCAAGTACGTGTCGGGATTTGATTAAAGAAGACATACAATGTGGATTATATTTTTATGATATGTTGAAAATATCATTGTGGACTTTAAATACATGGAAAATTGCTACGAAAGAGATCCAAAAAAGTTAAAGTATAAAAAAAGCTCGACTCTTCTCAGAGTCGAGCTTTTATCTCTATCTTCAGCTTATCAGCTGTTTTCTTGAAGTGTAATTTCTTCTTCAAGCTCTACATCTTCACCATCTTCAACTTCTATATTAGAGATCGTAGAATCTACATAAACTTCATCAGTTGGTCGAATCCATAATTTATAAGTCTCATCATCCAGACCAATGATTTTGAATTCCCCATTTTCATCCGCCTGAGTACCAGACGTATCGGTACCTGCTATAGCATATACATACGGTTCTGCTTCAATTGGTAAAATGGTTCCGGATATACTACCAGAAGAAGTTAAATTCGCTGTTTTTAGAACCGGTTTTAAACCATAAGTTCCATTTCCTCTGACTACAATCGAGCGCGATGCATCGAAATCAATTACTAAATCATAAACTTGATCTTCTTCAATATCAGCTTGCACCAATAATTTATATCCTGATGTTTGACCACTTGGAGTATCTAATGGGATGTTTTCACCACTATTTAATACAACATTGTTTTCATCACCAAGCACCAAACGTATTTGATTGTAACGTCCTTCTTCGAGCTCAATCTCACCAAGGTCTAATGTAGTACCATTTTGATAGTCCAGTAGGTTAACCGTGATGGTATCATTAAAAACTGCCTTCCAGCCATATTCATCAAGTTCATCATCGTCCATATCGCCTGTGTCATCAAGATCATCATCAGCATCTTTTTTTACCAATACTTGATGAATCTCGATATTAACTTCTGCATAATCTGCAGGTGCATCAGTCAATGAAACTCTCATTGTTCCGGAGCCGTCACCACTGCTACAAGCCGTTAGTCCAAAGCCAATTAATAGGGCAATTAAACCAATTACTTTCTTCTCAAAACTTCTTTCTGATCTAAACATATATCGTTTTTATTATAGTTATTATAGTTTGTTTAGTATTTGAAGATGCATCTACCATGAAAGTTCCGGGATCTAACTGTATATGTGTATTAGTTTGAGAAATTAGAATAGTACTAGAGAATTTGTACAATCTCGGCCTTCAAGGAGTTATTTATAGCGCAAAGAATTAGAATGTGATTTCTAGTTATGGAATCGGTAATTTGGTGAATAAAAACAAAAAGAGAATTCAATGAATGTTACAGTAAACTGGCTACAAAAAGACTTCCATATGGAAGCGGATAATGAAGAAGGCGGTAAAATACGCATGGACGGAAATACAGAAATTGGGGGATTGGAAGGAGGGATGAGCCCTATGCAGCTTCTTCTTGCAGGAATTGGAGGGTGCAGTGCTATTGATGTAATTTCTATTTTAGAAAAACAAAAGCAAGAGCTTGATAATCTTATTGTTGATGTGGATGCGGAGAAAGTAAAAATGAAAGAAGGTTATTCTGAATTCAAAAAAATACACCTGCATTTCAAATTTTCGGGTAATCTGGATGTTAAAAAAGTGGAACGCGCTTTGAAATTATCAATTACCAAATATTGCTCCGTTTCCAAAGCTTTGGAAAAAGGCTCTGAAATCAGTTATGATTATTCAATAATCGACTAAAAAAAGTTCCGGCATTCATTTCTCAATAATTGGATGCCGGATATTTTTTACTTTTTCTTTTCCTTAAACTCTTCCAAAGAAAGACCTTTCATCACTGCATCATAACTAGAGATATCTTTTGGTAAAATGATGTCGTTTTTATCCTGACCTAAGCCTTCCAGTGTATTCAGGTATTTCTCAGAAAGACGAAGTTTCATCGCTTCCGTTCCCATAGGTTGCGAAAGTGCAGCTGCTATCTTCTCGATGGAGATTGCTGTCGCTTCTGCTATAGATTCGATCTCATTAGCAAGCCCTTCCGCTTCATTAATCTGTCTCTGCATTTCTGCTTCGGAGATATTCACCATTTCAGCTTTGATACCTTCAGCATCGTTTACTTTAGAGCCTTGAACCCCTTCAGATTTAGCAATTACCGCACGACGGTCACGCTCTGCTGTCATTTGACGTTCCATTGCATTTTGTACAGTTCTAGGTGTAAGAATATTTTTGATCTCATACCGATGTACTTTAATTCCCCAAGGCATTTCAATCTCACTGAGTACTTTTACCACTTCTTTACTCATGAAAGCTCGTTCTTCAAAAGTCTGATCCAGATCCATAAGTCCAATAACAGATCTGGTGGTAGTTTGGGCTAACTGAATAGCAGCATAGCGATAATTCGTAACTCCATAGCTGGCATTAACCGGATCCATAACGCTTAAATAGATCACGCCGTCCACTTCAACTTTTACGTTGTCTTTAGTGAAGCATTCCTGCGGTTCTACTTCGATGGTTTCTTCACGCAGATCTTGCTTATACACTACTTTATCTACAAAAGGAACCAGGGCATGAAATCCAGGTCCAAGCGTTTTGTGGTAATTTCCCAATCTTTCTACAATGTATGAATATTGATTAGGTACAAGACGCAAAGACTTGATCACTTTAAAAATGATGAACAGAGTAAAAAGACCAACAAGAACCTGACTAATAATTTCAATGATTTCCATGACTAGTTGTCTCCTTTAATTTCTTTACTCTTTGTATGATCACTCACTTTACTAACTCCTTCAAAGAAGGTTTTCAGGTTTGCCGTTTCCGTAGGTAGTACTGAAACGTTTGAGTTTTTAAGTATAGATCCAAATTGCTCAATGTATTGTTCCACCAATTTTGTACGAACAGCCAGCTCTCCACCCGGTTTTTGCATAGCTTCCGCAATTCGCTGAATTCCGTTTGCAGTAGCATTGGCGATCAATTCAATTTCTTTAGCTTTACCTTTGGCTTCGTTGATTCGGCGCTGACGAGCACCTTCTGAAACCAAAATTTGACTTTGCTGCTCTCCTTCAGATTCATTGATTCTTGCCTGACGAAAACCTTCTGAATGAGTGATCTCGGCACGTTTTTCACGTTCTGCTTCCATCTGTTTTTCCATGGTGTCTACGATCTCATTGGAAGGGCGAATGTTCTTGATTTCGTACCGAAGCACTTTGATCCCCCACGGACCGGCCGCTTTATCAATTTCACGAACGATATTTTCGTTCATGGCCTCTCGTTCAGAAAAAGTATCGTCTAAGGTGATCTTTCCTACTTCAGAACGCATAGTGGTTTGAGCCAGATTAATAGCCGCCGCCTGATAATTATTAATTCCATAGCTGGCTTTGTGAGCATCCATCACTTTAATGTAAACTAATCCATCAACGGCCACTTCAATATTGTCTTTGGTGATACAAGTTTGGCTTGGAACATCCAGAACTTGCTCACGCATTTCACGTCTGTAAGCCGGGCGGTCCACAAATGGAACCAAAAAGTGAAATCCGGGTTTTAAGTTCTTTTTAAATTTACCGAGTCGTTCTTGGATTACTTCTTCTCTCATTTCCACTATGATAAATAATCGAGTGAGTATAAAGTACAGAACAACTAATGTGATAAGAACACTGGTCCAAAACATGATAGCCTTTAATTTTTGTGTTTAAGTTTTTCTGAGGTTGATTCCTGAATTTGATCCACAGGCTCTACGATCCAGGTGGTATTGTCTCGATATTTGATCTTAACTTTTGTGCCTGCGGGAACTTCTCCCTCCAAAGTTCTTGCTTGCCACGAAATTCCTTGAAAACGAATTCTACCTTCATCATTATGTTCATTCAGTGGTTCAACCACTTCTACGATCTGATCCATTGCTTCGTAGTCTTCATCCGCAAATTTATACGACGTTTCTCCTTTCAAATATTTTCTGATAAAAGGCATTGCCATAATAGAAATTCCGGCTGAAGTAAATATCCATGCCATAGTTGCAGTAATCGGGTCGTCCAGAAAACCAAGAAAACGAGCTAGCGCAACCAAAAGTCCGCTTGCTCCTAAAATCAATGCCATACCGCTCGGAATCACAAACTCGAGTAGCATCAGAATTATTCCGCCTATTAAAAAGATCCAGGTAAGTAGTTCACTATCCATAGCTTTGTGATGAATTTTACTGTTCTTAGTAGATACCAAAATCATTGATAAAAATCTTGTTTAGTTGGTACTAATTTTTGTATTAATTTCGGGGTGATTATGTCTCTGTAAAATATTTAGTCAATCATGAAGATGTTATCTAATTCATTGATAGTTGAGGTTGGAACTTCCTCTGTCTCCTCCTGCAACAGGAGGAGTATTTGATGGAAAGAATCAAAACATGTTTCAGTTTCCCCTCCTTACGAAGGAGGGGCGAACTTCCCCGTAAAACAAATATGGTAGGCAAACGGGGAAGTCAGGAAATGACGAGTATTCAGATATAAGATATATCGATTAGATTTAGATGAATTTTCAAACACACTATGATAAGCAGATACTTCCGAAGAGTCTTGCAGATTAATAAACTGGATTCTTCGCTTTTGCTCAGAATGACTTAATATTATGCCCGAAAAAGACGACAAAAAGAAACGCTCAATTGCTTCCTTAAAGGATACATTACTAAAGATATTTGCGCTCAGTAAGCCGTACAGAGGAAGGTTCTACTTTGCAACGGTTGTTGTTCTGTTGGCATCGGGTATCTGGCTTACGGTTCCGTTGGGGTTACGGGAATTATTGGATGCAGTATTTGAAAAAGGGGATGGAAGCCTTTTAAACCTGTTAGCAATCGGTCTTATAGGGCTGTTCATACTACAATCACTTTTTAGTTTTACGGGAAATTATTTCTTGGAATGGGTAGGGGAACGAGTGGTTACTGATCTTAGGAAAAAAGTGTATGAACACTTATATCGACTAGGTTTTAAGTTCTTTGCGGAGAGACGTTTAGGTGAGATTACCTCACGGTTAACAAATGACGTTGGTTCTATCAGAACAGCGTTAACGGATTCACTGCCACAATTACTAACTATCACTTTCTCAATGATTGGTTCTGTTTCTTTGATGGTGGTTTTAAACTGGAGACTGAGTGCAGTGATTTTTGTAACGGTTCCATTTATAACTATAGCAACAAGGTATTTTGGTCAAAAGATCAGAAAGCTTTCAAAAGGAATTCAAGATGAATTAGCTGATTCAACGGCGGTAGCCGAAGATGCGTTGGGAGCTGTGAGGCTGGTAAAAGCATTTGTTCGTGAAACCTATGAAGTAAGCCGATACTCGGATTCTATTGAGAAATTGTTCGGAACTGTTCGGCGAAAAGTAGTACTCACTCAGTTGTTTTGGTCGGGAGTGGGAATCATGTTCATGGGTACGTTAGTAGTTATTTTCTGGTATGGAGGCAAAGAAGTTCTTGAAGGGCGATTAAGTGCAGGAGATTTGGTTGCGTTCATTATTTATGCATTGAATATTTCCAGATCCATTAGCCAGACTTCTAGATTGTACACGGCCGTAAATACGGCAGCCGGAGCATCCGAACGGATTTTTGAGTTGCTGGATGAAATTCCTGAAATCGATGATAAACCGGATGCGATTGAAGTAAACGATGTGGATGGAGAATTAGAATTTAGAGAAGTTGGTTTCCGGTATGAAGAAGAGCGACCCGTTTTAAAGAATATCAGCTTTAAAGCAAAAGCAGGCGAAACGATCGCATTGGTTGGTCCGAGTGGAGCAGGAAAGACGACTTTGCTGAATCTGATTCCAAGATTTTACGATGTTGAAAAAGGAGTAATAAAACTGGATGGAACTCCGATCAACGACCTGAAAGTAAAATCATTTCGTGAGCATATATCCATTGTGCCGCAGGAAGTTCACTTATTCAGTACTACCATTAAAGACAATCTAAAATATGGAAAACTGGATGCAACCGAGGAAGAGATCATTCAGGCAGCGAAAGATGCCAATGCTCATGATTTTATAATAGAACATCCTGATAAATATGATTCGCTGATCGGCGAAAAAGGAGTGAAGCTTAGCGGTGGACAAAGACAGAGAGTAGCCATTGCCCGAGCAATCCTCAAAAATCCCGAAATTCTGTTGCTGGATGAAGCGACTTCTTCGTTGGATTCAGAATCGGAAGCCCAAGTTCAGGATGCTTTAAACCGATTGATGAAAAACAGAACGACCTTTGTAATTGCCCATCGTTTATCCACCATTCAAAATGCAGACCGGATTTTAGTACTGGACAAAGGCGAGATAGTAGAAGAAGGAACGCATACCGAGCTACTTGCCAAAGGCGGAATGTACAATCACTTGTACGAGTTACAGTTTAGAGATTTGGCTGGGGAGAGTTTTGGTTGAGAAGAACAGGAATCAGTCTAGTTGTCTCGCTTGGATTAATTTTTGAATTGCTAAATTACATAACAGGACGCTTGTGATAGATTGGGAAGTTAATACGAATTGATAAATAAATAGATTTATGGATACAGAATTAATTTGGGATTTTATGAATTCTACATTCGCTAGTTGGTTTTTTCCAACAATAATAATTGGATTTATAATCTGGTCTTATAAATTATGGAAACAAAATGATGAGAAGAAAAATGATCTACGATCTAGGATTGAGGAATTAGACATTGAGATATCTTTTAGATTATCACGGATTCCGACAATATTTTTTGGAAATTTAATTTCAAGAAATAAATCATATGTAACAAACAAAAGTAATTTTTTGAGAGATTACTTAGAGTTTAATAAACAAAATTATATATATTATAAATTCAAAGATGAATCTACATCAGGGCTTATGATTAGGTTGTCATCATTAGTTGAAACTGAAGATAAGAGAGCAATTAAAAAAGCAGCTTTAAGAATTATTGATTTCAAACAAGTTTATTTAAATAATCACGAAAAAATTGATAGCAAGTTTGAAGAAAATGTTTGCAAAAGCTTAAGCGATGAAGTTTTTCTAAATAGATGGGATTGGGATAAAATTGATGATTGAACTCTTACATGTTTTCTTAAGCAAGATACAATGAGTAGCTATTAAAATCTCCCTTCTAAGGGAGACCGATCGAAAACTAGTGTGAGATCAGAGGGATGTTGTGCAGTTTATGAGCTGGAAAACTGGACAACATTTAATTTTCATTCCGTATGTCTTGTTCGGAATGTGAGATTGAGGCTCCGCATGTTGGTTTCAATTTGTCATTGGAAGCAGGAGCTTCCGACTGGCATTCCCAAGCAGAGCTTGGGAACCAGGTTAAAGGAGGATATTCAAAACTTCAATAGGTAAGTTTGGTAGGATGACCTATTAAAAATCAATTCCCATTATTATACGTTCGAATTACATCTGTATAACTCATATCAACAAGAAGACTTCTGTTATCTAGCTCTTGTAAGAAACTTACCGGAACTCCGGCGTTGTACATTCCAATAATTCCAGAATAGGAGAAGGTGTCTAAAAATTCAGCGGCATTTAACTCCAGTAAGTATTGAGTGGTTACCCCTCCGTTATACATGCCGATAATAGCTGAGTAAGAAAATTCATCTAAAAAGTCAGCCGCATTTAACTCGTTCAAATAGTCAATTGTAACACCGCCATTATATAAACCGATTAATGCTGAATATGAGAAATCATCCAGGTAGTCGCCTGCTTCCATACTTGCGAGGTACTGATTGGTTACTCCACCGTTATACAAACCAATTATTGCTGAATAGGAAAAGTCATCCAGATAATTTCCGGCTTTTAATTGGTCAATATAACTTATAGGCACTCCGCTATTGTATAAACCAATAATTGCAGAGTAAGAAAAGTCATCAAGATATTCTGCCTCATTCATCATAACTAAATATTCTATAGGCACACCACCATTGTATAATCCGATAACTGCGGAATACGAAAAGTCGTCCAGAAAGCCAATATTATCTAATTCTCCCAGATAGGACAGAGGAACCCCACTGTTATATAATGCCTGAATACCTGTCGATGAAAAATAGTCGGTATAGCCTGCTTCGGTTGCGGCTTGCAGATAATCAAGATAGGAACCTGATACACTCTGAGTTGTTGAAACTCTAGGAGGAAGTGGTGCAGCAGGAGGTAATGGGGCCTGTACTACATTTTGTCCCTGAGATACAGTCGCTTGGTTTCCATTATCAAAAGTAAAAATGGAAATCGGACTGCTTGTTAAAAACCATACAGCCGGTATTACTGCAAACAGTAATAAAGCAATGATGTTTCTTTTGGTGGATGTTGGCGGTTCAACAAATTCCTGATTGATATTCTCTGTATCGGCTTCCGCTTTAGATTGTTCATCTATGTAGGAATCAAGATCAAAATCGGGATCATCCTGATTACCACGTAATTCATTTTTAAATCTTTGTGAGCTCATAATGTTCTAGTTATTTTCGTCTTTGTACATTTCTACAACATCCACAAAGCTCAGGTCTTCATATAGTCCTTTTTCTTTCAAACCGTTAAGGAATTCTGTTGTTACTCCGGCTTTGTAGTATTCTGTTATATAAACAAAACTCAGATCGTCAAGATATCCGGCCTGATCCAAAGTTCTTAAATAATCCATAGACACATTGTTTTTATAGAATTCGCTTATTCCGATAAAATTAACTTTATCTAAGAATCCTGCATCTTCGAATTCAGAAATATAGCTCAGTGGGATATCGTTGTTATAGAATTCGGATATTGCGACAAAGTTTAAATCATCTAAAAAACCTGCGTTATTAACTTCCTGAATGTAGGAAATGGGAACACCTGCCGAATGTAGCTGACGAGCTTGAAAAGCACTCAACTTGTCGTTTTCTAATAATCCAAGTTCTTTTAATTCCACTAAATAATCAGTAACAGGAGGAAGTTCCGCATTTGCTGAAGCTCTGGATAGTTCTCTTTCTATAGCTCTTTCAATTTCACGTGTTTCAGGAATAGTAATTTCGGGAATTCTGATCTCAGGTATGTCTATCACAATTTGATTTCCGGTTTGACCTGTTGCTATAATTCTGGTTTCATCACTACCAAAAATACTTCCATAAGCTTGAGTTGGACTCCAATCGTGATACCAAAGAAAGGCAGTAAAAACTAATCCTAATCCTAGTACGGCATTTTTTAGGAAAGAACCTTCTGGTTCTACTTCTTTGGGTTGATTGGGTTCTTGCTTTTGGTGTGATTGTTCTTCGAGATAGGAGTCGAGATCGAAGTCATCATTCTTGTTGGAGTTTTTAAATCTGCCCTGCTGTGTCATTGTGGTACAATTTTTTCAATAAGACGATAAACAGTGCTCAATTGTTTCAAATCAAAAATATTCTCTTAAAGTTTGTTAGATTAGACAAAATCATAAATAAATTCCCTTTAAGATGAAAAAAAGTATAGTTGGCGTAGTATTTTTAATGATGTGTTTTGTATCAACGGTGGTATTGGCTCAGCTACCGGTGTCGTTAACACTTCCTCAGGCAAGCCCTAAGGAAACACGAAGTATCACCATCGGATTTACAACCATCAGTTTTGAATATAACTCCGTAGGTATTAAAGGTCGTGAAATTTGGGACGGACTTGTTCCCTACGGTGAAGTGTGGAGAACAGGCGCAAATAAGAATACTCTTTTCACTGTAACCGATGATGTACTAATAAACGGACAACAGCTAAAAGCAGGTTCTTATGGAATGCATACTATCCCGGGAGAGGATGAATGGGTAATCATTTTTTCAAACTTCAGTGAAGCATGGGGAAGTTATTTTTATGATGAAAGTGAAGATGCGCTTCGGATCAAAGTCACCCCGGAGGATATGGAAAGTAAATATGAATGGATGAAGTTTTCATTCAGTGATTATACTGCTACTTCCGTGGATATTTCGTTGAAATGGGCACATCTGAAAGTTCCTTTTAAAGTTGAGGTACCAATGGAAACTACTTTTGCTCATATTGAAAATCAGTTTAGAACACTTCCGGCATTTTCGTGGCAAGGTTGGGTTCAGGGAGCAACATATTTACAAAATAATGATTACAAACTAGATGTAGCATTACAATGGGCAGCAAGAGCTTTACAAATTGACCGAAGTGTTCAAACACTAGGCTTGCATTCAAAATTACTAGTGTTAAATGGTAAAAAAGAAGAAGGACTAAAAGAAGCCGAAGAAATGAGAAATATCTGGTCAGATGATTGGAGGTCACATTATTCTGCTGCGGAGGTTTATGAAGAAGCCCAAGAACTTAAAAAGGCTGAAGAAGCCTACAAACAAGCAAAAGAGTTAGCAACTGATGATAGAACCAAACAAGTGTTGGAGAATAGAATTGATTCTTTGAAAGAAAAGTGATCAAAGACTGAAACTAGTAACTAATAATCAATAACTTTTTGTTAATGATTATTAGTTATTTAATAGAATTCAAAGCTAGTTTTTAGCTTCACCTTTATAAAGCAGCTCAGCAAGCTCCACGATCTTTATGAACTCAGCTCGATATCCATTTTCATCAACACCTTTTGATTCTTTGGCCAACTGTTGAACCATTTCGAATGAACTGCTTCCTTTGAATTTTGAATCACGAAGTAACATACCGAAGGAAGCTACTGATGATGCAAACTTGAGGTTTTCTGATAATTCAGATCTGTCTGATCTTTTTATGACCTGAGTAACAAGTTTGCTTTTTTCACCATCAGGTTGTTTGTATCGGAGTTTTACAGTCATCAATTCATCATTAAAACCATTTACAGGTGTAGTCGGTGTTTGATATTTTAGAGGGTCGATATCACTTAAAGATGAATCTATATCTACTCCATGTGGAATAACTTCATATATAGCAGTCACGGTATGTCCCGCCCCAAGTTCTCCGGCATCCTTTTTGTCATTGTTGAAGTCTTCATCAGCTAATAAACGGTTTTCATAACCTATCAATCGGTATGCTTTTACGTTCTGAGGATTGAACTCAACCTGAATTTTCACATCTTTTGCAATTGTATGAAGGGTTCCTCCCATTTCAGAAACAAGTACTTTTTTGGCTTCCAGCAAATTATCGATGTAATAATAATTTCCGTTTCCATTGTTGGCGATCTGCTCCATTTTAGAATCTTTCAGATTACCGGAACCGAATCCCAGTACGGAAAGGAAAATTCCCTCGTCTCTTTTTTCTTCAATCAGGTCTACAAGTTCACTGTTACTAGAGACACCTACATTGAAGTCACCATCCGTTGCAAGAATAACTCTGTTGTTTCCTTCTTTGCGAAAGTTCTCTTTAGCAACATCATAAGCTTGTTTTATTCCCGCTGCTCCGGCGGTTGAGCCACCGGCATTTAGTTTATTTAGTGCTTCCAGAATAGTTTCTTTATCAGCTCCGGATGTTGGAGGCAGAATCAATCCTGAACTCCCGGCATATACAACAATAGAAACATAATCGTCTTCTCTTAATTGATTGGTAAGTAGTTTAAATCCTTTTTTAAGTAGCGGAAGTTTATTGTGAGAACTCATAGAGCCGGAAACATCCAATAAAAAAACTAAGTTACTAGGTGGAAGATTATCTGCTTCAATTTTTTCTCCCTGAATTCCGATTTGAACCAATTGATGATCCGGATTCCAGGGAGCTTTTCCAACCTCGGTATTCACAGAAAAAGGATGTTCTCCTACAGGATTCTCGTAATCATAACTGAAATAGTTAATGAGTTCTTCTACACGAACCGCATCTTTTACAGGTAAGCGACCATCCATGATCATTCGACGAACATTTGAATAAGAAGCACCATCTACATCAATAGAAAAAGTAGAAAGAGGAGTTTTGGTTGCCCATTTATATGTATTTTCGGAGATATCAGCATATTCTTCCGTATTATTATAAGATTCTCTTACTAGCATTTTATGAGAGACACCACTAATTCCACTTAAGGTCCTGGGAGGGGGTAAACTCATTGCTCCATCAAGATCAAATTTAACTATTTCTTCATTAGATATTTGAACAGGAACACTCGGATTTAATGAAATTATAAGATCCTTGAGTCCTGATTTTGGAACTTTGATTTGTTTGGTGAACTTGTTAAACCCAATGTATTGTACCTCAAGTGTATAAGTTCCGGGATTAATATAAAACTCAAAATTCCCATCAACATCTGAAGTTTCACCAATGGAGTTACTCTTAATTTCGATAGTTACCCCAATCAAAGCTTGTTGCGTATCTGAATCAATAACTTTCCCTTGAACTATTACCTTGTCATAATTGACCTTAAATTTTTGATATTCGATTACTTCCGGTAAAACGAGCAGTAGCAGGCTTGCAATGAGAGTCTTCATGTAGATTCCCTAAATTTATTGAAGATTGTGATTCAACCTAACCGATTGTAAACCGATGTTAAATCACATAAGGATGTTATAAAGACGAACAAACGTTAAAGAAAGTTGATGAGCATTTTGAATAACCAATAATCAACATTCAGCAACCAATGGAAATTGAGTGTTCATTATTGAATATTGTTCTCCCTACCATGGAAGGTTATCCAGATCTACATTTCCACCGGTTATGATAATACCAACTTTCTTTCCTTTAAAACGCTCAGGGTTGTTAAAAAGGGCGGCCACAGGAACGGCACAAGATGGTTCAATGATCATGTTCATCCGTTCCCAAATAAATCGCATTGCAGAAATAATAGATTCTTCATCAACAGTAAGAATATCGTCGACCTGGTTTTTTATAATTTGAAAAGGGAGTTCTCCAAGAGAGGTTCTGAGTCCATCAGCAATGGTGTTTGTACTGTATGCCGGAATTAATTTTCCTGCTTTGAAAGACCGGTACGCGTCGTCTGCTTCTTTTGGTTCTGTACCGATGACTTGGATATCGGGTTTTAAAGATTTTACAGCCAGAGCGGTTCCACTTAGTAAACCACCGCCACCAATTGGTGTCATAATTATATCCAAAAAGGGACATTCTTCCAGAAGTTCGACTGCCGTAGTACCTTGTCCTGCTACAATTCGAGCGTCATTATAAGGATGTATAGTTGTAGCACCTGTTCTTTGCACTACTTGTTTAAGAGTACCTTCTCTTGCATCTAAACTTGATTCACAAAAAGTAACTTCAGCTCCATAATTTTTGACGGCCTCTACCTTTACTTTGGGTGCATTTTCAGGCATAACTACATAAGCTTTTACACCTCTGATTTTAGCTGCCAATGCTAAAGCTTGAGCATGATTTCCAGAGGAATGAGTAGCAACACCTTGTTGAGCATCAGAATTCGAAAGTGTTAGTACCGCATTGCATGCACCTCTGAACTTAAAGGCACCAACTTTTTGAAAATTCTCACATTTAAAGAAAATAGAAGCATTTAGTCGGGTATCAACTTTGGCACTAGTCAGAACCGGTGTGCGATGAGCATACGGGGTAATTACCTTATGGGCAGCTTTAATGTCAGAGATTGTGGGAATTGTAAGAATGTCGATCATTTGTTATCAAATAGTTTAACCAAAATAAGGAGAATAGGGGATTGTATTTTGGCAAATGTCATATACATATAAATTTGTAATCAAAAGGTCTTCTGTTGTACAAATTCGTTCTTCTTTTTACCCTTTTTTCTGTCGGGTTATCATATTCGTATGCTCAAGACTCAATAAAGCTTTCCAGAATCAATTCTCCTGTTGTCATAGATGGGTTTTTGAATGAATCGGCTTGGAATAATATTGAACCGTTTCCAATGGTACAATATGAGCCTGTTTTCAATGGTAAATTAAGTGAGAAGACAGAAATTCGAGTAGCTTACGATGATGAGTTTTTATATGTAGGCGCTAAAATGTTTACAGAAGACCCCTCTACAATTGCCGCTAATAGTTTATATAGAGACGGGTACAGTGGTGACGATGTGTTTGCTATAATTTTAGATCCCTTTAATGATAATCAGAATGCTCTTAGGTTTTTCACTACTCCAGCTGGAGTTAGGTTTGATCAATCTATTTCAAATGATGCTAATTCCATTGCAGGTTCAAATGCTGTTAACGGTAGTTGGAATACATTTTGGGATGCTTCTAGCACTATAAATGAACAAGGTTGGTTTTCTGAAATGAGGATCCCATTTTCGAGCATTGGATTTCAAAGCAAACAAGGAGTTGCAGAAATGGGTTTGATAGTTTACCGATGGCTGGCTTACCATAACGAACGGCATATTTACCCGGCAATTCCTCCAAATTGGGAACAAGGAAATATCAAACCTTCACAAGCTCAGGATGTAGTAATAACTGACGTAAGTACAAAAAAACCGATCTACTTTACTCCGTATATCTTAGGCGGATTTTCTAGAATAAACCAGATTGGAGCCGACTCTGCCAATTACTTTTATGATGACGAAACTCAAACGGAAATTGGCTTTGATGTAAAGTATAACATTACATCTAATTTAACTTTAGATGTTACGGTAAATACAGATTTTGCTCAAGTTGAAGCAGATGATCAACAACTGAATCTGACTCGATTTTCGTTGTCTTTTCCTGAAAAAAGACAATTTTTTCAACAACGTTCAGGGCTTTTCGATTTCAACTTCGGAAATACACGTGTTTTCTATAGTCGAAGAATTGGATTGGATCAATCAGGAAATCCAGTCCGGATTTTAGGAGGTGCCAGATTAACCGGAAAGGTGAAAAGTTTAGACATTGGGTTCCTAAACCTTCAAACGGGCAATAGCGGTAATTTCGAGTCTGAAAATTTCAATGTTCTTCGATTAAAGAAAAGCGTGATAAATCAAAGTACTTATATAGGTGGGATATTTACAAGCAGGTTGGGCGTTGACGGAAGTTCAAATATCGTTGCGGGTGTTGATGGAGATTTTAACATTTTCGGGGATGATTTTATAGAAGCAAGACTTAGTCAAAGTATAGATGATTCTGTACCGGAAGATAACAGGTACGATTTTGTTGACAACAGTATTTTTAGAATAACATGGCAACGTAGAGCATCAATAGGGTTGTTTTATAGATTTTTTGTAAATAGAACAGGATCCGAATTTGAACCCGGAATTGGTTTTTTTAAAACCGTAAACACTACAGATTATTTTTATAGGCTTGGCTATGGTTGGTTGAGTAAAGAAGAGTCCATATTTCGTCAACATTCGATCAATATTGGGAGTTTTAATATCTTTGAAAATGAAACATTTGACCTAAGGAGTAGGTTTATTTCTACGGAATGGAATACAGATTTTAAAACTTTGGGATCAGGAAATGTAGAGATCAGATTTAATCAAGAACATCTATTGCCCGAAGAAGATTTTAAACTGCTTAGTAAAATCTACATACCTGTGGGGAATTATGATTTTTTTGAAGCAAAGTTTGCTTACGACTCACCCGGAAACAAAAGGTTTAGTACTAAATTTAATGCGGGGTTTGGAAATTTATTTGATGGGACCAGGAGTGAGTTTAATATTGAACCAAGATTTATTGCCAATATTCATTTAGAATTAAGTGGGAAATATCAAATCACGAAACTAAACTTTCCAAGTGTTCAAGGTAGAGAAATAGAGGAGTTTACGGCTCATATTGCACAATTCAGAGCTCAGTATGCCTTCAATAAGAAAGTTTCAACAAGTGCATTTATTCAGTATGGCAATATTGCTGAACTTGCAGGGGCTAATGTCAGATTCAGATATAATTTTAGTGAAGGGAGAGATCTTTGGCTTGTATTAAATGAGCAATCGTATACGGTTCGAAATCAGAGAGATTTGGGACTTCCGAGATTACCTAACCTGCAAAGTGGTTCAATACTCTTAAAATACAATCATACATTTATATACTGAGAGAAATTAAGCGCAATTGAAGCGGAAGTTTAACTCCATTTTACGCACTTTTTTAGTAGCATAGGGCAAATTAAAATTAACTATTCTATGAAAAAATTTACGTTCCTACTGTTAATTAGTTTTGTCTCATTATCTGCATCAGCACAAATAGAAGATACAATTGATAGATTTCAATTTGATCCGTCTATAAGCTATGATTCTTCCATACCTTCACCAGCTGAATTTCTTGGATATGAACTTGGAGAAGAATATACTTTTCATCATCAGGTGATGGATTATTTTGAAAAACTGGCAGAGCTTTCCGATAAGATAACATTCCGCGAATATGCCAGAACTTATGAAAATAGATCGGTGAATTACGCGATTATTACTTCTTCTGATAATCATTCGAACTTGGATCGGATCAAATCACAAAACTTAAAAGTGGCAAACTCTCCCAGTTCTGTAACCGTGAAAGACGAGCCTGTTGTAGTATGGATGAGTTACAATGTACATGGCAATGAGCCATCCAGTAGCGAGGCTGCAATGCAAACTGCGTATCGTTTAGTTGCTTCAACTGACTCTGAAACTAAAAAATGGTTAGACAATTCCGTAGTTATTATTGATCCGATGATGAATCCGGATGGGAGAGACCGCTATGTTTATTGGTATAAATCAAGTCAGGCAAACGTACTTAATGTGAATGCTTCAGATCTTGAACATGACGAAATTTGGCCGGGCGGTAGAACAAATCATTATTGGTTTGATTTGAATAGAGATTGGACGTGGTTGGTACATCCTGAATCAAGAGGAAGAATAAATGTATATCAACAATGGATGCCACAAGTTCATATCGATTTTCATGAGCAGGGATTTAACAACAATTATTTTACCATGCCGGGAACAACTCCACGAAATCATGAGCTGCCGGCAGATTATGAAAAATGGGCAGATGTATTTGGTAGAGGAGCAATTGAAGAATTTGATAAAGCTCAAGTGAATTTTGAGACAAGAGAACGCTTCGATTTCTTTTATCCGGGATACGGTTCTTCTTATCCAAGTATTATGGGTGGAATCGGAATGTTGGCAGAACAGGGTGGACACAGCCGAGGTGGTCGAGCAGTAAAAACCAATGATGGTTATGTACTTACTCTTCGTCAACGTGTATTTGATCATTACAAAAACGGTATTTCAATTGTAAAAACATCCGTAGAAAACAGAAAAGCACTGGTAGAATATTTCCAAGATGCACGTTCTCAGAATACACAAAAGGGAAATACAAAAGCTTATATCCTGCCAAACAATTCCAATGATTATACTTATGATGTTGTGAACTTGATGGTAAAGCAAGGCGTGCAGGTTGAACAGGCAAATGATGATTTTAATATCAGAAACGCATACAACTATTGGGATGGTAACGCTTCATCAAGGTCTTTTAAAGCAGGTGATTTCATAATTAAAACTGATCAACCTGCGCATTTGTTTATTAATACGTTGATGAGAAGGCAGTTAGAGATCAAAGATTCTGTAATGTATGATATGAGTACATGGTCGGCTCCATTGGCTTATAATCTGGATGCTGCGTGGACTAATTCTGACGTAAAAGTAAATACTTCTCCGATTGATGCTATGATGGTGCATCCAAACGGACTATCTAATGGAAATGCTCAATATGCTTATGTGATAGACTGGAGTCAAAGAAATGCACCAAAGGCGCTTGCTCATCTTTGGAAACAGGGATATAAAGTTCGTTCAGCAGAAAAAGGATTTACAAAAGATGGTGTTGAATATTCCCGAGGAAGTATAGTAGTGTTGCTGGGGCGAAATAAGCATAAAGAACAAAATATTCATCAGGATATGAAAACTATTGCAAACTCAGCTAATGTAAAGATAGCGGGGTTTAATACCGGAAGAATGGATGCCGGTAGCGATTTGGGTTCACCTAGTATGAGACCAATTGAAGAACCTAGGGTCGGTTTAATGATGGATTCAGGGTTTAGTTCTTATACTGCAGGGCAAATTTGGTTTTTGTTTGATCAATGGACAGAGCTTGGTATTGACAGAATTAGATCGGGTAGTATAGATGGTTTAAACTTAAGTGAATATGATGTGATTATTTTGCCCGGAGGATACGGACTGAATGGTACATTCAGTGAAAGTACCAGAGATGAATTGAAAAATTGGGTTCGCAATGGAGGAACATTAGTAGCAACTGAAGGTGCTACGGCATGGCTTACCAAAGACCAATCAGGAATAACTCCGGTACAATTATTTGAGGAAAAAGATGAAGACGAAGATAAAATTGATCCGGCAGCCTATACTAAATACAAAGATCAGGAAGATTCCAGTGGTCTAAAAAGAATTCCAGGATCAGCATTTAAGGCGATGATTGATAATTCACACCCGTTGGCATTTGGGATGAAAGACAAGCTGTATGCGCTTAAATTTAGCACGAATGCGTTGAAGCCGGATCCTGCCTTCAGCACAGTTGGGTATTATTTAAAAGATGCGGATGATGTGTTGGCTTCAGGCTATGCGTCAATGGAGAATAAAGAAAAAGCATCCGGTAAAACATTTGCAGCTGTTCAAGGGATGGGAAGAGGAAATGTAGTTTTCTTAATGGACAATACGCAGTATAGAATGTTTTGGGTTGGCCCGGCAAGAATGATGCAAAATGCAGTTATGTTGGTGCCGGGGTTCTAGTCACTAAATTTTAATTCCTAAATCTGTTGATGACTACCGTCCGCTTGACGTAGTAAGTTTAAGTCCGTTAGTATTTATAATCTGACGGACTTAAATTAAGTATCAAAAATAACTCTCTTCAAACCGCTCAAAGTGGCAAGTATACCCATTAGGGTGTTTAACCAAATAATCTTGGTGCTCCGGTTCGGCGGGCCAAAAAGTAGTATATGGCTCTAAAGTAGTAACTACTTCTTTGTTCCATCTGTTGGATGCATTTACGGCCTGAATAACTTCTTTAGCTATTTCTTTTTCTTCTTCATTTTGAAAAAAGATGGCTGAGCGATAGCTGCTACCCCGATCATTCCCTTGTTGATCTACAGTGGTTGGATCGTGCATTCGGTAAAAATAATCCAATAAATCTTTAAAGGACGTTTCGTTTGGATCGTAGGTAATTTCAATACCTTCAGCATGACCAAGATGATTGCGATAGGTTGGATGTTCATTTTGACCGCCGATATAACCAACTTCTGTATCTTCAACTCCGGGACGAACTCTAAATAAATCTTCCATTCCCCAAAAACAACCGCCGGCTATGTACGCCTTTTTTGAATTTTCCATATCATTTTCTTTGTTATCGAACTATTGAAATTTGCTTACTATATGAATGATTAAACAAACTTAAATAGTGAAAAGTTGCTAATTAGATTTTAAATGACTGAAATTCTAACTTTTTTAGTCTTTAGTTTTTTGTTGTCGATAAGTTTAACTACTTGAGCTACTTTATCCGATTTAACTGCTGCAAATGCTGATTCCTGTTTCAATTCAATATCACCGAGTTCGCCTTTCTTGAGTTTTCCTTCTTTAAAGAAAAAACCGGCAATATCACCCTTGGATATCTTATCTCTACGTCCGCCCGAGATATAAAGTGTTTTCCATTCTGTCTTTGTTGGCGGATTTGAAATTGATAACTCTTCAACTCCATTCGGTTGAATGAAATCAGGCAGATCTTCTTCAGTCCACTTTAATACATAAGCTACACCATCGCTATGCATACGAGCAGTTCTTCCGTTTCGGTGGGTAAATTCTTCAGCTTTAAGAGGTAGATGGTAATGAATGATGAAATCCATCTCAGGAACGTCTATTCCGCGTGCAGCCAAGTCAGTTGCTATCAATAAACGATGTGTACCGTTTCTAAATTTTATTAACGCATTCTCGCGATCGTTTTGCTCTAGTCCGCCGTAAAAACAACCATGAGGAATTCCATGATGATTTAAAAAATCACTAACTCTTTGAATGGAATCTTTGAAATTACAGAAAACCAGTCCCCTTTTGTCGCCAAGTTGATTCAGCAAAGCAACCAATGTATCCAGTTTATCTTTTTCAGGAGAATTAACAGTTTTGATAGTAAGATCAGGTTTATCAACATCCAGAAAATTGACAATTTCTTCATTTTTCAGACCTACAAACTCAGGAATTTCAATTCCTTTGGTTGCAGAAGTAAGAACCTTCTTATTGATACTTGGTAAAGCTTGTATGATCTCGGTCATGTCAGCTTCAAATCCGATCTCTAACGACTTATCGAACTCATCCAGCACTAACGCCTTGATATCTGTTACCTCAAAAGTCTCACGTCGTAAATGATCAGCAATTCTACCCGGCGCTCCAATCAAAATAGCAGGAGGAGTATCCAGTTCTGATCGGTCTTTGGAAAATGATTGTCCCCCATAAAAAGCATTGATCTTAAATCCGGTTCCCATCTCACGTGCCACTTGCTCGATTTGGATTGCAAGTTCTCTGGAAGGGACCAGAATAAGAGCTTGAATTTGTTCATATTCCGGATTCAGCTCTTCAATAATTGGCAATAAAAAAGCGAGTGTTTTTCCGGTTCCGGTAGGGGAAAGCAGAACAACATCAGCGTTTGTATGAATAGTGAATTTAGCTGTTTTCTGCATTTCATTAAGCTCTTTTATGCTCAATTTATCCAGAATAGCACGTTGGTTTTTTATAGAGTTTGACATGCACACAAACTAAGAGTTTTAGAGACAGGAAATAGGAATTAAAATAAAGAATGTACTTTACTTTTTTAAAAAGGAATGAGACTGGATTTTACATCAATTTGAATTATTTAGCAGAACTAAAAGATCTTCTGTTTCTAGTTTCAGTTCTTCAGTGATTTCTATTCCTACTTCATTTACAGCCTTCATCGTATTTAGAAAAGTATAAAACTTTCGGCGAGCGCTTACCCAGTTTACGTTGTTCCATATATCGTTTTCAACAGCGGAGTTTATATAAATTTTAAATTCCGGGAAGTAGAAAGGAACCTCACTGATGAAATCTTCACTTAAATTATATTTTAGTTGAAGATTATCAGTAATCATGACTTTATATACCTTTTGAAGTGAATTTAGATCCAACAACCTAAATTGGATGAGTTCATCCAACAGATCAACTCTACCGGTATTTTGAAGCGTCAAGAAGGTGTTGTTATTCAGGTTTGCATTCTCAAAAGTTTGAATAATATCCAGATTGTCTTTGATAAGATCATTGAACTTGGAATTGGAAAAGGAGGGAGTTGATAGAATTTCTTCCAAGCTGTCAATTCGTGACAATTGAAAAGACAAATCTTCTAACTGATATTCAAAGTTCTCAATATCTAAAACCAGATCTTCTTTTAAGGCTATTAAATACGTTTCAGCAAGATCAGCTTCTTTTCTTTTTTCGTTCCAATTATTTACTTGTAAGGCTAGCAGAATACCAATCACTACTAGTAGAATCTCACCAAAGGCATATAAAATGTATTTTCGAGTGCTTTCTTGATCAATAAGCCTTTGGCGTATTCCCCTAAAAAATTTGAACATGATCTAATTACCCCTCGTAGTTATAAACAAAAGAATTTGGCTAAAAGGGAGCTTATTTCAAAATGCTATAATTTTACCAAACGGGATTATTCGTGTTTACTTTTTAATTCGTCCATTCGTTTGCGGTTTTTTCTTTTAGAGATATAAGGTATAAAGAATAAGTAAATCCCCGTTATCCAAAGTACAGTTACGATAACTGCAGAAGGGAGGAAAATCCAAAGTTTTGCAGAGTCATGAAACCAAGACCCGTCATGTAAAGCTTCAATAATTCCTGATCGTCGAAATTGAACCTGAAGCACTTCACCTGTTTTAGTATCGATTTGAATTTCCCAGTTATTAACCCCTCTCACTTTAAGCATACCTTTGTCAGGTCGTACATCCAAGCGATCTATATCTGACCATTTTTTAATTCCAGCTTCATCAACTCCTGAAGATATTGCAAGAACCTCATCAAAAGTAATTAAAAGATCCGTAGAAACACCTTCCTTAGTAGGAGGCTGAATCCAGGAAAACTCTTTTTTAACCTGGAGAAAAAGTCCGGTTATCAAAACGATCAAAAATGGAAGAGCTACTAATATTGCCCCCCATCGATGTATCTTACGGCTATCTCGACGCGCGTGCCAACTCATAAAAATATCTGTACGTTTAAAAAAATTAGTATTTCAGACCCGGCTGCGTTATTTCGAAGTTCTCTTTTTCTTTGGCTGATTTCACCATATCCTCAACATCTTTTAATAACTTTTTTGCATCATAAACAATTCCGTCTTTTATTGTGTAAACAACACCTCCGTGCCGTTTTACTCGGTTTTCGCTATCAACTAAGATGGCCCCGGTTCCGTATAGTACTTTCAGATTCGCCATTGGGTTTGCATCTACAATTACCATATCTGCTAATTTGCCAACTTCAATTGTTCCAATTTCGTCATCCATCTCTAAAACTTCCGCAGCTTTCAACGAGGCAGACTGGAAGATCTCAAGTGGATGAAAACCGGCTTCTCTCATCAACTCCATTTCCTGAATATATCCAAATCCATATAATTTATAGATATAACCCGCATCAGAGCCTAAGGTTACTCGACCACCTCGGTTTTTATACTCATTAACGAACTCCATCCATAATCGATAATTTTCTTTCCATTCGACTTCCTGTTCTGTTCCCCAATCAAGCCAATAAGAACCGTGTGAGATTCGGCTTGGTTCGTAAAACCTCCAAAGTGAAGGGAGCGTATATTTTTCGTGCCACTCAGCTCTGCGTTGAGCCATTAGATCCCGACTTGCTTCATAAATGGTCATAGTAGGATTGAGCGTGAAATCCAGTTCCAGCAATTCATTCATTACAGCATTCCATTTTTCAGAATACGGTTCCGCAGCTTGCTTCCAAAGCTTTCCAGCTTCTTCAAATCGATGTTGTTCGTTGTTGTAATTATAATCGAGCGGATAATCCTGGATAATACGATCTTCAAAAAGTGCTTCCGGTAATCCGTACCAATGTGTCATACTAGTTAAACCGAGTCGGGCAGAGGTAAGTACATTATTATATACCACTCTTGTTTGAGCATGATGAGTCATTGTTTCCAAACCCAATTTATTGGCTTCATCAATGGCTGCGGCATAAACTTTCTGGGATGCCCCAAAGAATTTAATTCCATCAGCTCCGGCTTTATGTATCATATTAACCCAATCACGAGCTTGTTTCTCAGTGATAATTTGCTCTGAAGCACCTTGCCCAAATGAAATATATGCGGATATTCTTGGAGCTGTGATCTCATTTTTCTTGCTTTTGGTTTTGTGTCTAAGTGTCCACTCCATTCCATTTCCGGAACCAGGTTCACGGATCGTTGTGATACCATGAGCCATCCAAAGTTTATATACATATTCCGGGGTAGTTCCCTGAGCTCCGCCACCGGTATGAGCGTGCATATCAATAAAACCCGGAAGTAAATACATGCCTTCAGCTTCAATCACTTTATCATTAGCTTCGGCTTTTGGTCGTCTATTTTCATTAATCGGAAGACCGGGATAGCCAACAGTTTGGATTCTGGCAATTCGGTTTCCTTCAACCACAATATCAACAGGGCCTGTTGCAGGCGAGCCAGTTCCGTCGATCATATGAACTCCACGTATAATAAGACGACTATATGGACCTTCACCCTCATTACGATCGGGGGCGTCACTCATTTGCGCGAAAAGAGGAGCTGAAGCTAAAACAAACACTGCTAATTGAAATATTTTTTTCATGAACCTAAAGTTAATTAATGAGGTGGGCTTTTCATCTAATCTGACATTCATTAAAATGTATAGCCTTGGTTTGTAAAGCTAATCAAATGAGTATAAAGTGATGGTAAAAGTTAGTTACAGAAGTAAAGCGCCTTCATGTTTTAATAACCATTCTTTTCGGTCTTTACCTCCGGCATAACCAACTAGTTTGTTATCAGAGCCAATAACTCGGTGACATGGAATTATTACAGCAATTGGATTTTTTCCATTGGCTGAGCCAACAGCTTGAGAATAATTTTTGTCTCCAAGATGGGAAGCAATTTTACCATAGGAAGTAGTAGTTCCATGGGGAATATTATCTAATTGAGCCCAAACCTTTTGTTCGAAATCAGTGCCTTCAGGAAGTAAAGAGAGGTCAAATTGGTTTCTTAAACCCTGAAAATATTCACGCAACTGCGTTTTCGCAGACTCTGTATGAATATCGGGATCTTCAGGGCCGTCAAAATCCATGAATTTTATACTTGTTATGCCATTTCCGTTTGAAAGGATTCGAAGATATCCGATTGGAGTTTCTAAATAGCTTACAAAAGTCATATATAGTTTGGATATATATTCTAATTGAAGATTTTGAGAGATCCTGAACGCTCAAAATCAAAATCCGAGGCATTAAAATAGGGTAATGAAGTATCTATATTTGAACTACCCGTAATTGAATATTCTACGGGCTCTTTGCTTCTCAATATTTGATATGCTCCTCTACCAAGCTCAATTAAGTTAAAAGTAATAGGTAATTGAAATGAGTTATTTTCTTTAGCAGAAAGATCAATTTTTTTTGATATGGCTCCGGATACAGATTTCAATCCATTGATGTCAATATTATAATTCAGATCACTCAGGTCGAGAGAAAAGCTATTTGGGTTATCAATATTAAGTTCTAATTCTAATTCTGCTTTACTAAAAGAAATATTTTTCACATTGAGATTTGAGGCAGAAATTCGAGGTAATTTTACAACCGGGAAAACTCCGGATTTTTCAATCGGGATTTCCGTTAATCCTAAAACAGGTATATCTACAGCTATTATAGATGTAAAGTCGTACTCAACCTCATCATTTTGTCGTAGAGATGTAAAAGAACCAAACAGGTCTTCATAACTAAATGAAACAGGAATCTGGAGTACAGATGAAGCATTAGGTTTAATTTCTGTAACTAAAGGCTGATTCCCTTTTACAAAAGAATTTTTATTGACCAGAAAATCAAAGTTATAGGAATCTAGATTGAGAGAAATAGCATTAGGATTGTCTATTTGTATATCAAAAGTAAGCTCAATGTCACGCAAAGAAACGTCTGAAACTTGAAAATCAGCGACTGAAATTTTTGGTTTTTGGATAGAAGCAAAATCTTTTAACGCGGTACACCCGAAAAAAAAAGAGAGGATTAATAGTAATAAGAGCGTTATTCGGCTAAAATTCATGAATAAAATTTAGTGAGAATTTATCAGTTAAAAAAAGTTTAAATAAAAATGTAACAAAGTGTGACACGCATACTCTTGAAGATGCTTAAGGGGAAATGGTTCTATGCGGTTGAATTCGCAAATCCTATTGAAGCCCTTTTTTGAAACCTAACATACAGCCCCGATTTTGAATAGTCGGGGCTTTTATTTTAGAAGTAGATCCTGTAAAGTAAGCTGAAATTTCTTCCGGGTTCGGGTCTCAAATCTTTAATTCTTGAAAGGTGATTATAGTATTCTTCGTTAAGAAGATTATTAACGTTAAAAGAAAGAGTATGTAGTAACTTTTTGGTGTTAAATCTATATTGTGCAAATAGTCCTGTCAAGAAATAAGAGTCTGTTTGGGTCTCGAATTCTCCGGTACGGTTTTGCTCGGCTGCGAATGTAAATCTTGTACCTACCTCAAATCCATCTTGAGCATATTTTATGGATGACTTGGCTTTAAAAGGAGGAATTTGAGGCAATGATATTGTTCTGCGATTATTGCCATTGCTATCTACTGTGTCTTGTTTGCCAATGGTAAAACTTGCGGAAGCATCGACTACCCAATTCTGCATAAATTGGTGTTCAACAGCGGCTTCAAATCCGTATAACTGAGCTTCATTGCCAACAAATTGATAATTTTTAAGAGAAGGGAATCTGTTATTAAATTCTCCGGTATTTTGAGCATAGTTGTAATTAGAAAAGTCGTTATGGTACAAAGCTACTTTTATTGCTGATTTATTGCTTTGCCATCTTATAAAAACTTCTTTAGCAAAACTTCGCTCAGGCTCCAGTTCAGGATTTCCAATTTCAAAGCTAATAGAAGCCAGATGAGGACCTTCAGAGTATAACTCTTCAAGAGATGGAGCTCGGAAAGAATGTAATAATATTGTTCCCACAGAAAAACCTTTCCCTAATTCGTAGAATGCATTTAATGAACTTGACAAAGCAGAAAAATCTCTCTGTCTAATAAATCCTATGTTCGAAGAATCATTTTCTTTAGGTTTATTCACTACATAATCGAATCGGAGTCCTGCTTCAATTTTTAATGCATTCAATTCAATTTCTTCAATTATATAAGTCCCGAACTTATAACTGTTTGCATCAGGAGTATTAGCCCCACGGACAGCATAATCCTCAATTTCGCCCCAAATACCAAACTTTCCATTTTCGAAAAAACCGAGTTCTCCGTGATTAAGATTTATTTGCGAGGTAGTAGTAACTAATCCAAACTCAGTACCTATAGAACTTGTGGTTTCAAATTCTTTGTGATTGTAATTGTTGATGCTAAAATCGCCTTCAATGGTTTTTATAAAATTATTTTTTGGAAGATATTCGCCTTTAAGTGCATAATTAAATTTACGCATTTCGATATCAACGCCTTCCGGATGACCATTAGGATCCGGAGGTATTCCGTAATTACTTAAATAGGTTCCGAATGAACCACCTAAATATCCCCAATCTTTAACATAGCTAATACCCACAGAACTGTTTGTAGTTTGATACTGTGTGTTTTCAATTTTTCCGGCAGGTGTGTTTGTGTCTCCTCCAATTCTACCATTCAAATTTGTATTAACAACAAAATTGCGAATAGGTAGAGAAAAATCAGCAGCAATTGATCCACTTGTATTAACAGATTGTCCGCCTAAAGTTGCAGAACCCGTTAATGATTTTGGTTGTGAGGGTGATATCAGGTTATTAACAACATTTACAATTCCACCAACAGCATTTGAACCATATTCTAACGCCGCAGCGCCTTTTGCAATTTCAATTTCCGAACTTGCGATAGGATCAACAGAAACGGCATGATCGGCCGACTGATCTGAAACATCCCCGGTAGTAAGCCCATCCTGCAAGATAATTACTCGCTCATCACCTAAACCGCGAATAACAGGTCTTGTTGTTGCATTTCCATAAGAGCGTTGATCAATACCGGGTAAATTGGCAAGAGTGTTAGCTAATGTTGTTCCTAAATTTCTTCTTAAGGAGGCTCCGGAAACAGATTCTGAAACGTGTTCAACATTCGATCCGGTTAGATTGTTGTTTTTACCAATTACTTCAATGGTTTCAGTAGTAAGTAAAGTCTGGGTTAATTCAATATTCAATTTCAAATTACTATCCAACTCTATTTTCCTTTTTTGAGTTTTATAGCCAATTCGATGAATACTGAGTGTGTACGACCCTTCAGGAACATTCTTTAATTCAAATAATCCATCAATGTCTGAAGCTGTAGTTCTGTTTAATTCTTCAAGATGGATGTAAGCAAATGAGACCGGCTCAGATGTTTCTTTGTCTATTACAGAACCTGAAATCAAAAGAGAACCCTCTTCGGAATTCATAGGATGTCCTACTGAAATTCCAAAAAGGGTTATTAAAAGTACTAAAAAATGCATTAATTAATTTTTAGCAGGTGTTTCGTCTTCTACATGAACATGGATACCCTGAGTGTCGAAATCAGAATGACCGTTATGCATTAGCATAAGTGTCATTTCTGTAATCCCTTCAGCTTCTGCATGGATATGGAAACTCCACTTTCCATCTTCTTCATGTTGTTCAAACTCGGCAATGCCGTCATCTTCGAACTCTGCTCCCAGACTAAACTCTGGTTCATCCGGTTGAAATTCATCGCCATCTTCATCTAAGAAGAAAATAGTGATAAGAGCCGTTTCTTCGCCAGGTTCAAGTTCAAATTCACCGGTTACATTTCCTCCCGGTGCTTGAGTAACCACATTTTGGCCGTTCAATTTTAGTACAAATCCTGCCGGTTCTGAATGATGATCATCATCATCTGAACTGGTTGAATTGCTACAAGCAGCAAATAATCCGGTTACTAGTAATAAATATAATGCAGTCTTAGCTGCATGAATAAATGAGGTTTTCATAGCTTAAAAATAATATTGATAATAATTATAAAATATGATCCAAGATCTGTGGATCAACAGTTCGATGTTAAGCTATGGCAGGTGGGGAACGACCTAATTTTGTAGATGTAAAGCTTTTTAGAATTTGGTCATTTTTGTAATAAATTTTCGAATCGAACGATATAAAAGCATCAAATTCTTCAGGCTCGATAAAATCAGCATCAGAAACAAGTGTAGAAATTGGGCAGTAAACATCATATTCGACTATATGAGCTTCATCTGAGTGCTCCAAACATTCCATAGTTTCACTATGGTAATGTACCAATGAAGAGAAAAGACCAATAACTGCAATTACAGCTATTAAGAAATTATATTTTGGTTGTTTGAAGTTCATGGATGGTTTAAATGAAACTAATGTGTATAAGTTACAGTTTCGTGAAGTATAATTCTATGTGTTTGATATCTTAATTGTACATTATTACATCTTGATACATTAATAACATAATAAACTATGGCAGAATTTCTTGAAGTGGCTAAAGAATGGTTTCTTGGTCTTGGTGAGCAATACGGAGTAAACCCAATCATTTTTGGTTCCATATATGTAGGGGCAATTCCTTTTTTCACTCTTTCTCTTGGTTGGTTAGTTAAGAACTACCGAAAAGGAACATCTATTGTGTTACCTGCACTTAGCACAACTTTCTTTTTTATATCCGCATACTTATATCTGATTATTGCTGGTAAAAACGTGCCTTGGTGGGTATATGGAGTTGTAGTGATGTTAGTAGTTGGAGGAGGATATTCAACAATTCAGAAAATCAGAAAGCGAGTTGATGAAACAGGTGGAGAAGGAAAAGGAAACTTCGAATTCGATAGCGTTGTAATAGGTGGAGGTTCAGCAGGTCTTACAGCATCAGGTATTTGCGCAAATTTTGGAGCAAAAACAATGATGATAGAGCGTGATCGGCTAGGAGGTGATTGTACTTGGACAGGCTGTGTGCCTAGCAAAATTTTATTGAAAGCAGGCAAAGTTGCCCAACAAGTTCGAGATGCAGGAAGATATGGATTGATTGATGGAGAACCTAAGATTGATTTCAAAAAAGTAATTGAGCATGTCCATGAAATTCGAGATGAAGTATATGAAGATGCAGATCGTCCGGAAATTTATGAAGACATGGGAATTGAAGTTGTACAAGGAGAAGCCTCATTCATTGATGCTCATACTATCGAGATAAAATTAGAGAACGACGAAATTAGAAAAGTTACCGCTCGGTTTTTCTTTATTGCTACCGGAGGTAGTGCTTTCGTACCTCCGATAGATGGATTAGATTCGGTAGATTATCTGACCAATGACAGTCTATTTGATATAGAAGAACTACCGGAAGATCTTGTAATAATAGGCGGCGGACCTATTGGAACTGAAATGAGTCAGGCTTTTTCTAATCTGGGTAGCAAAGTTACTGTAATAGACATGGCTCCGAAAATTATGGTGAATGATGATCCCGAATTGACTGATATACTTTATGGAGAACTAAAAAAGCAGGGTGTAAATTATCAGCTGAATGCTTCCGTTAAGAAAGTTTCTGAATCAGATGGAAAAGTTAATGTTACTATTGAAATAGACGGAAAAGAAAAAACAATTTCCGGAGATAAACTGCTGATGGCGACAGGTAGAAAACCTAATTTGGAAAGGCTAGGTCTTGATGAAGCCGGAATAGAGTACACTAAAAAAGGAATTCAGATCAATGATTCCTGCAGAACCAATAAGAAAAATATTTACGCTATTGGCGATATTTCCAGTAAGTATCAATTTACACATATGAGTGAGCACATGGCAAAAGTTGCTACGTCTCGAGCATTATTGAAAATCCCTATGAAAGTGGATCTTAAACATATTACCTGGGCTACATTTACTTCACCTGAAGTCGCGCATGTAGGAGCTACAGAAAAAGAGTTGAAAGATTCGGGTACAAAATTTGAAACATACCGTTTTCCTTATTCGAAAATAGATAGGGCAATAACAGAAGGGGAAACTGTTGGATTGATAAAGATCTATGCCAAGAAGTTTTCAGGAAAAATTTTAGGAGCTTCGGTAGTTGGTGCTCATGCAGGAGAATTTATTTCTGAATATGCAGTTGCAATGAAAAACGGTGTTTCACTTAGAAATATCGCTGACACTATGCATCCTTACCCTAGTTGGGGATTAGGAGCTAGGAGAGCGGCAGATCAGTGGTATATACGAAATCAAAGTACAGGTAGCGTAAAATGGATACAGCGAATATTTGGTTATAAAGGTGAAATTCCAGATTACAGTGATCCTGATCGGGTTGTTTAGGCAAAGTTTTTTACTCGGTGCTAGAGCGTGATACGAGCTGGCTATCTTCAATGATCAGATGGTGTTCACCATGAAAACCAATATCCATACCTTCCAACTCAAGTTTCTCTTCTATTCTGCCTCCGCTAGTCAATAAAGAGCACACTTTCCAAGTGAGATAAGTAGCTGTGGCAGAATAAACAATCGTAATTAAAATAGCTTTTGTTTGTATCCAGAGCTGAGCTGGGTTGCCATACAAAAGACCAGTCCCTCCGTTTATTTCAGGATTAGCAAAAACTCCGGTAGCTAAAGCACCGAAAATTCCAACTACTCCATGTATTCCGAATGCGTCCAATGTATCATCATGGTTCATCCATGATTTTAAGTGAACAACTCCCCAATATCCTACTAATCCCGATAATGAGCCAATTACTAACGCACCACTTACATCCACAAAACCAGAGGCCGGTGTAATACCTACCAAGCCGGATATGGCTCCAGAAGCCATTCCAATAAGGGTTGGTTTTTTTACAATAAACCATTCTATAGAAAGCCAAATTAATGCCCCTGAGCATGCTGCAATGTTTGTAACTAACAAAGCATTCGCAGCAATCCCATCGGCAGCCAATTGGCTACCTCCATTAAATCCAAACCAACCGAACCAAAGCAAGGCAGATCCTAAAATCATAAACTTTATTGAAGAAGGCTTTCGGATTTCTTCCAAACTATGCTCTTTTCTTTTTCCAACTAAATAAGAAAGAACTAATCCGGCTACACCAGCATTAATATGGATTACTGTTCCTCCAGCAAAGTCCATTTCTCCTGAATCACTTAAAAATCCTCCGCCCCAAATCCAATGAGCGATTGGGCTGTAAACTAAAATCACCCATAAAACTGAAAATAATCCCCAGGTAGAAAACCGAACTCTTTCAATGATGGATCCACTGACTATGGCAACGGCAATGGCAGCAAAAGTTCCTTGGAAAACTACAAAGAGAAGAGTTGGTATTGACCCGGTAACATCAGAAACATTAATTCCACGAAGTAAAACGTGATCTAAACTGCCGATAAAGAAATTACCCGTAGAGAAAGTCAAGGTATAACCAATTACAACCCAAACAAGTGTGCCTGTACAGAACGCCATATAGCTCATGCCAATGGTGTTTAAAACATGTTTATTTTGAGTTAAACCTCCATAAAAGAGTGCAAGTCCAGCGGGAGTCATAAGCATTACCAAAGCGGTAGCCATTAATACCCAAGCAGTATCACCTGAGTTTACGAATACCGGATCTTGGGCAAATATGGAGGAAGTGGATATGAAAAAGAAAGATAGGGTAGAAATTATTCGCTTCATCAAGTAGGTAATTTAAAGTGGTTATAGATTAATTACTCAATTATAACCATTCATTATCCTAAAATCATTAGTCATTTTGTATTAATTGCATTATTAAATAAAGTTATGATAATAAAAGCGCTTTTTTAATGAGTGATAAGGTATTTTTCAGAAAAAAATTATTCAAGAATTTCGTTAATCAAATCTAAATCAGATTTTAGAGTCGCGTCATCGGAATTATAATCTAAGCCTTGAAGTATTAATTTTTTTGCCTCTTGATACTCAGATCGACGAATTTGATGCATCGCTAATTCATGAAAAACAGTAGCAGAGAAAGATTTTAAGTAAATGTTATCAGGTTGAATAGAATGGGCTAATTCAAGTTCAGAAACCAATTTAGATTTATTTTCCAAAATGAGCTGAACGGGAACTAAAGCATCCAAAATTATCTGCACACGGGTTTCATCAATAATTGGGTACCCTTCAGGATACTTAGAGGCCAGCTTTTCGATGGTTGATCTAGCCGTTTCAAACAAGCCAAGCTGAGAAAGTTTGGAAGAGTAAGTGCTGGTAACTGAAATATAGTAAGTTGTTAACCTAGTATTTTCGGGATCTAACTGATGAGCCTTTTCAATGTTGTTTTTTGCTTTCAAAGCTTCGCCTTTTAAGGAAGCACTTTGTGCAAATACCGTGTACATATATACATAGTAATTCTTCAGGTTGTTGTCGATGAATTCATCTCGGAAAACATTTGCTTCCACATTAGCCAGTAACTCAGCAGTAAGCTCAAAGTTTTCTTCAAATTTTAATAGATCTTCAATTAATTCTCCTAAATGATTTATTAAGGTATAACTGAGAACGGAATCATTTTTAGTAGAGATCAAAAGAGATTTTAGGAGAGTATATTTTTCTGAGGCTTTAAGTGTAAACTCTAGTTGCGAGATACTAACAATATATTTGTAAGCATTCGAAAAAGTGGCGTTGGGATAAAGTAAAATCGCTTTATTTAATTGGTTATACGCATCTTGAAATTGATTTTTATCGGCTTTAATCAAAGCATCATTGTGGTATTGAATAGCTAAAAGTTGCTTTTTAGATATCGGAATAGTTTCCGCAACATATTCATTGAATAGAACTTCGGGGCCTTTCTCAGCTAATTCATCTCGGGAAATAAGTTTGTTATCAACAAGAGTTTGAAGTAAAGTTTCCATAGTAGAACCAAAATCAAAGCCATCTTCAGGAGCTGTTAGTTCTACAATTATTTCTTTATTTTTATGGGTGATAGAAGCGTAAACATGAGCAGGGGTTTCGTATATCTGATAAGGAACTCCAAATTCTTCTGCCATACTTACAAAAAAAGAAGTGGCTGTTACACAGTTGTACAAATTACTCTCGGCAAGATCTTTCACACCAGACTCTAAATTATATCTAAGAAACACTTCATCGTGAAGATATTTAAATATGGTTTCAGCTTTCTTCTTATTCGAATCTCTGTCTTTGATTTTTTTACTAAGAGCTGTTTTATGCTCTGAATAAAATGCATTAATATCAGATGATGAAGCTGTTGTTAGCGAAAAGTGTTTAAAAGAGGGCAGATCTTTAAGATTTGATGACTCCCAATTTGAAACCAAACTAGCTTCGCTATTAGAAATAGTGTCAACTGAGTGTTGAGCGGTGACAACCTCTAGATTTATAAAGATTAAGGAAAGAATTATTAGATTCTTCAAAACTAGGTATTAGTTTCTTGTTATTGTATAGCCTTCTGGTTTTAAAAACTGGTCTTTTCTAAGTTGAGAGATTGTTTTTTTAGCTAAGGATGTACCCGATTGATTAGAGTTTCCATAGTCACCACTTTTCAAAGTTATATCGGCTTGCCAAATAAATCGCTCTTTCTTGATGTCAATTAATAGCCCTATCAAAGAATGAGTATGAGTTGTGCTAGAGCTACGACTAACGGTTTCTAATTTTGTATCTACAATTAAAAGAGCATGGCTGGATTCATATTCTAAACCTTTCATTAAAACGCGATTTAAAATAATTTCCATTTGTATTTCAGGGTCTAAACTATCATTCTTTATTTCTGGATAGGGATAATAATCTATAGCAATACTGTCTTCAATTAAATTAGCTTTTATACCCTCTAAAAAACTAGGAGCCGCTTTTTCAAAATATTCGGAGAAAAGTGTAGAAACAACCAAAGACTCAATTTTCTCATCATAACCTTCCATTTTTTGAGTTTTCATTTTGGTTGAAGTACATGCAAAAAAAGTAGAAAGTGAAATTAAGAGTACTAAACTATGGTTTGTTTTCATGTTTTTTATTAATTGATATTTTGAATTTCATCAAGTTTACTTAAGGCTCTATCTTTTAAGTTCTCAAATAGATCTTCGGGAATATGCCCAGTTGTGAATTGATGATATAACCAAACTATGTAAGTCGCCATTACATCTTCGTAACAATAATGTTCGATCAAGTCTAACTCACTATTTTCAAACATAGCTAATACTTGATTTCCTTCTCCTGTTTGTTTGAATGGAATTCCGATAAGTTGACCTAGATGCTTGAGTTTCGGCCATGAACTAGCCCCATAATTACTAAATTCGTCCACCAAGTCAATATTGTGTTTACTATATCGGTAGCGGATGTCATAATCATTTAACCGAACCGGCATTTGTAATCCATGTTTCATTGCTCGATAAATAAGAACGGGAATATCGAAACCTTTACCGTTATGATGGATCAAACCAAAATCCTTAAAAGTACCTATGGCTTCAAATATTTTTTGAAGACCTTCTTTTTCATTAGTTCCGTTCCAAGAAACTTTTTGTTTTGGCTGACCCGTATTCTCAATCCAAAGCCCAACCCAAGAAACCATTCTGTGGTACATAGGAGGAAGGAACCCTGATTTATTACGGGCAAGTTCTTCAGAAGCAATCTCCAGTAATTGTTCTTGATCGGATTCTCGATCGTTAAGTACGGTTCTGACAAAATCAAAATCTGGAACAGTTTCTATATCAAAAATGAAATACATAACTCAAGGGTGTTTTCATTGAGTATAGGTAAAGACAGGAAAAGTTGCTGTGTAGATTTTGGCTAGAATCTATGCGGCTAATTTGTTTAATAGATGTTAAAATACGTTCTGAAATTCATTTGCTCTGATGACAATTGAAATCGTTTACATATCTTTATTGAAATTCACAATTTCTTCATGCTAAACTTATTTATTTAAGATAAGTGAGTCTTAAACAAACATATCAGCGTTTTACTTCTTTTCTTTTGCTAGCCACAATGATTTGGAATATTGCGGGCTGGATTGGTATGGGATTGGTAGGTCATCACATGTTAGAACATGCCGAGGGAGAACATTGCGAAGTTTCTTTCTGCTATTGCAAAATTGAGGATGGAGAAAAGATTTGCACATGCCACCATCCTGAATTACATGCTCTAGCTAAGCAAGAATCCCGAGATCATGATCATAAAGAAGAACCTAAGAAAGACTCTGATCAACATGAGTTTTGCTATTACTCTAAAGGTCATAATTCGCCAGTGCAATCCGATCAGGTAATAGTGATGTCCGATTTCCGATCATTGTTACTGGCTTCTGAGGATATAGATAATGCATACATTATATCAGATATCATAATAGTTAATAACCGTTCTTTAACTGACGGTTTTGAGCAAGGTTTATTCCGCCCTCCCTCTATATAGTTTGTTTAAATCGCCTTTTTTTAATTAAACAACACTATTTTATCATTTTAATATCATGAATAAACTATTTCTATATGGCCAAAAATTGGCCGTTATCACCCTTGTATTAGTATTTGCAGTTTCTTGTAGCGACGACGATAACTCAGATATCTCTTTAGAACTACAACCTATTAACTCTGTAACCGTGGATGGTTATGACATCAGCCTGGAATCAGAAAGAAATCTGGAAACAGGTTACAATACCCTTTATTGGAAAGTTCAGAAAGATGGAAAATCTGTCGATATCGAATCTTTCACGGTAAACCCAATGATGGATATGATGACAATGGAGCACTCCACTCCGGTTGAACAACCAGTTTTAAACCCAGTAGACAACGATTATTTCTATAACATGGCTGTTTTTATTATGCCAAGTGGCGAAATGGGTACTTGGTCTATTGCTTTTGATATAGTTACTAAAACTGAGGAAACTATTTCAGGTAATATTTCTATTGAAGTTGGCTCTTCATGGAGATTAACAAGTGTCAGAGATGAAAATGACAATGTGTATTTTATCACTTGGATGACACCTGAAGACCCTGTAATGGGAAATAATGAGTTAAGCTATTTAGTACATACTCGTGAGACAATGCTGAACTTCCCCGCTGTTAGCGATGTGGAGCTTATCATTTATCCATATATGGATATGGGTGGAGGACATGGCCATTCTACAGACTTTAATGAGCCTGTTGCCAAAGGTAATGGCATGTACGAAGGTTCTATTAATTACTCTATGAGTGGAGTTTGGACTACTTCTGTTAAAATTGTTGCCGAAAATGATACACTACCGGAAGCAATGTTCGAATACAGTGTAAAAGCTAAATAAGGCTAATGCCCTGGTTTTATACCGGGGCTTTAATTTAACTGTCATGAAAACATTACTAAATAGTTTAGTAGGCATATTTCTATTAACGGGGTTAGTCTCTGTACATGCCCAAAGTTATTATGTGGTTGAAAAAGAAAGCCGAAATCCGGTTTCAAATGCACACATTTATATTATCTCCGGTAAAGTGATAGCAACTACTGATGCCCAAGGTATTTTTGACCTTGATGCCGAGAAATACCCGGTTGTATTTATTCAGGCCATAGGTTTTAAAACCAAGGAAATTCGGCTGGCATCTGTGGATAATCTTATTGAGTTAGAAGCGACTGTTATCAAGATGAATACAGAGCTCATCATTCAAGACGAAAGAGCCCAATCGAATAATGTTCACGCTTATCATAGTCAGGAATCTCATCAAAATATGGATAATTTTTTATCTCAGATTGATGGAGTAAGTATGATTCAGCGTGGCGCTTTTGCTTGGGAACCGGCCATTCGAGGGCAGTCAGATCAACGAATGAATTTAGTGATTGATGGAATGCAGGTTTTTAAAGCTTGTGTAGACAAAATGGATCCTATTACTTCTTACGTTGAAACTAATAATTTGGCCAAGCTGCAAGTAGACAAAAGTGGTACAAATGTAGCTGAGTTTGGAAATGGAAACAGTACCATTAATTTGGTTACCCAAAAGGCCCAGCAAGATCGATTTTCGATTGACGCTGAAACAGCATTTCGTGTTCCCGATTTATACCGCAATTATAGCTTAACAATAAACACCAGTGATGCCGCCGGCAAAAACGCATTTCGCTTTTCGGGTAGCTACAAAAAAGCAGATGACCTGCATAGCGCTAATTTTGAAACTGTTGAAAATACACAGTATGAGAAGTTAAATCTTTACGGTCACTATCAGCACCTGTTTGATTCGGGAAATAGTATTGAAGTTAATTATATAACCGATAAAGCGTATGATGTGGGTTATCCTGCGTTACTGATGGATGCAACTCAAGCTTTAGCTGATATTGGTCGTGTACAGTTTAACTTTGCAGATTCAGAGCAAAGTTTTCAGCTCAGATCTATAATGCTTTATGCTAATAGTATTCGTCATACAATGGACGACTACGAAAGAGATGTTGCAAATAGACAAGTTATGAGGGGGATGTATATGCCAATGTTTGGTGAAACAACCACCTTTGGCGGGAAAGTTCAGGGAGCTTTTGCTCTAAATCATCACCCCATCGATTGGCATTTTGATGCTTTTACTTCGCTAGCCTATGGCGATATGGAAATGATCAGTTTAGATCCTAATATCCAAGATATGCTCATTTACAACCTGAATGAAGTATATACCCATAGTATGAGTTTGGGTTTTGTACACCACATGAGATTAGGCTCTCACTCTATTCTTAGCTTAGAACAGAATACTAAGTTCAAAACTTTGGGTACACATAACGAAGCTCATGCATCTCTTTTTGAAGGAGTCTACAACAAAGAATTAGTGCCAAGAGCCCGAATACTGCTTTCAGGTTCAGCTGAAGTAATTTGGCAAGCTAATGATGAGTGGAGCTTTTCAAACAGCATCGTGTATTCCGAAAGAATGGGTAACCACATGGAGCTTTTTGGACATTACATCTATAACTATACAGATGGATTCTTCTACGATGGCAATCCTTGGTTAACACCGGAGCGTTCTATTAACGCTGATGTTAATACTTCGTGGAGTATCGGTAAGCATTCTGTTTCGGTTACCGCTTTCTATAAATACTACTTCGACTATATCGGTGGAGTTATTTCAAATGATATAAGTAATTTCAACTTTCAGTTTAAAACATATAGCAATGTAGGAAATGCAATTATGACCGGTGCCGAAATTAGAACTATAAACAACTGGGATTCTAATTTCCGACTAGAAAACAGGATTGCTTATACCTATGCTCAAAACCTGGACTTGAACGAACCTCTACCTCTAATTCCTCCTTTATATGGTAATTCTACATTAAGCTATGTATGGGGAAACAGCAGTATTTCTATGTCGGCTGACTGGTCGGCACAGCAATCGCGCATTGCTATAATCTCTTCGAATGAAGATAAAACCAAAGCTTTTTATACTTTGGGAATAGGGTATGAACGTTCCTGGTTAGGGGATAAGCTTGTAAGCTCTGTTCAATTAAGAAACATAACAGATCAGTATTACAACAGACATACCAGTATCGGAAATATACCGGAATCAGGCTTTAGTGCAATGATATCACTAAAGTATAAATTGTGATATAAATATTTAGAAAGAGAAGGGGGAGGCATTCTTCCTTCTCTTTTTATTAAAAGAATATGAGTCAGCTAGTATTATTTAGCTCATTCATGATCTCAGCAAAAAGCTTGTACGACTTTATTCGGTCTTGCTGAGAATAAATGTTAGTCACAACAATTAGCTCATCTACTTCTGTATGCTCTAAAAAGGTTTCAACTTGTTTTTTAACCGTTTCTTTGCTGCCAATAAATGCATAGCGAATAATTTGCTGTATTGCAGGATGAAGAACTGTTTCTTTGAGCTCGGGAGTCATTTCTGTGGGTTCGTCCAAAAATTCCTTACGCTGACCCGTTATAATCCCAATAATCATTTGGATGAATGAAGTGGACATCTTTTCAGCTTCTTCATCGGTATCTGCAATAATGATGTTAATTCCGGCGATTATATAGGGCTTTTTCAAACTGTTAGAGGGCTGAAATTTTTCCCTGTATATCTCCAAAGCATTGAACAGCTGGGCCGTAGCAAAGTGACTTGCGAAGGCATAAGGAAGTCCTTTTTGTGCGGCTAAATGTGCGCTGTCTGTACTGGAACCTAAGATATAAAGCGGCACATCAACGCCTTCAGCAGTAGTTGCTCTAACTTTGGCTGTTTTGTTTTCCGGAGAAAAGTAATTCTGAATTTTCGAGATATCCTCTGGAAAAGTCTGCGTAGCCTGAATGAAACCAGGCCTAATGGCACGTGCTGTTTCCTGATCGGTTCCCGGAGCTCTGCCTAACCCCAGATCAATACGATTAGGGAATAAGGCTCCTAACGTTCCAAACTGTTCTGAAACTATTAGGGGTGAGTGGTTAGGAAGCATAACACCACCGGCGCCTACTCTAATAGCAGATGTAGCTTGTGCAATTCTTCCAATTAAAACAGGAGGGGAGCTACTTGCGATAGCAGCCATATTGTGATGTTCAGCAAACCAAAAACGTTTATAACCATATTCTTCTGCTTTTTGCGCTAATGCAATGGAGTTGGAGAGCGTTTCCTGAATAGAACTTCCTTTTGTAACTATTGCTAAATCTAAAATTGAGTAATCAATGCGACTGAAATTCATGAAAAAAATTATCCGGGGTTGTTAGTGGCAGAATAACAGTAATGATACCGTGCACGAAAGAAAGGTAACTTAATCAGCGGTAATTCATCTTTGTACAACTATCTACTCATAAACTTTTTTTGGGTTGAAATTTTGCATTTTCAGCAACTTTTTTCGCTGATTTTGTTTGGTAGGCAACGAATAAAAAGAATTTATTGATCCACCGAAGCCAAAATGGAAATTTCCGCTCTACATCAATCCACATAATTACTCTTATTTCATCTGTTTCGTTAGCTGCGTCGTGCAAATAATTATCATTAAAGATTACTCCCTCACCATTTTTCCAGTAGTATTTACTTCCTTTTTCTAAAGAGTTTCTATCGAAATTCCGGTTATCAATTACATCTTCATTTACCCGAATCCAGCATTTTTTATCTTTATTGTTGTTAGGAATAATAACCCCCAAATGGTATCGGAGAAAACCGTAATAATAGCCTCTGTGTGGCTTTATATATTGATTGGGATATAATATTGAAAAAAAAGTCTGCCTAATTCCTGGGATTTTTTTAAGCATCCTAGCCGTTTCGGGGCAAAGCTCACAATTTTCTTCTATAAAAGAGCCAGCCTTAAACATGAACGACTTCCACTCGATATTATGAATGCCACCAACAGTATTATCACCGGCCATGCCCTGCACGTCATTGATATCTTCTTTCATACTCAGGAGATTTTCACACTCTTTTTTTATTATGGCGTGGTTTTCTTCCAGCTCACGAAATTCCGGATACTCATTTTCATAATCTGTAACTATGCCGGGTGTGCGTTGAATTAGTTTTAATCTTTCTATTCCTTTAAAAAAATTATTAACGAAATTGAGTGCGTTCATAATATTAGATTGAATTATGTGGAGGAACTGTATTTAGTGTGCCGAAGAGTTAGGTTAAATTGTTTCTTAATGATGAAAAAAAAGAAAGTATTGAAAAAAATAACACATCCAAAGACAATAGTAGCAAGAACAATTTTCTCTCATTCCCAAGCTCGTGCTTGGGAATACATTCTGGAAGCCCCAGCTTCCTATACCCCATTACATATTTAAATTCAGTTAATGTCGTTCTAATTATTTAGAGGAACGACAAGAAGTAAAGCCATTTACACCTAAAGTAAAAATATCAGTAATAATACCAATTACTTATCTGTCACAAAGTTACTGTAGAAGATTCCTTGGTGATTCATAAAAGTGCCATCTTTTCTGTTCAAGTCCAGTTTTCCACCTTCAAAATTTGTTGCTTCTAATCCCAATTCCTGGAAGATGCAGGCCGTAGCTGCAAAGTCCCATAGGCTGCCACCACCGGTTTCTTTTTTGGGGAATTTAATCATACAAGCAGGAGCGTTTTCCAAAACCCAAATACCATTCATAACAGAAGCGCCACCCGATATTTCTTTGAATTCCGTCAACCCATGTTCATTGACAAGCTTCTCAATGAGAGCTTCTAATTCTTCTAAACGAGGAGTGTCCTTTAGTTTCTTATCCGTTACATAGGTTAAATAGTCGTTTCTATTTTGAATTTTCCAAGGAGATCCATTTTTAAAAACTCCATTTCCTTTAGTAGCATGGTATAAATTATCTGTGGTAGGATCGTACACTACGCCAATGGTTGGTGTTCCATTTTTTGCAATTAAAGCTATGGAAACAGAAAAACCGGGCTCCTTATTTATAAAATTCAATGTCCCATCTATAGGATCGATGCACCAGAAAAAGTCCTTTTCAAATCGACTCCTGTCATCTTCAGTTTCTTCTGTTAACAATGCCAAGTCATATGTTTCGCAGGCGGGAAGTAGGTGAGAGAGGATGATGTCCTCACACTCTTTATCAACTTTTGTAACTACCTGTGAAGCATAACTTATTCCGCCTTCTTTCTCTTTAAAAGCGATATCCTCGGCCATGTATTTTTTTATATGTTCCCCGGCGGCAAGAGCAGCTTCAATCGCTATTTCGGTAAGTTGTTGCAGATTCATTAGTTTAGTTTTTTTATCACTTCTGCTGTTACGCGTTCACTGTAGCTATTAATTTTCCAGTGATCCGGGCTCCAGCCTTTTAGAAAACGATGGAAATCTGCCCAAGCTACTCTATATAAAGATCGCCATTCCTTTTCTAGAGCTTCATTTGGTTCCTCAAGTTCACTTTGCAAAAACTCGAAATATGTGTCTAGAATTTGAGCTTCCAACCGTTCACATTCACTTTCATTGAGGCAACTTCCTATAAAATACGCTACATCTTTCATACCACAACCACCACCTACATACTGAAAATCTACTCCGGCAACCTGTCCATTTTTAGCGAAACAGAAATTTGCCAGCTTGGCATCTCCATGAACAAAGGTTTTAAACTCGCAGTTATTCAAGGTTGAATTAATGACTGAAGCAGCCTCTTTCAACTTTTGGTCATCTAATACCGCTAATTCCTGAGGTCGGGTTTCCAAATGCCAATAGGTTCCTATTTCCCAAAGTTCTTCAGGAGCCTTACCCAGATAACTTGCATGGAATTGTGCCAACCATTTCAAACATTCCGTAATTTCCTGCCATATCACAGTGTTCTTTCGTAGGGGATAACCAGCTTCATCCAGATCTTCCAGTACAATGAGCACCTCATCATTTTGTTTCTCAATGGCTAAGCAGTGGGGGAGACGAGCATTACTTTTTTTACTGTATCGATCATACCAAGTGGTTTCTACTTTGTACGATTTTAGCTTTCTCTGATGCCCGATATCAGTATTCCATCCACGAGGATGATTGTTGTTTTCGGATAATTGAATGTGCTTCACAACTACACTTTCTACGGAGGCATTCTCTAATTCAACTCGGATGATCTTTCCGTAGCCACTCCACAATTCCTGGATGATCTCTTTTTCATTTAAAGAAGATGCACCCGTACTTTCTAAAATAACCGACTTAAAATATTCATTCATAAGTCGTAAAGATAACAAAGTATCAATGGATAGTTAAGGTGTGAAATGATCTAAATAGGTTTTAAAAATGAGGAGAGTTAGAGCATTTTTACTACATCCGAAAAGAGGAATTTCGGAACGAGATGAACCGTCAGCTTTGTCATCCTCTCATTATGTTCGGGAGTTGTTTTCATGATGGTTTTGACTGCTATCTATATTGAAAATTCAATTTTAAAAGAGTTACGAGAGGTGATGTGTAAATATGTGTTTTAGTAGTTAACCTATCATCTAAGTTGAGTTGATTCTAAGCTAATAGCTTATAATTATCACATTAAATTTCTTTCTTTAACGCTTCATATTTCTTTGGTTTCTTCAGAAATACATAGATCAGGAATAAAGGAAGTAGGGTAATGAATCCCCAAGTGTTTGAGGCAACACTGTAAATGATTATTCCAACTAAAAAACCAATAAAAAAAGCGTCTAAAATGGGTGATGGCTTATTGTGCTTTGCCTCGTCTAACAATTCTTCGTCAGTAAATTGAGGGAGTTCTTTTTCAATCATTTGCTTTAGATTGATTCTCTATTGACAAACAAATTTACATAAATGGTATCAATGTTTGAACTAGTTTATATTTTCTTAATATAGAAAGTAGGGGAGAACAAGCAATTACATATAGCCATCGATTGCGTTCGTTATTAATGGTATTATCTATACAGTCTTTGCGTAAATTTATTTTCAGAAAGTAACTTTCGTCTAATTTTCTAAAGAATTTTATCATTGATTAGCAACTGAATCATTAGTTATAATTTTAAATCATACGTTAAAATGTTTAACTATGCTGTCAATTTGTGACTTTTTTATCTTACTTTTTGAACAACAATCAGCAATATATTGATCACATAAAAGATTTTTGTTTCTTTTATCTCTATAAATTCGAGGTCTATTTTTCATGGATTCAAACAAGCGTTGATCTTTAATATATGGGTCTAGTCTTTTATCATCAGTACAGATAAGTTTGCATTTACTTATTTGCAGAATTGCAATTAGGTGAGGATCATCAAAATCTTCATCAAAAGGAATGATGTCTAAAACTAATTGTACACGATCATCAATTCTATTTCTATCAATCACAACAGCTTTCCCAGCATCTTTTAAGATATTTAGAAGTTTCATTTTTTGAATACCAATTTCTTCGAAATATTTTGTGCCTCCATAAACTACGGAGCCTTTACCATTTATAATCCAATCCAAAACTGGCTTATATTTATGATGGTTTTTGTTAGATGTAGAAAAAACCATTGAGAAAGAGCTAGTATCGATAAGAACACACATATTAAAGATCAATTAGGTCTAGTTGTTCTTTAATGAAAAAGTCTTTGAATTTTTTTGGTTGCGTTGATGAATAACTTCCGTCATTATTTATATTTATTGTCGATAGTTTATTTCTACCTTCAATGCGTTCAAAAAAAACAACTTGGAAAATTTCTCTTTCTTTCCTTTTATTTTGATACTCTTTCTTAGTGCGTAATCTAAATCTGTCGATCATGTAATCACTATGAGTTTCTATAATAAATTTCTTGTTTTCATTGCTAAATGACTTGAAAATTAATTCACCAAAAGCTGCTTGACTTTTGGGATGTAAATGAATTTCAGGTTGCTGAATAGCAAACCATCCATCATAGTCGGACCTTATAACCTCAATGATAAGTGGGAGGATTTGAGAAACCCCATACCCTACATTAGAAATTTTAATTGGTTTTTTATCCAAGTATATATGTAATTCAAATGGTGCAGTATCATCATCACGTAAAGAAACTGTGTCTATTTTTTTGAATAATCCACTATCTTTTCCAAATCGGTTTAATATTTTTGTAATTCTTTTCTTTTGTTCTGTCGATTTGGATAGCATTTCTTTAAGTATATATGGGGCATGCGAACCCTCAGGACTAAATGAAAGTTTATGTTTGTCATAGGTTCTTTGTGGTTCTGCACGAATTGGAGCTAACCAAGTTAAGTCATATAAAAAATGAGGTAAATCTAGATTTATATTTTCAGGATTTTTTTTGCTCTCACTTAATTTCCTGTAGATATGAGTTTTAATCCAAATTATAACAGGGAAGCCAACCGGGAACTCTTCCTTATTAAAATCATCCTTAGATATTGTATTTTTTTCGATCCAAATTCTGAAGTATTGAAGCTTATTTGAGTCATTTACTTCAGTCAAATCTATATCTTTAAAGGCGAATTTGTAATTATTGTCTTCCACTTTGACAAAAACTTCAGTGTTTTTATCAATCATTCTGATTTCAGAGACTCTTGGAATACCGTTTACATTTATAAACCTTAAGAGTATTGCACTAATTCTACTTTTTTTATCAAAAGAATCACCAACTATTCCTACTTCAAAGTAACTTTGATTCTCAGAATTTTTACTAACTATTTCTGAATAAAATCCAAGATCCATTTCTTCGCTATCAAACTGTAAATCAAACCAAAATTGTTGAGAGGAAAGCAGCTTCACAAGCTTTAGAACTGAAGTTTTGCCAGTACTGTTCTCACCAACAAAGAAATTAACTTCTTTAAGAGGAAGGAAAGTTTTTTGAAATCCTCTAAAGTTATCTATATATAAAATAGGCATTTTAAATCTTATTATATTTGTGATATGAATTTCAAAGTTAACATAATTTGTCAAAAGCTAAAGCCTTATTATCTTACCGAAAATTGTAACAGCACAGGCAATGTCGAAAAACTCCAAAGAAGTACATTTACACACCAAGGGTATTTTACCTGTTCAGAAATTGAAGATCCTTCGTGATCTCGAAATTCTTGATTCCCACCCGGATTATCCTATTGATGATAATCAGTTCCAGCCTAATTCTTTAGACCTGCGTTTGGGAGAAGTGGCTTACCGCGTTCGCTGTAGTTTTCTTCCTGAGAATGAAACGGTTGAACAAAAGTTGGAGAAGCTGGAACAGTACGCTTTTTCTATTAAAGATGGAGCCGTTCTGGAAGAAAATTGTGTGTATATAATTCCTTTACTAGAGCGATTGAAGTTGCCAAAATCTCATTATTCAACTCAGAATGGAGTTTCTGATCAATCGGAAGAAGTGAAATTGTTTTCTCCGGAGAATTTATCAGCGAAAGCCAATCCGAAAAGTTCTACCGGAAGATTAGATGTGTTTACACGAGTGATCACAGATTATTCCCACAGGTTCGAAGAAATTGCTCCGGGTTACCAAGGTCAGTTATATCTGGAGGTCGTTCCTAAATCGTTTTCCATTAAGGTGAGAACAGGACAGCGCTTAAACCAACTGCGTATTCGACATGGACTGGAACTTGTTCCTGATCAGGATCTATTGAGAATTCATGCTTCTGATCCATTGTTATTTGATGAAAACATCAAGCCGATAAGTATGCAGCAGATCAAAGTGAATAAAGGCTTGTTTATGAGTGTGCAATTGAAGGGTAAAAAAGGGGAGGTTATCGGCTATAAAGCTAAGAAGCACAATAATTTTATCGACCTGGAAAACATAGGACATTATGATGTAGATGAATTCTGGGAGCCGATTTACGCTACTTCAGAATCGACCTTTATTTTGGAACCGGAAGCATTCTATATTTTTGCATCTAAAGAACGAATTCGTGTGCCGGCCAAACTGGCTTGTGAAATGATGGCTTATGACACCGGCTCTGGTGAACTTAGAACTCATTATGCAGGTTTCTTTGATTCAGGATTTGGAGGTTCTGTAGATGACAAAGGAGCCAGAGCGGTTCTGGAAGTTCGTTCACACGATGTGCCGTTTATGATCGAAGACGGGCAGACTTTATTTTCTATGCAATTTGAACCAAATACTGAGCTTCCTGATTTTATTTACGGGGAAGAAATAGAAAGTAATTATCAGGGACAAGGGCTTAAACTTGGTAAGCATTTCAAACAAGAATGAGTGATTTTTTAGTAAATCGATGTATCTGCCATGAACGTAGCTTTGAAGAAATTAAGGAATACGCACAGCAGAAAGGCTACAAGGATTTAGAAGATCTTCAGATAGATAACTACTGCAGCAATGGCTGCAGAATTTGTGCTCCGTATGTAGAAATGGTTTTGGAAACAGGAGAAACTGCTTTTGAACCGGGTGCTTATTATAAAAGAAAGAATAAATCATGAACTTCTTTTATGCTCCTCCTCAAAACTGGAAAGATGATCGAAGCGAAGTTGAAATAACAGATCAGGAAGCTATTCATATTTCCAAGGTTCTAAGGAATACAGTGGGAGATCAAATTTATGTTGCTGATGGAGTTGGAAATCGATCAAAATGTGAAATTACAAATATTTCCAAAAAATCTGTTCAGCTCAAAGTTCTGGAAACCATCTCTGAAAAAGAGCCAGCTACCAAGAAAGTAATAGCGTTTGGTGCAATCAAAAAAAGAGATCGATTGGAATTCGCAATCGAAAAAGCGGTTGAACTGGATGCCTGGGAAATTTGTGTATTTGATGCGGATCATTCAGAAAGATCCAGATTAAATGAAGAAAGACTACAAACCCAGATCGTAAGCGCATTCAAACAAAGCGGCAGATTCTATCTTCCTGAATTAGTGATCAAAAGATCGTTGGATGAGGTGTTAGAACAGTATAAAGAACATTCTATCCTGATGGCTTATTTAGGAGAGGAAGAAGTTGATACTCCAACTCAGCTAGCCGATTCTGAGAATTTACTCTTGGTTGGACCTGAAGGCGGATTTTCGAAAAGAGAAGCGGAACTTGCTAAAAGTAAAGGAGCTCGGTTTATCAGTTTGGGGAAAAATCGTTTAAGAGCTGAAACAGCAGTAGTGACGTTTCTTTCTCAGTTTATTTTTTCTAAATGAAAGGTTGAACATCCGGTTCAATGAACAAGTTCTGTGCGCGTTCAACTGCAAAAATATCATAGCTGTAATGAGAATTGATCAAAGCTTTTAGGTCAGAAAGTAACTGCTGATGCTTCTCGATGAATTCCTCAAAATTGTTTTCATCTTTCATAAAATGATTAACAGCATACACTGAACCCATAGTTACTGTGGTATGATATTTTTGATTGTCACCATGAAAGGACGCAAATCTTGAAATCTGTTCACAGCAATTTTCCAAAGCTAGTTCTAAACCAAAATGCTTGATCTGTAGCCACGCCAATCTGAGGTGTGCTTTGTGATCAAATAACTCAGGAAGTAGCGTACAGTTCTTGAATTGCAGTAAAAATTCTTGATCTTTCATAGGTTGAAGATAAATATTTGATGGAAAATTTATTATGAAAAAAGCCCTGTCTCGCGATATGAAACAGGGCTCAGAATAACTTCTAAACGTCTTATTTGTCTTCAGGATCTTTTTCTTTTTGGCCTGTTACCGCTTCACTTACATTGATGATGTGGTCACCAATTTTTTCGCAGGCATAGAACAGATCTTTATAAACAGAATCACTGTTAATGTTGTACATCTTAGTCTCAATTCTCTTAGTATGCTTTTTCTGAAGAGCTTTCTTTTGTTTATTGATTTTGGTTTCTTGTTGATAAGCAGGTTCAATAGCAACATTTTCGTAGTCTTCATTAAGGTTGGCGTTCATTATCTCGAATGCCTTATCGATCTCATCCAGAATGCTAAGTACTCCAGCTACTTGCTCGCTGTTAAAGATAATATCACCTTCAAAGAACTTCTCAAGATCTCTGGACATCTGGTAATATATGTCACCAATTGTTTCCAAATTATTTGAAATATTCAATAAGCGAGACACCTTTCTGGTAGATTCATCACTTAATGAGCCTTCAGATACTTTCATTAGATAACTTGCTAACTCATCATCAATACGATCGGTGATCTCTTCATATTTCTTGATCTTTTTGAGTAATTTCTTTTGACGTTTAGGCTTATCAGTTTCAATAAGTTCTCTAAGAAACTCAGACATACGGCTTGTAATTTCACCAAATTTTGCAGTCTCTTTTGTAGCTTCTTCCAATGAAAGCTCTGCCGTTTGCATCATTCCGGTTCCAATATATTCTAAGTGGAATTCCTCATCATCCTCACTTTTAGAAGGAATTATTCTAATCACAGTTTTAGCAATAAATCCTACAAAGCCAATGAGTATCAAGGTATTCATAATGTTGAAAACAGTATGGAAAATAGAAAGACCGATTGGAATAGCCTCTGAATTATTGAAAGGAGATGAGCCATAATTTGAAGTCATATAGCTGTCAATAAAATCCAGCATAAACGGCATCAATAAAATAACCCAAATAACACCAAAGATGTTGAATATAAAGTGTGCTGCAGCAGCTCTTTTTGCGTGTATGTTTGCAACTAAAGCTGCAAGATTAGCGGTGATGGTAGTACCAATATTTTCACCAAGAACCATAGCCGCCGCGAGGTCGAATGGGATCCAGCCGTTATTTGCCATAACTAATGTTAAAGCCATAGCTGCACTTGAAGATTGTACAGTCACTGTTAGAATAGTTCCAATACCAACAAACAGTAAAGTAGACAAAAATCCGAGATCCGTATATTGAGCCAGAAACTCAAGAATCTCAGGGTTTGCTTTAAGATCTGGTACAGATTCTTTCAGGTAGGAAAGGCCAATAAATAAGAGAGCAAATCCGATTAATACTTCAGCCCATGATTTGGTTTTGCTTTTGCTCATAAAAAGGAGTGGAAATCCAACTGCAATAATTGGAAGAGCATAGTTGGCAATTTTAACTTTGAAACCAACTATGGAAATCAGCCACGCAGTAATGGTGGTACCTATGTTGGCCCCCATAATTACTCCGATAGATTCAACCAGTGCAAGCAAGCCTGCATTAACAAAACTTACAACTAATACCGTAGTAGCTGATGAGGATTGAACCAATGCAGTAAGTGCAAAACCGGTTAAAACACCTTTAAACCTATTGGATGTCATTGAACGAAGTATCTGCCGCATCTTTGTTCCGGCAACTTTTTGAATACCTTCGCTCATAACTTTCATACCATAAATGAAAAAGCCAAGAGATCCAACCAGATTTAAAAACCCGAGAAAACCAAATTCCATAGTTACTATATGTGATTAAAATTGAAAATTAAGGTAATCATTCTTGACGTGGTTTTATGTTACCTCAATGTTAACTGTATATTAATTTATGGTAATGTAATTTTAACTATGCTTTTTTAATGGGTACATTCGTCCGCATAAATTATACAATAACATTAAATACTCGAATGAAAATTTTTTCTAAGTTATTATTCTTATTACTAGCCACGGTTACTTTTTTACAAAACACTAAAGCACAAAATGTGGAAGTTAAATCTCTAGGAAAAGGAATTGTATTTCAACCGGAAGATAATTCTTATAGTGTAAAATTGGGAATGAGATTTCAAAGCCTATATGTAGGAGAGTGGAATTTGGAAAATAATGAGTATTCAGATCAAGCTTTGGTACGCCGAGCCCGTCTTAAGTTGGATGGGCACATTTACTCTGAGAAATTTACATACAAAGTACAATTTGGGTTTAGTAATCGTGATACCAGAAATTCCAGTTCAGGTGGGTTAGCTCAGAACAGTGAGACTTCTAATATTGTTTTGGATGGTGTTATTAAATATAATCCCATTTCGGATTTTGAGATATGGTTTGGACAGACGGTTTTGCCAGGAAACAGAGAGCGATTGATATCTTCTCAAAAGGTTCAATTTGTGGACAGAAGCTTAGTGAATTCCAACTTTAACTTAGATCGTGATGTTGGAGTTCAGTTCCGAAACAAATCTTCTTTTGGGGATGCTGTTTTAAAACAAATGGCAGCAATTTCAATTGGAGAGGGACGAGATATAACTACAAAAAATCCGGGTGGTTATAGTTATACAGGTAGAGTTGAATTTTTGCCACTTGGTAGTTTTACTGATAAAGGTGATTACACCGGACCAGACCTGGCAAAAGAGAAAAATTTTAAGCTTTCATTAGGGACCACTTATGATTTTAACAATGATGCTGTAAGAAGCAGAGGGCATACCGGAAGCTTTATTTTTACAAACAGTGGCGAGCTTGTAAAAAGTGATCTTCAGACTTTTTTAGCGGACGTATTTCTGAAATATCAGGGATTATCAGTGCATGCTGAATTTGCAAATAGACAAGCAGCTCAGGATAATGGCTTCGGAACCGGAACAGGATACATGGGTTCTATAGGCTATATTATTGGTAAGAATTTTGGAATATCTGGGAGATATGCAACACTTACAACAGAAGATACATTTTCATCTTTGACAGAACATTCCGAATATACTTTTGCACTTTCTAAATATCTATCGGGACATAATTTAAAGTTTCAAGCAAGTGCAGGTTTGCTGGATTATGTTTCCAGGGATGATATTCTGAGGATGCAAGTTCATATGGAAATTGCGTTTTAAGCTTAGTTAATGCCGTGCTACACCAACATCAGTAAATAACCAAGAATAGCACCGCCGGCTACTATCCACATAGCATTCAGTTTTTTGGGACCAAAGGTGAAAATTGCACCAAGTATTGCAATAGTAATAGCTCGCCAGTCAGTAAGGGTATCTTGCCCCATCACAAACAGAACGGCAACCATTACTGCAACCGCTGCAACATTTACTGAATCCAGAAAAAAGCCAAGTGTTTTGGAACTTCTCATTTTTGGAATAAGTGGATTTAATAACCACACAAAAAGAAAGGAGGGAAGAAACATTCCGAGAGATGCAGTTATAGCACCTTGCCAGCCCGCTAGTTGGTAACCAATAAAAGTAGCCGTTGAAAGTACGGGGCCGGGAGTAAACTGTCCCACAGCGATAGCATCTATTAATTCAGGACGTGTGAGCCATCCACTCATTACAAGTTCAGCATCCAGGTAAGCGAAAAGCACATAACCACTTCCATATAAAATGGAACCCACTTTAAGGAACGTCCAGAACACATTAAGTGCCGTTATTTTTGTAACGGCGGCGGAACCGGCTTGTAAGAATAGAAAAGGGAGAAAAGACTTTGGGCTTGCATCAAACTTAGACTTCGTTGCAAAATAAAATGTACCTACAATACCAGCGGTTAATAAAGCAATGATCTCATTTACTCCAAGTAAGCTGGCTACTAAAACAAGGACTCCTAAAACTCCAAGTTCCCATCCTTTGAGCGCTTTTTTCCCGAGTTTAACCACCGCTGCGGCGATAATGGCTAACACTGCTGGTTTGATCCCAAAAATAAATGGTTCAACTTCGGGAAGTTCACCATACTCGACATACAGAAATCCCAAAATTCCGGTAATAACTACGGCCGGAAAAATAAAACTGATTCCGGCGACGAATAGTCCGGGAACACCGCCTCGCTCATGACCGCAGTGCATAGTCATTTCAGTTGAGTTTGGTCCAGGAATGAGGTTGGTTGCTCCAATGAGGTCGAGAAAATGCTGACGAGTTAGCCACTTTCGTTTCTCTACCACTTCTTCTTCCATCATGGCGATATGGGCAGCTGGTCCGCCAAAGGCAATGCATCCTAATCGGAAAAATAGTTTAGCGATTTCGGAAAGTGAACCTTTTTCTTGCGTCATATTATCTTTGAGAGAACTCGTATTCAACAGAAAAACATAAGAAAAATTTGCCTGAGGTTATTTTATCAAATTGTTACCAATTGCCTTAAAAAAGGGTAGGGAAGGAACACTACTCATAATTTTTAGATCTTGAGTAAAGCTGGATTCTTCAGATAGAAAACTCAAAATCTCATCAAACCCATTGTTCTTAAAAAGATCATGGAAGACACGTAAACTTTCATCCGTAGAATTTGACAAAATGTGAAGAAGAAGCTGATCGTAATATCGATATCGGAATTTTGAACGAGTTGGCAGAATAGGTTCTTGACCGGAAATAATAGAATGAGCTAAATTTTTTGTGTATTTCTGTGTTCTTAAAAAGGTATAACCAGTGCTGGGTTTTGTTAAGCCACCCATGGTTCCAAGATTGATGATATTTTTTTCATAAGTAGGCTGATAATCAAGGTCCTGCATCGGAATCTCACCATATTCAGTACGTTTTATCGAGTATTCCGAATTATGCAATCCAAATTTATCCATCATGTAGGATTCAATTTTCTGCTCATAAACCTCCTTATCTAAAACAGATTCTGAGAATACAGTAAACTCTAGCAAAGCATCATTGTGGCTAAAAGGCAATACATACATGAAGGCGAGACCTTTTTTGAAGGAGCTATCGAAATCCATGATGGTAAAAGTTGCCGGATCAAAAATGTCGTGATCTGTCTTTATTTCAAACCCAAGAAAGTGCTGAATAAGAGGATATTTTGGTTTACTCCAATTAGGTTTAAAAACACTTTGGAAAATGTAATTAGCTAGATAGCTGTCGCTGTTTTTTGTAAGCAACACAGCTTTTGACGAGTTGGAAGTTATATCCAAGATATTCTCTTCCAAGAGATCGAAATTTGAATGCTGTCTTAATTCAGTAAGTATGAGTTCTTTAAAATCGCAGCTTCTGATACAGTGGTAAGAGTAATTTTTTAGATACAGAAAAGCATTCAGATCTAAGGCTGAAAAAAAAGCTTTGTTCCAAGTTCGATATATAATTTGTTTAAAAGGAGGTGGCTCTTTTGTCCAAAAGCACCAAGTTTTTTCGTTGATGGGGGCAAAGGTAGAATCAACAATTAAAACTTTACCGTCATACCCGCCTTTAGCGAGATACCATGCCAAACTCAAACCTGACATACCTCCGCCAGCAATAATTATGTCATATTTAGCTTCAATTTTCAAAGTCTACCCCAAATACCACATTTTGTTGATCTTTGGTGTTCACTTGAAGTTGAAATACATCTGGTCTAGAATAATGTCCGTTAGTATCAATGAATAAATTTCCTTCGCTCAACACAGATAAGTCCAAATCTGCATATATAATTTCATTCTTGTTTTGGGATGGTTCTTTAAGATATTCAGAATTTGGTTTGATTACAGAACTTCCCCCATGTAATATAAATTCTTCATCTTCAACAGGAATGGATGTAATGAGTTCTAACGCAAGATTATCGTTTCCTGCAATCGAAATGATACCATCAATCATCTGCTGTTTGGTAAGAGTACATCCGGCAGCAATCACATAGCATTGCCCTTCAAAAGCATATTGTCGGCTGGCAATTTGATGTAAGTCCTTAACCATCGGCCACTGCGCAATATGAATATGCTCACCGTTTTCATGAGTGGCAGCTCGCGCCAAAGGCATCCAATGCTCCCAGCAAATTAGTCCGGTAATCTTTGTTTCGTTATGCTCGATGTTAGGAAGTGTGCTACCATCACCCATTCCCCAAACTAACCGTTCTGTGTACGTTGGCATTAATTTTCGGTGGAGATCAAATTCACCATCAGACTTAAAATAGAAAATTGTGTTGTAGAGCGTTCTTCCAACTCGCTCATTAGCTCCCATTACTATCAAACAATTATTTTCTACTGCTGAATTAGATAGTACTTTGAAATAGGAATCATTGATCTCGATTGAATTTTCAAATAATAATCGAAAAAGAGCTTTCGCAGGAGGGTGGTCCCAAACTCCGGCTTTTGGAGCATAATCAAGCCAAACAGGATACCCCGGCAACCAAGTTTCAGGAAAAACTACCATATCTACTTTATGTGATGAAGCTTCTTTAATAAAGTCGATAGCTAGATCAACACTTTTGTCTAGATTTAAATAAACAGGTGGGTGTTGAACTACGGCAATTTTATACGGATTATCCACGGAGACAAATGTACGTTTTAAACGGACATAAAAGTATCTCTAGCAAACCAAAAAGTAAAAAAGAAAATGATCGATCTCAGAAGTGATACCGTAACAAAGCCCACTCGACAAATGTTAGAGTTTATGATAGAAGCGGAAGTAGGGGACGATGTCTTCGCTGAAGATTCAACTGTAATAGCATTTGAGCAAAAGATATCGGCTATGTTTGGGATGGAATCCGGGTTATTCGTTCCAAGTGGCACGATGAGTAATCAGTTGGGAGTAAAGGTTTTAACCAATCCTAGTGAAGAGATATTAATTGACCACAAAGGGCATATTTTTAATTATGAAACTGGAGGCGCGGGATTTTTAGCCGGTGTTCAGATTAATCCAATTCATGGCAGAAATGGAAAATTAAATGTAGATGTTATCAAAGACTCGGTTCGTGGAAATTTTGATTGGGAACCGAAAACAACGGTGCTTTGCCTTGAAAATACTACGAACAAAGGTGGAGGTGTGTGCTATACCAAGAAAGAATTAGAGGATTTAAAAGTATTCGCAGATGAACAGAATCTAAGTATTCACTTGGATGGAGCTAGAATTTGGAATGCAATGATTACATCAGGAGTAGAAGCTTCTTTTTTTGGTAAAATAGCGGATACGATCTCAGTTTGTTTCAGCAAAGGATTAGGCGCCCCTGTCGGTTCCATGCTATTATCTTCCAAAGAAAACATTGCGAAAGCACGACGTTTCCGAAAGATGTGGGGTGGTGGAATGCGTCAAGTTGGCTTGCTTGCCGCTGCCGCTGATTTTGCTGTTGATAACAACTTTTCAAAACTGGAAGAAGATCATCGGAGAGCTAAGGAATTAGCAAACGTTATAAATACTTGTTCTCAATTATCTATTGATACCGATAGTGTAGAAACTAATATTGTTATTTTTGATGTGCGAAATGAACCGGCTGTATCGGCTTTAGGAAAACTTGAAGAGAAAGGAGTACGTATGGTTCAATTTGGACCAAATACCATAAGAGCTACGTTCCATTTTCAAATTGGAGATGCTGAGTTACAGAAAGTAGTTGATTCAATGAAAGAATTATTCGACTAATTGCTACTTTTTTAGGGTTTTTGCAGGGGCGGGTTACCTGAATTTTTCTTTATCGATTTTCCTTTTGACATATCTGACTCCAATAATTTAGAAGCGTATACCTAAAAGAATTTCTTTTAGTACTAATGCTTCAAATCAATGTAGCACATAAAAGGTCATAACCTAGTATTTACTTTATGATAGAAAGAATCAAAGCCCCAAACCCGGCTTATCATTCGGGTATAAAAACCCTTTTTCCAGATGGAATAATCCTTTGAAGGGATCTTTTTCAAAGTCTAAATGACTGTCCAAGTCTGCAAATTCAATATTGGGGCGGCTCAATCCAAAATGGAGTCCCATTGAAATTCCCAAACTGCATTCATCCAGGCATCCAACCATGACCTCATTTCCGGCTGCTTTAGCTACAGAATTGATATGCATTCCTTCCAAAATTCCACCAATCTTCATTAGCTTAATATTGATCATGTCAGAGGAATCGTTCTTGGTTAGTCGATGAGCATCATCCAAAGTTTTCAGACTTTCATCAGCCATCACAGGATGAGAAATTTTGGAAATTAGATGTTCCAATAAATGCTCGTCATCAATACTTAAAGGTTGCTCAAAAATCTCAATTCCGATCTCTTTTGTCTTTTTATAGAACTCAATGCTTTGTTCCACTGAGTAACCTTGATTTCCGTCAAAGCGTAAAATTACTTTTGGATATTTATTTCGAATCAAAGTCAGCTTTTCAATGTCTTCATTTACATCTAACCCACCTTTTATTTTCAGAATGAAAAAACTATCTTCTATAAACTGACTAGCTTTTTCTAAGGTTTCAGCAATCGGTAAAATTCCTATTGTTACACTTGTCGGGATGGAATTTCTATAGCCTCCCAAAAACTCAAATAATGGTACTTCGGCTTTTTTAGCCATTAAATCGTGTAACGCGGCATCAACCATCGCCAAGGCAGAAGAATGAACGTCGTTAGATCTTCTAAGTTCATCTAAAATGCGAGCGTAATGAAAAGGATTGCTCCCTTGCAGAGCAGGGATAATGGTATTTACGAGTGAAGTTTCAACCAGTTTTGGTGTTTCATTAGTAATAGTAAGATCAGGAGCTGCACATCCATACCCAATTAAGCCAAAATCTGACTCAAGTTGCAAAACATAGTTGGTTGCATCAGAAATGGTTTCATAAGCAATGGTATAAGGCTCAGTGAGCTCAAGGTCGTACCGCTGGTAAGAAACTCCGGTGATCTTCATTATTTCTTGATCTTCTCTTTTAATAGCTCGATTAATTCATCAGCTCCATTAGCAAGTACATCATAGCAAGGAAGTCCTGTTTCTTCTGTAATTATTCTACAAGCAGGATCAATTTCTTCCGGTTTTAATCCTTCATGGTTAAGCGTTACTGCGATAACCTCTTTTCCCGAAATTACTTTAATAGCATTAATCTGTTCTGCTAATGGATGAAGCTTGTAGCCCGGAAAGCCATCGTACTCTAATCGTGTGGGTGCATGCTGAAGAATAACATAATCAGGTCGACCAGCGGCTAAAATCTCAAATCCACCCGGATAAGCAGGGTTCATCAAACTTCCCTGACCTTCGATCACAACGACATGAGGCTTTGCTTCTTTCCAAGCACTTACAACGGCATGTTCAATTTCGCCAGAAACAAAATCATTGATGCAACTATCCATGATCATAGAATACTTTGCGCCTTGCATCCAACCGGTTTGACCTGTTCCGATCATTTCAGCTTTAAATCCTTTTTTCTGAAAACCATGCACAAGCAACCACGCTGTAGTTCTTTTTCCAATAGCAGAATCTGATCCCAAAACAGCTAATTTCAGGCAGTCTACTTTTTCGATCTCTCCAGTGAAGAAATGAAGTTTATCACGATCGGGAGTTTTACGTACGTCTCTAATCCGACAGTTATTTTTCTCTGCAAGTTGTACTAGCTCTTTATCATTGGTTAAAAAATCATGTAATCCTGAATCCACATTCATACCTTTTTCCAAGGCGAGAGCTATTTCCTTTTTGTGTTCTTTCGGGAGGCGACCACCATCAGGAGCAAGGCCAACTACAAAATTCGACACTTCCATACCTTGTTCAGTAAAGTTTTCGTAAGCAGTGATAAAATCAGAGAAGATCATAATTCCATTCGGACGATTATCGAGTACTTCTCCGGCATCTTTACCTGCATATCTTTTGTCGATAATAGCAAGAACGTTATAGCGCTCAGTAAAGCGAACAAGTCCGTGAGAAGTCTTGCCCTCAGGGGTGTTAAACATGCCTTGACAGAATACAATTGCGTTGCCGTCGATGGAATTTTTGCGAAGCATAAAGTTGGATTATTAAATGAAGATGGTTGTTCAAAAAGTAAAGTTACTTCTTTTTTAGATCATGTAAATGATTCTGAGGGCGACTTGGAAATTAATTTTTAGCTGTAAGTATAGCTACATAGCGGTCCGATTCAAGCGGCTCAGACTGATGCAGATTTAGCAAACCGATGAGTCCTGCAGTTGAGGCTGGAAGTATGTTTTTACCTTCATTTTGCTTCAGATAGGTACTCATTTTTTTCATATTCTTATCACTGATATTGAATGCGTATCCGTTGGATTCTCTCAGTGCATCCAAAGCTTCATCTCCATCAAAACTATGCCAATTTATTAACGGTTCATTTACAAAAGTTTCTTTGATTTTTTTAGGATCCAGATCATCACAAAATTCCAAATTCTTATTAAACGAATGAACAATTGGGTTTTTTGATGTGGATGAAGCCGCTATAAACTTAGGTATCCGCGAAGTTTTACCTCTCTTTTGCAGAGAAACAAATCCTCTATAAATTCCGGCAAGTAATGTTCCATTCGAAACGGGAACTGCGCAAATTTTAGGAGCATCCCTGAGTTGATCGTAAATTTCAAAAGCAATTTGTGAATACGCAATGATCTGCAAATTCTTGTTATCGCCACCCGGATTGGCGTCATAACTTTCTTGTTCTAAAGCGAGTTCGCTGCTTTTTGTAACAGCATCTTCATAGCTTCCCGGAAGTCTAAAAATGTTGGACCCTAAATGCTCCATTTCAATAAGCCGATCGGTGTGATAACCTTCGGGGATATAGATATTACACTTTAGCCCAGCTAAATTTGCAGCAAGAGCAACAGAAGCACCGTAATTGCCACATGTAGCTAGGGTGATTGTATCAAAACCACGGCGTATAGCATCATAAACTTGGGCAAAACCTATTCGATCTTTTTGAGTTCCTGTTGGATTATCTCCTTCAAATTTTAGGAATAACTGTCGGAAATCGTAGTCTCTTTCGATATTGCGCGACCGACTTAAACTGGTATCGCCAACTTCAAGGTTCATAATATCTTCAAATGCTATTAATCTATCACTTGCAGTGTTTGATGTGTCTTTCACAATATTACTAAGAGCTCTGGCTTCTTTTGAAACTTTGTTTTCAGAAATATTTGAAAGGTCGCGAAGGTTCATTTAGTTTGTTTGAATATTTAAGAGAATTGCAATTACTTAGATATAGTACTTACTTTTAACGAGATAGCAAAAATCAGAATTTGAGCAACTTATCAATAATGGATGTTGGATGTTCAATCATCAAAGTTCTATCTTCATGACTTATGAAAAAACTTACCAAATCAGAACGTGCTATTATTGAACGGTTGATCTTTCCAGAATCATTTGATGTGATTAAGGAAGAAACTAATATGCAATTTGGTGAACTCCGTGACGATCTGATGAATTTGGTGAATTACCGTTTTATTGAAGTTGTTGATGACGATACAACCGAAGACAGTAAAATGGCGTTCTATGACAGTGATAACATTAGAGATTTTTCGTTTAGAGCCACAAAAACAGGACTTAAAAGTATAAAACAAACTACGATATGAAATTTGAAGCACGTATTTCTGAAGAACCTATTGAGGTCGAAATTTCTGACAAAGATGGAACTTTTAAATCAGGCGAACTTGAGGGTGAGTACGAGTTTGTAACTCAAAACGGAAGAAAATTACTTCGACTCGGAACAAATCTGTATAAAATTGATAATGTAAGTTATGATGGCTCAGATATCGAGTTTTCAATAAATGGCGACTGGGTCAAAGTTTCTGTAAAAGATGAACAAGAATTATTGCTAGACCGACTTGGCTTTAAAACCGGAAATGCTGTTGCTGAAGGTTCTTTAAAATCACCGATGCCAGGTAAAATCTTGGATATTTTGGTGGCAGAAGGAGATGAAGTTACTAAAGGTCAGCCTGTTGTTATTTTAGAAGCCATGAAAATGGAAAACGAATTAAAAGCAGCAATTGATGGTACAATAACATCAATTACAGCAGAGGTGGGCCAGTCGTTAGAGAAAAATTCACCTATACTGGAGATCGAAAACATTGGATAAATTTATTATTGAAGGCGGAACCCCATTAAACGGAACTATTCAAATCAGTGGTTCAAAAAATGCAGCACTTCCAATCATAGCTGCTTCTTTATTAGGAGATTCTGAAACAAAGATTACAAACATTCCCCGACTTCAGGATATTTACACCTTCAATAATGTACTCCGAGTAGTTGGTGCTAAAGTAGATTTTAAAGACCAAGAAAATACACTTATTATTGACCCAACAGGAGTTTCACATTTGGAGGCTCCCTACGATTTGGTTCGAAAAATGCGTGCTTCTTTTTACATGTTAGGAGCATTGGTAGGTAAATATGGCGAAGCTAAAGTTTCTCTTCCCGGTGGATGTGCATGGGGTCCCAGACCTGTTGATTTACATTTAAAAGGAATGGAAGCAATGGGAATTGAGATATCCCTTGATAAGGGATATGTAATAGCCAAAGCGGGTAAAAAGCTTAAAAAATCCAGTTTTAAATTGGAGCCGAGTAGTGTGGGTGCGACAGTGAATTTATTACTTGCTGCCGTTCTTAGATCAGAAGAATTTACTATCGAAAATGCTGCAATGGAACCTGATGTGGTTCAGCTTTGTAATGTACTTGTTAAAATGGGAGCAGATATTTCCGGAATTGGCACAGATAGAATTACTGTTCGTGGAGTTGATAATTTAAATGGAGTTGAAATTACTAACGATCCGGATAGAATTGAAGTGGGTACTTTTATGATTGCGGGAGTTCTACATCCTGAATCAGAATTAACACTAGAAGGTTGTAATATTGATCATTTAGGAAATTTACCTGAACTACTTTCTAATACCGGCGCAAAAGTTGAGACCAGCGGAACCACGATAAAAGTGAAAGCTCCTAAAGAATTAGATGCTGTTTCTATTACTACACAAGTGTATCCCGGATTTCCGACCGATATGCAAGCTCAGTGGGCTACAATGTTGACACAAGCTAATGGTGTTTCTACCGTAACGGATAACGTTTATTATGATCGATTTAGTTACGTGCCTGAACTTACCAGATTAGGGGCAGATATGCGGCTGGAGAAAAATACAGTTACCATATTTGGTAAAACAGACTTTGAAGGAGCTTCTGTTATGAGTACTGATCTTAGGGCAAGCGTGAGCCTTGTATTAGCTGCTATGGTAGCAGAGAATACTACGGAAGTACTGAGAGTTTACCATTTAGATCGAGGGTATGAAAACCTCGAACACAAATTGAATGCAGTTGGGGCAAAAATTAAAAGAGTAGATGAGTAGCTTTTTGGAGTGAGAAGTGAGAAGTGAGAAGTGAAAAGTTAAGTCAGGCTGTAACCTTTAATTAGATTTTGGGTTTATTTGATGCCGAATGTATTATATATAGTAAACCAGTCAGGACTTTAGTCCGTGTTAAAATAGAATTTCTTTGAACTATCTCATTTCAAACCTTACTCAATCACCGAAAGAGATAGTTTCTGAGATTTTGGCTGCAGGCAAATCTCAATTGTTAATACCTCCACAATATTCAAAAGATGAGATCAAGATTTCTGAACTGATTTCTGATAAAAAATCAATCGGATTGTTTTCTAGCGGAACAACGGCTCATCCTAAGTGTATTTGGAATACTTTTGATAATCTGATTCTTAACGCACAACGATCAGCAGAAATTTTCGAAATTGATAACAACAAAAAATTGCTGATTCTAGCAAAACCGTGGCATGTAGCCGGTTTGTCATGGGCAATAATGGCAGAAAAATTGGGGTGTAAATACGAATTTATCACCACCAACAGGGGCGAAGACGAAAAATGGTTAAAAGTGATCAAGGAATTTAAGCCTGATTACCTTCTTACTGTTCCTCCGGTTTTAGGAGCACTTTATAATGCATCTTGGTTTGTACCAAATATTGTTTTCGGGGGTATTCCTTTTAAGTATGGAGACTTTGAACCACTAAGTTCTCATTGTTCTAATATGTACCAAGGTTATGGACAAACAGAAGCAGGTGGTTTGATCGCTTGCCATAAACTCAAAAGCTCAGATCCGATAGAAAAGGATGAACATCTAAATTGTGGGACTGCTCTAAAAGGAGTTGAATTAAAATCTGATGGAACGATTTTAAATCCTGCAAATATTTTTATCAAATCGGAGACGGCATTTACTAACGGATGGTATGATTCCGGCGATCTAGGATATATGAAAGAAAGCGAAGTCCATATAATCGGTAGAGACAAAAAGGTTATATCTAAAAAGCATTAAATCCCGAAACATTTTCTTTTTTCTGTTATTTAAAGTGTTGAATCACAAATAATTAAAAGGAAATGAAGAAATTAATACTATTATTTTCAGTACTATTTACAACAGTGTTTATTACAAATACAGTAAAAGCTCAGGACGGGTTTTTTTCGAATGCTAAAACACTTCAGAAAGGAGTAGGTTCAATCGGCTTACAACCTGTATTTCTTACCAATCAAGATGATTTCATGTTTATTGTAAGAGGTGGATATGGCATAACTAATGCTGTAACAGGTCATTTAAAACTAGGTCTGTTTGAAGATGAAACTTACTTTGGGGGACATTTTGAAACAGCCCTAAACCGAAATTCAGATAGTAGCATTGATGTTGCAGCATTAGCAGGGTTGCATTCTTACGGAGATTTAGGATTGAAACTTGGACTAAACCTAAGTACAGATCTCGAACCTGTAAGTATTTACTCAGGTATCAATTACCAGCCTTTATTTATTGAAGACAATACAAACCACGCTATTTTAGTACCAATAGGTTTTGATGTTCATTTAGAAAATGGTTTTGATATTATGTTAGAAGGTAATATTCCTGCTAACAGTGATGCCAATGATTTAGAAGCAATAACTTTCGGTACTAGATTTTACTTCTAAGTAACTACTAATTAATGAGATTTAAAGGCCTGGGTGTTTATTCACTTAGGCTTTTCATTTGTTCAAGAGAAATATGATTCTCATAATAGGCTTTACCAACCACAACAGCATCAATATCAGCTTTCTGAAGCTCTATAAGATCTTGTTGATTCGAAACACCACCGGAAGCTATAAGTTTTATTTCAGGAAATGCTTTTTTAAGTGAAATATACAACTCTAGATTTGGCCCTGATAGTGTGCCGTCTTTTGAAATATCAGTACAAAGTACTTCTTTGAGTCCCAGTTCTATCATTCGCTGCAAAAAAACAAAAGTATCTTCTTCGGCTGTTTCTAACCAACCGGAGTAAGCTATTTTACCGTCTTTAAGATCCATCCCCAAAATCATATTGTCAGGAAACTTTTCCAGAGCTCTAACCCAATGTGTTTCATTTTTTATAGCCATTGAGCTACAAATTATCTTAGATAGACCAGCATCCAGTAAGTACTCCACATCAGAAAAAGTTCTGATTCCTCCGCCAGTTTGTACAGAAATATCCAAATCTTCGATAACTGATTTGATATGCGGGAGATTCACAAATTTGCCTTCTTTGGCACCGTTAAGATCTACAATATGAATATGGTCGAAACCTGCTTCCTTAAATTTTAAAGCAGTATCAATTGGGTTGGCGTCATAAATAGTAACTTCATCATATTTGCCCTTATGCAAACGCACAACTTCTCCGTTAAGGAGGTCAACAGCAGGAATAACTTTCATTCAGCAGAAATAGAATTTATTTTGTTTTCAGAATAGACTAAATCTAAGAAGTTTTGAAGAACTTTGGAGCCTACACTTCCGGATTTTTCAGGATGAAATTGAACTCCCATAAAATTGTCTTTGGCAATCGCTGCCGAAAACTCGTTAATGTAATTACACGAAGCAACTGTAAATTCTGAGACAGGAGCATAGAAGCTATGAACAAAATAGAGATGTTTTTTGTCTTCCAAACCATGAATAAGATGATGGTTATCTAATACTTTTAACGTATTCCATCCCATATGTGGAACTTTTAAAGTATCGGATTTAAACTTTTGAAGTGTACCGGGAATAATTCCTAACCCTTCTGTATCTCCTTCACTAGAGCCCTCGTACATAAGCTGCATGCCTACACAAATTCCCAAAACCGGCTTTTTTGTTTTTTTAAGCCAATCAACAAGGTCAAGTTCTTTAAGCGAATCCATAGCTGACTTAGCATGACCAACGCCTGGAAATATAACTGCTCGTGCACTTTCAAGTTCTTGTGGGGTTTGTGCAAAAAAATAATGGCAACCTAGGCGGTCTAGCGCATTTGATACAGAAGCAATATTACCAGCCTTATATTTTATTATTGCAATCATAAATTTAGAGTGAGCCTTTAGAGCTCGGTATTTGATCTTTAATGCGCCCGTTTTGCTCAATAGCCGTCTTCAAAGCCCGGGCAAAGCCTTTAAAGCACGCTTCAATTTTGTGATGATCATTGTCACCTTTGCAAGTAACATGAAGAGTTGCTTTCAAGTTCATTGTTAAGCTATAAAAAAAATGTTCCAGCATTTCAGTTGGAAAATCTCCTACATATTCTCTTTTCATTGGAACGTCAAATACCAAATAAGGTCGCCCCGAAAGATCGATGGCAACGGTAGATTGAGCTTCATCCATTGGTAAAACAAAATTGTAGCGCTCAATTCCTTTTTTATCACCCAGAGCTTCAGTAATAGCTTCGCCTAGTGCAATAGCCACATCCTCGATAGTATGATGCTCATCAACTTCAAGATCACCTTTACAGAAAATATCAAGATCTACCAATCCGTGACGAGCAATTTGCTCTAACATGTGATCAAAGAATTTCAGTCCGGTATTAATACTCGATTTACCGGTTCCATCTAGGTTGATATTCAGTTTTATCTTTGTTTCTTTTGTTTCTCTCAAGATAGATGCTGTTCGAATTGGGTTTATCAATACTTTGGCAATTTCAAACAGAGATTCTGAAGTTGAGATAATTTCGCCACTTTTATTCTTTAAAATGAGTTTCCTGTTATCTGATAAAATTTCGAAATCCTTGTTTTGGCTTTCTGTAAAAATTATTCCCTCTTGATCAAGGATTTTAAGTTGACCCACGGGCAGATCTTCACCAATAAAAGTAAGATCGAAACCTGATTCAGTTATTTTCTTTAGAGCAGATATTGTGTAACTCCTGAACAGGAATTCTTTTTCGAGTGGTAAAAGCGTGTTACTTTCAATGGAAACTATCATGACAGATGTTACTTAATTGTGAAGTTTAAAAGTGAATTTTTGTCTAGAATCATACAACTACTAACTAAAGGATGGAAATATGAATTCAAAGTTGAACATTCTGGTTTGGATACTTCGATTTACAGCGGCAGGGATTTTATTGCAGACTTTGTTCTTTAAATTTACCGGAGCTCCAGAAAGTATATACATTTTTGAAACGGTTGGCATGGAACCCTTTGGTAGATACGCATCAGGAATTACAGAATTAATAGCCGCAATTTTATTGTTGATACCTAAATTTAATTGGCTAGGCGCAATACTTTCTCTGGGTGTGATGAGTGGAGCAATATTAAGCCACTTAACAATTCTTGGATTAGAAGTAAAAGAAGATGGCGGATTACTGTTTAGCTTAGCAATCATTGTGTTTACGATTTCTTCAATTCTATTATTCAAAAGCCGAAGAGATATCCCGATTGTGGGAAAGAAATTCGTGAAAGAATAAAAGCCACATTTTGTACCAAATGCATTGCATCGTAAAGATTGAATTCGGGATGTACTAAGGCTGATATTATAAAAGATCACGACTCCGACAATATATTTTTTAATGCATCCAAGAATCGATTATTTTCTTTAGGGGTCCCGATTGTTAATCGTAAGCAATTCTCGCAACGAGGTTCACTTCCACGATAGCGAATGATAACTCCTAGTTCTGCCATTCTTGTATAAACTTGAAGAGCATTATTGACTCTGAAAATTAGAAAATTAGCGTTCGATGGAAAAACATGTTGAACTTGTTCTATCGCTTCTAAAGCGGTAATAACTCTAGATTTTTCTTCTTTGATAGATAAGATATTCTCATATACAGAATCTAGATTATCGAAAGCCTTTATTGCGGCTTGTGAAGTAAGCTTATTAATGTTATAAGGAGCTTTTACTTTCATCAAATACTCAATGATCTGAGGGCTGGCAATGGCAACACCCAATCGGATTCCCGCCAATCCAAATGCTTTAGAAAGTGTCTGCAAAACAACCAAATTCGGATATTCTTTCACGGACTCCGCAAAACTTTCTTGCTCAGAAAAATCAATATAAGCTTCATCCACAACAACTAATCCGTTGAAGTTTTCCAAAAGCTCGATGATATCTTTACGATCAATATCGTTCGCAGTAGGATTATTTGGCGAGCACACAAAGATCAGCTTAGTGAAATCCGTAACTCTGTTGAGAATTTTATCCGTTTGAAGCTGGAAATCTTCTGTTAGCAATACTTCATCAATTCGTACATCATTAATATTTGCGGACACTTTATACATTCCATAAGTGGGAGGATTGATGATAATTCGATCTTTTATCGGATTACAGAAAATTCTGAATAACAGATCAATGGCTTCATCACTTCCTACTCCAACAAATACATTTTCTGTTTCTACATTCCGGAACTTCGCTATTTTATTTCTGAGGTTTTGCTGATAAGGCATTGGATAGCGATTGAGTTCAAGATCATTATCAAAAGGTGAACCAAAGCTGTTTTCGTTGGCGTCGAGTAATATCCCTGAATCAAAATCATCGCGGGCAGATCGATAGGGTTTTAACTCTTTGATGTTATTCCTTACAAGGTGTTCTACGTTGAATTTCTTTTTCATTTAGAGTTCTCCAAAGCTTTCAATCTTATACTCACAGCATTTTTATGAGCTTGGAGTTCTTCCAGCTCGGCAAGTATTTCCACGGTTGGGCCGATATTCTTTAACCCTTCTTCCGTTAAAGTCTGCATTGTAATAGATTTTTGATAAGAACTCAGGTTCACCCCACTATACATTCTCGCATATCCATAAGTCGGCAATGTGTGATTGGTACCGGATGCGTAATCTCCTACACTTTCTGGAGTAAGATTCCCAAGAAAAACCGAACCTGCGTTTATGATATCATCTTTTCGGTCTTCAGCATCTACTGTATTTACGATCAAATGTTCAGGAGCATATTCATTGGAAAATGCAAAAGCATCATCAATAGACTCTGTTTCAACAATGTAACTTTGATTCAATGCTTGTTTCGCAATTTCTTTTCTCGGTAAAGCAACGAGCTGGGTTTCTATCTCTGTATTTAATGCACTAAGATTAAAACCGGAATTTGCAACCAAAACTACCTGGCTATCTTTACCGTGCTCAGCTTGTGAAAGTAAATCAGCGGCTACAAAAGCAGGATTCGCTTGTTTATCTGCAATTACTAAAACCTCAGAAGGTCCGGCAGGCATATCAATACTAATTTGGGCATCGCTGTTTTGCAAAATCATTTTCGCGGCAGTAACATATTGGTTTCCAGGACCGAGAATTTTATCAACTTTGGGAACAGATTTGGTTCCGAGAGACATTGCAGCGACGGCTTGCGCTCCACCCGCTTTTAAAATGTAATTTACGTTAGCTTTTTGTGCTATATAAATAATTTCAGGAGCAATGCTTCCATCTTTTCTTGGGGGAGTAGCTAATACAACTTGTTCGCAACCTGCAATCATAGCGGGAACAGCTAACATCATTGCAGAAGAGGGGAGAACGGCAGTTCCTCCGGGAACGTATAAGCCAACACGTTGAATTGGTTTTATTACGCGTGAGCACTTAACGCCGGGCATGGTCTCAACATCCAGTTTTAATGATCGTTGAGCTCTGTGAAATCTGAATATGTTATCAAAGGCAGTATCAATAGCTGATTTAGTTTTTTCATCAAGATTAACTTCGATTTGGTTAGGGATAATCAGCAGTTCATCTAATTCCACACCGTCAAATTTCTTGGTATACATTTTCAAGGCCTTGTCTCCATTCGATTCAATATCATCAATAATTGGCTGAACTGTTTTGAAAATGGAATTGAAATCAATCTTAGGTCGTTGTATTAACCTTTTGATATCCTGCTTTGATAAATCTTTGTATTGATAAGTTTTCATTCGTAATTCAGAGTTCTACGTGTTAAATAATCATACTTTCAATAGGCAGCATCACAATATCGGTGGCTCCTGCATCTTTTAGTTCTTCCATTACGGTCCAGAATTGAGTTATTGGAATTACGGTGTGAATCGCCACCATATCACTTTCTGCTAAAGGCACAATAGTAGGGCTTTTCATAGATGGAATAATAGATTTTACAGTTTCCAAGGCATCTTCAGGCGCATTCATCATAATATAGCGGCTTTGTTTTGCCTGTTGAAAACCATCAATTCTAACCAGAAATTTTTCGATGAGCTCTTTTTTTCCCGGAGATAATTCTTGATTCGTTTGTACTAATTCTGTTTCAGATTCCATGATGGTTATCATTTCTTCCAAACCATTTGCACGAAGTGTACCGCCAGTAGAAACTAAATCAGAAATGGCATCAGCAACACCTAACTGAGGAGTGATTTCAACAGCTCCTGAAATCTCAACCATTTTTACATTCACTCCCTTTTCTTCGAAATATTTTCCGGTTATGAAGGGATAGCTGGTAGCAATTGTTTTGCCCTCGAAATCTTGCGCTGTTTCCAGGTTACTATCTTTCGGAACAGCAACAGATAATCTACAACGCCCATAATTTAATCCGCGAAGAACAGTAACATCCGCATTTTTTTCAGCTCGTTCATTTGCTCCAACGAAACCGAGATCACAAATACCATCTTGCACATACTCAGGGATATCATCGTCACGAAGAAGCAAAAGTTCTACATCAAAATTGCGAGTTTTAACCATTAAGTTACGCTTATAGTTATCAAACTCGATACCGATTCCATGAAGTAAACTCACGGTTTTATCAGTTAAACGGCCACTTTTTTGAATAGCAATGCGTAATGAAGTCGAAGAATCTTTCGATCGGGTCATAAGTCAGTAATAATGTTTTTTGTGATAAAGTTAAGAGAGAAAATTGGAAAAAGTACGCAATTTAAGCGTGATGATGTCCTTGATGAAGATGATGAACACCATGATGGAGATGAGATATATGTAGTTTTTTTCCTTTCACGATTCAAAGATAGCGATAAGTTGGTTATAGAAAAAGTAGAGAGTGTTAAATTAATGATAAATCGTAAACCCATTTTCAAATATTAAAGTTTCTTTAATTTTGAGATGATTTTGAAGCCTTGTTACGATATCATTAACTTATATTAAACTAACAAAAACGATTATATGAAAACGATAGCTCAGCTTACTTACATTCCATTAGAAACACATAATCCGAGAGAAAAAGTCCAAGATCTTTTAGAGCATCTTGCTCAGTTTGATGTGCAAATAGAAGTTGGTTATTTAGCTACTACTATAATTGGGCATCCTGATATTGTTTTTGAAGCCATTCAGGAATTGTACAAAATAATGACCGTAGAGTCTTCAAAGTTTAGATTTCATGTAGAATTATTAAGCCCAGAAGCAAACTAGATCAGATTAAAAAAAAATCGAAAATGTTTTGTAAGGAATGGCTTTGAAACTGTCTTACTTACAAAAGGAAAACTAGTATGAGACCAAAATTCTATATCTATATTGTAAGCAATCGATCTAAGATGATTTATATCGGATTAACAAACGATTTAAAAAATATCTTAAAAAAACATCGAGATCTAAGGATGAACTGTACGAAAGGAAACTTCGGGCTAAACAAATTAGTACATGTTGAAGAGTATTACGATATAAATCAGGCCATCCAAAGAGAGAACGAGCTGAAGGAATCTCCACGATCATTTAAGGCAAATTTACTTTCTTACTCCAATCCAAGTTGGGAGTGTATTCAAAGCTACTGGATGGAGAACATGGAAAGGGCAATAGCGAAATAAATATTTAAGTACTAGTGTTTGAAATTTAGTATTGTTAGTTAAAAATTGAGGTAAGTTCTTGTCTTATTTAAAGCTAAAAAATATTAAAAACACCCAAGAGTATGATTTCAAGCATAGTGACGAAAGTTTTTTTGGTCCACTAAGTGATATAAACATATTTGTGGGAGGCAATAATGCTGGAAAAAGTAGGCTTCTGAGGGAGTTATTTTCACAAACTCAAGATTTGAATGTAGAAGATGATGCTATTTCTGAATTTATAGAATTGACTACTACGATAAATAGGTTCACTGAAAGTTTTAGTAATTACTATGTGGATTTTAGTTTTCATATTAGAAATAATATAAAAGAAAGCGACCCATATTTTGAATTTTATACACTACTAGAGAATAAGAATCAACAAAGTTGGAATTTCAATAATCAATATCTTAATACGATTAAAAAAAATATCGAAGATCTAGTTGATGGTAAAATTCAAAACGAGGAGATAAAAAACATATTTGAAAATTTTTATATCATTTTCAAGCTAATAATTGATAAGATTTTTTTTAATAATTATGATTTTATATCAATTGAACGGCGAAGTTTTAATAGTTCTGCAGATACAAAGAATCAAGTTGAATCAATTTTTCAAATAGCGAAAAAGCTTTACAATTCTAAAATAGAGCTTCAAAATAAGGATAAAATTTATATCCCAAACTTAAGAACAGTGGTATCACTCTTTGATGAGAATAAATCTCGTTATGAAAAGGATATTTTTCTTTCTTCAATTAGAGTTAACTATGGTTTTGAAGAAGATAAAAAGAAAAAGATATTTACTGGATTGTCTTTTTACTCGGAAATTTTAAGCACTAAAGGTTCTTACAAAGATGATAGGGAGCAGTTTCAAGAATTCGAAAATTTCTTAAGTGAAACATTTTTCAATAATCAGAATATTGAAATTACAGCGATTAGCGCTAGTAGGAATGATTCAGAAAAGGTAATAACAATTACTTTTGATAAATCGCAAGAAAGAGCGGTGCATCTGCTTGGTGATGGAATTCATAATTTAATACTTTTAGTATTCCAGTTTTTTGTTTGTAAAAATGGAACAAAAATTTATATAGAAGAACCTGAAACAAATCTTCATCCAGGTTTAGAGCGTGTTTTTGTTAATCTACTTCTTGAAAATAAATTTATTAAAAATAAAAAATTACAAGTGTTTTTTACAACACACTCTACTCATATAATAAATTTAGATACATTTAAATCTCCGAATGCTTCTATATTTTATTTTCAGAAAAGAGTTGAGGACCAAAAAGAAGAATTTTCAATCAGAAATGTAGTTAATCCTGATATTGATATACTTAATGGGTTAGGGGTAAAAAATTCGTCACTTTTTATGTCGAATGTTAGTATTTGGGTTGAAGGGATAACAGATAGAAATTATATAAAAGGAATGCTTGAAGCTTATTATGAATCAAATGAATTTATAAAAGCAAAAAAGAAGAAATATTTAGAAGACTTAAACTTTGGATTTTTTGAATATGCGGGCTCGAATATATCTCATTATATTTTTAATTCAGAGTTAGATATCCTAAAAGAGGCAGATGGGAAAAGAAAATTATCCAAAATTAAGGCACAATTTTTAGCAAATAGAATATTTCTAATTGCGGATAAAGACAAAGGGAAGAGTTCTAAGCATTCTTCTTTGGGTAGTTTTGTATCTGATAATTTTGAATATTACAGAACGCCTGGAAGAGAGATTGAAAATTTATTATCTGAAAGTCTTTTTAGAAAAATAATGCCTAAAATATTTAAAAATATTCAGGCTTCTGACCTGAATAATATTGATTATAAAAAATATAAGGATCAATATTTGGGGGCATATTTTCGGAAAGTATTAAAGGATAAAATACCATCTACATTTAAAGCTAAATCTGGCACAATCAGCACATATTATAAAACACGATTATCTGAAGAAGTTTATAAAACCATAATCTGGGATGATATGCATAGCTCAATGAAAAGGCTTACAAAGGATATTTATGGTTTTATTGAAAAGCATAATTCAGATAATTCTTTCTAAACAATCGCTTTAGTACCTCATCCGTTCTTTGTATCTTTACAGGCTTATTAAGAGACGGACAAAACGCCACATGAATAATATTCGTAATTTTTGCATCATTGCACACATTGATCACGGGAAATCTACACTCGCTGATCGTTTACTTCAATCAACCGGAACTATCAGCGAACGCGAGATGCAGGAGCAAGTTTTGGATGATATGGACCTTGAAAGAGAACGTGGGATTACTATTAAAAGCCACGCCATCAAGATTGATTACAAACGGCCAAATGGAGAAGAGTTTAGTTTTAATTTGATTGATACTCCCGGTCACGTTGATTTTGCTTACGAAGTATCACGCGCACTTAAAGCTTGTGAAGGTGCTATTCTTGTTGTTGATGCCGCTCAGGGAATTGAAGCTCAAACAATATCGAACTTATATCAGGCCATTGAACAGAACCTTGAAATTATACCGGTTTTGAATAAAATCGATCTGCCGGGCGCTGATCCAGAGGGAATCGGTCAACAGGTGATTGACTTAATAGGATGCGATCGAGAAGAAATTTTGCATGTATCAGGAAAAACAGGTGTTGGAATTCCAGCGTTACTTGAAGCAATTGTAGAAAGAATTCCTGGGCCAAAACAAGATATTGATAAACCACTTCGTGCTCTGATTTTTGATTCAGTATTTAACACCTATCGTGGATCAGTTGCTTATGTACGGGTAATGGAAGGAACTTTGAAAAAAGGTCAGGCTTTTCAGTTCATGGCAAACAAAGAAGAATACAATGCTGAAGACATTGGTTTTTTGCGGATGAAATATCAGCCTACAAAAGAGTTGAAAGCAGGAGAAGTAGGATATGTAATTGGAAGTGTTAAATCGCTTCAGGATGTAAGAGTTGGTGATACAATCACAACCATTGATGATCCAGCAACTGAAGCAATTCCCGGTTATCAGGAATCTAAGCCCATGGTTTTTTCAGGAATCTATCCTACACAGGCTGAAGATTTTGAAGATCTTAGATCGGCGCTGGAAAAACTTCAGCTGAATGATGCATCACTTTCCTACGAACCTGAAACTTCGAAAGCCCTCGGCTTCGGATTTAGAGCAGGTTTTCTAGGGTTACTCCATATGGAAATTGTTCAAGAACGATTAGACCGTGAATTCAATATTGATATTATCACTACGGTTCCTAATGTGCAGTATCAGGTTAAACTTGAAGAGGGAAATACAATTCAAGTAGATAACCCAAGTCAAATGCCGGAAGTGGCTGACATAGATTCAATTTTTGAGCCATACATTAAGGCGAGTATCTTAACTCCTGCTGATTATATTGGACCTATTATGAAATTGTGCCAAAATAAACGTGGAGTTTATGTAAATCAGGTATTCATGCAAAATAATAGAGTAGAAATTACGTATGAGATACCAATGGCAGAAGTTGTTTTTGATTTTTATGACAAACTAAAATCCGGAACAAGAGGATATGCTTCTTTAGATTATGAATTTATAGATTATCGTAAAGGTGATTTGGTACGATTAGATATTCTATTAAATGCGGAACCTGTGGATGCATTATCAAGTATCACTCACCGCGATAAAGCATATTATCAAGGACGAAAAGTTTGTGCTAAGTTGAAGGAGCTTATTCCACGACAACAGTTTGAGGTTGCAGTACAGGCTGCCATAGGTAGCAGAGTTATTGCGCGCGACTCAGTAAGAGCGTTGCGTAAAGATGTAACTGCAAAATGTTATGGTGGAGATATATCCCGAAAAAGGAAACTTCTTGAAAAACAAAAAGAAGGTAAAAAAAGAATGAAACAGGTAGGATCAGTAGAAATTCCGCAAGAGGCATTTTTGGCTGTTCTATCTATGGATGAAGACGATAGGTAACAATGAAAGTAATGAAATTACTGGTAGCATTTGGATTAAGCATTTTATTTGTACAATCTGCAATGGCACAATTTGAAGAACCCGAAATTATGAAAGTAGATAGGGAGGATATCTCTAAGTATGAGTATAAAATAAATACTTATAATTTAACCGGGCAAGGAATGTATGGTCAAACAAGTATCGATGAAATGTCATCACTTGATATAAGAGCAAAATTACAAGGTGCTTTCGGTGATCCCACAAAAACACTGGAAAGTCTATCAAAAGAAAAGAATTTCAGATTGGCAAAAGCTATCCAGTTTGAATACTGGTTTTTTGTTGAAGATCCCATCGCAGATGAACCGGTTCCATTGATTATTCTAGATTTTACAGGACCATTTGGAAACGGTGTAACTTTTGGAGCAGCCAGCCAGTATGTAGATTTGATGCCACAGATTATGAGAACTTTTGAAAAAGCTTTACTTGAAGCTGAACCTGCTGAATTTTCAGAGTACTATTTTGAAGAACGAGAATTAAAATGGTATTTGATAGAAAGTGATGGCAAAAAACACGACGTTAAAAACATCGAACAACCATCTCATATAACATTTAATTAAACGAATACATTGGAAGACAAGAAAACCGATGAGCAGGAAAAGAGCTCGTTTTGGCAAAGAAGGAAAGAAAAGTTAGAAGAAGATAAAAAAGCTAAGTCATGGTTGCGTGAATGGTTAGATGCACTGGTTTTTGCTTTTTTTGCAGCGGCAATTTTACGAGCTCTTATTTTCGGATCATATAAAATTCCGACACCATCTATGGAACAAAATTTGATGGTAGGTGATTTTTTGATTGTATCAAATTTAACTTATGGACCAAGAACGCCAATGGGAATATGTGTGCCTTTCACACAATGGTGTTTGCCGGGAGTAAAAATACCATCCACAAGAATACCGGGATTCAGAGATGTTGAAAGAAATGATATTATTGTCTTTAACGTGCCTCACGAAATCAAACCAATTTCTCAGAAAACAAATTATATAAAACGCGCCGTAGCCATTGCAGGGGATACTCTCGAAATCAGAGACAAAGTTGTTTTTATAAACGGAGTGAAAGAAGAAGATCATGAAGGACTCCAAAAGCATTACTTTTTGAAAATGAACGAAAGAGTAAGGCTAAGCGAAGCTAAAATGAAATCTGTTGGAGCCGGAGCTTTGCAAAATGTACCCGGCGGTAAAGATATTTTTATCGATTATATAGGCGATGATATTTACAGAGTTAATCTTACTGATGAAGCGGTCGCGCAAATACAATCATGGCCGGAATTGGATTCTTTATGGCTAAGTATGACTCCTGAAGGTGAATCAGATCGAGGATATTTATCTACAAGATCTGCCTACGACTTCGCCAAAGCTTTCAGAAGTCAAGATCAGTTTCCTAAAGTAGTAATTCCATTTGAAGGACAAGAAGTTACATTAACTAATGAAAATTGGTTTGTTTACAAAGATCTGATCGAGCGATATGAGAAAAACCGCCTTGAACGAAAGAATGGAAAAGTCTTTATAAATGGAGAAGAAACTAGTACGTACACCATTCAACAAAACTATTATTTTGCGATGGGTGATAATAGGGATAACAGTGAAGACAGCCGTTTTTGGGGCTTTGTTCCTAAAGATCACATAATTGGAAAAGGTTTCATAGTTTGGTACTCTCACGATAAAGGTGTTCCAAGATTCAATCGTATTCTTAAGTTGATTAGGTAGCTTTAGATTTATTATTCGGATATTTTATCGCTTTAAAGACCATGTCATTCTCCGGAGTATGCCGAGGACTTAGATTGAAAATGAAGTAATCTTCCATTAATAATAATCAAGATCTCGTGCATACGCTCGCCTTCCGAAGTCTTTTACACCGGAAAGACGTCGAGATGAGTCAATTCTGAAACCAACAGCTCGTCTATCAGATAGATAAATTTTTTGTTTGTAGTTAGAACTTGAATTTGCCCGTCTCCCAAAACCTTATCATATTCTTCGATCAATTAACTATATACAAAAGATGAAAAAAATCGCATTCCTATTCTTTATTCTACTATTCCTAGTTCCTAGTTCTTCAGCTCAGGATGGTTACCCCGAAATTCTTTCTATGAAAGAAAGGGCAGGGGTTATTGACGATTTATTGGAAGATAAAATCAAAACAGTACTTCCCGACTTGATGAGGAGAGCAGATATTGATATGTGGGTCGTTGTGTCCAGAGAATACAATGAAGATCCGGTGATTGAGACGCTACTTCCGGCTACCTGGTTGGCTGCTCGTCGCCGAACGATTTTGGTGATGTACGATCGTGGTGGAGAAAAAGGTGTGGAGACACTTGCTGTTGCCCGGTATGATGTAGGTACTACTTTCAAAAAAGCATGGGATAAAGAAAAGGAACCGGATCAATGGAAGCGACTAAAAGAAATTATCGAAGAAAGAAATCCCAAGAAGATCGGAGTGAACCAAAGTAAAGACTGGGGATTGGCTGATGGTATTGTAGCCACAGATCTACAAGAAATGAAAGCGGCGCTCGGAAAAAAATATTCAGAGCGTGTAGTTTCCGCTGAAAAATTAGCGGTGGGTTGGTTAGAAACAAGATCAGCCAAAGAAATGACGATTTATCCTCAGATTGTACGAATTGCGCATAAAATTATAGCTCAAGGATTTTCTGATGAAGTGATTCAACCTGGAGTTACAACCACTAACGATGTAGTTTGGTGGTTTAGAGAAAAAATAAGAGAACTGAAATTGGTTACTTGGTTTCACCCCAGTGTTTCCATTCAACGTGCTGATCCCGAATCTTTTGATCATCTTAGATCTTTCTCCAGCAGACCGGATAATAATGTAATTATGCCGGGTGATTTAATTCATGTGGATTTTGGAATTAAATATCTACGACTGAATACAGATACACAGCAGCATGCATATATTTTAAAACCTAGTGAAACGGAAGTTCCGGCTTATCTGATAAAAGCTTTTGATAATGGAAATCGACTTCAGGATATCTTCACCAATAATTTTAAAGAAGGCAGAACCGGAAATGAGGTATTGAAGATGTCAAGAGAACAAGCCATTGCTGAAGGAATTAAGCCTTCCATTTACACACATCCGATAGGTTATCATGGTCATGCTGCAGGAACAACGTTAGGAATGTGGGATTCACAAGGAGGAGTTCCGGGAAGTGGTGATTATCCATTACATTTGAATACTGCATATTCTATTGAATTGAATGCAGCAACAATGATCAAGGAGTGGGGAAAAGAAATTCGGATCATGCTGGAAGAAGACGCTTTCTTTGATGAATCTGGAGTTTGGTACATTGACGGTCGCCAAAAAGAAATCATGATGATTCCAAGAGTGCCCGCGAAACAATGAATAGATTTTTAGGTGCTCTGGTCTTACCACTTTTATTCTTTCTATTAAATGTTAAGTCTGTTTCAGCTCAAGAAAAGAAAAATAAAATTCAGACTAATATTTCAAAGAGTTTAAAGGGGTTTTCTATTCAAGGGTTATATCGAATTGATTCTGGCAGTGAGAGATATATTCTGAAAAGTAGTTATGGAGCAGATATTAAATACTCTTATAGTGTATTTAAGTCTATAAGTCCTTCTATAGGAATAGAAACACAGTTTATGAGTGGTTTCGAGGACGACAACAATTCATCAGATAAAAATAAAATACATTTAGATTTGTATCAGTTAAATCTTGGATTAACTTTTCATCTTGTTAAATCAAGTAAGTTTGAAATGGACCTAGATCTGGAATATTTGATTACCAAAGGTGAACTGGAGCAGTACTATAACAATGAATGGAGGAAGGGGTCTCACAATGGCAAAGGTGTTGGTTTAGGATTAAATACTGGTATAGTATTAAATAGTTTTTCAAATATAAATTTTGGTTTCTATACAAGAGGTAGAGTAACAAGGCTTGAAGAAAGTGCAAGATCTGGATCAGGCTACATTGATCAATATTATGGGTTAGTATCAGAACTAAGAATAGGGTATAGTTATAAATTCTAAATTTTTGAATGGGACTAAAAATTTTGCAAAAGAAAATAAATCACGCACGCTCTCTCTCAACTTCAATACCTGATTTAGGTACTGATATCGTTCAACTACTTAAAAAAGGAATTGGTAACGATGATTTATTTCTGATCTATCGAGATAAAGAAGGGAATAGAACAGAATTAACATACCGAGATTTTTATGAGGCGGTATTAAGTACAGCACGTTTTTACCAAAGTGAAGGATTGGTAGCAGGTGATAAAATAGCCACCATTTCGCATAATCACTGGCATACGGTAGTTCAATATTTTGCAGCTTGGTTTTGTGGACTAGTTGTAGTTCCTGTAAATATAAGTGAAGACGATCAACGTATTGAATACATTTTAGAAAATGCAGATGTAAAGCTGGCGTTAGTTCGAGATGAATATGTACGTAGAATCAATGAAATCGTACAAAAAAACTCTTCTTTAGAAGCTCTAAAGCTAATCGAGTGTGGCGAAGATTTAGATTTGTGTTCTATAAATGACGGAGATTTAAAAGAACCTGTATTTGATTCAGAAACGGATGCTTTGATCGTGTTTACATCAGGAACTACCGGAAACCCGAAAGGAGTGGTTTTAAGTCAACGTAATTTGCTGGAAGATGCCCGTGCTATCGGCGATTGGCATAATATTACTTCTGATACAAGAATGATGTGTGTACTTCCCATTCATCATGTAAACGGGACTGTAGTTACGTTAATGACTCCGTTTTTGGTTGGCGGTTCAGTATTACTAAATGAAAAATTTCAGATCGATCAGTTCTTTCCAATTATAGAAGAAGAAAAGGTAGAAATTGTAAGTGTTGTGCCAACATTACTTCAGTACCTAAACAGTTTTTATGAGGATAAGGAGGTGCCAAGTTTAGAAAATTTCAGTCATATTATTTGTGGAGCAGGACCGCTTACTGTGAATGTAGCTAAACACTTCGAAGCAAAATTCGGAAAGAGAATCATTCATGGATACGGGCTCTCTGAAACCACGTGTTACTCGTGTTATTTACCGCTAGATATCAGCAAAGAAGAACATAATAAATGGATGCAGGATTTTGGATATCCAAGTATTGGTGTTGCAATTCCTGCAAACGAAATGGCGATCCATGATGAAAAAGGAAATTCTTTAGAAGATGGAGAGCGAGGAGAAATTGTAATTCGTGGAGTGAATGTGATGAAAGGTTATTTCAATAATCCTGAAGCGAACGAAAACGCGTTCACGAACGGCTGGTTCAGAAGCGGAGATGAAGGTTTTTATCAAAATGATGAAAAAGGAAATGCCTACTACTTCATAACCGGGAGAATCAAAGAGTTGATCATCAGAGGAGGAATTAATTTTGCTCCTCTGGAAATTGATGAAGTCATTAATAAAGCTCCGGGAGTAAAAGCAGGAATTGCTGTTGGATTTGAAAATGACTGGTATGGAGAAGAGGTAGGTGCTTATGTGGAACTTGAAGAAGGAGTTCAGGAAGATAGAGAATCCATTTTGAGTTTTTGTAAAGACTATCTTCCTCATGCAAAAACTCCAAAAGTAATCGTATTTGGGAATGAAATCCCGGTCACCTCAACCGGCAAATATCAGCGCAGGAAAGTAGCACATTTGTTTTCTGAATGGAAGGAGGTACAGTTTAGGAAATAAACTGTAATTAGGAATATGGGAATTAGGAATAGGCTTACTTTTATTCCTAATTCCCATATTCCTAATTAATCTTTTCTAGCAACAACAGCCAACGTACACCTACTCACACAAACCAATTTTCCATTTTCGTCTTCAATTCGAGTTTCCCAGATATGAATTCGTGCTCCTTTTCTTATAGGAGTTGCTGTTCCTCGAACCATTCCTCCTTCTTGCACTGATCGTATATGATTGGCATTGATCTCTACTCCCACAGCCGTCTTATCGAGATCATCCAAAGAAAACCAGGCACCAAGTGAAGCAAGAGTTTCGGCTAATACTACTGATGCTCCTCCATGTAATAAACGAAAAGGCTGAACGGTGTTTTCATTAACCGGCATGGTAGCAACTACTTTGTCTTTGGCTATATGCTCAAACTCTATTCCGGTAGCATGTCCCATATGTTTTTTTGACGGATCGAAGTAAAATTTTGCTTTTTCTTTTAAAGATTCTTCAATAAACATAAATTAGTGTTTGATTAACAGTGTTAAGTTGGTGACATTAAGCAAAGAAAGCGCTTTTAAATGTAAGTGGAAAGTGTTACTTACCAAAGAGTGATTAATTAGCTTTTTAAATTATGAAATACAATCCGGAAATAGTCCCAAATATTATAGAAACGGGCATTAGTAAAAACACTACTGGAATTTTTTCAGCGGTGAAGCGTAATGGTGAATGGTTAGAAACGTCCATTGAAGAGTTTAAGACAAAAACCAGAAATTTAGCTCTTGGATTATATGAGCTCGGCGTTCGAAAAGGAGACCGTGTTTCTATTCATTCCGAAAACAGTACAGAGTGGTTGATCTGTGATCAGGCAGTTATCTCTATAGGAGCAATTAATGTCGCTGTTTACACAACTCAACCATCTGATCAGATCAAATATATACTGGAGAACTCAGAAGCAAAGGTGCACATAGTTTCAAATGACGATCTATTTGCTGAGACAAAACCTCTGATGAAGGAGATAACAACAGTTGAGGCTGTTATTTCGATTCAACCTTCGAAGCACAAAAAACTGAAAAGTTTTGAAGAAGTAATGGAAAAGGGAGCAACATTACATGAGAAGGAACCCGAGCTTTTAAAGAAGCTTAAATCTGAAATTAAACCCGATGATCTTGCAAATATAAATTACACTTCAGGAACTACCGGTGTGCCGAAGGGTGTGATGCTATCTCATAATAACCTCTCTTCTAATGTATTAGCTTCGAATGAAAGAATGGCGTATGATCCTTCAAAAGCTAAAAATCCGAAGATCCTTTCTTATTTACCTCTGGCACATATGCTGGAGCGAATAGCGTCTTATATTTACATTTATACAGGTGTCCCTGTTTACTACATTGAAGATGTGAATGAGATCAAAACCGATTTCGTTACAATTAAACCGATCTATTTTTCAACCGTTCCACGATTGCTAGAAAAGATCATGGCAGGTTTAAAAGTAAGAGGACAGGAGTTATCTGGAATCAAAAAACGCCTTTACTATTGGGCTATTGACTTAGCAGAAAACTTCGATCCTGAAGATCCGCCGTCAGGATTAGAAAAAATAAAATTTAAGATTGCTGACAAAGCAGTTTATTCGAAGATTCGTGAAGGATTGGGTGGAAACCTCGTTGGTATGATGGTTGGAGGTGCTGCATTGGCACCTCCGGTGATGAGATTCTTTAATGGGATTGGATATAAATGTGGTCAAGGTTATGGGTTGACTGAAACCTCTCCTGTTGCAACGGGAAGTATGCCCGATTGGATTCGAATTGGTTCTGCCGGTCGACCCATTACAGATGTTGATATAAAGATAGCCGATGATGGAGAGATTTTAATTAAAGGTCCGAATATCATGCAGGGCTATTACAAGATGCCGGAACAAACTAAAGAAGTATTTACTGATGACGGTTGGTTCTGCACAGGAGATATTGGTCATTTGGATGAGGACAATTGGTTGTTTATTACTGACCGAAAGAAATCCATGTTCAAACTTTCTACCGGTAAATATGTAGCTCCTCAACCTATCGAAAATGCATTGGTGAATAACGGCTTTATAGATCAGGCAATGGTTGTTGGTGCAGAAGAGAAGTTTTGTGCTGCTATAATTATTCCCGACTGGAAAAATATGGAAAAACGTTTTGAGCGGTTTGGATATATCCTTCCTGGAGAAAATAAAATTGAAAGCGAACACGTGATCAATAGAATCCAAAAGGAAGTTGATAAAGTGAATAAGAAACTTCCCCACTGGGAGAAAATAAAGAAATTCGTTCTGCTGGAAGAGCCGTTTACTATCGAAAATGGAGAGCTTACAGCTAAGATGAGTATCAAGAGAGCTGGGGTAATGAAAAATCATAAAGAATTAATAGAAAGCATTTATCAAGACTAAATTATGAGCAAAGGAAAACGAAGAATCAGAAAGGTTGCGGTATTGGGTTCAGGTGTGATGGGAAGTCAAATTGCTGCACATTGTATCAATGCCGGACTTGAAGTGGTTTTATTGGATTTGAAAAGTGATGATCCGAAACGTCCTAATAAAACTGCTGAAGAGAGCATTAAAAATATCCTGAAGATGAAACCTGCTCCCTTTGGTATGCAGGAGTTTGCTGATCGGATCAAGCTTGGAAATTTCGAAGACGACTTTGACCTGCTTAAAGATGCAGACTGGATCTGCGAAGTGATCATCGAGAGAATGGATATCAAAAAGGATATGATGTCTAGGATTGAGAAAGTCCGGAAGCCTGATACCATTGTTAGTTCTAATACTTCAGGTTTACCGATTACTGAGATAGGTGAAGATTGTGGGAAGGATTTCAAAGAACATTTTTTAGGAACACACTTCTTCAATCCTCCAAGATATATGAAGTTACTGGAGATCATTCCAACAAAGCATACTTCTAAAGAAATCGCATGTTTTATGCATGGATTTTGTGAACGGGTTCTGGGTAAAGGTGTGGTGCTTTGTAAAGACACCCCAAACTTTATCGCAAACAGAGTTGGAATCTTCTCAATTGGTAGTATGATGCCGTATTTTTTTAACGGAGATTTCAGAGCAGAGGAAATTGATCTGTTGACAGGGACTCTGACAGGCTATTCAAAAGCAGCAACCTTCCGTACCGGGGATATGGCTGGTTTGGATGTTACTTTGCATGTGGCAAATAACATCATTCCATCAATACCAGATGACGAGAAAAAAGAAGTATTTGATCTCCCGGGTCAATTCAAAAAAATGGTGGAATCCGGAAAGATCGGGAATAAAGCAGGAAAGGGATTTTATTCCAAAGTGAAAGAAAACGGGAAAACTGAATACAAAGTTATTAATCCGGAAACTTTAGAGTACGAATCACAAAAAGAATTAGAAGATCCGGTTTTAGCTGAAGCAAAGAAAATCAAAGACACCAAAGAACGATTAAAGTTTTTGGCTTTCCATGATAGTAAAATTGGACAGTTTATTTGGGAAACTCAGCGTGAAGTATTGCTGTATGCTGCAAACAGAGTTCCTGAAATATCAGATAATCCGCAAGATGTTGACAGAGCTATGAAATGGGGTTTCAACTGGGAATTAGGACCTTTTGAGAGATGGGATGCTTTAGGAATTGATGCAGTTATTGAAAAAATTGAAGAGGAAAATATTCCTGTTCCGACCTTAATTACGGAAATGAAAAACGCAGGATTCGATACTTTTTATAAAGATGGAAAAGCATATGATCCGGTTTCTAAATCCATGAAAGAAGAGAATCCATCAGCTGCAGGAGAAATTAAAGTAGCTACTCTTAAGAAAGATAAAGCAGTGGTAATGGAAAATGATTCAGCCGCTCTTTACGACATGGGTGATGGTGTAGCTTTATTTGAGTTCAGAACCAGAAATGCTACACTCGGATTCGAATTGGTTCAATCTCTGGAGAAAGCGCTGAATATAGTTGCCAAAGATTTTGAAGCTATGGTTATTGGCCATGATGGTGATAATTTCGCATTCGGAGCGAATTTAATGGAAGCCATGCAAGCTAATGAGTCCGGAGATTGGGATAAAGTAGTCGCTGCAGTCACGAACTTTCAAAGAACCGCGGTCGCTTTGCGATATGCTCCTTTTCCGGTAATAGCAGCACCTTTCGGCAGAACATTGGGTGGAGGTACTGAATTTTGTTTGTATTCTGATAAAATCATAGCACATCACGAATTGTATATGGGGTTGGTAGAAGTTGGAGTTGGTCTAATCCCTGCCGGCGGTGGAACTACCGAATTACTAAAACGCGGAATGGGCAAGTTGGAAGAAGATGCAGATCCACTTCCGTTTATAAGAGAAGCCTTTAAAACAATGGGGATGGCTAAAGTATCCGATAGTGCACATAAAGCCCGTGAGCTCGGATTTTTGAAGGAATCAGATACTATTGTAATGAATAGAGATCTTCAACTTGGAGTTGCAAAAGAAGAAGCGATATCAATGGTAAAAGCGGGATATCAACCTCCGGCTAAAACGGAAATTAAAGTATTGGGACAAACCGCACTTTCTGCAATGAAATTGATGCTGTATGTAATGCATGAGTCGAATTTCATAACTGATTACGATAAAGTAGTTGTTGAACGACTAGCGTTTGTGTTGGCAGGTGGAGATTTAAGCGAAGCCCAAAAAGTTCCTGAGGATTATCTGTTGAAACTAGAGCGTGAAGCTATTCTAGACTGCCTGAAAGATGACCGAACAATCGCAAGAATGGAGCACATGCTGAAAACGGGGAAACCATTAAGGAACTAGCTTTGAGTTTTGAGGGAGTGAGTTATAAGATGTTAGACATAAGATTTGAGATATAAGAATGCACAACTACAAAAATTTAGAAGTTTGGAAGAGGTCGGTTGAACTGGCAACCAAGGTGTATTTGTTAACAAATAGTTTTCCCAATGAAGAAAAATATGGTTTGGTTTCTCAAACCAGAAGATGTTCGGTGTCAATAAGTTCAAATATAGCTGAAGGTGCAGGGCGAGGTTCTGATAAGGAATTTAAACTTTTTCTTAATTACGCTTTAGGTTCCTGTTTCGAACTAGAAACTCAATTGTTGATTTCTCAAAACCTTTTATTTGTTGAGAAAGATATTCAGTTTGAAGTGTTGGATGAATTAACAGAGATCCAAAAATGATTTATACATTAATAAAAAAATATTCTTAATTCTTACATCTCGAATCTTATGTCTATAAAAGAAGCCTACATAGTAGCAGCAACACGAACAGCTTGTGGTAAAGCTAATAAAGGATCACTTCGTTTTATGCGACCTGATTCGTTGGGCGGAGCTGTTATACAAGATTTACTAAAAAGAGCACCTGAAATTCAACCTGATATGGTGGAAGATGTCATTATGGGTTGTGCGTTTCCTGAGGCATCACAAGGACTGAATGTTGCTAAACAAATTGCAGCTTTGGGTGGTTTGCCGGACAAGGTTCCGGGAGTGACTGTGAACCGGTTTTGTTCATCTGGATTACAGACTATTGCAATGGCGGCTGAGCGTATTATGGTTGGTGCTGCGGATGTGATTGTAGCTGGAGGAGTAGAATCTATGTCGTTGGTTCCAATGGGAGGAATGTCCGTTCAGCCAAATCCTGAGTTGGTAGAAAATAAACCGGAACTGTATATAAGTATGGGCTTAACTGCCGAAAACGTAGCAGAAAAATACGGTGTAAATCGTGAAGATCAGGATGCTTTTGCTTACCAAAGTCATCAAAGAGCAATTGCTGCTTGGGAAAACGAAAAATTTGATTCACAAATTACTCCTATCGAAGTCGTTGAGAAAAAAATAAGTGCTGAAGGTGAAATCATAGAAGAGAAATTTACTTTCAAACAAGATGAAGGTCCAAGAGCTGATACCAGCAAAGAAGTACTGGCTAAATTAAGAACAGTTTTTAAAGCAGGTGGTTCAGTAACAGCAGGTAACTCATCCCAAATGAATGATGCCGCTGCAGGGGTTATGGTGATGAGTGGAGAGAAAGTCAAACAATTGGGACTTACTCCAATAGCCCGATATGTTGGATTCTCTGTAGCGGGTGTTGCACCGGAATTGATGGGAATCGGTCCTGTAGAAGCAATACCAAAAGTATTGAAACAAACCGGTTTAAAACTAAATGATATAGATCTCATAGAATTGAACGAGGCATTCGCCGCTCAATCGTTAGCTGTAATTCGTGAACTTGGTATTGATCAAGAAATTACGAATGTGAACGGTGGAGCTATTGCAATGGGGCATCCGCTGGGTTGTACCGGAGCAAAATTAACAACTCAGATTCTTCACGAAATGCAGGCACGAAATTCTAAATACGGAATGGTAACTATGTGCATTGGAGGTGGGATGGGTGCTGCCGGAATATTTGAAAACCTAAGCTAATCAATCAAAATAAATAAGGAATTAAGCATGTTTACTAAAGATACTCTTTCAGGAAAAACCATTTTAATTACAGGAGGAGGAAGCGGACTGGGATTAGCTATGGCAAAAGGGTTTGCCGAAAACGGAGCCAATATTGCAATCTGTGGAAGAACAGAAGAGAAACTTCAGAATGCCGTGAAAGAGATTGAAGAAGCCGGTAAATCGGCAGAAGTTCGATACTATATTTGTGATGTAAGAGATCATGATGGCGTTACCAATATGGTTTCTGAAATCGTAGACGATTTTGGTTCTATGGAAGGTTTGGTGAATAATGCAGCCGGAAACTTTTTATCAACTTCTGAAGATCTTACTCCCGGTGGATTTAAAGCGATTGTCGATATCGTACTCCATGGAAGTTTTAATTGCACACATGCTTTTGGAAACTACCTGATCGACAATGAGAAAGAAGGTTCAATTCTGAATATAGTCACTACTTATGCTGAGAGTACCGGATGTGCTTTTGTACTGCCTTCAGCATGTAGTAAAGCCGGGGTTTTAGCTATGACCAGATCTCTAGCATTTGAGTGGGCTGAATACGGAATTCGAGTAAATGCAATTGCTCCCGGTCCATTCCCAACAAAAGGTGCATGGTCTCGCTTAGTTCCTGATAAATTGATTGAAAAGAAATTCATCAATAAAATCCCGATGAAAAGGTATGGAGAGCACAAGGAACTGGCAAACCTGGCTACATTTCTAATGTCAGACATGGCATTATATATGACTGGGGAAAGTGTAGTAATTGATGGGGGAGAAAGATTACAAGCAGGGCAATTTAACTTTATCAATGACTTGATGTCTCGAAAAAAGCTAAAAAAAGCATTTAAAGCAATGAAGCCAAAATAAAATTGAAATTTTATTCAGGAAAATAAAGTCAATCTTTGTTCTACTTTTTCGATTTGTGTAGCAAGTTGAATAGCATCATAACTTGAATATGCAGTCTCAGAATTGAGTTGGATCGATTTTAAAAACAATAAAGCAGCTTTTTCAGCGGCTTGAGCAGGATCAAAAGCGTGTTTTCCAAAAAATAAATGATCTCCTTCGTTTAGTCTACCATTTCTGATAGTTTGTGAAGGAATATCACAGTCTAAAACGTCACTTTTGGTACAAGCTAATCTTTGATGTTTTGGCTCTTGCGAAGTGGCATAAATGAAGATGGAAGCTGTAGAGCCATTATCAAACCGTACAAATAAGTGAAACGAGACAGGGTTATCTTTATTCAGATATACAGATTGAGCCTCGATATGATGCACACCTGTATTTATCCATTTTAGACAAAGTCCCAACTCATCGATCCATAAGTGTTTGAATTCAATAGAAGGATCGATTAACGAAGATCTTTGAATATATCTGGTGGAATGTAGAATTTGAGGGCGTTGCATTTTATCCATCATCCATTGTGTGGCAGGAGCTAAAGTAGGCCAATGAGAAAATTGAACTTTTACACCAGATTCTTTTGTAGCTCGATGAATTTTTTCCAGCTTTTTTATATCGGTCGGCTGTTTCGAAATCAAAAAACAATTATATCCTTCTTGAACAGCTTGAAGCAACTTGTCTAAGTTATTTATAGAATCATCAAGAATAAGGCAGGCATCAACTTTACCAAGTTCTGAAACAGAAGAAACCAGATTTACTTGGCTCACAATTCCATGCGGACGCAAATGTTTTTCCCAAGCTACGGTGCGTGTAGCATCACCAACAATACCAACTTTCATGTTAAATAAGTTTTAGTTGCTATAAGATGCTAATGCAAAACTAATTAAACAAGAAAAGGCTCTTATGATTTCCACAAGAACCTAAAAAAAGAATAAAATTAAGGATTAATCCGGCATTACAATTGCGAGAATGAAATAAGCGAAAATAGCGAATCCATAACTAAAAGCTAGAACTACAAATAGGATTCGTACAATTGTGGGATCCCAACCGAGATATTCTGCGATACCTGAACACACTCCGGCTAGCATTTTATCACTTCTGGATTTCCTTAATTTTGCTGGCATATCATACAAATTTGGTTATAATCAATTCATTGCTACGAAGCCATTAAAAAGAAGTTTCAAAAAAATTTAAATTAATTAACGATTCCCAAAATAAATTGGAATTACTAAATATGATGGGGCGGGATGTCCGTTAACTATTGAAGGTTTAAATTTTGAAGTTCGAATCGCTCTTAACGCCTCATTCTCGCAACCACTGCCAAGGCGGTTATAAAATTCAAAATCATAAGTATTCCCATCTTCATCAACCACAAATTTAACTCTCAAAAGACCTCTTACATTATCTTCACGAGCTTGTTTGGGGTACTTAATCTTCTTGATGAGTTTTTCTCTTCCTCCAACAACTTTTGCAACATCTTGTTCGAGGGCAAATAGATTTTTATTGGGAATTTTTTCATAAGATTCAATATCTACTGAATAATCAGGCCAAGGTAACTTTTTTAAATAAGAGCTATTATTTAAGCTAGTATAGGGTTGAGAGTCAAAAGAAAAAGTTTTCGATTTTCTATTATGTAGTCGCCTTACCCAGATAGGGTGTTCTTTTTTAAGGTTTACTAGAATTTTGTTAACAGGCTCAATTGAAACCAATAAATCATCAATTTTTAAATTGATATTCTCAGAGTTAATAACGCCTGCTTTTTTCGATTTGTTGAACTTCTCAGTAGATACTACGAATATCCCATACTTTTTTGCACCAAATATTAGTGCATCAATTCCTGAAATTTCTTTATCAAGATCTTCGCTTTCAAAACTTTGAATTTCTTGACCATTAACAGACAGGGTAAAAGAAGATATTTCTATGGCTTTCTTTGAGAGAATTTCGCCTTCGGTACTCAGACCTTCATAGGTAATTGAACAGTTTGCTATAAATAAAAATGCTATAGCGAGAGTTAGTGAGGCTAGGAAGCGTTTTAAATTTGAATAAAACATATAAGGCTATTTTTATTAAAAATAGCCTTTATGAAATAAGAAAAAAATTAAATCTAATTGACAATTATTTCCTTTTCAGGTTGACCATGTCCAACGTATGAGAAAACAAATTTATACGTTCCTTTATCTAATCCTTTAATGGTTGCAATTCCTTCCTGATCTGTAACTGCACCTTTATTTGTTCCTTCAATATTAACGCTGGCGCCAACAAGAGGACCAAAGTTATTTGAAAGTTTAACTTTTACTATTCCATTAGATGATTCAAGGGTTTCGATTTTGATGGGGGGTGGTGGCGGGGTTTCAAAATCAGAGCTTTGTTGAAATTCAGAGTTACTTAGCTTGAATAATATAGGCATACTCATTTGAACCGCCACATTTCTACCTCTTTGTACCCCGGGAGTGAATTTGGCTTGGCTTATTACTCGTAATGCTTCTTCATCACAACCACCGCCGATTCCGCGAATAACTTTAGGGTTTACTACATCTCCGTTTTCATCTACAACAAATTGTACCGTAACGCGTCCCTCAATTCCTGCTTCTATAGCTTTTTTAGGATAGGTAACTTTGCTCTGTATTCCTTTCTGTCCACCTTCAAGTTGAGGCATACTTTCAACAACTACGAATACTTCTTCATCTAATTTTAAAGGGATTTCCTGTATTGAAGGTGGCATAGGAGTGTCTGGGTTTCCCATAGCTATTGCAACTGAAGAAGATTGATAATTAGGATCATGTTGAACCCAAATATCTGCATGTTCATTATTTAATAAGATATTATTTGATGATAAAATAGAAACATTCATTTCATTTACTTTAAAAGTAATCCTGTTACCATCTATTGCACCAGCTGGGGTGGATCCTTCGAATGCATAAATTCCTATTTTAAAGAGACCATAATTATGAGGATTAATACCAATGGCACCAGTTCCATTAGTAGTCACCTTCATTTTTTGATCTGACAGATCTAAGACTACTTTGCTATTAATTTCAACTTTGAAATCCTCAATTGAAATTTGTTCGTTTAATATCTCTTCATCAGAAAGCGTATCCGGACCTCTTAGGTCAGAACAAGCAATTGGGGCAATAACCATCAAAGTAATAGACAGTAAAATTAACAGACTTCTTTTAAATGAGGTTTGGTGCATTTTATGATGCTTCATAGTTTCTATCCTTTGCTTTAAAGTTGATTGTTTTACGGCCATACTTACCGTAAAATTTGCATAATCCTTTTTTAGAGGAATAAGCTCTAAGAGTAAATTGGCATATTTTTTTGGTTGTATATCAGAAGTATTAAGCACTTCTTGATCGCATGAAATTTCTCGATAAGTTTCAATTTCATTAGCTCCGATTCTAATTAGCGGGTGAAACCAGAATAGAGATTCAATTACAGAAAGTGTAAGTTGGAGTAGATAATCTCCTCTTCGAATGTGAACTAACTCGTGCTTTATAGCCATATCTAGTTTCTCACTATTTTCCTTTATTTTTTCAGGGAGAACGATGATGGGATTCTTCCATCCGAAAGTAAAAGGAACTAAAGGATGGCTGTGAAAAGCTACAGAAACAGAGCCATCTTTTAATCCGGAAATTAATTGTGTGTTCGAAAGTGGCTCGCCAGAAAGTGTTTTATGTAATTTTCGTAACTGTATAAAGCTGATTATTAATCTTAGTATTAAAAAAGAAGCAACGAAAATTAGTACAGAAGAGACAAAGCCGATTATAAAATTTGCTTCAAACCATTGGATAGAAGATTCCGTCTGAGTGTTCGCAACGGTTGAATACACTATCGGTAGTGGGTTTTCTACTACAAAAATTGATCCACTAAAGTCTACCGATGCAGATAAGCTTGAATAAAGTTGTATCAAAACCGCTGATATTAAACCAATAGGCAAGGCCAAAACAGTGGCAACTCTAACGTGATAATGATAAAGTGGGTTCAATGATGTTTTAACTCTCAATACAAAAAAAATAATTGAAGCAACTCCGGTCCATACTAATAGAGGAAACCATATTATATCGGCTGATACAGCCCCAAATTGTTGAACTAAATCAAAGAACGTTCTCATGATTCGCCCTCCATATCATCAATAAGTTTCCTGATTGCTTGTAAATCTTCATTATTTAAATTTTCAGCTTTAACCAAAGTTTGGACAAGGGCAGAGGGAGAGCCTTTAAACACTTTGTTAATCAAATTAGATATGAGGCTGGATTGGACATTTTCAGGCTCAATAGCTGCACTATATACATAGGTTACACCTTGTTTCCGGTATTTTAGAAAACCTTTATCGTTCAGGTTTTTCATAATTGTCATAACCGTTGTGTATGCAACTTTACGAGACGCAAGAATCTTTTCCTGAACTTCAGCAACAGTGGCTTCGCCCATTTCCCATACATGATGCAGAATCTCCATTTCGCTTTCGCCAAGAGGGGTAAGTGATTTTTTCATCTTAGTTGTCCTTTTTTTTAGATACATATTTAATCGGACTGCATTGTGCGAATCCTGAACTAGCCGAAATCGGTAATTTATAGTCTTTTATAAACTCATTTAATAAACGGAAATAGAGCTCAATTTCACCTTCATCAAGATTCGCCTTCTTAGGGTTAATTAAGAAATAATCTATGGTGCCACTAGAATCAAAATAGACTCGTGTAAATAATTGTGTGGTTTTAGGCCAATTAAATCCATTTTGAGTAAGATACTTGCCAAGCTCTTGGTGCATATTTACATAGCTCTTGAGAAATTCTGGTTGTCGCTCTTTGAAAACACCTTTCTCTGGTTCATAATGAGCGGCACTTGGATAGGTATCATCTAATTTACTTATTGAAATTCCAGTAGACTCAGCATCCTCAAAAGTTGTAGCTAAGGGTTGGGCATTCGAGAGAATTGAAATACCCAAAAACGACAATAATAAAATTTTCGCTTTCATATATTTTTTGTTAGTTATTTTCTTCTACTAATATAATAGTATTTAATACTAAGTCAATAGTATTTAAAAAAAAGTTTATTTAATAAAAAAAGGCAGATCGATAAATCTGCCTCTAAATTAAAATAAAGTTGATATTTAAACGGCGGGAGCCCACTCAAATTTTGGATCACCAAATTTTTTCAGTGTCCTGTAATGAGATGCAACGGCTTCACTAAAAGTATCATGACAGTTGTAAGGAATTCCAAATTCGTTAGCAACTTCTTCAACGATGGGGCTTATTTTGGGGTAATGAACACTGCATACTTTTGGGAACAGATGGTGTTCAATTTGATAGTTCAAGCCTCCTATATACCAGGAAAGTAGTTTATTACGACGTGCAAAATTATTGGTTGTTAACATTTCATGAATAACCCAGTGATTATCAATCATATTCTGTTCGTTGGGGATAGGATGCGTAGTTTCTTCCACTACATGGGCTAATTGAAAAATTATTCCGAGTATCAATCCCGCAACTAAGTGAACAGTTAGAAATCCAATGAGTAACTGCCACCAGGTTATATCCAAAATAACAAGAGGCAATACGATGGCATATCCGTAGTAAATAATTTTAGTGATTATTAGAGTAAGCCATTCCTTCTTGGGATGCTTTTTATTTTCGTAAGGTCCCAATTCGGGTTTAAAGAAATACCAATAATCTTTAACAAATACCCAGAAAATAGTGGCAAAACTATACGCGGGAAAAGCCAGTAAATGCTGCAAACGGTGAACAGGTTTATATTCGGAGTGAGGAGATAGCCGAATAAATTCAGCAACTTCTAAATCTTCATCATGGCCATGAATATTTGTGTAGGTGTGGTGAATTATATTATGTGTTATTTTCCATATGTACCCATTTGCACCCATAAAATCGAAAAATAGTCCTATCAAATAATTGATAGTACTATTAGAAGAATATGCTCCATGAAGTGCGTCATGAGTAACCGAAAAACCAATTCCTGCCATTCCTATTCCCATGGTAACGCAAAGAAACCACATCAGAGAAATAGAAAGAGTTCCCGAAATAATTAGTGCGTAAGACCCAAAGTAAATACTAAGTATGATTATAGTTTTTATAATCATAGCTGCGTTAGCATTTTTTGATAAATTATTCTCCGAAAAGTATTTATTTACTCGATCTTTAACTGCTTTACTGAATTCCCGATCTATTTTATTATTGAATGTTACTTTTTCAGCCATTGTATATTTTTTTTGAAAAGTAAATTGTAATTCACTTAATGTGAACTTAAACCAACAACAATGTAATTCATTTTAAGGAATAAAAATGCAATAAGCTCTCATAAACAATTTAATTTTGTAAGCAACGTAAAAATAATAATTTGTTCTTGATCTAGTTTCAATCAAAAAGTTCTGAATGTAAATGAAGGAAAACATTTTAAATATCATTTCTTTGATATAGTTGGTTTATAAGTAGATGTTACTTAGAGTAAAATCTAGATGAAAATGAAAAAGAGCATGTTTTCACTTCATTCAAAAAACTTTCTTTAGATGGATTAGATAAGAACAATAATGGAATTTCATTTGTTAGCTTTTGGTTTATCAAAATAGATTAACTGCCTATGAAGAATATTAACAGCTACAGAAAATTTTCCAGAAATAATAGTGAACCAAATAACGAAGGCGATTACGTTTTATATTGGATGCAAATAAATCGTCGATTCCAATATAATTACGCACTTGAATATGCCATTGCGTGGGCAAATAAGTTAGGCAAGCCGTTACTTATCTATGAAGGACTTTCTATTGAGTATCCTTGGGTGTGCGATCGGTTTCATGCATTTATAATGCAGGGCATGAAAGAAAATCTGGACTTTGCTGAATCCAAAAATCTGAATTATTTCAATTTTGTGGAACCGGAGATTGGAGCAGGGAAAGGTTTGTTCTACAAATTAGCAAAAAATGCATGCACTGTAATTTCAGATGAGTATCCGGTATTTATCATCAAAAAGCATAATGAAAGAGTTTCTGATAGATTAGACATACCATACATAACTATCGATTCTAATGGAATTATTCCACTTGGAATAACTGAAAAAGATCCTTATTCGGCGTATCTATTCAGGAAGATTATGCAAAAGCATTTCAGGGAAGGATTCACAAATCCACCTAAGAAAAACCCAATCGATGAATTAGAGAACAGAGATAGGGTGGAATTACCGGATGAGTTTTTGAATGACTATCCGAAAGCAGATGAAATGCTAAACAACATCGAAGAAAGCATCTCGGAAATGAATATTGATCATGAAGTAGGAGTATTAGATGTTTTGGGAACGAGGCAATCAGCTCTGGGAAAATTGGGGCAGTTTATTGGACACAGTCTGTTAGAATATGATGAAAAGCGAAATCATCCGGATGAAAAGAAAACAAGTGGCTTAAGTCCTTGGTTACATTTTGGAAAAATCAGTGAATATGAAATTGTAAAAGCTGCACTTGATCATCAACCTAAAGGATGGAGTTTAGATGACTTAACTCCCAATGGTGGTAAGAATAGTGGATTTTTTAATGGAGATGAAAACATTGAAAGCTTTTTGGATGAAGTAATAACATGGCGAGAAGTGGGATTTCATTTTGCTCATCATGTAGATAATTATGATGAATTTGAATCACTTCCGAATTGGGCAAAGAAAACCATGGCAGAACACAAAGATGACGAGAGAGAATATGTGTACAGTTTAGAAGAATTTGAGCAATCAAAAACACATGACGAACTTTGGAACGCGGCTCAAACGCAATTAAGAGAAACCGGAATTATTCATAATTATCTGAGAATGTTATGGGGCAAAAAAATTATTGAATGGACACCTGATCACCGAACTGCATTAGAGTATATGATTGAATTGAATAATAAATATGCAATCGACGGGAGAGACCCGAATAGTTATTCCGGAATATTTTGGTGCTTTGGGAGGTTTGATCGTGCTTGGGGGGAAAGAGAGATTTTTGGAAAATTGCGGTACATGACCAGCGACAGTACCAGAAAAAAAGTTAAGCTTGATCAGTATTTAGCGAAATACGGAAATCAGAAAAGTTTGCTTTAATGTAAGCGATCTTTATACTTAATTATGATTTTTAAAGCTCCACTTTATCAACCTAGGTATTCAATAATTAAAGATTGGAAATTATATTCGCTTCTTATTTACGGGTTGAGTTTTCTTTTAGTTGTAATTGGACACTTCATTGAACGTTCAGATATATTTGGATTAGGGTATCTACTCTTTTTTTCTGGTCAGATTTGTAATGTCTTTATGTTTCATAAATCAGAAGTTCTAATGGGGAATTTGAAAGGAGAACTAGTAATTGATGAAGAATCAATTACTTTTTGTGAGAAGGACTTTTCTTTTGCTGAAATCAACGTTTTAAAATTTTCCGCAAAGCATACTAGTGGAGATAAATTTGATCCAATTTATCGTCTCAAACTCTCTTTCCGTCCAAACATAAGTAATGGCTCTGGTAATTTCATCGAATTTGAATATGGAAATGAAAAATACAGGCTTAACTTTATACTTACTTCTTTAAAGAAAAAAAGAGAGTTTGAAAATTTGGTTGGGATATTAACAAAAAAAGGTTTTATAAGTTGTGAGGATGGTATAAGAAACTTAGAATTCTATAATTATGAGAGTATTCAGGAGTTCAAAACTAAATATTGTAAAGACTAAAATTTGTGATTTTGGCACTGTGATTTTTGCCACGCAATAACATATATTGTACATATTTTAATTAATCCAAGTTGATGGACCTTTTCCAAGACAAAAACGCATCTTCGTTTCAGGTTAATGATTCAGGGAATACTTATTCGGATGAGCCTTTGGCAACACGAATGCGCCCACAGTCTTTAGAAGAGTTTGCGGGACAAGAACATTTGGTTGGTGAGGGAAAGATGCTTCAACGCATGATCGAAAGTGGTATTATTGGCTCGTTGATTTTTTACGGTCCGCCCAGCTCTGGTAAAACTACATTGGCTCATGTAATCTCTAAAGAGATAAAAGCGAGTTTCAAAGTCATAAATGCTGTTCTAGACGGTATTAAAGAACTTCGAACAGTTGTTGATCAAGCTGAAAAGCTGAGGAAACTAAACGGAAGGAAAACCATTCTTTTTGTTGATGAGATTCACCGTTGGAACAAAGCGCAACAAGATGCGCTGCTTCCTCACTTAGAATCGGGAATTATCACTTTGGTTGGGGCAACAACTGAAAACCCATTTTATTCATTAGTGAATCCGCTGCTATCTCGATGTCAGTTGTTTGAATTGTTTCCACTTACAGTGAAAGATGTGAGAAGAATGCTTGATAGAGCTATTTCCGATGAAGATCGAGGTTTAGGAGCTAAACAGATTTTGGCTGAGGAAGAAGCTCTTGATCATTTGGCTGATTATGCGGGTGGTGATGTTCGGAATGCGTTAAATGCTTTGGAAGTTGCGGTTCTTTCAAGCAAGAAAAACTCGGAAGATCAAATTCACATCACAAAAGTCATAGCCGAAGAAAGTATTCAGCGAAGAAATGTTAGATATGATAGAACTGGAGATGAACATTATCATTATGCATCCGCGTTTATAAAGTCGCTCAGGGGCTCAGACACTGACGCTGCATTATACTGGATGAACGCTATGCTGGAAGGCGGGGATGATCCAAATTTCATCTTTCGCAGGTTGCTGATTTTTGCAAGTGAAGATGTTGGTATGGCAGAGCCGAATGCAATCACTATTGTAAATTCTTGCCAAGAGGCTTTTATGAAAACAGGGATGCCGGAAGGAATGTATTTTTTGTCTCATGCCTGTACGTATTTGAGTATTTGTCCTAAGAGTAATAGCAATAAAGGTATTTTTGAAGCTGCAAAAGAAATCAGAGAAAAAGGGGTAGGAACAGTTCCTGCATATCTAAAAGACAGAACAGCGAATAAGTTATCATCAAAATATCTGGATAAAGAGAACGCTTCTAAAGATTATAAATATCCTCATAATTTTGATGGAAATTGGGTTGATCAAAAATATTTGCCCGAAATTATAAAGAACAAAGAATTCTATGAACCAGGTAAAGAAGGAAGAGAAGGGTTATTAATTAAACGTTTGAACGAGATTAAAAACAGATCTCGAAATTCATGAAGCTTTTTTCTTATTGGGAATAGAGAAATGAAATGTAGTTCCTTTTTCAGGTTCGCTCTCAACCCAAATTTTTCCATTATGGCGTTCAATCATCTCTTTACAAATGGTTAATCCTATTCCCGTTCCTTTTTCTTTGAAAGTACCTATGGTACTAATGTAAGAACCCATATTAAATAAATTTGAAATCTGATGTTCAGCTATTCCAACACCAGAATCTGAAATAGAAATTACGGTTTCATCTTCTTTCTTCTTCGTAGTTATTTTTATGTTGCCTTTAGACGGAGTAAACTTTAGAGCATTAGAAAGTAGATTTCTAAGTATTGTTTTGAGGCCATTTGGATCTGCATGTATTGAAATGTCAGTATTTAATTTTTCAACAGTAATTTCTTTTTTTTGCTGATGTTCTTTAAGCAATGAAATAGTCTCATTTACTATATCATCTAAATCTATGATTTCGGGTTTCATTACTAATTCCCCTGTTTGACATGCTGCCCATTCTAGTAGGTTTGAAAAAAGAGTATGTGTTTGCATAGCGGTATCAGAAATCATTGTGCTATACTCTACAATATTATCCGTACTTCCCTTTGAGGCCGAGTTCTTTATCATTTGGCTAAGTCCAGTTATCCCCATAAAGGGTGATCGGAGATCATGAGCCATTATCGAGAAGAGTTTATCTTTTGTTTTAACTAGAGCTTTTAACTCTTTCTGTTTATCGTTAAGCTCGATGTTCTTAGCCTTTAGATTGCGAATTAATGAATTTGTCTTATCACGGCTCTCTTCTAGTGTTTTCAGTAAATACATAATTACATATACATAGCAAATTAACATTAAAATTATGGTCACAGCCGTATTTAATAGAAAAGAATCTTGGCTAATGTATAATACAATACCAAATTGAACCAGATAGATAAATGTACTAAAGTAGAACATCTTTTTATGGATCGTAAAGCCAAGGGCGGGCATTATAACCCAAAAAATGAGTGAATTTCTCATATAAAAAGAAGCGAAACCCGGTTCATTAATTTGAAGAAAGGGGGCTAAAGTGAGATGAAAAAGTAAGGTTATTGCAAATAATGAAAGAGAAATCTCAGCTTTAGGCTTTGCAATTATGTGATAACCAAGAGCTAGTGCAGTTAACGAAAAACTAAAGAACTTTAATATCAAAAGTTCGTGAACCATCGGGAATATTAAAGCATCAGTTGCATAACCAATTAAGCCTAATATTCCGATTGCAGAAACAACCCTAGGATTTTTTAAAAGAATGCTATCCATGTAGCTTATTTTATAGCTAGTAGTATTTTAAATAGCTGGTATATTTTTTTGAAACCTGGTTACCTTACAGATTATCGCAAATTCCTGCTTAAATAGAAAATCAAAAAGAAATAGTTTCACAAATGCGAATGATATATTTTTAAAAATGTTTAAGGTCTCATAAATGATAAAATATAATTAAGAATGGTAATTAAAATAATTAGTAGTACCGATCGACCGAACTCTTGGGCATTAAAAATTTCTAAATATGTTTCCGGTTTATATAAAAAAGAGAATATAGAAGTGGAGGTAGTAAGTCTTGAGGACTTTCCTCTTTCTGATGTTGTAGGAGGGAAGTATGGAAAGTCTATTGAATCAGTTGAAAATTTTAGAGATCCGATTTTAGAAGCTGATGGATTAGTTTTTGTGATACCAGAGTATAATGGCAGTTTCCCCGGGATATTAAAGATGTTTATAGACTATCTGCCTTTTCCAAAAGCTTTTGAAAAAATGCCAATGGCTTTTATAGGAGAGGCTGCCGGAGCATTCGGAGGGTTAAGATCTGTGGAGCAATTTCAAATGATTGCCAATTACAGAAACGCACTCCAGTTTCCTGAAAGAGTATTTATTTCAAGAGTTACAAAGGAATTTGATCCGGAAGAAGGAATCAAAGATGATTTTAAACAAAAGCTATTGCTATCTCAGGTTGATAATTTTATAAAGTTTGTAAGCGATAATTCTTAGTTAGATTTCAACATATAGCCTACACCGTGTAGAGTAATCAGATACCTTGGATCATCAGGATGTACTTCAATTTTGGCTCTAAGTTTTGAAATGTGAACATCTACTGTTCGGGTATTAGTGCTATATTCATACCGCCAAACTTTTTCAAGTAATTCATCTCTGGAGACGGGATTGTTTGCATGTGAGAGTAAATATCGAATTAACTCTACTTCTCTTGCTGTTAATTCTACAACTTTATCTCCGGGGTGAATTGCTTCACTTTCAGCAAGATCGAGTTTAACTTCTCCAAGTTGAAGGATATCCACTTCACCTGCATTCGAATAAGTGCCGGCTCTTCGTAAACGCGCCTTTATTCTGGCTAATAATTCTTTTACTCCAAAAGGTTTTGTGAGATAATCATCGGCTCCAAGTTCTAAGCCTTTTACCTTATCTGTCTCCTGATCTTTGGCAGTTAACATGATAATTGGAAAGGTATATTTGAGTTCTCTTACATCTTTACAAATATCGTAGCCACTTTTTCCGGGAAGCATAATATCTAAAATCATCAAATCAGGATTATGCTCTTTAACCATCTCAACAGCATTTTCACCATTTTCGCTTACGAATACAGTAAAACCTTCACCCTCAAGTGTATCTTGAAGTGTAAAAATTAAGCTTGGCTCATCTTCAACAACCAGAATCTTAGAATTTTTTTCAGCCATTATTTAAATATTTATGATTGGGGATTCAATTATACTACTTTTTTGAAGTAGTTTTTTAACTTTCTTCATTATTTAGTTTCGGAAATGAAACTACAAAAGTAGTTCCTACACCGTATTCACTATCTACCGAAATATCACCCTCGTTAAGGATAATAAGGTTCCTGACTATACTAAGTCCTAACCCGTGACCTTTTGTTTTTGCAACCAGCGATTCTTCAACCCGATAGAATTTTTTAAAAATATTCTTTAGCTCTTTTCTTTTGATTCCAACGCCGTGATCTCTTACGGAGAGCTTGAACATAGAATCATCCTCAAACAATTTAATAATAATCTTTTTTTTCTCAGAGCTATACTTGATTGCATTTTCGATAAGATTGCTTAAAATAGTTTCTAAACTGTCCGGGTCAGCAAATATTTCAAAATCAACACTATCCTCTGAGTGGTATTCCAGTTCAAATCCTTTCTCTTTAATAAATTCTTCATTTTCATCTAAGAATGTATCAACAAGCATTTTAAGGTTTTGAGGTGATCGGCTAACCAGTGTTTGACCTGCATCATACTTTGCTACATCTAAAAGCTTTTCGATCATTTTTCTTAGTCGAATAGACTCATCATAAATATGTCCGCCATATTTTTTTAATCGTGCAGGTTCGGTAACTCTTCCATCAGATATGTTTTCTCCGGCAGCCTGCATAACAGCCAAAGGCGTTTTAAGCTCATGGGTAACATTAGCAAGAAATCCTGCTTGCCTTAGAGAAAGTTCACGTTCTTTTTGAGCGGTGTAGAACATAAACAATAATGAACCTAACAAAAACAGAACAGCGAAACCTAGTACGATTATATTTTTTCTGAAAGTTTCTTGATATGCAGATGTGATTGGTGGATTAAGAAATGCAACTTTGATTATCCAATCGCTAAAGAATCTTGGAAACCGAACTCTGTTATCTACCAAATCTACGCTAAAATCTACAGATGAATTATTTGAAGCTAAAACGATATCTTTTCGATGATCATGAAGCCATACAACAGTTCCTTCGTTTTCACTGCCACCAAAATAATCATAAATAAGAGGTGCGATGAGTTTATTGACGATCTTTTCTTGATTGAGAATAAAAGTGAAATAACCGATTACGCGGTTTTCCGTTAAGTTTATTAATCCTATGTTCATACTTCGGTGAGCATCGAATTCAATCATAGATCTCCATCTGAGATCAAAGTTATTGATTTGAATTCTTGTTGCGGAACGGATTAAGCCAACACCATCACAAACCAAAGTACTGTATTGATTGGTTGTTTCTAAGCTTTTATCCTTTTGATTAAAATAGTAAATGGAAGTACCGGTTTCACAGGGATCTTTATCAGCAGGTGTATAATAAATTGAAGATGTATAAGGATTGTCAGCTAGATCGGTGAATATTCGTTCAAGGGTTTCGGAAAGCTTTCCTGTATCTTCTAAAGAAGCTTCAGCTTGATTGTCTATATTAAGGAGTTTGGTAAAAGGTTGGTAGATTTCACTTTGTACAAGACTCGTTATCTCTTCTGCCTTTTTTAATTGTCGTTCACTTTCACTTTCGGTAACTCTTTCTCTGATATCGTATAAGCTGAATACATTCATTCCTGTAAGAGCAATGATGGCTACTAAACCCATCATCAATAAAATCCAACGAACAAGTCTGTTTCGGCCTACTTTTTTTGCTTTTAGAAAATTCATTTTGGTAAAATAAAGGAATCTTACGCACAATCCTTTTAATGGACGTAAAAAAAAATGAACACCGTGGAAGAAATTTAACTAACTGAAAGCAATACGGTGTGAGAGGATAGGCTTAAAGCTTTTCGAAATTGTTCTCTAAAGATTTTTTCAAAACATCAAACTCAATAGGTTTTACCAAGTAATCTAAATAATCAGTTTCCTTAGCTCGTTCTACGTGATATGGATCAGAATTACCAGTGATATAGATAACAGGGACATCAGAAAATTTTCTGATTTCCAGCATTGCATCGATACCGTCCATGTCACCTTCGAGAGAGATATCCATGAGAATGAGATCTGGTTTTATTCTTTTAGCAACTTCAATAGCTGTTTTCCCATAAACAAGCTCGCCTTCGGCTCCGTAGCCTAATTTTTCTAAATAACTTTCGTAAAGCAGATTTAGGATTAGATCGTCTTCCACGATCATGACCGTTTTCTGTTTTCTATCCATAGCAGTTTATTAACTTGATTAACTTATATAATAAGGGGATTAAGTGATAAAGGAAATTCTTAATGATAACAATTTATAATTCGAGTTTAAATAAACAAATCAATATTAAAAACAATCATTTTAGATTTAGGAAATGAAACTCTTATAGAATATTCTGCTGAAGGTAGAGCATCTTTTACTGTCAGGCTATTGATGATTTCAGATTGCCATTTATTAGATTGAAGATTTGCTTCTCAATTTTATAGAATTATTATAAAGAAAAAACAAAAAACGCCTTGCAAAAACAATGTCTTACAAGGCGTTTTGTACCCGAGGCCGGACTCGAACCGGCACTCCAATTTAATTAGAATTGGATTTTAAGTCCAACGTGTCTACCAATTCCACCACTCGGGCTTGGTTTATTCCAAAATGTCATTGATTTATTAAAACAGTGACTGCTCGGAAGGCGCAAAATATACAACTTAATAAGGCACTACTTCAATATTCTTTTAAGATTTTTTTCTCTGTTAAACTAACTTGTGTTTTGTAACTTATTGTATCAATTAATGAGGACATCTGATATGTTAAAAAAGAGTTTACCAGTTATTTTTTGCCTTTTATTCACCTCTTTAACGAGTGCACAGGTAGAAATTGGAGCGTCGTATGAACTTAGGGATGAAGATCCTCAAAGTGGTTTTGGGGTTCGAATTCAAAAAAGTATACTAGAAAAAATTCCGATTGTAGATCTGGGATTGAGAGCGCACTTCAGTTATTTCAGCGAAACTAATTCAGTAGATGAGAATTCATTCAGCTATGATCGTAATTTTGAGAATTATGATTTTGGTTTAGCTGCTTATGCCGGAATTACACTTGGACTTCTTGAACCATATGCTGGCGCAGGTCTAGGCTCTGAAACGGTTGATTTGAAGACAGAAGACTTTGAAGGAGTTGGTGTTGAACCCGAAGATGAAAACGAATCTAATATATATTGGAATACATTTGCAGGGGCTAAGGTAACTGTTATTCCACTGGTTAAGCCATTTGTTGAGTACAGGTTTTCAAGTCGAGATCTTGAAGTGCCTGATTTAAACGATAGAACAGGAAGAATTATATTTGGGGTTGTACTTAGTTTCTAAATTTAGTTAACTACAAATAGCGGTTTTGCGATAAGCTTAACCGCTTTTTTTATACGTTTGAGATTCCATTTGTAATCAAAAAAATTTTAGAAGGACATCATTTTTTGTCGTTGAGATGAGTGAATTAAAAGAAATAGCAAAAGTAGACTTAGAAAATTTAAAGCTGAAAAAAGCTCAGAAGCAGGATCTGAAGCAATTGCTTGAAGAATGTCACCAACACATTGGGGATGTGAATGATGAGATAATAGAGAAAGCATTTAAATTGTGTTATCTGTCTCATGACGGAATGACGAGAGCCTCAGGTGAGCCCTATTACTATCATCCGGTTGAGGTTGCTAAAATTGTTGCCAAAGAAATTAATATCGATGAGATTTCTGTGGTTGCAGCTTTGCTTCATGATACTGTTGAGGACACTTCCGTTGAGTTGAAAGATATTGAAAGATGGTTTGGTAAAGAAGTTTCGGTGATTATAAACGGTGTAACTAAGATAGAAGGAGTTTTTAAAAGCAGAGACAGCAAACAGGCTGAGACTTTTATGAAGCTCTTGCTTTCAATGGCTGAAGATATTCGAGTTGTGTTGATAAAGTTTGCAGATCGTTTACACAATATGAGAACTATTCATCATTTAAAGAGAGAAAAACAGCTCAAAATTGCGAATGAAACGATGGATCTTTACGCACCACTCGCACACAGATTCGGACTATTTAAAATAAAAAATGAGTTAGAAGATCTTTGCTTTAAAACTTTAGATCCCACTTCTTTTAAGTTTGTGGCGAGAAAGCTTAAAGAAAAAAAAGAATCGAGAGAAATATTTGTGAAAGAGTTTATGACTCCGATTCGAAAACAACTTAAAGAGCTACAGTTAAATTTTGAGATTAAAGGAAGACCAAAGCATATATACTCCATTTACAGGAAGATGCAAAGGCAACAAAAGCCTTTTGAGGAGATTTATGATCTTTTCGCAATTCGTGTAATCTTAGAAGAACCTCATCAAAAAGAAGATTGCTGGCGTGTTTATTCTATTTTTACTGATTGGTATACACCTATACCGGAAAGATTTAGAGATTTTATTTCAGTACCTAAAGCTAATGGATATCAATCTTTACACACTACAGTTATCACCAATAGAGGAAAGAAAGTAGAAGTACAGATCCGTACTCGAAAAATGGATGACATTGCAGAAAAAGGTTTGGCCGCACATTGGAAGTACAAAGAAGGTGCTCAGGAAGGTTCGCAAAGTTTAGATAAGTTTGTGAACTGGGTACGAGATGTTTTAGACAATCCAAGACCTGATGCAGCAACTGATTTCGTGAAAGATTTTCAGCTAAATCTTTATCAAGAAGAGCTCTATGTATTTACACCAAAAGGAGAGCTCACTACGCTTCCTAATGGAGCAACAGCTATCGATTTTGCTTTCGATATCCATAGTGAAGTAGGTGAAAGGGCTATGGCTGCCAAAGTAAATGGCAAAATGGTTCCACTAAGACAAAAACTAATGAACGGTGATCAGGTTGAGATTATAACCGGAAATAAAATCAACCTGAATGTAGACTGGATTGATGATGTAGTTACACACAAAGCAAAGTCAAGAATCAGGCAATTCATCAAACAAAAACAAAGAGCAGTTGCAGAAGAAGGAAGAGATATATGGCTGAAAAGAGCGGAACGAGGTAAGGTAGAAATCAGCGATCAGGAGTTAACCAAGTTTGCTAAGATGTTTAATTATTCGACCACACAAGATCTTTTTTATGCGATTGGTGTAGCTTCATTTGATGTAAATAAACTATTTAGAGAGGTAAAGAAGTACAAAAGTACCGGTAGAATTGAAGAAGAGGCCCAAACCAATAAAAAGGCAACAGAAGAAGAGATTCAGGAAAAGTACATCAATGAAGCGCGAGCTATAGGCGATGGAAAATCATTAATTATTAATGGTGAACTCAGCAATGTTAAATACTCATATGCCAACTGTTGTAATCCTATTCCGGGCGATGACGTGATTGGGTTTATTAGCCGAACCGGTGATATAAAAATTCATCGATCTATGTGTAATAATGCACTACATCTCATAAAAACTGAAAGCGAAAGAATTGTTGATGTTGATTGGACTAAAAATGTTGAAAATCAATTTTTAGGCGCAGTTAAAGTAATTGGAGAAGATAGAGTTGGAATGATTAATGATATCACTGACGTACTTTCTAAGTCATTATCAACTAATATGAAAAGTATTAATGTAAGTAGCGATAGTGGAATGTTTGAAGGTATTATCTCATTGTATGTAAATGGTTTACCGCACCTGAAAAAAATTATGAAGAGACTTGACCGAATTGAAGGAGTCAAAAATGTTCATAGATATGAATAACTTTAACAATAATAATTTTTGAGAATGTATAGTTGTAAGTATATTACATGCAATGATTAAGTATCTTTTAGGTTTCAAAAATTAAGCACAAATAAGAGACAATTAATCAGGAAGGACAATGTGAGTAAAAAATACTCACCAAACTAAACTACTATATATTATGATGACATATACGAAGCGTGACGTAGTACGTCGTGTAGCAGAATCTCAAGACGAGGCAATGATCAATGCAGAACCATGGGTTGATGCTGTAATTGTAGCGTTAAGAGAAATAATGATGTCTGCAGACACAGAATGCAGAATCGAGATTAGAGATTTTGGTGTTCTTGAAGTGAAAGAAACCAAAGCTAAGCCTAAAGCAAGAAACCCAAAAACCAACGAAGTTATTTACGTGCCGGCTCATCGTAAAACTCACTTTAAGCCAAGTAAATTACTTAAATCTTTCTTACGCATACCATTAGAAGAAGTAAAAGATAAAAAGTAATCAGTGCCAAATTATGCACGATTGGTTGGAATTGATGTTGGCACAAAAAGGTGCGGACTCGCTAAAACCGATCTTTTAAAAACTATAGCCTCACCGGTTGGGACTTTTTCACCTGAAGAGATAATCATTGAAATTTCTCGCATTGTGGAGGAGTCTCAGGTTGAGGGTTTTGTAGTTGGGTGGCCACTCACTCCTAATGGAGAAGAAGGAAAAGCTACCAAAATGGTTCAGGAATTTATAAATAGATTAAAAAATTTATACCCCTCTATTCCTGTTACAAAAATTGATGAAAGATATACATCTAATAATGCTAAGGATCTGATGTTGGAAATTGGAGTTCCTAAAAAGAAAAGAAAACAAAAATCTCGTGTGGATAGGATTGCTGCAGCCCTTATCTTACAAAACTACTTAGACTCACAACAACTATAATTCTCATTTATGTCGATTTTACCCATTGTAACATACAATGATCCTGTTTTACGAAAGAAAACAGAATTGATTAAGGATAATTCAGAGTCGGTTTCTGAATTAATAGATGATATGATTGAAACAATGTATAATTCTGATGGAGTAGGTTTAGCAGCTCCTCAAATAGGGAAATCGTTACGCTTGTTTGTGATGGATGGTGATCCGGTTTTAGAGGAAGAGGAGGAAAAACATGGAATTTTGGTTTTTATAAATCCGGAAATTGTTGATAAAAAAGGAAAAAAGATCCCAATGGACGAAGGTTGTTTAAGTATTCCGGATGTTCGAGAGAAAGTTATAAGACCTGAAACAATTGTAATTAAATACAAAGACAGAGACTTCAAAGATCAAGAAAAAGAATTCTCTGGATGGATGTCGCGTATTATACAGCACGAATTTGATCATTTGGAAGGGATACTTTTTATTGACTATTTAAGTTCGTTTAGAAAAAGAATGATAAAATCTGATCTCGCCGAAATAGAAACAGGCGAAATAGAAGTAGAATATCCTATCGCTCCAAAAGTATAATTATGAATATCGTTTTTATGGGGTCGCCGGATTTTGCGATTCCAAGTTTGGAAAAGATCCATCAATCAAAGCATAACATCGTTGCGGTGGTTAGCAATGTTGACAAACGAAGGGGAAGAGGATCAGATACAGCTCCAACACCAGTTAAGGCGAAAGCCAAAGAATTAGGACTCACAGTTATAGAGGTTGAAGATCTAAAATCAACTGAGTTTGAGAAAAGCCTTACTGAGCTAAATGCAGATCTATTTGTTGTTGTAGCGTTTCGTATTCTTCCACCAAAAATACTCGAGATTCCCAAAATTGGAAGTATCAATCTTCATGCGTCACTTTTACCAAAATACAGAGGTGCGGCACCAATTCACTGGGCGGTAATAAATGGAGAAAAAGAGACCGGTTGTACAATTTTTTTCTTAGATGAAAAGGTAGATACAGGGAATGTTATATTACAGAAAAAGGAATCCATAACTAGTGATGATACCACAGGTGATGTTTATAATCGTTTAATGGAGGTAGGTAGTATTCAATTAGTTAATGCTATTGACATGATTGAAGAGGGAACATATGAGTTATCACCCCAAAACGATGAAGAAGCTACTCCTGCCCCAAAATTGTTTAATGAGAATACAAGAATAGATTTTTCACAGTCCGCTGTTAGTATACATAATCAAGTAAGAGGTTTAAATCCTTTCCCTGTTGCGTGGACAAAATGGGAGAACAAAAAAGTAAAGATATATAAAACACGGCCGGTTTCAAGAACGAACATTAAAAAAGGTGAATTACTGCAAGAAGACGGAAAGTTGTTAGTTGGTTGTAAGGAAAGTGCTTTAGAAATCAAAGAACTTCAACTTCCTGGAAAGAAAAGGATGAATATTAGGGAGTTTCTAAATGGTTTTGAAATCAAAGGTAAGTTCGAATAGCTAAAATTTTCTTTTATATTTATTTGAGAATTCACACACGTTTTTTATCATCCTTAAAACAGAATAATTACCAACTATAATATGGATCAACCTAAATTAATCTTAGCTGCTAAGAGCGGAGAAGAGGCTGAAGTTGCAAAGCTTATAAAAGCTAAAGCAGATGTAAATGAATCTACCTCAAATGGTGCGAATGCGTTAATTATCGCGTCTGAGAAGAACCATTTTGGCATCGTAAAGTTATTAGTTGAGGCGGGTGCTGATCTTAATTCACAGACAAAAATGGGAGGTACAGCTCTTAATAAAGCTGCTGAAAATGGTAATACTGAAATGATGCAATTTCTGTTAGATAATGACGCCCAAATAGGTGAAATGGCACTAATAGTTGCAGCAAGAGCTGGAGAACTTGAAGCTGTCACTTTGTTGATAGATAAAGGAGCAGATGTTAATGCTCAACAAAGATGGGGACATACAGCATTAATGTTGGCAGCTAAAAATGGACATTTTGAGATCGTAAAATTGTTAATTGCCTCTGGGGCAAATGTTAAGATCCGCGACAAAAACGGAGATACTGCAATGATGATCGCGACAGAGAATGAACAAGACGAGATTGCTGTTTTATTGAAAAGAGCAGGTGCAGTTACTGAGAAAAAACCCGAAAAGCCGAAGCCAGCTCCTATCGATATGGAAGAGGTAGATGACGATGAAGATGACTTGATTGACGATTCGGACGTAGATGATTTAGTTTCAGATGATGATGCTCCTGATGAAATAGACTTAGACGATTAATTTAAAAAGCTGGTCTAGTTCTCTCGTTGAATTAAAAATATTTGGTGATATTCTTATTGTAGAATATTGGTCAAAAGGTCTGAATACAAATCCATACTCTTTAAACATTCGTTCAGCTAAATCTGAAGGCTTTTCTCCCGTCACACCAATAACGAATAAAGATCCGGATAAATCCCATTCTGAAGAAGAGCGCCATGTAGTTGAAGCATTTTTTTCAGTTAACAATTTAGCATGTTCCCATAAAGTTTTTAAATGCGCAGATTTAGATACTTCATTTATATTGGATTGAAAATCAATAGAATGACCTAAGGTTAGTACTTCAGGTAAATTTCTTGTTCCATAATCTTCATATTTTCTGGCAGAATTTTCCCATTCTTTTTGTCCCCAAGTAACCCACATTGGATCGAGGCTTTTCTGGATTTTTTCACTGAAATAAGCAACACTTATCCCTTTTGGAGCCTGAAGCCATTTATGAGCACTTGTACCTATTACATCTATATCTAGGTCTTTTACATCAATAGGAAGCATGCCCATTGTCTGGGCCGTATCAATCGAAATAAAATCCACACCTTTTGCCCTGGCAAGAGCAGTTATTTCCTTCACAGGCTGTCTTAATCCAAATGTATTGTCAATATGTGGAATTACAACCAAGCGTGTTTTAGAAGTAATATTTGATTCATATAAATTAAGAATATCTTGTTTCGTAATAGAAGAGAGATCATCGGTTGGTAGCTCAAAAACTTTTACCGAATATCCATATTTTTTCGAATGAATTTGAAACGGAATACTTGCTCCGGCATGATTCAAATTAGAGAAAAGAACTTCATCTCCCTTAGCGAGATGTAATCCCTGAGCAAGAATATTATAAACTTCAGTTGTGTTATGAGGAAAACTAATTTCAGAAGTTTCCGCGTTGATATAATTGGCTACTTTAGTCCGTACTTTTTCGATGGGTTCGTCCCACTCACCGCTCCACATATAAAACCATGGATTAGTTTCACATAGAGAAAGATAATCACGATGAGCTTGTTGAACCACTTTTGGGATTGTTCCAATCGATCCATGATTCAGATACTTAACTTCGGGTGCAATCGAATAATCTTTCTTTGAAGGGAGATTGAAGTTTAGAAATACTGACTCTAAATCACGTTCAAAAACTTTATGAACAGGAGCCATCATTGCAAGAGCAGAAAGTGAACTACCTGCTGATAATGTCTTTAAAAAATCACGACGAGAAGTTTTCATACATGGTTTTTATGAAGTTAAAACATTCACTAATGTAGCTAAATCTTTTGAATCATTATACACTGCCGGAGAAACCCGTATGGCATCACCCCGATAAGAAACAAATACATTCGCTTTGTCTAATTTTGATTTTAGATCATCCATACTGTGATTCTTTCCAAGTCTAATACCAAATAAATTTGATGCACGATGCTGTTCATCCTCAATGATAAACCCGGACTTTCTAAGTGCTTCAGTAGGTTTTCGGACTAACTCTTTTAAGTAATTTTGAATGTCTTCCGGTTTCCATTTATTTAGTTTCTTCAGTGCTTCAAGCATCATGGGAACCAGAATAAAATTACTGTGTTCACCTACTTCATATCGCAACGCACCCGGCTGATATTGATCATTATAATTAATCAAGTTTGAAAAATTTTCGCTTTCAAATCTATTGATCCAATTCTGTTCTACAGGTGAACCTTGATCAAAAGCGGGACCATAGTACGCCATTCCGATACTGTAAGGTCCCATCATGGATTTATAACCGGCGGCAATTAGCGCGTCAGGTTTAAGTTCTTGAACATCAAAGGGAAGGGCTCCGAGCGATTGTGTGCCATCAATTACCATCCAAGCGTCAACTTCATTGGTTCGCTCACGAATCGCTTTTAAATCATACAAACTTCCATCAGCCCAGTGAATATGCCCACAAGCGACAAGCTTGGTTTTTTTATTGATCGCCTTAATAATATTGTTATTCCAAGTTTCAGCTCTATTATTTGATATTACAGGAGGGGTGATCGTAATTATTTCAGCACCGGATTTATTAGCAATTTCCATCCATGGGTACACATTACTAGGAAATTGTTCACCAACCAAAATAATATTATCATCCGGTTCTAAATTCAGATTCTTAGCAATGTTTGCCATTCCGTAAGAAACAGATGGTATAATAACATTTCGATTTGGCTGGTCAGAATTAATAAGTTTGGCAAACTCTTTTCTTAGTAACTCTCCTTCCGTAAAAAAATCTTCCCCTCTAATAGTGTTTGGTTTCTGTTTTCGCTTTATGCCTCTGATACCCGCTTGTTCTACCGAAGTCATTAAAGGTGACATAAATGCACAGTTTAAATAAATCAGATTAGGATCGAGATTAAACTCAGATTTCTTACAATTCATAAAAATAATTTAGTTTGTGGAATATACTTTTTGATAGTTAGTAGATGTGTAAAATTTCGTGGTAATAATGTATGGTTGAAGGATTCATTTTAAAAGCAGAATCTATTTCAATACTTTAAACAAGAATCTTTTTGGAAGAATAAAAGAATTTATCTGAGAAAATGAACATTAGGCAGGCAAATAGTAACGATTTGGCAATGATACGTCGATTAAACGAGGCAGAAGTGCCTAATGTTAATAGCATTCGAAGGAAGGATTTTCTCTACTTTCTAAAAATGGCTTCCAATTTTGTGGTTATTGAAAGCAATAGAGAGATTGCAGGTTTTATGATCTCGCTAAGAGAAGGAGTAGACTATGGAAGCGTAAATTACAAGTTCTTTAACAATCATTACAGACAATTCGAGTATGTTGATCGTATAGTGATTAAAGAAGAATTTAAAGGCAAAGGGATGGGAAGAAAGCTATACGATTTTCTCTTTGAAAAAAATGAAACTGATTTAGTGTGCTGCGAAGTCAACGTGAAACCACAGAATCCTGATTCTATGGCTTTCCATCAAAAGTTAGGATTTAATGAAAAAAGCAAGTTGATAACAGAAGACGGAGCAAAAGTAGTAAGCTTAATGGTTAAGAGAATTTAGTTGTTCTTAGTCTCGAAATACCAAAACCCATCAATAATATCCAGGTATACACCGTCGAAACCGCTGTCGATAATTTTTTGTGTGTATGAATTTTTGTTTCCGTAGATGATTTTTTTCCAATCTTTATTCCAATAACGGACTTTAAAATTTCCCGGCCAGTTTGGGTTTTCTGAGTCGATCCAACGCAACTCCTCTTTATCCCAATCAGATTTCCAGTAAAATCTATAATCCTCGGCTTCTCCAATACTCATGTAACTGATAAGGAGTCGTTTGCCACCGTCGCTTTTAGTTCTTATCCGATCCAGATCTTCACTCGTAAAAATTTTGCCCCAGAAAAAAGCATCCATAATGAAAACATCAAAATTCGTTCCTGACAGTGCAGTAAGTAATCCTTCTTTAGAATCATAATTCTCGTAATTCAATAAGTAGAGAAAATTTCTGGCATCAGAAAGGGAGTTGATGTCTAGCGAATTTGGATTTTTTATGAGCTCCGAAGACTTTGGGATATAGGTTAACTCTCTCTCGGGTGCTGAGAAGGAAATAAAGCCATTAAGAGCATTTCGTTCATAAGAGCGCTTTACTTTCTGATCCTCATCAGTATAATCAGTTACGAGCACTGTTTTTCCTTCTCGCTTTGCCGTTTTTAAAAGTTCAAGTAAATATTCACGGCTATCTTGTGGGGTAATAGTATTATCTCCATAATATCCGAAAACGAGACTTTCCTGACCAACACCATCAATAGCAGAAAGGTATTTATCCTCTTGTTCGCCTGTATTTTTAAAAAGTAATTCATGTCCGTTTTGAGGAATAATAATAAAGTCAGGATTTTGAGATTTCGAAAACTCAGAAATCTCTATCACAAAGTCTCTCATTTCATTGCGATAATCAATTTTTTCATTTGGTGATGAGGATGCACAACTTAAAAAAACAGTCAAGGAAATAAGACAGAAAAAGTATTTCATTTTTTATTTGATGAACAAGATGATATCTATACTTTTGGGGAAAGAAATAGAGGTTACTATTGCAAGATCAATTTAAACAGGCAAAAGATAATTTAAAAGAGATTTGGGGATTTGATTCCTTCCGTGAAGGACAGGAACAAGCTGTGCATTCCGTTTTTAAATCTTTAGACACACTCGTGTTATTTCCAACAGGTGGTGGGAAATCTCTTTGTTATCAAGTACCTGCAACTGTTTATGAGGGAATGACTTTAGTAATTTCGCCACTCGTAGCTTTGATGCAGGACCAAGTTAAACAGTTAAATGATCAAGGGATCTCGGCAACTTTCATCAATAACACTATTCCATTTTACGAGGTTGAGCAACGATTAGTGAACGCTAGAAATGGAATGTACAAGCTGTTGTACTGCGCGCCTGAACGCTTGGGGACAGAACTTTTTCAAGCTGAATTACCACAACTTAATATTGATTTGGTAGCTATTGATGAAGCGCATTGTATTTCGGAATGGGGACATGATTTCAGACCATCTTATCGAGATATTAAAATGAATCTCGAATCTATTTCTGACTCAGCCTCATGGATCGCTCTAACAGCTACAGCTACACCAGAAGTTCGAAAAGACATTCTTGAAAATCTCAAATTCAAGGAGCCAAATATAGTTTCTTTAGGATTTAAACGTCCAAATTTAAAATGGTGGGTAGTTGAAACTCAGAAAACACGTGAAAAACTTATAGGCGGGGTTTCAAAAGCATCTGAAAAAGGTGATGGGTTAATTTATGGCGGAACAAGAAGGAATTGTGAATACTGGGCTGCTTTTTTTACAGAAAAAGGACTACGTACTGAATCGTATCACGCCGGTGTAGAAAACCAATTAAGGAAAGAAATACAGCAAAGATGGATTGCCGGAAAAACTCCTTTAGTAGTTGCAACAAATGCCTTTGGTATGGGAATCGATAAGCCTGATTGTCGATATGTAATACATGAAACAATGCCTTATTCAATTGAAGCCTATTATCAGGAAGCAGGACGCGCAGGAAGAGATGGGCAGGAAGCTTTCCCAATTCTTTACTATAAACCATCTGATTATTTGGCGGCTAAACAAAGAATTGAACAAAGCTATCCTACAAGAACTCAGCTAGAAAGAGTATATCAAACTTTATGTGATAGTTTTGAGCTTGCAGAAGGGGCGATTATGCTATCAAATGAAGAACTGGAATTAAGCGCTCTTCAAAAAAGATCAAGAGAATCTCAAAGCATAATAAGGTCCTCATTGCGAATACTGGAAAAATTTGGAGTAATAGCCTGGCAACAAGATGTAAAGCCCGCTTTTTCCATTCAATTTACCTTAAGTCAGCCAATGCTGCAAAAGTTCAAAGAACGATGTAATAACGCGGATAAAGCTGAATTTGTAGATAAGCTTGAAAGAAAACTAGATACCCAAGCTTTTTATGATATGATAGAGGTGGATGAAGAACAGTTGCTTTCGGAATTAGGAATAAACAGGAATGGACTTATAAAAGCTCTTAATGTACTCATGCAAAACGATCATGTTCTGGTTTTTACAGTCAAAGAAGAGCGTGACTTGATAAGAGTTTTAGAAGCTCGTTCTTCTAAACTTCCTGTTGGTAAGCATGAAGTAGAACAACATAGAAAAACTCTGTTGTATAAGCTGGATAAAATGAATGAGTTTATTAATTCAGAGACTTGTAGGGAAGTTTTTCTGAGAAACTATTTTGGTGATAGTGGCGCAGAACCATGCGGACATTGCGATAATTGTTTGAGAGATAGTTCTAATTTGATCAAGAGAAATCTTGATAACAAGCTGATCAAAAAGGTCATAGATTTATTATCAGAGAAAGATGTATCTCTGGAATTCATAAAAAATAAAATGGAAATTTCGGAAGTGGAAGCTCAAACTATACTTTCTTTTTTAATCAAAGAAAATAAAGTTAAGATCAGTGAAAGAGATAGGAGAAATTATTCATTGATTGACTTCTCCTGAGCTTTTAATGAATCAAGTTTATCAAATCGTACAACTTCTCTTTCAATCCTGGCTATTACAGAATCCGTTCGTATTTGTTGATCAGAAATTTGGGACTGAAAGTACTGATGAGTAGATCTGAAAAGAGCAGAATCAGCATCGTATTCTTCAAAAATTTGTTCATACAGAGAATCTATTACCGCACTTGAAGTTCCTCTGTTTTGATAAACTCTTAGCAATTCAAGTTCAAAGAACAAGTCTAAGTAGATATCTTCAGCCATGAGGTTTTTAGGTTTTGGTACGGAAACCTCCGTTTTACAACCTAAAAATGAAACAGCAATGATGACAATAATCCAATTTTTACTCAAGATTTAACCAGGGCTTTTAGGATTTAGTGGACGCATTATGATTTCATTAATCAAAAAATTATCAGGCGTTTCTAGCACATGAATAAGAGTATTTGAAACATCAGAAGCTTGCATCATATTTGGATGTTGCTCCACTTCATCAATAGCATCAAAGAAGTTTGTGGCTATTGATCCGGGAAAGAAGCAAGATACTTTAATTCCGTCATAACGCAGTTCTTTGAAAAGTGAGTCACTGAATCCTCTCAAGCCATATTTAGTAGCATTATATGCTGAAATTTGAGGATTGCCCATCAGTCCGGCTATTGACGAAATATTAACAATATGACAAATATTATCATTTTGCTTCATTAATGGGACTATCAATCTGGTTAAATAGAAAATAGCAGATAGATTTACATTCAACATCTTATCCCATTCTTCTAGCTTTAAATCATCAACATTGGCAAAATATCCTAACCCAGCATTGTTAATTAAGATATCAGGAGTATGCTCTGCGGAGAAGGTTTTTTCTACCCATATTTCAAGTTCGCCACTATTCGTAACGTCTTGTTGAACCGGAATAAACTGTTCACCTAGCTTCTGTTGGATTTTGTTTAATTTATCAATGCTTCGTGCAAGTCCGTAAACTGTTGCTCCTTTTTCAACAAGATCTTTTGAGAATTCGGCTCCGATTCCACTACTTGCGCCTGTAACTATTGCTATTTTTGATTTTAAGTTCATACTGTCCGTTAGATTGATTATTCTCACTCTGTTCTAAATGTAATACAAATTCATGAGCAAAAACGATTCATTAAATTTAAAAAAAACACTTTTTGTGGATATTGGAAATTCCTCTATTAAAGTGGCTTATATAGAAGATGGAAGTTGGGAGAAGGTTAATGATAGTTTTAAATCAGTAACTTATTTTATTTCGTGGCTCAATAAACATTATTCTGAGATTCAGGAATTGGTTATTGCCAGTGTTAGAAAAGATCATCTGAAGATATTGGAAGAAAGTATTAAAAACATAAGCTATCGTGTAATAACAACTGATGATATAGATCCCAAAAAACTGGATTACAAAACAACCAAAACATTAGGTATTGATCGCTATTTAGTTTGTTTAGGGGCGATAAGCCAAACATCTGAAAAATCTAGCACTGAAGAGCAATTAGAAGCAAGAGAAAAAGTAGTAGGAATTGGAGGAAAAAGAATTATTGCCGTAGATGCAGGTTCAGCCTGTACAATAGATTGTATGCAAGGTAATGGAATATTTATGGGAGGTATGATACTTCCCGGAATATCAGCATTTATTAAAAGTTTAAATAAAGTAGCACCGGAGCTTCCTGAAACCGAACTTAAATTTGCAACTAATTGGATTGGAAAATCAACCAAGGAATCTTTGATGCTTGGGAGATTAGATTTTTTTGCACTAGGTATTGCCGGAATATTTGAACGCTTAAGAACTCATTTTCCTGGCGCAGAGGTTTTTATTACCGGAGGTGATTCCGAAATATTCAGTAAGTGTTTTGGGTTTGTAGAAAGAGGGTATTCAGCCCCACTGATTGACGAATATCTAATCTTTAAAGGAATGAAAGCCTTTATTGACGGCTAGCAAGTTGCTCATTAATTAAAGCAAGAACCATTTCTAAGGCTACTTTATTTTTACCACCTCTTGGAATAATAACATCTGCATACCTTTTGCTAGGCTGTACAAACTCTAAATGCATAGGTCTAACAAATTTTTGATACTGTTCAATTACACTTTCAACAGATCTTCCGCGTTCGTTAATATCTCTTTTTAATCGGCGTAATAAACGAATATCATCATCAGTATCTACAAAAATTTTTACATCCATTAAGTCCAGAAGATCCCGTTCACTAAATATCAAAATTCCATCAACAAGGATAACTTCTCGGGGAGTGACTGTTTTAGTCTCCTCTTTACGGATATGTTTTTCGAAATTGTATTGTGGAACTTCGATTGGATATCCTTCACTTAAAACATTTATATGACGAATCATTAATTCAGTTTCTAGTGATGCGGGATGGTCAAAATTTTGTTTAATTCTCTCTTCAAAAGGAAGGTGTTTTAAATCTCTGTAGTATGAATCGTGTTGCAATAACAGATGTTTTTCTGATCCAAGAGTTTTAGAAATGGTATTAACAACGGTGGTCTTACCTGAGCCACTACCACCAGCAACTCCTATAATTAGTGGTTTACTCATTTGCTGAAGTTACTTTTAACGAATAGCTTTCGTCTTGTTCTTTTTTGTATTGTTTGATAGCTCTATAAATTGCAGAAGCAATCAAACTTTGTCCCCAGTCACTAGAAAGATATCTAAATTCAGCAGGATTGGTTAAAAATCCGGCTTCAACTAAAATTGCAGGCATTGTAGATTGATATAAAACTGCCAATCCTTTAGTTCTAACTCCTCTAGATTTTCGCTGTGCACGGTTTTTAATCTGATCTTCAACCATGTATGCAATACGCTCACTGTTGGCAATGTTTCCACTGTGGGCAAGTTCATAAACAATTAAATCTTCTTCAGACAGATTTTTAACAACCTCATGATCATGTTCTGAATAGATTTGATTTTCTTCTTTCATTGCTTCAAAAGATCGATTGTTTTTATCTAAACCTAAAAAGAAAACAGATGCTCCTCTAACAGAAGATTGATGCCAGCCATCTGCATGTATTGATACGAAAAGATCGGCTTGAGCTCTATTCGCAATACTGCCTCTTTCATCAAGGTCAACAAATTTATCTGATTCTCGAGTATAAATTACTTCAACATCCGGTAACCCTTCTTCGATATATCCACCAAGCTTTTTTGCGATAGCTAATACAATGTCTTTTTCCTTGGCTCTTTTTTTATATCCTAAATTTCCCGGATCGTGACCACCGTGTCCGGCATCAATTACAATTTTATCGAATTTAAGTTTATCCCGTACAGGATTGTAGTTATCAGAAGAAGTACCGGGATCTATAACAGTGGTAATTTCAGGAGTCTCTGCCGGTACAAAGTCTTCATACCAGGTTTTAGCTAAAAATTGCTGCGAATAAGCATCAAGCTCTGCAGAATTGGTTTCTGTAAGTCCTACTAGTAAATGTTTTTCATTTTGATCAGGATAAGCACTGGCTATGTATGAGTAATCTTTTCCGAGATAAATATCTACACCAAAACCGTAGTCTTGCTTGTATAAAATAACTTGTTCAACCTTATCGCCCTCAGGTGGCATTTGAATCTCAGTTGTATCAATCTCTCCATATAAAACCATTTGAACAAAATCCGGTGCGGGCTGGATAACCTCGAAAGAGTCAACAGCTTGGGAAAAATGATATCGGATTACCGCCCCTTTACCATCGCTACGATCTACTGTAGAAATTCGGGAAAGTGATGTTTGAGCAACAGTGGTAGCACTTAATGCAAAAATGGTGCAAAGAAAAACAAAAGAAAACGTACAATAAGAATGGATTTTTGACATTCCTTTGTGGGTATTTTTGTTAAACATGTTTTTGTAGATGATTAGTGCAATTTAAGATATTCTTAGATGCATAAAAAGCACGATTTTAAATAAGAGAACGGTCTAAATTTGAATAAATTTTTTTCTTGTGTATTGTAAGATGATACAAAAGTTGTACATTTATTAAATCAATATTAAAGCAAGACGATCATCAGTAAAAAAATAAAAATTTATAAACTAAGGTTTAAGCGTTGGGCAGGAAGGGTACAAACCTTATCCATTGCATATTGGGCAAAAACCGTTGATGCAACGGCAATATTTTTGAGGTTTGCCAGTAGGAAGTTGCGCCAAATAATTATTCCGGTTCAAGCCATCTTTGGCTTTAAAATTATTGATGATAAATCAGCACAGAAGAGTGTTGGCTTAAGCACTTTTCTTACAGAAACGGATCAAAAGATTCAGGAACTTCCTAAATCTTACCGTGAACTATTTGATCTGAGTAAACAAATTGATGCTGAACTATATGTAAATTCAGCAGACAATATACGGGGAGCAGGGAAGGCGTACGAAGCATGGAAGGAGGGATTTCCCAGCAGTATAGCATTAATCGGCGAAAAAGGAAGTGGTAAAACAACGTTAAGTTATTTTTTAAAAGAAGAACACTTTGCTGACCAAAAAGTAATTAATATTGAGATCAAACAATCAACATGGAAGATTGAACAAATTCTGAGTCTGTTAGGTAGTAGTTTTGAAGTTTCAGATGTAAACAGACCAGAACATATTGTGAATGCAATTAATGCCAGAGAAGAAAAGATTATTGTTAATTTGGAAGGACTTCAAAAATTGTATTTACGAAATATAAACGGTTTTGAAGCTTTAGATGCACTTTGGTTAATCATTTCTGAGACAAAAGGGAAAGTATTTTGGATGACAACGTGTTCGAGATATGCGTGGGAATTTTTGAACAAAATTGAAGGTGTTGAAACACATTTTACGCATATTTTTCTCACCGATAGTTTGAGTGAAGGCAATATTAAAAATGTAATTCTAAACAGACATAACAAAAGTGTTTACAAACTCAATTTTGAAGCAGATGAGTCAATTCGAAGATCTAGGAATTACAAGAAAAGACTAAATGATCCAAAAGCAGTTCAGGAATATTTAAAAGAAATTTACTTTGAAAAACTTTCAGATATTACAGAAGGAAATACATCAGTAGCAACAATTTTATGGTTGAGATCCATAAAAAAAGTAGAACGCAGAACTATTACAATTTCTCCGCTTCAGCCTGTAAACATTGAAACATTAGAGATTTTAAAGCCGGAAACCTTATTTACTTTAGCAGCTATTGTTTTACATGATACTCTCAAAGTTGCCGAGCTTTGCCGAGTGCTTAATTTAACTTTAGCTCAAAGTAGGGTGTTACTCACGAGGTTGAAATCTCGTGGAGTTTTAATAGAAGATGAAAGCGGCTATTACTTAAATCAACTGGTTTTTCGGCAGGTTTTAAGGTTATTGAAACGCAGGAATATTATTCATTGATGATGAAAAAACGAATCACTTTTTTGGCATTTTTTCTCTTTGGTTTCTGTGCTTTAACAGTTCAAGCTCAGGATTCATCTGCAGTAAAATTAGATTCAGCAGCGGTAGATTCGACCAGTTCGATTCAATTAGATACAAAAATTGTTCCTTTTGAAGAGTTATTATCTACCGGCAAAATTATCTCATCTCTTATAGTTCTTATTTTTGCTTTTCTGTTAAATAGATTTATCACCTTTCTACTTGGGAAATTGGCTGAAAATCAGGCCTCTTATCGTTTATTAATTAAGAGATTGATTCCATTTTTGAATGTGATTCTATGGTCAGTAGCACTATTTATTGTGATTGGAGGTATTATAAATCCACCGGTAGAAACTATTCTTACAGTTGGTGCTTCGATCGGAATTGCTGTAGGCTTCGCTGCTCAGGATATCCTTAAAAACATTTTTGGAGGGTTTATAATCATTTTGGATAGCCCTTTTCAAGTTGGTGATAAAATTGAGATCGACGGTTTTTATGGGGAAGTAACCGGAATTGGGTTGCGATCTACAAGAATTGTTACTCCAGATGATTCTTTAGTGACTCTACCAAATGCAGATATTGTAAACAATGCTGTTTCAAACTCAAATACAGGAGCGTTGGATTGTCAGGTTGTTGCTTCTATTTATTTACCAGCCGATACGAACATCGATACCGTGAAAGAAGTGGCATACAAAGCAGCTATCTCATCCCGGTACGTTTATCTAAACAAACCGGTAGCTGTTATCACCGAGAATCAGGTTATTGACAGAAATTATCTAATTCATTTAAAAGTGAAGGCTTATGTATTAGACATCCGCTACGAATTCTTGTTGAAAGGTGAAATCACAGAACTTATACTTACTGAACTAAACAGAAGACAACTATTGCCTAATAGTGTTCCCATCAAACAAACAGAAGAATAATTATTATGAAGACGTTAAAGATATTCACAGTTGTATTTTGCACTGTGATGATTTCCTGTGCTCCGGAAAAAGAGAACAACGAAATGGATGAACTGCTCTCAAAATATACTGAGTTTTCCCTTACTACCGATTTATCTCAACTTAGTGAGAATGAAAAGAAAATGATTCCGCTTTTGATTGATGCCGGAAAAGAAATGAACAAAGTATTTTGGCTACAGGCATATGGCGAAAAAGGAGAGCTATATAGCTCTTTATCAGAAAAAGAAAAGAAATTTTTTGATATAAATTATGGTCCCTGGGATCGCTTAGATGGAAATGCCCCGTTTATTAAAGATGTTAGAACAAAGCCAACCGGCGCAAACTTCTATCCTGCTGATATGACTAAAGAAGAATTTGAAGCATGGGATTCTGAAGATAAAACCAGTTTATATACTTTGGTAAGAAGAGGAGAAGGCGGTGAGTTAATGACCATTCCATACAACGAAGCTTTCGAAGAATATCATCAAAATGCAGCTGATAAATTAAGAGAGGCTGCCCAACTTGCAGAGGATGAAGGACTTAAGAATTATTTGGTGTTACGTGCCGATGCTTTGGTATCTAATGAATATCAAGAAAGCGATCTTGCCTGGATGGATATGAAAGACAATGGAATTGATATTGTAATTGGTCCTATTGAAAACTACGAAGATCAATTATATGGGTATAAAGCGGCAAATGAAGCTTTTGTGCTAGTTAAAGATAAAAGTTGGAGTGAGCGACTATCTAAATACACAGCTGTTTTACCGGAACTCCAACATGGATTACCGGTTGATATGAAATATAAAAAAGAAACGCCGGGCAATGATTCTCAATTGAATGCTTACGATGTAATCTATTACGCCGGAGATTCCAATGCCGGTTCTAAGACGATAGCTATCAATCTCCCGAATGACGAAGAAGTTCAGCTTAAAAAAGGAACACGTCGACTTCAGTTGAAAAATGCAATGCAGGCAAAGTATGATAAAATTTTAGTTCCGATTTCTGAAGTGCTGATCAATGAGAGTCAGCGACAGTATATTACTTTCGATTCCTTTTTTGGAAATACGATGTTTCATGAAGTTGCTCACGGACTGGGAATCAAGAATACGATTACAGGAAATGGTACGGTTCGTGAAGCTCTGCAAAACCATGCTTCGGCATTGGAAGAAGGAAAAGCGGATGTACTTGGCTTATACATGGTGAAATCGTTGAGAGCTCAGGAAGGAATGATCGAAACCGGAAGTATTGAGAATGATTACGTGACTTTTCTTGCTAGTATTTTTCGTTCTATTCGATTCGGTTCTTCAAGTGCACATGGTAGAGCTAATTTAATTCGATTCAATTTCTTCCAGGAAATGGGAGCTTTTACCTACAACACTGAAAATGAAACCTACGCAATCAATTTTGATAAAGTAGAAGCTGCAGTTGACGCTTTATCTGAAAAAATTCTGACCCTTCAAGGCAACGGAGATTACGAAGCAGTAGATGCTTTTGTAGAAAAGTATGCAGTTAGAACTCCACAACTGGAAGCTTCCCTAGAAAAATTATCCGAGCAAAATATCCCTGTAGATATCATCTTTAATCAGGGAGTTGAGGTTTTAGGGTTGTAGGATTTAAAATTTCAGAGGGTCGTAGAATTCAAGGTAACAAACCTCGACCCGAACATTCCGTGCCGAATCGGTTTTTGATTCTAGCCAAGAGATTTAGCTCTTTAATTTGACCTCATCTGTCTTCTCCTTCACAAGGAGAAGGACTCTTTGATGAAACCCTGAATAAGCTTGGAAGTTCTGTTATTAGTAGAACTACCAAATTCAAATAAACTCAGGAATTCCCTTCCTTATTGAAGGAGGGGCGAACTGGTCAGGAAGTAGAATATGAGCAGATTTTGGGGAGGTCCTGAAGGGCAAGGAGCGATGTTGTGTTAACCTCGATTCGTACGCTCTGCGTCGGATCGATTGATGCTATTTATGAAAGCACGGCGGGATAAATCCCTTGCTTGCATACTCTAAGGAATAAAATTTAAGATTTACTTATCCAAGCAAGTTCATTAGGGTGTCAGAATTTGAAATAATATTAGTTTAGAACCCTGTTTTCAAGCTTCCGACCTCATCTGTTTTCTCCTTAACAAGGAGAAGGACTCGTTTATGAAAATTAAAATTAATCTGAGAATCCAGAGAGGTTAGAAAATCAACAGTTACTTTGTGCTCTATGCGTCTCTGCGGTTAACCTTCTCACTTCGCATAAATTGAAAAGATCGTCGGACGTTTATGAAGTTCAGGTTTCTCTGCCGATTTCCACTCTGAAACTGATTTCGTTGCAATTTCTTCAGTTCCCAGAGTAATATCAGTAGCTACACTGAGCCATGTTTGCGGTGCACAGGTTTCCAGAACAGCTTTAAACAATTCATTATTTCTATGAGGGGCTTCCATAAACAATTGAGTTCGATCATGTCGGCGCGATTCTCCTTCTAATTGAGTTAGCATCTGCTTTCGCTTGTTGGCATCAATAGGAAGATAGCCGTGAAAAGAAAAAGACTGACCATTAAATCCTGAAGCCATTAAAGCAAGCAAAATAGAAGACGGTCCTACTAACGGAACTACTTTGATTCCATTTTGATGAGCCATTTTTACCAATTTAGCACCCGGATCAGCTACTGCAGGCGCACCTGCTTCTGATAACAATCCAACATCTTTTCCAGATTTCAATGGCTTCATAAATGAAAATATCTCTGTATCAGGCGTATTCTTATTAAGTTGATAGAAATCAATTTTGTATTCAGGAATAGTATCACCAACCCATTGAAGAAATTTTACGGAAGTCTGAATATTCTCAACCACCAACGATTCCAATCCACGTAAAACAGAAAGCGTGTATTCAGGAATCGCATTATTTTCGGAAGTTTTTCCGAGAGTGGTTGGAATTAAATAGAGGGTCCCTTTCATTGATCAATCCGTTCTATGGTGAAATCATCACCGGTTTCATCCGCGCTTTTTCGATTGGAATATTTTTGAACTCTTACTCCGGCAATTAAGGTAACAATTAAACCTAAGAAGGCTACGCCTCCATTAAAAAGAGAGGTTTTAACTTGAAGCTGATAAGTTGGAAGAAGTACGATTTCAGGATAACCGCCTTTTCGATAGCTAAGTTTAACCTTCGCACTTTCGAGAAGCTGTTGAGCCATCTGAATGGAAAGGGTCATTTTACGCTCAATTCTTGTTCCTGTATTAGTTTCAAATGCGATAACTATGTATCCATTACTTTGAGCCGCAATCTGTTTTACTTCCATATCAAGAACATCTGCTTCATATCGAATTCCTTCTTCAACAGTGTCTTTAGCTCCTACGTAAACCATGGCTTGTTGTGACACCAGAAAGAACAAGTAAGCAGGAATCAGCCAATAAAAAGTGAGTAATCTGTATTTAGACATCAGTTGTTTTTTTGAATTTCCTTGATAGTTGTTTCATACAAAGCCGGATCCCAGATCAGGCGTTGTTGATAATCCTCCTGCATATGATTGGCAGAAAGGTGAATAAAAAATGCCACCGGAAGTTGGTCAAAAAATACAGCTTGGGCTGAAGTATGTCCGTCATAAATGGAAGTCCCGAAATCAATTCCGCTTAACATTCCCATTCGATTGTCATAAATAGCTCCATAGTTCGAAAAGCTTCTTTTGATAGCTTCCCCTCCAAAAACCCATTTCATTTTTTCTTTAACCGCTTTAGATACGTCAACTGATATTAGTTCTTCTTTTTGAAGTTGAGCCATAAGCGTTGCCATTTCCATAGCGGTGGTTTGCGGAAATTCTGCAAGTGCATCTTTTTCTTGGATGAAGCTTAGATTCAAACGCTCTTCTTCAAACAAAGACTTCATCTCTGTATTAAACGCATCATCATTTTTAAGCTTGGTTGCTAATTGAATGACTTCGGAATTTGTGTAAGCTTCTGAAGTATCAGAAACAGTTGGTTGAATAGATAAATATAATCCGGAAAAGGGAAGAGGAGGCTGGGTTGTTTCTAGATCTAGTGAAGTCATCAAGCTCTTGATTTTCTCTTCTCCTAATCTAAACCAAACATAATCAGCAATGGCAAGACCGTTCGATGCTATCATAGCTGCAACGGCTTCATCAAGTGTAAGCTTGCCGTCTTCCGATTTTGTCTGCAAAAGTTCAATGCTGGAATTGTGAGCATTTTCGCTGATCTGAGGAAGAAAGAACCGTTGAATGTCTTCGATATTAACTTCTTCGTTCGGATTGATTTCGTCAGCCAGAATCTGTCGCTCATATTCCATCAAAAGGAATAAATTAGACATTGCTCCCTGTGCGCGAGGGGTATCAGCTCCGTAATAGATTCCTGAATCAGGTTGGTCAACATTAAAACTCACCACTGACATATATTCCGGATGCTCGCCGATGAATTCAGTCAGTCCTTTTAATGAGAAAGTTTTTTCAACATATTCATATCCTTCTCTCATCCCATCAGTATTGGAAAAAAGTGTTTTAAAGGCTGAATAGTTTGGGATTCCCGCAGCCAGTACAATAACAATGGTGGCAGCTATAAAAACGAGGAGGAACTTGAGTGCTCTCTTCAAAACAAAAAATAGTTATTAATTGAAATTATAAACTTCTTAAAGATACGAATAACCAATAACCATATTTGAAAAAGGATCGTTGATTTTTGGGAAGAGTTTAGCCACGGAAACACTAAATCACGAATCTAGTAGCAGGACTAAAGTCCTTGCTTACTTATGTTCTTGATAGAATCTCGTGCATAAGTCAGAAAGCGTTTTAACTCTTGGTTTAAAAGCTGTAAACGATAGCGAATACTCATATTGATTCTAGCTCCGATGGTCCCCGTCGGAACCATCTCGATTAAGGCAGGCTCGTTCCAACGCTGAGCGTGTGGAACGAGGTTAAAGGTTTAGCCACGGAAACACAAAATCACGAAACTAGTAGCAGGACTAAAGTCCTTGCTTGCTTATGCTCCTGGTTGAATCTCGTGCATAAGTCAGAAAGCGTTTTAACCCTTGGTTTAAGGCTATAAACGATAGCGAATACTCATATTATTTTAGTTCGGATGGTCCCCGTCGGAACTATCTCGATTAAGGCAGGCTCGTTCCAACGCTGAGCGTGTGGAACGAGGTTAAACGTCATTCCTGCGAAGGCAGAAATCTGGGTAGTAATTAAAATACATGAGCAACAAAGCAATCCAGATCTCGGGCCTACGCCGCGAGATGACGTAGTTCTGTTAAGAAACAATTCGCATCAACTGTGCGCATAGCCAGGCTCCAAACGTACCAACGCCATAGCCAAGAACAGCTAACAGGACACCTACAGGTGCAAGTGCCGGTGAAAAGGCGGACGCTACAATTGGTGCTGATGCAGCTCCACCAACGTTAGCCTGACTTCCAACTGCTGTAAAGAAGAACGGTGCTTTAATAAGCTTTCCAACTCCAAGTAAAACGATTATATGAATGATGATCCAGACAAATCCTATGGCAAAAAAACCGGGAACTTCTGTAAATGCAGCAAGATCCATTTTCATACCAATGGTCATAACAAGTATGTAAAGAAATAAACTTCCAATCTTGGAAGCTCCGGCTCCCTCTAATTCTCGAGCTTTGGTAAATGAAAGTGTGAATCCACCAAGGGTTGCTACAACAATGATCCAAAAGAAAGAAGAGTTGAAACTCAAACGACTTAGCATTGGAGCATTTTCGGAAACCCAAGGACCGACAGAGTCGCCCACTAAATGACCTATCGCAGTAATTACAAAAGCGATAGCAGCAATTTTTGTCAAATCGACCAGTGTAGTTACTTTAGCAATACTAGCTTGATAATCAGCAACGCTTTGTTTGAGTTTCTCGATGGCGGAAGAATCTGCTTTAAACCATTTATCTACTTGATCGCTAATTCCTGCTCCGTATAGTAAAAACGCCATCCAGATATTAGCTACAATTATATCAACAGTTATCATAGCACTGAATAATGTATCGCTGGGTTCGAAGATCTCATACATAGCGGTTTGATTTGCTCCGCCGCCAATCCAACTTCCGGCAATGGTTGAAAGTCCGCGCCACACTTCTTCCGGTCCTGCACCCCCAACAATATCGGGATTAATAGCTCCAATAATTATTAACGCAAGTGGCCCACCAATAACAATGCCAATTGTGCCTGCAAAAAACATAACCACAGCTTTCCAACCTAGATTAGCGATGGCTTTCATATCGATGCTAAGTGTAAGTAGAATCAAACTTGCAGGAAGTAGATATCTGGAAGCTACATAGTACAAATTAGAACCATCAGGAGAAATAATTCCAAGCGTTGTAAAAACAGAAGGTACGAAATAACAAAGCAGCAGAGATGGCACAAACTTGTAGAACTTTTGCCAGCCCGGTTTATCGCTGTGTGAAGTAGTGAAAATTACAGCGAGAATGGCCATCAGCAAGCCAAAAACTACAGCATCGTTTGTGATTAGAGGTGTTTCCATGAAATCAGTTATTATTTATTTCTTAAAAAATTGAATGAGAATGTCGTCCATTTGGGCACTCCACGCACCCCAAGAATGACCTTCATTTACTTCTGTATAAGTGTAATCTAAATCTAGTCGCTCAAATTCTTGTTTCATTCTTCGAGCATCTACCAAATTATCACCGATTGTACCAACGCTCATATAAATATTAAAATCAGCTTCTTTGGTTTCTCTCACCAAGCCGTAGATTTCGTTTTCCTTATACCAAAATGCAGGGGCTTGAATGGCAAGATTGCCAAAAACATTCGGATTTTTGAATCCAATATAAGTTGTGTTTAACCCACCTAAAGAAGTTCCTAATAAAGCGGTTTCAATTCTCTTATCTGAAACTTTGAAATCCGTTTTTATTTCAGGGATCAATTCATCCACGACGAAATCGTTGTACTCAGGATTAGTTCCAAATTCATCAGCTCTGCGATTTTCTTCAGGATCATCAGGATTCGTCGGATCAATAAAAACGGCCATAACAGGCTTTATCTTTTTAAGATGAATGAGATTGTCTAAAACAATTTTTGCCGCTCCTAATCTATCATCTGAATATTCCTGTCCATCTAAAATGTAAATAACAGGGAGATTGGACAGATTTTGGTAACCAACAGGCAGATAAACCTGATACTGAACATTGTAGCCTAAGTTAGAACTTTCAATTAAAATATTATCACTTAAAGAACCTTTTGAAGCATCGGGAATGACTTCAGTTAATGGCTCAGGTTTCCAATCCGGCATTCTGAGTTCAGAGTTTGGTCCGAATCCACTCCATTGGTAATGTGGATTTACAGGATCGATAATCCAACTTTCATCCACGGTAATCTTGTAATCTAAACGAGCATCACTTGGAAAAGATGTTTTTAGCATCCATAAGTTCGTTCCTTCAATTCTACTGCCTTTATTGTCGAAATTCTTATCTCCACTCCAGGAATTAAAATCGCCATTCCAGCTAACATTATTTGCTTCTCCTTTAAATAAAAAGATAACAGTAGTGTCTTCTTTGAAAGGTATTTGATCTTCACGAATTAGTTCAGACCAGAGGGTGTCAACCGCGGATTTTCTTTGAGATTCATTTTGGATTGCCGAGATATCTTCAAAACGCATTTCTAATTCAGTTACAGAAAATCCATTTTTAGAAGATTCTTGATTGCAAGAAATTGCTACAACTAAAGCTAATACTAAAAGGTTTATTCTATTTTTGAACACAGGCTAATCCATAAATATTTGATTGTGAGAGGATACTACATTTTGAGGATGATTTGAAAGAAGAATACTAAAAAAATCAAAGCTCGTAAAAATACAAAAAGGATTCGTGTAATTAATTGAGACCTTCTTATTTTTGATTTCACTTATTTTAAAAATTATATGATCGTTTCAAAATTTGGTGGAACAAGTGTTGGTACTTTTGAAGCCATGCAACATAGCGCTCAAATTGTGCTTTCTGACTTAAACAGAAAGCTGGTTGTAATCAGCGCAACTTCGGGAACAACAAATGACTTGGTGGCATTAGGAAGAGGAGACTTGAGTTCTACTGCACAAGAAGAGTTGCTAATTCAGATAAAAGAGCGTCATTTCGCAATAATTAGTAAGCTAAAGGATAAAGAAGGAGCTGAAAGAGCTTTTAAAGAAGAGTTAACACAGCTCCGTCAGCATTTAGATCAGGTAGCAAGAGATAAACGCTGGAAAGATCGTTTGGTATCTTTTGGGGAAATGATGTCTACAAAGCTTTTTATCTATGTGTTGAAAGAAAATGGTGTAGAGGCAGAATGGCTGGATGCTCGTAACTTTTTAAAAACAGATTCTTTTTTTGGAAACGCCACACCTGATCTAAATGCCATTAGAAAAAAGATCAGTAAACATGTAGAAGGTGATAAAATCTATCTCACCCAGGGATTTATAGGATCAGATATTTTTGGAAATACGACCACGCTAGGAAGAGGCGGAAGTGATTTTTCTGCCGCATTGTTTGCTGAAGCATTACAAGCGGAAATGTTAGAAATCTGGACCGATGTTGCAGGTATTTATTCAACCGATCCAAGAGTTGTAGCGGAAGCTCGTCCAATTAATAGAATCACTTTTGATGAAGCTGCGGAGCTTTCTGTTTTTGGTGGAAAGGTGTTACATCCTGCTACGCTGAAGCCTGCTATAAGAGGTGGTGTGAAAGTACGGGTTGCTTCCACAAGAGCACCAGAAGAACCGGGAACATTGATTGTTCATAGATCAGAAGAAAAACCCGTAATCAGAGCTCTATCGCTTAGAAAGAATCAAACTTTGTTGACGGTTAAGAGTTTAGAAATGCTCCATCAATATGGGTTTTTGGCAAAGCTATTTCAAGTTTTGGCAAATTATAAGATCTCCGTAGACTTGGTTAGTACAAGTGAAGTAAGTGTTTCCTTAACTTTAGATACTGCCGTAAACGCCGCTAATAAAGTAGAGCTAACGTCTGATGTGATTGAAGAACTAAAAGCATTTTGCGATGTGAAAATCGAGAAAGAATATTCTTTGATTGCGCTAATAGGAAATAACTTGAATAAAACTGCCGGAATAAGCGGTGTTATTTTTAATAAACTAAAAGACTTTAACATCAGAATGGTTTGTCACGGTGCAAGCGAAAATAATATATGTTTTCTTGCCGATGAAAAAGATGGAGAAGCCATTGTAAGGTTGTTGCATAAGGAGTTTATTGAGATTTAGGAATTATGAATTTTGATTTTCGAATTAGCTTTTATCAAATCAGCATTCAAAAATCTGCAATTTAAAATCGTATGAAAATATCAGTAATTGGCACCGGTAAAACAGGAAGTAAAGTAGTTGAAATGCTGGGTGAGAACCTTGCTTTTGCTTTTGATGAATCCAATCCACCTACCGTTGAAAAGTTAAAAGAAAGTGATGCTGTCATTATTTTTGTACCGGGAGATGCGGTAGAAGAAATACTTCCAATGGTTTTGGAGTCGGGCATACCTGCAGCATGGGGAAGTACAGGATTTGATTGGCCTGATGACTTGAACGATCAGGTGAAAAAAGCTAACACAAAATGGGTTTTAGCCACCAATTTCAGCTTGGGCATGAACATCATCCGAAATGCTATAAAAACCATATCAGCTGGATCAGAAATTTTGAAAGATCCAATATTCAAGATTCATGAAGTTCATCACATCCACAAAAAAGACGCCCCAAGTGGAACCGCACTATCTTGGAAAGAGTGGCTGGCAAAAGATGCTGAAGTAACATCCACTAGAGAAGGAGATATAAACGGAATTCATGAACTTATTGTTAAGACAGAAACCGAAGAGATCACTTTGAAACATGATGCTTTAGATCGAGGTTTATTTGCAGAAGGAGCAATATGGGCTGTAGAACGGTTGATTAATGAACAGAAATTAACAAATGGAGTGGTTACCTTTGGACAACTGTTTGACTTAACAATTAAAGGATAAAGATAATGGAAAAATTCCCTCTTTGGACGGCTATCATTACTCCAATGGATTACGATGGAAAAATAGATTATGAGAGTTTTGAATCTATTATTCGTAAACAAGAAGAAGCAAATAACGGAGTTTTATTTTTTGGAAGTACCGGCGAAGGTTTAAACCTTACTAGTACCGAAAAAAGGGAAGTGATTACATTTGTTAAAAAGCTGGATCTTAAGGTGCCAATTATGGCAGGTTTAGGTGGACACGACTTAAGTTCTCAAATATCTTTCATACAATACTGCGATGAAGTTGGTGTAGATGCGTTTTTACTAGTAACTCCTATTTATGCAAAACCTGGAAAAGCAGGACAATTAGCTTGGTTTAAAGAATTAATGAGCCAAACAAAAACTAAATGCATGGTATATAATGTGCCATCCAGAACAGGAGTTCATTTGAATCCTGAAGTGCCGGCTCAACTTTTTAAAGAATTTGATAACTACATGGGGCTTAAAGAAGCTAGCGGAGATGTAGAGAAATTCAAAGCATTTAGAGATGCAGCACCTGCGGCTCCGTTATATTGTGGTGACGATAGCTTGATTAAAGAATTTACAGATGAAGGTGCTATAGGTTTAGTTTCTGTGGCTTCTAATGCTTGGCCAAAACAAACACATAAATTTTTAGAGCTGCATTTAAACAAACAATTAGATTCAGTATTTACAGATTGGATTGCGCAAGCCGATTTATTTTTCGATGCACCAAGTCCAATTCCTGTAAAAACACTAATGCAACATAAAGGTTGGATTACTACTAACACAGTTAGGCTTCCACTATCAACTGAAGATTTAAAAGTAGAAACAGAAGAAGCTCTTTTAGAAGCAGATAGAAAAATTAACTTATGGATTAAGAAAGTTACAAAGTGACATCAACGCTTCGCGTTTAGTAACAAAGTTGGAGAAGCCAATTTGTTACTGTTCAACTTTGTAACTCTGTAACTTTGATAAAAAGAAATGAACTACGAAGAGATTTTAGACAAACTAGAAGAAGGCGAGCTTAGATCAGCTAATAATACTGATGGAGTTTGGACAGCTAATGTAGAAGTTAAAAAAGCCATATTGGAGTCTTTTAAAAATGGAGAAAATACTTCATATGAAGGCATTTACGAAGGTTTTGTGGATAAGCATAATCTACCTCCACGGTTTTTTGAGCCGGAAGATGGCGTGCGATTAGTACCCGGAGGTTCTTCCGTTCGACGTGGAGCTTATGTAGCTTCGGGCGTCATTATTATGCCACCGGCTTACGTGAACGTGGGAGCTTATGTAGATGAAGGCTCTATGGTTGATAGCCACGCATTGGTTGGTTCTTGCGCTCAAATTGGTAAAAATGTACACTTGTCTGCCGGAGTGCAAATTGGCGGCGTATTAGAACCGGTTGGAATGAACCCTGTAATCATTGAAGATGATTGTTTTATCGGGGCCGGAGTTGTGATTGTAGAAGGAATTTTGGTCCGTTCAAAAGCTGTAATTGCGCCCGGCGTAGTGCTTTCAAAATCTATTCCGGTGTATGATGCGGTGAATGAGGAAATTCGAGAGAGAGGTTCTGAAATTCCTGAAGGAGCAGTGGTTATTCCGGGTAGCCGCCCCGTAAAAGGAGAATGGGCTCTGAAAGAAGGATTGAGCATGGCGTGCCCAATTATTGTGAAATACAGAGATGAAGGGAGTAATGCTTCGTTGGAACTGGAAGAGGCGTTGAGGTAGTATTTTATCTTGACCGAAACCCAACGCCCGTCATACCGCACCTGATGCGGTATCTCCCGAAATGAGGTACGAAGCGTTGTTATGGATGCTTGGCATCGTTGTGCGGAAACAGTGGGTAAAATAAAGGGCTGTATCAGGATTTGCATAATTATGCTCGTTGTTAGGGAGATCGCGGATCGCTCATCGTGATAGAGATTAATACAAAAGTGTACCTTCAAGAAGTTGAAACCTAGTTTTCCTTTCTGCGTCCGCGATGACGCAATAGACGGATAAAGGGTGTAATTAATTAGTTTCTAAACCCAACACCCGTCATACCGCACCTGATGCGGTATCTCCTGAAATGAGGTGCGAAGCGTTGTTAGGGATGCTCGGCTTCATTTTGGGTACTAAAAATTGCTAGCATCTTTATGTGATGCGCTCTAAGATACTGTAATATAATTACATGTCGTTATGTGATTAGTAGTGAAAGCTACACTAACCATTAACGAACAGGAGACGACATGTCTGTAAAGTATAAAATCATAGAAAGAGGAGAGCCGGGAGTTGTTGGCGGAGGAACCAAGAAGTTTTATGCTTCTTTAGTAAGCTCAGGAAACCAGGGAATTGAAGCCCTGACTAATCGTATTCAACAAATGAGTACCGTAACAGGTGCCGACATTCGCGCGGTATTGTATGCTATCGCTGAAATTGTGCCCGAGTTGTTGAGTGAAGGTCAGATCGTGACTATCGGCGAACTTGGTAATTTTCGCTTAAGTGTATCTAGCGAGGGCAGTGATACCGAAGTGGAAGTAACCAAAGCAAACATCCGTAAGTCACGCATTCTATTCCGACCGGGTTCCAAGTTTGCCAGCATGCTAAATACCTTGGAGTTCGAAAAATCATGACCCACAAAACTACTAACCCTTAAAGGCATGGCTGCATTCGTGGTCATGCCTTTTTTTGTTGCGGTACTTTTCTTCAAGTGATGCGGATCAATTGGATAATTCATAAGCATCAACCGAGCAATTGATAAGGATGAGTGATTTTGTGGACGGGGAGTGGGGCTTATTTGATGTAAATTTTGATAATAAAGAGGCTTGCGTTGGTTTTTTTTGGGGGAGTAATGATATTCAACTTATTCGCAACTCATGGAAATTGCCTATCTGCCGACATAGGCAGGCTTCGTCGTGCTCATTCCTCGCAAATACCAACAAAATTTTTTACAAGCATTCCTTTTTATAACTCACTGATTCTTCTATTTTCTTTCAAAGTAAAATTTAAAAGAAAGACCCTAAATGACCGACAAACAAAAGCTCGAACAAAAACTCTGGAATATCGCTGATACACTACGTGGCAAAATGGGAGCGGATGAGTTTCGGGATTACATACTTGGCTTTATCTTCTATAAATATCTGAGTGAAAAGATGCTTAGTTATGCTGATAAATGGACAAAACCTGAAGGCTACGAGTACAACGAGCTGAATGAAAATACCAAAGACGGTCAGAATATTATTGAAGCAGTGAAAGAAATGGCGATCGAAGACCTGGGGTATTTTTTGCTTCCAGGCGAGCTATTTAGCTCTATTCTTTTGCGAGGACAAGGCAATGGAAATACCAAATTTGTACTGGATGATCTGAACGCTGTACTCCGCCACATTGAGCAAAGTACTTTAGGAACGGAAAGCGAAGAAGATTTTCAAAACCTGTTTGAAGATTTAGATTTAGATAGCAGTAAGCTGGGTAAAACTCCTGATGACCGAAATGAATTGGTTGTTAAAATCATGGAGCATTTAGACGAAGTAGATTTTGAATTACAGAACTCCGAGAATGATGTGCTGGGTGATGCCTATGAATATTTAATAGGGAAATTTGCTAGCGGAGCGGGAAAGAAAGCCGGAGAATTTTATACGCCACAGGAAGTAAGTTCGGTGTTGGCGAAATTGGTAACTACCGGAAAAGACCGATTGAAAAGCGTATACGATCCCACTTGTGGATCAGGGTCTTTATTATTGCGTGTAGCGAAAGAAGTACAAGAAGTTGGTGAGTTTTGTGGACAAGAAAGCAATCCGACTACCTACAACTTGTGCCGCATGAATATGATTATGCACGATGTGCATTACACCAAGTTTAATATTAAGAACGAAGATACGTTAGAACGTCCTCAGCATTTGGAAGAGCGATTTGATGCCGTGGTGGCAAATCCTCCTTTTTCTGCTAAGTGGAAGTCGGATGATTTAAAAATGAACGACGAACGTTTTTCTGCTTACGGAAGACTAGCCCCTAAAACCAAAGCTGATTTTGCCTTTGTGCAACACATGTTGTATCAATTGAATGCCGAAGGAACTATGGCGTGCGTATTACCACATGGTGTGTTGTTTAGAGGTGGCGCCGAAGGAACCATTCGCGAATATCTGATTCGGGAAAGCAATGTATTGGATGCGGTGATCGGCTTACCTGCCAATATCTTTTACGGAACCAGTATTCCAACCTGTATTTTGGTGCTGAAGAAAAACCGAGCGCATGCTGAACAGGTGTTATTTATTGATGCGAGTGGCGATGACCATTACGAAAAAGTAAAAACACAGAATGTACTTCGCCCGCAGGATGTTGAGAAAATAGTAGGAACCTATCGTGATTATGCGCAAGCTGATTCTGTTGAAAAAGGCGAATTAGAAGACAAATATTCCTACATAACCAACCGTGAAGAAATTGCCGAAAACGATTTTAACTTAAACATTCCTCGCTATGTAGATACGTTTGAAGAAGAAGAGCCCGTGGATCTGGAAGCTGTGGCAAAGGAGCTGAAATCATTGGATAAAGAAATGAAAGATACCGACGCCACCATTGCCGAGTATTGTAAAGAACTAGGGATTGAGGCGCCATTTTAATGTCTGAATTAGGATTCAAAACGTCAGAATTAGGATGATCTGGATAAGCGGATTAAAAGATGATATACCATAAATTCAATTAATAATCTTGGCATCTATGAATCCTATAAATCATAATTCAGACACTGAATGAAATACGAAGAACTAACACATAAAATTATTGGCTGCTCTATGAAAGTACATAGTGCTTTAGGAAATGGCTTTCAGGAAGTGATTTACCAACGGGCACTTGGTATTGAAATGGAAAAACAAGGACTGTCTTTTACACGGGAGGTGGAAATGGATATTTTTTACGAAGGCATTCAAATTGGTACACGCAGGGTTGATTTTTTTGTGGAGCAAAAAATTATGACAGAATTAAAAGCACTTACTGCATTAGAAGATGTACACCTTGCACAAGCGATGAACTACTGCCAGGCGTATAACTTGCCCGTAGGTTTACTTATAAATTTCGGTTCCAAAAGCCTGGAGTTTAAACGGGTGTATAATGTAAACCACCCAGAAAACAAGAATTATAAACGTCAGAATTAAGATGCATAAGAATCATAGATGTAAGGATTACGGATTTGAAAAAGATATGAACATCCTTAAATCCAAAAATCCTAAAAATCCAAATTCAGACAACTACGTCTTAACCACGGAGGCACCGTTTTAAGATGGAAGAAGCTAAAGTGCCAGAATTACGTTTTCCTGAGTTTGATGAAGAATGGGTCATTCACCGGGTTGAAGAATTATTAATTGGTTCAAGATTAGGAGGGAATTACTCAAACAATAGTGCTAAGAACGATAACCCATTAATCAAAATGGGAAACTTGAATCGTGGAAAAGTAATTGTCGAAAAGCTTGATTATATAGATGAAGATGAAGAATTAAATGAAGAGGATAAAATTAAATCTGGAGACCTTTTCTTTAATACACGAAACACTCTTGATCTAGTTGGTAAGGTTGCAATTTGGAGAGATGAACTAGAGAGCGCATATTATAACTCTAATCTATTAAGGATTGATTTTGAAAACAATTATTTCATGAATTATAGATTCAATACATATACTACTGTAAAGAACTTAAGGAGGCTTGCAACAGGAACAACAAGTGTTGCAGCAATATACAATAGGGATCTCTTTAAATTAAAATTAACAATTACTAGTCAGGATAAAGAACAAAAAAAAATCGCCTCGTTCCTTTCGGCGGTGGATACCAAGATTGAGCTGCTGACTCGCAAGAAGGAATTGCTGGAAGAGTACAAAAAGGGCGTGATGCAGAAGCTTTTTACATATGAATTGAGATTAGGAAAAAGTGATTTAAGAAAAGGTGAGCTTCGAGATTTTGGATACTTTTATTATGGAAAAGGAGCTCCAAAACCATCTATACAGCCCCACGGTAAAACGCCATGTGTCAGATATGGGGAACTTTACAGTACCTATGGAGATGAGATTAAGGAAGTAAAGTCAAAAACAATTGTACCCCCTGATGAATTGAAGTTGAGTAAAGGTGGAGAGGTTTTAGTTCCCCGTGTTGGTGAAGACCCAAAAGATTTTGCAAATTGTTCATTTCTACCGTTTAAAAATGTAGCAATTGGAGAGATGATATCTGTGTACAATACCGAAGAAGATGGGCTTTTTATGACTTACTACATTAATTCAACGAAAGCTAAAGATCTTGCAATCCGTGTTGAAGGAGGTAATGTCTCAAACCTATACTATAAGTACGTGGAGGAAATAGAGGTTAAAGTTCCTTCAATCGATGAACAAAAATTAATTGTCAAATTTATAAAGGCAATCGACTCTAAGATTGAGTCCATTGATATTCAGATTGAAAGAACTCAAAACTTCAAAAAAGGTTTATTGCAGCAAATGTTTGTGTAGGTTTGAACAGTGATTTTTATGATTAAATGATACACTATGATTACATATATGGATTGTGTAATAGAACAGCACCTAATCACAGAAATCACACTAATCATAGTTCCAAAAATGAGAAGCGATATTGAAATGATACATTATGATTACATATATGGATTGTGTACAAGAGCGGTTCTTAATCAAAAGAATCATAGAAATCACAAACATCACCGTTCAAAAAATGAGGAATGCTAAACTAGGATGATGCACTATGATTACATATATGAATTGTGTAATAGAACAGCACCTAATCACAGAAATCACACTAATCATAGTTCCAAAAATGAGTAGCGATATTGAAATGATACATTATGATTCCAAACAGAAATTGTGTACAAGCGTGGTTCTTAATCAAAAGAATCATGGAAATCACATGCATCACCGTTCAAACACTGAGGAATGTGAAACTAGGATGATACACTATGATTACAAATATGGATTGTGTACAAGCGCGGTTCTTAATCAAAAGAATCATGGAAATCACAAACATCACCGTTCAAAAAATGGGGAATGTGAAACTAAGATGATGCACTATGATTACATATATGAGTTGTGTACAGGTTCTGTTCCTAATCAAAAGAATCATGGAAATCACATGCATCACTGTTCAAACACCGAGGAATGTGATTAATAGAATACCCAATGATTAACAACGAATACAAATATTCAGAATTAACAGGTAGAATCATTAACTGTTCGATGGCTGTTCATAATGAGTTAGGGAATGGTTTTCAGGAAGTAATTTATCAACGAGCTTTGGAAATTGAAATGACCGATCAAGGACTCTCTTTCTCCAGAGAACACGACATGCCTATTTTCTACAAAAAGCGTCCCATCGGTAAGCGAAGAGTAGATTTTTTGGTAGAAGAAGTAATAGCAGTAGAAATAAAAGCAGTTATTGAATTACAGGATGTACATCTGGCGCAAGCCATCAACTATTTAGAAGCGTACAATCTGGAAATCGGTTTGCTTATTAACTTTGGTGGAAAATCCTTACAATTCAAACGCTTGACGAATAAAGCATATACGTCTTAACTATGATTTATGTGATTAAATGATGCACTATGATTTTATTAACATCCTGAAAATCACCTAATCAATTAAAATACATTCAGTGACTTTACCAATATTTAGATGAGTAGACAATCCGAAGCCATATTAGAAGATCAGTTTGTGAAGCAACTCACAGGCTTGGGGTATGAGTTTGTTACCATCAAAGATGAAGAGCAACTCCTAGCTAATCTGAAAGCACAGCTAGAAGCGTTCAATAACGATCGTTATTCAGACAAAGAATTTACCACTATTCTTAATCACTTGGCTAAAGGCACGGTGTTTGATAAGGCTAAAAGCCTGCGAGAACGCTTTGCCCTAAAACGCGAAAATGAAGATACAGCTTATGTGCGTTTCTTCGATTCAGAAAATTGGGGTAACAATCACTATCAAGTTACGCAACAAGTAACGATCAAAGGTACGTTCAAAAACCGTTATGATGTAACGCTGTTGGTAAATGGATTGCCACTTGTTCAAGTTGAGTTAAAGCGGCGCGGATTGGAATTGAAAGAAGCGTTCAATCAAATTAATAGATACCAACGTCATACTTTTTGGAGCAGTCATGGACTGTTTCAGTTTGTACAGATTTTTGTAATCAGCAATGGCGTAAACACCAAGTATTTTGCCAATAATAAAGATCAGAGTTTCAAACAGACGTTTTATTGGGCAGATGAAAGAAATGTAAACATCTCCGGGCTTACTGAGTTCACAGATAATTTTCTGAATACAGATCATCTTGGTAAAATGATTGCGCAGTATATCGTTCGCAATCAAACGGATAAGATTCTGATGGTTCTTCGTCCCTACCAGTATTTTGCAGTTGAGGCGATCATTAAGCAGGTAAAAGAATCCGAGAAGAACGGCTATATCTGGCATACAACGGGCTCAGGGAAAACCCTTACTTCATTTAAAGCCAGCCAAATTATTATGAATCTGCCCGAGATTCATAAAGTGGTGTTCGTGGTAGATCGGAAGGATCTAGATTATCAAACTGCTACGGAGTTCAACAACTTTAAGCCCGGCGCGGTAGACATGACGGAAAATACCAAGTCATTGGTAGATCAGTTTACCGATCCTACAAAGCTCATCGTTACCACCATTCAGAAGTTGAACAATGCAGTAAAGAATCCTCGCTACAGAAAAGCTATGGACCCATTGCAGGATAAAAAGATGGTGTTCATTTTTGATGAGTGTCACCGTAGCCAGTTTGGAGAAACGCACGAACGGATTACCGATTTCTTTAGTGATATTCAACTATTCGGATTTACAGGTACGCCGATCTTTGCAGATAATGCCTCAAAAAACGAATATGGAAAACGAACTACGGCAGACCTGTTTGATGAGAAGCTTCATTCTTATGTAATTACAGATGCTATTCGGGATACCAATGTGTTGAAGTTTGGGGTAGAGTATGTCGGTCGCTATAAAAGTAAAAGCAATAACTTTGTAGATATAGAAGTGGAAGATATTGACCGAAAAGAAGTGATTGAATCGCCGGAGCGACTAGAAAAGATCGCAGATTATATCATTGCTCGGCATAATCAGAAAACCCATAACAAGAAATTTTCGGCTATTTTCGCTGTAAGTGGTATTGATCAGCTCATTGCCTACTACGATATTTTTCAAGCTAAAAAAGAAACGGGCGATCACGACCTAAGGATTGCCACTATATTTACCTACAATGCCAATGAGGAAGACCGAGATGCCGATGGACTTATCTCGGATGTAGATATAGATTTCAAAAAAGTGGCTGATGAAGGTGTGGCATATAAGAATTCGCATTCCAGAGATAAATTAGAAGCCTACATTGGCGATTATAACAAAATGTATGGCATGAATTTCACCACCAAAGACAGTGATTCTCTTGAGTTGTATTATCAAGATATTGGAAAGCGACTCAAGAGCAGAGAGCGAAAAAGTTTTATAGATGCAGATCGTTTAGACATTCTTTTAGTGGTAAATATGTTCTTAACAGGATTCGATGCTAAAATGCTGAACACCCTGTATGTAGATAAGAACTTGAGATATCACGGATTGATACAGGCGTATTCCAGAACCAATCGTATTATTAACGAGACGAAGTCGCAGGGTAATATTATCTGCTTCCGAAATCTGAAGGATAAAACGGATGAGGCGATAGCGCTCTTTTCTAATAAAGATGCGAAAGAAGAGATTTTCACTCCGGATTATGAAGTAATTGTAGAGGAGTTCAACAAGAAATACTTAGAACTACTTGGGATTGCATCTACCCCAAAACAGGTGGATAAGCTTCTTACCGAAGAAGAGGAATTGGCGTTTATTAAAGCGTTTCGGGAACTGATGCGAATTCTAAACACGCTAAAAACCTATGCCGACTTTGACTGGGATGATATTTCATTAGATGAGCAGACGTTCGAGGATTACAAAAGTAAATACCTTGATCTGTACGACAAGGTTAAAATGAACGAGAGTACAGAAAAAGTTTCGATTCTCGAAGATGTAGACTTTGAACTGGAGTTGATTCATCGAGATGAAATTAACATCACATATATCATCAAGCTCCTAGCCAAACTGAAAAACAGCAAAGAGTCTGATAAAGAAGCACAGAAAAAAGCAATTCTTGAAATGATTGCCGGTGACGTTGAGCTGAGAAGCAAGCGCGAACTAATTGAAGAATTTATTCAGAATCATTTGCCAAATATTGAAGATGCAGATTCAGTACCTGATGAGTTTGAGAAGTACCTAGAAGAACAACGAGTTCTTGCCCTCAAGGAAATTTGTGAAGAAGAAAACTTAGATCAAAAACAATTTAAGAATTTAATGGAGACCTACATCTTTACAGGCAAGGAGCCTCTAAAAGAAGATATCTTCACTTGCTTAGAAAATCGCCCAAGTATACTGCAAGCTCGTCAAATTGGTAACCGTATTGTTGAGCGCATGAAAGAATATGTAGATGTGTTTGTTACCGGGATGGCGGGGTAGATTCTTCTTCAAGTTCGTTTAATGGAAGAGTAAATTCCCTTAGATAATCAACAAGATACCCAAAAGTTTTTTCCGTAGGGTTTAAATGACATCTATTTAGCTTTTTTATAAATTTACTTTTGCTATCGAATTCGCTCCAGTTCAAAACCCATCCTTGGCTTTCAAGATAGGTGGTAGCAATTAAACGTCCTATTCTACCATTTGCGTCATAGAAGGGATGCACATTCACAAACTTCTGATAAAATCGCACGGCATTATAGAGAGGGTCTTTGGTACGTTTTTTTAAAAACCAAGCAGCTTCTAATAAGCCACCCTTAATACTTTCAGGCGCATCTCCATGGAATTTAGGCTGTCTTCGGTGTGCATGTTGTGGACCAAAATAAATTTTTCCCTGATGGGGATCATCTTTGCTGCGGAGTTCACCGGCAAAGGTAAATAAGCCATCAAATAGGAATCCATGAATTTTAGCGGGTAAAATTGCATAGATGGGGCGTTTAATAAATCTAACCAACCAGTGAGTGTCTAATATTTCATTGAAAGGAATTTGTTCTAGTGTTTGGAAGCGCGTCCAGCTGGTTTCGTAGACTTCTTCAGCAGTCATATTTTTATCAACTGCAAAATCCTTCAGTAAATCATTTATGGTAGCAAGTTCGGCGGGATCAATTTTTGAAGCCATTCCACTTCTTCAGTTTCCCTGTCAATATATTCAATCTTTCTTTTTCAGTATTAAAGCTATTTAAATAGTCCTTAATATTATTAAACTCGGGCACGTATTCTTTTTCCATATCAAAAGTAAAAGAGTAATGACTGGAGGTTTTTGGTGGGTAAAACTTTTTATCATCCTTCAAAGGAAAGTTCTTGGCATATACTTGTTGCCCGTAATAATCTATTAATTCCTCATCAGGGATTACTTGACCAGTATTCTTAAACTTTTTCCAAGGTTGTTCCATGTGTGTTGTCTTTGAAAGCTCAACAGCAGAAAAAACTGAGTAACTGTCCAGAATAAAATCTATTAAAGGCTCATCTATAGTAGTTATAGAATCCGCTATAATAGGATTTCTTCCAAAGCTTTTAAAAGACTCATAAATTTGAGGTTCTACCGGACCATAAGGCCAGGCTTCAAAACTTGCATCAAACTTTTTATCATTAGCCACAAGCTGCCAAGCATAGCAATAGTACATCAACTTTTGAAGTTTCATTGGAGTAACCTGATTAGGGTACTTTGATGTGATATATTTTGCTAATTGGAACTTATCCATGATAGTTTTGGAAGGTTTTACGATAAGAACTTTAATATAACTTAAAATATTGTATTTAGTAATAGTCGGTCAAAAGCCAAGAACATAAAGATGGGAAGTTCAACTCATCTAGAAACGAAGATACTTTGCTTCATTTGAATATTGAGTGTTGGTTATTGCATAGCCCGTTAATCTATCCCTTCCCACCATTTCTCAAATACTCTTGAAGTGTCGCTCAAATCGTTTTTTTCTCCAATTAAAGGAGTAAAAAGAGGAATCGGATTAGAGCTATCTTGATTTAATTGAGTAACTTTTTTCAGTGGCTCATCCCAAGTGTGCATAGCCAATACAAATTTAGAAGAGTGAACAGGGAAGAGGCGTTTGGCATTTAAGTCATGTGCTGCTTGCAACACCTGATCCGGATGCATATGTATTTCTTTCCAGGCATCGTTGTATTGACCGTTATCAAGTATTGCAAGGTCAATAGATTCAAATTTGCTTCCAATTTCTTTGAAGAAATCTCCATAGCCACTATCACCACCTACATATATAGTTTGGGAAGGGGACTCAATCACGTAAGAAGCCCAGAGTGTATTTTTCCGAGTGAATCCACGTCCTGAGAAATGACGCGTTGGCATAGTATGAATGGAAAAACTCGAATCGACTTCTAACTCATTAAACCAATCTTGCTCGGTAATCTGTTTATCAGAATATCCCCACTTTTTAAAATGAGAACCAACTCCTAGTCCACACACCACATTCTTTACTTTGTCTTTTAATCCTGTGATAGTTTTGTAGTCTAAATGATCATAGTGATCATGACTAATAAGGAGGTAATCTACTTCAGGAATATCATCGACGGTGTATTGATCCGTGCCTTTAAAGGCTTTAACCGTTCCCGGAATAGGAGAGGCGTTGCCACTGAATACAGGATCTATCAGGATCCTTATTCCATCTAACTGAACGAAATAAGAAGAATGGCCAAACCAGATCAATACGTTTTCATCTTCAGCCAAATTAAATAAATCTGTTTTGGTAGAAGGGATAGTGTCTTTTGGAGCTGTATTTGGATTCTTCCTGAAAAATTGATCGCGAATGATACTGAAGTAAGAATGTCCTTCGGAAAGATCCGGAGTAAGCTGAAGGTTTTGAAACATATCATCCTCGAAATTATCTGATCTTGAAATTTCTTCAAGGTGTTGACCTATGGGAGCTTGTCCGAATTTTGCTTGACGCATGTAGAAGAAAGTAGCAATTATCAGAACAACTGCCAGAACGAAAAATGTTGTCATTATATACTTTAGTATTTTGAATAGAGACATAGTTTGAGCTGTAAAAGGAGATAAAATCTTGAAACTTGTTAATCAAAAAGAGTGCCAAAGTGTTCATGCGTCATGAATGACATGAGTGACCAAAACACCGCACTTGATTATACTGATAGTTATACCGTAGCAGCTTTATTTGCTATCGCTATTCCATTTACAAAAGCTTGAATTAAAGCTTCAATAGTATCAGGAGAGGCAGCTTTCGCTGTAAATTCATGACCTTCTTTCTCCAGAGTTAGTGTAACAATAACAAGAGAATCTGTGTCAGGGCTTAGAATTTCTACTTCATGATCAATTATGTGCAAAGCTAAAAAAGAATCTGTTTCGGCTTTCATAGCTGCAAGAACAGCATCCATAGGACCAACGCCCTGATCCAGAGAAACAACTTCTTCGCCTCCGTTAACTCTCATTTTTACAGCAGCAGCAACTAAGCCGTGTTTCCTCATGGTAATTTTATAATCTACTACTTCAACCGGATATTCAAGATCAGCGTCACTAGACGAAACCATTGACTTAAGTGCTTTTATCTCTTCTTCTTTGAGAGTTTTTCCTTTTTTGTTGATACCGTTAACGTATTCAGAGTAAAGTTTCTCGTGGTTTTCATCGAGAGTAACATTTCCGGAGTAAAGATCACGCGATTGACCCCAACTGTTTTTTTGAAGGTCAGGAAATCCAGAATCTATATACTGTTGAATTCTTTTTAGTTTTGGTGAAAGAATAGGGGAGGAAAGGGAGTATTTAGCCACAATATGAGCAGCTTTCAATCCGGTTCCTGTTAAAACAAATAAGCACTTTTTGCCTTTGAAGATATCCAGATTATTTTTGAAACAAGCCAAAGGGATAGCACAAGCAGGCTCGGTAAAAATGCCTTCCTCAACGGTCATTTCCTTCATAGAGGTTAATAGCTCATTTTCAGTAGCTGTGAATGCATGACCGTTTGTTTTATCAATTCCCTCCAGTACTTTGTAAAAATCAAAAGGATCGGCAACAGCAACAGCGTCTGCCATTGTGTTAACATGATCTTTTATAATTTTCTCTTTCTTGAAAATACCTTCTACCACCGGGGAGCTTTGCTCAGGTTGTACAGCCACGAAATGGGGGATCTTATTGATTTGCCCGGCAGCCTTTAGTTCTACTAATCCTTTGTAGATAGCGGCGAAATTAGTTCCGGCACCAATAGGCACAAAGATATAATCATAATCTATATTGCCTTGCTCGTAAAGCTCATAAGAGAACGATTTTTGTCCTTCCTGACGAAAAACGTAATCTCCCGCTAAATAATAGTTACCTGATTTGGCAAACTCTCTGCAGAGTAACTCGCAGGTTCTGAAATCTCCTTTTATCCGAATGATTGTAGCATCATAGATTGTGGATTGAGCGAGTTTAGCATCCGGAGTTTGTTCGGGTACGAATACAAAACAAGGAATCTTAAAATAACAAGCATAAGCCGCAACTGAAGCCGCCATGTTTCCGGTTGAAGCTAAACAGATTGCATCAGCACCTAATTCAATGGCTTTTAACACTTCAATATAACTTCCTCGATCTTTAAAGCATCCTGTCGGGTTTTCTAATTCTAACTTTGCATAAATATCAGCGCCATATATTTCTGATAGTCGTTCTAAGTGTTTGAGAGAGGTATAATCTGTTTTAAGAGGATCCGGAATAATATTCTTGAGAGGGTACTGTATTTCTTTTCTAGACTCATTATAGTCAACAGTTAGAACACCGCCACAATTAGTGCAATAAGTGCTGGTTATTTTCTCGTCATTAATCTGGTTACAATTAATACATCGAACTTTATAGCCGGAATTAGAACTTTTCATCAAATATATACGGAATTAAATTTTAATAAAGTTACGTACTTAAAAGGATTCAAAAAACTAATAATAAAAGCGCTTTTTTTTGGTGAATGGGTTGTATTTTCAGCTATCAGCTATCAGCTATCAGCTATCAGCTATCAGCTATCAGCTATCAGCTATCAGCTATCAGCTATCAGCTATCAGCTATCAGCTATCAGCTATCAG